>Ga0226835_1000024_pt1 | contig 382281 bp, 342 predicted proteins | sample LAC_MetaG_1_FD_163627 | JGI IMG/M metagenome (GOLD analysis project Ga0226835, IMG submission 163627) | Anaerobic ammonium oxidizing microbial communities from anammox membrane bioreactor (MBR) in UC Berkley, California, United States -... | ecosystem: Engineered > Bioreactor > Anaerobic >... | reverse complement strand
TACATCAAACACTACAACCGGCATCCACAACCGTTTATTTGGACAGCCACAGCCGATTCAATCTTGGCTAAAATCCAACGACTTATTCAACGTATCTCTGTTACGCAACACTAGTTACTCTTGTATACTGTTATTCCCCAATGCATTCTATCGTCCGGGGGATCGTCGTTCCAGTCATTATACGAATGCGAATCATCCGTCCGGTAGTGAAGCTCATACTCGCCGGGGTCCAGGATCAACGTCGTTCTCACCATCCGATTCTTCCTTGCCCCACCCGCCCGGTCGGTCATGCCATAGGTCATTTCCCAAACCACCTTCCCCGTGCTGACGTTCTCAATCCATCCATAATCCGCCATGCGTCGGTCCACTCCTTCCCCAACCGCATAAATTTGAACTTTCGTCGGGCCTTCAATCCTGAACCGTTTCCTGACATGATTGTCGTCCCGGACGCGGATGATTTGAGCGATGACGCCTTCTTCTTCTCCCTCTTCAAATTTCTTCACGGTCTTTGGGTCAAATCCCTCCCCCACCGCGCTGATGCTCAGGCCGTAGGCTTCTTCGTCGAACGGGGGATCGGAGTTCCAGTCCCCATAGGAATGCGAGTCGTCGGTCTGGTAATAGGCGATGTAAGAGCCTGCAGGCAAAGTGATAATCTCGTCCACCATCTGGTTCTTGGTCGCTCCCCCAGCGTGATGGGATTCACGGTCTTCCATGGACCACACGCGACTGCGGTCGCCGGCACGTACGATCCATCCGTAATCCGCGAACGCCCGGCGTCCCGATCGTTCGCCGATCGCATAGACCCGAACACGAGTGTCTTTTGCCAACGTGAACCCGGCACTCACGAATTCATCATCGCGGACCCGCGTTAGGGAAACGATGGTATGGCTCGGCGGCTCCCAACTGTCCGTTTGTACAATATTGTTCCTGTCTGATGGCCGTTCCACCGTGAGCGTGATCCCGTACTTGAAGGGATCATACGGCGGCTTTGCATTCCAATCGTCGCTCGAATGGGAATCATCGGTCACGTAGTACAGCTCGTACGTTCCTTTCGACAGGACCACCTCTCCCCGCCACACAATGTTCTTCGACGCTCCACCCGCATGCCGGACATTGCGGTCATTCATGTCCCATACGCGTTCCCGTGTGGCGGAGTTGACGATCCACCCATAGTCGAAGATCTCGTCCCGACGGCGTCCCTCACCCAGGGCATATATCCGAACCACGGTAGGGGCGAGCACTTTCAAGCCCCGTCGCAGAAACACCTTGTCGCCAAGGCCTGTTGCATCGAAAACCGTGTTCGGAAACTCCCGCGGCGCATGAAACGTCCTCACGGCCCCGCCGGCCGACTCATCCACAGAAATCTCAATGCCGTATTCCCGAGCATTGTCCATGAACTCGTCATACAGATCCCCCCTGTCGTTTGAAAAGAAATCGAAGAAGCGGAACCCGGAACGGTGGGAACGATGAGCGGACCGCCGGTCGATATTGATCGATGAATGCGAGAACGTGCCGCTCTCAAAATATCCATGGGCGGCGTAATAGACCTCATAGTCCCCCGCTTCAAGCTCAATGGTTCCCTCGAACGAGCGCCTGTGCACCTTGCCGCTCGTATTATCCATCGTCATTTCCCACACAACCTCGCGCGTTGCGGCATCAATGATCCAGCCGGCAGCATACATGCGCGAGACATCCGGATCATTGAAGACATCTCGCCAGAACACCTTGTCGCCTCCGCCGAGAGCGGAAATATGGAGTCGGGTTGTTGAGGTCAGGGTGAAACCTGCCCCTTTTATTTCGGTGTCGGTAAAGTCTTTGAGGGAAACAATGCGGGTTGGAGGTGAAGGAGGGTCGGAAGGATTCGCTGCGCCGGCCTGGAGACAGATCACACTCAGCACCAACGCTCCGATCGGAAGATTCCAGCGCATACTCATGATTCCTCGATAGTACACTCAAGGAGTATACGCAAGAATCTCCTGGAGGTTGCACAAGGCCTCGCCCGGATCGGCGCGGTGGTTTTCCGCAAACGGTCCGCGTTTCTCCGCTGCCGCGAACTATGAAGCCTGGACCAACGCTCTGACGGTTTGGGTGATTCTCCTGAAATCGATCTTTCCTGAAGCCATTTTGGGAAGATCGTCCATAACCACAAACTGACGGGGCAGGGCAATATTGGGAAGACTGCCCGCCATGTTTCTGAGAATCGTCCGCTCATCCACGGGCCGGGTAACTACGGCAACGATCCTGGCGCCCTTGATGTTATCCGGTACCTCCACCACACAACACGCAGTTTCTGGAGGAAGAAATTTCTCCAGAACATCTTCCACGCGAATGAGTGAAACCATCTCCCCGCCGATTTTCAGAAACCGCCTCAGCCTGCCGACATGCCAGAGGAATCCGTCTTCATCCATGTACCCCATGTCTCCGGTATCGTACCATCCATGACGGATGTGCAGTGATGTTTGTTCGAAATCATCGAAATATCCCTTCATCACATTCCTTCCCTTTACGAGGATCTTTCCGATCTCCCCGGGTGCGCAGGGTTCGCCGGTCTCATAGTGTTCGATCCGCACTTCGACGCCGGGGATCGGTTTCCCCACGCTTCCGGGCTTGTTGGCGGATGGGGTGTTCACGGAGATCCCGGGACTGGTTTCCGTCGTTCCGTACGCCTCGAGCAGCGTGAGCGAATGCCGTTCAAGAAACTCACGCCGTAACGCGTCGGGGCACTTATCGGCTCCGACGACGGCCAGACGGATGCTCCGGAAATCGCCGGCCCGGGATTTTCGCAAATATCCCGAGAAGAAGCTCGGAGTTCCGAGCATGAGCGTGCACTGCTCCTCCCGGACACTGTCACAGATTCCTCCGTAGTCGAGGGGATTCGCAGTGGTCACCATCGTCATGCCGTGATACAGCGGCGCCCAGAGATTGCCCGTGTAGCCGAAAATGTGAAAGTACGGAAGATTTGCAAGGAAGATGTCCGACCCGGAGATTTCCAGAATGGAAGAAATGCTCCGAACGTTGGATGCAATGTTCTCGTGGGACAACTCGACCGCCTTGGGCTCCTTTTCGCTCCCGCTTGTGAACAGGATGACGATGCTGTCCTCTTCATTCCCGCCATGAACCGATCTTAGCAGAACCGGAAGGGGAAGTTTCGAGCGGACAGTTGCCGCGAGCTTGTCCTTCAGCGTCACACGTTCGAAAAGATCTTCAACAAAGATCATTCCGGGCACCGGATCGCATTGGATCTTCTGCAGAAAAGTGCGGGAGGTGAGGATTGTACGGAAGCCGCATTTGCGCTGAGCGTATACGGCATTCTGCGCCGCGCCCGTTGAATAGTTGATCATGACCGGCACGCGTCCGCTCATCAGCGCCCCCAGCACGGAAAGCACGGCGCCGGCGGATGTCGGCAACATGACGCCAATGAAGCCCGCATCGAACTGCTTCAACACGCGGGAGAGGATCAGGGATCCGACGAGGAGCTTCGAGTAGGTGAGCCGGCGATTGAGGGTACGGTCGATGACGGCGACCTTCGATCCGAGTTTCTTCGCCTGTTCAATAAAGCGATGATGGAGGAGCACGAAGCTATTCCACGCCCATTTCTTTCAGCAAAGAATCGACTCCGCCGACGAATTTCGTCACCCACAGGACGTAGCGGATGTCCACGGCGATGGAGCGGCTGTACGAATCACTCCATGCATAGTCGTTGATCGTTGCCTCGTACGCCCGATCGAAATTCACGCCCACCAGCTCTCCGCGCGCGTTCATGACCGGACTTCCGGAATTGCCGCCGGTTGTATCGGTGTTGTACAGTATTCCCACCGGGACGCTGTTCAATCGCTTGTGTGCATACCGTCCGTACGTGCCTTCCTTCGCCAGCTTCAACAGCGTTTCCGGCGTGTTGTAGAACGGCGGTTCTCCGCTGGACTTCTGGATGACGCCGGCAAGCGTTGAGATCGGGCTGTAGTACACAGCATCCGCAGGCGAGTATCCCTTGATCCGTCCGAACGTCAGGCGCAGCGTCCCGTTGGCATCGGGGATGAATGTGGCCTTCTGGAACTGCTCCTTGATATCCACATACAGCGGATACTCCCTGTTCAGAATTCCGGAACGCCGTTCCCGTGCATCTGTCAGCGCCTTGTAAACCGGTTCAAGCCTGACCGCCAGCTCCATGAACGGGTCGCGCAATGATTCCAGCGCCACAGGGGAGGCATCAAGCAGTTCCCTGATCTTGTGTTCTGAGGCAAGAATCGTGGATTGATATGCCTTCTGGAGGAAGTCTTCGATGGCTTGATCCGATGTCGCAATAAATCCAAGCTCCTTGATGCGCGCGGACTCCGGCAACAGGGCGGCCCGGCGCAACAATTCTCTCAGCAGGCCCCGGTCAGCCGGTTCGTGGTATTGCCGCAGGGAACGGATCGCGTTCTGCCTGAAGCGGTCATAGTTCTTGTCCCTGTAGGCCGCCGGACGCTCGTCCTCGGGTTTTGCCCGTTCCAAAGCCGCGCGGTACAGCATGAGAGCCCGCGAAAGAAGCGTCGGCGTATTCCCGAGATGGTCCAGGAGAAGTTCCCGGTCGGCATGTTGTATCATCTCGTCGTAGACGTCATTCAGCGTCTTCAGAACGGATCCATATGTCTTCCTTCGTTCCGCATTGGCTTCAATGAACTCCGTCAGGGCCTTCTCTTCGTCCATTTTTCGTTGCACAAGTTGAAGCCGGTTCAATCCCTTCAGCTTGCCGCGATAGTTCTTCATGACATTCGAGAGAGATTTGATGCGGGAATCGAACTTCAGCGCGATCTCCCTGTCGCCTTTGCCGAGCTGTTCGAGGAAGCGAATCTGCCACTCGTAGAAGTCGGCAATGCTTTTGAGTCGCACTTCCTCGTCGTAGCGGATGAAACCGGACGGCTGGTGGCGGAAGGTCCGTCCGGGGTAGCCCAGAATGAACACAAAGTCGTTCTCGTCGACGCCGTTGGGATTCACTTTCAGATGCCGGCGCGGCTTGTAGGGAATGTTGTCTTTGGAGTATTCGGCAGGTGATCCATCAGGCGCCACATAGGCCCGCACAAACGAGAAATCGCCCGTATGCCGCGGCCAGACCCAGTTGTCATCCTCGCCGCCGAACTCGCCGATGGCCCGCTGGGGAACATACACGAGCCGAACATCACGGATTTGCGCGTAGAGAAAGAGTACGTAGGTTCTTCCGGCAAACATCTCGGCAACCACCGCCTGTTTTCCCGGATGGGCATTTTCGGCTTCCTCGGTCAGCTCACGCATGCGTTTCTGAATCGCCTTCGTGCGTTCGGCGGGAAGCATGGATTCGCCAACGCCCGAGAGTACCTCAGCCGATACATCGCGATAGGATTCCGTGATTCGGATCGTCATGCCGGCCGCCGGAAGCTCATCGGCACGCGTGCGCGCCAGAAAGCCGTGCGTGACATAATCATGCTCCGCGGTGCTGGCGTTGCTGAGAGCGCCGAAGACGCAGTGATGATTCGTGATGACGAGCCCTTCCCCGGAGACAAAGGATCCCGTGCATCCTCCGACGTTGACGATCGCATCCACGATGCTGACGCCGTTCGGATTGTAGAGCTCGTTTGCTTCAAGTTCGAAGCCGAGTTTTTTGAGATTCAGCTTGTGGATCTCGCTGATGGGGTACATGCCCTCATCGGCGAGAATGTCCGGTCTTGCCGCGAGAATGACAAGCGCGAGGCCTGAGACAATGGAAAGAAAACGACCAACGGGGAGTTTCATGAGGTCACCATATGATGGAACGAGGTTCAGGAAGTGTAAGGAAAAAAGGGAGGGATTCCAAGCTGGTCGCCCCCTCTCACGCGAAGAAATCCGAAATCTCTCCTCTCAAACCAAGGAAGATTTCGGATTTCTTCATGAGGGGACGACAGACAGCTTACTTCATCTCCGGCGCCGGTTTTGCATATTCCTCGATCTGCGGTTCAATCTTCTTCTTGTCGCCCGTGATCACCAGCGTCATGCTGTCTTCCCGAATGTACTTCCTGGTCATTTCCGACACTTTCTGCGGCGTCACGGCGTAGACATTCTGAACATACTTTGTGAGATAGTCGTCGCTCAGGCCGTGCAGATTCAGAAACGCCAGCTGGCCGATGATTCCTCCGGGACTGGAGTTTTGAAGGACGAAGGTTCCCGCAAGGTAATTCTGAATTCCTTTCAATTCGTCCGCAGGAGGAGGCTCATTCTGCAATCTCCTGATCTCCTTGAAAATCTCCTGCAAGGCCGGGCCGGTGACGTCGGTTGTGACATCGGCCACCTCGGCCCAGTAGGCATCACGATACCGGCTGGACAGCTGGCTGAACGGCGAATAGGTGTATCCTTTCTGTTCCCTGATATTGCTGGTAATCCTCGACCCGAATGATCCGCCAAGCAATGCGTTGGTGACCACGAGCGGCACGAAGTCCTGGTCGTACGGATTTGCAACAGGGAGTCCCAGGTAGATCGTGGACTGAGGCGCCCCGGGCCTGTCGATCAGGTGAAACGCCTTCTTCATCGAAGGCTTGGGGATGTCAATCAATGGCTCCGGGCCCGGCTTCCACGAGGAGAATTCCTTTCGGATCGCCTGCTCCATCGCGGCCATGTCGAACACACCTGCGACATAGACCGTGGTGCGGCGGGCGCCGAAATTGTCCTCATGGAACCTGCGGATCTGATCGAGGGTATAGCCCTCGAGCATTTCCTGAGTCGGGAAAATCCGTCCATAGGCATGATTGCCATGAATGATGCGCCTGAACTGCTCCAGCGCCTGCTGTTGAGGAGACGATTTGGCCACCGTCAATTGCCGCACGCGATCGTTCTTGATCCTCTGCAATTCGGATTCCGGAAACAGCGGGTTGCGGACAATATCCGCCAGAAGGCTCACAAGGTTCGGTCCGTACTCGGCGAGGACGTCGCCGTTGATCGTTGTTTGATCAAGGCCTGTGGAGATGTTCACAGAGCCGCCCATCGACGCCGCTTCTTCGGCGATCTGCCGGGCTGACCGGCTCCTCGTTCCTTCCTTCATCATGTCTCCCGTCACATCCGCGAGCCAGACTTCGTTCTCTTTTTCGTTGATGTTCCCCGACCGGACGACAACGCTCACCGTTACCTTCGGCAACGAGCCGTACGGAACAAGGACGGCTTTGAGGCCGTTGGGGAGAGTTACTTCCGTCTTGCGCGGAAGCGTGAAGTCCTTCGGTTTTCCACCCGGAGGCGGAAGTTCCTTCTGGGCAACAAGCGCGGACGCGCTCAGCAGAAGGGCAAGGGCTATTCCTGTCAATCTCATGGTCATCGCTCCTTACGATCCTGTTTTCGGTTCAAGAACCAGTACAGTCCGGTTCGTCGGCCGCAGGTACTCCTGCGCCGTTTTCATCAGAAGCTCCGGCGTGATTGTTCTGAACGCATCCTCGAGCGTATTGATGCGCGCCGGATTATCGTCGAACAGCGCAAACGAGGCCAGCAAGTCTGCCCGGCCGAACCCAAAGAATCCGCCCATGCTGTCGTAGAGATCCGAGCGCAGCTTGACAAGCGCGCGGTCCAGATCGGCCTTTGCCACGGGCTTGGTACGGGCTTCTTCGATCACCTCATCAACCGCTTTCATGATCTCTTCCGGCTTTGTGGAAGGATCATGAATAAGCCATCCCATCCAGAGCATCGGTCCGTTATAGTTAAACATGTTCCCCAGCATGTTGATGCCGCCCATGACCCTGTCGGTGTAGCCTTTCTTTTTTGCAAGAGCCAGCATCAGCTTGCTGTCGTCTCCTTGCAGGAGGATCTGATCGAGAAGCCCCAGCGCGTAGTACTCAGGCGTATTCCTCTCGGGCATATGATAGGCGAAAGCAAGCGCGGGGCGATGGGCGAGCGTGTCTTTCTTCGTGAACCATTTTTGCTTCTCCTGCCGCGGCTCGCTCAGATCCGGCTTGGCGGGCTGGGGCTGGGACGGAATGGAGCCGAAGTACTTCTTGATCATTGCAAGAGCTTCTGCGGGCTCAAAATCTCCCACGACAACGAGTGCCGCATTGTTTGGTGCATAGTAGGTTTTGAAAAAGCTCCTGACGTCCTCCAGCGTTGCCGCGTCCAGATCGCTCAACTCGCCGTAGAAATTATGCGCATTGTACCAGTTCTCGTTGGCATACTGGGGCATGTCAAGCCACGGAAATCCTCCATACGGCCTGTTCAGCACGTTCACCTTCACTTCGTTCTTGACCACACCCTGCTGGTTGGTGAGATTGTCCTGCGTGATGGCGAGCCCCTTCATCCGGTCAGCTTCCGCCCAAAGGGCCGTTTCAAGCTTGTGCGAGGGAAGGATTTCAAAATAGTTTGTAAAGTCGAACCTTGTAGAGCCATTCAGCACGCCGCCGTTGCTCTGCACAAGGCGAATGAACTCCATTTTGCCAAGGTTCTGCGAGCCCTGAAACATCATGTGCTCGAACAGGTGCGCGAAGCCGGTCCGGTTGCGCGGTTCGATTCGGAACCCGATGTTATAATAGACGGCCACGACAACCGTCGGGGCAGTCTTGTCCTGTGAAAGGACCACCTTGAGGCCGTTGTCGAGCTTGTGGTATTCCACCGGGACCTTGAATGAGCTTCCCTGTCCGGACGCGAGCACGGGAAGTGCAAACGCCATCAGGAACAGCCATCGCGGAAATCGCATACAAACCTCCGGGAGTTGGAAAATGGGGAAATGGGAAATGAAGAATGAATTTAACGATCTTATGGGTATTCTACAATTAGACGAGAAAACAGGCTGTTTGTTGCGAATTTCGGGGCTTCTCAGAACAAATCGAGGAGCTTTGCGGCCATGACCAGAATCGCCGCCACAAGCACAATGCGGATGGCCTTCTCTCCGCCTTTGACGGACACACGGGCCGCCCACCATCCCCCCACCGCGCTCCCTGCGCCCAGGCTCAATCCACGCAGCCAGTCCACGTTCCCCGTCCATGCATACACAGCCAGGGCCGGAACCATGTAGATCATGACAATCGTCACCTTGTGCATGTTGACAAGCACGAGGTTCATGCGCATCACGTGGTACAGAGCTGCCATGAACAGAAAGCCCACGCTCACCTGAATGAATCCTCCGTAAAACCCGATGCCGATCATGATCGGATAGATCAATCGCTCGCGTTTTTTTGAAATCGCGGGGTCTTCTGCCACGGATTTTTGCGGAATGAGAAGCGTGACGACGGTGGCGATCATGACGACTGCCAGAATGCGCTGGAACCATGTGTTGCTGATCGTCACGCCGACCACGGCCCCCGCGACCGCGCCCGGCAGGGCCCAGAGCGTGAGAGAGAGGCTTTTTCTGAATTCATGCACGTCCAGCGAACGAAATGACGTGACGGCAAAAATGTTTTGAATGAGGATTGCAACTCTGTTCGTACCGTTCGCCAGAGCGCTGTCGAGACCCATGAAGATGAGAACCGGTAGAGCGAGCGCGGAGCCACCTCCCGCCATGACGTTCAGAAAGGCGGAAACGACACCGACACCAAACAGAAGCACAACGTCGGGGAAACTCATGCACAGGGAATGTAGAGAAGATTCCGTATATTTGCAGGGATCAGCATGATTGCGCTCGAACATATTGGTCTGCAATACGGCGGAAGGGTCCTCTTGAAGGATGTTTCCTTCCTTGTCAATCCGCACGACCGGATCGGTCTTGTCGGCGCGAATGGCGCCGGAAAATCAACGCTTCTCCGCATTCTGACCGGCAGTGTGTTTCCTGATGAGGGGCGGATGGTCAAGGCCAGCTACGTCACGGTGGGTTACCTTCCGCAGGACGGAATCACAGCAAGAGGCCGTTCCTTGTATCACGAGGTCGAGTCCGCCTTTGAGGACATTGTTACCGTGCAAAGGGAGCTGGAAGAGGCACAGCAGGCTTTGGCAACGCTTGATCCCCGTCTTCCCGAATATGCCGACACGCTGGAGGTTCTTGGAGAGTTACAGCACAAACTTGAGGATCTCGACGCGTTTCGGATGAAGTCCAAGATCGAGCGGGTCTTGATGGGATTGGGATTTGCCACAAGGGATTTTAGTCGCCAGACAGAGGAATTCAGCGGCGGCTGGCAGATGCGCATTGCCCTGGCCAAACTCCTGCTCACTGAGCCCTCTCTGCTCTTGCTGGACGAACCGACCAATCATCTGGACATTGATTCCCTGCAATGGCTGGAGGAATACCTTCGCACTTACAATGGGGCCCTCATTCTCGTGTCCCACGATCGCATGTTCCTTGACAATCTGACCACACGAACGCTTGCATTGCGGAGCGGGACCCTTGAGGAGTACGCCGGCAATTATTCATTCTACGAGCGGGAAAAAGAATTGCGAAAAGAGCTTCTGGAGAGTGCCTACAAGAATCAGCAGGACAAGATCAAGCGCACACAGGCATTCATAGACCGGTTTCGATACAAAGCCTCAAAAGCGCGCCAGGTTCAGAGCAGAATCAAGCAGTTGGAAAAGATGGAGCTGGTGCAGGTTGATTCTGAGGAAGAGCAGATTCGTTTTCGCTTTCCCCGGCCCGTCTCCAGCGGCCGCGTGGTGATGGAGCTGACGAACCTCTCCAAATCGTACGGTGGTCACACGGTCTTCCGGAACCTGGATTACCGCATCGAGCGCGGTGATCGGATTGCCATTGTCGGTCCGAATGGAGCGGGAAAATCCACGCTTTCACGCATTCTGGCCGGCGTGGAACCCTTTGATTCCGGTGAACGAATTCCCGGTTATAATGTCACGCTCTCCTATTTTGCCCAGCATCAGGCGGAAGAACTCGACCATGACAAGGAGGCACTAACGATCGTGGATGAGGTCGCCTCTGGCGAAATCCGGAGCAAGCTCCGCACCATTCTCGGTTCTTTCCTGTTTCACGGTGACGACGTCTTCAAAAAGGTGGCCGTTCTTTCCGGTGGTGAAAAGAGCAGGCTTGCTCTCGCCAAGATGCTCCTTCAGCCGGCCAACTTCCTGATCATGGACGAACCGACCAATCATCTGGACATGCGTTCGAAGGCCGTACTCCAGAATGCGCTCAGCGACTACGATGGCACGTACGTTATCGTTTCGCATGACCGGGCTTTTCTTGATCCCCTTGTGAACAAGGTGCTCGAGGTCAGCCATTCCGGCATCAAGACCTATCTGGGGACGGTGAGCGACTATCTTCAAAAGAAGAAGGTGGAACAGAGCGGCGCTCTTCCGGCGCAACCGGGCATGAAGACCCGCAAGGCAGAAGCGGAGCAACGGAAGAACGAGTCAGCCGAACGCCGGCGGCGAGCGGTGGAACTTCGATCGATGGAGCGGCGACTCTCCGATGTGGAACGCCGCATGGAAGAACAGGAAAAGAGAAAGAGCTTGCTCGAGGAGAGGCTGGCGGATCCGGAGTTCTACAAGAATTCGGGGGAGGCAAAGGACGTCCTGAGACAACACCGTGAACTGCAGGAGGCGCTGGAAGAACTCGAACGGGAATGGACCGAAATCACTGATTCGATGCTCGCCCTGAAGGCTCTTCAGCAATAGAAGTTCCGGCGCATCGGCCTGTGTCACAAGCGCCAGCGGACACCCACATACGGGGTGATGTTCTGAGTTCCGTGTTCGATGTTGGACTGAAACGGATTGCCGCTTCTCTTGTCGTAGTACCTCAATCGATACTCCAGACGGAGCACAATATCCCAGGATTCTGCAATCGCAACGACTCCGCCAAGCGCTGCGTACCAGGCGATGGAGGGATTGAAGGAGAATGAACCCGTGGAATCCCCTGATGACGATTTGAGGTCGGCCCGCGCCTCATCATCACGAAAGCCCAGCAACCCGTAACCGAGTTCGCCAAAAAGTTCCTTCCACTGCAGTCGTACCAGGGGACCAGCCCAGAGCTCCCGGTAGTTTCCGCCGATTTTGTCGCTCGTCACCGTCCTTCCCGTGGCGGGATCAAAACCCTCAAACCGTGCCGCGTGGCGGTTCCCGCGATCGAATTGCACAAACATCCCCACGCTCATATGGTCCCACACCTTCCACGCGGCAAGGGCCATTATTCCGACCTGAAGTTCGTTCACAAGCCGTTCGCCGCGCGGATCTCCGACCTCTGCCTTCACCTGCTGTTGAAAATGGGAGAATGTCACGCCTGCATCAAAGGCCCATGTTGCACCTTCCTGGGCATGGCCGTGAACCAACCAGAAAAGCATCATCCATCCTGTCGCAATCATTCTCCTGGCAACCATAAGTCCTCCGCAATGGCTTGAGATCCAGATGCAGCGAAACCCCGACACCTCATCCCCGTATAAGAATGCATGACAGCGTTTTTTCTCTGGCTGCTTCTTTTCATTGTCTGCTGGCCCCTCGCTCTGCTTGCCCTCATTCTCTATCCCATTGTCTGGATTGTGCTGCTGCCGTTCAGGCTCTTCGGCATCGCGGTCGACGCGGTGTTCGATCTGCTCCGCTCGATTCTTTTGCTCCCCGGCCGTATTCTGCGCTCGATCTGATCACGATTTCCAGACGTCCTTCCTTGCAAGCACAAGAAGCCCGACGCCAATCAGCGCCAGAAAAGCCGCTGTCGTTGTCACCGGGCGCATGGGACTCGCTTCCGGCGGCTCGAGGAAAAAAGCCATGATGAAAAGAGGCGCGGAGAGCAGAAGGGCAATCGAACCTGGAACGCCTGCCTTCTCCAGCGTCTTGCCTGAGCTGAACGATGGCGGGATCATTCCGGCCATGATATTCAGAAGACCTGAAAAGAGAATGTACACATGGTTCGCGCGAAACAGGAATCTGATCGCTTCGCGGTCGCCATACAGCTCCGGAAAATTCACCCGCATGTACATTCCAGTGCCGAGAAACACAACGAACGTCAGGATCCCCGTCATCATATGTGCTCTTCTCACGGCTTTCCCTTCTTTTTCTTGTTTCGTTTGTAGTCAGACATGATCTTCTTCCAGCGCTCCTTCTCCTTCCTTTGCTCCATCGGGTCGTGTTTGCGCTGTTGATATTTCAGTTCACGGAGCAGTTTTCGGTAACTCTCGAACCGACCGCCATCGATCGTCCCCTGTTCAAGGGCTTCCTGCACAGCGCAACCAGGTTCAACTTCGTGCGAGCAATCCCTGAACCGGCAGTTTTCCGCGATCGCTTCGATGTCATCGAAGATCTCGCTTACGGCGTCGGGCGAACCCCACAACTGGAGTTCTCTCATACCGGGCGTATCAATGAGCATGCCGCCGGTCGGCAGAGGGATCAATTCGCGCGCCGACGTGGTGTGCCGACCCCGGTCATCGGCCTCCCGCACCGGCGCGGTGGCGCGTTCGTCCGTGCCGAGAAGCTTGTTGATGATCGTAGTCTTGCCCACTCCGGATGATCCCAGCAGGGCTCCGGTGGCTCCGTTCCGCAGATAGTCCTGAATCACCCCGATGCCCTCATTCCTGAGAGCACTGAGAACATGGATTGGTGCATGGGAATTGATTGCGGCCACTTCCTGGCGCGCACCGTTCGGATCCTTGCAGATATCCGCCTTGTTCAGAAGCACGACGGGGGACGCCCCGCTCTCCGAAGCCAGTACAAGATACCGCTCAAGGCGACGAAGATTGAAATCGTGGTCAAGTCCGCTGACGATGAAGACCCAATCAACATTGGCCGCGACGATTTGTTCTTCGGCCTTTCGGCCTGCGGCTTGACGTGAAAACTTTGTCCTGCGCGGAAGGATGTCGATGATCGTGGCTGTTCCCTCATCCGGCCGGGGATCGATCACCACCCAGTCGCCCACAGCCGGCAGGTCCTGGGGACCGGAAGCCATGTACTGCATTTTGCCCGTCGTCTCTCCGCGCAGCTCACCATGCTCGGAATACATCACGTAATAATTCCGGTGCTGAAGAGCTACACGGGCGGGGAGAAGCCGGTTTTCCCGGAACGGGGAAAAGGCCTGTTCGAAGAAATCATTCCAGCCGATGGAGGAGAGAGTCATGCGCCACCATCATCCATTATTCCATCATTCCAGGATTCCATCATCGGCCTCTTCTTCCTTCCTCCCATTCTTCTATCGTCTTCGGCCAATCGTCTTTCAACAATCTCGAAAATGCCCTGTCGGCCAGGAGTTTTCCGTCTGTCTGGCAGCGCGGACAGTAATTGCATTCATTCTCCGCGTACGCGATCCGTTGCACCGGCGTTCCACAAACGGGGCATGGGCTCTTATATTTCCCATGAACGGCCATCTCCGGCCGAAATGCTGTGACTTTCTCCGGAAATCCCTCACCGGTTTCCTTCCTTAACCGTTCCGTCCATTCCTGCAGTACGTCCCGGCAGCTTCGAAACAGTGATTCGATTTCTTGGTGGCTCAGCTTCTGCGTCAGCTTCAGCGGCGACAGGCGGGCGCGATGCAGAATCTCGTCAGAGTACGCGTTTCCGATGCCGCTGAAGAGTCTCGGGTCGGTCAACGACCGTTTGACCGTATGATTCTCCTTCCGCAAACGGGCAGAAAACTCCTCCAGACCGCCCTCGAACACGTCTATTCCGCCCGGATCAACGGACTTCAGAGCATCGACTCCCTGGAGAATATGCAGGGAAGCTCGTTTTTTCGTTCCTGCCTCCGTGAAGAGCAAGGTTCCCGGCGAAAAATCAAATGCCGCGTGCCCGATCTTTTTCGGAACGGCACTGCCGGATGGTTTCCAGTGAAGGCGTCCGGCAATCATCAGATGCAGCACCAAATAGAATGAGCCGTCGGCTTCAATCGCAATCCTCTTTCCCACGGCATGAACACCGACAATCGTTCTTCCCGTCACCTCCTCCGGGCGCGGAATGACCGATCGAAGAAGAAACGGGTTCATCAACCTGATTCCGGTCAATCGCTCGCCGCGAATGCGTCTCTCAAGTCCTTCACGGTACACGATTATGTCGGGATATTCCGGCATTCCAATTCCTGTACTGCATGCTCCACGCCCACAATTTACTCGCTGAAAACGATTTTTCCTACCGGACATTCCCCACAACGGGCTTCCGTGCAGTAATGGTGATATAATTGCAGGGTTCCTTGCTGAAGTCTGAGAGTCTTCAAGAGGACCTTGTCCTCGGTCAACCTGCGTTTCATGAGCCTCAGGACTGCATTGTCTGACAAGGAAGGAAACGATTGGTGCATTCGAAGGGTGTTCGCGCGTAAACTCCGATCGTGAAACAGGCGGGCATACAGAAGCACCAGGGGAAGAAATGCATTTGCCACGATGTCGAGAGCGCGGGATGTGCCAACGAGACTTCCCGTACGAGGAACCGGGGTATTGAAATCGTAATGCCGCTCCCAGAATCCCTCCGCCCTTACGGCAATTGAGGGAAGAAGACCGGCGATAAGTGCCCGCGTATTCTCAGCTGTTTTGAAGCTTTGGATGATGCTTCGAAACAGATCATTGTGCAGAATGGTGCGGACGATCCGGGCCGCGGCTGCGATCCGAAACACCGGCGTGTTTGCAGGGCGGACTGGCGAGCGGCTCCAGTCAGCCTGATCAAGCCGCGCGCACGAAAGCATGTGACTCACGGCATTCCAGTGGCCGTACAGAAGCCGCGCATAGGCTGTCGATTCACCATCTGACAGGTCACTTGTGCGGGGGAGCATGCCTGCAATACCGAACAGAACCGCCTCCGTCCGAACAGGATCGTTCAGAATGCCGTGGGAGCGAAGGACTTCAAGCGTTGCGGAATGCGCAAGACGGACAAAGGGCTTTCGGTTTCTGGAATACCCAAGTCCGTCCATAATCCCCTCGTACAAGACCTGATCCCAGAGCTTCCTTGAGGCAAAATCCCGCGGGCTTATCTCAGGCAGAGGAACCTCATCGGGGTCGCCAGGGCCGGGGGAATCGTATCGCACGGACGTTTCAAGCACACTCAGGCTTGCCTGAAATGCCAGTTCCCGCAACCGTTCCTCAAACCGCCGGATTTTGAACTCCAGCCTCTGCTCGGACAACACTCCGATCCAGCTCTCAAGCAGATGTGCGGAAATGCCGGCGGTTCGACCAGCGCAGGGAATTGTTCGCCCTCCGTGCTTTTCTTCTGCTTCGCGCCCATGCGCGAGAACTGTCTGCAGAGAATCCAGGAGAAAATCTGAAGCCATGAGTACGGGAATCGGGCGTCCGCTTTGCGCAAGCGTCGGAAATCTCAACGGATCTCCCTCGAAGACGACGTGCAGAATGACACGGTTGTAGGCGGGATCATTCTGATGGCCGTGTTGCATCCACTCGGCGACATTCCTGTGAATCTCCACGTCGCCCGCATAGAGAACGGAACCGATGCGGACACGCGCATCCCTGAAGTCCGGCCCGCTCCCCTCATTGAGAACCCCGGGATCAAGGATCTCGAGTGGCAGGTTATCAGACGTTGACAGTCCGGCCGTACAAAGGGATTTTTTGCTCCACACATGCCGGAGAAATTTTTCGCGAAATGGAATTTCCCCCATCAGAAATGACCCCCACGAACAATGCGGTTTACGCTCCGAACGCCTCCGCCTGGATCATCCGGATCTCATCGCGGACCATCAAGGCCTCGCGACGAACTGCGGAGGCAAAGTCCTTCTCACGCGACGCAAAGATCACCGACCGGCCCGCGTTGATCAGGGCAGAAAAACCCTTCCGGTCGCACCCATATCGCACAACCTGTCGCAAATCTCCGCCTTGAGGACCAATGCCCGGGATGAGCAGAGGCATGGTTGGAACCAGTTTTCGAACGCGCTTCAATTCCCTGGGATGCGTCGCTCCCACAACCAGTCCAACATTCCCTCCTTCGTTCCATTTTCTCGCCGCCCGGACAATCCGTTCATAGAGCGGTACGAGGCCGGTTTTCAGCCGTTGAAAGTCTCTTGAACCGGGATTCGACGTCAGCGCCAGAAGAAAGACACCGCGTTCGCGATATTTCAAATATGGTTCGACGGAATCAAATCCCATGTAGGGATTGACTGTCACCGCTGAGAACTTCAAATCCCCAAAAAGCGCGAGGGCCGACCGTTCGGCAGTGTTCCCGATGTCTCCCCGCTTTGCATCACCAATGGTCAGAACGTGGCTCGGAACTGCTTCAACGGTTTTTCGGACGACCGACCAACCTTCATCCCCCAACACCTCGTAAAAGGCAAGATTCAGTTTGTAGGCGCAGACCAGGTCGCTGGTGGATTCGATGATCCGTTTGTTGAATTCAAGAACGGCCTGGGGAGTGGTACCGAGGTGGGTGGGAAGGCGGTCGGTGTCCGGATCAAGTCCGATGCAGAGCAGTGAGTTCTGTTCTTGCTGGACGCTCCTCAACGCTTCCGCGAAACTCATTGTGCATTTCCCTTGTATGCTCCCGGTGTACTTGCTGCGTTCCTCGATGTATTACATGGAGGAACACAGAGAGATCCTGAGAAGCACATCGGATGCCAGGAAATCAAGACCTGCCGCCTCAATGCTTGAAATTCTTCCACATCATGGATTCAACGGGTTTGACACTGCGCTTGTTGTACTTCGCACCCTTCTTGCGGGTGTAGGGGATTTCGACTTCGCCCGAGACTTCAAAGTATATGAGTTGACCGATGGGCATGCCGGCATAAATCCGGACAGGTTGGCGGACGGAAATCTCGAGGGTCCATGTATTGCAGAATCCCACATCCCCTTTTCCCGCCGTGGCATGAATGTCGATGCCCAGGCGTCCGATACTGCTTTTTCCCTCCAAGAATGGAACATGCTTGTGGGTTTCGGTATATTCCTTGGTCACCCCCAGATACAGCTTGCTCGGGACGAGGATGAGCCCTTCTTTCGGAATCCTGAAGTAATGTACCGAATTATGCCTGCGGCAATCCAGGATCTCCTCGTCGTACATGGCAAGCCACTCCCCCAGGTGCACGTCATAGCTGTTCGAACCAAGATATTTCCGGTTGAACGGCTTGATCACAATCGTACCCGCTTCCATTTCACGGAGTATCTGCTTGTCGGTCAGAATCATGGCGCTCCTGCAAGAATTGCTGAATGTACGAAGATTTTGCGGAGAAACAAGGCAAAGCTGGAGGGGTGGTCGGAAGACAGGGATCAGGAGGCAGGGTTGCCGATTCGGAGGCGTTAAAGGATCATTGTGAGATATCCGATGACGGCAAAATCGCGCGTCACGCCGATGGGAAACATTCGCACTTCGCGATTCAAGAGATTCTGCAACTCCAGCCTTGCCTGAAGGTCCGCGAGAAACCAGACTGTCCCCAGATCCTGGATCACCGCACAATCAAGGGTCCAATATTCCGGGAGCATTCCGTCGGAACCGGCGCTTGTGAACTCATCGTTTGCAGAACTCACGGCAAACTCCGGCCAGTGCGTGCGCGTCATGCCGTGGAACGACACCGATCCGGTTGTTCTCTCGGCCAGCTTCCAGGTTCCCGTGAATCGCAGTTGATGACGCGGGAGTTGTGCATGATTCCGGGTCCACACATACCCGAGTTCAGCAACCATCCGATCGCCAATATCCGCACCCAAGCGGACCTCCAATCCACCATACCATGCACGATCATGGTTCTCATACATCGCTGAAAACACAAGGTCGCCGGGGTCAGCCGAGCGAATGCTCATTGTCGGCCTGCGCCGGATCTCCTTGCCGATCATGTATGCGAACACAGAGAACGCCCCTCGCACGTCGCCGAAGGCCGTGAATGTTGCGTCTCCTCCTGTTGTCCGTGATGCAAGGAGTCCGGGATTCCCGCTGACTCTAAAGGTGTCGGTCTGCGCCAGCGGCTGTCGAATTCTTGCAACCGAAAATGTGCCGTGCTGTTCGAGCGCAGAGGGTGGCCGTACTAGCGATGAAACCGTGACCTCGATTTGGGAGTGATCGGATGTTCCCACCAGCGCCCGAAGGGTGGCGGAAAAATACTCCGGACCATTGTCGGTCCGTTCCGCTCTCACCGCCGCAAGGAACTGACCGCCGGCAAAGCCAGCCTCCCCGCGAAGCCCAACCGCCCACGTCTTCCGAAGATCATTCCGGGTAAAGAATTGAGCATTCCCGGCTGGAACGCTGATTTCGCGAACAACGTATTCAAGGGGGAGCGAGATCCTGATTGATGTGCCAGAATTGAAATGAGGAAGAAGATGGATGCCGGTCACAGATTCATCGTACTCCCCACCAGCCGTTCCCTTTTGGCTCCGCATGGAAACGAATGCTCCATCTCTTCGGACACCGATACTCAGAAAGGGGATCAGGTCTTGGGCCGAGAGCCTGATTGTCCCAATTGATCCCGAGAAGAACCCAAAGGTCGAGGCAAACGGAATCTGCTCCCATGCGGTAAACGTATTCATTCCGGCGTACGCCGACACGCTTCTTCCCCTGCTTCCTTTCCACTCCAGTTCAGCTGCTCCCACATAGTTTCTGTTTGGACGTGAGAAGGTCGGGGCATCGATGTACGAAAGAACGATCCGGTCTCTGTCTTCATATCCCACCGAAAAATAGTTGAACCCTGCCGCCGTAAGACGGTATCGGAAGGTGCCGGTTCGACCCTCAACCATGCCGGAGCCCGAAAATCCGATCTTGTTTCTGTTGTAGAAGGGCAGGTTGTCCCTTGTGTACTCGTCCAGGATCACGTCGCCGGTTTCACTCCCCCCATAGACACGTCCCCTGATCTCCAGAGAATCAGAAATCGGCCTGCTCCGGAGAACAATCCGGCCTGACGGATACGATCCAGCTTCGGCGAGGGACGGGCGAGGATCCATCGGAATTGTGTCGGTCTGGATCAGGTCAAACGGCACATAATCAGGCGAAACCAGATTGAGGGGAAACGTTTCAAACGGCATCCCCTTGAGTTCAACGATGTTCGCGGGAGCGGACCAGTTTCCAAGTCCTCGGACGCTTACGACGGGCACATAGCGGGTTGCTGAAAGAAACTGGGCGAAGGAAGTCCGTGCGAGGTGATCGCTCACGCGCTGTTCGAGACCTCGGTCATCGTGCTGGGCCTTCAAGGGCCATGATACAATCGTCAGGAGTATGGCGAGGTTCCGGCTGTTCATTCGAGTCTTATCCCCAGTCCGATCGAAAACACTGCCACGGGCTCCAGGCCCACCAGGATGGGCTGATACCATAGAATGGCCTGAAGGGGAGGAAGAATGCCGGACTTCCAGGTTACCAAGCCTGTGAATGCAATACCGAATTCGGATTCCACCGCGTTTTCGAATCCCGGCCTTGCTGCAGGTCCGGAAAAAATGAATGTATTGTTGACGAGTTGAATCCCAAAGCCGGCTCCCAAAGGGGCCGTCTGATTCGTTGCAACGAGGAATCCTCCGCCCAGTTGAACGAGAACTACCGGAGGAATTTGTTGCTTTTTCGGCGTCTCTGCCACCGAATGCGGAGAAACAGTTGCAGAGGCAACGAGAGAAACGGGAGTGTTCACGGGAACATCGACGGACAGAGAGAGTCCCGGGCCGTTGTTCCAGTACGTCCCGAACCCCTTTTGAGGGAAAATCCACTGTCCCGCGACCGAGATCGTCAGGGACGACCAGTCGATTTCTTGTCCGGACATGGGACGGGTAGAGGCCGCCGTCAGAAATCCCAAGAGGACAATGGCAGAGGTCCGGTTACGCAAGGGAGATCAGAAGTTCAAGCATGAACATTGTCAGAACGATGACCGCAACAAAGGCAAATGGACGATCCTTTTCCAGTATGAACGTGCCGAGCGCGGCAATGACACGAACGATGGGAGTGAACATGAGAATGAGAATGCCGGCTGAAAGGAGGGTGATTCCCGGCGGCGTCTCCTGGCGCGAAAGGGCGGCTTTCAGAATGGCCAGAGGGTCCACGAGGGGGCTCGCGGCATGCGGTCGGAGGAATTCAACCACAAGTCCCGCGCTCAGAAGCAACGCGCTTGTGATCACACCGATTCTGAGTGTGAGGCTGATCCACCGTTCCGCCTGATAGTTCTGCACGTTCATCGCATCAATAACTGGACGGCCGCAAGTGCCAGGACAACGACAAACACAATCTTCACGCTTTCGGCTCGAAGCACACGGCTCAAGCGCACGCCCAGCATGGATCCTGCGAGCACGCCCAGGGCGGCGGGGGCAGCAACGTGCACGTTGAGATGTCCTTCGGACAGATAAATGAACGCCCCGGCGGCTGCGGTGACACCGATCATGAAGTTGCTTGTTGCCGCGGCGGCCTTCATGGGAATACCGGACAGCAGATGCATCGCCGGTACCTTGAAGATCCCCCCTCCCAGGCCCAGAAGTCCTGAAATGTTGCCGGCCACGAGGGACACCGCCATGGTCGCCGGGAGATTATGAACACGATAGGATACCATTTCCTTTGCCGCCTCATCGTAAAACTCTCCCGACAGCCACAACCCTTCCTTGCGCGTGTCATGTTGATGTGGCGCCGCAAATCGTCTGTTGACAACCATGGCTCCCGAGATCACCAGCAGAAGGACGGCAAAGATCTTTGTCAGAACCACTCCTTGAAGGACTGACGCCGTGATGCCACCGGCCAGCGCGCCGAGAACGGTGACGATTTCCAACAGCATCCCGAGCCGGATATTCACCGTTCCCCGTTCCACGTTCATGGCGGCTCCCGCACTGGACGTGGCAATCACCGCCACAATGCTTGTGGCGATTGCCTGATGCATGGGGATGTCAAGCACCAGCACGAGAAAGGGAATCAGAAACACGCCTCCACCCAGGCCGAGCAGTGCGCCCAGCGTGCCGGCGATCGCTCCACCGAGCATCGTGCAGATCAGAGGGCCGGCAGACATGAAAGGATCCGCGGGACTGAGGTGCACCAAGCGGCAGAAATGGATGGACGAAGGGTCACGCGGCCTTGAGGGTGAGCAAAGCGATTTCTGGTTTTACCATCCGGATCGGCACTCCCACCATCCCAACGCCGACATTGACATAGAGCTTCTTGTCTTGTTCTTCGTACATCCCCATCGCGTACTTGTGCACAAGATGCACGGGATTCAGGTTCAGCGGCCCGAGTTTGAATCCCACCTGTCCTCCATGTGTGTGACCTGCAAGTGTCAGGTGAATCCCCTTTTCGCGGCACTCGTCCCACACATCAGGCCGGTGAGTCAGCATGATCTTGAACACATCCGGTTCAACATGCCTCAGGGCTTCATCGAAACGTGCAAAGTTCGCGGCACCTCTTCCGGCGTCGTCAATCCCCACAAGCATGAGATCACAATGACTGATGACGAGGCGCTCCGACGTGTTGTTCAAGAGAATCAGCCCGGTATGTTCTATTGCTGCCGCAACTTTTTCCACCGTGGCAAAGTGGTCGTGATTCCCCAAACAGCCATAGACAGGCAGGCCGCGGCGGATGGTCTTCAGGGCATTCACCAGCGGATCAATCTGCGAATCCGCGGAATCCACAAAATCCCCGGTAATGAGCACGATGTCGGGCCACAGACCGTTCACAATTTCAACGATCTCCTTCATATTTGCTTCGGTCATGTACAGCCCTGAATGGATGTCGCTGACATGGGCAATGGTAAGACCGTTCAATTCCGGAGGAAATTCCGAAAACGTGAGCGTCAGGCGATTGATCTGATAATCGCGTGCAGTGGCCAACGAAGCAACGACAGGAAACGATCCGACGACAGACGCCAGTGCCAGCCCGCCTTTGCGGAGGAATTTCCGTCGTCCGTTGTGCAGAATGGGCTTTCTGCTTCTGAGGAGCTTCAGGGGCCGCAGAAGCAGGCGAACCAGGTCGAACAGGGAAACAATGAGAAATGAAAACACCACAATGGCAAAAAACAGTCCGGCCGGATAGACGATGAGGAGCTGGACCGGGAGGAGATCATAGAACGATCCCATGCGGAAAGGGATTTGGAGAAGGAATACGGCGTTGAGGACCGCCAGGACCCACCGTACGCGCCGTCCCCACAAGCGCCTCTCGTCCTCCTCAAGAGCCTTCTTTGCCCACGCCTGATACAGCCGGTACAACCGGTATTGCATCAGTCCGAACAGGGAGAGAACAACGAGGAAAAAGATCGTAAACATCCAGAAAGGATTCATGGGAATTGTCCCCTTTGGCGCGGGCAGGCAACCGGCATCAGTACTCTTTTCGGTTCGCCCAGAAGTTCATCAGGAGCCCCGCCATCACCATGTTCACAAGCAGAGCGGATCCCCCGTAACTCAGAAACGGAAGCGGAATTCCCACGACTGGCATGAGCCCCATGGACATGCCGACATTGACCAGGACATGCGTTGCAAGCACCGCCGTGATGCCGATGGCCGTAATGGCGGCAAACTTGTTCTTGCATACCGATGCAATGGTGATGCCGCGGAGCAGGAGGGCTCCAAACAAGAGAAGCACAAACGAGGCGCCAAGGAATCCGAACTCCTCTCCGGGTACACAGAAGATAAAATCGGTCCATTGTTCCGGAATGAAGTTCAACTGGGTCTGGGTGCCCTGAAGGTACCCTTTGCCGAAGATGCCGCCGGACCCGATCGCAACTTTCGCCTGCAGCACATTGTAGCCTGAGCCGAGCGGATCGGCTTCCGGATTGAGAAACGTCATGATGCGCTTCTGCTGATACGCCGGCATGCGCTCGTACACAAACTGAACGGAAAGGCCCACGGCCAGCGTCACGGCGAAAGCGATCGCTGCCAGAAAGCGATTGCGCCTGCTGATGTACAGCAGCACGGCACTCACGACAACGCTGGCAACAAAGAACGAAGTTCCAAAGAGGGCTCCGGCCGCCACGATGACGGGTGAGAGAATCGCCGCCAGCGCAAAATTATCCGCGCCGGCCCAGTAGAGAACCGGAAGCAGGAGCGCAAAAAACACCAGAGATGTTCCGATATCTGGTTGCGCCAGAACGAACGCCATCGGAAGAACAACGATGGCAATGGCAACAAAGAGGTGACGCGCATCTGAGAGGATTGTGGTGGATTTCGCCAGGAAGGCGGCGAGGGCCAGAATCGTCGCAAGTTTGGCAAATTCCGACGGCTGGCCTCCAAGACCGGCGACGCCGATCCAGCTCCGGGAACCCGACACTGTTTTCCCCACGCCAAGGAGAATGAGGAGAATCAACAAGCCGATCGCATACGCAGGGATCGTGATCCGATGGATCGTCTTCAGCGGAATGACCATCGCGATGATCATGCCGACCAAGCCCATGGCGGCCCACATGAGCTGACGCTGAAAGATCGCGCCCGCCCCCGCGTCATACGTGGCACTGTAAACGGAGATCAACCCTATGACGACGAGCCCGAGCGTCAGGAAGAAGGTCTTGAAATCAAAGTATTCTTTGAAGTATTCGTACATCAGCGCAGCGCTTCCGTCATGACGGCCGTCGAATCCCGTCCCGTCGGTTTCGGTGCGACCGGACGTGGTTTGTATCGCTTGATTTCTCCGTGGATGTAGCGCTCCATGATGAGGCCGGCGATCGGGGCTGCATGCGCCCCGCCGCCGCCGGCGTTCTCCAGCATGACAGCCACCGCAATGACAGGTTCATCAAACGGGGCAAAACCGACAAACCAGGCATGATCCTCGCCGTGCGGGTTCTCCGCGGTTCCTGTCTTCCCTGCCGCAATGATGCCCGGAATCGCCGCCGCCCTCCCCGTTCCCCGCTCCTCGTTCACAACCCTCCTCATGCCCTCCCGGATAAGTCTCATGGTTTTCTCAGAAAGCTTGAGTTCCTTGCTCCTTTGCTGAAACTGCTCGATGCGGTTTGTAAGCTTGTTGCGGATTGCCTCGACTGCATGGGGTTGGTGGAGAATTCCGCCATTTGCCAGAGCCGCCGCATAGGCAGCCATTTGCAGAGGCGAAACACCCAGCTCGCCCTGTCCCACCGCCAGGCTTACCAGATATCCCTGCGTCCATCGGCCTTTGCCGTACACTCTGTCGTAGTATTCCGTCGAGGGCACCAATCCCTGCGTCTCCTCTCCGATGTCAACTCCCGTGCTCTGACCGAAGCCGAATTTCCGCGCATAGGCGGCCCAGGTTTCCAATCCCACCTTGTGGATGAGCTGGTAGAAGAACACGTTGCAGCTCTTCTGGAGCGCCTCAACAACATTGACCGATCCATGGACACCAAGGTCTCTGAAGATTCGGTTTCCGAACCTGTACGCTCCGGGACATGTAATGTGGTACCTCTCGTCAATTATTCCCTCCTCGAGCGCTGCCGCGGCAAGGACCATTTTGAATGTCGAGCCCGGGGGATAGCGGGTCATGGTAGCACGGTTGAAGAGAGGCTTCAAGGTATCCGTCGTCAGCTTCACCCATTCCTCCACCGGCGTGACGCCGCTGAATACCGATGGATCAAAATCCGGCTTGCTGACGAGCGAGAGGATGCCTCCGTTCGACGGATCGATCGCCACGGCAGCTCCAAGGTAGTTTGTCATAAGCGACTCTGCAAAGGCCTGAAGCCCTGCATCGAGGCTCAGGACGAGATCGAATCCTTCCCTGGGGGAAATGTCGTTCTGGCCGTTTTCAAACGATCCAATCACCCGTCCTTTCGCGTCCACCGCCAGGAATTCATATCCCTTCTGACCCCGAAGCATCGTTTCGTAACTTGCTTCGAGACCCGCAGATCCGATCAGGTCACCAAGCTTGTAATAGTCGCCAAGCCGCGCAAGTTGTGCATCGCTGATTTCCTTGCAGTATCCCAGCAAGTGGGGGGCGTTTGCGCTGGTTGGGTAATAGCGTTTGGAATCGATCTGATAATCAACGCCGGGCAGGAGATAGAGGTGTTCCTCCAGGGCTGAGAGGGTTTTGAAATCGATGTCGCGACGAATGCGCGTGGGGGAGAAGCGGGAATAGGCTCGTCCTTTGTCAATGCGCTCACGAATTGCCCGAGGGTCCATTCCGAGAATGCGGGAGAGAAGTGTCAGGCCCGGCTCTCTGAACTCGGCGGGGGTGATCGTCACCGAATAGGACGGTCCCACATCGACCAGCAGTGCGCCCTGGCGGTCAAACATGTAGCCTCGAATCGGTTCGCGCACAATTGCCCTCAGCGTGTTTTCCGTCGATTTCCGTCCCAACTCGATGTTGTACAGCATCTGAAGTTGGTAGAGCCTGAGGAAGAGGACGGCAATAATGCCGACGGCCAGGTACCGCAAGACCCGCCGGCGGGCGGGGGAACCGACCTCATCGTGATGAATGACCGTGGTCATGCCGTTACGCGTCGTGCGAATGCGAACATGGGAAGCACGCTTATGATTCCCGTGTACAGGGTCGTTGCCGCGCTGTAGTACAGGACAGTCCACAACAACGGCACATCGGTTGCCTGAAGAAAGATGGTATAGAAGATGAAATTGTGCACGAGCGAGCCCAGTCCGACTATCAAGACAAATTGATACGAGCCCAGCGTCTGGTCGGTCTTGTTCTCGTTGTGGAAGTATCCCGCAAAAAAACCTGCTACGGTTTTCGAAAGAGCCGCCAGCCCAAACAACTGCGTGGCGAGCAGATCCTCCGCCAGGCCGACGACAAAGCCCGCCACTGTGGCCTCCACCTGGCCCCTGCGTATCGCGGTGTACACCAGCCAAATCAGCACAAGATCGGGCAGGAATCCGCCGACGGAAAAGAACGGCAGGAACGTCGTCTGGATCACCAGAAGAACAAAGACCATCAGGGCACCGCGGAGACGATGGTCCATGGCTACGGCGTGAAGAATTCCTGGACGTTCCGTTCGAGCTCCACTTTCTCGGAGTCCGGCTGGGCGATCATCACAAACGCTTCCTCGAGCTTCACGAAATCGACCCCGGGGGTGATAACGACATGCTTGAAGAGGCTGCCTTCCCGCTCGCTTACCTGGTCAACGATGCCGACCCTGATTCCGGCGGGGAAGCTACTGCTGTATTCCGACGTGATCACCACGTCTCCGGGGCGCACGTCAAGCGTCTTCGCGATGTTCTTCAGGACGAGTTTCGTGCCATCCCACGCGAGAATCCCATCCACGCGGCTTCTCTGGATCTTGACCGACGCGCGGAAATCCACATTGAACAGGATGTTGGCCACCGCATAGTGGCGGCTGGCGGCGACGACCATCCCCACGAGGCCCGCATCAGTCACCACCGGCATCGAAGGGCGCACACCGTCCGCTTCCCCGACATCCAGCGTCACGGAATTGCGCAGAAGCGTCAGGTTCTTGCTGACAACGCTCGCGGCGACAAACCGGTGCACCGGGCGGCCTTTGAGACCAAGAAGGCGCCGCAACCGGAGGTTCTCCAGTTTGGCTTCACGCAGTTGACTTGCCTCATCGGCGAGCTCAATGTTGGTTCGGCGGAGGATTTCGTTCTCGGTTGACAAACCCATGTACCGCGGAACGAACGATACCTGTTCCTGAACAACGCCGAGCACAACCGTCAGAATGCTCCTCAGCTGTTTGATCTGCGGCTTGTCATTCAGGGACAGGAAAATGAACGACAGGACCACAAAAAGCGAGAGGAGCGCATACTCGCGGAAATTCAGAAACAGTGTATAGAGGCGTTCAAGCATAGGGCAACTCGGGCGGGGAGAAAGCCGAAGGGATCCCGGATTTCTGCCGGTCTCCTCAGTACCGCTTGCTCTTGATCAGAACTTTGGAATACTGATCAAGGTTTTCCAGCACTTTTCCCGTTCCGCGCACCACAGCGGTCAGGGGATCTTCCGACACGTGGACCGGGAGGTTCGTTTCGAGCCGGAGCCGCTCATCCAGACTTTTCAGCAGGGCGCCTCCTCCGCTCAGCATGATTCCGCGGTCGAGGATGTCCGCTGAAAGTTCAGGCGGCGTCCGTTCCAGCGTCATTTTCACCGCCTCCACAATCTGCGCGATCGGTTCGTTCAGCGCTTCGCGGATCTCCACGGAACTCACCTCGGTTGTCTTCGGCACGCCGTTGACGAGATCGCGTCCTTTGACCTGGATTGTGATCTCTTCTTTCAGGGGCATCGCCGACCCAACCTCGCACTTGATCGCTTCCGCGGTCCGCTCCCCGATCAAGATATTGTGATTGCGTTTGAAGAACTGAATGATCGCATTGTTCATTTCGTCGCCGGCAACCCGGATGGACTCCTCGTTTACAATGCCCGAAAGAGCGATCACGGCGATCTCCGTTGTCCCGCCTCCGATATCAACGACCATGTTGCCAACCGGAGCATCCACGTCCAGGCCAACGCCGATCGCGGCAGCCATGGGCTCCGCCAGCAGGTGCACTTCCTTCGCACCGGCATGTTCGGCCGAGTCACGCACAGCGCGCTTCTCAACTTCTGTGATCCCGGAGGGTACGGAAACCACGATGCGCTTTGCCGGCACCCAGGCCGAGTTGATCTTCTTGATGAACTCCCTGAGCATTCCCTCCGCAATCTCGAAATCCGCAATCACCCCGTCCTTCATCGGCCTGATCGTCCGGATATCACGGTGAGTCCGGCCCAGCATCTCACGCGCTTCGTTGCCGATCGCGATGATCTTCTTCGTGTTGCGATCAAACGCGACAATCGAGGGTTCGTTCAGCACGATCCCCTTGCTCTTCATCCAGATCACGGTATTGGCGGTGCCGAGATCGATCGCTATGTCGGCTGAAAACAGAGAGAAAAGGCCCATAGAAGGAATGTAAACAGTTTAGAGTGAAGAATATAGTGCTCAGTGACGGAAATGTCGGATTCCGGTAAAGACCATGGCAATCCCGTGCTCGTCGGCTGCACGGATCACCTCGGCGTCCCTCACGGACCCACCGGGCTGAATGACCGCCGTTGCCCCCACCCGCACAGCCTCCAAAAGGCCGTCTGCAAAGGGGAAAAACGCGTCGGATGCCACCGCACACCCCTTGAGGTCCAGCCCTGCCTCCCCCGCCTTCAGGGCGGCAATCCGGGCTGAATCCACTCGGGACATCTGCCCGGCGCCGATCCCCAGGGTTCTGTCGGAACGGGCATAGACGATGGCGTTGGACCGAACGTGCGTCGCCACCCGCCAGGCAAACAACAGCGCCTCAAATTCGTCATTCGTCGGCTTTCGCGCCGTGACAACCTTCACTGCATCCTTCGACAGCACAAGCCTGTCGCTTGATTGCAGAAGAAACCCGCCCAGAGCATTCCTTACTTCCCAGGAGGGAAGATGGGAACGTTCGCGCATCCTGACAAGCCTGCGTTCCTTTTTCTTCTCCAGCACCGGGCGCGCATCATCAGGAAACTCATTCGAAGCGATCACTTCAAGGAACAACTCGTTCATCGCCTCGGCCGCAACGCGATCGACCGGCCTGTTGACTGCAACGATTCCCCCGAACGCCGACTTCGGATCGGTCGCCAGCGCCTTCGCATACGCCTCTGCAACATCCTTCCCCACGCCGACTCCGCACGGATTGTTATGTTTCACGATCACCACTGCGGGTTCACCAAATTCCTTCACCAACCCCCACGCCGCGTTCAGATCAAGAATGTTGTTGTAAGAGAGCTCCTTGCCGTGAATCTTTTCAAACACCGGTTCCGTCGAGGAATAGAATCCGCCAACCTGATGAGGGTTCTCGCCATAGCGCAGAGGAAGCCGCAGGCGTTCGGCCAGCATCAGGACCTGCGGAAGTTCCTCCGAATCCTGAAGCGAATGCAGATACCGCGCAATCATCGTGTCGTAGTGCGCAGTGTGGTCAAAAGCTTCGCGTGCAAGGTCAAACCGCGTTCGCTCGCTGATCAATCCGCCGGAGTCTTTCAATTCCTGCATCACCGCCGCGTAACGGTCCGGATTAACCACGACTGCAGTGTAGAGGTAATTTTTTGCCGAAGCCCGCACCATCGCGGGCCCTCCAATGTCAATGTTCTCGATGGCATCCACGATCTGAACATCGGGCTTTGCGACCGTCGATTCGAACGGATAGAGATTGACGACCACCAGATCGATCGGACGAATACCGTGCTGGTCCAACTCTTCGCGATGGCGGGCATTCTCCACCACGGCAAGGAGGCCGGCGTGAATTGCGGGATGGAGGGTCTTGACGCGTCCGTCGAGGATTTCCGGAAATCCCGTGACTTCCGAAACTGAAACAACCTGTACTCCCGCATCTTTCAGGCTCTTCGCCGTCCCGCCGGTCGAGATGATCTCCACCCCCAGGGAAGCGAGTCCACGGGCAAGATCCACAATGCCGCGTTTGTCGGACACGCTGATCAGCGCCCGTCGAATTCGGAGAGCCCTCTCGGGCACCCGGGACTCCTGCTTCTCCGCCGTTTCCGTCATGGCTCGATCCACGCTCTCGCGCCTTTCACGGTCACGCGGCCTTCGGCGAACGCCTTGAGCACCAACGGATAGACCTCATGTTCCACTGCCTGGACCCTTGCGGCAAGCGAGACCGGGTCGTCATACGGCGCCACTTCCACGGGCCTCTGCAGAACAATCGGCCCATGATCGTACTCCTCGTCGACGAGATGCACGGTCACACCGGTAATCTTCACTCCCGCGCGCAGGACGGCCTCATGAACATGCATGCCGTACATGCCGGGCCCGCCAAAGGCCGGGAGGAGCGCCGGATGAATGTTGGTGATTTTGTTGCGAAACCGCCCGATAATCTGCGGTGGGATTTTCTTCATGTAACCGGCCAGGGCTATGAATTCCACTTCGTGCCGGGCTAAACACGAAAGCAATTCTTCTGAAAAGGCTTCTTCGGATGAGAAATCGTTCTGCCGGATACGGACCGCCGGAATGTTGTGTGAGCGGGCAAGTTCCAGAGCGCCCGCCGAGGCATTATTGCTCACCACAAGGGAAAGATGGGCCGGCAGGACACCCTTGCGGATTGCCTCGATGATCGCGTTCAGATTTGAACCGCGCCCCGAGGCAAAAACGGCTACATTCATGTAAGGGGGTTTGAGAGAATCGTGATCCGGGCGAACGGAATGTAACGATAACTTGCAGGATTGTCAATGATTTAGCGGGATTTGAAGCGCTATGATACAGCCGCTTCAACAATCTCAAGCGTTCCCTCCGATGCATTCAAGACAGCAGTCGTACCGAGGGGAAGGGTGAGTTTTTTGGGAATATGCCCGTACTGAAGATTGGCGAGCACCGGCACGTCAACCGAGCCCACAACATCAGAAAGCACCTGGTCGATGGTAAGGTGCGGTTTAGATGGATCGGATGGTACGCACTCGGTGAATCGGCCAAGTACCAGCGCCCGTATGCTGTCGAGAACCCCGGCGTATTTCAACTGGACGAACATGCGATCCACGCGGTGTGGTGCTTCATCGACATCCTCCACCACAAGGATCGATCCATCGAAGCGAGGGCAGAACCTTGTTCCCAAAAGCGAAACCACCAGGGACAGATTTCCGCCCATCAGCCGTCCACGCACCATTCCTGTTCCGGACATCCGTACCGGATCGTCTGCCGGATTCAGCAGGAGCCCGGCGGACGTTGGCTCGGTAATCATCTTCCAGAAATGCTCTTCGGTGAACGGATCCATCCCATTCCACATCTCAACCGCCGCCATGGGTCCGGAAAACGTGACCAGGCTCGAATGTCGCAGGACTGCCAGCTGCAGGGCCGTCAGATCACTGTAGCCGACAATGATCTTTGGATCCTTTCTGAGCGCGCGATAATCGACGCAATCCAGAATCCGCGGCGTCCCATAGCCTCCACGCAAAGCTATGATTGCGCGCACGGACCGGTCACGCAGCATTTCATTCAGGTCACCCGCCCGATCTTCATCGGAACCGGCAAGATAGCCCCGTTGATCCAGCACGTGCTTTCCCAGCCTGACCCTGTACCCGCACCGCTCGAGGTACGAGACAGCCTTCTCCACCTTTTCAGCCGATGAAGGCGCGCTTGCGGGGGAAATAAGTCCGATGATTTCTTTGGCCTTTAATCGGGGCGGACGGACAAGTTGGGCGCGTTGAGTCATTTCAGAAACTCTTGAGTGCTTCTTTTCTCATGCGATCCTTTTCTTCCGCGCTTGCCCCCCACTGATAGCCGTACACCGCTCCTTCCCATTCGCCATACATCGGATTCGGCAGGACGAGATATCTCGTCCCAAATTCCGCCCTCAGCCGGTCCACTTCCTCCATTCGTTTTTGGATCGATTTCTTCTCAAACACCGAGGCGTGATCATTCAGATTGTCGCCGATGAGGAGGACGATATCATGAGTCTTCCTGATTCGATCCCGCCTTGCCTTCTTGCTGGATTCAGTGGTCTTCAGGAGAATATGTACGCTGTCAGCCTGGGGAAATCCCCTGAGCTGCAGGTTGCGCGCGGTTCCCGCATATTCCTCCGGCGCCTGCCGGTTCGTTACATAAAAAACGTCGTATCCCTTCGAAACAGCATAGTTCAGAAACTCCACGGAGCCGGGAAGCGCCTCCGCCTCAGCACGATTGACCCATTCAGTCCACGCAAAAGGGAAGGCCTTGTCTTCAAGAATCATTTTTGCAGAATGGGGGCTGTTATCCAGCACAGTCTCATCCACATCCACCACCACTGCGCGGCCGCGAGAGCTCTTTGGATTCTTTGCATCGTACTCATCGATCAGAAGTCTTGCGAACTGAAACGTCTGGTGGCTGATCGCGCGCATTTCGGCGGAAGTCTGGTACCAGAGGACGGACATGACTGCGTGTTCGTTCAGCGACGGAGGAGCCGCGGGAGTTCCGGCGAGGCCGAGGACCAGGGCGGCAGCCGCGAGAAATCCGAGGCGTTGCAGGGCGGTTTTCATAGTGTCATTCATAGTGTTTGGTGAGTGGCCAGAGTTCGGCGAGGGGTCTTCGGAATGTTCGTGCAACATAAATCGGAAGGTTGTTCTCGTACGGCATGCAGTACCGGCATCGCGACCGGGCGATTTCCTCGACTTCCTCAAAGCCTCTGAGATGATCCTCACGATCCCCTCCAACGATGATCACAACCCTCGCCGAATCGCGTCCAGGACCCCACAGGTGATAAGTATTGTGTCCCGTCACGGCAGGGGGAAGTCCGAGCTTCCTTCCAAAGAAATTGATTGACGCCGCTTCGCCATAGTTTTGCGCATAGATGATGCAATCTTTCTTGTCCTCTGCCGGAAGCGTTGCGTAAACCGAGGCAACAGCCTCCGTCAGCTCTTCCCATCCATGCATATCGGCAAAGAACTGGGGAAGTTCGCTCAGTTCCTTTGTTTCGGCTGTCGCGGGGGCAACGCCGAGCATGCGCGCATATGCGATGTACCGCTCCACCGGCAGAACCGGGACGGCAAACGGGGCCAGGAGGATTCCGCTTACGGCAAGAGCGACCGCGAGCGCGGGCTTCCAGAGACGTGCCGCATGCCGAAGAGCCGATTCTGCCCAGATCGCTCCTCCGGCAAACAACATCGGATAGGCTGGCGCGAGGTACTCGCCTTTGCTGTGTTGATTGATCAGGAGAACCGCAAGGGCCGTGGCATAGACAATCCCCAAGGCACGGTGGTTTCTCCCCCGTCCGAAGAGGAAATGCCAAAGCCCGCCCAGCCAAAGCGGAAAAGAAAGGGGGTTCTGGAGCAGTACCTGATCGGCAAGAAAGCGGATTGGAGTGAGAGAGGAATACTTTCCTGAGGTCGCGTTTCTGATGAATTCGGCGTGCGGAAAGTCATGTGCGATATTCCACAGGATGAACGGAGAGAAGATCAACAGTGCCAGACCTGCCGCGATCCAGGGCCATCGCGTTTTCAAGTGCGCTCGAAGCGGAGGAACGGCCATGCTCACCGCAATGCCGGAACAAAGCCAGAGAACACCCACCTTGTTCATGAGTCCGATTCCCAGCACGACTCCCAGCAAGATCCAGAATCGAGGCGCCGGCGATTTCACAATCTTGATGAGAAGGAGGGCCGAAGAGATCCAGACGAGAAATTCGAATGAATTCATGGAGTATATCGAATTCATCCCCAGGAGAATCGGGGCACAGAGAGTGGCAAGGGCGGCGAGAATCTGCGCGAACCGGCCACCCCCCATTTCCCTTGCCGTCACGCCGGCCAGATACACCGTCAGGGCCCCTGCAAGAGCGGGGAGAAAACGAAGGGCCACGAGGGAATCACCGAGGATGGCTCGGTTGATCGCGAGGAGGGCGATGGAGAACGGTGGATGATCGACATAGCCCCAGTCGAGATGCTCGCTGCAGGCAAGGTAATAGAATTCATCCCTGAAGTAGCCGTACGCACCGAACGCCGCGACGGCAATATGGAAGGCGAACTTGAAAAAGCCGAGACTGAGGAGGGCATTGGGCCGCCAGGGGTCTGCGGAGGTTGGCTCAGCGGTCCGGTTCATGGCCGATGAATGACGCGAACTTGTGAATCATCCATTCGATTCTTTTGCGCTGACGCCACAACCCGCGCAACAAGTCCGGCAGGAAGGAGACGAACGGCGATGGTTCCCAGCTTGTTGAAAAACCCCGGAACGATGAGGGGGCTTCCGGCCGCAAGGCCTTCAAAGCCGGCACGCGCGACGACGCGAGAATCCATGTCGGCAATCCCGCCAAAGGCCGATTTGCTGATTCCTGCACGCGCGCGGAATCCCGTGGGGGTGGGACCCGGGCACAACACGCTCACCGTCACTCCACGTCCGCGCACTTCCTCGGCAAGCCCCAGGGAAAAGCTGATCAGATACGCCTTCGTGGCATAGTAGTTCGCCATGAATGGTCCCGGCTGAAAGCCGGCCGTGGATGCGACATTGAGAATTTTTCCGGAACCCCTCAAAAGCATATCCGGCAGAAACAACTTTGCAAGATGCACCGGCGTCACAACGTTGAGCTGAAGCATGTCGAGCTCTTCCCCGTTGTCGGAGGTGCCGAACCTCCCCAGCAAGCCAAACCCCGCGTTGTTCACAAGCACGTCAATGTGAATGCCGGCGCGATCGAGCTCCTTTCGGATTTCGATGGGGGAATCCGGCCTCGTCAGGTCTTTTTGAAGAACGCACGCAGAAACACCAAAGATCTGTTGAGCCTGATTTGCAAGGGCAAGGAGCTTGTCTTTGCTGCGGGCGACAAGCACGACGTTATAACCGTTCTCCGCGAAGATGCTGGCAAGATCGTAACCTATGCCGCTCGAGGCCCCCGTGATGAGAGCCGTCTTGTTTGGCTTCCATGGGGTAGCCTTCAATCGCTGCCGCGGTGTCCGGCCCGTGCGTTTCGGGGATTGCATTTTTTTCAGGGTTAAATCCGACCGCTAAGGTAGAAAACGAGCGAAGGAAATGCAACCGCCTTGAATCATCATCGGAATTCTTCGTATTTTGGACAAAGACCTCCTACAAAAATCCCATGAAAATCCTGGCCCTCACCGACATCCATGCGGCATACGACAATGTCGAACGCATTCTTGCCGCCGAGCGCGGGTGTCATGCGATTATCCTTGGCGGGGATTTGACGACGCACGGTACAGCCGAAGAGGCCGCGGAAGCGCTGAAGCGATTTTCAAGCATGGGAATTCCTCTCTACACCGTCGCCGGCAACATGGACCCGCGTTCCCTTGAAGATACGTTTTCCCGACACAGCACTTTGGTAAATGGCCGCGGCGTCTTATTGGACGACGTGGGAATCTTCGGCGTGTCAGGCTCGCCTCCAACACCGATGAATACTCCGTACGAAATTGCAGAAGAGGAGATTGCCCTGCGCGCTCACACCGGATGGAAGGATGTTCAAGCGGCCCGAATCAAGATCTTCGTCCCTCACGCTCCGCCTCGCGACACGACTGTCGATGCGATCCGCACGGGTCAACATGTTGGCAGTACCGCGGTCAGAAAATTCGTGGAGCAATGCCAGCCCCACGCCGTCGTGTGCGGACACATCCACGAAGCACGCGGCACCGACACGATCGGAACGACCATTGTCGTCAACTGCGGACCTGCGCTGAAAGGATTCTATGCGATTCTGACCGTCGGAAAGGGCGTGAGCGTGGAGCTTAAAGGATGAACAGAATCTCTCACGTTCTCTTCGACCTCGGAAATGTCCTGGTCACAATCCACCCCGACCGGTTTTCGGCGACGCTTGGGACGGATCACGCACCGGATGAATCGCGGCGTTCACGCGTCATCCATCTCATCCACCGCTACGAAAAAGGAGAGATCGGCTCTGACATCTTCTTCCGGAATCTGGGTGAAATATTCGAGGGAAGATATTCGCGGGCGAAACTCACTGAGGCGATGGAAAGCGTTATAGGGCAAGCGGTTACGGGAATGCCGGAGCTCCTTCGCCGCGTCTGTTTGTCCGTTCCCGTTGCTCTGGTGAGCAACACGAATGAGACGCACTTTGCCTACTGCCGCAGGGAGTTTGATTTTCTCTCCCTCATTCCGCGGTTCTTTCTTTCCTGGGAAATGAAAACGATGAAGCCGGCCCCCGAATACTACGCACGCGTTCTCGACACCGTTCGCTCTCCCGCACACACCATAGTCTTCATCGACGATCTCCCGGAAAACGTGGAGGGAGCGCAGAATGCGGGGATGGTGGGGATTGTGTTTGAAGGGGCGGCAAGGCTGGCAAACGCTTTGAGGGATTTAGGGGTAATCCACCCTGCCGGTTGAACATTGAATGTTCGACTCGCCCACCGTCATGACGTGCTTCTCCGCTCAGATGGGTAAACAGTGGATCGAGTTGATTTCACGCTCTACCAGCTCCCCGAGCTTCCTCCTCCCGAAAAGCTCCCGCCTCCGCCCGAAAATCCTCCCCCGCCCGAGAAGCCTCCAGATGACCAGCCTCCGCCCGATGTCCATCCGCCTCCCCTCCGGCTTGTCGCCATCGTTGCGGCCCAGCGTTTGACGGCGGGATTGCTGCCAAGGAGAACTTTCAGAATAGGAAAGCCAATCAGATATACGATGCCCGGGATAAGTGTTCCCAGAATCGCCCAGGGAAACGTAAACCAGAAGGGAATGAGGAACACGTAGAGAAACCATCCTACCCCTTTTGGTTGGACAAGCGCGATAAGCGTGAACGTTCCGACCACAAACCCGAAAATTCCCAGGGCCATGAATTTTTCAGGAAAGGATTCGAAGCCGCTTTCCGGCGTTTCCTCGACTTCGTCGGCAATGTACGTTCCCTCGATGGTTCCCAGAATCGCGTTCACCCCCGCGTTGATCCCTCCGTCAAAGTCTCCGTTTTTGAATCGCGGAACGACCTCGTGGCGAATGATCTGGCTGCAACGCGCATCAGTCAGTACGCCCTCCAATCCATCGCCCACTTCGATTCTCAGCTTCCTGTCATCACGCACGATCAGAAACAACACCCCATTGTCCTTCTCCCGCTGGCCCAGCTTCCACGCCTCCGCAACGCGGATGGAGAAATCCTCAATCACATTTCCTTCGAGGGTTGCCACAGTCAACACCACGACCTGATTCGAGGTCTGCTCTTCATGAGCCCGCAATCGTTCCTCAAGGTCACGGGCGACGCCGGAAGAGAGCATCCCGGCATAGTCGTTCACTCGCCCGGAGAGATAGGGAACATCCTGACCGCGGGCAACAGTTGACAGCACCATCATGCAAAAGAGGAGAAGTTTCATCATGGCTTCCTCTTCTTCCTTCTTCCGATTCGTAACCTGTTCTCCAGCTCGTTGCGGTCTGCCCGGCGTCTGCGCACGCCCTTCTTCTGAAGAAGGACTCCGCACTTCTGGATGGCCTCGATCAGCCCATCGGCGGGTTTGCCGGTCCGGATCCCGCGTGTGATGGTTTCAACCACATCCTCCCATTCAGATTGTTCCACCCGCGCACTGATCCCCGAGTCGCCCACAACGAGAACCTTGTGCTCAAGCAAGCTCAGGAAGAGAAGGATGCCTGTTCGGTCCCGTGTCTTGAACACCTCTTCCGAAATGAATGCCTGAGCAGCCCGCTGGGCAACGCGGAGTTCCAGAAGGTCGTTCCCCGCGAGCAATCGTTTCAGCGGGGCAACCTGGTGGGTAATAAACACCCCAAGGCCCAATGCACCGAGGGTGATGATGCCGATCTCGAGGGGACCGAGTCCGTGCCAGGTTTCCGTGAAAAGGTGGAGGAGGGCAATGGCAACAATGGCAATGGATGCAAACAGTGCCCCGCCTCTCCAGGCAGCAACATCGTAGCCGTCACTTCGCTCAACGAAATACGGTACGATTTCCCCCGACGTCTTTTTCTCTGCTTCCTTCACCGCCCGGGAGATTCTTTCGAGATCCTCAGAGCTGAAAAATCGTCGTGTCATCCCTCACCTGATTTATTGATCGTCGGAAAGCGGTGTAAGAAAACCAGAAGATTCCCCAGAGTCAATTCACGGAGTCAGGGGGCTGTTGAGGATAAAAAAGGAGGAACGCTTCCGCCTTTGAGGAAAGAAGTACCAGGATTGGACTCTTGGAATTTGATGGATTTTGATTGGTTTTTTGTGGCGGTGGGGATTTTTTGACCCATTCGCACTTATGCACACGCTATCGGGATTTATCCACACCCGTAAACCCCTGTATTTATTGAACTTTTCGCTTGACTTTAAGTCGCTTTTCCGTAAATTGCAGTGCCATGTGGGGAAAAGTGGGGAATGTGGGAGAGTTTGGCCAAGCCCGGTAAAATCAGGTACTTCGGAGGCTGTCGAAATCGATGTCGTCCTTCAAGGGGAGATACTCATACTCGGTTGACAACAAGGGACGGGTGGCCCTGCCGGCAAAGTTGCGCAAGAGCGTCTCTCCGGCGGCCAACGATACCTTCATTCTTACGCGAGGATTTGAGCAGTGCCTTTTCCTGTACCCACAGGACGAATGGATGCGGCTTGAAGAGTCGATCCGCAACCTTTCCCCCTCCAATCCCCAGCACCGGTTCTTTGTGCGAACCCTCCTTCAGTGGTCCAGCGACTGCCAGCTTGACAGCCAGGCGCGGATTACCTTGCCGCAGGACCTTCTCAAGTTTGCAGGAATTGACAACGAGGTGCTCATCCTTGGCGTCCTCGAACGAATTGAGATCTGGAATCCAAAGGTGTACGAAGAGTACATGAACAACCAGCCGGCGACCTATGAGACGGTGGCCGAAGCCGTGCTGAAATCGAATGCCTGAGCGTTGGAGACAAGCCGGTTTCATACACCCGTGCTTCTTGAGGAAGCGCTTGCCCTGCTTGCTCCCGTTCCGGGCGGGACATATGTGGACGCAACGCTTGGCGGTGGAGGTCACGCCCGCGCCATTCTCGAACGCACGTCTCCTTCCGGAAGGTGCATTGGTTTTGACGTTGACGCCGACGCTCTGACCGAAGCATCACGGCGACTGAGCCCCGCCGGCAGCCGCTTCGTTGCCGTTCATGCGAACTTCAGCGCGCTTGAGGCTGAACTTGCGCGGCTGTCTGTTGAACGCATCGATGGGATACTGTTTGATCTTGGCGTGTCGTCTCACCAGCTTGACGAGCCCTCGAGAGGCTTTTCGTTCCGGTCTGACGAGCCTCTTGACATGAGAATGGACCGGCGACGACATTTGGATGCCGCGCAGGTCGTCAATACGTACGACCTGGAGGATCTGGCCGGGATCCTGCGGCGGTTTGGCGAAGAGCGCCATGCTGGCAGGGTCGCGCGCTCGATCGTTCAGCATCGGGCCCGCCACCGCCTTACAACCACGGGAGAGCTTGCATCCGTGGTAAAACAGGCGCTGGGCAGAACTGCGGGCATCAAATCGCTCGCACGGGTGTTTCAGGCCATTCGCATTGAAGTCAACAACGAGCTTGAAAGCCTTACCGGGGCTCTTGAGCAGGCCGTACGGCTGACCCGTGGAGGCGGACGGATTGTGGTTATCTCCTATCATTCCCTGGAAGACAGGATCGTCAAGGACGCGTTCCGTGAAGCATCGCGGACAACGCGCCGCCCTGCAACGGCGTTGCTTCCCGACACGCCGGTCCAGCCACTCGTCAGAATTCTGACCAGAAAGCCCGTGGGGGCGTCGCCGGAGGAAGTGAAGCTCAACCCCCGCGCACGAAGCGCAAAGATGCGCGCTGTTGAGAGGCTTTGACATGGCAAAACAACGACCCCCGGAAGAGACCCTGGCGATCGATCCGCGCACGGATCGGGCGCCGTTATCGATTTACCCCGGCAACATGCCGCTGGGCAAGCCCGTTGAGCCGCCTCGGGAGCCGGAAAGCGCCGATCTGCGTCCGCGTCGGAACCGGGCGGCTGTGCGCCGCAAGGTCAGCCCGTTCAACATCATGATCATGCTGATCGCTGCGGCCATTGCCATCGTGTTGTACATCAGCAACATCATTGCCGTGAATCAGCTTCTGCACGACGTGAACGCACTTGAAAACGAACACCGACAGGTGCTGATGGAGCAGGAAATTCTCAGGGCCCGAATCAACCGTCTGGCCAGCCTTGAGCGGATTCAGGACAAGGCCCTTGAGCTGGGTCTTCAGAATTTGCGGGAACCTCCCGTATGGCTTTCAATTGATCCGGAACGGCTCAGGGCCGTGGAACGCGAGACCGGGCGAAACGACTGACCTATGGACCACACCCCCCTTTTTCAGGTGCCGGAAGCAAACGGACAGAGCGCATCGGCCGGCGCATGGCGTCTGCTGATGCTGAAGGCTTTCCTGGCTCTGTTCTTTGTTGTGATCGTCGTACGCCTTGTGACCATCCAGATCATCGAGGCCCCAAAGTACCGCGCCATCGCCCGTAAGCAATATGAACAGAAATTCACGCTTCCGGCCGTCCGGGGCAACATTTATGACCGGTCGGGTCACGTTCTCGTTTCCAACACGATGTTTGTATCCTTTGCCGCCGATCCAAAAATCGTGGGCGACAAGGAAGTGGCTGTGGCCAACGCATTCGCCCGTGTTTTCAACAAACCCGCTTCGCACTACCTCTCTCGTCTCCGGACCGATCCTTCCCGCCGTTTTGTCTGGCTTGAGCGCCGGGTGAATCCATCTGTTGCCAGGCGTCTTTCCGCGGCAAGCCTCGAGGGCGTCGTCATGGTCAACGAGCCGAAACGTCTTTATCACTACGACGAACTTGCTGCTTCCCTCATCGGCTTCACAGACATCGACAACAACGGCATCGCCGGGATGGAGCTTGTATGCGACGAGGATCTCCGCGGCACTGCAGGTTCCGTCGTCATGCAGCGCGACGGCCTGGGTCGCAAGCGTCCATCAGCGGATTACCCCACGGTGGAACCTGTCGATGGCCATGATGTTCGCCTGACCATCGACCTGTCCTATCAGGCCATCCTCGAAGAGGAACTCAAAACCGGCGTCACCCTCAATAAAGCGGATGGCGGGCTGGCGGTGATGCTGGATCCGAAGACCGGCGAGATTCTTGCCCTGGCAACGGTGCCTTCCATCAATCCCAACACGCCGGAATCGTACGAATCGGGCACGGCCAGAAACAGGGTGGTCACCGACATGTTTGAGCCCGGCTCGATTTTCAAGATCGTCACGGCCGCCGCGGCCTACGAACACGATGTCATCTCACCCGAAAAACGGTTTGATGCAGAGAACGGTCTCTACAAAGTGGTGATGCGCGGGAAGGTCGTTCGCCTGATCCGTGATACGCACGAGCATGAAAGCCTCACCTTCCGCGAAGGCCTGGAGCAATCCAGCAACATCGTCATGGCAAAGGCTGTCGAGCTCATTGGTCCCGAGCGCTTCTATCGTCAGGCCCGCGATTTCGGATTCGGAATCCCAACCGGTGTCGAGCTTCCCGGAGAAGTGAGGGGGCGGCTGAAAAAGCCTCATGAATGGTCGGGCATTACGATGCAGACCATGGCGTACGGCTACGAAGTCGCCGTCACCCCTCTTCAGATTGCCGCCGCCTACGCCGCGATCGCGAACGGCGGGGTGTTGATGAAGCCGTACGTTGTGCGTCAGATTCTTGCCAAAGATGGCGGCGTCATTCGCGAGAACCGGCCGCAAAAGATTCGTCGCGTGGTATCGGAGGAAACAGCGGCAAAACTGACCGAGGCTTTTGAGGGTGCTGTGGAGCACGGCACGGCGCAGGAGGTTCGCATCGCCGGGGTACGGGTCGCAGGAAAAACGGGAACCGCCCGACGCATCGTGGACGGCAAGTACGCCCAAGGAAGTTACACGGCCTCCTTCGTCGGATACTTCCCGGTGGAAGATCCGCAGGTAGTCTGCCTGGTCATGATGGAGAACCCCCGGGCTCACGGATACTATGGCGGCGTAACGAGCGGACCGATTTTCCGAGCCGTCGCAGAACGCGTCCTCCAGACCTCATCGCGATTTCAGCGGACATCGCCGGAGGACAGACCATCGGACGACGCGAAACCCGTCATTGTTCCCGATGTCCGGACGGTTACGCTCACGGTGGCCGAACGCATTTTGCGCGGGCAGGGACTTCAGGCCGAAGTATTTGGACGAGGGAGGTTTGTCATCAAGCAGTCACCACAGCCGGGTTCGCGCATGATGCATGGAGCTTCCGTCAAGCTGGTGGTGCGCGATGAGCCGCCGGTCGAAGGTGATCTCGTGACGGTGCCGGACGTGCGCGGCCTCAGCGTGCGAAGGGCAGTAAACAGGCTCGTGCTCGACGAATTCGACGTCATCCTGGAGGGATCCGGCATGGTGGTTCGCCAAACCCCCCCGCCCGGACAGAGGGCGGCCTCGGGATCGACCGTTCGCCTGTCATGCGAGCCGCGCGAGATCGTTTCCGCCACGCTCTATTGAAGCACCAGGCCGGAGAGAGGGCGAGGAGTACAGAGAAATGAAGCTGTCGCCACTGCTTGCGGGAATTCCGGTCACCAAAATGTTTCAAACCATGTTCGGCCGCATGGTCGTGACTCACGATGTTGAAGTGCATGGAATCCAGTACGATTCCAGGCTGGTAGAAAAGGGGGATTGTTTTGTGGCCATCGCGGGACAGGGAACGGACGGCCATCGCTATCTGCAGGATGCAATTTCGCGCGGGGCCGCGGTCGTGGTGGTGCAGAATGACAACGCCATTCCGGACTCTCTCTGCATGCACCATGGCGTGATCAAGATTGTTGTCGGCAACACGCGGACGGCTCTCGCGATGCTGTCGGCAAACTTCTATGACCACCCATCGAAGAAGCTTACGATGATCGGCGTCACGGGCACAAACGGAAAAACCACAACAACGCATCTGATTAAGTCCATGCTGGAAGCTTCCGGCCGCAAAACGGGGCTGATCGGGACAATCGGCCATCAGATCGCTGACCGCTCCATGCCTGCAACACACACGACCCCGGAGTCGCTCGAGCTGAACAAGCTTCTCGCTCAAATGGTGAACGAGGGATGCACGGCGGTGTCCATGGAGGTATCTTCACACGCCCTGCACCAGTCTCGCGTGCATGGCATCCGCTTTGCCGCTGCGGTCTTCACCAATCTTACGCAGGACCATCTGGATTATCACAAAACCATGGAGGAGTACTTCGCGGCAAAACAGATCCTCTTTGAGACCCTTGATCCATCCGCCATAACGGTGACAAACAGGGATGATGATTGGGGGAGAAAGATCTTTGCCAACGCGCGAACAAAGACCCTGTCCTATGGATATGATGCAGAAGCAGATGTTCGCGTTGCAGCCGCGAACCTTTCGCTCACCGGAACGATGCTGAACATTGAATATCGGGGCACGACTTCCACGATTCAGTCGCCGTTGGTCGGGAAGTTCAACGTGTACAACCTGCTTGCCGCGTATGCAGCGGGTGTGGGGCTCGGGATCGCGCCGGATCGGATCACACAGGGTCTTGAACAAATCTCAGCCGTCAAAGGCAGGTTTGAGCGAATTTCCTCGCCACGCGGCTGGACCGCCATTATTGATTATGCCCACACGCCGGACGCGCTCGAAAAATGTCTCCGTGCGATCCATGAGGTTCTGCCGAGGGAACAGCGCGGCTCGATCTTTGCAGTCTTTGGGGCCGGCGGCGACCGGGACGCAACAAAACGGCCCCTTATGGGATCGGTGGCTGCAGAGCTTGCCGATCTTTGCATCGTCACTTCGGACAACCCGCGAACCGAAGATCCCGGGAAGATCATTGACGACATTCTGAAAGGCATGGGGGACCGGAACCGGGTTGTCGTTCAGCCCGACCGCCGCGAGGCGATTCGAACAGCCCTCTCACAGGCCAAAGCCGGCGATGTGGTTCTCATTGCGGGCAAAGGGCATGAGGAGTATCAGATCATTGGCACAACCAGGATTCATTTCAGCGACCATGAAGTCGTTCGAGAATTCATAGAATCGTACTCGTGAACCTGAGGGCATCGGACATACTGAAGGTCAGACACCTCAAAGCCATCGATTTTGACGTTCGCTCACGTCTCTCCGTGACGGGTGTTTCAATCGATTCGCGGACTGTGAGACGCGGGGACTTGTTCGTTGCCCTCAAGGGCGAACGGGTTGACGGTCATGATTTCATTACAAAGGCTGTTTCCGCAGGAGCGGCCGCAATCCTGCTTGAACGACGCTGGGCTCAGGCCAACGAGGCTCTCCTCCTCAGCCTGCCGGTGCCCCGGATCATCGTTGAAAACTCCGTCAAGGGCCTTGGAGAGCTCGCCCGGATTTACCGCGGGATCTTCACGATCCCGGTCCTGGCTGTTGCAGGGAGCAACGGAAAGACCACGACGAAAGACATGATCGCCGGGGTCCTCTCTGCAAAATATAACGTTCTGGCAACCGAGGGGAACCTGAACAACCATATCGGCGTTCCGCTGACTCTTTTCCGCCTCAGGAATCGCCACAAAGCGGCGGTGGTGGAAATCGGGACAAACCATCCGGGAGAGATCGAGTATCTGTGCGAAATCCTGCTTCCCACACACGGTCTGATCACAAACATTGGCCGCGAACACCTTGAGTTCTTCCGGACACTGGCAGGCGTGGCCAAGGCGGAGGGTGAACTGTTTGACTGGTTGCAGACCTACCGCGCCAGGACGGGGAAGATCTTTCTGAACGGCGACGATCCGTTCCTTGCCCGTCGACGGCGTAAACTCCGCAATCCGTTTGTGTATGGATTCAAAGTGGCGCGTCCAACTGTCCGCGGTTCTTCGCTGAAGCTCTCGTCAAAGGCATGTGCGTCGTTTTCGGTCTCCGGCCAACGTCGCTCCCCTTTCACAATCACGCTCACGACACCCGGCCTCCATGCGGCCTACAACGCGCTTGCCGCGGCCGCGGTGGGCATCGCAATGAGGGTTCCCGCAACCGGTATCCAGCGATCGCTTCAGCAATTCCGCCCGAGTGGGAAGCGCTCCGAGGTGCTTCACGTGAACAACGTGACGATTCTGAACGATACGTATAATTCCAATCCGGACTCCGCGCGCGCCGCGCTCAGCACGCTCGCCTCAATGCAGACCGCTGGCAAGCGGATCGCAGTGCTCGCGGACATGCTGGAGCTCGGTGACGCAGCCGAAAAGCTCCATCAGGAAATCGGTCGTGCAACCACCCGGCTTGGCATTCAGTATCTGCTGACCTTCGGCCCGCTGAGCAAGGCAACGTATGATGCCTCGTCTGCACCGCACAAGATCCACTATGAACACAAGAATGTGTTGGCTGAATACCTGAGCGAGCTTGTTGCCGAGGGAGATGTTGTCCTTGTGAAGGGATCGCGGGGCATGAAGATGGAGGATGTTGTGACGTTCCTGAAAGAACGGCTTACGAGGGCCGCCTGACCATGCTGTATTACGCGTTCACCTATCTCGACCGGCTGTATGACATCCCCGGTTTTGGGCTGTTCCGGTTCATCACATTCCGCGCCGGAGCGGCGGCAGTGACGGCGCTGATCATCGCTTTCTGGCTCGGTCCAAAGGTCATCCGCAAGCTGCGGGAACTGCAAATCGGCGAGGCCGCAAAAACCGAGGCACCCAAGACGCACCTGACGAAGGCGGGGACACCAACGATGGGCGGACTCATCGTCCTTGCATCGATCCTGTTCCCCACCCTCCTCTGGGCCGACATCAGGAACATGTACGTCATTCTGATCCTCTTTGTCACGGCGGCTTTGGGCGCAGTAGGCTTTCTGGACGACTATCTGAAGGTCGTGAAGAAGAAGCCAAAAGGCCTCATTGGCCGCTACAAGATCGTCGGACAGGTGACGGTCGGCCTTGTGGTCGGAGGCATCATTTACTTTGCCCCGCAATGGATTGACCCGGATCTCTGGAAACTGAAGTCCAGCACCACAATACCGTTTTTGAAGAATCTGGAGCTTGACCTCGGATGGTTGTACATCCCTGTTGTCGTCTTCATCATTACGGCAACGTCAAACGCCGTCAATCTCACGGACGGTCTGGACGGCCTGGCGATTGGAACGGTTGGTATCGTTGGAACGACGCTTGCCGTGATCGCGTATGTTTCGGGGCATGCGGAGTTGAGCCAGTACCTGACCATCCCGTTCCTGCGCGGAAACGGGGAACTTGCAATCTACTGTGCGGCCCTTGGCGGCGCGGCCCTCGGCTTCCTCTGGTTCAACTCGTACCCCGCCCAGGTGTTCATGGGTGACACGGGATCGCTCGCGCTCGGCGGCGCCATAGGCGCGATGTGCGTGCTGATCAAGAAAGAGCTGCTGCTCCCCACGCTCGGAGGAATTTTCCTGATCGAAACGCTTTCCGTGATTCTCCAGCGTGGATACTTCAAATACACGAAGAAGAAATACGGGGAAGGCCGGCGGATTTTCCGGATGGCTCCTCTCCATCATCATTTTGAATTGCTCGGATGGCCCGAACCGAAGATTGTCACGCGCTTCTACATCATGGCCATCCTTCTGATGATTCTCAGTCTGGCAACCTTCAAGGTTCGCTGACGGGACGTGTTGTGACAGCCCAATTGCAGGATATGCGGGGAATGCGTTGCAGCGTGCTTGGCGCCGCACGCAGTGGAATCGCGGTCGCAAAGCTCCTCCGGTCGAAGGGAGCCGCGGTGTTTGTAAGCGACCAACGGCCGCTGGAGCAACTCGATGAGGAGGCGCTGAGCCTTCGTTCCCTGGGAATCGGGCTCGAGGGCGGAGGCCACTCGGACCGCGTTCTGGAGTGTTCTCTGATGGTCCTGAGCCCCGGTGTGCCCGGCGACATTCCTTTCGTGCAGGAAGCCGGACGCCGAGGAATACGTGTTCTCAGTGAGCTGGAAGTCGCCAGCTGGTTTTGCCGCTCGCCGATTGTTGCCGTGACCGGCAGCAACGGAAAGACAACCACGACCACCCTTATCGGGAGGATCCTGGGCGATGCAAAAAAGAAACATGTGGTTGCGGGTAATATTGGAACGGCATTCTCATCGGTCGTTCTGGACATGGCTGAAGAGGACATTGTGGTTCTGGAAGTGAGCAGTTTCCAGCTCGACCATTGCGAGAGTTTCCGGCCGAAGGTGTCGGTGATTCTCAATGTCACCGAGGATCACATGGACCGGTACCGGCATTCGATGGAACTCTACGCGGCATCCAAGGCAAGGATTTTCATGAATCAGTCGGATGACGATACGTTTGTCTACTGTGCCGATGATCCATGGACGGTCAGGATCGCTGCACAGGCCAAATGCCGGCGCCTCTCCTTCAGCACCGACACAACGCTTCAGGAAGGCGCATGGACGGAAAATGGCATTCTCATGCTTGGTGATCAGGACGGGCCAAAGCCGGTCATTCCGCTGGACCAGATGACGATCCGGGGAATTCACAATGCCCGGAACGCCATGGCCGCCGTGCTGGTCGGATCGCTGTTTGGCGTCAGCATTGCCTCAATGCGGGCAACGCTTCGGAATTTCAAGGGAGTTGAGCACCGGCTCGAGTTTGTTCGCGAGCACAACGGCGTTCGGTACTATAACGACTCCAAGGCGACCAATGTCGATGCGGTCCGTTATGCAATCCAGGCATTTTCGAATCCGATCATTCTGATTCTGGGAGGAAGGGACAAAGGAAACGACTATACGGTCATTCAGGATCTTGTACGCAAGCATGTGAAGGCTATTCTGGCAATTGGTGAGTCGGCGCAAAAGGTCGAGAATGCCTTTCGTGGCATCGTTCCTCTCCACCGCGCATCCTCCATGGAGGAAGCAGTCCGTCTTTCCGCACAAGAGGGCCGCGCAGGCGACGTGGTTCTGCTTTCGCCGGCCTGCGCGTCGTTCGATTGGTTCAAGAATTACGAGCACCGCGGGAAGGTATTCAAGGATCTGGTGAATCATCTGTGACAAAGTCTCAGCGCAATCATATTGATCTCCCCACGCTCATCGCCGTCCTCACGCTTATGGTTCTGAGCCTTGGCGTCGTGTACAGCGCGTCGGCTACGTGGGCCATGGAGAAGTTCGGGGAAAGCAATCGTCTGCTGAACTCGCATGCCCTCAAAATCATCATTGGAATAGTTGCCCTGTTCGTCGGCGTGACGATCGATTATCGGAAGTACAAGCGGCTCACCAAGCCTGCTCTGATTCTTGCCGTTCTGCTTCTGTTTGTCACGTTGATCCTGGGAGGGGAAACCAAAGGGGCGGCCCGCTGGCTGCGCATTGGCGGTCTCGGTATTCAGCCATCGGAGTTCGCGAAGTTTGCTCTCTTGTTTCACCTCTGCACGCTCATCGCGGCCAAGAAGGACCTTGTTCGCGACTTCAAGCGCGGCTTTCTGCCCATGGCCGTCTGGATCAGCATTGTGACCGGGCTCGTGCTTCTCCAGCCCAATTTCAGCACGGGCGCCATGATCGTGCTGATCAGCCTTGTCATGCTGTTCATTGGCCGCGCACGTGTATCACACTTGTTCGCGGCGGCGCTTGCGCTCGCCCCGATTCTGGCACTCTATGTTGTCAGTGCTCCGTACAGGCTCGCACGGGTCAAGTCCTTCCTGAGCGGAACAGGCGGATCGGGAAACATGAACTACCAGCTCCTGCAGGGAATCATTGGCTTCGGAAGCGGCGGGTTGTTTGGACTGGGCCCCGGAGAAAGCAAACAACGTGACCTGTTCCTCCCAGAATCGTATGGTGACTTTGTCTTCTCGATTGTCGGAGAGGAGTATGGCTTTCTGGGCACCATTTTCTTCATGGCCCTTTTTCTTCTGATCATGTTCCGGGGCTTCAAGATCGCCAAGTACGCCCGGGATGAGTACGGGCAATTGCTCGCCGTCGGAATCACGAGTACGATAACGCTGTACGCACTGGTCAACGCCGGAGTGACCCTGGGCCTGCTCCCCACGACGGGTCTGCCCATGCCGTTTGTAAGCTACGGAGGATCGTCACTCGTCTTTTCATCCTTTGCCGTCGGCGTGCTGCTCAACATCTCGGCGCAGACAGACTTGCATCCGCGCATGACCAGACTGCCGGACGGTGTCATGCCGGTCGAATCCTTGCAGGAGCAGAGTGCCAGAGCAACGTGAGAATCAACGCGCTTCCGGCCGCGCGACAGTCATTCTGACCGGCGGAGGGACCGGCGGTCATGTGTTTCCTGCCCTCGCCATCGCAGAAAGGCTCAGGCAGGAAAGGCCGGACATTCAATTGGTGTACGCAGGTACAAAAGGAAGGGTTGAGGAAAAGATCGTGCCCCCGCTTGGCTACAGATTTGTCAGCATATGGATCAGCGGTCTGCAGAGAGGCGCTGTCGTCGGCAATCTCCTGCTTCCGCTGAAGATCATGGTATCGCTCATCCAGTCGTTTCTGTTGATGGCACGTTGGAAGCCCGCGGTGGTCGCCGGCACAGGCGGCTATGTGTGCGGACCGGTGCTCTTTGCGGCATCCGTGCTCGGCATCCCCACGGTCCTGCATGAATCCAACAGCTATCCAGGCGTCACAACACGGCTTCTTGCGGGCAGGGTGTCGAGACTGTATCTCGGATTCGACGACGCAAAGCGCTGGCTTCCCGGGGTCCGCTCTGCTGCAACCGTCGGCACGCCGGTCCGGGTGTTCGAAAAAGTATCACGCTCAAAAGGATGCGAGGCGTTCGGATTGAACCAGGAAAAACGGGTACTTCTTGTCCTTGGCGGAAGCCAGGGCGCCGCGGCAATCAACGAAGCAATCCTGCAGAATCTGGAATCTCTTGAACGCGGGCACATTCAGCTGATTTGGCAAACAGGTGAACGGCATTTCCCGCGCGTGGAACGGGCGCTTGGAACAAGACGCGTAGGATGGGTCGGACCGTTCATCACGGCAATGGATCGCGCCTACGCAGCCGCCGATTTGGTTGTATGTCGCGCAGGAGCAACAACGCTCGCTGAATTAGCAGCCGCCGCGAAGCCCGCGGTCCTGATTCCGTACCCTCATGCGGCCGGCGATCATCAGACGCGCAACGCTGAATCCATGGTCCAAGCCGCAGCGGCAGTCGCGATTCAGGAACGGGAGCTCGGAAAATTCGGTTCGGTCGTGCTGGACCTGATGAACGATCCGGATCGCCGCCTCGCCATGAGTCTCGCTGCCAGTCGCATGGCGAAACCGGACGCGGCAGGCATCATTGCCAAAGACATTCTGGCCCTCGCCGGGAGCACCGTGTGAATACCCCGAAGGTCTTCCGATATAAGCTTGATTTCTATTATCAGCAAACGCTGATGTACCTGGTCGCTCTGCTCCTGTACGCGGGCATTCGCGGAAACTTCATTGAGGACCGGTTCACGCTGATCTACCGGGACCCGATCATGTACATCATGGCCTTCTTCTTCCTCGTGTCGCTGGTCGTCCTCTTCTTGAACAGGCTCAGGGACCGCAAGCTGATCCTCGACGGCACGAGGATCGTTTTTCACAGCCGAAACCGGGAACGCGTGGTGGACACGTCGGATCTTGAGTGGATGCATATCGGGCGCGAGCGCCTTGTACAAACCGCCGGACGGTTTCAACTGATTGTCTTCAAAACAAAATCCCGCAGACGCATCTTCAGAATCCGTGTCGGGCGGTACGAGCGCGGAGATGAGCTCGTGCAGGAAATGCAGAAGATCGCCGGGCACGTGCCCCGGCGAAAGCGAAGAACCTTCGGCATGAGCCGAAGAAGGAGCATCTAAGCTTCATGTTTTCATCGATCAAGAAGATTCATTTTGTGGGAATCGGCGGCATCGGCATGAGCGGCATCGCCGAGATTCTGCTGGATCAGGGATTCAAGGTCAGCGGCTCGGATCGCGCCCTCTCCGAGGTCACGGACCGGCTGAAGTCCCTCGGGGCTGAGATCTTCGAAGGACACGACGCAAAGAATGTCGGATCCGATGTTGATGCGCTCGTGTACTCGTCGGCTGTCACGCCTGACAATCCGGAAGTCCTGGAAGCCACGCGAAGAAAAATCCCGGTGATCCGGCGCGCCGAGATGCTCGCCGAAGTCATGCGCCTGAAATACGGGATCGGCATTGCAGGAACACACGGGAAGACCACGACGACATCAATGATCGGCCTTGTTCTTCTTGAAGGCGGGCTCGATCCAACGGTCATCGTCGGCGGAAAGCTCAGCGGGTTGGGTGGAACCAACGCCCGATTGGGCCATGGCGAGTTCATTGTGGTTGAGGCTGATGAATTCGACCGGTCGTTTCTCTCCATTACCCCAACGATTGCCGTGCTGACAACGCTCGAGACTGATCACCTCGACTGTTATCGTGACCTGGAAGACATCAAGGGCGCCTTTGTGCAGTTCGCTTCGCGCGTTCCGTTTTACGGATTCGTGGTCCTATGCCTTGATGAGCCCGCGTTGCTCGACATCATGCCCCAGCTCAGCAGGAAGAAGATCATCACGTACGGCCTGAATCCCCAGGCCGACATTCAGGCCGCGGACATCCGCCACAAGGAGAACACGTCAACCTTCATGCTGCGCAGGGGAAATCAGGATCTCGGTGAGGTGACGATTCGCGTACCGGGCAGGCACAACGTCCAGAACGCCCTGGCGGCCATCACAGTGGGGTTGGAGCTGGGCGTGCCATTTGAGCGCGTCAAACGCGGCATCGAGCAGTTTGCAGGCGTCTACCGCCGCTGGGAACTCAAAGGCGAATTCGACGGCGTCTCGGTCTTCGATGACTACGCCCATCACCCGACAGAATGCCGGGCAACCCTTGCCGGCGCCAAAGCCGGATGGCGCAGGCGCGTGGTGTGCGTTTTTCAGCCGCATTTGTACTCACGCACGCGCGATTTTTATGAAGAATTCGGAAAATCGTTTCTCCTCTCCGACGTCCTCATCGTTACCGACGTCTATCCTGCACGCGAGGAGCCCATTCAGGGTGTGACAGGGGAATTGATTGTGTCAGCCGCAAAACGTTTCGGCCACAAACATGCTCATTATGTACCGGACAAACATCAGGTGACGGCGACACTGGAGAAGATCGTGAAGCCAGGCGACATCGTGATCACCATGGGGGCCGGCGATATCTGGAAATACGGAGAGGAATTCCTCCGCCATCAAACCCAACGCAAACGGTAAGCGTGCCCGTGGAGAGTGAAGTGATCGCCATCGACAGCATCAGGTCCTTCTTCCGTGGTCGAATCGCGGAAATGGAGCCCCTGGCGCCGTACACTTCCATGAAGGTCGGTGGTCCGGCGCAATTGTTCCTCGAGCCAAAGGATCGCGATGACCTGCTGTCGCTGGCGCAATTCCTTCGCGAGCAGACGATTCCGTTCATGATGATCGGCCGGGGGAGCAATATGATCGTGAGTGATGAGGGTTTCCCGGGGGCTGTGATTCATCTGGAACCGGGCCTTTCCCGGGTTTCCCTTGTCGAAGGGGATGTCGAGGCCGAGGCTGGAGCGAGGTTAACGAAACTCGTTGACTTCTGCGCGCAGCATGGCTTGCAGGGCCTTGAATGGGCCGCAGGCATTCCGGGCAGTGTCGGGGGGGCAGTGGTCATGAACGCCGGCGCACATGGGTCAGAAATGAAGGATCATATCGTTAAGGTCGAAGCATTACGCGGGGCTTCCGTCGTCACCGTGAAAGCAGAGGATGCCGGCTTCGCATACCGGACCTCGGCATTCACACAGGATATTGTCCTGAGTGCTCGATTCCGGTTGAGACCGGGAGACAGAGAGCAGATTCTGCGGAGAAAGAGTGAGCTGATGGCTCGGCGGAATGCCACCCAGCCGCTCACACAACCCAACTCCGGATCCATGTTTACGAATCCGCCCGGCACACATGCGGCAAGGCTCATTGAGCAGGCAGGACTGAAGGGAAAGAGAATCGGCGACGCGCAAATCTCCGAAAAGCACGCAAACTTCATGGTCAACCTGGGATCCGCCAAAGCCGCAGACATTCTCAGGCTGATTGATCTGGTCAGGCGCACGGTTCACCAGAACACCGGCATTCTCCTGCAACTGGAGGTGAAACTTGTGGGCTTCCCCGAAGACGTGAGGGCTTCGTTCACATGAAAACCAAACGCATGGTCGTCCTGGGGACGGGAATGATGGTGCTCCTCGGCGGGCTCATCGTGGCAGGCGCGAATTTCTGGAAGTCCACGCTGGTAGTCAGGAACGTGCAGATTCACGGAAACCGGGTCGTGGCAGCCAACGAGATTCTTCAGCTGGCGCACATCACCGAAGGAGCGAGGCTCTACGAGCTCGATCTGATGCAGATCCAACAGGACGTTCTCAGCCATTATTTTCTGAAGGATGTCGTGGTGGAGCGCGATCCACCATCGGGGGTACGCATTACGGTAACGGAACGGACACCGGTCGCCATGATCAATGTGGGAGAGATCCGGTACATCGATGCGGAAGGCGTGGTGCTTCCGCACGCCCTTTCGGGCGAGTTGTACGACCTGCCCTACATCAGCGGCATACCCCCGGGAGTGCGTGCCAACATCGGAACGACGCTGACCCATCCGGACATCCGGGAAGCCCTGGCCATCATCGCGACCGCGCAGGTCGTCGGTCCCGAGGTCCCGCACTTGTTCTCGGAGATCCGGCTCCGTGCGGGAGGGGATCTTGTGCTGTATGCCGCCGAGGGAGCCGTGCCGATCATCTTTGGGCGGGGGAACGCGGGAAGCAAGCTTCTTGTGCTTGATGTGTTCTGGAAAAACGTTGTGCGTGAACGGGGGCCCGGATCGGTGCAGTACATTGACATCCGTTTTGCCGATCAGGTTGTCGTCAAATGGAAACAAGGGGGCACGAAGTCATCCAAGCGATCGTAAGGAGAACAGGAACCACCATGACCAATCAGATAGCGGTCGGCCTTGATATCGGCACGACCAAGGTTTGCGCCGTCGTCGCCTCGCCTGATGAGAATCATCCGGGCAAGATGAGCATTCTGGGCATCGGCCGGAGCTCATCGGACGGTCTCACACGCGGCGTTGTCACCAACATCGAGAAGACCGTGCGGTCCATTCAGCTTGCGATCAGGGAAGCGCAGGCTCAGTCGGGCGTGCAGATCGGCGCCGTGACGGTCGGCATTGCCGGAGACCACATTCAGAGCTTTCAGAGCCGGGGTGTGGTCGCGATCAGCCGGCCCGACAACGAGATTACTCACCAGGACGTTGAACGCCTGATCGAAGACACCAAGCGCGTTGCCCTGCCGTCGGACCGCCGCATCATCCATGTCATTCCCCAGCAGTTCATTGTGGATGGGCAGGACGGAATCTATGACCCCGTCGGAATGTCGGGCGTCCGCATGGAGGCGATGGTCCATATCATCACCGGCCTTGTCACCGCAGCGCAGAACATCTACAAGTGCGTTCAACGCGCGGGCATCCAGGTGAACGACATGGTCCTCGAGCCTCTGGCGTCGAGTTACGCCGTTCTCGATGACGAAGAAAAGGAGGTCGGCGTCGCGCTCCTGGACATCGGAGGCGGAACCACTGATCTCGCCGTGTTCGAGGAACGGACGATCCGGCATACAGCGGTGATCGGTGTGGCCGGAAAGAAGGTGACGGATGATATCCGAAAGGGGTTCGGCATTCTGACCGAACAGGCGGAGAAGCTCAAGATCGAGCACGGATTTGCCTACATGCCCGCCATCGCTGATAACGAACCGATCGTTCTGCCCGGCATCGGCGGCCGCCCGCCCATTGAAATCGACAAGCGGCTTCTGTGTCAGGTCATTCAGCCGCGCATGGAGGAAATTCTGGAGATCGCCGCCATGGAAATCAAGCGATCCGGCTACTCGAAGCACCTTTCGGCGGGCGTCGTGCTCACCGGCGGAGGATCGCTGATCAAGGGGACCGCGGAACTTGCACGCGACGTCCTCGGAATGCCCGTCAAGATCGGCATTCCGACGGGATTCAGCGCGGGTCTCATTCGTGAGATCGAAAACCCGATCTACGCGACCGGCGTGGGCCTCGTGATCCATGAGCTAAAACACCGCGACCGTTCAGCCATCACTGCAACGGTGGGCAATGGCAGGGGCAAGGGATCCGTGAAGAACATTCTGAATCGCATGAAGACCTGGTTTGATGAACTCTAAGACAGTTGCAGTGTTCAACTTTTCACTTTTCATTTTTCCCACTCATTCAGGGAGGAGGTACCCGTGATAGAACTCGACACCCTCAGTGACCGCGGCGCCAAGATTCGCGTCGTGGGAGTCGGCGGAGGTGGCGGCAATGCCGTCAACAGCATGATCGACAAGGGTCTCGTCGGTGTGGATTTCATTGCGATCAACACCGATCTTCAGGCCCTTGAGCGAAACAAATCCAGCCACAAACTGCAGATCGGCAAGAACCTCACCCGGGGTCTTGGAGCCGGCGCCGATCCTACGATCGGCCAGCGCGCGGTCGAGGAAGACCGCGAGGAGATCGCCCGCTGCCTTGCCGGCAGTGACATGGTGTTCATCACCGCCGGAATGGGCGGGGGCACCGGAACCGGCGGGGCACCCGGCGTGGCCAACATTGCCAAGAGCCTTGGTGCTCTCGTGGTCGGCATCGTCACGCGGCCCTTTCAGAGCGAGGGGAAAAAGCGCTCGGCTCAGGCCGATTGGGGCGTGGAGGAGCTCAAGAAGCAGGTGGACACGCTGATCTCCATCCCCAACCAGAAGCTTCTGGACATCATTGATCGCCGGACTCCCCTGCTCGAGGCGTTCGAAATCGCCAACCAGGTCCTCTACAATGCCACCCGCGGCATTTCCGAGGTCATCACGGTCCCCGGTCTCATCAACGTCGACTTTGCAGACGTGCGCACGATCATGAAGGAAATGGGCGATGCGCTGATGGGCACGGGCACGGCGACCGGCGAGAACCGGGCTGTTGAAGCCGCGAACGCCGCGATCTCCAGCCCCCTGCTCGAAGGCGTTTCCATCGCAGGCGCCCAGGGCATCCTCGTCAACATCACGGGCGGACAGAACCTCAGCCTCGTGGAGGTCGATGAGGCCACCAGCATCATTCATGAGGCCGCGGGCGACGAGGCCAACGTCATTCTCGGAACGGTCATTGACGACAACATGAACGACGAAGTGATGGTAACCGTCATTGCCACGGGCTTCAACCGCAGGGCCGCGGCACAGAAGCCGGTGAAGTCCTCGACGAAGCTCGTCGATCGCATTCCGTCTGGACCCACCGAGCTTCAGAAGCTGGACGAACCGTCGTTCATGCGTCGCGGCGTGGAACTGCCGTTCAACGCGATCAGGGAAAGCTCGGACGAAAAGGAAAAGATCGACAAATCGGATCCGGACAAGCCGGCGTTCCTGCGCAAGATCATGGACTAGCAGTTTGTTGAAAAACGCGCTTCAAAAGAGAAAGATTAACCACCAAGACACAAAGGCACAAAGAAAAGCAACGAAATTGGACAAAAACACATGCTTGGTCCACTTTCGTTCTTGGTGTCTTGGTGGTTTTTTCTTTTTCAACACCCTGCTGGCAGTTTGTTGAAAAACGCGCTTCAAAGAAACGGATTGAACCACCAAGACACCGCCCGACGGATCAGAATGCGCATACTTGGTGGTTTTTCCTCTTTCAACACTCTGCCAGACGTTTTATTCTATCACGGGAAACATCAGGGAATCCGCGGTGTGTCCGTCACGCGCGGGATGACGGCACACCGTCCGGATCCCGGAGAATGCCATGAGCCATCCTCAGGATGAAGACATCACAAAACTCCCGGGCATCAAGAAATACTTCTCGATCGGAGAAACCATCGTCCGGGAAGGTGATCCGAGCGAAGGATGGTTCGTGCTGTTGAACGGAAAGGTCGGCGTTGTCAAGCGCGACCTCTCCATCACCGAATTCTCCGAGCCGGGAACGGTGTTCGGTGAGCTTGGGTGCTTTCTCAACATCCCCCGCACTGCCACGCTCCAGGCTCTTGAGCCAACGTCCCTCCTCTTTGTCCGCCTCACCGTGGATGACCTCATCACCAATCACCCGGCGATCGCCCGGAACATCATCCTGAGCCTCGCTGAGCGCGTTGCCCACACCACCGATGCGTGGTGGGCAACGTCCAGAAAGAAATCCTGACCCTGCTTTTCTTTCGTTAGAGGAACCTCCGCTCAACGCGCACAAGTGTTTGCCTGTTCGTCATAGAATCGGTAAGAGGACTCGTCGTTTGCACCCAAGGACAGGCAAACAATGATTGTCTTTTCCTTCCCGTTGTGAATCGTTCGGCGTTTTTCTACATTCCAGTATGAAAGCATTCTTCGTTTTGGCTGCTCTTCTGGCCCTGGAGAGCCCCGCTCAACAGCGCATCGAGAGCCAGTTCCGCATTGCACGCCTCAAATACGGCGGAGGGGGCGATTGGTACAACGATCCTTCCGCCGAGGTCAATCTCCTTCGCTTCGTCGGCCGGCACACCGCGATCGACGTCGATCCACGGTACGAGTTTGTGGACCTGCAAAGCGACCGGCTCTTCTCCTACCCGCTCCTGTTCATGACCGGCCATGGCAATGTGGTCTTTTCCGATACGGAGTCACGCCGTCTGCGCGAATACCTGGAACGCGGCGGATTCCTGTACATTGACGATGATTACGGACTCGACAAGGCCGTCAGACGCGAAATGAAAAAAGTCTTTCCGGACCGGGATTTTGTCGAACTCCCCTTCAGCCACGGGATTTATCATGCCCATTTCGAGTTCCCCCAGGGCGTCCCCAAAACCCACGAACACGACAACAAGCCTCCCCGGGGATTCGGCCTGTTTCATGAGGGACGCATGGTCGTGTTCTACACCTATGAATCGAACCCCAGCGACGGATGGGTCGACCCGGAGGTTCACCAGGACCCCGAAGCTGTCCGGGACGAGGCGCTGAGGTTCGGAACAAATATCGTCGTCTGGTCGTTACTTCACTGAAGAGCCGTGGCCACTCTCGACGATATTCTCCGGCGCCTGGCGTCTGTCCGCTCAGGGCTCCTTCGCATCGAGCTTCAGACCCGGGTTCTTACGTTTCTTGCCCTCTCATCCGGCCTGGCCCTCGTCCTGATCCTGGCGGAAGCCCTCTTTCATTTCAACGCGGGCTTGAGGACTCTGATGTTCATTGCATCGGTCCTCATCGCCATCCCGGCAACGGGATGGCTCATCGCCCGCCCCCTCCTCCGGTTTCTGCACGTTCTGCCCGGACCTTCAGACACCTGGCTCGCCCTTTTTGTCGGCAACTCGTTCCCCCACGTTCGCGACCGTCTCCTCAATGCGCTTCAGCTCCGTCAGCTCCATGAACAGGGTACCTCCTATTCGCGCGACCTCATCGAGGCCTCGCTCCGGGATGTGGCCGCATCCGTCAGGGAACTTGATTTCACCGCTCTCATCGACGCCTCACCCCTCCGCACAGCCCGCAAGAGAGCTCTTGCCGTCGCGGGAGCCCTCGCTCTTGTTTTTGCCCTGCTTCCTTCATCCGCTCTGGACGCCACCCACCGGCTTATGCATTTCAATCGCGAATTCGTGCCGCCGGCACAATATATCCTCAGCGTCAAACCCGGCAACATCGAAGTCGTAAAGGGGGAATCCGTCCAGGTCCTCGTCTCGGTATCGTCGGCCGACGAATCCACCCTCCCCGACGGCAGAGTCTCCATTTTCTGGCGGCCCGAGGGACAGGAACGAGTCGAATCCCAGTCCCTCCAGGCGGACAGCGCGAACGTGTTTCGAACCTCCTTGTCGGGTTTGCGCACGTCCATGGAGTACTTTGCGCAGTTTGCAGACGTGCAGAGCGCACGGTACCGGATCACGGTCGTCGACCGCCCGGTCCTGCGATCGTTCCGCGTGCGCCTCACGCACCCCTCCTACACCGGCCTTCCGCCGGTGATTCAGGATGAGTTTGCCGGAAACGTCAGTGCTGTAACCGGTACTTCTGTCCGGATTGAAGGCCTTGCAAGCAAGCCGCTGGGCCGCGGGGCACTTGTGTTCAACTCCGGCGAAGAAACCTCCCTTGACGTGCACGAAGAGCGCTTTTCAGGAACCTTCCGTCTGCTCAAAGACGGCGCCTACCGCATCAGCGTTCAGGACGCGGAAGGGCGCTCGAACGAGAATCCCGTCGCGTACTCGCTGACAGCACTGCCCGACCAGCCACCTTCTGTCACGATCGTCGAGCCGGGCCGCAATATCGACATTGCCGGATCCACCGCACTCGCACTCCGCCTCCGCATTGCCGATGATTACGGCTTCTCGGACCTGAAACTCGGCTACAGACTGGTCCATTCGCGTTATGATCCGCCGCAGGAGAATCCGCGTTTCAAACCCATTCCCTTGCCCCGACCCTCCGGGACTTCAAGAGAATCGGAGGTTTCCTACCTCTGGGATTTCTCCGATCTTGGTCTTGTTCCCGAAGATGTGGTCGAATACTTCGCTGAAGTAACTGATAACGATGCGGTGACTGGACCCAAAAGCACCCGCAGCGCGACGTTCCTCCTGAGACTCCCATCACTGGAAGAGGTGTTTACGGACCTCGACCGCGAACACACTACGACCATTGACGAGCTCCGGCACTCTGCCGAAGAGGCCAGGGAATTGCGCCGTCGGATCGAATCGCTCAGCGACGACTTCAAGAAGAACAAGGAGATGGATTGGCAGCAGCAGAAGAAACTTGAAGAAACGGCAAGGAAGTACCAGGAACTGCAGAAGAAGCTTGACGAGGTTCGCGAGAAACTCGACGTCATGACGGAAGAAATGAACCGCCAGAATGTCCTCTCGCCCGAAACCATGGAGAAATACCTCGAGCTTCAACAGTTGTTTGAAGAGCTCAATTCATCCGAGCTCCAGCAGGCTCTGCAGAGGCTTCAGCAGGCCATGCAGAATGTCAACAAGGAACAGCTTCTCCGCGCGCTCGAGCAGGTGACATTCTCCGAGGAGCGCTTTCGCCAGAGCATTGAGCGCACGCTGGATCTTCTGAAACGCATCCAGATCGAGCAAAAACTTGACGAAGTCCGAAAGCGCGCAGAGGAGATTTCTGCCGAACAGCAAGAACTGGAGGAATCAACATCCGATAGCACCGTCCGGGCGGAGGAACTTGCACGGCGGCAGAACGATCTTCGCCGCAAGATGGATCAGCTTCGCACCGCGGCGGAAGATGTTCAGCAGAGGATGGAGGAATTCTTCACGGAAATGCCCGAAGAGGAGCTCGCTGCAGCTCTTAAAGCTCTCGACAGCATGAATGTCACGGCGGAGATGGAGCGGGCGGCGGCACAGCTTCAGAGCGGCCAACGTAGCGCGGCGACGCAGACCCAGAAGCAGATCAATCAATCGCTTGAACGCTTTGCCAATGCGCTCATGCAGATTCAGAAGCAGATGCTGGAGAACCAACAGCAGTACATTGTGAACGCATTGCGGCGGGCTACCAGAAACCTTCTGGAACTGTCGGCGCGCGAGGAAGACCTGAAGGCCCGGTCTCAGAATGCTCCTCCCCAATCCCAGCAGTTACGGCAAAATGCACAGGATCAGGTCGAGATCGTGCAGGATCTGCAAAACGTCACTGCGGCGCTCCAGGAGCTTGCCAGGCGCTCTTTCGCGGTCACACCCGACATGGCTCAGGCAATCGGGGAAGCCTTCCGCCACATGCACAATGCCCTCAATGCCCTGGACACCCGCAACGCCCCGTCTGCATCCATGGCGCAACGCCAGGCGATGGAGTCCCTCAACAAAGCCGCGATGGCCGTCCAACAATCCCTTCAGGCGATGCTTCAGCAGGGAGGGGGGCAGGGAGCGGGCGGACTGATGCAGCAGCTGCAGACCATGGCCGGACAGCAGATGTCGATCAATGCGCGCACGCAGGCCGAGGGAGATGCGGCGCGGCTTGCCGTAGAACAGCAGGCTTTGCAGAAGTCGCTCGAGCAACTGAACGCCGAGGCCCGGGCAAGCGGCGAGCATCAGCGCATTCTTGGAGATCTCGAGCGAATCGGCGACGAAATGAAGGAGGTCGTGCGGGACCTGGAGCAGAACAACGTGAATCCTGAAACCATCCGAAAACAGGAGAGGATCCTGTCCCGATTACTCGACGCGTCCCGATCCGCGCGCGAGAGGGATTTTGAGAAGAAGCGCCGCTCAAAGCCCGGCCAGCCTGTTGCCAGGCCGGGACCCGGCGACCTCGATCCTGAAACCCTGGAAGGCCGAAACCGTCTGCGTGAAGATTTCCTTCGGGCCCTCGAACACGGCTACTCCAGAGACTACAAGAATCTGATCAAGAGATATTTTGAGGAACTCCAGAAAGCAGATATCGATCTGAAGTAATCGAACTCATCCCGGCCCTGGTCGGCGTACCGTTCATCCCCTCCACCGCTATTTCTTTTCAACCTCCTCCGCGGCTTCCTGAAGCTCTCGTGCGAGTTTCTTCGCCTCTTCCGGAGTGAGGTAACTCATGACCGACCAGAAGCCCCGATCCTTTCCCCACTCATCCTCTAAAACCAGGAGGATTTTTTTCGGGTGTTCTTTTGTTTCAAAGGCCCGCCATTGCGCTTTTTCGGGAACAATAACTGCGCCCGCACTCATCTCATAGTTCCCGGGATGAAGAGTGTGTTTTTCCGAGACTCGGTTTGCCCCCACTCTGAAGCGAATCGGAATGGCAAGCCGCGTTCTGACTGCTTTTCCTTGATGCTTCCCAGGATTGAATCTGGTCTGTGCAACTGCCTGTGTCGCTGCGGAATCAAGCGCGGGATGAACACCCTTGACAACACCAGTTCTTACGACATTTCCTCGCTCGTCAATGAACGCCTCCACATACACCGTTCCTTCAATCCCCGCCCGCCTGGCAATCTCCGGATAGCGTACATTCTTTTGAAGTGCCGCAATGCCGCCCATGGGCTCAGGCATGTTTTCGACGGTAATGAAATGGACGGTGTCTTGAGGAGATCTTTCAGTCATATCTCTGGAAAGTGTCGTTCTCCTCAGGCCGGCCTCCCCCTGTGAAAATCCCTGAGAGGAAAAGACTGCCGTGGTGTCCGGTTGGTTGTCTGAACTCTCCATCGCAAGACGTGTAAAGAGTGTTGCCGTCACTATCAACAACCCAATCGCGAGGGCCGCGGGCCATGCAAGACTCAACCTTCCTCCTTTAAGAATGATCGGATGGATGGCCGTGGGTTCGTTGTCGATCACGTTTTGGTTTTATGGTATGAGGGGGACGGGAGAAGAGAAGTTTTCCATTCGTGTCCCAGCCGGACAATGACAAAGACAACAAACGAAGCAATCAAGGAGGCAAAGATTGGCGGCGCGTCAACGAGGATGCCGTGACATTGAAACAACCAGCCAGGCACATAAATCTCTATGCCCCACAAAAGCGTGAGAAAGCCTGTTGCCGGAAGCGGTTTCCCCCTGGCGAGAATGACGCCCGTGACGGCAACACCAATCACAATCGCGGCCAACGTGTATGCCCATGATCGCGTCAGTATATACCCCTTCGTGATATTGTCCAGAATCTGGGCGTATTCACGCCCTATCCATTGATACGCAGAAGGGTAAATGCCCCCCAGGTCTTGCACCTGCAGAATGACGATTTTACCGCTGAAGAGATTCCGGTGATCCATGAGGTCCTTCTTTTTTTTCCCCTGACCCTCGGGCAAGAGTTGGACGTAGTACAGACTCGGTGCCCGATCGGCCTTACCCCCCAATACATCCAACACATCCCCGGCGACAATATTTGTGCCAAAATTTGAGTACCCCCATCGCCCCAGAAAGACGTTCCCCTGCCGGTCGCTGGCGAATCGCCGGTTGCCTATCACAATTTCTGATCCCTTCATTTCAAATTGCTGATCATCCGGCAGGTCGAAATATTTTTTCAAAACCTCAAAAGCCACATCATGATATTCGCTCCCGGTGCCCGTTCTTCCCTGGGGGAACAAAGCCACCTGTTGAATAGAAGATACTCTGAAAGGATACTCACGAATAATGGGATTCCAGGGCAGGAGGCCTGTTCGCAGCCGGGAATCGAGCAGGCTCGCGCTTGAACGATTTGTCATCCCAAGAACTGCTATTCCCGTGTTATGGATCTCTTTCGCCAACCGTTCTGTTTTCCCGGGTTGCACGAAAAACGGCAGCGGCACCATCACAACCTTCGCGCCCGCGGCCTTAAGGTCGCGCACGATCTTGAGACAATTCTGCAGATAGGCTTCCTGGTTGTTGTCTCTTGACAGAAACGGCAGGATTCGGACGTTCGTTTCCTCCTGCTTTGCCTGCATCCACGGAAGAACGATCGCATTGAATTTGAAATTCTCATCGTTCAAGAGATTGTACTTCCAGGCGGCACAGACGGCAATCACGACCATAAATCCCCAGAGGAGCATCTGAGGTGCGAGCTTTGCGAAAACGGATTTCATCAGTCGCCCGAGTCTCTCCAGGGAACTCTGGAACGGCATAAGGCGGTGGCGATAGAGTTCCCGGGCCGGTTGAGCAAGCGCCGAGAACACCAAGACAGCTATCAGAAGGTGAAGGAAGAGAAACACCGGGGTGTTCATGAATCGGGCCGTGTAGTGTCCCCATTGGACGTACTCCCACTTGAGGGAGATCACCAGCACCGTAAGGGCAACGGCCAGGGTAATGCGTACAACGACAAAGAGGACAAGTCTGTTCATGGTATCCTCCCTGGCCAGGAAGAATAAACCGGTGTCAACTGCATTTCCCGGGTCCCGGCGACCGCCGGAAACGCGATGTCTGCCGGTTGATTGGGCGTCCACTGAGAAATGCCCACGAGAAGGGTGATAGTCCCTACGAGGGCTGCAAGAGGTACCAGGAAGGTTGTCGTAAAACGTTCATCCTGAACAACAGGGTGTTGTCTGGTGAGGAGAATTTCATCTTGAATCCGCGAACGCAGTTCGAGGGAACCCCGAAGAAAAGCTCTGCACTCCGCACACCGGCTCAAGTGGGAAAAGAACTCCTTTGAACGGTTGTCCTCAAGCTCGTCGTCAATGAATTGGCTGGCCATTTCCTGATATTCGTCACACGTCATGTCATTGCTCCTTTCTGCCAAAGACCGGACGGAGTTGCTTCAACAATGCCCGCCGCGCCTTGAACAGGCGCGATTTCACTGAACTCTCCGTATCACCGGTAGCTTCTGCAATTTCCCGATAGGATAACTGTTCATACTCTCTGAGCAGAATCACCGCCCTGTACTCAGGCTTCAAAGCCTCCACCGCCTGACTGACAAGACCCACGATCTCGTCTTGCTCAATGAGGTCATGAGGAGTCTCAGCGGCCGCCAGCATTTCCCGGTCAATCGCACCATTGCCCCGGAAACGCCGAAAGTGCGCGTTGATCTCGTTTCTCACAATGGAAAACAGCCAGGAACGAAGCGATTCGGCTTTGACCAGACCCTGAATGGCATCTCTGGCCTTCAGAAAAGCATCCTGGCAGATGTCCTCAGCTGAATCGGGATTTCCGGTCAGTTTTGCCGCAAACCGGTACACCCTCGGCCAGTATCGCGAATACAACTCGCTCCATGCCTCCCTTCGTCCCTTCCGAATCTGCACGGCAAGTTCTGCGTCGGATATTCGCTCCAAACGGCTCCTCCAGCATTGTTTCTGGCCCGTACCGCCGTCTCAGGAAAGATGCACAAACGGCTGAAAAGTTGCTCTCCACCATCATACCGATCCTTTCCACCGACTTGCCGCAGCCATTCACCGAAAACCCCTGTGTCTGTCTGCAACTTCTTTGTATTCTTTTCGTGTTTATCAGAGCAGTAAGAGCGTTTTCCCCCAACGCTTTACAATTCTGAACCCTTTTTTGCTTATTTTTGCATTCTATGTCTCAAAACGAACATCCGGACCTTTCCCATCTTCGCATCAATCGCGCAGACCCTCCTTCGTCAGCTCCCCCGGGGAACAAGCTGGTGTTCAGGGTTGGCGTGGGGGTGGTTGTTCTGGCCGCCGGCATTGCCACCTATGCACTGGTCATGAGCACGCTTGACCCTGTGCCCGAAGTGCGGCTCGCCACGGCTTCGTATTCATCCCCCTCCCAGGCCAACGCGATCCTCACGGCAAGCGGCTACGTCGTCGCACAGCGAAAAGCGGCCGTGGCCTCCAAGGCAACAGGACGCCTGGAATACCTCGGCGTCGTTGAAGGAGACCAGGTGACAAAGAATCAGGTCCTGGCACGAATAGAAAACTCGGACATTCAGGCTCAACTCGACCAGGCCCGCGCACAGCTTGCCCTCAGTGAAGCAGAGCTCGCCGATGCAACACGTTCGCTCGAGCGGGCGCGGCAGCTTCTGGAAAAGGGGCTTATTCCCCAGGCGGAATACGACGCCGCCGATGCCCGTTATCGCCGCGTCCTTGCTTCCATTGCCGTCGCGAAGGCCGCGGTCGCAGGAGCCGAAGTGGCGCTCGAGAACACCCTGATCCGCGCTCCTTTCGACGGAACCGTGCTCACCAAAAATGCCGACGTCGGCGAAATGGTCGCCCCGATGGCGGCAAGCGTCGGTTCACGCTCAGCCGTAGTCACGATTGCCGACATGTCCTCGCTTGAAGTCGAGGCCGACGTGTCGGAATCGAATATCGATCGCATCAAGCCCGACCAGCCGTGCGAGATCGTTCTCGACGCATATCCTTCCGACCGGTACCAGGGATTTGTCAGCAAGATTGTCCCTACGGCCGACAGGGCCAAAGCCACCGTGATGGTCAAGGTCCGCTTCCGCTCCTACGATTCCAAGGTCCTCCCTGAAATGAGCGCAAAAGTACATTTCCTTGCGCGGCCGGCTTCCAGTGAAGAAGAGAAATCACAGCCCGTCCTCACGGTTCCTGCATCCGCGGTTGCAGACCGAAACGGCGCCAGGGTCGTCTATACGGTTCTGGATGGCATCGCAGTCGAACAACCCGTACAGACGGGGCGCTCCCTGGGAGCGCAACTCGAGATCCTCTCCGGGATCCCGGCGGGGACGCGCGTCATTGCAACGCTCTCCGACGACATTCGCGACGGCATCAAAGTCACAGTGAAATAAGCAGAAGGAGTTTGAATGGCATCCATCATCGACATTCAGGGAGTTTCAAAGTCGTATTGGCGCGACAGCTTTGAGATTCCGGTTCTCAACAATATTTCCCTTTCCATTCCCGAGGGTGAGTTTATTGCGCTCATGGGACCATCAGGTTCGGGAAAAACGACTCTGCTGAACCTCATCGCGGGGATCGACAAGCCGAACAGCGGGAGTCTTGTCGTGGCGGGCACGGATATTGCGCGGTTGAGCGAATCTCAACTGGCCAAATGGCGCGCCACGCACGTTGGCTTCATCTTCCAATTCTACAACCTCATCCCGGTGCTCACGGCCTACGAGAACGTGGAGCTTCCCCTCCTCCTGACTCATCTCTCAAAGGCTGAGCGAAAGAAGCACGTGGAACTTGCCCTCTCGGTGGTTGGCCTGGCCGACCGCATGGACCATTATCCGAAACAGCTTTCGGGCGGACAGGAACAGCGTGTCGCCATTGCACGCGCCATCGCCACGGATCCCACGTTGCTTGTAGCCGATGAACCCACGGGCGATCTGGACAAGAATTCCGCCGAAGAGATTTTGCTCCTGCTTGAACGACTGAATAGGGAATTCAAGAAGACCATTGTGATGGTCACCCACGATCCGAGGGCGGCCGAACGTGCTCATACCGTCCGCCACCTGGACAAAGGCGAACTGCAATAAGGAATCGTCGCGCATGAAAGTCTTCAAACTCATGTTCAAGAATGCCCTGCGCCACAAGCTCAGGACGTCGTTGACAATTCTCGGCATCGCGATCGCCGTCGTGGCATTCGGGTTCCTGCGCACAGTGGTGACGGCGTGGTATGCCGGCGTGGAAGCGTCGGCCGCCAACCGGCTTATTACGCGGAACTCCGTGTCGTTCATCTTTCCGCTTCCCTACGCCTATCGCGACAGGATCGCCCGGATCCCCGGCGTTGAAACCGTCAGTTTTGCCAACTGGTTCGGCGGCGTGTACATCGACAAGAGCCAGTTCTTTGCCCGAATGGCCGTGGATGCCGGCACGATCCTTGACGTGTACCCGGAATTCCGCGTGTCGCCCGAGCATTACAATGCTTTCATGCAGGAACGCAATGCCTGCATTGTCGGTGCAGATTTGGCGCGCCAGTACGGATTCAAGCTGGGCGATATCATTCCGATGGAGGGGGATATCTATCCCGGCAAGTGGGAGTTTGTGGTTCGCGCAATCTATGAGCCGCGCGATGAAAAAGTCGACGGCACCCAGTTCTTTTTCCACTGGGAGTACCTCGACGAACGCATGAAGGCGGAAATGCCGGGCAGGGCCGGCGAGGTCGGCTGGTACATCATCAAAATCGCCGATCCCGCCAACGCGGCAGCAATCTCTGAGCAAATCGACGCGGAGTTCCGAAACTCCCGCGCGGAGACCAAGACCGAAACCGAGGCAGCGTTTCAGCAGGGTTTCATTCAGGGCACGAGCCTTGTGATCGACCTTCTGAATTTCATCTCTTTTGTCATCATCGGCATCATCATGCTCGTGCTGGGGAACACCATGATCATGTCGGCCCGGGAACGCACAAAAGAATACGCCGTGCTCAAGACCCTCGGATTCTCAGCAAAGCATATTGTAGGACTCATCGCCGGGGAGTCCCTGGTAATTTCGTTTCTCGCAGGCGGTCTGGGCCTGCTTCTGACCTATCCGATTGTCGGGATGTTTTCGCTGTTCGTTCCCAAAACCTGGTTCCCGATTTTCTACGTTGAGCCTTCGACCGTGGCTCTTGCCGCTCTCTCGGCGCTCGGCGTGGGCATCGCAGCTTCGTTCTTCCCGATCCAACGCGCACTCCGAACTTCCATCGTCAACGGACTCCGCTTTGTCGGATGACAGGAAAACAAACGATATGATGAAGATCCCATTCAAATACATCGTACGAAGCCTCTTCACCCGACGGCTCACCACCGTGATCACGATCTCGGGCCTCGCGCTGGTCGTCTTTGTGTTCGTTGCCGTCCTCATGCTTGCCAACGGCATCCGCCAAACGCTCATTGCTACAGGCTCCGAAGAAAATGTCCTTGTTGCCCGCAAGGCCGCAAACGGCGAAATCTCCAGCATCATTCTGAATGAAACCTACGGCATCATCACCTCGCTTCCTCAGGTCGCCCGGAACGCCGAAGGCCAGCCGATTGCCACCGGCGACGTCGTGGCGGTGATCAATCTGAACAAGATCGGCACCAGCGGGGGAATGAGCAACGTGACCGTCCGGGGCGTTTCCCCCGCCGCTTTCGAACTCCGACCCCAGGTCAAAATCGTGGAAGGGCGCATGTTCCACTGGGGCGCCCGGGAAATCATCGTCGGGGCGTCGATCGAACGAAGGTTTGAGGGCGCACAGGTGGGCCAACGCGTCAAATTCGCCGGAGACCAATGGACGATCGTGGGGAAATTCGAAACAGGAGGAGACGGATTTAATTCCGAAATGTGGGCGGACGTCCGACAGATCCAGGATGCCTTCGCCAGGGGAAGCTCGTACTCGACGGTGACCTTCCGACTTACGAGCCCCGATGCGTTGCCGGATCTTCAACGAACGTTCGAGCAGGACAACCGGCTCCAGGAATTCGAAACGAAAACCGAGAAACGGTTTTTCGCGGACCAGTCGGAATTCATGGCTGTGTTTCTCAGTGTGCTTGGAATCTTCATCACGGTATTCTTCAGCGTGGGAGCGGTCATCGGCGCCATGATCACCATGTACGCGGCCGTGGCGAACAGAACAGTTGAAATCGGCACCATGCGCGCGCTCGGATTCAGGCGCCGGAGCGTGTTGATGGCGTTCCTGACCGAATCGCTGATCATTTCAGTGATCGGAGCCGGGGTCGGATTGTTCCTTGCCTCGTTTTTGCAGTTCCTCCAGGTTTCGACGCTCAATTTTGGCTCGTTTTCAGAGCTGGAATTTTCCTTTGCCCTGACGTCGGATACCGTAATCGCCGCGATTGTGTTTGCACTCTTCATGGGCTTTGTTGGCGGGTTTCTCCCCTCCATTCGCGCGGCACGGCTGAACATCGTAAATGCGTTGAGATCGGTATAGCTTTTCCCTGCGGCTCCCTGAGGCGCAAGAAATCCCTTTCTTCTCTCAACCCAGGATCTGAAGTTGGAGATACAATCTTGGATCCCGTTCTCCGGTAGTGGTGCAGCACCACTACCCGTTCTCCCCAAGCCTTGACTCCCTCTTCCCCAAATCCTATCTTGACATGGTATCCGTTTACGGTTGACCGTTTTCCGTTCACCTCCCGGATCCATCCAGCCCAATGTTCTGGCTCCAGATCATTTCCAATTTTTTCAAGGTCCTGCGGGCCGGACAGACACCCCGCCAGGTAGCCGCCGGCTTCACGCTTGGTTCGATTGCGGGATTCTCACCCTTCCTGACCCTGCAAGGAATTCTTCTCTGGTTCATTATTCTTCTGTTCGACGTCAACCTCTCCGCGGCGATTCTCGCCTTCACTCTTGCATCTCTCGTGGCCTATCTCTTTGACCCCGCTTTCCACGAGCTCGGTTATCTGATCCTCGTAAACATTGAAGCACTGAGACCTCTGTGGACTTCACTCTACAACGCCCCGCTCGCTCCGCTGACACGATTCAATAATACCGTGGTCATGGGCGGAATGGCGGGCGGCATCGTCCTGGCACCCATCGTCTATGTCGCCATGAAGAAATTCATCATCGCCTACCGTACGCACCTTGGCTCCAGGATCGAACAATGGAAGATCTACCAGATCGTCAGCAAGAGTTCACTTGTACGATGGTATCAAAAAGTCCGGGATCTCACATTCTGACATGAGAACGAAATTTCTCGTTGTTGTTGTTGTTCCCCTGATCTGCTTTCTTGCAGTCCTCTATTTTTTCCTGGACGGCTGGATTGAATCCGGCCTCGAGACCGCAGGCGAAGCCCTCGTTGGAGCCAGGGTCGAGATTGACGATCTCCGGCTCACGCTTATTCCCGTCGGCATCAGATTCTCGAGGCTCCAGGTCGCCGACCCGCGGGAGCCGTTCACCAATACCATCGAAACCGGCACGGTGGCGTTTGAACTGGATTTTGGACAACTCCTCCGGGGCAAGTACATCATCGAAACGATGGAGGTCAATGAACTGATTCTCGGATCCGAGCGCGAAACGGACGGCTCTCTCCCGAAAACCCGGAAAACAGCGTTGCCGTCAGCCGAACCGTCCCAAGGCGGAGCCCCGCTTGCGGCTGAAATGGATTCTCTGAAAGCAGAGAAGAAGAAGGAGTCGCCGTTGTTCGATCCGGCCAGCCTGCGCTCGCTCGTAAACATCGACAGCCTGTTGAATGGTGAAAACCTGGCAACCCTGCGGCACATCGACAGCCTGCAACAGCAGGTCCGGCAGGCGGAGGAAGAGTGGAAGAACACACAGGAAGAACTTGACCAGTCGCGTCAAAGGATTGCTGAGATCGAACGTCGGGTCAAGACGATCAACGTCAATGAGCTGAAATCCCTTCCAGCCATTACGGAAGCCGTCAAGAACGTTGACGCCATCAATAGGGAAGCGGGCGAGCTGGCTTCCTCGTTTCAAACACGAAAGGATGCCGTCACCGCCTCCCTCGACGCCCTGAATCGGTCTGTCAGGTCTATTGATGACTTCGTCCGATCGGACTTTGAAAACCTGCTTCGGGCAGCGCGCCTTCCCGATATCTCCATGCGAGGGCTGGCGGAAATGATCCTGGGACCTGAAATCTTTGAAAAGGCCGGAGAATATCTTTCCTACGTGGACTTCGCAAGGCAAAACATCCGCAACTCGTCTCCCACGCCGGAAAAAGCCAGTCCGCCCCGTCTGGAGGGTCAGGACATCCCCTTTCCCAGCGAACGCGCTTATCCAAAATTCTGGATCAAGAAGATCCTTGTGTCCGGAGGAACTGCACGCGAACGAAATCCCAATTATTTCTACGCGAAAGGAGAGATCCTGAACATCAGTTCGAATCAGACAATCACCGGTTTCCCCCTGACCATCGATCTCGTTGCCGAGCAGGGCCGTGGAACGAGAGCCGCCATTAAGGCCTCAATCGACCGCCGCTCCGAGGAGCCGCTTGACACCTATATGGCACAGCTCAGTGGATTGCCGATTGCGGCAATGAATCTCGGGAGGTCCGATTTTGTGCCTTCGCGCATCACCGGGGCACGCGGTGAGTTCACCGTCCAGGCCAGGGTGCCCGGAGCGGGCTTTGACGCAGATGCCCGAATCAACCTGAGTAGTCTGACGCTCCGGTTTGAGCGGGAACCGCGGACGACCGTGGAGCGGCTTGTGCGCGACGTTCTCGCCTCCATCTCTGCCATCAGTATCAAACTTCGCCTTTGGAGGGCACAACGGGGACTTCAGGTGGCATTCGAAACGGACCTGGACAATCAGCTGGCAACCCAGGCCCGAAGAGTGGTTGGAGAAGAGATAACACGCCTGAGAACCGAACTGCGGGCAAAACTTGAAAAGAGAGCGCAGGTGGAGAGGCTGGTAAACGCCAGGAAAGAGGAGATCACCGAACGCCTGCGAGGTTACGAAGCACAGGTACGCGAAAAACTCGGTCTTGTCGACAACAAGAAGGCAGAGCTTGAACAGAAAATTGCCGAAGAGAAGAAGAAACAGGAAGACGCTCTGAAAAAGAAAGGTGAGGATGTTCTGAAAGGAATTCTGAAGAGATAGCAAAACCCATCACCCTGGCAGACTGCCCCGACTCCTGTCTCCTCTCACTCTTTTCTCTTTTTCCCCCCCTTCTTCTTCCTTGTTCCCTGTCTTCGCGAGGACTCCTCCTTCGTCTCTTTCCTCTTTCCGCTCCTGTCACCTCCATCCTTCATTCCGTCTGTACCCCCCTTATTGAGCGCCTTATCCGCTTCTTCAATTTTTTTGTCTTCCTCCTCCTCCGCCACTACGGCCGCAACATCCGCCACCGAATCGCCTTCGGCCAGACGGATCAGGCGAACACCCTGAGTGTTTCGGCCCGCAACCCGTACGTCGGAAGCATGCTGGCGAATCACAACCCCGCGTGTCGTGATCACCACAATGTCATCGCTGTCGGTCACTTCCTTGATCGCCACCATCTTGCCGGTTTTCTCCGAGGTCTTGACGGTTATGATGCCCTTGCCTCCCCGGTGACTGATCCTGTACTCCTCCGCCTGACTGCGCTTCCCGTACCCTCTCTCGGTCGCGACGAGAATCGTTGTGTCATTCCTGTGGAGCGTTACGGCGCCCACAACGCGATCACCCTTGCCAAGCCGGATTCCCCGCACCCCCGCGGCACTGCGGCCCATTGCGCGCGCCTCATCTTCATGGAAGCGAATCGCCATGCCCAGCCGTGTACCCAGGATGATGTCTTGATTGCCTGTCGTCAGCTTCACATCGTTCAGCTTGTCTCCCGATTTCAACCCCATGGCTGTGATGCCGCTTCTTCGCGGATTGCTGAACTCGGAAAGTACGACCTTCTTCACCATCCCCTGCTCGGTGACCATGAGAATGTAATGCTTGTCGTCGAACTGGCGAACTGCAATAAACCCGGCGATTCCTTCGTCCGTTCCGGTGGAGATAAGGCTGTTGATCGGTTTTCCCTTGGCCGTCCGCCCGCCCTCCGGAACCTCATGAACCTTGAGCCAGTAACAACGACCCTTGTCGGAGAAAAACAGCACATAGTCATGCGTGCTCGCCACAAACACGTGTGCCACAAAGTCATCCTCACGTGTCGCCGCGCCCGTCACCCCCCGTCCTCCCCTCGCTTGACGCCGGTACCCGGATACGGGGAACCGTTTGATATACCCTTTGTGGCTGATCGTGATCGCGACGTTCTCCTCCGCGATCATGTCCTCAATGCTGAACTCCTCAGCCTTGTACACCACCTCCGTACGGCGGTCATCCCCATACTTCTCCCTCAGCTCCTTCAACTCCTGCTCAATGATGCTCATCTGGAGCTGTTTGCTCTTCAGAATCGCCTTGAGTTTCTCGATCAGCTTGATTGTCTCACGGTACTCATCCTCGACTTTCTTCCGCTCCAGGCCCGTGAGCCTCTGAAGGCGCATGTCCAGGATCGCTTTTGCCTGGATCTCCGACAGCTTGAACTTCTTCATGAGGCCTGTCTTCGCGCTCTCGACGTCCTTCGACTGCTTGATCAGCTTGATGACGGCGTCGATGTTATCGAGCGCAATGATGTACCCCTCGAGAATGTGTGCCCGCTTCTCGGCTTCGTCGAGCTCGTACTTCGACCTCCGCACGACGACGGTGTTCCGGTGCTCAACAAAGTGGCGGATCATGTCACGGAGCGTCAATACCTGCGGCCGGCCGTCCACCAACGCAAGCATGATCACACCGTAGGTGATCTGCATCTGGGTGTGCTTGAACAGATTGTTCAGCACGACCTCGGCCGTGGCATCCCTCTTGAGCTCAATCACCACACGCAGGCCATCGCGGTCCGACTCGTCGCGCACATCAGAAATGTCCTCCAGCTTCTTGTCGTTCACGAGGTCCGCGATCTTGGCAATGAGCCCCGCCTTGTTCACCAGGTAGGGTAGCTCTGACACTATGATCCTCTGACGGTCGCCCTTGGCCGTCTCGATCGATGCCTTGGCCCTTACCAACAGCCTCCCGCGCCCGGTCCGGTAAGCCTCCTTTACACCGTCGTAGCCGTAGAGAATGCCCCCCGTCGGAAAGTCCGGTGCAATAATGTGCTTCATGAGCCTGTCATTGTCGATCGAGGGATCCTTGATGAACGCAATGCATCCATCGATCACTTCGCGGAGATTGTGCGGGGGAATATTCGTGGCCATGCCAACCGCAATGCCGCTCGTTCCGTTGCAAAGAAGGTTCGGAAACAGCGCCGGCAGAACGACGGGTTCTTTCAGCGTGTCATCAAAATTCGGCGTGAAATCGACCGTGTTCTTCTCGAGATCCCTCAACATCTCTTCGGCCATCCGCGCCAGACGGGCTTCGGTGTACCGCATGGCCGCCGGTGAATCACCGTCGACCGACCCGAAGTTCCCCTGGCCGTCGACCAGAGGATACCTCAGAGAAAAGCCTTGCGCCATGCGCACCATGGTGTCATACACCGCGCTGTCACCGTGCGGATGGTACTTGCCGAGAACCTCGCCCACGATCCTTGCGCTCTTCTTGTAGGGCCGGTTGGATGCGAGCCCAAGCTCCTGCATGCCGAACAACACGCGCCGATGCACGGGTTTTAGCCCATCCCGGACGTCCGGCAATGCCCTCGCGACAATGACCGACATCGAATAATCGATGTACGATCCCTTCATTTCCTCTTCAATATCAACCGGAATGACTTTTTCGTTCAGTTGCGCCATGACGCTCCGCTATGTGCAATTCCTGGTTTTCATTCACGTTTCTCTGTTCCTAGACGTCCAGGTTCCTCACGTACTTCGCGTTCTTCTCGATGAATTCCCTCCGCGGCTCCACTTCGTCACCCATCAGAATGGAGAAGGTCCGATCTGCGTCCGCCGCGTTTTCGATGGTCACCTGCAGAATCGTCCTCGTCTCCGGATTCATTGTCGTTGCCCAGAGTTGCTCGGGATTCATCTCGCCAAGACCTTTGAACCTTGAAATCACAATGCCGTCCGTCCGGACAACCGCACCCTCCTCGTCCACCGCCGCGATGTCTTCTGTCTGCTGGCCCTTTGCCGAGCGCTTCTCCGCCTTCAATCGTTTCACGATCTCTTCCCTCTCCTCCTCATCGTAGGCGTAGTGTTCCTGTTTCCCCTTCTTGACCTTGTACAGGGGCGGCTGGGCGATATACACGTGTCCCAGCTCAATCAGCGGTTTCATATGCCGGAAGAACAGCGTTAATAACAGCGTGCGGATGTGCGAACCATCAACGTCAGCGTCGCACATGAGGATGATCTTCCCGTATCTGATCTTCTCTGGAGCAAAATCCTCCCCGACTCCGGCTCCCACCGCCGTGAAAATCGCCCGAATTTCCTCGTTTTCCAGAATCTTGTGCATCCGTGCTTTTTCCACGTTCAGGATCTTTCCCTTGATCGGAAGGATCGCCTGGAATTTCCGGTCCCGCCCCTGCTTCGCGCTCCCACCTGCCGAATCCCCCTCAACGATATACAGTTCGCAGTGCTCCGGATCGCTGATCGAGCAATCCGCCAGCTTCCCCGGGAGTCCGCCGGAATCCAGGGCATTCTTGCGCCGCGTCAGATCCCTCGCCTTGCGCGCCGCCTCGCGGGCCTCCGCCGCCTTCAGGCACTTCTCGATGATCCTCCTGCCGTCAGGCGAGTTCCCCTCCAACCAGTCCGCCAACTGCGAACCGACGACCGATTCCACAATCGACTTGATTTCGCTGTTGCCAAGCTTTGTCTTTGTCTGCCCCTCGAACTGCGGCTCAGGAACCTTCACGCTCACGACGGCCGTCAATCCTTCGCGAAAGTCATCACCAACAAGCTGAATGCCGTTTTCCTTCACAAGCCCGCTCTTGTAAGCGAAGTTGTTCAGCGACCGGGTCAATGCCGTCCGAAACCCAACGAGATGCGTTCCACCCTCGTGGGTGTTGATGTTGTTCACATAGGTGAACACATTCTCCGAGTACTGGTCATTGTACTGGAACGCACACTCGACTTCGACCATCCGTCCATTCTCGTCCTTGTCGCCTCCTTTTGCGTAGAAGACCTTCTTTGTGATGGCCGGCCGCGTGGCGTCAATGTAGCGCACAAACTCGACCAGCCCCCCTTTGAAATGAAACACCTCTTCTTCTTTCGATTTTCCGCGCTCATCCCGGATCGTCAATGTCACGTCCGGATTCAGAAACGCCAGCTCCCGCAGGCGCTCCGCAAGCGTTTCGAACTTGAAGGAACGGTTTTTGAAGATTGTTCCGTCCGGCAGAAAGGTGACCTGGGTTCCCGTTCTCCCCCGCTCGGCCTTTCCTGTCGTTCTTACGGGCGCGACAGGCTCCCCCCGCTTGTACTTTTGCGTGAAAATCTTGCCATCCCTCCGCACCTCCACTTCCAGCCACTCGCTCAGCGCGTTGACCACGGAAACGCCCACGCCGTGAAGACCCCCGGATACCTTGTACGTGTTCTTGTCGAATTTGCCACCGGCATGGAGGACGGTCATCACCACCTCCAGCGCCGACCGTTTTTCTTCCGGATGGATATCCGTTGGAATCCCGCGGCCATCGTCCACGACCGTCACAGACCCGTCAGCATTCAGCACCACCAGAATGCTCTTGCAGTAGCCGGCCAAGGCTTCATCGATCGAATTATCCACCACTTCATACACCAGATGGTGAAGTCCGCGGGCGCTGACATCGCCGATGTACATCGCCGGCCGTCTCCGAACGGCCTCCAGCCCTTTCAGAACGGTGATGTCGTCTGCCGTATATTCATTCTGGCCGTTCTTCTTCCCCGGCGTCGCCGGCAATTTCCTGGTCTTTTCGGCTGTTCGTTTTGCCATTCTATCCTTCCATTGACGCTTTACTGAAATCGTATGTCAGTCACAATTTCTTCCCCAAGCAGTCGGTTGAGCTTCGCCCGGATCTCGCCCTTCAGCACCTGCAGCTCGCCCCGCCACGGTCCATTGCTGACGCGCACAAATAAAATGCCCTTTCGGATCGCATAAGCTTCTGTTACGCTCGCCACCCGCTCACCGACTGCTTCGTTCCACCGAAGCACCGCGTCGTACTCACGGATTTTTTTCTGGAGCCCGAGGGTCCGAATGAACTCCTCAAGAGCCCTCCCCAGCGGTCGCATATCAGCTGTCTCCCGCCATCACGGTTCCTCCCTCCACTTCAAACACTTTCATTGTCCCGCTCGGCGCAAGACCGCCGGGAAATGACCGAAGATCGGTCGTCGTCACAAAGACCTGCCCCAGTGTTCGCGCTTCCTCCACAAGCCGTCCGCTCCGGTGCCTGTCAAGCTCGCCAAACACATCGTCCAGCAGAAGGATGGGCGTTTCGCCCCGTTGGCTTTTCAGATAATCAAACTCCGCCATTTTAAGGGCCACCAGAAGCGTCCGGTGTTGTCCCTGAGAAGCGAACTTCCGTGCGCTGATACCCCCAACGGTGAACTCGATATCGTCCCGATGCGGGCCAACGGCCGTGGTACCCGTTCTTCGTTCCTCATCCTCATGCTGACGCAGCTCGTCTTCAAAAATCCCGCGAATCCCGTTTGGGTCGCTCCAGGAAGGAACCCTGAACGAGGGCGCATAGTCGGCTCCGGGATGCTCCTCATCCCCCGCCAGCATTCTGTACGCCCGCTCCAGCGTGTCTTTGAACGATGCAAAAAACGCCGCGCGACGCTCCATTAACGCACTGCCCGTCTCAACAAGGCTCTTGTTCCATGGCTCAAGCGCCTCCCCGGGGTCACGGCGTTGGATTCTTGCGTCCAGAAGAATCTTGTTCCGTTGGCGAAGAATTCTTCTGTACTCCAGAAGGTCCTGAAGATACGCTCTGCTTGCCTGTGCAATCACCAGGTCGAGGAATCTTCGCCGTTCCGTCGGTGCCCCCATGGTAATGCCCGTCTGTTCCGGCGAAAGCACCACCACGGGAAATTCCCCAACCACCGACGAAAGCGATTCGGCCGGCGAGTGATCAACCAGGAAGCTCTTTCGTGCCGTGTCCTTGCGATATCTTGCTTCAACGTGACGTGTGACTCCGGCGTCGCTGCGGAAAACCCCCTTTAACGCAAATTCATCTCTCCCCACCTGAAGAACAACAGCATCGCTTGCCGCATAGAAGCTCTTTGTCAGCGACAGGTAGGAAATGGCCTCCACGACGTTCGTCTTCCCCTCGCCGTTATCCCCCACGAGAACGTTCAGACCTTCGCAACATTCCAGCTTTGTGCCGGTGTGATTGCGAAAATTCCGGATTTCAACAGACACCACATTCATGGCCTGGCGTCACCTACAATGCGATAGCCCCGTCACACGGGGCTATCGTCACATCCCAGGCAGCCGCTCTCCCTGTTCCGCTAGACATTCAGTCTCACCGGCATCACGAGCATCAGCAGATCTTCATTCTCTTTCTGCGTGGCAGGCGTCATGATCGCAGCCCGCACCGGTGTGCTGAGCTTAAAGGATATTTCATCTGCATCCATATGTGAAAGCATGTCAATCACGTACAGCGAGTTGAAACCAATTTCTATTTCGTCGCCGCTGTACTTGCACGCCACCTTCTCTCGCGCTTCTCCTCCAAAATCAAGATCCTCCGCTGCGATCCGCATCTCGTTTCCCTTGATCGAAAACCTGATCTGATGGGTTGTCGTGCTTGAATACAGGGCAACTCTTCGTACTGACGCCAGGAGCGTTTCACGGTTGACCGTGACGATCTTCGTGTTGTCCAGCGGAATAACAGATTCGTAGTTTGGATAGTGTTCTTCAATGAGCCGCGAGGTAAGGGTTGTCGTTCCAAACAGAAACTGGACATGGGTCGTATCGACAAGAATCGTGCTCTCCGCCTCTTCGGCCGTCCGCACAGCGAGATTCAAGGCTTTCGCTGGAATGATGATATCCCTGCGGAGTTGTGCTTGTTTTACGCCTTTCACGCTAAACCGGACAAGGCGGTGACCATCTGTCGCCACCGCTCGAATACCCTGGGGCTGTGCCTGAAACAAAACGCCGGTCATGGCTGGCCGCAATTCGTCCGTGCTGACCGAGAAGTTGGTCCTGCTAATGACCCTCCTGAGCATCGACCCATCCAGAACAATCCGGTCCTCTCCCTTGAATTGGGGGACCGTTGGAAACTCTTCTCCCGATTCGCCCAATAACGTGTACTCTCCGTTTTCGGTTATCATTTTTACCTTGTTTGAAGCAAGATCTGCCGTGAAAACAATGTTCACGTCGCTCAGCGCTCGAATGGTTTCCATCAATCTCTTTGCGGGTATCGTAATAGACCCATCCTCACTGCCTTTCACTTCCACCGTCGCGGCCATCGATACTTCGAGATCTGTTGCCATCAGCCGAAGTGTGTTTTTTTTGAGTTCAAAGAGGATGTTTTCCAGAATAGGCAGCGTTGACTTGGCGGGAACAACTCCAATAATCTTCGAGAGAACCTTTTGAATTTCGCTGCTGGCAACGGTGAATTTCATTGAGAGGCTCCTCCGTTGGAAACATTCGGGGTGAAAACATCAAAAAATACCAAAATTTTTCTCCACAAACAAGAAGTTCTCTGTTCTCAGAGGCGTTGTTGTGCCTGTGTACATTGATTCATTCTTACTATCCTCATCAAAAAGACAAAGATAAAAGATGTTTAGTTATAATGATGTTGATACTGTGGATGAAAAGAAGAGGGAAAAGAAAAATAACGGAAAAAAATAAAAACATGAGAAGGAGGATTGTGTAAGAGGTGTTGACAAGAAAAATGTTATAGACAGACAAAAAGAAGAGGGGAACGAAAGAAAACGGCGCGTGCAGTTACTAACGCTGCATCCACAGGTATAAACAACGAGAATCAGAAATTGTGGAAAACATCGGGCCGTCAAGGCAATGCCCGCGCGACAGAGCCGAAAAGAGATCAGGAATGTTTTAACTGGAGGTGCCGCTGGAGTTGTTCCACGTTTTGGCGAAAAACGAGGTCTGTGTTGACCCTGTCCTCAACAGCCTGGCATGCGTGAATGACGGTGCTATGGTCGCGTCCCCCAAAGTGCAGACCGATGGTTTTTAACGAAGAATTTGTCAGTTGTTTTGCGAGGAACATAGCAACCTGTCGGGCGGTGACAACTTCCTGCTTGCGCGTCTTGGCCCGGAGAAGATCCTCCGGAAGGCTGTAGAATTCACAAACAGTTCGTTGGATATGTTCAATGGAGATCGGGCTCTTGAGCTCGTTGACGACGACTCGAAGGACGTCCTTGGCAAGGGCAATATTGATTTCCCGGTTTTCAAGCGATGCACGCGCAAAGAGGCTGATGAGACATCCTTCAAGCTCGCGGATATTGCTCGTGACGTTGGCAGCGATGAACTCCAGGACGTCAGACGGCAGATCCAGATTATTTTCGTCGCTCTTTTTGCGAAGAATGGCGATTCGTGTCTCGAGATCGGGGGGCTGAATGTCAGCCGTGAGACCACACTGAAAACGGGAAATCAGGCGATCGTCAAGGCCCTTAAGCTCTTTGGGAGGCACATCAGAGGACAATACAATCTGCTTCCCGAGCTGATAAAGGGTATTAAAGGTGTGAAAGAAGTTGTCCTGCGTCTTCTCTTTACCTGCGAAAAACTGAATGTCGTCGACAATCAGGAGGTCGACAGAACGATAGAAAAGAGAAAACTCATTGACCTTGTCAGCCTGGATTGCCTCCACGAAATCGATTGTAAACTTCTCGCTGGAGACATAAACGGCACGCGTTGCTTTCCCGGAGAGGAGAGCATGGTTTCCAAGGGCGTGCATAAGATGCGTTTTCCCCAGACCAGTTCCGCCGTAAATCACAAGCGGATTAAACGATGTACCACCCGGGTTGTTGGCAACCGCCATGCTTGCCGCGCGGGCAAGTTGGTTGCTATCCCCTTTAATGAAATTGTCAAAAGTGTACCGCGGATTCAAATTGCTTTGCACCGTCGCGAGACGCCCGCTCATGCGGGGTGGAAAAGGAACAGCGGGGGCCGGAACAGCTGCCGGTGGTGAGGATGCGGCGCTGTCATGGTCGTTCTGGGAGGCTTCAACCAGAAGATTCTGCGCCTCCTCGGAAGCAATGGAGTAAAAAAGTTTGGCGTCATCGCCGAGGCTGGCAATCAGAGCGGAACGCAGGAGAGAACTGTAGTGGCCTTCCAGCCAATCGTAGAAGAACTGGCTTGGAACCTTGATTGTCAGGTTGGATCCCTCCAGTTTCAGCGGTACAATGGGCTGAAACCAGGTCTTGTAACTGAGCGAGCTGACGTCCGATTGGATGTACTCGAGGCAACGCTGCCAGACCGCGACATGGTCGGACGGGGGAAGACTCTGTGAAGCGGGAAGAACGACAGGTTCCTGGAGGCTCATAAAAAAAATCAAAAAAATTGCGGGTGAAGAAATGTGGAAACGTACAACGTATCAACAAACTTATTCACAATCGTGTCAACAAATGCTTAGGATGCTTCCTCAACGATTCACATGAAGAAGACCAGCGAAGATGTTGAAACTGCAACGCCAGGATCCCACTTCTCACCACCTTATCAACAGAACGGTGGATAATAGAAAACCCCCAGATTCGGCACCGGACGATGGTATTCATTTACCGACGAATGTAACACACAAGTTATCCACACCCACACTGGAGCAAATCCCGGGCTGTCATTATAACACAGGCACGTGCTGAACGCAAGGGGAAAAATTACAAGGTTGAATTTCCTCCGCGTTTTTGTTACATTTTTGGTCTGCACAAGAGAATGGAGCTATCGGATGAAGAGAACGTTTCAGCCGCACAAGCGAAAGCGCAAAAACACACATGGTTTCCGCGCCCGGATGGCAAGCAAGAACGGAAGGAAAGTGTTGAGCCGGAGACGCGCGAAGGGACGTCATAAGCTTACCGTGAGTAGCGAGCGGTAGGTGGATTGTTTCCACGGTGTTTGAGCTCCCAAAAGCGAGAATTCTTCGGGGGTATAAAGCCTTTTCGGATGTTCTTGCCCGCGGGAATTCTGTAAGTTCGGGCTCAATCAGGCTCTTTTACCTCCCCGCTACCCGTACCTCCCCGCCCCGTGTGGGTTTCTCGGTTTCCCGGATAATTCGCCGCGCCTCGGAACGGAACCGGATCAGACGATGCCTGAAAGAAGCGTACCGTCATCACATGACGGAAATCCCAACTCTCCGCGGGCAAAGTCTTGATATCGTGATTCTCTATCGGGGCAGGGAAGGCGAGATTGTCAGGATGAGGTCGGTGGAAAAAGACCTGCTGGCGGCCGTCAAAAGGCTTGCAAAGGACCTTTCATTGTGAAGAAAGCAGTCGTTTTTATAGTCAAAGCGTATCAAACAGCACTCTCCCCCATTCTGCCTTTTAACCAGTGCAGGTTCTTTCCGTCCTGTTCCGAGTACGCAATTGAAGCCGTCGAAAAGCATGGAGTAGCAAAAGGCAGCCTCCTGGCAATCCGCCGGCTTCTCCGGTGCCACCCGTTCCATAAACATGGCGGCTACGATCCGGTGCCGGATCCCGCATCTCCCAGAAACACACGATAAGACATGGACCGTCAAGCGATAGCCGGCTTTGTTCTGATTTTCATCATTCTGATGGCGTGGATGTATCTTAACGCACCCCCGCCTCCGCCACCTGGGGACCGGACACGGGCCGACAGCGTCGTTGTCACACCTCCCAGGCAAGGACCCGCCGAAAGGGCTGTCCGGCAGGAAGAGCAGGCTCCCACGGGCAAAGATCGGTTTGGGAGATTTTTCTCCGAAAGAGCCGTCGGGCGGGAGAGAATTATCTTTGTTGAGACCGATCTTTACAGGGCGGTTCTTTCATCTCGTGGGGCGGTGGTCAAAGAATGGGAACTCAAGAACTTCAAGACCTGGCGAGGAGACCCCGTTCAGCTTGTGGATTATGAATCGCCCGGTGAGCTCGGCGTCAGGTTTATGACTATTGATGGAAGGCTCGTTGATACGAAGGAGTTGTATTTCGATCCTGAACAGCGCGGAACGGTGACGTTGACGGGAAACGACGAGCGGGAAGTCCGGTTCGTTTTGCAGGCTTCGAACGGAGGCCGTCTTATCAAGACGTTTCGCTTTCGAAACGGCGCGTATGACTTTGATGTGAACGTTGAATTCGACCGCCTTGGAGATGTGGTGGCGAACTACAAGTACGAGCTTGCGTGGGAATCGGGCCTTCGGTACACGGAACGGAACAGCATTGAGGAGTCGGGTTTTGCGGCGGCCCACGTGTATGCAGCGGGGGAGCATGCAGAGCTCAACGCATCCTCGGCAGGAGAGGAATTAAGAAAAGACCACCAGGGCAAGGTGGACTGGGTAGCCATGAATACGAAGTATTTTGTCATGGCAATGCTCCCTAAAGCCGTGGAGACCTCGGCAGCATACCTGGAGGGTTCAGCCCACGCGGCGCCGGACAAGGGTCTGGTAGAACGCTATGGGGCAATCTTGGAACTGCCTTTTCGTGGCAGTGCCGCAGAGCGCAGCACGATTTCGGTGTACTTCGGTCCAGCGGACTACGATCTCCTCTCGTCGTACCATGTGGGCCTTGAGAATGTCATTTACCTTGGCTGGACCTGGATTGTCCGCCCGATCTCTGTCTACATCATGCTTCCCCTCTTTGTGTTCCTCCACGGGTTTATTCCCAATTGGGGGATAGTTCTTATAATTTTTGCGATTATTATAAAAATCGTCCTTCATCCGCTTACCAAGAGCAGCATGGCCTCGATGCGCAAGATGCAGGCTCTTCAGCCAAAGATGGAGGAGATTCGCGAGAAGTACAAGGACGATCCGCAGAAGATGAACGCGCAGATCATGAACCTCTATCGCGAGTACGGCGTGAATCCCGCGGGCGGATGTCTTCCGCTCCTGTTGCAGTTTCCGATTCTCATCGCGCTCTACAATGTTTTCCGCGCCGCGATAGAGTTGCGCCAGGCTTCGTTCTTCTGGTGGATTGACGATCTCTCGGTGCCTGACAAGCTCCTCACACTCCCGTTCACGATTCCTTTGTTCGGCGTGCAGGAGGTCAGCGGGCTGGCCCTCCTCATGGGCATTACGACATTCATTCAACAGAAGATGTCCGTCAAGGATCCGCGCCAGAAGGCAATGGTTTGGATGATGCCCGTCATGATGACCCTCCTGTTCAACGGTTTTCCTGCAGGCCTGAATCTGTACTACTTCGTGTTCAACCTGCTGTCGATCGGTCAGCAGATGTACATCAACAAGCAGCACGAGGGAGAGCCCCTGAGAAAAGTGGATCCAAAGAAGAAGAACCGCGGAGGTGTGTTCGGCAGGCTTGGGGACATTCCGCGGATCAACAAGAAGACGTAGCGATTCAGACTTCTGATACGAATAACCCCGTCAATGTGCCGACGGGGTTTTTTTGTTTCTGCCCACCTCCTTCCGTCCGCGTTGTTTCTACATCACGCTTTTCGTACATTTATTGCCCTCAGGTGAAAGAATGGCGCCGTGTCAACTCAAAGGATAACAGATACCATTGCGGCCCTGGCCACCCCGCCAGGGGAGGGGGGAATCGCGGTCATTCGCGTGAGCGGCCCGGGGGCAGTTGAATTGGCAGACAAAGGATTCCGGGGGAAGATCACACTGCAACAGGCAAAGTCCCATACGGCCCACTTTGGTCTGTTTGTCGGGGCTGGTGGTGAAGAGATTGATCAGGTTGTTGCGACCGTTTTTCTCAAGCCGACATCATACACCGGTGAGGATGTTGTTGAGATCAGTTGTCATGGCGGGATGCTCGTGACAAGGCAGGTCTTAGAGTCGCTGTACGCAAGCGGGTGCAGGCCAGCAGAACCGGGTGAGTTCACAAAGAGGGCTTTTCTGAATGGCAGAATCGACCTCTCGCAGGCGGAGGCTGTTGCAGACCTGATTCACGCAAGGTCCGAACGGTCACGCCGGAGCTCGTTCCAGCATCTGCAGGGAGAGTTCGCCAAAAGAATCAACGATCTCAGGGAAAGCCTCATTAATACGGCGGGGCTTCTGGAACTTGAGTTGGATTTTGCAGAAGAGGGGCTGGAGTTTGCCGAAACGGGGAAGGTGAAGGCCCATATCTCTGAGGGACTGGATCTAGTGTCAGGGTTGCTGGAAACCTACCACACAGGCAGGATGTTGCGGGATGGGGTAAAGGTGGTCCTGGCGGGAATGCCGAATGTCGGGAAGTCCAGTATTCTGAACGCTTTGCTCAAGGAAGACCGGGCAATCGTGACCGATATTCCCGGGACAACCCGGGATACAATCGAAGAAAACCTTACCATCCAGGGAGTGCAATTCCGGATTGTTGACACGGCGGGTCTAAGGGAAGCCGTTGATAGGGTGGAGCAGGAAGGGATTCGAAGATCGCAGGGCGCGATCAAGACAAGCGATCTCCTGCTTCTGGTTCTGGATTCAAGCCGTTCCCCGGATACCGAGGAACTCCGCCTTGCGAGCAGGCTTGTCGAAGAACTGCGTGGCCAGGTGCAGTCCATTGTGGTCTTGAATAAGATCGACCTGGGGACGGGAATGAATGGGAGCCTGAAGGAAAAAGCAAAGGTCCTGAATCCGCGAGCAGTGGTCAGAATCTCAGCCCTGACGGGCGAGGGGATTGATGAGCTTCGGCAGACGCTGTTCAGAGAGGCCATGTCGGAAAGCAGAGGATATGGAGATAGCGGGATAACGGTGACAAATGCAAGACATTTCCACGCCTTGGTAAGGGCGAAGGAGAGCCTGAATCTTGCCTTGAAATCGCTAACGGCCGGTGCCAGCGGAGAGTTTGTTGCTGTTGACCTGAGAGCCGCCCTGGATGCCTTAGGCGAGATTACCGGCGCAGTCACCACAGATGACATCCTCAACGATATTTTCTCGAAATTCTGCATAGGGAAATAATGTTTCACGTGAAACAATGATGGCGGCAAGGAATACATACGATGTTATCGTTGTGGGGGGTGGACATGCAGGCATAGAGGCCGCTCTGTCAGCAGCCCGAATGGGTTGTTCCGTGCTTATGATGACCATGGATCCAAAGGCAATTGGACGCATGTCCTGCAATCCTGCGATAGGGGGCACGGCAAAAGGCCATCTTGTCAGAGAGATCGATGCCTTAGGCGGAGAAATGGGCAAAATTGCAGATGCCACAGGAATCCAGTTTAGAATGCTTAACAGGTCGAAGGGACCCGCCGTGTGGTCACCACGTTGCCAGAACGATCGGGAATGGTATTCCAGGGAAGCGGCCGCCCGTGTTCAGGGCCAGGAAGGGGTTGACATCCTGGACGACTTTCTGGCAGACGTGCATGTGGAGGAGACCGGATACTCTGAAGGATATACGATGAGGGGTGTTTCGACGGGGAGAGGGCTTCGGATCGCCTGTACTTCATTGGTCCTCTGCGCTGGGACCTTTATGCGCGGCATCATGCACACCGGCTTGAACCAGAAGCCCGGGGGACGGTATGGCGAACCTGCCTCAAACGGCATGACGGAGAAGCTTGAGCGACTGGGATTTGTGAGCGGAAGGCTCAAAACCGGAACACCACCGAGAATTGATATCGGATCCATCGACCTGTCCAAGACTATCGAACAGCACAGCGATATTCCGCCCCGCCCATTCTCGTTCCAAAACAGGGAAATCCGTAACAAGCTCATTCCGATGTACTTGACTCACACCAACCCGCGAACGCACAAAATCCTGAGAAAAGGCTTTGAGCGATCCCCCATGTTTACGGGCAGAATCAAGGGCGTGGGCCCCCGTTACTGTCCGTCCATTGAGGACAAAATCAACAGGTTTGCGGATAAGGATCACCACCAGATCTTTTTGGAACCCGAAGGGTACGACACACCTGTTGTTTATGTGAATGGATTCTCAACCAGCCTCCCCGAGGAAATCCAGCTCGAGGGGCTTAGATCGATTCCAGGTCTGGAGAATGTCAGAATGCTCAGACCGGGCTATGCTGTGGAATATGACTTCTTTCCGCCCCACCAGTTGAAACTCAGTCTGGAAACAAAGCTGGTCGAAGGGCTGTTTTTTGCCGGCCAGGTAAACGGAACATCTGGCTACGAAGAAGCTGCTGCGCAGGGCCTCATTGCCGGAATCAATGCTGCATTACGAGTCAAGAAAAAGGACCCCTTTATTCTGAAAAGATCCGAGGCATACATCGGTGTTCTCATTGATGACTTGGTCAATAAGAGCACAGACGAACCCTACCGTATGTTTACCTCCCGCGCCGAGCACAGACTTCTCCTCCGCCAGGACAACGCCGACAGGCGCCTCACCCCCAAAGGACATGAGCTCGGTCTGATTCAGAATGGAACGTACGGAAGGCTCATGAAAAAGGAAGATCTGATCCGGCAGGGGCTCTGGTTTCTGAGATCTTTTGCTGTATCTCCGGGAGATGTCAATGCCTATCTTGAGTCTGTTGGTTCAGACCGACTTTCCGGGAAGGATCGGCTTGAACGCATTCTGAAGCGTCCCGAAGTGAAGCTCGAAGACTTGTTCAACCTGGAGGGAATCAAATCCCATCCCTTTCCGGTCGCGCTCATGGAGCATTCGGATCTCGCAGTAGAGGTCATCGAGCAAATAGAAATAGAGGCTAAATATGAGGGATACATTGTCCGACAGCGAGAGCAGGTTGAACGGTTTGAACAACTTGAATCACACGCGATTCCTCACGGGTTTGACTTCTCCAGAATCCGTTCTCTCTCTGCAGAAGGGAAGGAAAAACTTGAAAGAGTACGACCGGCTTCAATCGGCCAGGCCTCGAGGATAAGTGGAGTAACACCATCCGATATATCCGTTCTCCTCGTCCACCTCAGGTAATCGCCCGAATCACGGGTCAACCACAGCGGGGTTTCACGTGGAACAGACCACCACAACTCATTCAAATTGAATAACTTACGGGACCCGGAATCCGAATCACTCCGTTTTCGTACATTGTGCGCCAGGCACGGTTTGCCGATAACGGACAACCAGCTCTCCCTTCTGGAGCGCTACGTAACCCTCCTGCTCGAATGGAACAAAAAGATCAACCTGATATCACGCAAAGACGAGGAAAACGTCTGGCAGAGGCACATTCTGCACAGCATAAGCCCTTTGTTCAGCGTCGCACCCCCAAAGAATTGTCGGCTGATTGATCTTGGATCGGGCGGAGGACTTCCGGGAATTCCCCTGAAGATTCTCGATGATTCGCTGCGGGTGGTACTACTGGACGCCACAAAGAAAAAGATGGTTGCCGTTGAAGAAATGGTGAGAGAGCTGAATCTCTCCGACACAACTGTCGTGTGGGGAAGGGCGGAAGAGATCGGAAGGAAGGAAGGATTCCGTGCAGGATTCGATGTTGCCGTTGCACGAGGCGTTGGTCCGCTTCACGAACTTGTGCACCTCGCGGTTCCCTTTATGACATCGGTGCAGAAGCAAGCCATTGGAAACGGAGGAAGGCCATACCTCGCAACGCCATGCCTGCTGGCTTATAAGGGAGGAAACCTGGAGGCTGAAATCGAGAAAACCCGCAGAACCAAACAGGTGAAAGATGTCAGAGAGATTGTTCTGCCGGACGAACGTGAGGGCGGAGGATGGATCGACAAGAAACTCGTTATCGTTCACTTGGGAAGCTCATGAAGAAAAACAAGGTGTTTGAGCAGTTAACCAGGCTTGCCACCGAACAGCGAAATCCAGCAAGCATGAACATCGATGCCATGTCGATCGAAGAGGCCCTCGTTGTCATCAATGAGGAGGATCAGAAGATTGCAGGGGTCGTTCACAAGGAGATTCCGAACATCGTGAAGGCGGTTGAGATTGTCACGGAAGCTCTCAGGAACAACGGGCGGCTTATTTATGTGGGCGCGGGTACAAGCGGCCGGCTGGGGGTTCTTGACGCCGTGGAATGCCCTCCAACGTTCGGTACAGACCCTTCCAGAATCATAGGCATTATTGCAGGCGGCGAAAAAGCGATGTTCAAAGCCCAGGAAGGAGCCGAGGACTCAATGGAGAACGGTGCAGCAGATATTGAGGCTCTCAATGTCGGGCAAAACGATGTCGTGTGCGGAATCGCCGCAAGCCTCCGAACTCCTTATGTCATCGGTGCTATCAAGCAGGCAAAAACCAATAAAGCCCGCACGATCTTTGTCACAACCAATCGCAGAGAAATTCTCTATTCGCAAGAATTCACAGAATTATCTTCAGCTGTGGATGTGGCGATTTGTCCGGATGTCGGACCGGAGGTGATCATGGGATCCACACGAATGAAGTCGGGAACGGCGCAAAAAATGATCCTGAACATGATTACAACAACAACGATGATTCGGCTTGGGAAGGTCTATGAAAACATGATGATCGATCTGCAAATGACAAACGAGAAACTCCGGGAGAGGGCCAAACGCATCGTTATGATTGCCACAGGGATGGGCTATGAAGACGCTGAGAAGGCCCTTGAGAAGGGGGCTGGGCACGTCAAGACCGCCCTGGTGATGAGCAAAGCAGGTGTGAATGAATCAGAGGCCAGAGAGCGCCTCAAACGTGCAGGGGGGTTTGTCCGATTGGCAATAGAAAACAGGACTGAAGACAAATGAAGCCTGAAGGCATCGACTTCGACATGTATCCGCCCTTTGAGGGTTTTCCCAGGAAGGGGCTCACCTTTTTGCGGCAGCTCAAAAAGAACAATAGGCGTGAGTGGTTTGAACGGCACAAGGCCGATTATGAGACCACGGTAAAACTGCCCATGCAGTCATTGATCGCCGCGCTCCAGCCGCACTTTCACTCCTTTGCGCCGGAGTTCGATGTGAATCCCAAGCGCTCCATGTTTCGCATTCACCGTGATGTTCGCTTCAGCAAGGACAAAAGCCCGTACAAGACACACGTGGCGGCTCACTTTGTCCTGCGGGGGAAGGCAAAGGGAGTCGATGGCTCGGGGTACTATCTGCATATCGAGCCGGGTGAAATCTTTTTGGGTGCGGGGATCTACATGCCCGATGGTGAACAACTCAAGGCCATCCGAAAAGCTCTCGCAGAGAGGTCGGATGAATTTCTGGCCATCATCGACAATCCGGCCCTCAAACGTGCTTTCGGGAAGCTCGAAGGAGACCAGCTTCGACGTGTCCCCGCGGGGTTTGAACCGGATCATCCGATGAGCAGATGGTTAAGGCTTAAGCAGTTCTTTGTGGGAAAGTCGCTCCCCGTCGAAAAATGCCATTCTCCCCGGTTTGTGGGCGAAGCGGCAAAGGCATTCGAAATCGCCACACCTCTGGTCCGGTTTCTGAACGAGGCAATGAAATAGGGCTTTGCTCTTCCCCCACCCGCCGCGTCGGTTGTTGGGTAGTGTCTCAATTTGAATTGGCTGGCCGCCCTCCTCTGTGACCCTCTGTTACTTCTCTGTGGTTTTCTGTGAAATTACACAGAGTTCCACAGAGGAAAAGAGTGAGTTTCACAGAGGGAGAAAGCGCATGCCCAAAGTAAGACACTACCGGTTGTTGGGCCACCTTGACACTCCAAATCGGAATGGGTACATTAAGGTTCGGGAGAGCCCCAAGGACCTCCCTTTTTTCGTTTTTTTAGGCTATTTCATGAGCAATTCCAAAAATGAGTGAAGAAACCACAAAATCGGGCAGTCAGGCTATTGAGACGCTGGACAATATCCCAACCACCCTTCCCGTTCTGCCTCTCAGGGATGTCGTGGTGTTTCCCTATATGATCTTTCCCGTCTTGGTCGGACGGGAATCTTCCTTGCGGGCCGCCAACGAATCCCTGGAGCGAGGAAAGAACATCTTTCTGGTCGCGCAAAAGAATGCAAGTGTGGATGAGCCAGGCCCCGACGACATCTACCGGAATGGCACGGTGGCGAAGATCATTCAGATGCTCAAACTGCCAAACGGGCTGATGAAGATCCTCGTTGACGGCGTGGTCCAGGCGGGGATTCAGAAGATGCTGAAAACCACGCCCTTCATGGAAGCAGAAATCTCGATGAACAGGGCGGAGGCTCCTCCGGACAAGGAGATCGACGCGCTTGTACGCCACACAACAACATTGTTCGGAGAATATGTCCGTTTGAGCCGAAATGTCGCCCCGGAGGTTGTTGTGGCATTTGACGGCATCAAAGAGCCCCAGAGAAAACTCTATTATATGGCGTCAAACATCGTTCAGGGCGTCGAGGTCAAACAGCGCATTCTTGAGCTCCAAAGTCTGCGCGAGCAGTTCTATGAGCTTTCCAAGATTCTCACCACGGAAATCGACATTCTGAAGATCGAGAAGGAGATCGACACCAAGGTTCAGGATAACATCCAGAAGTCACAGCGGAAGTTCTTCATTCAGGAACAGATACGAATCCTGCAGGACGAGCTGGGGGAAGACGAGGCAAGCCCCGAGCTTGCCAAGCTGAGGGATCAGATCCGCCAGGCAAAGATGCCGAAGGATGCGGAAGAAAAAGCGCTCGAAGAGTTCAACAAGCTTCGCAAGACGTCGCCCATGTCGCCGGAGTTTACCGTCACGCGCAATTACCTTGACTGGCTTGTCAGCGTTCCCTGGAGCAGGAAGACCCGCGATAATCTGGACGTTGCTCACGTCAAGAAAATCCTCGACGAGGATCACTTCGGACTTGAGAAGCCGAAGGAGCGGATACTGGAATTCATCGCGGTTCTGAACCTCGTTGGATCGATGAAGGGCCAGATTCTTTGCTTCGTCGGACCGCCGGGAGTTGGGAAGACGTCGCTGGCCAAATCGATTGCCCGGGCGCTGGGCAGAAAGTTCGTCAGGATATCACTTGGCGGCGTGCGTGATGAGGCCGAGATCCGCGGTCACCGGAGGACGTACATCGGCTCCATGCCAGGCAAGATCGTCCAATCGATGAAGCGCGCCGGCGTCATCAATCCGGTCATGCTGCTCGACGAAATCGACAAGATGAGCATGGATTTTCGCGGAGATCCTTCGGCGGCAATGCTGGAGGTTCTCGATCCCGAACAAAACAGCACGTTCAACGACCATTACCTCGAAGTGGATTATGATCTCTCGAAGGTCATGTTCATCACCACGGCGAACGTGAGGTACAACATCCCGCTTCCCCTGCAGGATCGCATGGAGATCATCGAGTTGCCGGGGTATCTCGATCACGACAAGCTTGAGATCGCGAAACGGCACATTGTCCCCAAACAGCTCAAAGCGCACGGACTGGAGGCGGCGAGCGTGAAGGTTGCTGATAGTGCGATTCGGAAGGTGATCAACGAGTACACGCGCGAAGCGGGTGTCAGAAACCTGGAACGCGAAATCGCCTCCATCTGCCGCAAGGTGGCAAAAGAAATCGTGCTTTCGAAGAATGGCTCTTCGCGCAGGAGCCGGGGGGGCGTCGAGGTCACCGCTGACAAGATCGAGGCCTATCTCGGAGTTCCGAAATTCCGCAAACGAGCCGCGGAGCGCGAGCGCCGGGTGGGGTCCGTGACCGGGCTGGCATGGACAAGCGTCGGCGGCGATATTCTCAATGTGGACGTCACGATCATGCGCGGCCAGGAAAAGTTCACGCTCACAGGCCAGTTGGGCGATGTTATGAAGGAATCCGCACAGGCCGCGTTAAGTTACATTCGGGCCAACGCCGCAAAACTGAGAGTTCCCCCGGATTTCTACAAAGGACACGAGATCCATATCCACCTTCCGGAGGGGGCCATTCCGAAAGATGGTCCCTCAGCCGGCATCACGATGGCGATGGCCATCATTTCGGCGGCATCAGGTCGAAGGGCACGCAACGATGTCGCAATGACCGGCGAGATCACACTGAGGGGCAACGTTCTTCCCATCGGCGGCCTGAACGAGAAGCTCCTTGCCGCTCAGCGCAGCGGGATCACTACGGTGCTCATTCCCCGGGAAAACCTGAAAGATCTGACGGAGATTCCCGAAAAGGTCAAAGAAGGCCTGAACATCATCCCCATCGAGCGCATCGAAGAAGCCATGGGCCATGTGTTCGGCCCTTCGCAAGCTCCCTCCAGGCCGAAGAAGCGAAAAGGTTGAGACGGCTCACGCAAGCCGCTTGCTTTTTATCCATTCCCTTCTAACTTACGAGAGTTGCCGCGCAGTCCGCAATTCTCATTGGACATTCCGCAATCCGCTATGTCGTATCAGGTAACTGCACGCAAGTGGCGGCCGATGGTGTTTGAAGATGTCGTCGGACAGACGCACATCACCACCACGCTCCGCAATGCTCTTGCCACAGGCCGCATCGCCCACGCCTACATCTTCAGCGGCCAACGGGGGTGTGGAAAAACAACCACCGCACGCATTCTCGCCAAAGCACTTAACTGTTCCAGGCTCACAAAAAACTTTAACCCCGACAATGCCTGTGATGTCTGCAAGGAGATCACGGAGGGTAGAAGCCTTGATGTGATTGAGATCGATGGCGCGTCCAACCGCGGGGTCGAAGAGATCAGAAATCTGAGAGAGTCCGTTCGCTACACGCCGACGCGTGGAACCCACAAGGTGTACATCATCGATGAAGTGCACATGTTGACGAAGGAGGCGTTCAACGCCCTGTTGAAGACTCTTGAGGAGCCTCCGTCTCATGTCGTGTTCATCTTTGCAACGACGGAGATCCACAAGGTTCCTGCAACGATTGTCTCGCGTTGCCAGCGGTTCGATTTTCGGCGCATCGGCATTGACGAAATCATGGCGCGCTTGCGGTTTATTGCCGCCGAGGAGAAAGTGTCGATCGAAGATGACGCATTGATGGTGGTCGCGAAGAAGGGGGACGGTTCGTTGAGAGACGCTCAGAGCATCTTCGACCAGGTGCGGTCGTTCTGCGGAAACAGCATTACGACAGCGGATGCCCTGAAGACGTTGAACGCAGTAGATCTTGATGTGTATTTCAAGGTAACCGATGCCATCCGATCAAAGGAACAGAGGCGCGGTATTGAAATCATCAATGACATCATTCAATCGGGATACGACCTGAAGGAATTCGTAAGCGGCCTGACCGAGCATCTGCGTAATCTCCTGGTTGCCCTGTCAACACAATCCACACAGCTTGTGGAGACGTCCGATCATTATCGGAAACGGTACCTGGAAGAAGCGGCGGATTGGGATGAAGCCGATCTGCTGAGATTGCTCCGTCAATCCAACGAGCTCGAGCAGTCAATGCGGTGGGCCGCGCAGCCACGATATAAGTTGGAGAGTGGCCTTCTGCAAATGATTGCAATGGAACGGTCGGTCAAGATCGGCGAACTATTGGAGCAGATCGGGGAGCTCAGAAAGAAGTTGGGGAGTTCTTCGGCATCCGAGGGACGGACGGGTGGGAAGGGAGCCCGCTCAAGCGGGGACGTGCGTGTTGTGGGGAGCGTGAGCGCCGGGACCCTGCGCACGCCGGCAGCAATGCCGGTTGGACGGGAGGCTCTGGGGATGAGCATGCGAACTCAAGCGGGGATGGGCTCTGCGGGAGCGCGGACGATTCAGCCGATGGGGATTATGTCAGGCGGGGGTTCCATGCGGCCGATCTCAGCCGAGGAAGCGTATGCGCGATGGCAGGAGTGGGTGGGGGAGGTGAGGAAGGAGCGAATCAGCGTTGCGTCCTCGCTGGATCATAGCAGGATTGCCGAAGTGAGCAACGGATCCATCCGCATCGCGTGTCCCGATGATTACCATGTTTCCACTCTCCGCCGCAATCGGGAGTTTTTGACCGATTCGTTCCGCAAGGTGACAGGTTACCACGTCCGCATCGAGCCGGAGGTCCTCGCGGACAATCCGGACGTCTCCATTTCCCTGCCTCTTCAGTCCAGAAGCGACGCTCCCGTCGTTCCTCAGCGCCCGATCGGGCAGCGCAGTGAGGAAGAGCACCCGGTCATTCAGGCCTTGATCCGCGAGTTGGGGGCCGAAAAAGTCGAAATCTAAAGCAAATCCCCACATACCTCCGAAAAACTTCGGAAAAGGTGCCGAATCTTGACTCTCTCCGGGGAAAGCTTTACTTTTGTACCAGTACGGGGGTAACCCGCCAAATTCTCATTACTTGTAAACCAAAGGGGATCTCCAGCGTGAAAACTCTCATCGGGGGCAGCAAGCACATCCAACAAGTCCGTGAATCCATCAAGCGCCTGGCACAATCAGGTTCGAATGTGCTTATCACCGGCGAACCGGGAACGGGAAAGAGCGTCGTTGCGGAGCTCCTGCACCAATCGGGTAAGACGTCACATCAGCCATTTGCCAAGCTGAACACGGCGACAATCGACGAGCTCAGGCTTCGATCCATCGTCCAGTCGATTCTTTCCAAACGGGAGTTTCTGAATCCCATCACATCCGATCACGGAAACTTCCACCTTCCGGACGGTGCCGCGCTCATCCTCGACGACGTCGATCGAGCAAGCGGCCCCGCCCAAACCATTCTTGCGGATTTCATCGAAGGAATGGATGAATCGGGTTCGGGAATCAGGCTCATGCTTCTGTTGAACGATTCTCCAAAAACCCTTCAGAAGGAAGGGAAAATCATCCCGGCACTGATCAAGTTGATCCGACCATGGGATGCCATCCACATGCCCCCTCTGCGGGAGCGCGTCGAGGACATTCCCGATCTGGTGGAGCACTTCGTGTTTGAAACTGCAAGGGAAATGGGTCTGGGTGAGGTGGTTCTTGATGTGAATGCCGTGGCGGTGCTGGTGCGGAAGGAATGGAAGGAAAACGTGCGGGAACTAAAATCGTTCGTTGAACGCGCCATGCTTCTTTCAGAGAACAAGGAGACTTTTGTTCTTCCGGAAACCCTTGTTGACGAACAATCGGAGTTGACGCAGATGCTGGAGCGGATCGATCAGGGTGTTGGCTTCGCGATCGACAGATCCATGGATTTGATCGAAAAGAGGATCCTTGAGCGGGTGTTGCGCAAGTTCAGCTTCAACCAGAGCAAAGCGGCGCGGTTTCTGAAAATCACGGAAGACACGTTGCGGTATCGCATGAAGAAGCTCGGGATTCACAACATTCAGCACTGAATGAGCATGCATCGTCGCCTTGCAGGTTCTGCGGGGATCGCCGGCATCGCAGTCTTCGTCGCTGTTCTGGTCTTTCCACGCCACTCGCCGGGCCTTGCCCATGCGTTCATCCGCGGTCTGGGTGTCCTCCTTGCCCTTCTCGCTTTTGCAGTAGCGGGAAAGAGTCAAAGCGGGCCGTCTCGGGCCACGGCGGTCCTCTATGGACTCTTCTTCTCCGTCCATGCCTTGTTCGGGCTGATCAATACCGACGTGATGTCGTTCCTTGTCGGCTCCGACAGGACGTTCCTGATTATTCAATACGGCAACGTCGTGTATTGCGGATTGCTGATGCTGCTCGCGTCGTTTCTGCTGATGAACGTCGTCACAAAGCATCGCGCCCTCTGGGAGCGGGCTTCCCTTGCCGGGGCGTTAACGGTCCTGCTGGTGGGCGCGTACAGCTACCCGTTTGTCAAGGATGCACGCTATTTGTATACCGTGCCTGAAATAACGGATTTTCGGATCATCGATAGAGCCAAAGGGGAGTTGATACGCCGTGGGGTGTCGAATCCGCTTCCCGAAGACCTGGCTCAACTGGTGGCGTTGTCGGAATGGGAGGGTGTACGGAGGATCGGGGAGTTGGCCGCTGAGCGGGAGAGGGCAAGGATCGCTGAATTGCTTCCCTACACTGTTGGAAACGACTATATCGCGCTTGTCAACCGGCCGCTTCATGCATTGACGGCCGTTCTCTCCCTTTTTTGCGTTTTGATGCTGGTAGTCTTCCTGGGCCTGAAATACAGGCATGATCCCCCAGACCCCGCGCACATGGAGAAAGTGCATTTCACGCTATTGTTGTACTGCGTGCTCGAATGTGTTCACGCCCTCGCGCTCTTTCGGACAAGGACATTTCAGGAGGTAACAAATCTGGACGAGATCGGAAAATACGTGACGGCGGTGGTCATGATTCTCTTCGCGATCTTTTTCTACAAGCGCCTTGCCTTTCTGGGAAGATCGGAGGGTGCGTACTACGAACGTCGGATTGCGGCGGATGCGGAATCGATAAGCCGGTGGCGGGATGGAATTGACGAGTTGGTCATTCATCGGTTTGCGTCGCGGGGTGGTCTCGAGCGAAGGTTGGCTGTTAAACGCAGTGCGCAGAAAACGGATCGTCGGCCGGATAGAGCGACAGGACAATGAGTGCGGCAAGACCGTTCGGCTTTCGCGAGTACCTGTTGAGTGCTGTGGGTGTTTTCGCGCTCGTGGTGATTTTCGTGATTGGCGCGCTCATGGCGTTGCCGCACGAAGCAATCCCGCTTTTCTCCCTGTACCGCCAATTGATGGTTCTGTTCCTCGGAATCATCGCGATGTTCCTTTGGCGGGCCGAGACGACCGCAAGGAACAAAGCAGTGTTTGCGCTCTTTGCGGCGCTCGGAGTACAACAGATCCTCGACATCGCCTATTTCTTCTACCCGCTTCTGTTCCCCGGCGAACGTTTTGCCGGGTTCTTCTATTTTCAATACATCACGGCTGGGTTAGGTCTCTTGGTGCAGGGGACGTGCATCGTCGGTGCCGGCGTGCTGATGAACACACGGATGAGGGTTGCGAGAGCGCTGGCTGTGACCTTTATCCCTGCCGGTGTGCTGTTCCTGTCGGTGTACTGGCCCATGATCGAGAATCCGCGTTATCTCTACACGACACCGGATGTGACGGATTTCAGGATTGTGGACAGAGCGTGGATGGAGCTCTATGAGCCGGCGCAGGCTCATCCCGAGCCTTCAGCCATTGCCGAAAGGGTCGGATTGTCGCGCTGGGATGGGCATGAGCGCGTCGGGGAACTGACACACGAGGAGGAAGTGGAGCGAATAATTGAACTTGAGCAATATCTCTTTGGCAGTAATTATAACCTGCTGGTCTTCAAGCCGCTTAACGTGATGTGGTGGAAGGGGAATCTCATTGCGGGTGCTCTTATCCTTTGCCTTATTTTGTACTGGTTCGTGGGCGAATCGCCCCAAGGGGTCTATTTTGAGCGGATTACGATCTTGCTTCTTTGTTTCTCGATCTTTGAAGTCCTCCACTTCTCGATTTACGCAGGACTCAAGGACAATGCCGCTTACATCAGGTACTTCAACATCGGAGCCTTTCTTTCGCTCCTGACGGTCCTTGGACTGATCATTCTCTTTATCCTTCGATTGCGTTTTGCGCTAAGCCTTGAGGGACGCTACTATGAATCACGCCTGGCTAGCGACTCCGTGAGAATCACACGCTGGCGGGATGCCCTTGATGATTATATCATTGGCAGGCTCTTTCGGGGAAATCCCTTCAAGAACCGATTTATCATAAAAGATCCTCCAGTCTAGCCCTCCGCAAAATTTCGGACTTTCTCCGAAAAAACACTTGACAAGTGCCAAAAATTATTGTATAATGGGCCTGTGTCGCCGGAAGGCCCATTTCTTAATCCTGGGGGGTGGGTGGGCCAGTGAGGCGGGGATTCCTCCCGTGACGTCCCTGACCTTGCACCGGCGACACAGGTTTTTTGCTTCCATCCGCCTGCTTGATTGTCTTCTTCGATTCGCTTAGTTTTCACAACCGAGTTTCCGTGACCGGGAATTCGGTTTGTCGTTTTTTGGAGCATTGATGAAAAAACTGTTGGTTGCAGCCGGCGTTTTGTCCTTCGCGGTCGGGCTTTCCGCGCAGACCGTCATTGGCAAGTATGCAGGGGAATTCATGGCTATTGGCGTGGGTGGGCGGGCGCTTGGGATGGGTGGAGCGTACGCCGCGCTCGCAAACGATGCAACAGCCGGGTATTGGAATCCCGCCGCGCTTTCCCGCATTGACTACCCCGACATCGTTGGGATGCACGATGAACGATTCGGCGGGCTTGTCAACTATGATTTCGCATCGGTGGCGCTTCCGTATGGTCCCGATGCAACCGTGGCCCTCAGCGTCCTGCGGCTCGGCGTGGACGGCATTCCTGATACACGCAGTGCGTGGGTGGACGTAAACGGCAACGGCCTGTTTGACGACAATAACAGGCCGGATTACGGATCAATCACGTACTTTAATGCCGCAGACTGGGCAATCTATCTGTCGTACGCAAAGAGAAGCAATGCCGTGTTTGCCTACGGAGCCAACGTCAAAATCATCCGCCGTGACCTTGCAGAATTCGGGGCGACGGGAATCGGATTTGACGTTGGTGTTCTCTACTCTCCCCTGGAGAACCTCTTCGTCGCGCTCAACGCGCAGGACATCACGACAACGCTTGTCGCGTGGAACACCGGCCGGACGGAGCTTATCACGCCGACCTTGAAGTTCGGAAGCGCTTATCTTTTCGAGATGTGGGGTGGGCGATTTGCCCCCACGTTTGACGTGGATGTGCGGTTTGAACACCGGCGCTCTGCATCCGTGGCGTACATCAAGCTCCCGTACGTCGGCGCGGCAAGCCTCGATCCGCACCTTGGCCTTGAATTTGATTTCAAGAACACGGTGGCCCTGCGTGTGGGCTACAACGACATCAAACAGATCACCTTCGGTGTCGGTCTGCACCTCCGGAAGCTTGACGTGGACTACTCGTTTGCGCGGTTCGGGTCAGCCGTCAATGATCTGGGCGATACGCACAGGATTTCGTTGAGGCTGATGCTTCAGGAGGAAAAGTTTGCGAGGGAGGGAGGGGGGTGAGCAGTGGGAGAGCACAACGGGGGTTGAGCCGTCGACGACTCTTGTGACGACGAAACCGACCAGGACCCATGATCACTTCGTTGTCATGACAAACACGCCGTTCCAATCGTCGGGGGGCGGATTGAGCTGGTAGAGTTCTGCGCGCTGTGCGTAGATCGTGGCGACGTGGCACTGGGGATCGAGCGTGTGAGCCTGATTGAAGTACCCGATGGCCTCCTGCCAGTTGCGTGCGCGGTACAGTTCCAATCCCTGAGCATAAATCTCCAATGCCTCTTTCTGCTGGGGCGTCATCTGCATGTCGCTTGTTCCCAGCAATTCCCACACCTTCACCGGCTCCGTCTTGCCTTTGACCTGGATAAGATCGAGTTCCCGCACGACAACCTTGTCCTTCACGTGCTGGTACGTCATGTCGCTGATCATGATGTTGGAGCCGTATTGCTTGTTGGCTCCCTCAAGGCGCGAGGCAAGGTTCACACTGTCGCCGATGACTGTATAATCGAAGCGGTCTTTTCCGCCCATATTGCCAACGATCATCACGCCGGTATTGATGCCACAGCGCACCTCCAGTGGCGGGCGACCGTCCTTCTTCCACTTTGGCCTGAGCGCGGCGAGGCGTTTTTGCATCTCGAGCGCGGCAACACATGTCCGCAAGGCATGATCCTTTTGCGGGATCGGCGCCCCCCAGAATGCCATGATGGCGTCGCCTTCGTACTTGTCCAGCGTCCCGCCGTACTTGAGCACGATGGAGGTCATCTCGTCGAGGTACTCGTTCAGCAATTCTACGAGACCCTCCGGCCGGTTGTGAAACTGCTCGGAAATGGTTGTAAAGCCCGCAATATCTGAGAAGAAGACAGTAAGTTCACGGCGGTCTCCCCCCAGCTTGGCCTTTTCCGGATTGTTTACCAGCTCGTTCACCACGGCCGCGCTGATGTAGTGGCTGAACACACCCTTGATGAGCGCTTTCTGCTGACGTTCACTCAAATACTGATACACCGCCGTGCCGAAATAGCAGAAGACGACGGCAAGGCTCGGATTGACGATGTTGAACAGCATGTTGGACTCGGTGAACATCAGCACCGAGAATTCAAAAACTCCGCCGATCAGCAGGAGAACAATCAGGACAGCGCCGATCTCTACGAGGATTGTCAGCCTGGTCTTGACGGACTTCAACCAGAGGATCCCCAGAAACACAAGGAGCGAGAGGACCAGGATAAGCGTGATCTCGGTTGCAGGATCTGCGACGGTGATGTAGTCCTGATCGAGAATGTTTTGAATGGCCGTGGCGTGGATTTCCACTCCGTTCATGAGAGTATTACCGTCGGGATTCTTGATCGGCACGCTGTGATAGTCCCGCTCCTCCGGCATCGTGGAGCCGATCAGGACGATCTTATTCCTGAAGAGGACCTCCGATCCCTCGAACAGATTGAGCTCTTCGCCGATTTCAATCTCATCCTTTGTGTTGAATCCCGCATCGTCAATCGCCTGGGCGAAGTCAATGTACGGAATGGACTTGTTGGGACCGTAGTAATTGAGAAGAAACGATCGATTGTCAAACCGCGGAATGACCCGATATGCCCCTTGGGCAGTTCCGACGACAATGAAATTGTCAATTAATTGCGGCGTCGCCGTGGGGTCAAGCTGAAAGTGGCGGTTGAGTACGGCGAACGCGAAGGTCGGCGTGAGGTAGTCGCCGATCGTCATCATCGGAAAGTAGCGGCGGGCGATGTCGTCACGGTCCTTGATGATGTTCACAACGCCCACACGCTTGTTCACGTCGTAGAAAACGTTGTTGTAATCTCTTTCGATGGAGCGGACATACGCGCGTTCGGTGGATTGCTCTTCGGATTTGACGGCGAGGACGACATTGTCGTATTTCTGAAGAATCTCGCGGAACACGTCATCCCCTTCGCGGGGGTCCTGAAAGGTGATATCGAACGCGATCACGCGTGCCCCCGCACGGTTCAGATTCTCCACGAGATGGCCGTAGTATGAGCGGGGGAACGGAAATGGCTCCGGCATCGCCCGGCTGTCCTCGTCGCGAATCCCGATAATCACCACATCACCGCTTGTGGAGAAATCCTTCAACCCTCCGCTCTCCGCAAGCCGATCGTACCGGGTCTGATATCGATAATCAAGCGTCAACAACTCGACCTTCTTGAGGAAGTCGATCTCAAGCAGATACGAAATGGCCACAACAAGAAGACCGATCCCCAGGCCGATGCCAATCTTGATCAGAATCGGGAGAACGTTCTTCTTGAAATCATATCCTGTCATCACGAATCCCTAGAAGTTGAAGCGATAGATGAGGCTGGAGATCATGTCGTCGGCGAGGGCCGCGTTCTGAATGTAACCAAGGAACAGTTCCAGATGATGATTCTGGCTGATCGCGTATTGAGCGCCGGCCTGGAGCGACACTCTGCTGATGGCGCCAAAGATCGGTATGATGTCGGCGGCCAGGCGCAGTTTGTCGCCAAGGAGACGGTAGCGGGCTCCCAGAGTGACCGAGGAATAGTTGAACTCAGTTGTGGTCAGAAGGCTGTCTGCCCCGGCAGGAGTGAACACCTGGAGGTCATTCTTGTTATTGCTGATCGCAAATCCCACGACGGTCTGGAGGGGAATGCGGTACTCGGAGGTCCAGGCAAGCTGGAGGAACAGGTTGTTCTGGTTGGCCTTGTAGAACGTGTTGTCCTTTTTGTCCGCAATGCTCAGGGTGACGCTCACACTCTGCCGATTACCCATTGCAGTGAAGTCATGGTTGGCTCCGACATAGAATCGATTGGTCTTTTCATCGGCAAACTTGGAGATTCTTGCAACCGTGCTGTCGGATCCGGAGATTGCATCGTAATCCGCCACGCGATCGTTGAAACCGTATCCAAGAGTAAATGACGGGAAATTGGCGGGACTGACCGTGATGGAGGAGTTGAAGTACCCAAACGTGGTCGTTCCCTCCTTCGTGTCGGCCGTATTGTCCTGCTTGCGTTCGTACGATAAACTCAAGTACACCCTGTTGTCAAACATTCTGATCCGGTCGGACACCAGAAAGCCCTGGATGTCGGTCTGCAGAAAGTCGTTTCCAAACGACACATACGAAGCGCCTCTCCGGAAGAACACACCGGTGATGTAGTTATTCAGATAGTTCAGGTTCAGGGAGCTCTCCAGCGATATGCTTGGAAGCCCCTTGCCCACAGGATTGGTCGGAAAAAGGAATTCATTGACGGTGATGATCTTTTCCGCCACCTTGCCAACCTTTTCGATCTGATCACCTGTCTCAGGATCAGACGCTTTGAGCTGGTCATAATCTGCCTGGGTGAAGCTCCCGCCGGAAATGTCCGTGTTCGTCAGCGATAGGGCGGCCTGGGTTTCCCATTTGAAGCGCTCGTCGTCGAGCGAGACGCGAAAGTCCGTCCCAATCACGAGGTTCTCCTGCGGAAGAGTGCCGCGAAGAATCGAGCCGACATCGTCTTTGGCTTTGACGAAGCCAATGCCGAATTGAGTTCCCTCGTAATGGGATCCGAAGCTGGTTCGCACAGCCAGGAACTTGCGCTTGAAGGTGCCGCTGGTGAAGAACTCGTAGGTCGTGTCCTGCAGAAGGCGGCTGTTCTTCGGGGGCACGGTGGTCGCGGTATCGATGGCGGCAACGCTGTCCACGATGCCTTCAACGGCGCGAGCTGTTTCACCGGAAGAGAAATCAATGTTGATCACGCCCGTCGACAGGCTGGCGCTGAATCCGCGCACACGCTTGCCGCTGACCATGAGGCTTGGGAAACGCGGGTACGCATCGCCATATTCCAATCTCAGCCAGTCGGTCTGGGCAAAGATGTTGAACCTGTTCTGCGGCTGGACCGTCGGCTTGTCCTGATTGTCGAGATGCATCAGGCCCCCGAATTGGAAGATGCTGTACGTGGCGTTGGCGCGAAGGTCTCCACGAACATATGATCGATGACTGGCCGCAAGAGCCTCATCCCGGAGCTCCAGTTGACCGTCCACTCGCCCGCGAAAACGGGTTTGTTCCGCCGCAAGCTCTTCGGCTGTGGTCAAGGTGAAACTGCGGCGTATCCTGTGGTAGGGCTTGCCGGTCGTGTCCATGACCTCGACCGTGACGGTGTGTGGGCCCTTGCTCAGGGCGAGATCGAAGTTTTGGGGAGAATAGATCAGCAGGTCTTCCGAAAGCACCGCGCCCTCGCTGACATCAACGTTGTCGAGAAGAATCCGCGTCGCCTTTGGATTGACGATCGGAGGTGCATAGAAGAAAGAGATCACGATGCCCAGTTCTTCCATGGCGACGGCTGTGCCCGGCTCGGGGCTGATGATGAGGATTTCCTGGTCCCTGGGGTTTGGCGGCCTGACGGCAAGTCTCAGCGGATTGGCCTCGGGATTCTGAACGGGGTAGGTCTCGGTCTTTCCGCCAACCAGCAGAACGCGGACATAGTATTCGATGGAGGGTGCCCTGACGACGTTGCCCGGGAGCGTCGCTGTGGCTGACCGCCCGCTCAGGGACATTTCGAGCTCACTGAATTCGCTTGCGCCCAGAGGCCTGTGGACAAAAAGGACCTGGGTCACACCGAGATTTTGGGACAGTTCAACAGTGACGTCCAGAGGCTGGCCCTCAAGGCCGTCTCCCGACTTGACGCCGGAGACGATCGGAACGATCTGGGATGTGGCGGTCAGGGGCAGCGCAAGAATGAGGCAGAGAAGGGGGCGCACGATAGGACGAGCGGTCATGACAGGATTCCCTTTGTGAATTAAAGGTCGCGCTTCGACACAAAAAGAAAGCGGTCCCGCCCTCGTGAGACGGGACCGCAAAATGTAGGAAAACAACGAGATGGATGCAAGAACCAAGAAGGTGCGTTTTTTCAGCGAAGAGTCATCACTCTTCCCATTCCAGAATCACGGTTCGAACCTTGCCGTCTTTGTCCTCACCGGTGATGCGGATGGTTCGGCGCGTACGTTCCTCCTGCTCATCATCCTTCTCGGCATCGTTTTGCTCATCTTCCGTTGACTGTCTCACGATGATATTTCCATCGGCATCGGTGATCCCCGTTTGTCCGGCTCCGATATCTTCGGAACGATTCGACACCAGGTTGAGGAGATTCAGCAGGCCGGTGAGCATGACGTAGGTGGACGTGGAGTCGCCCTGACCCCATGTGCCGCTGGTGCCGCGGATCGATGCCACCGAAATTGGAGATGTGAAACGGAACTGTTCCTTGGGACCCTTGGTAACCTCGAACTTGATGTTCCCTTTGGTCATGTGCACTTGCCGGTCGAGGATTTCCCTCCCCTGGACCTGTCCCTTGATCTCGGCAATCGATCGTTCACGCACGACGAGCTTCGAGTTGTCCACGAATTTGATGACTGCAACCGACTTCGCAGCGGTGCGAACTTCATAGCCAGCCTTCAACTGCTGAAAGTTAATGGCCTTGGTGAAGGCCTTCGTTGGTGCCTTCGTTTCGACATTGTTGATGATTCTCACCAGCATGGCCTGGATATCGCGCTTGCCGTCCTGCGGAGCCCAGGCGGGGCTCATGACCAGAAGGGCCGAAACAAGGGCTATGAGAATGACGTGTTTCGTTTTCATGGTTCAATCTCCTTTATTCAACCCGGAACCGGACCTCGGTGTTCTCCCGAGAGAGCCTCTGAAAGAGGGAAGTCAGTTCGCCCTGATTGATGGTCTGACCGTCGAGCGTGACCGAAGTCGGTTGCCATCCGCTTTGAATAAGGGCGTTCAGCTGAGTTGCCACGTCGCCGGGCAGGGATGAGAGAAGCCTTGCAAGCGCGTTTTCGCCGCCTTCCGGTCGTATGCGAAAGAGCCGGACCTCACTCCGCCTTGTCAACTCACCGCGCGTTGTAACGACCCTGGTCTCGACAAACCATAGATACGTCTTGCCCATTTCCAGCCTGCGCTCAGCGTCCGCCGGGTAGGTGAAGGTTTGGGCGCCCGCGATCTCGCGTCGAAGATACGGAATGCCGGTGACGGCTTCTTCTGGTGTCCGGTGAACGGGGAGCATCTCATAGACATAGAGGACAACGTTTGGCTTCTGCGAAGACCAGCTGAAGGTCGGGAACGTTGTGGGAACATTGGAGCCGTGTTCGGGGCTGATGAGGGTTACGACAATCTCCGTTTCCGAGGCGTTTCGAACAGTGATGACCTTGCGAACCTCGCCGATCTTCGCCTGCGTGTTTGCGTCAAAGGCCTCAATGTCGAAAAAGTACTGGCCGACAGGAGCTGTGGGGAAGCGCTGAATGTAGTCCTCGAGTTTTTGCCTCAGGGGAGACCCATCGGGAAGCCGGTAATCCGTCCGTGTCTGAATGTCGACGCTTCCGGTTGTGAGATCCCGCGAGGAAAGCCGGCGCGAGCCGTTCAGCGTAAAGGGGAGCGTGCGGGCGCGAACAAGATCTTCCGGCCGCGAATCTTCCCTGAGCTGAATGGCAGCCCGGAAACGAAGAACAACGGAAATGGATTGACCCGGAGGATTCGTCCGCATTTCAATGGACATGTCGGGAATGTTTTCGGCGAGCCTGACATTCCGGATATCGACGAGATCAGAGAGGTAGATCACGTCGTAGTTCGGAAGATTGAGATTGAACTCAACCGTGGTTCCCTGGGCGCTGGCGGACGCGACGCCGAAAAACATCAGGGCCGCGGCAAGGGAGAGACGTTGTGGCTTCATGGCAACACGCTCCTTAATGAAAAGAAAAACAACGTACAGAACATACGACCGGAAACAATAGCACGGGGTGACTATGGTCACATGACGGCGGCGTCAGAAGTTCACGATGTCATTATAGACAACGAACGCCATAAATACAAGCAAGAGGGCGAATCCGGCCTGCTGGAGAAAGATCTTCACTCTTGCCGGGATTTCGCGTCGAAAGATGCCTTCGTAAGCGAGAAACATCAAATGTCCTCCGTCAAGAGCGGGAAAGGGCAGGATATTAAGTAACGCGAGAGTTAAACTGAGCCAAGCCATTACGGTGAGAAAACTTGCAAGGCCTGCCTGAGCGGATCGGGTGGCAATTTGAGCTATCCGCACAGGCCCGCCAACAGACTCCGAGAATGAAACAGTACCGGCGATGATTGCATAGATATTCTGAACAAACGCCCCCACGGCGTTTCTGGAATCGATTAGGGCTTCGCCGAGAGCGCCAAGGAAGGAAAACATCCGCCGGTCAACGGGTCCTTCGTACCGCGGATTGAATGCTATGCCGATGAGACCTTCTGAAGTGGGGGTGAGACGGGCATCCATGGCCACGGAGTCCCTCCGCCACGCGATGGCAACCGGCGTCCCGGCGAACTGTTTGATCCTCTGCGGCAGGGTGTAAAAATCCACCGGTTCGCCATTCACCTTGACGATAATGTCGCCTGCCTGGAGCCCCGCTCCGGCGGCAGGTTTCCCCTCCTGCACAGAAGCAATAACCGGTACAACGCCGCGCGGGAGAATGCCGAAGCGTGCTTCGTTCACGGGGGGAATTATCGTGCGCGGTACGGATAGCGTCAAAACCGATCCTTCCCGTTCGATCTGGAAGGTGAGATCCTTCCCCATCTCATCAACATAAATGGCGCTTTCAATTTCATCCCAATAGCGGATTGGAGTCCCGTTAATGGAGAGGATGCGGTCGCCCCTTTGCAGGCCGGCCGTTTGGGCGGCGCTTTGCTCCGTCACATAGCCGATCTCCGTTGTGGGCCACACGGTCTTGCCCGAGGTGTAGATGATCCCCCAAAAGATTGCCACGGCGAGGAGAACGTTCATGATCACGCCCCCCGACAGAACGATCATTCGTTGCCAGATCGGTTTGGCGCGGAATTCCCAGGGCTCTGGCTCACGATTGATAAAGTCCGTGTCGAAGCTTTCATCGATCATTCCGGCGATCTTCACGTACCCGCCGATCGGGATCCAGGAGATGCAGTAGTCGGTCTCCCCAATCTGTTTGCCGAACGCGCGCGGCGGAAACCCGATACTGAACCTGTCCACACGCATCCCGAAGAGCTTCGCCGTGGCAAAATGCCCGAGCTCGTGAACGAGAACCAAAATGCCGATCGTAACGATGAAGTAGAAGATGGTCGTCAGGAATTCCATTGATGCGGGAGCCTTTCTAGGAAAGAAGCGAGCGCACGTGCGCGCGGGCGGAACGATCCGCTTCAAGAATCTGATTCAGCTCGGACACCGGTCCCGGTGCATGAGCGTCAAGTGTTTTGCCAATGAGATCGGAAATCTTTTGGAAAGGGATTTGCCGATGAAGGAACGCTTCGACGGCAACCTCGTTTGCTGCGTTCATGACCGCGGGAGCCGTTCCTCCCAGCTGAAGCGCGCCGTACGCAAGTTCCAGACAGCGAAACTTTCGGCGATCAGGCTCAAAGAACGTCATGGATTTGAGGCCGGGAAAATTCACCCGTGCACCGTTCATGGGGGTTCGATTCGGATACGTAAGTGCATACTGGATTGGCAGTTTCATGTCGGGGAGGCCAAGCTGGGCCTTTATCGAGCCATCAACAAACTCCACCATGGAGTGAATGATCGATTGCGGATGAATGACCACGTCGATGCGTTCCGCAGGAAGCCGGAAAAGCCAATGCGCTTCGATTACTTCGAGCCCTTTGTTCATCAGCGTGGCCGAGTCGATCGTGATCTTGTTGCCCATTTTCCAGTTGGGGTGGTTGAGCGCTTCTTCAACGGTGACGGAAGCGAGGTGTTCAAGAGGTGTGGTGAGAAATGGCCCGCCGGACGCTGTGAGGATCAGCCTGGCGACCGAGGCGGGTTCTTCGCCGACCAGGCATTGCAGGATCGCAGAATGCTCGCTGTCGATCGGAATAAGATCCACGCCGTGCTCCTGCACAAGGCGGGTGATCAGCTCTCCTCCCGCGACCAGAGTCTCCTTGTTGGCGAGCGCTATGGCTTTGCCTTTCCGGATGGCCTCAAGCGTGGGCTCCAGACCTGCAAACCCAACCAGGGCGCTGATGACAAGGTCCACGTCGTCCCTTCCCACGATTTCCTTGACACCGTTTGCTCCGGAAAGGACTTCGATCGAGTCCCCCGCGTTTCGCCGAAACTCGTCGGCCGCTGCTTCATCAAGAATCGCGACACCCTTGGGCCGGTGCTCTGCCACGAGGCCCATCAGCGCGTCGATATTCCGGTGGACGACGAGATAGGTTGCCTGGAAACGGTCCGGCAGTGCCTTGATCACCTGCAGGCTGTTTCTTCCGATGGAGCCCGTAGCGCCAAGAATGGCAATATTTTTGGGGGTGAAACGCATGAGGATAAAAAAAATGGTACGCAATAAACCCGGCAAGGTCAAGGTGACGATATTTTGCCCCGTTCTTTTGCATCGGGAAATCTTTCTCTCTATTTTTCCACAATTTGAACCGGACTCGGAACTTTCAGCGTTGATTTCCGTCTCCTTCAAGCACACGTTAAGGAGGATCCATGCGTTTCGCCATATCACCCCCCCTTGCCATTCTTGTCATCTCTTTTTCACTTGCCCAGGCTCAGATCGAACCCACGACGGGATTGCGCGACAACACGCCTGCCGTGCACGCCTTCGTGAATGCGCGGATTGTCACCGCGCCGGGCCGGATCATTGAGAAGGGTACGCTTGTGATCCGCGATGGAGTCATTGAGACCGTGGGAGAACGCGTTGCGATACCCGCGGACGCGCGGGTCTGGGACATGGAGGGACGTACATTGTATCCCGCCTTTCTGGACGCGTACTCCACCTACGGTCTCCCCAAGCCTCCTTCCGCAGGAGCCCAAAACCAGCAACGCCAGGAACAGGCGACGGGCGCTGCCCATTGGAACGCGAAGATGCGATCGGATTTCGACGTCGCTGAAGAGTTCGTGACGGATGAAAAGGCGGCGGAGAAACTCCGTTCGCAGGGATTTGCCCTGGTTCATGTCGTTCCCCAGCAGGGGATCTTTCGCGGCCAGAGCGCGTTGATCGCACTGGGGTCGGGATCGCAACGAAAGGCGGTTGTCAGAAAGAACGCCGCACAAAGCGTTTCCTTCTATGCCGAAGGGGGATTCTTCAGCGGTTATCCGAACTCACTGATGGGCATCATCGCGTTCATCCGGCAAACATGGATCGATGCCGATTGGTACAAACGGGCGTGGGACTCCTACCAGCGGAATCCCTCTCAAACGAGACCCGAAACCAACAATGCCCTTGCGCTTCTCGCAAACGCGGCAACGGGTCGTCAACCGGTGGTCATGGAAGCGCGGGACGATCTTGGATATTTCCGGGCAGTCAAGATTGGCAAGGAATTCTCGCTCAACCTGATTGTCCGAGGGAGCGGACAGGAGTACAGACGCCTTGATGCCGTCAAAAATGCGAAAGTGCCGGTAATTGTTCATCTGAATTTTCCGGAGGCTCCTGCGGTGGGGACTCCGGAGGAAGCTCTGAATGTACCCCTGGAGGAATTGCGTCACTGGGATGCTGCTCCGGAGAACGCCGGACGACTTTCACGCGCAGGTGTGCCGATCGCCCTGACCGCAAACGAACTGAAAGATCCGGGTACGTTTCTGAGTCAGTTGCGCAAGGCGGTCAGCCGCGGACTGTCCCCGGATGCAGCTCTTGCCGCGCTCACGATGAATCCTGCCAGCTGGCTCGGTGTGGGGAAAGAGGTGGGTACGCTGGAAAAAGGAAAGACGGCGAACATTCTGGTGGCTGACGGCGACATCTTCAAGGAAAAAACGCTCGTACGCGAGATCTGGATTGACGGCGTGCGGCATGAGGTCAAGTCTGCCCCCGTTGTCGATGTGCGCGGGACATGGGAATTCACGCTGTCGGTATACCCTGGGCAGACGGGACGACTTACGCTGAAGGGTGACGCGGAAAAGCCAACGGGATCGATGACCTGGGAGGGGAAGGAATTGAAGCTCGAAAATGCCGCTTACACAATCGACAGGATCTCCTTCAGAGTGCGCACGGACTCGATCGGATGGAAAGGTGTGATGACGATGTCCGGCACCGTTTCGGAGAAGGAGATCTTCGGAGTCGGCAACAAGGCGGATGGGGTTCCGTTCACGTGGGAAGCGCATCGAACTGGACCCGCGGAGCCGGAAGCAGATACGTCAAAATCCAAACAACCGGAGATGGCCTCGTTTCCCGAAGTATTTCCACCAGGGGAGTATGGCCGGACGAAACAACCGGATCAGCCCGAGTACGTTCTCGTGAGGAACGCGACGATCTGGACGCAGGGAAAGCAGGGAAGGCTTGAGAATGCCGATATGCTTGTGCGTCGGGGCAAGATCAGCCAGATTGGCCGCAATGTTTCGGCGCCGGCCGGGGCCGTGGTCATCGACGCAACGGGGAAACACCTCACGCCGGGCCTGATCGATGCCCATTCGCACACGGCTGCCTCGAGCATCAACGAAGGCGGCCAGGCGATCACCTGTGAAACACGGATTGAGGATGTCCTCGATCCGGACGACATTTGGATCTATCGTCAGCTTGCGGGAGGAACCACGGCCGCCAATATCCTGCATGGATCGGCGAACCCGATCGGCGGCCAGAATGCTGTCGTCAAATGGCGGTGGGGTTCCATGCCCGAGGGATTGTTGCTTGAGGGTGCTCCTCCAGGAGTGAAATTCGCCCTCGGAGAGAACGTCAAGCGGAGCAATTTCACGCCTCCGCCCGGCACCCCGACGCGGTATCCTGCGACACGCATGGGCGTCGAGCAGATCATCCGCGATCGGTTCAAGGCTGCGCTCGACTACCAGCGGAGATGGAAAGAATGGGAAAAGGACAAGTCGAAGATCCCCCCTCACCGTGACCTCGAGCTTGAGGCAATTGTGGAGATGCTCGAAGGCAGGAGATTGATTCATTCTCACTGCTACCGTCAGGATGAAATCCTGATGCTTCTGCGCGTCGCAGAGGAATTCGGGATTCGTATTGCAAGCCTCCAGCATGTGCTTGAAGGATACAAGGTGGCGGACGCCATCGCCAAGCACGGTGCGGGAGCCTCGACGTTCAGCGATTGGTGGGCGTACAAGATAGAAGCCTGGGAAGCAATTCCCGGCAACGGACCGCTGATGCACAAGCAGGGCGTCGTGGTTTCGTACAATTCCGACAACAGCCAGTTGGCCACCCGGCTGAACTGGGAGGCAGCCAAGGCATTGGAGTTTGGCGTTTCCGAAGAAGAGGCATTGAACTTTGTGACACTGAATCCCGCGAAACAATTGCACATTGATGCAAGGGTTGGCTCCCTCGAGCCGGGCAAGGATGCTGATTTTGTCATATGGAGCGGAAACCCGCTGTCCACACTGACGCGTTGCGAGCAAACCTGGGTGGACGGACGCAAATACTTCGATCAGGAGGAAGATCGCGTCCTGCGGAAGGAGATTGAAGAACAGAGGGCAGTGCTGGTGCAAAAGGTCCTGGCGGCCGGAAAGACGGGCCCGCAGGCGGGAGGAAACAGTGGCACAACACGCCGTCCCAACGAACTCGGCATTCAATCCTGCATCGAGGAGGTGGTTTATGAATAGAAACAGAGGATGGAAGATGGAAAAGGGAGGATGGAAAATGGCCGGCTTGGCCATTGTGGGAATACTGCTTTTTCCGGGTGGCGCTCTTGCATCTGACCCAATACCGGCGCCGAAGCAGAAGAAGCCGATAGCTTTGATCGGCGGAACGATCTACACGGTGAGTGGGGAAGTCATTTCCGGCGGCACGGTCGTGTTTGACAAGGGAGTGATCACAGCCGTGGGTACCAACGTGACCATTCCTGCCGACGCAGAGAGGGTTGACGTCAGGGGGAAGTCCGTGTATCCGGGCTTGATCGATGCCTATTCGATCATGGGATTGACCGAGATCGGCTCCGTTCGCGGGACGCTTGACTACAATGAAACCGGGGATGTTAATCCGAATGCCCGCGCTGAAGTCGCCGTGCATCCGGAGAGCGAACTCATTCCGGTTGCACGCTCGGGCGGCATAGCCATTACCGGTTCCTCGCCCATGGGCGGACTGATTGCCGGGACGTCTGCCGCGATCATGATGGACGGCTGGACCTGGGAAGACATGACGCTGAAAGCACCGCTCGGATTGGTGGTCAACTGGCCTGCCATGGTGTACACCCCGAGCCCCTTTTCCCGTCAATCGAAAGAAGAATGGACGAAGAATCGTGACGCCCGTTTGAAGACACTGATGGAGGCCTTCGAAAGCGCGCGTGCCTACATGGTGGCGAAAAAGGCGGAGCAACAGCGCGGGATTCCTTATCATGAAACCGACTTGCGGTGGGAAGCCATGATCCCCGTCCTCGAAGGCAAAGTGCCGGTATGGGTTCAAGCCAGCGAGCTGACCCAGATCCAGGCGGCGATTACCTGGGCGGAACGGGAAAACGTGAAGCTGGTTCTTGTTGGCGGAAGGGATTCCTGGAGGATCACAAGTCAACTCAAAGCAAAAAACATTCCGGTTATCGTCGTTGATGTGCTGAATTCTCCGTCGAGGCGTTGGGAGCAGTACGATCTTGTCTATTCTCTTCCGAAGAAACTGAAGGACGCAGGGATTCTCTTCTGCATTTCGGGAGACACGGATCCCTCCAACGCCCGGAACCTGAATCATCATGCCGCGGCGGCGGCAGCGTTTGGATTATCGAAGGAGGACGCCCTTCGGGCGATCACCCTCGACGCTGCACGGGTGCTGGGGATTGAGAGCACGGTGGGCTCGATTGAGCCGGGCAAGCAGGCAACGCTGATGGTTGTCAGCGGCGATATTCTCGAGCTCAGTTCCACAGTTGACCAATTGTACATCCAGGGAAAGACGATCGACATGAGAGACATGCACAAGCAGTTGTATGAAAAATACACTGAAAAATATCGTCAGATTCATGAGGAGGGAGGAAAGGATCGGAACTGATCGTATGTCCCGGATGTTCCTCTGAGCGTATGAAAAGAATGCTGAACATTCTGGCCATCCTTGCCAGTTTCACGCCGGCCTATGGGCAAATCGTGGGCGGAAAAGTCCTCGCGCGGCCTGAATTGCTGTACGAGATCACCGAGCCGGGCGCATCGATCACGGTTGGTATCCGGTTCGTCCTTGAGCCGGGGTGGTACCTTTACTGGAAGAATCCCGGCGACTCCGGGCTTCCGTTGGATGTTGCATGGGAACTTCCCGAGGGCTGGGAGGCATCGCCTCTCAAATTCCCGGTTCCTCAGAAGTTCGTTTATGATAACCTGGTTTCCTATGGGTACAAGAACGAGGTGGTCTTTCTCGCGACGATCACTCCCGGATCTTCACCGATGACCTCGTTGAAGGCGAAGCTCGACTGGCTTGTCTGCAAAGAAAGTTGTCTTCGCGGTTCGGCGGAAGTTGAGGTCCCCCTGACGTCGAGCCCCAAAGGTGCGGAGATCCTCGCTTCGGGGGCGGAAAAGCTTCCCCGCCCCTCTTCAGAGCAAGGCATTCTGCCTGTGCACGCCCGCACAAGGAAGTCCGGTTCCGGCTGGGAGGCAGAGGTGGCCCTTGGGGGCTCCGGTGCGGAAGAGGTGATCGACTTCTATCCCGACTTGTCGGAATCGTTGTTCATCGAATTGGCGAGCATTCGGGTTGAGGACAAAGTCCTGAAAATCAGGTTCGAAGTGCCGGAGCCGGCTCCATCAGTAGTTTCGTTGTCGGGATTATTCATCACTCCTTCGGCGGGGTTCCAAACGACGATTCCCCTGCAACTTTCATCAATGTAACCATTTCAGGAGGAAGATTTATGTTGAAGAAACCACTGTTCATTGTTCTCGCCGTGCTGGCAACTGCTGCCGTGTTTGCGGCCTTTTCGATCGTTCCCGAAGCAGTTGAGATCGGAAAGCCGGCTCCCAACTTCACGCTGAAGGGCATTGATGGCAAGGAGTACTCCCTTGCTGATTTCAAAGGGAAGGTTGTCGTTCTTGAATGGACCAATCCGAACTGCCCGTTTGTCCAGCGCGTGTACAAGAGCGGCATCATGACGTCGGTACAGAAGAAATATGCCGATAAGGTTGTCTGGCTCGCGGTCAACTCGACGCATCCGGACCACCAGGACCATGAAACTGCAGAAGCCCTGGCGAAAACGTACAACGAATGGAGCGCCACGTTTACGACCATGCTGCTTGATCCCGACGGATCGGTTGGAAAGACATTTGATGCCAAGACGACGCCGCACATGTACATCATCGACAAGGATGGCAGGCTCGTCTACGCCGGTGGAATTGATGATGATCCGCGGGGAAACAAGTCCGAGCGGGTTAATTATGTCGACCAGGCTTTGACCGAACTCCTTGGAGGGAAAGCAATCACCACGGCCACCAGCCGTCCGTATGGTTGTTCTGTGAAGTACTCCTCTTAGGCTCAGGGCCCACTCCCGGGACCGGCTTGCGGTTTCCATTTGGAGTTTGTACCATACAGTCGGAATGATTCGAGGAGAACGACCATGAGGCCATTTCTCGTCATCGGGCTTTGCGCATTGCTGGTGCAGGTCGCGATCTCTCAGCTTCCGGCACCGCGTCTTGTGCAAGACAAGGTGGGGGCACAACCGGAAGCGTCGCCCGCGTCCACTCGGCGCGTAACGCATCCTTCGGCAACACTCTCACCGCTGCTTTCGTACTCAACGTATTCGCTTGCCGGCGTCCGGCGCTACGGCCCCCAGCTTTCGATTCAGGCAAGCCTGTTCAGGAGCACGGCCGAATCCTTTGACCTGCACGCGGGGCTGATGTTCCGGTTTCGCGATACATCATCGCCGGTCAATCTGGATGAGTACACTCCGCTGGGATTGAGGCCGACGACCTCTCCCGAATCGCCGGGATCATTTCTGAAGGGTTTCCGGCTGGGTCTTCTCTTCGGCGGACTCGAGTACACCTGGTATCTCTCGGAAAGTGACTTCAGGCCGTATGTTGGTGCAGGCGCCATGATTCTGGGATGGCCTTACCAGAATGCATTCGCGGGAACAATAGCTCCGATTGTGAAGGGCGGAGTGTTGGCGCGGTTCGCAGACGGTGTGTCAGGATTTCTCGAGCTCAAGCGCATCATAGGGACACCGTTGGTCCTTGGGGGGTACTCGCCTCCGCTGAACCATCTTACGGGGTTTTCGTTTGGGATGGCGTTCGCGCCGCCCGGCTGGAACTGATTGCAGTTGCAGAGATTCTCGAACAACCCGGACACGTTGTCCGGGTTTTGTTTTTCTTGACGGCAATTGGTATCATGTGCTTCAAGTTTCCGGAAGGTTTTCCATGCCAGAATTCATGCCGCTTCAGTTTACTTTGTTGCCTGAACAAGAACAGCTTCGCCGCGCGAGAGCGTTCTATGAACAATGTGCGATGCGAAGGACCGTGCGGCAGTTCTCCACGCGCCCCGTTTCGCGGGAGCTCCTGACGACTCTTCTTCGTACAGCAGGAACGGCTCCGTCCGGAGCAAACCGTCAGCCCTGGCAGTTTGTTGTGGTGACGGACCAGGACACGAAACACAGGATTCGCATTGCTGCCGAGAAGGAGGAAAAGGAGAGTTATGAAGAACGCATGCCGGAGCAATGGTTGAAGGATCTGGAAATTCTTGGGACGGACTGGCACAAGGAGTTCCTTGAGCAGGCTCCAGCGCTGATCGTTGTGTTTGCCGTTAACTACGATCTCGAGGAGGGGAAGGTTCACAAGAATTACTATGTCAAGGAGTCTGTAGGGATTGCGGTAGGATTTTTCCTGGCTGCGGTTCACCATGCGGGTCTGGTCTCGCTGACGCACACTCCGAGTCCGATGAACTTTCTCCAGAAGATTCTGCACCGTCCTGAAAATGAACGGCCGTACATGCTTATTCCCGTGGGATATCCCGCGGAGGGTGCCGTGGTGCCGGCGATTGGGAGAAAGCGGGCGGAAGAATACATTCAGTGGCACCACGAGCCATGAAGCTGGGAATCATTTCGGACATCCATTCGAATCTTGAGGCTCTTACGAAGGGCCTCGAAATCCTGCGCGAAGCAAAGGTCGACGAGATTGTGTGTCTTGGGGACATTGTGGGATACGGGGCAAATCCGAACGAATGCATCGACCTGGTTCAGCAGCACTGTTCGGTGGTTCTCATGGGGAATCATGACCAGGCGGCGGTGGATCTTGAAGCCGCGGAGTATTTCACGGCGCATGCGCGGGCTGCAGCTCATTGGACAGCCGGCAAGTTGACACAGGATCATCAAGCATATATCCGCAGCCTGGCGCTCACCGGCACGCGCGAGGGGGCATATCTCGTTCATGCCTCGCCTCTGGAGCCGAGCGAGTGGCGTTATATTCTTTCGGAATCCGATGCCCGCCGCGCTTTTCCTCAGTTCACAGAGCGAATCTGCTTCGTTGGACATTCCCACGTCCCCGGAGTTTTCGCGGAGACGGGGGGAAGAGATAAGGTGAGCAGGGATGACAGGTTTCTTGTGAACGTGGGGAGCGTTGGTCAGCCGCGAGATGGAGATCCGAGGCTGAGCATCGGCGTTTTTGATTCCGATCGGTGGGAATACAGGAACATCCGGGCCGAGTACGACGCGACGCGTGCACGAAGAAAAATTCTCGATGCAGGACTGCCTGCGATTCTGGGTGAACGCTTGTTGCGGGGGATGTAGAGGGAAGGATGGCTCAGCGGCTTGACGCAAGAAGGGCCAGGAGGCGATCCTTGTTCATCGTTGACACAGCGGCGCAAAGGGTCTCGTCGTTGGTCCACACCACGACATTGCACTGTTCATGCTGAGGATCGGTGTACCACCCGGTTTCTGCCAGGGATTGGCGCGCCGCGGGGGGAAGAGAGAGCGTTGATCCGGGCTGAACTCTCTTCTTGTTGATCTCCAGAACGTACACGATATCGTCCCCCCTCTTGTAAACAATGTGAGCCTCCTTGCTTCCCTCGTAAGAACTGACCACGGCCCCGTACCAGTCGCAACTGTCGTCGGCGGGAACGCTGACGGCGAAGTCCAATCCCTGCTCCTGAAAGTACCCGACCACAATGTCGGGATAACATGCCACCATGGAGGGCTTCAACTCTCCGGACCGTACAAGGGAGAAGTTCTGCACCGAGCGGTTGATAACGTCGTTTGGAGCATTGTGGGCGAAGTCGTCATCGGTGACGGTGCTGGGGAAATTCAGGATGACGAGGAGCATGACGGCTGCGAGGCCGGTGATCACAGCGGGCGCGAATGCACGCGACGAAAAGAAGCGGGGCGTCAGTGCCTGCTCTTCGCTCGCGAGGGCGGCAAGCACGGAAGACTTCACGGAGGGAGGAGTCGAAGAACGCGAGAGACGTGAACGAATGATCCTCTTGGCCAAAAGCTGAAGTTCGTACTCGTTTCTGCAGATACTGCAAAGATCAAAATGTCCGAGCATCGCCGTCCGAACATTGTCGGGGATGTCGCGATCAACAAGATCAAGAAGATACTGCTGTACTTCGGGGCAATTCAACGCTGAAAGTTCTCCTGCTTGTTCGTGTCAGTCGTTTGGAGCAATTCCCTGTTTCCTGGCGTAGTCCAGAAGCTTCGCCTGCAGAAGTTTTCTTCCCCGATGAAGCCGTGATCGCACCGTCCCGATTGGCCGGTCGATGAACTCCGCGATCTCCTCGTACGTCAGCCCTTCGATATCGCACAGGATGACCACCGTTCTGAAGTCTTCGGGAAGGCTCTCAAGTGCATTTGCGACCTCGTCTCCAAGAAGGTTTCTGTAAAGCTTTTCCTGGAGGTCGTTCGTGTCCTTGTATTCGGCCCGGACGGAATTGTAAAAGTTTTCAACGTCTCCGTAGTCAACCTTGTCCGGTTCCTTGGATTCTTTCCGGTACCGGTTGATGTAGGAATTCTTCATGATCCGGAAAAGCCAGGCCCGGATATTGGTTCCCTTTTCGTATTTGTCCCAGAAGCGATAGGCCTTCAGATAGGTTTCCTGAAGGAGATCCCGAGCGTCTTCCACGTTCCCGGTGGTCCGGAGCGCGTAGTTGTACAGGATATCCATGTGAGGCAGAGCCTCCTTCTGGAAATCCTCCTGTTTTCGGCGTGTGGCGCGGGAAAGAACAGCCGCCAGAACAACTGGGATCATGAGTCGCCTTTTCCCTTCTCAGCTGCTGAGTATTCCTCGGACTCGTCACCGCCAGCCACCGCATCCCCTTCGTAGAAGAACCGGGTGATTCTGGCGCAAGGCGACCTGCACATTGAACAGGAATCCGTTCCAACGAGTTCCGGGGGAGATTCCCATGCAGGTGGTAGTCCCCTGAAAAAGGGGTGAATCCGGAGAGTTTGCAAGGTACGAAATTAGGGATTGGCCTGCAACCGGCGGGGTCACCGCCCCTCGTCCAAAATGATACGCGTGGAGGTTATCGGGTCCGCATGCGCTCAAGCAGGTTCAGAAGATCCTTTTCCGGAAGGGTCTTCTTCAATTCCACTAGCGTGGAGTCGAACATCATTCCCGTTCCATCAACCTCTCGAAAAGCTCCGAACGTGCTGAGATCGCCCACATCGACGATAGTTGCTGTGGGAACAATGACGCCGCTGGAGTCGATCTCCTGATCAACGTTGATTCCGATGTCGACCGTGAGAGGAGGCACGGAGAAGCCGGCCTTGAACGAAGCGCCCCGGATCACGATGTCAAAGAGATTCCGTCCGTTCTTCGGCAATGTTTCGTACACAGCGGGGTCTGCCTGATGGTAATCGCCTTCGGCGATGGAGAGGAATGCAGCAAGCAGGGCGACGACATTGGTCGTCCGCAAGTGCATCTTTTCCGGATCGTCTCTCCATCCTCCCGATTCGATCAGGATGGTGCTTGTACCCCATTTCTGGATGTTGTCCCCAAAAGCCCGGGGTTCGAAGGTCTCGTCGTACCGGGTAACGTGGCCGGGGACCAGCGGGGCAATGGCTTGAACGATTCGTGCGGCGACGAGCTTGGCACGGATTCGTTCCGGCGTGTCGGAGTTGGCCTCATCGACGGCCGGAGCAAGGAGTGCGATGGCGGCAACTTCCTTCGACTGGCCCACGGTTGAACGCGGATCCTGGTCGTGCAGATTGAAACCGAACACCGGGCGATGAGTTTCCTGAAGAGCCTTGAGCATCCGCGCCTCGGGGGTGGCGAGCCGTAAGGCATCGCGGTTCATGTCAATTTGTTGAGCCGTCCTTCTCTGGAAGCGTTCCGCGCCATCGGGGTTCAGCATCGGAACCATCAGAAGAGTGAGACGCGTGCGAATGGTTGTGACGACGGGGTGATCGGGAGCATTGGCGAACAGATTAAGCAGGTCGACAAGGGCCATGGTCGCGGTCGATTCGTCTCCGTGCATTTGCGACCAGAGCAGGATCTTGATCGGCCCGGTTCCGTACGTATAAAGGTGGACAGTGCGCCCTTCCGCGGACGTTCCTGCGGGTGTGGATGCAAACTGGCCCGAAGCGAGAAGGGGGCCGATCCACTCCAGCAGGCGGCTCTGGGGGAAGCGGCGGGAAGTGATGTCTGCCAGGCGGTATGAATGTGCGAGACCGGTGAGTTCGTTCGATGAAATCATTTGTGCCCCGACCGGATGAACAATGAAAAGTACGGTGAGAGGGAGGAGGAGCTTCATTGAAGAGAGTGTCATCCTGAAACGTGATTCAGATAAACGCAATAAATCATCGGAAAATCAACCATAGTAGCGCGTGCTGCCCGACGGCCAGGGTTAATGGATGTGACATTAAAACTTCGAAACTATGGAGGAGACCATGCTCCCCATTGTTGACATTCCCCGGGCCTTTCTTTATATTGGCGGCACTCTGCTCCCGGGAATCAGGCATGGGAGCAGGCCCTCGATACTATTTTCGTAAGGAGAACGTTCAATGTCGGACATCTCGCTGGACGCGCTCGGGATGGTGGAGACCAAGGGGTTGGTTGGAGCCATTGAAGCAGCCGATGCAATGGTCAAAGCCGCACGCGTTACGTTGATCGGCAAAGAGCAGATCGGTGGAGGCTACGTCACGGTGATGGTGCGCGGTGACGTGGGTGCAGTCAAGGCTGCGACCGATGCGGGGGCGGCGGCCGCCCAGCGAGTGGGAGAATTGGTGTCGGTGCATGTGATCCCGCGGCCGCACAATGACGTTGAAATGATTCTTCCCAAACGGCCTTCGAAGTAGTCTTCCCCGTGGCAGCCCTGCCGGAATCCCCTTCCGGCAGGGAGCCCTTTCCTCCATGATCGATTACGCACTCGGACTCGTCGAAACCCGCGGCCTTGTCGGCGCCATAGAGGCGGCCGATGCCATGGTGAAAACCGCCCGCGTGATCCTGGTGGGGAAGGAACGGACAGATCCTGCTCTGATTACGGTGAAGATCGTCGGCGAAACTGCGGCGGTCATCTCGGCGGTCGAGGCGGGAGCATCAGCTGCTCAACGGGTGGGAGAGCTCGTTTCGAAGCATGTCATTCCCCGGCCAGTGGAGGGAATGGAGGATTTGATCTATGCAAAAGCCTCGCTCACCGAGGCGCAGGTATTGGAGCTTCTGGGAAGGCCGTCAGAAGAGGACGAAGCGGAATCCGATGCGGTGCCGGAAGAACCGTATTCCAAGCCTGAGAACCTGAGTCCGGAGGAAGAGCGATACTTTGAGAAACTGAATGCAATGACGGTGCATGAGCTTCGTTCGCATGCCCGAACAGTGGAAGGGCTCTCGATTTACGGGCGCGAGATTTCGCGGGCCAACAAAAAGCAGCTCATGGAAGAATTGATGAGGACGAAGTTTGGGGGGTAAAAGACCAGCGGTGCAAGCAAAGAAAGAATCCCCCGAGTTGGGGGATTTTTCATGTACACTCAGAATGGTCGCGTAAACCTAAAGAAGAAACGCGCCGGCGCTTTTCGATCCGTTTGCCAGGCAAACCCCGCCCTCCACGAGCCGGACCTGTTCGAGATTCCAAATCCGAGATCGTTTTGGAAATCGGAAAGTCGGATGTTGTCAAAGCCTTCCGTCCACCCGTAGTCCCGCGGGACATTGCGAATGAAGCCGGCGTCAACCATGAAGATGAGATTGATACGGCTAAAGAGCCAGCTGGGCCAGAAGTCCAGATCGTTAAGGACGTCGGCGTTCAGAATGTATTCGGCATTCAAAAGAATCAGACGGTTGCCAGCTGCCGATTTGAACGGACGCGCATGAAGCGTGCCTAATCCGCCGATCTCATAGATCCTCTGCACGGGGAGCAATCCGCCCGACGTACCCACGCGGAATCTGATGTTCAGATTATCATGGCGACTGAGCGGCTGATAGCGTCGGATGTCGGCCAGGAACGTGCTGAAGGAAAACTCGCCCCCGAGTCCTTTGTCGGCAATCTCGCTCACAGCGTAGATGCTCCATCCGTGCTGTCCCCGGCTCGTACGCTCCACGGTATTGAAGCCCGGACGGATGATCACAGAACGCATCTGTCCTTCGTCAACGGGAGGATTGGGGCGGAACATTTTCTTCCCGCCGAAGATGGACCACTCCGTCATTTTGTCCAGGGACTCATAGCGGTCAGCGGTGAATTCGATCCTGAACTGCGCCTGAACGTCGTCTTTCCTGGTGTAGTACCCTGCATGGACACTGATTCCCTCACGCCCGAAGTAATCATGGAAGTCCTCATGGATCAACACAGCCGCAACGGTGTTTTCATTCGTTCCGATGATCCATGATTCCTTGGAATCGGTCAGGCTGTGCCCTTCGATGCCGAATTCCAGAATGCGTCCTGCGTTCTCGTCTTCAGATTCGATGCTGAATTGCCTGTCGACACCGAGCATGCCCCGCCAGCGATGTGACTTGAAGCCCCAGCCGATGAAGCCATAGGGGCTGATCGTTCTTGCGCCGTCCCAGTAGTATCTCTTCTCGGAGCCAAGGCCGATGAAGTGCCCCTCGACGCGGTTGAAATGGTAAATGAAATTGTCGAGGTTTGTGAGCGGATTGGACCAGGGAACTTCAAAACGGTACCCGGAACGCGTGAACCGGCCGCGGTCGTACCGGTAGGAGGCCGTCGATGCCGTGGTTTGATCAATGTACCCCTCGACAACGCCTTCCTCCTCCCTCACGACATCACCGTTGATCACGCGCGCGTTGCCGGTGATTCGCGCTCCGTTCTTCACGTAGAGAGTACCCCCGACCACAAGAACGTCTCCTTCCACGCGGCCGAAGACGGTGAGGTTGCCCGCCTTGACGACCACATTGCCGGTGATGATTTCATCTTCTCCGATGGTGGCGTCGCCGTCGAACGTTGTCGTGGAGGGAGTTTGCCACTGATCGATGTCGCTGTCATCACGGGAATTGCGGACGGGGGGAATCGTGTCGTTCCCGGTTTCTGAAAATTCCTCATGAATATTCTGGAGGAACCGATCAATCATGGATTCGAGCCGTCGGCCGAAATTGTCGTGGCGATCGTCTGTACGCACATCGGCATGACGCGGCTGCTGCGGGAACAAGGCGGCGGGGAGCAGGAGGGAGACAAGGAGAACAAGCGAAGGAAAGGATCGCATGAGCACAGAAGCCATCTGAGATTTCCTGAAATTACGCTTCTTTTATGTAAAAAGTTTCATTTGCCTGCTCTTCTTCCCGTTTTATTCACATGCCCAAATTTTGTATATTGGAGGCCGATTTTGCCCATGCGCCTTGCCATTAACATTGATCACGTAGCGACGTTGAGAAACGCCAGGGGGGGAGAAGAGCCCGATCCGGTCACGGCCGCTCAGGTTGCGGAACTGGCCGGGGCCGAGGGCATCGTGTGCCACCTCCGGGAGGACAGACGGCATATTAAAGACAGGGACGTGCGGCTCCTCCGGGATGTGGTCAAGACGAGGCTCGATCTTGAAATGGGGGCGACGGAGGAGATCATCAAGATCGCGTTCGACATTGTACCCGATTTTGTCACGCTCGTCCCGGAGCGGCGGCAGGAGCTGACGACGGAAGGGGGCCTGGACGTCGCGGGACAGAAGGGGTTTCTGAGAGGTGTGATTGCGGAGTTTCACAACCACAGGATTCCCGTCAGTCTGTTCGTGGATCCCGTGCCCGCACAAATCGAGGCAGCGAAGGAAGCGGGGGCGGACATGGTGGAGCTTCATACCGGCGAGTACGCAAATGCGCGCCGGGAACGCGACATCCAGGAATGTCTTGTGGCCATCAAGCAGGCGGCCACGCTGGGCAAATCGTTGGGGTTGGGGGTCCATGCCGGCCATGGCCTCAATTACGTCAATACACGGCCGGTGGCCTCGATTGCGGAAATTGACGAGCTCAGCATCGGACATGCCGTGATCACGCGGGCGGTGTTTGCGGGACTTGATCGGGCGGTGCGGGAGATGCTTTCGTTGGTAAAGAGCTCCTGAAGACAATCCGTGATGCAATCGCGACCAGGTACGGTGCGTGTTTGGCGGCTCCTTCGCAGCCGCGTTCCCGGTGAAGACACTCGTGCGCGACTCTTGAATCTGGTCAACGCACTGTTCTTCGTACTTGCCCTCCTCGCGATTCTCTCCCTGATCGCAGAGTACGGATTCTACCTTACTGCGGACGTTGCGCTGGCAACAAGGACTGCCACGCGCGTTGTGCTGTATGGATACGTTGTGCTCGGAATCGCGAAGATTCTCCTTACCGACGAACGTGCCGCTTTTCTCAGAACGCGATGGCTTGATCAGCTTCTCCTTCTCTTGATCTTGCTGTATCTGATTCTTCCAGGTACGATCGAGCGGCTCCTTCTTTCCCTGAATCCACTCCTTACGCCGGAGAGTCTCACAAGAGTCTACGTAGTGCTTGCCCAGTTGTTCTCCCTTCTTGCATTCATTCCAGTCGCGCTTCGGTTCAGCAGACGCATCATGGCCGGTAACATTCAGCCCTCTGTGCTCATTCTCGGGAGTTTTCTTTTCCTCATTATTCTGGGGACTGCGCTACTGTTGCTCCCGCGCGCCACGGTTTCGGGTTCCATGCCGTTGGTTGACGCTCTCTTTACAGCCACCAGCGCCGTGTGCGTGACGGGCCTGATTGTGGTGGATACTGCGACGTACTTCACGCCGCTGGGCCACGCAATCATTCTGGTCCTGATGCAAGCGGGGGGATTAGGCATCATGACGTTGACGACGTTTTTTGCCTACATTCTTGGAAGTGGAGCCAACCTCAAAGAATATACAACCATGCAAACGTTGCTTGGCGAAGAAAGCGTCGGAAGAATCCGCCAGACCATCGTGACAATCACGTTGACGACGATTGTGTTGGAGGCTTTTGGCGCGCTTGCGATCTTTGAAGCAAGCGGCGGCATCCCGGCCGCGGAGGGGCGACGCGTGTTCTTCGCGGTCTTTCACGCCGTTTCCGGCTTCTGCAACGCTGGGTTTACGCTGACAACCCACAACCTGGCTGAAAAAGGCTTGGTGGACAACGCCGGCTTTCAGGCGGTCATCATGATGCTTGTGGTTCTTGGAGGGTTGGGATTCCCTGTCCTGTCCAATCTGGGAGCCTCGTTCATGCAGAGGGCTGGATCCGTGCAGGCGCGGCTGTCGCTTCACACCAAGATTGTTCTCGTGACCACGGGGGCCCTGCTTCTGCTCGGGACTGCGGGAATCTTTTTGCTGGAGGCCGGCGGAGAAATTTCGATTGTTGAGGCGCTCTTTCACTCGGTTTCAGCACGCACGGCTGGATTTAACACTGTTGATATCGGCTCACTTGCGCCGGCAACTTTGTTCCTTCTTGTGTTTTTGATGTGGATTGGGGCTTCTCCCGGTTCCACTGGCGGCGGAGTCAAGACAACCACCGCGGCACTGGCATTTCTGAACATCAGGGCCATTGCGTCCGGGAGGAACAGAGTAGAGGTCTTTGGCAAGCAGGTGGCATCGTCGGCAATTGTCCGCGCATTCAGCACCGCCCTCCTTTCCTTCGGGTTCATTGCCACAGCGGTTTTCATTCTGCTGTTAAGCGAGCGTCAGAACTTTCTCGATCTCCTGTTTGAAGTCGTTTCAGCGATGAGCACCGTGGGGCTTTCCACGGGGGTGACTCCCACGTTGTCGATAGTCGGGAAAATTATTATAATTCTGTCCATGTTTTTCGGCAGGGTTGGATTGTTGGCGGTTGTCGTGGCGTTCACCCGGAGGCGCGAGGAAGGCTCCTATGAATATGTTCCTGAAAACGTTCTGGTGACCTGAGTTCATGGCGAAGAAGATTGCGGTAATCGGACTGGGCCATTTTGGGTTTCAATTGGCCGTCGACTTGACGGAGAAAGGGGCCGAGGTGCTGGCGCTGGATGACGACATGGAGCGTCTTGAAGACATCCAGGACAAGGTGACCCACGCCGTGCGCCTGGATGCACGGGAAGAAAAGGCCTTACGAAGCCAGGGAATCGACCAGTTTGATGCTGTTGTGGTTGCGATCGGTGATGACTTTGAGGCGACGCTGATGACTGTTGCGGCCCTGCAGACGCTCAAAGCGAAGAGGATCATTGTACGGGCGACGACGGAGATCCATGAGCGCATTCTGCGGCATCTCGGCATCAAGGAGGTCATTCTTCCCGCGGTGGAGGCGGCCATGCGGTTGGCAAACAGCCTTTTGTTCGAAAAGGTGGTCGATTCATTTTCGCTGTCGTCCGATTTCACGATCATGGAAGTCAACGCGCCGGCCTCGTTTCATGGGAAGAGCGTTGCGGATGCGGGTTTTACGTCGCGCTACGGCGTGACGCTGGTGACCATAAAGCGCCGTGAGGAATACACCGGTTTCCTGGGGATCGGGAAGCATGAACGAGACAGAATTCTGGGAATCCCTCAGCCGGATTTGACCATTGAGCGCGGGGATATTCTGGTGGTTTTCGGCAGCAAGAGAGACATTGAACTCATGTTAAGCGCCTGAGGACTGTCATGGAAATCGCTCCCGTCATTGTGTTCGTCGGCCTCCTGATCTTCATGGCTCACTTCTTTGTCGCCCTGTTTGAAAAGACGAGGGTCCCCGACGTTCTCTATCTGATTCTCATTGGCCTCGTGCTTGGCCCGATTCTGGGCCTCGTCCGGCCGGAGGATTTCGGAAAGGTCGGCCATGTGTTCACCACGATTGCTCTGGTCATCATTCTGTTCGAAGGGGGGCTTGATCTTGCCATTGCAGATCTGATGAAATCCTGGCGTGAGACGGTTTTCATAACTTTCCTGAGCTATTTTCTCTCTTCGATCCTGCTGACCGTCGTACTGTATTACATGACGGTGCTCGATCTACACGCATCCATGTTTGTTGCGGCGGTTCTGGCGGGGCCGGCACCGTCTGTCATTATTCCGCTGGTGCGTCATTTGAGACTGAAGGACTCCAGCAAGACGACATTGACGCTTGAATCGTCCCTGGGGGAGGCGTTATGCATCGTAATCGCCCTGGCCATCCTCGAGGCCTATAAAGTTGAGGAGGTGCGGGTTGGACGCATAATTGGATCGCTCGTGGCATCGTTCCTGTTTGCGGTCATCATCGGAGCGATTGGCGGATACGTATGGTCGATTTTGTTGAACAAGATGCGCCAGCTCCGCAATGCAATCATCACGACTCCCTCCTTCGCTTTCATCTTATATGGCGTGGCGGATTTTCTGGGTTTCAGCGGACCCATTGCTGTTTTGACGTTCGGGATCGTTCTGGGAAACATCAAGACGTTCAGCATGGAGTGGCTCGAAAAGCGCCTTCACCTCACGCCGCTGGTTCACAATGAAACGGAGAAGCTGTTCTTCGGTGAATTGGTGTTTGTCGTGAAGACGTTCTTCTTCGTCTTCATCGGTCTTTCGGTGCAGTTGACCGACTATCGCTCGATCGCGATTGGCGTGACGTTGACGGGGATTCTTCTCTTTTCCCGCTTTGCAGCCGTTCGATTGGGGGCAAGCCGCTCCACGCCCGGCGGTGATGCGAAGCTGATGTCGGTTCTGGTTCCCAAGGGGACCGCCGCGGCCGTGCTTGCCGGTCTCCCTCTGCAAATGGGCATCGGTGGAGGGGATCTGATGCAAAACATCACGTATGGAGTGGTGACGTTCAGTATTCTCTTCAGCGCAGCTCTTGTGTTCCTGCTCGAGCGCGCACAACTCGATGAATCGAAAAGCTGGCTGTTCTCGGGGTTTGGTGCATCGACACAAGAGTTCGGGTCTCAGCAGAAGGACGAGTGAAGAAGGGCGTGTTTGCTTGCATCTCTGCGCGGAAATTCTTACAGTATAAAACGAGAGAACACGTCGGAACAGGGGTTTGTGCCTGCAAGGCGGGCGCAATGGCTCAGCCGCTGGTGAACAACCCTGAGAAGCCTGCCCACGATCGCGGGCATAACCGTTCCTTCGCTTTGGAATGAAGGTACGGTGCCACTGCGGCTGATCCTTCCCCCTCCCCCAAAATACTCCCAGAACCTCAACGGTTCCAATGCATTGAAAGAACGTCCATGGACTTTCTCGACCATCACTATTTCGGCAATTCCGTTCAACAATGGCTGATCGCTTTTGGCGTCGTTATTGTTTCCCTGCTGCTTCTCAAGTTCATACGTGCCCTTCTGATCCGGCGTCTTGTCGCAATGGCTGAAAAGACAGAGACGCAGGTTGACGATTTCCTGGTAGATGTCTTTCGCAAGACCCGGCGTTTTTTCGTGGTGATTCTTGCCCTGTATGCGGGAGCCCAGTTCATCACAATACCGGCCTCGGTGACAGGCGTCCTGGACATCGTCGTGGTCATCACCGTCTTGCTGCAGGTGGGTTTCTGGGGCAATGCGATGATCACGTTCCTCGTGGGGAGAGTGGTAAAGGCACGCATGGCGACAGACGGCGCCTCGGCAACAACAGTCACCGCGTTGGGATTTCTGGGACGACTTATCCTCTGGTCTGTCGTTCTTCTGGTTGCATTGGATAACGTGGGGGTCAATATCACGGGGCTGGCCACCGGTTTGGGAATCGGCGGCATTGCGATCGCCTTGGCGGTTCAGAGCATCCTGGGCGACCTGTTCGCATCGCTCTCCATTGTCCTTGACAAGCCGTTTGTCATCGGGGATTTCATCATTGTCGACCAGTACCTGGGGACGGTCGAACATATCGGGCTGAAAACCACGCGGGTCCGGAGCCTCTCCGGCGAACAGGTGATCTTTTCCAATGCCGATCTCCTGAAAAGCAGGATCCGCAATTACAAGCGGATGTTCGAACGCCGCGTGGTGTTCGGGGTGGGGATTACTTACCAGACTCCGCGTGAGAAGGTCGAGCTCGTTTCCCGAATCCTGAAGGAAAGCATTGAAAAGCAAAGTGTTGCGCGTTTTGACCGAGCGCACTTCAAGGAATTCGGAGACTCAGCGCTTACGTATGAAGCCGTGTACTATGTGAAATCCCCCGAATACAACGTCTACATGGACACTCAACAGACGATCAATCTGGAGATCATGCGGCGGTTTGAGGAAGAAAAGATTGAGTTCGCGTATCCGACGAGAACGCTGTACGTCCATCAAGGATAAGGAAGGGCCGAAGGAAGGGAACGAGGACATGTCAGAATTCCGGTTCTACTCAAAACTTGATCTCACGATCCTCGTGGGGCGGAGGGCGAAGAATGGCCGGCAACTGTTGGAAGGCCTGCGGCATGTGCCGGAATCATCGATCTACTTCCACACGCACAAGTTCCTCCTGCAATATCACTACATCACGCCGGTTCCGCCGAACGATTTTGCCCAATGGGCAATCACCTCGCTCAACGACGATCTGCTCGGCGAGCGGCTTTCAAGCATCGACGTTGTGCGGTACGACAGCCTGACTGCGTTGAAGGAGAGCATCATCAAGGTTGTTGAAGAGCATGTAAGCGAAAACGGCTCACGGCGCGAATGTCCCCCGGGGGAGGAATTTCACTTCATGGCGTCGCAGGCATTCATTATTCCAACCCCGATCGTGGTGCGCACTCTGGAGGAATTCGCTGCGCACCTGGAACATGTGAGTCTGAACTCGTTGTATCACCACATGTTTGATGCACGGCTTCGGTTGGGGCGGGGCGAGAACGATTTCTCCGCGTGGTTCCGCGGGATCGGCAAGGAGGGTCTGGCTGAGGAAGTGCAAAAGCTTGATCCATATCTTCACACACTGGAGGGATTGCGAAAACGGCTTGAAGTACTGGTGAGGCGTCATGCTTAGGATCGAAGAATACGCGCCCATCGTCGGGCAGGCAACCATCTATGAATTGTTCCGTCTGGCGCGTCAGCTCGAGGGCAAGACTATCCAGAACATCAATTCAACGGCCGTGGGGGGAGGCGTGGCGGAAATCTTGTCCAGGATGATGCCTCTGTTGAAACAACTGGGCCTGAACGCGCGGTGGGACGTAATCAAGGGAAACGAAAAATTCTATGCAGTGACCAAGAAATTTCACAACGGACTGCACGGCGTGCCGGTGGAAGTTTCCCGGGAGGAGTATGACTGGTTCCTTGAAATTAACCGCCAGAATGCGGAAGAGCTCGACTTTGCGGACATCGTGTTTGTGCACGATCCCCAGCCGATCGGTCTGATCGAGAAGCGCGCCTCGATCGGGCGGAACTGGGTGTGGCGATGCCACATCGATTCCTCGCAGCCCAACAAGACCATCTGGAAATTCCTGGAGCGGTACATCACGATGTACGATGCCGCGGTATTTTCGGCCCCAGCCTTTGAGGCGCGCCTGCCGATCAGACAGGTCCTCATTTCGCCGTCGATCGATCCGCTGAGCGATAAGAACAAGGAGCTTCCGGAGGATGTGATCAACGCCACGTTCGAACGATATGGCATCGACCGGTCTCGGCCGGTGATAACGCAGATTTCGCGGTTCGATTTTCTCAAAGATCCCCTCGGGGTAATCAGGGCCTACAAGATGGCCAAACGATCGATGGACATGCAGCTTGTGCTGGCGGGTGGCGGCGCAACAGATGATCCTGAAGGCCCGATGATCATGGAACAAGTGAAGGAGGAAGCGGACAAAGACAAGGATATCTTTGTTCTCTTCCTCCCCCCGTCAAGCGACCTGGAAATCAACGCCCTGCAAAGGGGATCCACCATTGTCCTGCAGAAATCCCTCCGGGAGGGATTTGGCCTGACCGTCTCTGAAGCTCTCTGGAAGGGCAAGCCGGTTATTGCGGGAGCCGTGGGCGGAATCCCGCTCCAGATCCGCCACCAGTATTCGGGAATCCTGACGCACTCGATTGAGGGAACCGCCCAGTGGATCAAGCGGTTGCTCAGCGAACCGGAGTTTGCGGCAAAACTGGGTGCAAACGGCCGGGAGCACATCCGGAACAACTTTCTGATCACGCGCCACATCAAGGATTACCTGCTCCTATTCCTCTCGCTTTTTTACGCTGACGATATTGTGCATTTCTCATGAGTAAACGCAGGCTTGTCATTGTTTCCAATCGGTTGCCGTTTACGGTGCGTGAACGGGCCGGGGACCTGCGCTTTACGGCGAGCGTGGGCGGATTGGCCACAGGATTGAGTGCGTATCTGCGTTCCCTCGAGAATCCGGATTCCATTGTGGGGGATTATCTGTGGGTCGGCTGGCCCGGTGGTACGGTGAGCGACGGCATGAAAGCACGGCTGCGTCGCGAAGCCGCGGAGCGGTTCAGGTCCTCTCCCATCTTTCTGAGCTCGGAGGAGATGGATCTGTTTTATCATGGCTTTTGCAACGAGACGCTCTGGCCGCTGTTCCACTATTTCCCCAGCATCACGACCTACCGCGAAAGCCACTGGAAACAGTATCAGCATGTGAACAAGGTCTTTGCCGAGACGGTGGCGGAGATTCTCAAACCCGACGACATTGTGTGGGTGCATGATTATCAGCTCATGCTGGTACCCCGTCTCCTTCGGCACTACGCGCCGCAGAACCCCATCGGATTCTTTCTTCACATTCCCTTTCCATCATTTGAGATCTTTCGCTTGATTCCCCAGGAGTGGCGGCGTGAAATTCTGACGGGACTGATGGGAGCGGACCTCGTCGGATTCCACACGTACGAATACACGCAAAACTTCCTCCGTTGCGTTCTGAGGATCCTCGGAACGGGACATACGATGGGCAGCATCATCATGCATGATCGCCTCGTCAAGGCGGAAACCTTTCCCATGGGGATCGACGTTGCGCATTTCAGCGAGGCGGCGAAGTCCCCGGAAGTGCAGCGGGAGCGCGATGTGATCAGAAAATCCCTTAAGGCGGACAAGGTCATCCTTTCGGTGGACCGGCTGGATTACACCAAGGGGATCCTGAATCGTCTGGAGGCATACGAATTCCTGCTGGAGAACTTCAAGGAACTTCGACGGAATGTCGTGCTGGTGATGATTGTGGTTCCGTCGCGGGTGGCGGTGAAGCAGTACGAGCGGATGAAGAAACAGATTGAGGAGACGGTCGGCAGGATCAATGGAAAATTCGGCAGTGTGCGATGGACACCGATCATCTATCAATACAAGGCGCTCCCCTTCCATCCGTTGGTGGCCTTCTACACCGTGAGCGACGTAGCCCTGGTCACTCCATTGCGTGATGGCATGAATCTCATTGCCAAGGAGTATGTCGCGAGCCGGAACGATGAATCAGGCGTGTTGATTCTGAGCGAAATGGCCGGTGCGGCGAAGGAGCTCGGCGAGGCTGTCATCATCAATCCAAATTATCGTGAAGAAGTCGCGGCAGCGATGCGGACGGCACTGGATATGCCGCCGGAAGAACAGAAACGCAGAAACCGGATCATGCGAGAGCGTATCCGGCGATATGATGTGGTACGCTGGGCACAGGACTTTGTGTCCCAATTGCTTTCCGTAAGAGACGTTCAGAGAAGCTTCTATTCGAAGCTGTTGACCGAGCAGGCGCGGGAGGAGTTGGCGGAGCGGTACCGCAACAGCCGAAGTCGGGGGATCTATCTGGACTACGATGGCACGCTCTCGCCGTTCACGCTCCATCCCGAAGACGCCGCGCCGTCGGAAAACGTGCTTGGATTGCTGAAGAATCTGATGAAGGATCCTAAGAACAATGTAACGATCATCAGCGGGCGGAAGCGCGAGGTCCTGGGGCAGTGGTTTCAGTCAATTCCAATCCGGCTTGTTGCGGAGCACGGGATCTGGATCAGGGAGCCGGAAGCCGATTGGAAGATGTCGAAGCCGATCAACAACTCCTGGAAGGGCGCAATCATGCCCATCTTCGAGTTGTATTCCGACCGTCTGCCGGGTTCGTTTGTGGAAGAGAAGGAATTCTCCGTCGTTTGGCATTATCGGGGCGCGGATCCTGAGCACAGCGAATCCCTCGCGGCGGAATTGATGGACACTTTGATGGGATTCACGGCAAATGTGGATGCCCAGGTCATGCGCGGCAACAAAATCATTGAGGTGCGGCCCACCGGCATTACGAAGGGAACGATTGGTGAAGAGCTGATTCAGCGCGCGAACGATGAATTTGTGCTGTTCATCGGGGACGATTGGACCGATGAAGATCTGTTCAAAGTGCTCCCCTCAAAGGCCTATTCCGTGAAAGTAGGGATGGCACGCACGCATGCACGGTATATGGTACAGGGTGTACAGGATGTCCTTGCATTGCTCGCGTTTCTTTCCTCGGAGAGAGGCGGAAGGAATGCAGGCCGGGGACAGGCGGTCCGTCGCTCCGGAGAGGGAACGGCTGCGCGAAAGAAAATGGAATAATGGAGAGGAAAAAAGTGAAAGGAGGACAGTATGGACAAGAAGACCTTGATTGAAAGACTCGAAGCACAATTGAAGGTTTTTGACGCAGAAATCCAGAAGTTGTCTGCAAAGGCGGAGAAGGTGCGCGTGGATCTGAAAGCCGAACTTCAGGATCAGATCAGGAATCTGACGGAGCAACGCAATTCAGCGCGGAAGACCCTCGAGGAGCTCCGTGAGAAAGGCGGTGATGCGTGGGAGGAACTACGGGAAGGAGCAGAGGCAGCGTGGAAAGAGCTGAAATCCGGAATCGACCGGGCAATGAATCAATTCAAGTGAGCCGGAGCCTGCCATGGAACAACAGGTTGACATCCTGGTGTCATCGCTGAGACAATTCTGGGAACAGCTTGCATCGATCTTGCCGAATGTGATTGCCGCTGTTCTCCTTCTCACTGCCGGCTGGCTTATTGCCAAGCTTGCCCGGAAGGCAACCATTCGACTCCTGCGGCTTCTCCGTGTGGATGTGATTGCGGAAAAGTCGGGAATAGAAGATTTTCTTTTGAGGGGAAACGTCAAATTCACCGCGGTGACGCTGTTGGGAAGCCTGGTGTACTGGATCATTCTGTTCACCGTCGTTCTTGCCGTTTTGAACAGCATGGGGCTTGAAGTTGCCGCCCAATTGTTCAATCGGATCATCCTCTATCTGCCTAATGTCGTGGTTGCCGTGATCGTGCTCATCTTCGGAACTCAGTTTGCGCGTTTTGTCCAGGGGATCGCGTTCACCTACCTCAGCAACGTAGGCATTGCGGGGGCTGAGGTGATCAGCCTCATCGCCCAGTATGCCCTGCTGTTCTTTGTTGTTTCCGTCGCCCTTGAGCAGCTCCAGATCGGAGGGCAAATCCTCATCTCTGCCTTTCAGATCGCCTTTGGGGCGTTGTGCCTCGCCCTTGCGCTCGCCTTCGGCCTGGGGGGAAGAGACTGGGCGGGCCAGGTGCTTTCACGACTGATGAAGAAATAGCGAGACGGAGATCACGTGATTATCGATTGTCACACGCACATCAACAACTATCATAACGACGAGGTTGTGTCGCTTCACGAATGCCTCGAGAATCTTCAGCGCGAGATGAGGAGAAACCGTGTCGACATCGCACTTGTGTTGACGTCCTACAAAGTGACGCCGGGACGGCCATCGACAAAGGATGCCGTTCTGGCCACGAGGAACCTTCAGAACCTCTACATCGTCGCAGGGATTTCGTACACCTCATTCAACAAAGAGGAATTATCCGAACTCCGGGAGTATCTTTCCGAGGGATCCATCCGCGGCCTGAAGCTGTATCCCGGCTACGAGCCGTTCTATCCCAACGACGAGAAGCTCCAGCCAGTGTACGAACTTGCAGCGGAGTTCGGCGTTCCTGTGATGATCCATTCGGGCGACACCTACGATCCGCGGGGGAAAATCAAATTCTCCCATCCCATCCATATCGACGACGTTGCCGTCGACCATCCCGATGTCAATATTGTGATCTGCCACATCGGCAATCCGTGGATCCGGGACTGCATGGAGGTCGTGTACAAGAATAAGAATGTGTACACGGACATTTCAGGACTTGTCCTCGGCGACTTCACGGACCGGTTCGAAGTGTACATGCGGAAACAGCTTCAGGAAATGCTTCTTTACGGAGTGGAGCCGGACAAGGTGCTCTACGGGACGGACTGGCCAATCTCGTCGATGCGATCATATCTGGACTTCATGGAGGAATTGACGATTCCGGACCGCGAGAAGAGAAAAATCTTCTTTGAGAACGCGGCAAAGCTCTTCAAATTGCCGGTGGCAGAGGCCAAATCCTCATCCGTTCCGGGCTGGCTGCGCTAAGAGTCCGATTGGGCATCAGAGATGAATGGAAGGAGGAAGAGGGAAAGAAGAGAAACACCCGCCAGAAGCACGAACCCCGCCCCGTAGCCTGCCGATCCTGCAAGCCTCCCCATGATGAAACCCGACCACGATTCACACACGTTGGTCGCTCCCATATACGCGCTGAACTGTGTTGCGCCGAGACTCGGCATGGTATGATCCATATACAACGCGTACGTGGAGGCGACGAAGAGACCGATCGAGCAATAGATCACAGCCATGGTGATGAGCAGGATGTTTCCGTGTGCATCGAGAAGATCGAACGCTGCGAGGGCCAGTACGCACAGGGACAGGAAAATCAGAAACCACCGGACCGCGGAGGAGCGAGGCAGCTTGTCAGCAATCGTGCCGCCGAGGATCGCTCCCATAGCCATGCAGGCAACTGCGGGAACGAGGAAGAACCATCCCACCTGTTCTGTGGAAAATCCCCTGTCGACGAGAAACGGTCCGCCCACGGCTCCGACGGCCTCAAACGCCGCCCCCGAAAGGACTGCAAAGACAAGAACAAGCCACGTCATCCTTTGTGAAAATGCCGACCGCAGAATTCTGAGGAAGTTCCGGGCGGATCCGCGTGCGGGTGAAGAATCTTCCTGTGAAAGCTTTGAGAACAGAAGGAGGAAGGAGGAGGACCAGATAACGGCGATGAGAAGGCTCAGAATGACGTGAAAACCAAACTGTTCCAGGAGGAGCAGTGAGCCGCCTCCGAGGAGCGATCTGCTGACAAGCATTCCTGCCTGCATCCATCCGTTCAGAGAACCCCGTTCGGCGTGGGATGCGACCCGAATGCACAAGGCGTCGATGGAGACGTCCTGCGTTGCCGCGGCAATGGCGTGGACCAGGAGGAACGCGACAAGCAGATCCAGATGCTCTGCAGAATTGGCCGCCATAAGCGGAAGCAGGGTGACGCCCATGAAGAACTGTGACGTCAGGATCCATCGCTTCAGAGGCCAGCGGGAGCGAAGGACGTCGACGGCAGGGGCCCAGAGGAACTTCAGAGCCCAGGGAAGCACAAGGAGAGAAGTGAGCGCGGTAATGTCCTCAACGGGAACGCCTTCGGAACGGAGAATCGTGGGAAGGGCCCACCAGAGAAATCCGATGGGCGCGCCTTCGCTGGCGTAGAGGGATGCAAAGAGGATCTTCCGACGGAAGGGTGTGGAAAGAAAATCCACTGTTATTGTCTGAGGATATGCACCCTGTAGAGATCGTTCCTGCGATCGTTCCAGTTGAGCACGCTTCCGGTCTGCCTGCTCCGCTTGAGCAGCTCGACATCGAGATCTTCAACGATGATCATTTCCACGTTGGGGGTGCATTCTGCAGCGATGGCGTCGCGGCTGAACGGAACGTCGGAAGGAGTATAAATTCCCGATTGGGCATACTGGACATCCATGTTTTCGACTGAGGGCAGATTTCCGACTGTTCCCGCAATGGCGACATAAACATGGTTTTCAATGCAACGAGCCTGGGCGCAGTACCGAACGCGAAGATATCCGTACCGGTCGTCAGTGCAAAACGGCACAAAGATAATATGCGCTCCACGCTCGACGGCGATCCGGCTCACTTCCGGAAACTCGATATCGTAACAGATCTGAATCGAAATCTTTCCCTTGTCGGTTTCGAACACTTCGATCGTGTTTCCGGGCGAGACACCCCACCAGCGCTTCTCATTCGGCGTGACGTGGAGTTTGTACTGCTTGCCGATTCCTCCGTTACGCTTGAACAAATAGGAAACGTTGTAGAGATGTCCTTCTTCCAGTGTGAAGAGAGTTCCGCCGACGATGTTGATGTCATACTTGATGGCAAGCTTGGAGAAGAGATCGAGGTACTCCGGGGTGAATTCGGCGAGTTTGCGGACGGCCAGTCCCGGCCTCTTCGCTTTGACGAACGAAAGGAGCTGCATCGTGAAGAGTTCGGGGAAAAGGACGAAATCGCTCTTGTAATCCGAGGCTACATCCACAAAATACTCCACTTGACGCGCAAATTCACGGAAATGCTTTATTTCCCGCATTTGGTACTGGACCACACATACGCGCACCGGCTTTGAGGGGACATACGTCCGGTGCGGGTCCGGACGATAGTCAAGGTTGGTCCACTCCAGCAATGTCGCATAACCCCTCGATTCCTTGTCGGAGTCCATGTACGATGGAATAAGCCGTTTGAGGACGAAGCCATTGGAGAGTTGGGTGGTCAGGACAGGATCAACAAGCTCCTTGTGGATCACCTTGTCCACATATTCACGCTCGGACATCTTCGAGGCATGGGCGGCATACCCCGGAATCCGTCCGCCAAGCACAATGCGCATCAGGTTCATTGAGCGGGCAAGGTCCTTCCGGGCTTCGTAGAGACGCCGTGCGAGCTTCATCCCGCGAAATTGCGGATCGACCATGATTTCAATCCCGTAGAGGGTGTCTCCCTCGGGATTGTGGTTCCGGATGAAACCCCCATCGGCAATGTCCCGCCAGCTGTGCTTCTCCCCGTACAGATCGAAGTCAATGATGAGGCTGCTGGAAGAGGCGACTATGATTCCTTCGTATTCAACACAGATTTGGCCTTCCGGAAAGATGGCCAGCTGACTCTCGATTTGCTGACGGGTCCAGGGCTTCATCCCCGGGAAGCATTTGAGCTGGAGCGCCACGAGCTGGTCATAGTCTTCCAGACGGATCTTCCGGACAGTGATCTTCTTCTCAAACTTCTTATGGTCGATCTTCATAACAGTTGAATGTGGGGGGAAATGATGGGGCGTTCAAAAATATAGCGTCTGTCGGACGGAGTCGCAAGCAGAAAAGGCCTTGCGAGGGAACGTGGCATCCGAGAAGAAGCCCGAGTCTCCTCTGTGGCCGGTATTCTTTTTCCCAATTATATCGTATCTTCTTCGGTGATTTTCCAACACAACGCTGATATTCCCCTTCATGCACATGAACGAAGTTCCGACCCCGGCGCTGCTCATCGACCTCGATGTCCTCGAGCGCAATTTGATCTCCATGCAAAGCAAGGCAAACCGCCTGGGTGTTTTCCTGCGACCCCATATCAAGACGCACAAGTGTCTTGAAATCGGCAGGCGACAGTTGGAGCTTGGTGCGAAAGGCATCACGGTGTCGACCATGTATGAGGCACAGGAATTTGCAAGGGCCGGATTCACGGACATCACATGGGCATTTCCGCTTCCTCCGGTCTATGCCGCCATGGTTGCGCGGTTTCCCGAAGAAACGACGCTCCGCGTCGTTGTGGACAGCAAGGAGGCGAAGGGTCATCTGGAGAAAGCGTGCAGGACCGCACGACGGAAGGTCCATGTATGGCTCAAAGTTGATTGCGGCTATCACCGGGCGGGGGTGGACCCGCAGTCGCCCCTGGCTGTGGAACTGGCACAGTCGCTGGCCGAATCATCAGTTCTCGAGTTCGATGGCATTCTGTCGCATTCGGGCCATGCCTATTCAGCCCGCCGAAAGGAGGAAATTCTCCCGTTTGCCCACGAAGAACGCGATACCATGGTGGGATTTGCGGAACACCTCCGCGCCAGGGGAATCAAGGTTCCGGCGATCAGCATTGGGTCCACACCAGCAGTGTCGGTCATTGACGACCTGGCGGGAATTACGGAGATCCGTCCCGGGAACTATGCCTTCTACGACTACACCCAGGTCATGATTGGCAGTTGCGGTGTGCAGGACTGCGCGTTAACGGTTCTGGCGTCCGTGATTTCGCACCAGCCCGGTGCGTCGCATTTTGTGACGGACGCCGGAGCTCTTGCCCTGTCGAAAGACGCCGGACCAACCCACGTGAAGAATGAGATGGGAATGGGAATTTTGTTTGAAGACTATGCGAAACGGCGCCTCGTTTCGCACATCCAGCTTGCGAATCTGTCGCAGGAACATGGAAAGGTTGTTGCGCAGGCGCCACGTTTCATCGAAGGAAAATACGCGGTGGGGGAGCGCGTGCGGATCCTTGAGCATCATTCCTGTCTGACAGCAGCGCAATTTGACCGGTATCATGTTGTCCGGGGTGATGACGTCATCGGGGAATGGAAGATCCTGAGGGGAAGGATGTGACTGATCCGTGCACAAGCCTGTGAAGACAACCCGGCAGATCATGAATATTCGGTTTGATCGCTCCGGACTCGAAGACTCCACCCTGCTGGACCTCTACCGCGGCATGCTGCTTCCGCGGATGATCGAAGAGAAAATGCTCCTGCTGATTCGACAGGGCAAATTGAGCAAATGGTTCTCGGGCGTGGGGCAGGAAGCAGTTGCTGTTGGCGTAACGATGGCGCTGCGCGAACATGACTTCATTCTGCCTTTACACCGCAACCTCGGGGTCTTCACGTCCAGAAATCTTCCTCTGGCAAGATTGTTCGCGCAGTGGCAGGGAAAGAAATCGGGATTTACGCGGGGTCGGGATCGTTCGTTCCATTTCGGCGCGCCGGAACACAGGATCATCGGCATGATTTCACATCTCGGGGCAATGCTGGGGGTGGCTGACGGGTTGGCGTTGGCAAGCAACCTCGACGGCCGCGATGATATCGCATTGGTGTTTTCGGGTGACGGCGGGACGAGCGAAGGCGATTTTCACGAGGCGGTCAATGTTGCTGCGGTTTGGGATCTGCCGGTGATCTTTTTGATTGAGAACAATGGATACGGACTTTCGACCCCGTCCAACGAGCAATTTCGCTGCCGGCAGATGATCGACAAGGCGATCGGGTACGGAATTGAAGGGATTCAGGTGGATGGAAACAACATTCTGGAAGTTTACAGAACGACAAAACAAATTGCCGCACGCATGCGGACCGATCGGAAGCCTGTCCTCCTGGAGGCCATGACCTTTCGGATGCGGGGACACGAAGAAGCCTCGGGAATCAAGTACGTTCCGCGCGAGCTGATAGAACAGTGGAAGAGCAAGGACCCGGTTACAACCTATGAGTCCTGGCTCCTTGACCACGGGGTTCTGACAGAAGCAAGAGTGAAGGCGTTTCGTGAGGAATTGTCCGCGAAGATCGATGAGGCCTGGACCCTGGCTCTTGCCGAAGAAGATCCGGAACAGTCCGCGGCGGCAGAGATTGGGGACGTGTACGCACCGCGGTTTGTGAATCTGGTTGATATGCCGGACACGGGAACGACAAACAAACGATTTGTCGACGCGATCTCCGAGGGATTGCGTCAGGCAATGGAACGTGACCCGAATCTGGTTCTGATGGGCCAGGACATCGCCGAGTACGGTGGTGTGTTCAAGGTAACAGAGGGTTTCGTGGACCAATTCGGAAAGCAGCGTGTAAGGAATACTCCGCTCTGCGAATCAGCCATTGTGGCGACGGGGCTGGGCTTGTCGCTTTCCGGCCGTGCTTCCATGGTGGAGATGCAGTTCGCGGATTTTGTGACCTGCGGATTCAATCAGATCGTCAACAATCTTGCAAAAACCCATTATCGGTGGGCCCACGGAGTCAATGTGACGATCAGGATGCCCACCGGGGCCGGGGTGGGGGCGGGGCCGTTTCATTCGCAAAGCACAGAAGCGTGGTTTACGCATGTGCCAGGTCTGATTGTCGTGTATCCGGCGACGCCTCAGGACGCGAAGGGATTGTTGACCACGGCCCTGCGAGAACCAAACCCGGTTCTCTTCTTTGAGCATAAGTATCTGTATCGAAGCCTTGAGGGTCCCGTACCGGATGCGTACTACAATCTTCCCCTTGGCAAAGCGTCGGTCGTACAGGATGGGACCGAGGCGACGATTGTCACATACGGATTGGGCGTTCATTGGGCCCTGAAGTCTGCCCGAGCTTCCGGCGCATCAGTTGAAATCGTCGATTTGCGCACGTTGCTTCCGTGGGACAAGGAAACCGTGTTTGCCTCGGTGCAGAAAACGGGCAAGTGTCTTGTTCTGCACGAGGACACTCTGGTTGGCGGGTTCGGCGGAGAGGTTGCTGCAAGCATTCAGGAAGAATGCTTTCGTCATCTTGACGCTCCGGTCATGCGACTCGGGTCGCTGGACACGCCGGTTCCCTTCAACACGCGTCTCGAAGAGAACTTCCTTGCCTCAAGCCGGTTGGGGGCTAAACTCGCGGAATTGCTTTCCTTCTAAGTCTTTAAGGGCAGGAATCATGACGATAAAGGATTCAATCGTCTTCATCACAGGTGCAAGCAGCGGAATCGGCAGATCGTGTGCAGTGAAATTTGCGGAGGCTGGTGCCCGACTCATTCTTACAGCCCGCCGCGAAGAGGTTCTTACGGGACTGGCGCGGGACCTGAAGTCCCGGTACGGAATCGAAGCGCTGGCGTTCGCGCTTGACGTACGAGACCATGCGGCGGTGGGGCGGACGGTGAATGGGCTGCCCGCCGCGTGGAGGGCCATCGATGTTCTCGTAAACAATGCCGGCCTGAGCCGTGGACTGGACAAGCTCCATGAAGGAAAGAGAGAAGACTGGGAGGAGATGATCGATACCAACGTGAAGGGGCTTCTGTATGTCAGCCGCGCGGTGATTCCGGGAATGGTGCAGCGTGGAAAGGGAACCATTATCAATATCGGATCGATTGCCGGTCACGAAGTATATCCGCGTGGAAATGTGTACTGCGCGACAAAACATGCCGTTGATGCCCTCACCAAGGGACTGAGGATGGATCTGATCGACACGCCTCTGCGTGTGTGTACGGTAGACCCGGGGCTTGTTGAAACGGAGTTCAGCCTCGTGCGGTTCCGCGGCGACAGTGAGCGGGCGAAAACCGTGTATCAGAATGTCAAGGCGCTGGAACCGGACGACGTTGCGGAGGCAGTCGTGTTTTGTGCCAGCCGTCCGTCGCACGTTCAGATCGCGGAGATCATTATCTTTCCGACAGCACAAGCGTCCGCAGCGATGGTTCACAGAAAAACGCATTGATCCGGAGGTCGGTGCCATGTCAAAACTGCTGATGGTGATCGGATCCTTGTTCGGGTTCCTTGGCGTTGCTGCCGGGGCATTTGGGGCCCACACGCTGAGAGAGATTCTGTCCCCTGAAGCAGTGAACATATTGCAGACCGGGGTGAGGTATCAGATGTACCATGCCTTCGCGCTACTCGTTGCGGGCTGGGCGCTGGACAAGTATGAAAGACGCGAGTTTGTGAAGTCGGGATGGGCCTTTGTTGCCGGTATTGCACTCTTTTCGGGAAGCCTGTACATTCTGGGATTGACGGGGGTTCGGTGGGTTGGCGTGATCACACCTGTGGGCGGTGTGGCGTTTCTCACCGGATGGTTTTATCTTGCACGAGGATTCTGGAAACTTCGATGACCCTGGCTGCACGCTCAAAGAAATCCCTTGAACAGGAATTCGACCGGTACCGGCGGAACATCGTGGGGTACGACCAAATGTTCCGCACGCCGTATGGCGAGAAGCGGTTGATCTATGCCGACTGGACGGCGAGCGGCAGGCTGTACGGGCCGATCGAGCGTGCAATGGTGGAACGATTTGGTCCGTTCGTGGGAAACACGCATTCGGAATCGAGCGTCACCGGCAGTTCGATGACACGGGCCTATCTGCATGCCCATGAGATCATCAAGCAGCATGTGAATGCGCATTCTGGGGACGCATTGCTCCATGTCGGCTTTGGAATGACGGCGGCCATCAACAAGCTGCAGAGGATTCTCGGCCTGAGAATTCCGGAACAATTCGAGAACGCCGTCAAATTGAAAGAAAGCGAGCGGCCGGTTGTTTTTGTCTCGCACATGGAACATCACTCAAATCACACCACCTGGCATGAGACGATCGCGGACGTCGTTGTCATCAAACCGACGCGGGAAGGACTTGTGGATCTCGAGGACCTCGACGCCTTGCTCTCGAAGTACAGATCGCGCAAGCTCAAGATCGGAGCGTTCACCGCGTGCTCGAACGTCACGGGCGTGGAAACGCCGCACCACACGCTTGCCCGGATGATGCACGATCGGGGCGGGCTTTGCTTCATCGATTTCGCGGCATCGGCTCCCTATGTACCAGTCAACATGCATCCTGAGGATCCGCGTGAGCGTTTCGACGCAATTGTTTTTTCTCCCCACAAGTTTCTCGGGGGACCGGGCACGTCGGGTGTGCTGATCTTTGACTCCCGCCTGTACCATCTGAAATCTCCCGATCAACCCGGGGGCGGCACTGTGCTCTGGACAAACCCGTGGGGACGGTACCGTTACAAGCCGGAGATCGAGGAACGTGAGGACGGCGGTACCCCGGGTTTTCTGCAGGCGGTCAGGGCCGGTCTCGCCGTGAAGCTGAAGGAAGAGATGGGAATGGAAGCGATGAGGAGGCGGGAGGAGGAGATCGTTGAGAGGATGTTCCGGGGACTTGAATCAATTCCGGGCCTGGTGCTCCTTGCTCCGAATCTTCGCCGGCGACTCGGAATGATCTCGTTCTACTTTGAAGATATTCATTATAATCTGGTCGTGCGTCTTCTCAACGATCGTTTCGGCATTCAGAGCCGGGGCGGGTGTTCCTGTGCCGGCACCTACGGTCACTACCTGTTGCATGTGGACAAGTACACCTCAAAACGGATCACCGATCGGATCGATCATGGAGATCTTTCAACCAAGCCAGGCTGGGTGAGGATTTCCGTCCATCCGACCACAACGAACGCCGAAGTTGACCTGATGATCGATGCGTTGAAGGAGATAGGGCGGAATGCGAAGTCGTGGGGGCGGGAGTACGAGTATGACAAGCACCTGAACGAATTTCGGCACAAGGCGGGGGGAGAAATGCGAATCGATGAATGGTTCAATCTTGGGGATAACGCCTGAGGAAGGAGGGGCATCAGGGAAGGCTGACAGTGACGGTGGTTCCCTTGCCGTATTCGCTTTCGATCTCCATCGATCCCCCGTGGAGTTCCACCAGACGTCTGGTGACCGTTAATCCCAGCCCTTGCCCCTGCTGTTCGTAGACCTGTCGCTCGAACTGCACAAACGCCCCGATTTGCGATACTTGCTCTGCGGTCATTCCCCTTCCGGAGTCGGTCACCGAAAACGAGAAAAGGCTGTTCCTGTTTTCCACCCGAACGACCACGCGCGTACCCGTCTTCGAATAACGAAACGCGTTGTCGACAAGCTCCTCTGCGATCTTCGAGAAATACTTCGGTGACACTGAGACATGACCCGGAGTGAGCTGAAGCTCCAGGTCTGCCGATCTCCCAAAATCTCCCGCTTTCAATACCGCAATATTTTCCAGGGCTTTCTCTGCGTTGGGCGTATCAGCATCGAAGAGGTCTGTTCTCTTGTGCAGATCGGCTTTCTGGATTTCCATCTGCGCGTAGAGCAGATAGTTCTCCACAAGCCGCTCAAGCCTCTTCGCATTCTTGTAAATCCGTTCCGCCATTCTCCCCACTTCCAGCGGCTCGAGGTCGTCGAACTGTTTCCGCATGATGTCAGAGTAACCAAGAATGCCGTTTAGCGGAGTTCGCATTTCATGAGGAACCGTGATGGACATGGATGCCCGGAGCTCCTCGAGTTTCTTCGACGCCTGAAGCGAAAGTTTTTGAGCTTTTTCCAGGCGTGTGTTGACGGCCGCCAGCAGTTCGTCCTGCGTGAAGGGTTTCGGAATGAAGTCGTCGGCTCCAAGTTGCATGGATTGCCGCATGACCTGGAGATCCGCCATGCCGGTGATGAAGATGACGGGAATGGTCGCGGTCGCCTGGTCGTTCCGTATCGCGCTCAGCATGCTGTATCCGTCCCCCTGCTCCATGTGAATGTCGCTGAGAATCAGATCCGGCACATGTCGGCGGGCCAGCTCGATCCCCTCGGCTCCATTTTCCGCCCCGATTGCCTCAAATCCGTGGGATTTGAGCAAGGTTAGGATCATGAGCCGTTGTGTCTTTTCATCCTCAACTACCAGAATCCTTGCCATGGTTTCCAAAAAATCTCCACCTTCCGGAGAAATTTAAGGGAGATTTGCCTCAAAACAAAGAAAAACCGGGCCAGTGGCGCCGGCCTCGTTGAGAAAGTTTCTGTGCATCATGCGCCGAAACTTCATGGCAGAGAAGCTTCCGTTGCTGAGCGATTCCGATCGATCCAATAGCCCCACGCGACCAGAAGCCACATGCTGAGGCCGACGTATCCGAGTGCAGATGTGTCGGGAGGAGGGGGGCCGAAGAGATTGGCCAGATAGACAATGATCAGGAAGACGACGAGGCTCCAGAGACTTATCGTCCCCGTTCGGTTGGAAGATGTTGTCGCGCGCGTATAGAGAAGAACTCCCCCGCTGAACAAGAGCGCTTCGAACGCAAGAGTACCGGCAAGGGAATTCCACAAGCCAAGACCCACGCGCACATCCGATCCCGGTACCAGCGGCAAATCCGGCCTGTGAACGATGAAGTCGAGGATCCAGTGGCTGAGCACGCCGAGTCCGACGATCACCGCGCCCCGTCGGTTCTTCTTCAACAGCCAGTATCCTCCTCCGACCAGAAGGGACCATCCCATGGTGGCAAGCAGACTGTGAGTCAGGGGGTAATCATAGAAATCCAGCGGCGTTACGACGGTGATTCCCGGAACGACACGCACATGTTCAAGGCCGAGAATAAGAAACAACGGCCAGAGCAGGTCAATGAAAGAGGTGGAAAGAATCATGGTGCCAAAGGAAACCTTTGGCGCCGCCTTCTTCGCCGCGAGTGCGACGGCAAAATGCCCTAGAAACATGGTGAGATCCTTTCAGAGAGGCGAAGCATTTCCGATGTGAATTTCCGCTGTTCTTCCCAAAACGGAAAGTGCGCTGAAGATTCGAACCAGACCAATTCTTTCGAGGGTGCTTCGAGAGTTTCGAAGTACTCGGACGCAAGAACGGACGGCGTCACATAGTCGTGTCGGCCAAGGAAAAAGTAGATCGGGATCTGAAACGTCACCAAATCCCTGTCAAAATCAGAGTTCCTGACGTCCACGCGCATTCTCCGGGACACCATGGAGGAGCCGCGAGGGACATTGATGGCATCAAAGAGATCGTATTCGGACGCTCGCAGGCCTGTCAACAGGATCGGCAGGAAACTCTCCGCTCCGCGCAGGCCCCCTCCGTAGCGATAAATATCATCTTCACGCACCGCTCCCCCCCGGAACAGCCAGGTGATGAGTTCCTCGTCTCCGTGAGCCCGAGCCATATTGAACAGGAACCGGCGTTGTGTCACATAACGGCGGAGAGAATCCGCGCTCATCTGACCGGTCCCGACATAGGCCGCATAATATTGGGGATGTTCCCTGACTGCCAGGAGTCCGAGGAGGGTGCCCCATGAATGGGCAACAAGAATAAGCCGATTTTTCTGAAATCTTTCAAGCAAGTACTGTGTGAGCTCAAAAAGATCGTTGAGGGTTTGCCGAAGGGTCAGCGAATCCGAGAGAACGCCCGCGCGGTAGGATTTTCCGGTTCCCCGCTGGTCCCAATGCACAATCACAAAATGATTCTCGAGGTCGCGCTGGAACGCATGGGCAAGGTACATGGCCGGCATGCCGGGGCCGCCGTGGAGAAAGAGCACGAGGGGTTTGGTGGAATCGGATCCGCGAATGAGAATGAACTGGCTGACACCCCCCAGGCTGATTTGTTCAAGCGAGGCAATGCTTCCGTGGACCATTTCACCGGAGTCATTGGTAATCGGCGGTGTTTCCCCACGCAATACGATGAATTCGATGACGGTCCACAGAAGGATCACCGAAAGAACGAACGTTCCCATCCAGGAAAACATCCTTAACGGCGTAAGGTGCAGGGATTTCATGAAATACGGATCGTGCCAGAAAAGGTACCCCAAGGATGCCTGCATTGTCAAGGAAAATGCCGGAGAATCATTTGAGCCTCTCGCCCGTTTTGAGTATTTTCCACCCTGCTTCCTACATCCAGGAGACACTGCATGGAAACACGAAAACCTCTGCGATTGATAATCGGAATCATGATCTGGTCCGGATCGATGGTCGCTCAAACGCCTCAGGAACTGACGGTGGAACATATCATGAGAGATCCGTCCTGGATGGGCGTTTCTCCGCAGAATGTCTTCTGGTCGGAAGATGGCCGCAGGGTCTATTTTGAATGGCGAAGGGAAGGAGACCGTGGCGATTCGCTGTACGTCGTTTCCGCATCGGGAGGGATTCCCGCGAGAGTTTCGTGGGAGGAAAGAAAGAGTCTACCTCCGCGGACGGGTCGGTATACGAAGGACCGTGAGCGAAAAGTTTATGTCCGTCACGGCGACGTATTCGTTTTGGACATCCGGCGCATGAGGGAAACCCAATTAACGAAGACCGTTGTCAGCGAGTCGAATCCTGATTTCACACATGACGAGCGCGGCGTTGTATATGAGCGCGACGGGAACCTGTGGAAACGTGATCTGGCGTCGAATCTGGACGAGCAACTGACGAATTTTGTCAGGAGCCAAAAACCATCTGAATCCGATCCAACGGAACTCCAGAAGTATGTTGCTGAGGAAGCCCTGAAACTTTCCGAGGTTCTGAGAAAGAGAAAGGAGGAGCGCGAGCAAGCCGAACGGGCCGGAAAAATGCTTGTGCAAAAGAAGCCGTCGCCCTATTATCTGGGACAGCAAAACGTTTTGTCCATGGTTCTTTCACCGGATGAGCGCTATGTCACGTTTGTGCTGACCGAACCGGCCAGGAAGGCGAAGCAGACCGTCGTGCCGACGTACGTGACGGAGAGTGGATTCACGGATGAGCTCACGGCCCGAAGCAAGGTGGGAGAGCCGCTCCCCCGATATACGCTTGCCGTGTACGACAGGGACCGAGATTCGGTCATGACCATCAAGCCGGACGGACTTCCCGGCATCGAACGCAATCCCGATTCGGCAAAGCCGTCGCCGCGACCGGTCCGCTACACGAGCGTGCGTTGGTCGGATGACGGAAACAACGCGTTTCTCCAGATCTTTTCACAGGATAACAAGGATCGCTGGATCGTGTTGATCCATCCGGATCAAGGCACGCTCGGTTCAGTGGTGGATCATCAGCACGACGATGCATGGATCGGTGGCCCGGGAATAGGCTTCTTCGGGGGCAATTCTGTAGGGTGGATGCCTGATGGAAAACGCATTTACTTTCAGTCGGAAGCCGACGGTTGGTCCCATCTGTACGTGGCGGCAATCGACGGGTCGGCAAAGAAACAGCTCACGCAGGGGAAGTTCGAGGTGTATGGCCCGGCACTGTCCCGCGATAAGAAGCGCTGGTATTTCAGCTCAAACGAAGAACATTTCGGTGAACGCCATTTCTACACCATGCCGCTCGAGGGAGGCCGACGGACACGATTGACGCGGCTCGAGGGGCGGAACGACGTGACCCTTTCGCCGGACGAAAAGAGACTGGCGATCATGCGGTCCTTCAGCAATCAGATGCCTGAGTTGTATCTGGCGGACAATCGTGCGGTGGCGGAAACGAGGAAGATCACGGATTCGCCATCGGAGGAATTCAAGGCATATGGCTGGAGAGCTCCGGAAGTGCTGACGTTCAGGGCGCGGGATGGCGCCGATGTGCCTGCGCGTCTCTTCAAGCCGTCGAAGCCAAACGGAGCGGCGGTGATCTTTGTTCACGGCGCCGGCTATTTGCAGAACGCACACAAGTGGTGGAGCAGCTACTTCCGGGAGTACATGTTTCACAATCTGCTGACGGACAAAGGCTATACAGTGCTCGACATGGACTACAGAGCGAGCGCCGGCCTCGGACGTGATTGGCGGACGGCGATTTACCGGCATATGGGGGGCAAGGATCTGGATGACCATGTTGACGGGGCGCGTTGGCTCGTGGAACGGCACGGAATCGATCCTCAGCGCATCGGCATCTATGGAGGATCGTACGGCGGCTTCATTACGCTGATGGCCATGTTCACACAGCCTGGTGTCTTTGCAGCCGGTGCCGCGCTCAGACCAGTGACGGACTGGGCACACTACAACCACGGATACACATCAGCCATCCTTAACATTCCGCAGGAAGACACGCTCGCATATCGGCGCAGTTCGCCGATCTATCACGCAGAGGGTCTCCAAGGAGCGCTGTTGATCTGCCATGGAATGGTGGATGTCAACGTGCATTACCAGGATGCCGTTCGTCTTGTTCAGCGCCTTATCGAACTCAGGAAAGAAAACTGGGAGTTCGCATCCTACCCGGTTGAAGACCATGGCTTCAAGGAAGCAACGAGCTGGATGGATGAGTATAAGAGGATCTTGAAGTTGTTTGAGAATCATCTCACTGCACAGTAAGGAACACCATCCCATGAGCAAGCGCATGGATCCTGCGTCTCTGAGCCTTTCGACCAGGGCGATTCACGGGAACAAACTGTTCGCTTATCGCGGACCCGTATCCCTGCCCATCTACCAAACATCGAATTTCCGGTTTGAGAATTCCGAAGACGCCATCAGATATGCCAAGGGCGATCCTTCCGTATACGTCTATTCCCGCTATCACAATCCAACGGTCAGGGACGTTGAGGAGAAGCTGGCCTTGATGGAGGGGGCGGAGGAAGCGGCCTTGTTTGCCAGCGGCATGGCGGCAGTCTCGACGGCCGTCTTTGCCGCCGCATCATCCGGCGATGAGATCATCAGCACGCCCGCTCTGTATGGGGGCACGTACCGCTTCTATCGCGATGAGCTTCCAAAAGCCGGCATCCACGTGAAGTATGTTGACCCCGACAAACTGGATGCAATCGAATCCGTCGCGACCCCCAGGACCAGAATCGTGTACTTCGAAACGCCGACCAATCCAACCCTGGGGATTGTGGATATGGAGGCCATTGTTGAGCACACGCGGAGAGCCGAGAAGAAGACGGGGAAGAAGATCCTCCTGATGATCGACAACACGTTTGCAACGATTCTCAATCAGAATCCCTTTGCTGCGGGTGTCGATGCCGTGGTGGAGAGTGCTACCAAGTATCTTGGAGGCCACAGCGATGTTGTGGCGGGGGTGGTTCTTGGAGACAAGAAATATCTTTCGCAGGTGAAGACCGCGGCAAAGTATCACGGCGGGTGTGCCGACCCGTTTGCGGCCTATCTGTTGTTCCGAAGTCTGAAGACCTTTGAGCTGCGCGTCCGCAGACAAAATGAAAACGCCATGGCGCTCGCCAGGGCCCTCGAAGGACATCCGGCCGTGTCGCGAGTCCTCTATCCTGGCCTTCCGTCACATCCCGCCCACGAGACGGCAAAGAAGCAAATGACAGGGTTTGGAGGAATGGTCACGGTGGAAGTACGCAACAAGCGAACGGCATCGCCTGTAAAAGCAGCCACTGCCGTTTGCGACCATCTTGCGATTGCCGTGAACGCCATGTCGCTCGGCGGCGTTGAAACGCTCGTGAGCATCCCGGTCTATTCTTCCCACATCAATATGAACGAGGAAGAATTGCGAAGACACGGGGTGACGAGCGGCATGATCAGGATTTCGGTGGGGGTGGAGGGAGCCGAGGATCTCATCGCGGACTTCCATCAGGCTCTCGAGTACGCCTGAGGGACCCCGATTCATCGGTCTGTGCGGAGAGTACTACCCGACCTGAGGGGGCGGGTTGATTGCCGCGAGGCTCAAGCGTGAGGCGCCAGACACCGTGTTCCCATTCCGCGGGATTCAGAGTGCCGAAGTACCATTCTCCCCTTTGAAGAGTTGTGTCGGTGAATGAGAACTCCGCGACGCGAGTGGTCTCTGCGCGGCCCACAAGCCACAGGCAATATCTTTCTGCTCCGGCGGTCGGAAAGAGACCCCGCACGTAGATCACGGCGTCTCCCGAGCCTGAATCAAAGATAAGCTTTCCGAATGCGCTTCCGCCGTCCGCAGGCGCCTTCAGAGGTATCAATCGCGCATGGGGGCTGGCGATAATGGCAAGAACCTCGTTCTTCTCGCGTATGGATGCGGCTTGGTACTCGAGAGATCCGATGAGGTTTTCCGAATAGCGCCAGAATCCGATCACGATCGCCAGAAGAATGACGAGAGTCAGAATGCCCATCCATCGCCGTGAAGAAGCGCGGGGAGCTTGCTCGGGAGGTGTGTTGTTCATGACAGTTCAAAAGAAGACGAATCTACACAGCGAATTCTGAAAACGCAACCCCGCAACGCCGGTCGCGATAAAACAATGAATATCGATCCGCAACGCATACGGCGATTTCTTGAGCGTCGGACCCGCCGCGCAATTGATGACGAACGCCTGATCCGCGCGGCAGTTCTGATCCTCTTATTTCCAAGGGATGATCAGCTCTGGGTGTTGTTGACGAAGAGAACGTCGGACGTGGAGCACCACAAGGGACAAATTTCGTTTCCGGGCGGTGCCATGGACGAAGGAGACAGGGACAGCATTGCAACGGCGCTCAGGGAAACGGAGGAGGAGATTGGACTCAGCGAGTCTGTCATTGAAGTGCTCGGCTTGTTTGACGATGCCTGGGTTCCCTCGGGATTCAGGATCACGCCTGTTCTTGGATTCACCCGTGTGCCGCCCAAGGTACGGCTGAGTCCCCAGGAAGTGGAGGAAATTGTGGAGGTCCCGCTCTCATTCTTCCTCGATCCCCGAAACGAACGCGTCCGGCAATTCATCCGTGACGGCAGGCCGGTTGACGTGTATTTCTATACCTACCGGACAAGCGAAATCTGGGGAGCAACCGCCTCCATGTTGAGAACATTCCTCCATGAACTGCAGGAGGAGATGGAAAAAGACGGGTTTGCGGAAGCATGAAAAATCCGTTGGAAATGAGGGAATTTTTAGCGATATTAGGCGTGAATTGTACAAAGGTTAACGCAGGAGAACGAAATGCCGCAGCATAAATCTGCAGAAAAGAGAATGCGACAGAGCGCACGACGCCATATCCGGAACAAGGCACGACTTTCGCGCATGAAGACACTGATCAAGAAAGTACGCGCGGCAAAGGAGAAGAAGGAAGCCGAGACCGCATTAAAGAATGCTGTGCAATATCTGGATCGCCTTGCGGGCAAGGGTGTGATTCATCGGAACAAGGCGGCCAATCAGAAATCGAAGCTGACACGCTTTGTGAAGGCAGTAAAGTAGCAGAACATTCCTGAAAACAAAAAACCCCGCCTCTGACGGGGTTTTTGCATTTCAGGGATTGGAGGTCTCCTCATCCGCCATCCTGCTGTCTCTTCTGTTCCTCCAATTCACGAATCCGCGCCTCGTATTTTTCCCTCTCCGCCGGCTTTGTCGTCGCAAGAGTCCTGTAGGCCTTGATCGCGTCGTCGAACCATCCCTGTTTGGCATAAATCTCAGCAAGCGTGGGTGTTACAAATCCCGTACCCGACGGCGTGTCTTCTTCGCTTGAGGGTGTAACGGTGCGATCGGACAAATTGATGACAGGAGTGATTCTTCTGGCATCCTTGAGCTTTTCCGCCAGTTCCTCAATGTTGTCCTTCGGCCCTTCATCAGCCGCCTCGACGGGGGGCTCCAGGGCAGGTGGCTCTGTTTCCTGATGCAGGAGTGCAAATGGATCTTCCGTCGTTTCCGGCGGAGCTGTCTGCGGCTCCTCAGGTGGTTCAGCAGGAGTCTCCTCCGTGGCCTCATGGAGCTGAGAAAATGCGTCTTGAGTCGTCTCCTCAGCCGAAGGCATGACCGCGGGTGGAGATTGTTGTTCCTCGTACTGCGTCAGCGCCGCAAATGGGTCTTCGGAGGTTTCCGCTTCCCCCGGGGGTGGCTCGGGAGATGAGTCAGACGGAGCACTTTCGACAGGAGGGAACTCTTCAACAACGGGGGGCTGTTCGGAGGCAGTGCCTTCAGACAAATATTCCTCGAGGGAGATAGAATTCTCCAGCCCAAACAATTCCATGCGCTTGCGTTCGCTAAAGGAGTCGAACGTTTCGCGCGGTTCCGGTTGAACCTGTTTCCCGGCAGCAAGCCCGGATGGGGGCTCTTCCGTTACCGGAGTCTCGAATACTTCCTCTGTCACCGAAGGCGGCTCTCCCGATGCCTGATTCTCGACGAACGATTGCGCCTCTGTTTCCGCCGGAGCCACTTCATCGGTCGGTGCTTCGGAGGGTTGTTCCTCGGTGAACTGCGACAGTATCTGTTCAGCAGGTGTTTCGGATGCGGCTGGTACTTCCGCCGATGGTTCTTCGGTGAATGGAGGAGCTTCTGCGGCCTCGGCAGGTGCCTGGTCCGCCGGGGCATCAAAGGATTCTCCCGACGCTTCGGGGATGCTGGCCAGAAGGCGTTCGACGGCCTCGTTGAAGGGAAGCATTTCGTGCACGAACTCAAATTCGCGTCGTGCTTCCGACTTCATATTGAGGGCAAGCAGGGCTTTTCCCTTGAGGAGGTGGCCGGTCGTATAGAACGGATGATGGGCGAGGCCGTTGTCGCAAGCCGTCAGCGCATCCTGGGAACGTCCGGCCTCAAGATAACAATCTGCCAGCCGCGCAAAGAGGGGCGATTGAGGATCGTCAGCAACGTATTGCTCGAGTTTCTGAATCTGTCGTTCGAGGGCGTCGTTCATTCCGCGGGACCGTTGTGGCGGATTTTTCTGGCTCGCAGAGCGTGTCTGATGGAGAGCGTGGAGACGAATGCAAAGCCGGCGAAATACAGCAACTGGAACGGGATTGCGGCGAGCTCCAGGTAGTATAATGACGAAATTACGCCGAAGAAGCAATAGACTGCAAGGAGAATCTCGATGGCCACAACCCAGTTGATCTTGGATGGCGCATACTTCTTTTGCAGCCAGGAGTCCTGCTTATGCTCAATTCTGTACTTTGGTGTTCTGACGAACTCGCTCTTGCGTCTGAACAAACCTTCGAAGACCGCGCGCGAGTTGTTGACGGCGAACCCCATGCTTCCGGCCATGAACAGAGGAAAGAGCAGGAGCCTCCGCCTCCAGTCGGGATACACGGATTTCTGCGAGAACAGATAGAACAGGAACGAGCCGATGAAGGCAAGCACAAACACCGACATCAGGGTGAAGTACAGCTCGTGGCCCCCGTTCTGCTTGATAAAAATGAGCGGAACATTCAGGAGGCCGGCAAGCAGAATGAAGGGAAAGACAATATTGTTGGTCAAATGGAACGTGGAGTGAATCTTGACGCGAAGGGGAAAGTCCGATTTCCACACTTCCGGAAGGAGTTTGCGCGCGGTTTCAATGGCTCCCTTCGTCCACCGGAATTGCTGTGTCTTTAGTGCATTGAGCTCTGAGGGCAACTCGGCCGGAGACGTGACGTCGGAGAGATACTTGAATTTCCATCCGCGGAGTTGGGCCCGGTAGCTCAGGTCGAGGTCTTCTGTCAGAGTGTCCGAATGCCAGTTGCCTGCGTCTTCGATCGCCGAGCGCCGCCACACGCCCCCCGTACCGTTGAAATTAATGAAAAATCCGGCCTTGTTGCGGACATCCTGCTCGATGACAAAGTGCCCGTCAAGCGCCATCGCCTGGGCTCGGGTGAGGAGCGAGTAATCACAATTCAAATGCTCCCATCGGGTCTGAACGACGGCCACTTTCGGATCCTGATAGAAATACGGGATGGTCTTTCTCAGAAAATCCGGCTTTGGCACGAAGTCGGCATCGAAGATGGCGAGGAACTCTCCCTCGGCTTTCTCAAGGCCTGCCTTGAGGGCTCCCGCCTTGAAGCCGGCGCGGTCCTGCCGCACGAGATGCTTGATGTTGAAACCCTGCTCGGAGTAGAATCTTACCGCGTCTGCGGCGATCAGACGCGTCTCGTCAACAGAGTCATCGAGAACCTGGATTTCCAGTTTTTCCCTCGGATAATCGAGCGCGCAGACCGCATCGATGAGTCTTCGCACCACGTACAGCTCGTTGAACACGGGAAGCTGGACGGTGACCATCGGTGTCTGGCCTGGAACAGGAAGGTCGGGTTTCAGCTTGCGCTGTTTCAAATAGTGATAGACCATCACGAACCCGTGGGCTCCGAAGGTGAACAGGATAAGGAGGGAGATGAAGTAAAGGATGAGGACGAAATCGGAGAACCAGGGATTCTCCACCAATTCCTGTCTAAAGAACGCTGTGGTCATAAGTTACCATCCTGCGACGGTTTCATTGAGAATGTCTTCCGTGAGTTTTCTGATTGCTTCCTGAATGCCTTCGTTTCGTTGTGTGACGCCGGCGCCGGAGGGGAAGTCTCCCCATTGGCTGAATTCCTTCTCCCAGAGCACCTTTCGCTGCCTGACATCCGTGAACTTCACCCGGGCGGTTACAGTCATTCGGCGTTGAGCCACCTGTTCCCCGGGTTGAACGACGGAAGCGGATTCACGGACGTTCGTGATAACAGTTTCAAGAATGGAATCCGAGATGCCTCGTTCGGCCAGTGTGAGACTCCCGTCGTTCGTGAAAATTTCCACCAGCCTCTCGGTGAACGTATCCTTAAGGAGGGGGTCGCCGTATCCGCTCTGATCCTGAACGATGGGAATGGCGATGGTTTTGAGATTGGGAGGTACGGAGCCACCGGAAAACGAATAACGACAGCCCGGTGAAGCCAGGATGACTGCCGCGATCACGAGAATCGGGAGGAGGATTCTGACAAGCTTATCCATTCAATCCGTACTCTTTGATCTTGCGATAGAGCGTACGCTCGCTGATGTTCAGCTCACGAGCGGCAAGACGACGATTGCCTTCGTGGCGATCAAGCGCCCTCTGGATCATCTGCCGCTCCATGTCGTCAAGCGAATAGTTCCCGTTGCCGTTTTCCCGGTCGTCGATGTGTGCCGGGCGCCTGCTTCCGGTCTGAGGCGGCTGTTGCGCGAGGATATCCTTCAGTTCCAAAATATCGGCCTTGAGGTCAAGGAGCGCCCGGTAGATGAGCTCCCGTTCGGCCTGCTCCACGGTCTTGTTGGTGACGACGGGCAGATTGCGCGTCCGGTCGAACGCTCCGCCTCCGACAACATCGGCTCCGTACAAATGCTTGCGGACCTGGTCTGCGCCTATCTGCTTCCCGTTCTCAAGAACGATCAGGCTCTCCACCACATTGCGGAGCTCCCGAACGTTGCCGGGCCAGTGATATTCCAGCAGGGTCTCCATTGCTTCGGGGCTGAAGCCCTCGAACGTCATGCCGTTGCGCCCGGTGAATTCACGGATGAACGCGTCGACGAGCGCAGGGATGTCCCCGCGTCGGTTTCGCAGGGGGGGGAGCCAGATGTTTACGGAGCGAAGGCGGAAATATAAATCCGGCCGAAAGCGTTTTTGCTGGACTTCAAACTCCAGATTCTTGTTTGTTGCTGCGACTACCCTTACGTCGGTTGTTCGTAATGCCGATGAGCCGACGCGTGAAAACTCGCCGTTCTCCAAAACACGCAGGAGTTTCACCTGCGTTGCGAGGGGCATTTCGCCTATCTCATCCAGAAAGATCGTGCCTCCGTCGGCGATCTCGAAGTATCCCCGCCTCGTGTCGACCGCGCTCGTAAATGACCCCTTTTCATGGCCGAACAACTCGCTCTCGATCAGGCCTTCCGGAATGGCCCCGCAATTGACCGTCACAAGGGATTTCTTTGATCGCTTGCTGGCGGCATGGAGGGCCCGCGCGATAACTTCTTTTCCTGTGCCGCTCTCGCCTGTGATGAGGACGGTGATATCCGTCGGAGCCACCTGTCGAATCACGTCTATGATTTCCAGGATCTCCGGGGACGACCCAATGATCCCGTGTTCCCTCTGGAACGCTTCCCGGGTCATGACACGCTAGCGCGAAACCACGATTGATTCAAGGCTGAACTTTCTGCGGATTTCCGCCGTGAATCGCTTGGCATCTTCATAGGTTTGAAATTCCCCCACCCACACCTTGTGGAGCTTCCTTCCGTTGTTTACGATTGTGAAAATGTTGGAAGAATAGTTCTCCTTCTCGAATTTTGCCTTGAGCTCTTCCGCGTTCTGCAACGTTGAAAACGCTCCAACCTGCACCGTGAATCCCGTCGGGAATTTCTCAATCGTTCCGGTGGGCTTGATGTCTGCCGGCGCTTCCTCCCTGGGCGGGCTGACGGGCTCGGAAACCTGCTCTGCCACCGCGTAGGTGGAAAAGGGATATTCCTGCTTCAATTGTTGAAGCTTCTGGTCGCCCGTTTTGTACAGGCCAATCGAATAATAGTACTGATAAAGCTTGTACAGCGCATCATCGGCCCATTCGCTCCTGGGAAAATTGTCTACAATGCTTTGATAGAGCTTGGCCGCCTCAATTCCATTTGTCGTCAATACGGCCTGCAAATACAGAACGCCGGGATGATTCTGATAATTCGTCATCAACGTGGGAAGCTCAGCCTTCACAGCCTCGGCTTGATTCCGCTCAATCATTTCCAGCCGTCGTTGAATGTCCGGTTCTCCGCTCCGCTCATTCTGGGCAGCTGCGGCTGAAAGAAATACGATCAGTGCTGTAAGAATCTTGATTCGCATGCGATCCTCCATCCCTCTCTATCCATTCACTGCTTTTCGATGCGCGGCAATCGGCACCAACGAACCAAACAACGTGGCAGAATTGACTCTGTCAATGGTGACCTGCCGGTATTCTCCTGCTGTGGCGTCGTCCTTTGGGAACACGACCGTCTTGTTCGTTTCAGTGCGTCCCGTGAAGTCCTCTTGCGATCGCTTGCTCGGTCCCTCAACCAATATCTCGACCGTCCGTCCCACGAGCGTCCGGTTTCGTTGAAGGGAAATTTCGCGCTGAAGATCAATGATCTCGTTCAGCCGTGCAACCTTCACCTCTTCCGATATGTCATCACCCATATGCCAGGCCTTCGTGTTCTCGCGGGGAGAGTATTTGAAGGTGAAGGCCCCGTCATAGAGTACTTGGCGCAGGAGATCAAGCGTCATCCGGTGATCCGCGTCGGTCTCCGTCGGAAATCCGGCAATGATGTCGGTGGAAAGGCTTACATCGGGAATGGCGGCTCTGATCCTTTCAACGAGGCTCAGATAGTGATCGCTGGTATAGGTCCGATTCATGAGCCGCAGAATCCTGTCGGAGCCGGACTGGACCGGGAGATGGATGTAATTGCAGATGTTGTCGTGCTGTGCGATGGTGGCAATGAGCTTGTCGGACATATCCTGCGGATGGGACGTCGTGAATCGGACACGCAGCTGAGAATCGATACGTGCCACGGCCGCAAGGAGATCGGCGAAATCGCCCTGGCTCTCCTCGTCGTGGTAGGAATTCACGTTCTGTCCCAGCAAGGTGACCTCTTTGAATCCGCGTTCGACCAGCCCTGCTATTTCTTTCACGACGTTTCGAACTGTTCTGCTCCGCTCGCGTCCGCGGGTGAACGGAACCACGCAGAAGGTGCAGAACTTGTCGCACCCGCGCATCACCGAAACCCACGCGCTGATTCCGTCGGTGCGAAGGGGAACGATATCGTCGTAGTTCTCGACGCGGGAAAGCCGCACGGCAATCCCTCTTTCGCCCTGGAGGGCATGCTCGACAAGCTCGGGAAGACGGCGATATTCGTCCGGACCGATCACCAGATCGACCGAGCTTTCTGATTGGAGGAGGTCCTTCCTGAGCCGCTCGGCCATGCACCCAAGCACTCCTATGACAAGGCCGGGATTCGATTTTCGAAGGTGCCTGAACTCTCCGAGCCTGCCATAGATCCGCTGTTCGGCATTTTCCCTGACAGCACAGGTGTTCACGAGGGCAACGTCGGCTTCTGCAGCGCGGTCCGTCCGCTTGTATCCGGCGTTGTTCAGAATGCTCAGAACAACCTCGCTGTCGGCTACATTCATCTGACAACCGTATGTCTCGAGATAAACCTTGCGAACAGGGGTCATGGACAAAGTCGAATTATAAATGTACCGAAACTATGCCATTCTGTCAAACGATGTCTCCGTTTGGCAAGTTCAAGTAATTTAGGGATTTTCTCGGCGTGGGGCCATATCTGGATGTGACCGGGTTGACATTTCGGCAGAGGCATGCGATTCATTGAATGCAGGTCAAATCGGTAGTATATTGTGGCGCTGTTGCTCCTTCAAGAAGCTGCGTTTGATCAAAACAGAGAACGAGAAATGCCAACATTGATAGAATCCATCACTGGAAAGGCGAAATCTCTGAAACGTCACATTGTCCTTCCTGATGCTGTCGACGAACGGACACTCCGGGCGGCCCGGACGTGCGTGGATGAGGGAATCGCCGTCATAAGTCTCGTTGGAAATGAGAACGAAATCCGATCGCTGGCCGACCGGTCCGGCATTTCACTCCAGGGAGTGCGAATCGTGGACCCTGCCCGATCCGAACGTCTGAGTGAATTCAGCCATGTATATTTTAATCTGAGGAAGAAGAAAGGCGTGACATTTGAGCAAGCGCAGGAGACCATTCGCCATCCGTTGTTTTTTGGGGCAATGATGGTGAGAGAAGGGCTGGCAGACGGAAGCGTCGCGGGATCGCTTTCGACGACTGCTGACGTCCTGCGGGCAGGCATTCAGGTCGTTGGCGTTCAAGACGGCATCAGCGTTGTTTCAAGCTTTTTTCTGATCGTCTTCCCGTACGCAGTCTACACGTTTGCCGATGGGGCGGTTGTCCCTGACCCGACACCCGAACAACTGGCCGATATAGCGATCGCTTCGGCTATGAACCATACGGCTTTGACCGGCGAGCCTGCACGCGTTGGCCTGTTGTCTTTTTCCACGAGAGGAAGCGCTTCACATCCGCTTGTGACGAAAGTCCAGGAGGCGGTTGCGTTGGCAAAAGAAAAGGCACCCGCGCTTGTCATCGACGGAGAACTTCAGCTTGACGCGGCGATTGTGCCCTCGGTGGCCGAGCGGAAAGCTCCGGGAAGCCCTGTCGCAGGGAGGGCCAACGTGCTGATTTTTCCGGACCTCAACGCCGGGAATATCGGATACAAGATGGCGCAACGGATGGGAGGGGCTGAGGCGCTCGGGCCGATTGTCCAGGGCCTGAGAAAGCCGGCGTTCGATCTGTCCCGCGGAGCAAGCGTCACGGATATCGTCACGGTTGTCGCCATCAACGCGGTCATGGGAGCAGCCGCAGCATGAACAAACGATATGCGTTCCTCGACGTGTATCGCGGAATCGTTGTTCTCCTGATGATTGAAGGCCACGCTATGCGGGAATTCCTCCAACCGAGCCTTCAACTCTCGCCGGTTTTTCGATTCCATGAGCTGCTCCATGGCATCACGGGTCCGGGCTTTCTCTTTGGCGCAGGGATTACGTTCGGAATCTCCGCAGAACGGCGATGGACCGATTTTCTGCGCCCGACGCGGGTCCTGGGCCGCAGGCTCCGCAAGATTGTGCTCTTGCTTCTCCTGGGATACGGCCTCCATCTTCCATTCTTCTCTCTGAGCAAAACCCTTGCCGAGGCGTCGCCCAGGGATTGGCAGACGTTTCTCAGTTTCGATGTTCTGCAATGCATTGGATACTCTCTCCTGATCCTCCAAATCCTCCTCCTGGTCCTTCGTGAGCGACGGCTGTTTCTCGGCACGGTGATTGTGCTCGGCTCCGCGCTGGTGCTGGTTGCCCCTGTCGTGTGGCGCATGGATCTCAGCGACATGTCTCTGGCGCTTTCCGCGGGCCTGCAGGGGGCGCATGGATCCGTCTATCCCCTCGTGCCTTATGGCGCGTTTCTTTTCGCGGGGGCCGCTGTATCGTACGAATTTACGAGACACGCAGAAGAAGGCACCGATCATGTTTTCATCCGTCGGCTCACTCTCGCGGGATTTTCCTGCATTGCCGGCGGATTCGTCTTCGAAGAAATTCCCCTGCACCTCTATGCGGAGACGGATTTTTGGCATGACAGTCCGAATTTCTTTCTCATGAAACTGGGGGGGCTTTTCCTCCTCATGAGTGGAGCGTGGCTGCTCGAGCGAAGGTTTCGGGCAGGAACAGTTGCCCCGCTGGCCCTGCTTGGCGTGGAGTCCCTGTTTGTGTACATCGTCCATCTCGTTGCGCTCTATGGCAGTCCCGTGAATGCCGGGACGCATCTGTCATTTTTCTGGGAAGGGAAGCTTGGATGGATGTCGGCGACGGTGCTGAGCGCGGTCTTTGTCCTTGTCCTGTGCGCTCTTGCCCGGTTCTGGAGAGTTCTGAAGGAAGAACATCCCGTTCTGCTTCAAACAACGCAATGGTGGCTGGGGTTTGTGCTTGTGTACGAATTTCTCACCAGACTTTATTGAGGCACGCATGATCATCAAGATTTTTGTAACCGGCGGGACATTTGACAAGGAGTATGACGAGATCGCAGGCAGGTTGTTTTTCAAGGACACACATGTTCCGGAGATGCTCAAGCTTGGCCGCTGTGATGTTGTGGTGGATGTCCGCACCCTGATGCTGGTGGACAGCCTTGAGATGACCGATGATGACCGGAAGATCATCGCGGAGCACTGCAAGAAGGCCGGAGAGGAGAGGATTGTTGTGACCCATGGAACGGACACCATGGAGGTCACGGCCCGTGTTCTGGGGGAACAAGTGACGGGGAAGACCATTGTCTTGACCGGCGCAATGGTTCCGTACAAGTTCGGGAGCTCCGACGGGCTTTTCAATCTGGGGAGCGCACTTGCGTTTGTCCAGGTTCTTCCCCCCGGCGTTTATATTGCCATGAACGGCAGAGTGTTTTCATGGAACAACGTCCACAAGAACAAGAACACGGGAATGTTTGAGGAAACCAGTTCAAGAAAGGTTTGAAAGTGGCCCGAGTTTTTCCTACCATGCGTGACCTGTTAATCATCCCATGAAAAAACAATCAAAACGTACGACGCGGCAGCCATCGCTCCTGCGTGCCACCGATCACGCATCCCTGAGCCCCGACAAGCTTCGCTGGCAGTGTGATCCCCGGGCCTTGAAGATTTCATCGACCGAGGAAGTGCATCCTTCCAGGGAAATCATCGGCCAGGAGCGGGCGTTGAGAGCACTGCGTGTGGGCCTCGAGATGGAACATTTCGGCTTCAATATCTTTGTGACCGGATTGCCCGGTACCGGACGGACCACCACGATCAAGAGGCTCCTCCACGAATTTGAGCACCGAAAGGTCTCCCTGAAGGATCACTGTTACGTGCACAACTTCCACAATCCGGACATGCCCGTAGCGCTGGCATTGCCCGCGGGGCAAGGCAGGTCGCTCAAACACGACATGGAAGCCTTGGTGAAGGATCTCCTGATCAGCATCCCGGCTTTGTATGAAAGCCAGCGATATCAGGAAGCGAGGAAGACCACGCTCCAGCATTTTCAGGAGCGGCAGAAGAGCGTTCTGCAGGATTTTGAGAAGCGCGTGAAAGAGAAGGGATTTGATCTCGTGCAGGTTCAGGTGGGCAACATGATGCGGCCCGATGTTGTGCCGGTGGTGAACGAACAGCCGGTCAACCTTGACCAGGCCGAGGCGCTCGTGGCCAAGGGGGATCTTTCGAAGGATGAGTTCGAGCGCCTGAAGGGCATCCAGGCCGAGTTGGAGAGCCAAATGTCGACCGTGTTCAGAGAGTTGAGGAACATTGAAAAGAAAGTCCAGCAATCGCTCCTGGAGCTCGAAGAACGGCTGGTGATGCCGATCGTGGACGAGAGCATCGAGGTGTTGAAGGCAACCTACGACGATCCAAAGGTTCAGACCTATCTCAAGGATGTTCGGGAGGATATCAGGCAAAACCTGGACCGGTTTCGCGGAAAGCCTGCGCAGGCAGATCAGAGTGATGATGGCTCTCCGGAAGAGGACGATTTCCTTGAGTACAAGGTCAATGTTCTTGTGGACAACGGGGATGCAGAATCGATGCCGATTATCATCGAGACGAACCCCAAATACAAGAATATCTTCGGGACTCTTGAGCGCGAGGTGGAGCGGTCGGGAGTCTGGAAGACCGATTTCACGCGCATTAAGGCCGGGTCTCTCCTGCGGGCGGACGGAGGGTACCTTGTCCTCAACGCCCTTGACACGCTGGTCGAACCATGGGCCTGGCAGGATCTGAAGAGGACGTTGCGGACCGGCAAAATGGAGATTCATACGTACGAACCGATGTTCAACATCGCGCCCACCGGCATGAAGCCCGAGGCGATTCAGATCAACGTCAAGCTGATTATGATCGGTGACGCCGAGCTCTATCATTTGTTGTATGACCGCGACGAAGACTTCAAGAAGATTTTCAAAATTCGGGCCGATTTTGACTCCGAGATGCCGAAGGATGACAACAGCATTAATCAGTATGTACGATTTGTCAAGATGGTATGTGATGAGGAGAACCTGCGTGCTTTTGATGCCACTGCGCTTTCCCAGATCATTGAATTCGGCGTCCGCCTGGCGGGCCGGCAGAAGAAGATCTCCACACGGTTCAATGTCATTGCGGACGTTGTGCGGGAGGCGAATTACTGGGCATCCAAGAGCGGGGAGTCCGTCGTGGCGGCTCCGCACGTGGAAAAAGCGGTGGAGGAGCGTGAGTACCGGGTGAAGCTCGTGGAGGACAAGATTCAGGAATTGATCACCGATGGCACATTCATGATCGACACCCAGGGATGGGCTGTGGGACAGGTGAACGGATTGACGATCTACGACCTCGGTGAGCATGCCTTTGGCAAACCCACGCGCATCACGGCAAGGACCTCGCTGGGAAGGTCGGGGGTGATCAACATTGAGCGGGAGTCGGACCTGAGCGGGCCGACACATAACAAGGGCGTGGCGATTCTCACGGGGTATCTGAGAAGCACGTTCGCGCAGCGAATACCGCTTGTCATGGACGCCAGCATTACGTTCGAGCAATCGTATGGTGGTGTGGATGGCGACAGCGCCTCTTCGACCGAGATCTATGCCATTCTTTCCAGCCTTTCCGGGCTTCCGATTCGACAGGATTTGGCTGTGACCGGATCCGTGAATCAAAAAGGGGAGGTCCAGCCCATCGGAGGCGTGAATCTGAAAATCGAGGGCTTTTTTGACACGTGTCGCGCAAAGGGACTTACGGGTACTCAGGGAGTGTTGATCCCTTCAAAGAATGTTCCTGAGCTGATGCTCAGAGAGGATGTTGTGGAGGCTGTGCGGAAAAAACAGTTTCATGTCTACGCGGTGGAGAGGGTGGAGCAGGGAATCGAGATCCTGACGGGGGTTCGTGCGGGAAGGGAGGAACGGGGAGGATTCGAAAAAGGGTCGGTTTTTGGAAGGGCGGCAGAGCGATTGATGGAATATGCCATTCGGTGGCGGGAGTACGAACGGGGAAAATGAGCTCAGGGCAGTACTTCGTCTCTTTTCTTCAGCGCGCGGATCGTTGATGTCCGGATTCGCCGGAAGTTCCTGTCGTTGCGCATGAGGACAAGGGCGGCGACCTGTTCTCCGGTGAGGAGATGGGGAAGGATGACATGATCGGCCCCCTCCTCGTACAGCCGCACGGCATCCTTCACCGAATTTGCATAAACGATGATTTTCCCCTTCACTCCTCTCGCCTTCAGATATTTCAACAGCGCCTCGTTACTCGTTCCTCTGAGATAATCATCCGGCAGGGTGCACACGATCATGCTCGCGTGGTGAATACCGATCTCGTCAAGCGCGTCGAAATGGCTGATGTCGATGTAGGAAGCGGAAATGCCCCGGGCGCGCAATTTCACCAGCACCTGCGGATTGAAATCCAGCACATGGAGGCGGGGCCACTCGGATGTGAGAGCCTCCACAAGCCCGCTTCCGACCCTATGGCAGCCCAGGATCACGATTTCTCCCTCCTTCGTTTCATGAACTTCCTCTTCCTGCACGTGGGCTGTTTTGATGCCGATGCGCTCAAGGAGGGCCACGCCCGCGCGCGCAATCGTATGACTGCTCATGATCACGTACGTGGAGGTGGTGGAAGTGATGACGAGGGTGAGCGCGATGAGAGAGACAATGTCCGGGGCAATATGGCCGTAAGCGAGTCCGAGCGAGGCGATCACCAGTGAAAACTCGCTCGACTGCGAAAGGTTGAGGGAAGAGAGAATTCCCACGCGTGCGCCGAGCTTCATGACCATGCTGACCGGGAGGATGGAGGCCACCCTGCTGCCAATGATAAGAGCGGAGAGAAGAAGACCCGCCATGAGCATGTCGAAGGAGCTGATAAGGATCTGCATGCCCAGGGACACGAAAAACAGCGTGACGAAGAAATCGCGGAGCGAGCGGATCTTGGCGATCACGTCGTGTGAATAGGGAAAGGTGGAAATGCTGACTCCTGCGATGAGCGCTCCCATGGCAATGGAAAATCCCTGGAGCAGAGCGAGCCAGCACATCACGAAACACCATGCCATGGAGAGCACAAGGACCATTTCCGGATTACGAGCCACCCGTTGAAATGCGGCAGGGAGCACATAGCGGCTGACGAGAAAGCTCACAAGAACAAGCCCCAGGCCCAGAACGATGGAGAGGAAGACAGGACCGATCGAAGGATCGTTGATATTGCTCTGGCCGGCCAGAACGAAGATGGCGAGCACGTCCTGAACCAAGAGAATTCCCAGGGTGACGCGGCCCGGCAGGGTGTCGAGCTCGCCGCGGTCGCTCAAGAGTTTCACGACAATCATCGTGCTGCTGAACGAGAGTGTCACCCCGATGTACACCGCGTCAAGCCCGCCGTATCCCAGCCAGACAGCCGTCAGGTACCCGAGGCCGGAACAGGCCACAACCTGGAGAATGCCGATAACGGAAGAGGAAGCCCCGGAGCGAACGAACTTCTTGACGTCGATTTCCAATCCAACAATGAAAAGCAGAAAGGCCAATCCGAGCTCGGAGATGGCAGTGACGTCGTCCTGATGCTGAATGAGCCCAAGGCCATGCGGCCCAATGATCATGCCGGCGGCTATATAGCCGAGGATCGGAGGCTGGCGGAGGAACTGTGCCGCATACGCGAGGATTGAGGCCGCGACGATGGACAGGCCTATGGCAAAGAGAATGGTGGAATGCATTTGGGGGCAAAAAAACACAACATCGTACGAAATGTTTTGTTCACGTTCAAACACCCGCCTTCGATCGTTGGTTTTCCAGACTCTTTTTGCTTAGTTTGAATATCCACCATCACCTGTTGTATGATCGGCATCGAATACATCCTGCTGGCTGGCTCAGTGCTGATTCTAATCAGCACCGCGATCGGCAAATTGTCGGACAATCTTGGCGTACCCACGCTGGTTCTCTTTCTGGTCGTGGGGATGCTTGCAGGTTCCGAGGGGCCGGGAGGCATCCAATTTGATGATCCGGGCCTGGCAAGCTCCATTGGCATCGTTGCTCTCGTTTTCATTCTGTTTGGGGGAGGACTCGACACAAAGTGGCATGATGTTCGACGAGTCCTGGTTCCTGCCGTCGGTCTTTCCACCTTCGGGGTGCTCGTTACTGCTCTTACCGTGGGCGGGTTCACCTACTATTTTCTTGATGTTCCCATCGAGTACGGCTTTCTGCTGGGGTCCATCATCTCCTCGACGGACGCTGCCGCCGTCTTTTCTGTACTGCGTTCGAAGAATGTGAGCCTCAAAGGGAGGCTCAGGCCGCTGCTGGAGCTGGAATCCGGGAGCAATGACCCCACGGCAGTGTTTCTCACAGCCGGTTTCCTCTCGATCATCCGTACTCCTGAAACCACCTTTGTGAACCTCCTTGGTCTCTTCGTCGTTCAAATGGGGCTGGGCGGGGTACTAGGATATTTCATGGGACGGGCCATGGTCGTCCTGTTGAACCGGCTTCGCTTTTCCTACGATGGCATCTATCCTGTGTTCGCTTTGGCGTTCGCGTGCCTTATCTATGCCAGTACGGCCGTGCTCGGGGGATCCGGATTCCTTGCGGTGTACATTGCCGGTATTGTTCTTGGCAACAGCGAATTTGTTCAAAAGAAGAGCCTGTTCCGGTTCTTTGACGGGCTGGCATGGCTCAGCCAGATCGGAATGTTCCTGGCCCTCGGATTACAGGTATTTCCTTCGCGACTGGTTCCCGTAATCACCATCGGCCTGCTGGTCTCGGGGTTCCTCATGTTCGTGGCAAGGCCGTTGAGCGTTTTTGTCATGCTTGCGCCGACACAATTCGATTGGCGGGAGAAGCTTTTCATATCCTGGGTCGGTCTGCGCGGATCCGTCCCCATCATTCTTGCCACCTTTCCTTTGCTCGCAGGGATTCCCCGGGCCGACCTCTTGTTCAATCTTGTCTTCTTCATTGTCCTTACGTCCGCCCTCCTCCAGGGTTGGTCAATTCCCCTCGCTGCCCGCCTCCTCGGCCTGGCCACGCCGCTTGAACGGAAGAAATCTCATCCTCTTGAGTTTGAGCCGATGGCAGGAAGCGACACGGAACTTGTTGATTTGACGGTTCCCTATCATTCCGATGTTGTGGGGAAATCGATCGTCGAGCTGGGACTACCTCCAAACAGTCTTATCGTTCTCATCGGGCGCGGCGACCAGTATCTGGTGCCGAGCGGAGGAAGCGTCTTTGAGCCGGGGGATACCATCCTCATTCTTGTCAATAAGGCCGATCTTCCGGTTGTACGGGAGATTCTTTCCCGCCGAAAGCTACCGGACGATTGAGTGTCATGAATCTCCGTCATCGTGTGTACTTCAAGGATGCCCTCGCGCATCTTCAACGTGTGCCTGATCACAGCGTTGACCTCATTGTGACAGATCCTCCTTATGGCCAGGATTATTCCACTGGACGGCAGAAACAAACCGTTCGGAAGACCACGCGGATAGCAAATGATGCGGGGGAGCTGGACATTGGCAGCCTGATGCTTGAGATTGACAGGGTGACGAAGCCCTCAAGCCATTGCTACATCTTCACGAGTTGGAAGACGATCGATCGGTGGAAACGCGAATTCGAGAAGTACTTCGTTCTGAAGAACATTCTGATCTGGTCCAAGGACAACCACACGGCGGGGGATCTTCATTGGAGCTACGCGCAATCGTACGAAATGATCCTCTTCGGAATGAAGGGGAGGAAGCGGCTGAAGGGATCGAGGGATCGGGACAGCGTGTACCTTCCGAAGGTCAAATCACACGAGCAGGTTCACCTTCTGCAAAAGCCGGAACGGCTTGTCGAGTATCTCATCGGCAAATCATCGGACCGGGGCGACGTTGTTCTTGACCCGTTTGCCGGATCGGGCACGGTGGGTGCGTGTTGTGCCCGACTGCTCAGAAACAGCATCCAATTCGAAATCGACCCGCGATACAGACGTTTTCTCCTGACTCGTCTTCGCCAGGCGATTGCGGATTCCAGCGTTGAACAGGAGGTTGTGGTGGAATAAAAAAGGCGGCCCGAAGCCGCCTTGTGTGTTACGGACGCACGTCCACTGCGCTACATCGCCTCAGCAACACTACGGATCATGATGCCGTTGACACCACCCTTCACCCTTACATACCCCTTCGCCTGGACGTTTTTTCCGATGAAATCCATCAGCAAATGGTTGGGGCTCTTCTTGTGGTCGTCGGGGAGCAGGGAGACATAGAGCTTTCCATCGGACGTCAGGATGCCGAGAGCTCCACCGGCCTTGGCGCATGCTGTTGCGCAGGCAACATGATCGGGTCCGCGGGCATCACCAGCAAGGTAACAGGCAACGTCCACCACCTCGCCCGTCACGGTCGCTTCCTTGGACCTGGCATCCTGGGCACTGAGGGTGGCGACGAACAGGGCGGACATCAACAGCGAAGAAACGGTGCTCCTCATCATAAGGCCTCCTTGTTTTGTGGCGTGATACTTCTTAAACCTTTCCCGCCGGTGCCGGGTTCCCGGCATCATCCGTTGCCGCGCTCCCTGCGGCGGCCTTGCGGGCCATCCTGACACGTTCGTTGTGATCCAGATATCTCTTGCGGAGTCGGATGGATTTCGGCGTGACCTCAACGTATTCGTCCTCCCCAATCCACTCAATGGCCTGTTCCAGGGTTGGCAAACGCGGCGGCTCGAGCCTGATGGCCTCATCAGATCCCGAGGCCCGGATGTTGGTAAGCTGTTTTGTTTTGCAAACGTTGACCACCATATCCTGTTCACGCGAATTTTCGCCGACGATCATTCCTGCGTACACCCTCGCCCCGGGCTCGACAAAAAACACACTGCGCTCCTGAAGCTTCCACATGGCGTACGCCACCGCAACGCCCTCCTCGAGCGACACCAGCGCGCCACGGGTCCGGTGTGCCAGATCGCCTTTGTAGGGCTCGTATCCGTGGAAGTTATGATGGAGAATTCCGGTCCCGCGCGTCTGGCTCATGAACTCGGAGCGGAAGCCGATCAGGCCTCGCGCCGGCACAATGAATTCAAGACGCGTATTGCCCTGGACCTGCACCATGTTCTTCAACTCCCCCTTCCGCCGGCCCAGATTCTCGATGACTGTTCCCACATATTCATCGGGCACATCGATGATAACGTGCTCCATTGGCTCGCAAAGGACGTCGTCGATGCGCTTGAAGATCACTTCCGGTCGGGACACCTGGAACTCATACCCCTCACGCCTCATCGTCTCAATGAGGATGGCGAGATGCAATTCACCGCGTCCGCTCACCTTGAACACGTCCGGTGAATCTGTCAGCTCGACGCGCAGGCTGACATTCGATCTGAGCTCGCGGGCGAGACGCTCACCAAGATTGCGCGTGGTGACGTACTTGCCTTCCTGGCCGGCAAAGGGCGAATTGTTGACGATGAAGTTCATTGAGAGCGTCGGCTCTTCGATGGAGACGAAAGGAAGGGGAGTTGGGTCCGACGCGTCGGCGATCGTCTCGCCGATGTCAACATCCTCCATGCCTGCGAGCGCGATGATGTCGCCCGCTGAGGCCTCCTGCGTTTCAATGCGTTTCAAGCCTTCAAAGGAATAGATCTTCGTCACCCTCGCGTCCTCAATCGACCCGTCGCGATGGATCACCTTCATGGCTGAGCCATCGCGGATCGTGCCTCGCACAATGCGGCCGATTCCGAGCCGGCCCAGGTAATCGCTGTAGTCGATGGTGGTGACCAGCATTTGGAATGGCTGATCGGGGTCTCCGGGGGGCGGAGGAACGGCGCCGACAATGGTTTGGAACAACGGTTCCAGATTGGAGCTCTGTTGGTCGAGCTCGAATTTCGCCACTCCCTGCTTGGCAACGGTGTACACGGTGGGGAAATCCAGCTGTCGATCATGAGCCCCCAGGGAAAGGAAGAGCTCGAAGACCTCGTCCAGGACCTTATGGGGGCGGGCATCCTTGCGGTCGATCTTATTGATGACCACGATGGGCTGGAGGTTGAGGTCGAGGGACTTTTTCAAGACGAACTTGGTTCCGGGCAGTGGACCCTCTGCCGCGTCCACGAGGAGGAGCACGCCATCGACCATCTTGAGCGTGCGCTCCACCTCCCCGGCAAAATCCGTGTGTCCGGGGGTATCCACAATGTTGATCTTGATGTCGCGGGATTCCCCGGCCGGGCGGTAGAACACCGCAGTGTTCTTCGCGAGGATCGTGATGCCTCGTTCCCGTTCAAGCTCGTTGGAATCCATGACTCGCGTGGCCACGGCCTGGTTGGCCCGGAACGTGCCGGTCTGGCGCAGCATGTGGTCCACCAGCGTCGTCTTGCCGTGGTCCACATGGGCAATGATGGCGATGTTCCGTATGTCGTTTCGTGATCTCAAAGGGTGTTCTCTGCGCAATCTTCCAAAATCTGCGCGAAATCAGCGTCAGAATAAAAAATGCCCCGGACGATTCCGGGGCACGGGTAAGATACAACAAATTCCTTCGATTTCAAAACATCAGATCACGATCATAACACCGGCACTGAGAGTTCTGTACTTGGCGAGGTTCAGGTCCACATTCACATTCACCAGAAGGATCTTGATGGACGCGCCCAGCACGATGCGTGAGGAGTTTTCACCCTCTGCCTCAAATTCAATCCGTTCCTGGGTTTGTCCGGAGGGTGTGTCCACGGTGTAGTCGTAGGCCCACTTCATCTTCGCGCTCTCAAGGAGGAAGCCCGCATAGGGCGTCAGATTCAGGAATCCCCATCCCAGACGGATGCTGGCATTGACCCCGAACGCTGTTGCTGAGGCATCCATGAGCGATCCGACCTTCAGATTCTGCGTAAAGAAGGCCGCGGCTACTTCGAACGGAAGAGCATCCTCCCCCCCGAACCATACCATCGGATTGTGCTGAATGCCGAAGCCGAAATACTTGAACTTCCCGATTTTTTCATCGATCTGCACTTCGGGAAGATAACGGAACGTGAATTGCGTACCGAGGAAGGTTCCGAGGCTCAGCTGAGGGGTTCCAAGAGGTACGAACCTGGCTTCCTCGAGGAGGCCTCTGACCGGAAGCCCGCTGGCGTAGGATGGCAGGTTGGTGGGCGTGCCGTTGACGTCGATCGTTTTGCCCGGAAAGCTGATGAGGAGGCTGTCCTTGTTCGATCCGACAATGGTTGGACCGGAGAAGGTCACAGTGAATTCCTGGGCAAGAATGGCATTCTTGATGTCATTCCAGGCCCCCGGGTTACTCGGTGCGGCCTGCTGAGCGAGTTCGGAGGCCATGGCATCAGTGAAATGGAAATTTCCCTCCAGCATGAAGGACCGGTGCGTGTCCTCCATGATCGCTCCCATGGCTACCAGGCCGAATTCGAGATCGAATCCGAAGGTCGTTGCCCATGGTGCACGGTGAAACCACCCGGAATTCAAATCAGCACCAAATCCGGAAACGATCGGCGCGATGTATGCCTTTGCGGCATCCCGGGCAAGATTGCCCAGAGTGGCCTCCAGATCGTCGTTGGTCTCATCTTGTGCAAGCACAGGGGAGAGGGGAAGGACAAAAAGGAGGGCAAAGCAGAACAGCAAAAAGCGGTTCATACAAATCTCCCAGAAACTGCAAGTGAAAGAACGTAGTGACGAAGTATAGCAAAACAACACAGCGGAAGCAACTAACGGAGGATGAAATGTGAGGCCCGACACAAACAGCGGTGGAGAATGCCGCGCTGCGAATGGTTTCCTCCCAGGAACACAGTCATCAACGCGGCTCCTCACACCGCAGGATAATTCAACGACCAAGAGTCTAGGCGATCAACATGGAAAATTCAACAACAAAATGTTACGTATAACGCAGATTTTTGCTTCTCTTTCGTCCGTTTCGTACTTTAGTCCACCCTTCTGTTCTCCTCGCCGGGGAATGGAGGGGATTGGTGTTTTTTTTCCGCTTGATTGCATTCAATGATCGACCTTCTTCAATCCACCCTGTCTCTTTCTGAGCCATTCCAGCGAACGCTGGAAGCGACACGTTCCCTCACGCCGGGCAAGGCGGTCACGGTGACAGGACTCAGCGGGTCTCTCCTTGCAATTCTCGTGAGCCATCTTGCGCGTGAAGGAGAACGGCAGGTGCTTGTTGTGGCCGCCGATCGCGATGACGCCGAGAAGCTCCGTGATGACTGCGTGACAGCAGGTGCCGGCTCCGTTGGATTGTATGTCCATCCCCCGCACCACGTCACGACGTCGCTGGACGTGTCCGCGCCTGTGATGAATGTGGAGGCCCTTCGGATGCTTGTCAGCAGGGATCCCGCGGTGATCTGCGCTTCTCTTGAAGCAGTGCTCGGACATATCCCCCCGCCAGCCACGTTTGGCGAAAAGTGCATAAGGATTGATGCAGGAGCGGAGATCCCTTTCCAGGATTTGACAGAGCGCCTGGTCGTCCTCGGCTTTGATCGAAAGGAGTTCGTTGAGGAATACGGCGATTTCGCTGTCCGAGGGGGAATTCTGGACGTGTATCCGTACAGTGGAGAACACCCCGTGCGGATTGAGTTCTGGGGTGACCGGGTGGAGTCAGTCAGGGAATTTGATGTGCGTTCACAGCGCTCGATCCGCGATCTCGGCGCCGCGACGCTTGTGGGTAATATGTTCAAACCCGAAGAAGCTGCGCTGCAAGCCGCGATGATTGACTATCTCCGGCCAGACGCTCTTGTCGTGCTGGACGAGCCGGTACGTCTTCGGCAGGAAGCAGATGAATTACGAAAGGAAGGGGTCAGCAACATTCAGGACGTCGAGGCTTTTGAAGAACGCACGCGTTCCTTCAGGAGGCTTATCCACACAAGACTCGGACACGCCGGCGCGGACGTTGACTTTGGCGGTTCGCCTCAGCCCCTGCTGAACGGGAGCGTGCGCCTTCTGGCAGAGGAAGTTCGCCGGCGTCATCGGGAAGGGTATGTAGTCGTCCTTGCCAGCGACACCGCGGAAGAAAAGGAACGGTTGAAGCAGCTGCTTGAGGAGGAATGGTCGCAGCGCGGCGAAGAAATTGTTCCGATCAGATTCACGGAAGATGCCGTTCACGAAGGCTTCCTGTATCCGCCGTCCCGGATTGCATTTTTCACCGAGCACCAGCTCTTTGGGCGGTTGAAGCGGAGGGGGACGGCCAGGCGGACGAGGTTCAGAGGACTCAGTCAGCGCGAGCTTTCACGCCTGACCAGAGGGGATATCGTCGTCCACCGGGAATACGGTATTGGAAAGTTTGCAGGCCTTCAGACGATCAGGATCGGGTCCGGCGAACAGGAAGTGATGAAAATCATCTATGAAGGAAACGATGTTCTCTATGTCAACCTGAATTTTCTGAACCGGGTGCAGAAGTATTCCTCTCGGGAAGGCCACATCCCGAAGCTGACGAGGCTCGGAACGCCTGAGTGGGACAGGCTGAAAGAGCGGGCCAGAAGAAAGATCAAGGATATTGCCCGCGACCTGATTGCCTTGTACGCAAGGAGAAAGCATGAGCCGGGCTTTGCGTTTTCACCCGACAGCCATTGGCAGAAGGAGCTGGAGGCGTCGTTCATGTTCGAAGATACGCCCGATCAGGCCCGGGCAACGCTCGACGTGAAGAGGGACATGATGCAGAAAGCGCCAATGGACCGGCTCATTTGCGGGGATGTCGGATTCGGGAAGACGGAGGTGGCGGTTCGGGCAGCCTTCAAAGCGGTGCTCGATGGGAAGCAGGTCGCGGTTCTCGTCCCCACAACCATCCTCGCTCAACAGCATCAGCTGACGTTCCTGGACCGTCTTCAGCGCTACACGGTGCGTGTGGAGAGCCTCACCCGCTTCAAATCAAAGAAGATGCAGAAAGAAATCCTGGAGCGATTGCAGTCAGGAGAAGTGGATGTCATCATCGGAACCCACCGGCTTCTTTCCAAAGACGTCCACTTCAAGGATCTGGGCCTGCTGATCATCGACGAGGAGCACCGGTTCGGCGTGAGCGCGAAGGAAAAGCTGAGAACGCTCAAAGCCGCCGTTGACACGCTTACCATGACGGCTACCCCGATCCCGCGCACCCTCCAGTTTTCACTTCTGGGCGCGCGGGACCTGTCCATCATCAACACCCCGCCGCGCAATCGTCTCCCCATTATGACGGAAATCGCGCAGTTCGATGTGAAGTTGATGCGAGAAGCCATCCTGAAAGAAATGCATCGCGGTGGGCAGGTCTATGTGATTCATGACCGGATTCACACCATGGACGAGATCATCCAGCTTCTGCGCAAGCATGTTCCGGAAGCGCGCATTCATGCCGCGCACGGACAAATGAAGGGGCATGAACTGGAGAAAACCATGATCGAGTTTTTGGAGGGCCGGTACGATGTGCTCGTGTGCACAAAGATCATCGAATCGGGCATCGACATTCCGAGCGTTAACACCATCATCATTAACCGGGCGGACCGGTTTGGGTTGGCGGAGCTGTATCAGCTGCGCGGACGCGTGGGGCGATCGAATGTTCAGGCCTATGCCTATCTCGTCACTCCACCACTGACATCGCTTCCGCGCGAAACGTTGCGCCGGCTTCAGGCAATCCAGGAGTTCACGGAACTTGGATCAGGATTCAATCTGGCCATGCGAGACATGGAGATCCGCGGCGCCGGGAACCTCCTGGGAGCGGAACAGTCCGGATTCATTCTGGACATGGGCTTTGAAATGTATGAGAGAATCGTCGAAGAGGCAGTGCGGGAATTGAAGGAAGAGGAGTTCTCGGACCTCGTGCTTCAAAAGGGGGGTGAACCTGAGACGGAGACGATCATTGAAACCGATATGGAGGCTTTGATCCCGGAAGTCTATGTTTCATCCGATTCGGAACGCCTGGATATTTACAGGCGGCTCTATCAACTGCGCGATGCTGCCGAAGTGGACGAGATCGCAAAGGAACTTGAAGATCGCTTTGGCGAGTACCCGCCCGAAGTCGAGAATCTCCTTCGAACCGTGAGGGTGAAACTGGCGGGTCAGGCGCTCGGTTTTCCAAAAATCCAGGTTTCACGCAATACATGTACGATTTGGATGCCTCCGGAACAGAAGACAGATTTTTACGCGTCGCGGAATGGATCGTCCTCCAGGTTTCAGGCCTTTACCGAAGCTGTTCTCCGGCTCAAGGACCATCGCCCAAGGTTCCGTCAGGAGGGCAAACACCTGAAGCTCAATCTTACGATCCCGGATTTCGTACGTGCCGACGGGAGACTGGAACATATCGGTGAAGTACTCCGCCAACTAAGGACCGGCTCATGAAGGTCTTCAGCATCCTCCTCGTCGTTCTGTTCGTCGTCTTTGCGCGGTCGGGCGCATGCGCCCAGGATTCCCTTGCTCTTTTTCCGGATCGCAGGATCGTTTCCGATCTTACCGCAGACGGATCCGCTCACCGGTTTGCCGCGAGCCGCGTGTTTGATGACGGTGAGGCCGAGGTCAAGGTAGGTGGAGTCGTGCCCGTTCTGGAGGCGTTGCTGATGAACAAGCTTGTCCAGGGAAGCATCGGCGCTTCCATTCAGGCCCGGCTTGATCCGGGAACCAGCATTGCGGTTCGGAGCGTGGAATTCACGGTGGACTTCCTCCTCGTGGATGTTCAATGGTCGTCGGGACTCATGACTCGGTTTGGGATCGGGCATGCGAGTCATCATTTGGGAGATGAACCGCCTGACTCAACCGGGACGTCTGCAATCGATTACAGCAGGGATTATGTTTCCGCTTTCATCCTTGGTGCGATCCCCCGCCTTGGCGGCCTGGTGTACGCCGGAGCAAACTACGCGTATGGCTATGTAGTAAGGAGGCCGATCCAGAAGCCCCTGGTCCTTCAGACAGGATTCCTTGCCTCGCTTCCCCTTCTTGATCCTTTGGCCGTGTACTGCGCCGGAGATATAAAAGTCCGGCAGGAACTGTCCTACGGAACGACCCAACGGTATGAAGCGGGGTGGCGGTATGGGAAGGGTCCACGGTCGGTCCGGTTGGGGATTTGGCACACCGCAGGCTTCGACGAGCGAGGCCAGCTCTTCGGAAAGGCGCGAAATGAATGGGGTGTTGGGATCTTCCTGAATATCTGATCTTTTGATTGCGCCTCCCTCCGTTTTTTCGTAGTTTCGGAACACTCTTGACGGACAAGCCATGGCCGATCTCTCCTCACAGCAAGTAAGCGAACTCACCGCACGGTACACATACGGCACGTGGAGATTTCAAAAAGGGTGGAAGCCGCTCCATATTGTCGATGCGGAAGGATGCCACTTCACCGATGCCGCCGGGAAGCAATACCTCGACTTCTCTTCACAGCTCATGTGCGTGACGCTGGGGCACAAGAATCAGGCAGTTATCCGGGCGATTGAAGAACAGGCGCGCATGCTTCCGTACATTGCCCCGGGATTTGCCACGACCGTTCGGGCGGAGCTGAGCACATTGTTGCTTGAAGTCCTTCCGGCCGGACTGGAAAAGTATTTCTTCACGACGTCAGGAACCGAGGCCAATGAAGCGGCTTTCAAGATTGCAAGGATGGTAACGGGGAGGACCAAGATCATCGCTCGGTACCGCTCGTACCATGGATCCACCATGGGCTCGATCGCGGCGACGGGCGATCCGCGCAGATGGGCCATGGAGCCGGCGGGGAAGATCCCCGGCGTCATCTTCGCTCCCGAGGTTCATTGCTACGATTGTCCGATCCATCATACGTATCCCGGGTGTGGAATAGCGTGCGTCGAGTATATCGACCACATGATCGAAAATGAAGGTGACGTTGCAGCCGTGATTGTGGAACCGGTCGTTGGGACCAACGGCGTGCTCGTGCCGCCCGCCGAATACATGCCGCGTCTCAGAGAGATCTGCACCGCCCGCAATGTTCTGCTGATCGCTGATGAAGTCATGTCCGGATGGGGAAGAACAGGGGCATGGTTTGCAGTGGATCATTGGGGTGTGAAGCCCGACATTCTTGTAACAGCCAAGGGCATCACGGGGGCGTACGTTCCTCTCGGCTTGTGTGCAACAACGATGGAGATTGCGCACTATTTTGACGACCATTTCTTCTCGCACGGTCATACGTACGAGGCCCACCCCCTGACACTGGCTCCGGCCGTCGCAGCAATCCGGGAAATGAAGCGCCTGGAACTGGTGCAACGGTCTCGCGACCTGGGTCCCCACGTCGGGAAAGCGCTCAAGAGCCTTATGGAACGCCACGTCAGCATCGGCGATGTGCGGGGCCTGGGGCTGTTCTGGGCCGTGGACCTTGTTCGGAATCGGAAATCAAAGCAACCGTTCAATACAAAGACAGACAAGATTTCGGGAAAGCAGCTTGTCGTGGAGAAGGTCGCGACCGAAATGATGAAGCGGGGTGTCTTCGTTCAGCCCTGGCTGAGCCATCTGGTGATCGCCCCGCCGCTGATCATTTCGAAGAAGGAGATTGACGAAGGAATCGCGGCGCTTGATGCGGCGCTCGCAATCGCAGACGCCGAGGCAGAATCATGATAGCGATAACCAGGGAGGACCCAATGAGACGTCTCTTTCCATTCCTTGTTGCCTGCGCAGTGCTGTGTTCCGCTGTTGCGGTGGGCCAGAAGAAACAGCGTGCGCGGGATCTCGGGATTCCATTTGAAGGCACTCCGGGCGAATGGAATGCCATCACTGATGTCAAGGGAGTCGAGGTGGGATACACGACGATCATCGAAGGAAGCGGAAAGCTTGTTCGCGGAAAGGGTCCTGTACGGACAGGGGTCACAGCCATCTTCCCAAAGGGAAAGGATTTTCGAGACCGCGTGTTTGGAGCCTGGTTCACGCTCAACGGCAATGGTGAAATGACGGGGACGACCTGGCTTGAAGAGTCCGGTTCGCTGGGGAGCCCGGTCTTGATCACCAACACGCACAGTGTCGGCGTTGTTCGTGATGCCGTCATTGAATGGGGGGCGATGAAGGGAACGGGTGAAGGCTATTCAGGAGACTTCAGCCTTCCTGTCGTCGCGGAAACATGGGATGGAGGACTGAACGATATCAATGGGTTTCACGTGAAGAAGGAACATGTCTTTCATGCGCTTGACAACGCTGTGTCGGGTCCCATTGCGGAGGGGAATGTTGGTGGAGGCACCGGAATGATTGCCCATGGGTTCAAAGGCGGAACCGGCACGGCATCGCGAATGCTTGAAGAGCAGGATGGTGGCTACACGGTTGGGGTTCTGGTCCAGGCGAACTACGGATCACGGGAGCTCTTGCGTATTGCTGGCGTGCCGGTCGGCAAGGAAATCACGGATCTCCGGCCGAAGCGCGGCGCGGCACCTGAAGGCACCGGTTCGATCATTGTGGTGCTGGCAACCGATGCGCCGCTCCTGCCACATCAGTTGAAACGCATTGTGACTCGTGTTGCTCTCGGCATCGGGGTCATGGGCGGAAGGGGCGAGAACAGCTCGGGAGACATCTTTATCGCGTTTTCGACCGCGAATCCGGAGGTAGCGAAAACAAAGGGCCTCGCGACGCTTACCATGCTTCCCAATGAGCGCATGAACCCCCTGTTCCGCGCCGCGGTGGACGCGACCGAGGAAGCCATCGTTAATGCCATGATTGCCGCGGAAACGATGGTAGGAATCAACGGCAACACGGTGTATGCGATTCCGCACGACCGGTTGAAGGAAGTGCTGAAGAAATACAACAGGCTGGTGAACTAGGCGCCGTCCGCATGCAGACCTCAAATGCGGGACGTTCGCAGGAAGGGCACTTTGTTCAGGGCCTGGGGCTCACAAGTGCCACGACGATTGTCATGGGGGGGATGATCGGGTCGGGGATCTTCATTGTCTCCGCCGACATCGCGCGCCTCGTCGATTCCCCGGCACTGCTGCTCGGTGCGTGGATCATCGCGGGAATCATGACTGTGATCGCGGCTCTCACGTATGGAGAACTGGCGGCGATGATGCCTCAGGCCGGCGGCCAATACGTGTACCTGCGGGAAGCTCTTGGCCCTGTGTGGGGGTTCCTCTACGGCTGGACGCTTTTTCTCGTCATCCAGACCGGCACCGCGGCAGCGGTGGTCGTGGGATTTGGAAAATTCCTCGGCGTGTTTTTACCCTCCATTTCCTCAACAAACTGGATCCTCCACATTGCCCACGTTCCCGCCATACCCCTGGGTCCGATCCTGTTGGGCAACATGGACATCGGTCTCAACACGCAAAACCTCGTTGCCATCGTCGTCGTTGCCATTCTCACAGCAATCAATGTTTTTGGTGTGAAGCTGGGGGCGTTGGTGCAGAATATCTTCACATTTGCCAAAACGGTGGCTCTCCTTGGACTCGTCGGGCTTGGCTTGTTTGTCGCCAGGAACGCCGAGGCCGTCGCGGCGAATTTCGGGGACTTCTGGGCCAACGCGGCCTGGGGGACACAGCATGCAGTTCAGGTCGGCATGGACGGAGGGACCGTGCTGGTTGGCACGATCGCGATCCTGGCAATCGCACAGGTCGGATCTCTATTCTCTTCCGATGCCTGGAACAATGTCACGTTCACGGCAGGTGAAGTCAAAGACCCGAAGAGGAATCTGCCGCTCTCACTGGCTTTGGGAACCGGAATTGTCATCCTTCTCTACATTGCGGCGAACGTCGTGTATCTGATGACACTGCCGCTCAGAGGCGATCCCGCGGCGGCTGACGTGATTGGCCGGGGGATTCAGCATGCGGCTGAGGATCGCGTCGGAACGGCAGTGATGGAAGTGATGTTCGGCGGCGCCGGGGAATCGCTCATGGCCATCGCTATCCTCGTTTCCACGTTCGGCTGCGCCAACGGCCTGCTGCTCTCCGGCGCGCGCGTTTACTATGCAATGGCAAGGGACGGATTGTTCTTCGGGGCGGTGGGACATTTGCATCCCGTACACAACACCCCGTCACGGTCGCTGATCGTACAGGGAATCTGGACCGCGGTGCTCTGTCTCTCGGGAACGTACAGCCAGCTACTGGATTACATCGTCTTTGCCGTGCTGATCTTCTACATCCTTACCGTCGCAAGCGTTTTCGTTCTTCGAAAGAAACGTCCCAACGCTGAACGGCCTTATAGTGCATTCGGCTACCCCGTCCTGCCGGCGCTGTATATCATCATGGCACTTTACATCGACCTGATGCTTCTGCTTTACAAGCCCCAGTACACCTGGCCCGGCTTGTTCCTGGTACTGGCGGGCATACCGGTCTATCTGTTTTGGAAGCGGAGCCGTTCCTCCCTCAACTCATCCAGTTCTTCCTAGCCTCAGGATTCCATTTCACGGTTGTCTTCTTCAGCTTCGTGAAGAATTCAATAGCGCTCTTCCCCGTTATGTCGCCGACGCCGAATTTCGATTCGTTCCAGCCGCCGAAAGAAAACGGTTCCCGCGGCACCGGGACTCCGATATTCACACCAATCATTCCTGCACTGGCGCGTTCGGCAACATAGCGTGCCAGCCCCCCGTCCTGTGTGAACACCGACGCGGCGTTGCCGTATCTCGATGACCGCTGGATCGCGAGGGCCTGGTCGATATCCTTAGCTCTCATGATTGCAAGCACGGGCCCGAAGACTTCTTCCTTGGCGATGGCCATATCAGGACGGACGTGATCGATAATCGTGGGGCCTACATAGAATCCGTTCTCCTTTCCAGGAACGACCACTCCACGTCCATCGACAAGGACGCTTGCACCAGCCTGCTCTGCTTCGGTGATGAACCTCTCGATGCGCTCCTTTGCTTCACGGGAAATCACGGCCCCCAGGTTTGTTCCTGGTACAATAGCCCGCGCCGCCTCGCAGAGCCGCTTGATGATATGATCAACCTGGCCGACGGCGACGAGGGCCGAGGCCGCCATGCAACGTTGTCCTGCGCATCCGGTCATCGAGGCAGCAATGTTTGTGGCGGACATTTCCTCGTGAGCGTCTGCCATGACGATCAGGTGATTCTTGGCTCCGCCGAGGCACAAGGCACGTTTAAGGGATCCTGTTGCCCGGACATAAACCGCTTTGGCCACGGCAGTGGATCCTACAAAGGTCACCGCGTCAATGCCCGGGTGATCACAAATGGCCTCGACTGTTTCCCGTGCTCCGTGAACGATATTGAACACGCCGGGCGGAAGACCCGCTTCCGCCAGCAACTCCGCGATGCGAAGAGAACTCAGCGGGACGACCTGTGAGGGCTTCAGAATCATCGTGTTTCCAAGAACAAGCGCATTGGGGATCGTCCAATGCGGAACCATGCTGGGAAAATTGAACGGTGTGATCGATGCGACGAGACCGACCGGTACGCGATCGATCCGGCACTCCACGCCGCGGCTTACTTCAAGAATCTCTCCGGGTATCAATTGGGGCATCGAGGAGGCAAATTCGGTCAGTTCGATGGCCTTTTCAATTTCAGCGCGGGCTTCCTCCATCGTCTTGCCGTTCTCCTCATGCACCAGCGCAGAAAGCTCATCAAGATTTCTCTCAAGAAGAGCCTTGTATCGGAAGAAGACCTGTGCGCGTTCCTTTACGGGGGTTCCAGACCAGGCCTCGAAGGCTTTATGGGCGGAATTCACTGCGTCCTCGACAACATGCCTCCCTGAAGAGGGAGTTCTGGCGATCTCTGTGCCGAAGGAAGGGTTCATTACCGGAAAGGTCTCGGGGGAATCGGCGTCGACCCAGAATCCGCCGATGAAATTCTTTACCGTGAGGATTCCGTTGGTTCGCCGCACTCCCGCGGACAAGCGGGTTGAGGGGGCAGAAGGGGGGCTCTTGAGATTCATCTCAGTAGATCTTTCGTTTGAAGATGTTCAGAATTCCAGAGTACGGAAAGCGGCACAGAAAATCAACGCACGGCGGGAACACAGGAGAGTTACCTGTTGTTTCACAAGGCGATATGGAAAGACAAGCCAATCCGTTTTTCGAAACCACAAGACTTCAGGAAATTTTCCTGAAGGTGATGAACCTCGATGTTATGGCACGATTCTACAGCGAAGTCATCGGCTTGCGGGAGATCGGCCGAGGGGCTGGCATCGTGCGTCTCTCGGCAACCGGCAGGGAACCGGCACTCGTGGTCCTTCGGCAGGATCCTGCATTCATTCCGCGAAGTCCGGCATCGCCCGGGTTGTTCCATATTGCACTGCTGTATCCGGATCGGAGGGAGCTAGCGAGGGCAGTAAGAAACGCAGGGCAGCACAACTGGCGCTTTCAGGGGTTTGCCGATCATGGCGTCAGCGAGGCCGCATACCTTGCTGATCCGGAAGGGAACGGGTTGGAACTGTATCGCGACAAGCCCGTCGAAGAGTGGCCGAGAAAGGAAAACGGCGTTGCCATGGTTACGGAGCCGTTGAATGTTCAGGAACTGATCGCTGAGATCGACGGAGAGGAACTCTCTTCCGGCGCACATCCGGAGACAATGGTCGGTCATGTGCACCTTCAGGTCTCGAATCTCGGCAGAGCGGAAGACTTCTATCGGGGGGTTCTTGGGTTGGAGGTGACGCAGAAGGATTATCCGGGCGCTCTCTTCCTGTCCAATAATGGATACCACCATCATTTCGGATTGAACATCTGGAACAGCCGTGGCGTTGAACCGGGGCCTCCGGATGCGACCGGGCTGGAAATCCTGACGCTGTGTGTGGACCGGGGACGGTTTGAAGAGATTACGGAACGGGCGGCATCACAAATCCCGCAATCCTTCAGGCTGGAGGGTGAGGAAGCCGTTCTCGCGGACTCAGACGGCATTTTGACAAAAATTGTTTCAATACGGTGAGGAGTGCATCACCTTATAATAATTCCTTTAACCATCACAAATCCAAAAAAAGGAGAATGGGATGCGTAGTGTCTTGCTTGCGATCCTGACTTGGGTCGGCTTGGCTATGGGAACAGCCTATGGCCAAGAGGATCAATGGACTCTGGACAAGGCTCATTCACGGGTTCAGTTCGATGTCACGCACATGGCTCTGTCGGAGGTCACCGGCACCTTCAAAGAGTTTGACATCACATTTCAATCCGCGAAGGACGACTTTTCCGACGCAAAGATTTCGGCGGTGATTCAAGTGGCCAGCATTAGCACCGACAACGAACGGCGCGACAATCATCTCCGGTCGGATGATTTCTTCAATGCGGAAGCCTTTCCCACGATTACCTTTGCCAGCACGGCGTTTCAGCGTGTCGAGGGAAACAAGTACCGGATTGTCGGCGACCTCACGATTCGCGACGTGACAAAAAGCGTCACATTTAGCGCTGAACACAAAGGGACCATCAAGACGCCCCAGGGGCTGGTGACGGGCTGGACCGTCACGGCAACGATCAATCGATTCGATTACAATCTGAAATGGGACCGCATGATCGAGAATGTGGGTCTGGTGGCCGGGAAAGACGTGACAATCACCCTGAAGCTTGAATTCCGAAAGAGGGCCTGACGATAAATGGCGGAATCCCGGAGGACGCGGTTGCAGATCCTCCGGGCTTCGCCCGTCATTCCGCGGACGCCTTCAACTCGCGATGGGGAGCGTCGTGGCCTTCGATGGGTTCGAGATGCGTGATGATGTTAACGGGGGTTTTCAGCGAATCTTTGAGGATCCCCTCGATCTCGGTGGCTTTCCAATGTGCGGTTTCGATGGGAGTTCCCCTTGGGAACAGCAGATGGAATTCAATCCATAACGTTGTACCTGCGTTGCGGTAGCGTACCTCGTGGAATTCCAGATCCCTTGCGCGGGTCTCGCGCTCCAGAATTCCCTTGATGGCGCGCGCAAGCGAGGGATCCCCTTCATCCATTAATCCACCTACCGATTGGCGGACAAGTTTTCCGCCTGACCAGAGAATGTTGGAAGCAACGATCAACGCAAGGATCGGGTCGAAAGGCTTCCATCCCGTCCATACCACCAGAAGGAGGCCGCCTACCACCCCCACACTGGTCCAGACGTCTGTCAAAACGTGCTTTCCGTTTGCTGTGAGCACCAGCGAACCGTACTTCTTTCCCTTCCAAAGCAGGTAGGTCCCCAGAAGCCCGTTGATCCCTGCTGCTGCGGCGACGTACGCGGTTCCTTCCCCGAGATTCTGCAGTTCCAACCCTTCCAACCATTTCCTGATAGCCTCGTACATGATCGTCATTGCCGCCAGAATGATGAGGGCCCCTTCAACTCCTGCCGAGAAGAAGCTGACTTTTTCGTGGCCGTAGGGGTGGCTGGGATCCGCCGGCTTGAAGCTGAGCCAAAGGCTGTAGGCCGCAAAGGCCACTGCAAACACGTGAACAATCGACTCAGCCGCGTCGGAAAAAATTGCGGCTGACCCGGTGAGGATATACGCGTACCATTTGCCGGCGAGCATGAGGAATCCCACGACGAGAGACAGCCGGATGGCAAACTGCTGGTCCCGGATGGAGTTGTGAGAGAGTTCCTGTTCAGACAGCGCGGTGTTCATGAGGCGTGCAGAAGATGCCTCGCGGGATCATCCCCAGGAGGTGCCGGATCGGAAGAACACGACAAGGATCCAGCCGATAACCAGCGCAAGGACAATGAAGATTCTCAGCTTCTGATCTTCCGTAAGATTCATGGATTCAAGATAGAAACAATTGATGGGAGAAACAACGAAGTTCAAAGCATCCCGCTTTGTTTTCGAAGGACCCATTCCAGAACAAAAAATACAAGCGCCGCGATGAGACTGAAAAGATGGTTCCAGAAGCGGAAATCCGAACTCTTCACAATTTCCCTCGGTTCAAACGCCGGGAGGGAGCGGATGTCTTCTGCGAGCGTGGAAAGGGAATCGGGATCATAGAACCTTCCACCCGAACGAACCGCCAGCTGTCTGAGCAGATGAAGATTCGCGCGTGTTTCTACAAACTCGGTGTTTGATTCTCCCACGGAGAATGAGCCCCTCGGACGGGCAAGCACGTTTCCCCCAACCTCCACCTCTGCGGAGAATGCATACTCGCCCTTAGATGCACCATGAATCGCGCCTTCGTACCGACCATGCCCCAACGATGAGAGGGTGAGATCGAACTTCTGATCGCCGGATTGCGCCGTCATGGTGATGCGCGCATCCTCAACCGGGCGAAGCGCTTCGTCATACACCTGGGCTTCGAATTCCACGGGCTCCCCCTCGGTGAAGACATCCCGGAGTGGTGCCACCCGTATCCTCCGGTCATCCTCGCGTGTGGTCAGCCATTGGACGATATTGACCACAATATGATCCAGGATGCCGTCAGTTGAAGCCTCGCCAAGCATGTTCCAGCGCCAGAGACCATAGGCGAGAAGCGCCGCGGAGCGCATCTTGTTCACGTTTCTGCTGAGTAAAAAGGGCTCGTCGCGGATAGCAGTTCGTTCGCGGCGCACGGCGTGAATTCGTGATTCGGGCTTTGGCGAAATACGGGCATCGAGAGCAAAGACCGGTGGAAGCAAGGACCAGGGATCTTCCCCATATGAGGCGGGGAGGTGCAGGAGAGGATCCAGAGGCTGGGCACGCGGGTGCATGAAGACCGTGATTTCTGTGCCGGAAGGCTGTTCGACCACAAAAGGAAGAGCGGGGACAAGGTTCGACAGGGCATCGTAATTGAGCATTCTTGATGGAATAAAAAACAGGCCCGCGCCCCTTTCTGCGGCGTCGCGGATCTTCGGAAGGAGAGAACGGTCACTGCGGGTCGTGGGAAATCCGATGAGAATAATGCAGTCGGTTTCTGCAAAACGAACGGGTTCCGTATTGCGTATGCCCTCGGCAAAGACGCGCACCTGAAATGCTGAGTCGGCCTCGAGGGATCTTCGTACGAATGCAACGTCGGGGCTTGGGGCGCCGGCAAGGATCACGATGCGTGCTTTCCGATCCACAACCGTGGCCGAGAACACAGCTCGATTGTTGCTCGTGGTGAGCTCTCCGGGAATTGAGCTCACCTCCACCGTGTACCTCTGATTGCCTGGTTCGGCAGGTTTGTAGGAAAGGGCGGTCTGGTATTCAAGCGTCCCGGTACCAAGAGAGATCTCCTTCCGGTCAAGGAGACTGGTTCCCTGTTTCAGAGAGACAATGACCCGTTCGCCGGATGATCCCGAGCTTTTCAGATGAACATGCACGGGGGTTTCTGTTCCCGAATAAACTACTGCGTTGGCGCTCACACGACGGATCACGACGTCCCGCTGCTCCATCGTGTCGCCAATCCCGATGGCAAAGATGGGGAGGCCGGAAGCCTCAGGATCAAAGAGGGGGCTTCCGGGGCCCGTGTCGTTTCCGTCCGAAACAATCAAGACGCCGGCAACATGCTCCGCGAGCGACATCCTGGCGGCTGTTCTCAATGCGGAAGTGATGTCGGTTTCGTTGGCGTCGAACGTCAGCGAATCGGGATGGAAGGAATCAAGCACCCGGGGTTTGCTGCCAATGGTGACGTACCTCAGGATTCCGGTTTCGGCAAGGTTGTGGATCGCGGGATGGTCCAGAATCTTCAGGAGATTGTCGGACCGATTGCCCGTACGATCACTAATCGTCATGCTTCGAGAGTTGTCTACCAGAACAATGAGGGATGGCGGTTGAATCTCCCGATGCAAAAAGGAGAGGATTGGTTCTCCGAGGAGGAGGAAGAGAAAGAAAATGCCTGAAGCGCGCAGTGCGGCAAGAAAAAAGCGGCGAGCTGGTGAAACAGGTGGATTCGTTCTTCTGTAGGCCAGGGTCGCAAAAAGGACTGCGGTCCCTGCACCGACGAAGAGAAGACCAATGTTGAATGCACTCGAAAATGCGAAATCCGTCATGTCTTTGGCGGGCGATCACCGAATGAGGAGCATTTTGCCGGACCGCACAAACCCGGGGGACTGCAAACGCACGATGTACATGCCGCTGGACACGGGCCGCCCTGCATCATTGTCCCCTTTCCACTCAAGAAAGTTCGGCCCCGGAGAGCAGATCCCGCGAAAGAGAACCTTCACTGTGCGTCCGAGAATGTCGTACACGACAACCTCGACATCGACGGCGGAGGGGGCGTCAAACTGGACAATGGTCCCGGCATTGAAGGGATTGGGATAGTTGGGATGGAGGAGGAAGCCCAACGGCTGTTCGACCACCAGATAATCATTGAATGTGAAGAGGTTCCCCGGGGCGTTGTACGGGGATGTTCGGGATGAGCCCGACACATCGCGTGCAACAAAATAACCCCGTGGATACGTTGTATCTCCGGAGGCGGGCAAGGTGACGCTGTACAGGTTTGGCGTTGCTGTGGGAATAAGGAGCCTCCTGCGAAAAGGCGCTCCCGCATCCGTTTGGTACATCACGAAGAGCGAATCGCTCACGAGGGGGCTTTCGGACACAATGGAGATGAAAATGGAAAGTGTTGAATCGTTTCTGAGCGTCCGGGGTGTTGTGCTCAGAGCCACGCCGTGATACGTAAGGGCGGCCCGGGCATTGATCATCCCATGGCCGTAGTAGTTGTTCGGATAGGTGGCGGTGCGGGACGGATCGAACGGATCGGAAATCCTTTGTGCCGTTGCGATCAGCGCCTCCCGGATCTGCATGGGTGTCAGGTCACGTTGGGCGGAAAGAATCAACGCTGCGGCACCCGCGGTCAGCGGTGTTGACATCGACGTTCCGGCAGCGGAAACGTATCCATCGGTGGAGCTTCCGGATGCTCCGATGACTCCGACACCCTGGGCCACGACCTCGGGTTTGACGCGCCCGTCAGCCGTGGGGCCGGTGGAACTGAAGGGTGCGATTTCACCGTCGGAAAACGTTGCTCCGACCGCAATGATGCTGTCGGCATCGGCCGGGGCAATGAGCGAGCCTGTGAGCCCCTGAATCGTCTTTCCCGTGCTATCCTTTTGGTACCATCCTTCATTCCCCATCGCAGTCACAAGCAGAACGCCCTTGCTTGCCGCGATGCGGGCGGCTTTCGATGTAATGGCCGTATTCCCGTCGAGAGAATCATGAGTATACCAATCAATGTACCCCAATGACGTTGAAACAATATCAGCCCCTCGCATTTCCATCCACTCCAATGCCTCAACATAGAGATCCTCTTCGGCCGGTACTTCTGTACTGTCCATCTCCGTCTTTGCGAGGAGGAGAGAGGCCCTGTACGCGGGTCCAACCAAAACACCTTCTTTGAATCCGGCGAGAGCCGAGAGGGTGGTCGCTCCATGATTTCCTTGCGAAGCACTCTCCCAGGGCTGGCGCTGGGTGGACGGGAGGTCATGGATGAAATCATACTCATCGATGATTTCAATGTTGCGGAGGGCTTCATGCGACCGGTGATTGTTGAATCCATTATCGATCATGCCCACAATGACCCCGCGCCCGTCGATTCCGAGCTCATGGACCTCGGTCACTCTGATGTTGGCCACTTGCGTGCGGGAGATGCCGTAATCGATGGAGGTTTGAGGCGTCTTGGAAAGCCCAAAGCCGGGGGAAACGGGTTTTTGCTCCAGAGGCGGCCGGGTCAGTGATTCGACGGGCCGAGAGCCGCGGACAAACGGCAACGATGCCACGCGTGTGAGGGAGGCTTCATCGGCCTCGACCGACACGGCATTGAACCATCGTGAAATCGAAATCACCCTGGCGCCCGTTTCCTTGACCTGCTGCAGGTACGCGGGATCGACGGGGTAATCGTGGAAATCAATGATGCGTTCCGGAGGCAGAACCTTTCCCCGTCGTTCGAGGGCACGGGGTGATACACCGAGACTGGCCGCGAGGTCTGCGGTTGAAGTTTGCACTGCAGGCGGCTTTCCGGAAAAGAAGATCCAGGTGCGGGACGGAACGGACTGTGAGGGAGCGGGGCCGGAAAGACAGAGAAGAAAGCCTGCGAGGGCGAGCACACGATTCATGACAGATCCGGGTCGGTCGAACGCCGTCAATCGCTGGCGGACAGAAGCTTGTCAACGATCTCGACCGTGCCAATGCCTTCCGCTTCGGCATTGAAGCTTGGGACAATCCTGTGACGCAGGACGGGGTTGGCAAGGGAGCGCACGTCCTCAAGGTCGGGCGTGTGGCGCCCATGAAGGACTGCACGGGTTTTCGCGCCGAGAATGAGGTACTGGGATGCGCGTGGCCCTGCTCCCCAACGCACCCACGATTTGACAAAGTCGGGAGCAATGGAAGACTGCGGCCGGGTGCGATTGACGAGGGAGACGGCAAACTGAACGACGCTGTCGGCCACTGGTACACGGCGAATGAGATTCTGAAGATTGGTGATCTGCTCGCCGGTGAGGACGGGGCGAAGAGAAGCCTGCGAAGGGCTGGTCGTGGACTTTACAATCCGGATTTCCTCGTCAAAACTCGGATAGTCCAGCCAGAGATTGAACATGAAGCGGTCAAGCTGTGCCTCGGGAAGCGGATAGGTGCCTTCCTGTTCGATCGGATTCTGGGTCGCCAGCACGAAGAACGGTTCGTCAAGCCGGTAGGTCTGTCCTGCAGCCGTCACATGATGTTCCTGCATGGCCTCAAGGAGGGCAGCCTGGGTCTTGGGGGGAGTACGGTTGATTTCGTCGGCGAGAATGACGTTGGCAAAGACAGGCCCCCGGACGTACCGAAAGGCCTTCTGGCCTGTTGAAACATTTTCTTCGATGATCTCCGTTCCGGTGATGTCGCTTGGCATGAGATCGGGGGTGAACTGAATGCGGCTGAATTTCAGTTCCAGCGCTTCGGAAAGCGTTTTGATCAGGAGAGTCTTGGCGAGTCCGGGAACGCCGACGAGCAGGCAATGGCCCCGGGCGAGCAGCGCGATCAGCAAATGCTCAATCACCAGATCTTGTCCGACGATCACCTTTGCGATTTCCGTTCGCATGGCCTGGTAGGCCTGGGTCAGTGTACGGACGGCTTCGATGTCGTTCATCGTGAGGGTGTTCCTTCGCGGCTACAGACGGACTTCCCAGTATATCGTCTTCTTGAGCTCTTCAATCCATTCCGCATTCTTACGGTTGCGCTTGACAAAGAGCGCAAATTGCTCAATGCGGCGGTAATCGTCCTCCAGATTCATCGGATGGGCAGGAATTTTTTTCCGCACCTTCACGATCTGAAATCCATAGGTGCTCTTCAGGTTCACACGGTTCGGCTCGGAAATCTCGCCTTCCTCAAGCCCCTCCACAACCCGGGCAAATTCCGGTTCCAGCTGATCGAGGGTGACCGTGCCAAGATCTCCGCCCAGAGGCTTTGTTTCTTCATCCTCCGAATACTTCCGGGCAAGATCGGCGAACGATTCGCCGGCGAGAGCGCGGTCCCGCAGAGCACGGAGTGCTTCCACTGTGGCGGAATCGCTGGCGGCGCCCTTTTCGAGCCTCAGGAGAATATGCCGGACATGCACGGATTCCCCGCGGCGTTCAAGGAGTTGAATGATGTGATAGCCAAACTCTGTGTGCACGATGTCCGATAGCCCCCCCTCGGCGAGGGAAAACGCCACGCGTTCAAATTCGGGCACAAAAGTGCCGCGTTTAGCCCAGCCAAGATCTCCCCCCGAAGCCGCCGTACCGTCCTGGGAATGACGCTTCGCGAAATCGGCAAAATCCCCGCCCGCCTTGATGCTGTCGAGAATTGCCCTGAGGAAGGCTCTTGACCGTTGTTCGACCGACGAATCCGGCTTCGGCACCATGAAGATGTTGCTGAGCTCGTACTGGTCGGGCACGCTCGGAAGACTATCCTTGTAAGTCGCAAAGAATTCCTCGACTTCCCGGCGGGAGACGCTCAGATTCGCTTCCCGTGTTTGCCGCACTCGCTGAACGAGGAGCTGCTTGCGTATGTCGTCACGGAATTCCCTGCGAATTCTGCTGATCGGCATGCCGTAGTATTCCTCGATCCTGCGCTCGGATCCGGCCTGGCGGATCAGATTCTGCAACTGCTGTTCCAGGGCCTGAGCCACTTCATCGTCGCTCACCACCACGCTGTCGATGATCGCTTGTGCCAGAATGAGCTTCTCGGCGATCATTCCCTCCAGAATCTGTTTTCGCAGATCGGGATTCGAGGGATCAGCGCGGTTCTGCATGGCAACAAGCGTTGTTCGCTCGCGGAGTTCGGACTCCGTGATGATCTCCTTGTCCACCACGGCGATAATCCGGTCAATGACCGTCTGGCCCGCTGCCGATGACAAAGCGATGCAGAAGAGCAACAATCCTCGCAGTACTGTTCGCATGATCATTCCTGATTCCTCAACGTGACCGAATCCTGCGGCACCGAGCTCATAAGAATCTGAACAACATGGCGTGCACGAAGGTTCTCGAGCAAACGATCCATGATTTGACGCCGGCCGGCAATCGTGAGGCGGCTGCGGATCTCTTCCCTGACATGGGCAAGGTCGGCGATTTCGCCGCGGCGGGAAAGTTTCCAGGTGATGAGAACATAGTATCCCTCGCTTGTTCTGACGGGAAAAGACGGCTCGCGGCGTTGTGTCATGAGGACGGCTTTCCACAGTTCCCCGGGCAGAAGAGACCGCTCGGTATGGTATGAAGAATCCGCCATGGCAATAATCTGGGATGCAGTCGCCGGATCGGCAATCATTTCCCGGGCCGCGTCGGCCCAGGGTGTGCCTCGCACAACGCGCGCCCGAAATGCCACCGCAGGCCCCTGCTCCGCAAAGAGGATGAAACTGATAAGCGCAAGATCCTGAGAGAGGCGGAATTCCTCCTGGTTCTCGTTGTAGTATTGCTGAATCTGCTCTTCCGGGTTCTGCTGGGAAAGGCGGGTATAGACTTCCTGGTCCAGCAGCGCGTTGATCGCGAGTTGTCTCCGGATCTCGGTTATGCGCGATTCAAGCTCATCTGTCTTGTCAAGTCCGCGCCGGACCGCCTCCTGGTACAGAAGCTCCTGCGTGAGCCAGCGTTGGATGTACTCATGGACCTGGGCCTGGGAAACGCCGCGGGAAGAATCAAACCTGGCCACTACTTCCTCGAGCGTGAGGGTCTGGTTGTCGATGCGCGCGATCGGTGTTCTGGGTTGTTGGGGTTTCTGACACCCCAGAATTGTCAATCCGGCGCTCAGCAGTGCAAGGATGCTATGGCGTGGGAGGACGCGCAAAGGCATCCGAAAGCCTTTCGGGGTGCAGTTCAACACGGTATTTTTCTTTCAGCCGCTCGATCCACTGTCGCTCCAGAGTCCTTCGCTCGCGCTCCTGGTATTTCCCCGCCACCTCCTGGAGGGCTTCGTCAAACGTCTTGACCCTGGCGGAATCCTTGGCGATCACCTTGATGATCGACCATCCGGTTTCATGCCGAAAAGGAGGGCTGACGTCCCCGACCTCCATTGAATCGGCCTTGATCGTAAGGTCGTTTGCATACACGGACATCAAATCCCAGCGTCCGTGTTTCTCCCTGAATCCCGGACGAAGCGTGTACCGTGCCGCGAGAGAATCGAATTTCTCGCCGCGGAGGATCCTTTCATAGAGGGATCCAGCGACGCTGTCGGAACGCACATGAATCTCCGCGATCTGCACGCGGTCTCCCCAACGATATTCCTGCTTTGTCTCTTCGTAAAAGGCGCGCAGGAGGGAGTCGCTCATCTCGATCTTCCGCCATACCTCGTCCTGGTCAAGCCGGTAGATCAGGACGCCTTTCTCGTATTCGCGCATCAGATCCGCAAATCCCGGATAGCGTTCAACGGCCCTGAGGGCGTGGGCCTCGAGGATTTTCAAATCGACCACACGATCGATCATCACATTGATGTTGTGCTTCGTCAGGGAGGCGTGAGCGAAATCCTCCTGCGCCCCTATCGCGTCGAGAACCTCTGCAACGGTGAGGGACGTTCCCGCAAATGAGCACAGCCGTCGGCGCAAAAGTTCCTCGGATATTTCCGACCGCCAGTCGGGGGCGGAAGGGGTCTTCGTACTGTCAAAGACGCTGGCAAGCTCGTGGCGCAAGACCACATCGAATTCAAGTCCGTATTTCTTCTTCAGATTGTGCAGGTATTGCCCGTAATCCGATTGATAGTACTGCTGATTATACGTTTGCCGAAGTTCGGCCGCCATCTCCTCAAAGGGCGGGAGCGGGTGATGTCCGGTGATCTTGAAGATATGGTATCCGTAGGCGGCCTCGTATGGGATTGTGACCTCCCCGACTGGCGTCGAGAAAAGGATCGTCGCGAGGGCCAGAGGTACCTGCGACCGTGCGTAGGAACCTATGGTGCCTCCCTTGGCCCGGCTCGTCGTGTCCTCGCTGTAGCGGGCGACCGCGTCCTCAAACGAAAGTTCCCCGTTCCGAATGCGATCCCAGAGTGCAAAAACCGTGTCCCTCACCGCGCTGGTGTCCTTCTTGCTCCGGTCAAATCTTCGTAGAATGTGGCTGACCGCTACCATTCCGCGGTGCGGTTCGCGGGCCGACAGTTTGATAATGTGATAACCGAAATTCGTTCTGATCGGTGTTTTTGTGATCTCCCCCGGATTCAGCGCGTATGCTGCGTCTTCAAAAGGTCTCACCATCCGTCCTTGCGTAAACCATCCGAGGTCGCCGCCATTATTCTTTGAACCGGGATCCTGGGAGTACTTGATTGCAAGGCTGTCAAACGCGGTGGTGTCCGCCTGCTGAATGATCGAAACCGCCAATTGATAGATGTCGAGCGTGTCCTCGGGAGCAAGGAATGGGGGTACCCGGAGGAGAATGTGGCTTGCCCGCAATTCCTGTCTTCTTCTTTCGTACAACTCGCGCAACGCCGGCTCGATCAGTTCCTTTTCAAGAATGTACGTGGAGGCAACCGATTGGCGATACTCCCGCAGTTCCTTCTGAATGGTGCTGTCTTTGAGGATCCCCCGTTCCTCGGCCTCACGCAGTTTCAGCCTGTACGCAACGTACAGGTCTAGAAAGTCTCTCCGCTCTTTCAGGCCGGAATTTGCGGCATTTTCCCAACCCGCCTTGTTCCTGGCGAACTCGCCTTCATATTCCCGAATCGTGATTGGTTCGCCGCCTATAGTTCCCAGCGTGCCCGAGGAACCACAGCCGGCCAGCAGAATAGCCCCCGCAAGAAACCCCAACACAACTCGAATCATGACTTTATCTTCTTGTCCCACATGAAGTTAGAAGGCAACGGTGAACAACCAAAGTAACCAAAATTGAAATTGGAAACAACCAACATCAATGAACGAAAGGAAGGAATCAGCGAGGGAGAAGAAGGTCCTTCTTTCTTTTCAAGACCTGCCCACTTCTCCAGCTTTCAAGCTGATACCACTGCGGGGAAGCAGACGAGTGCACAATGTACTTGTCGGATCCGCGGGGAAGAAAGAAGCGAAGGGAAGTACCGGCAAACGTGATGGTGGCTGTCGGTTTTCGCAATGCAACGGGGGCCGTATCCAGGAATTCATCCGCTTTCAGATCGCTCAGGGCGGAAACCAGACTGTTGACGGTCCACTCCTGCGCCGGCTCGCCATCAACCGTCCAGAGAGAATCCTTCCACGCCACGGTGAAGGTCGTGTCACCGTAGGCAAAATCAATTTCGCGAATTTGGTCCTTCGGCACACGAACAATGGTCCGGTCACGCCATTCAGTGAGGGACCTTCTGGAAGAATACGAAATGGCGGCGTGGACGAGAACAACGTCGTTGGAGCTTTCCCTCCGGGCATACACTTCGGTGAAACCCGGCGCAGACTTGCCGATGATACACGTGACGGGCTCGCCCGCAGACACGCCGAAGGTGATTCGGGTCCCCGAGGTGTCAACTTCGAACACCTGGTGCTTCTCCGGTTTCGTGGAAATGATCGATCGCACGGAAAGGTTCGCGGCTTCCTTCAGGAGCGTACCGACGGCAACGGGGTCGGCTTTGTATTCCCGTTCTCCCTCAATCACCCATTCGTTCCCGCGCTTGCTCATTGAGATGGTTGCGCCATCCGAGGCAATCCTGATGGACGTCACATTCGCGGAATCAATCCCCAACAGCAATTCGCCGCCTGATTCGGGGAGGCTCATCTCCCCCGGCCTCTGCAAGACAAGGAACGCGGCAATCCCCAGAACGACGAGAAGAGCAACGAGAAAAATGGTGTTCCTGTTCATGGTTTCAGAGGGAGCGTTCGAGCGCCCGTTTCAATGCAACCCGCCGGCGCCATCGGAAAACGCCGTATCCCGCCACCAGGACAGGCGGAAGAAAAAGATTTACATACTTCAGAATCCGCTTGGTGCCATCGGATGCCTGCTCCAGGGGTGGCTGGGCGAGGTTCTTTGAGCGGATAGTGATGAGACCGGCGTCGTCGGCAATGTAATCCACGATGTTGGCAAAGAAGATCACATTGCCGCGACTGCCGAGATAGTCGTCCTTCATGAAATCGCCGTCACCAACGACCAGAATACGCGTTGGCGGACCGGCGACCACACCGGCGCCTGCCGACGTATCGGCAAAGGCGCTGGAAAAGGAGCCCGCGATCGACGCAGCCAGGGGAATACGGCTTTCATTGAGCTCAGGAGCGCCTGCGCGTTGCAGAGGATCAATCGGAATGAAGCCCGATTGCCGGCCGCTTCGTTCTGAGGAACTCACAAGCACTTCAGGTTTCAGACCCTTTGCTGAAGCGCCCGTGGTGTCGATCGAGCTGACAAAGAAGAACAGCACAGATTCCAGATCCTTCGAGACCACATGGTCCTGATTGAAGTTCGATGCGATGGGGAGCAAGGGGAACGGAATCTGGCTCTGGAACCGAAACATTCCCTGCTGTTGCATCACAGTGACCGGGGCACACTGGGCGTCGCGAACAAGATCGGCATTGACCCGGACGCCATAATGAGCCAGCAGGTCGCCAAGGCCTGGATCCACAGCCCGCGCAAAGCGGTCCTGCAATGTAGCAACGTGCCTGTTGATGAAAAAGGCGATCCTTCCACCGGAAACAAGATATCGGTCCAGAGCGATTCTGGCGGAATCGGAAAACCGCTCTTCCGGTCCGATCACCAGGAGGCCGGCCAGATCTTCCGGCACGACAGGATTGCTCTTCAGGTTGACCGGCGTCAGTTCATATTGTGATGAAACCATTTGCGCGGCCTGCTGGAACGAAGACGGTTCGGGTTCCCCATGCCCGGTCGTGTACCCGATCTTTTTCTTGACCCGAGTCGTCAGCCGCTTGAGGGCACTGCTGAGATCGTATTCCAGGGATTGGAGATTCTGCACGACCGGAAGCGTTTCCTTCCGGTCCTCATACAACATCACCAGGCCCATGTAGCCGCGCTTGACCTCCAGCCGGTCGTCGTTGATCACCTGCACCTGAACCGGGGCGATCCCCTGTTGTTGCGCCTCCTGTTCGCCCGGCTCGCCTTCGGGATTGATGAATTCGAAATGGAGCGTTCCATTGGAGTACGCCTTGTACTCATTGAGAATGTCAAGCGTCGCCCGCCGGTTGTTGTTGTACGGCGCCGGAAGGTCCTCCGTGAAGTAGGCTTTGACCGTCACGCGATCATCGAGGGAGCCCACAAGATCCCTGCTCGCCTGTGAGAGCGTGTAGATCTCCTGGGAGGTGAGATCGATCCGTCCAAACACCCGGATCGAAATGATGTTCACCAGGATGATGATGCCCGCAAGGAGGGCCGTTCTGATCAGGATATGGGATCGGGGAAACTTCACAGTTCTACCACTTGCGGCGTCCGAGGGCGACCATCGTGAGCCAGAGCATCATACCAAGAATGCTCAGGAAATAGACGACGTCGCGTGAATCTATAACGCCTCGTGCCATGTTCAGAAAATGATAATCCGTTCCCAGATACTCGAAGAGACTCACGAGGCTCGAGGGGACGAACAGCAAGATCTTGTCCAGGACAAAGAAGACTACAATCAGGAAGATTCCCAGGATGAAGGCAACAATCTGATTCTCCGTGACGCTTGATGCGAAGAGCCCGACGGACACGTACACACCTGCCATGAGGAGGAGTCCGAGGTATCCTCCAATGACCGGCCCGTTATCGATGTCTCCGAAAGAGGACACTGTCGCGTAATACACGACCGTCGGCAGGAGGGCGAACGCAATGAGACTCCACGCGGCGAGGAATTTTCCGATCACAATTTCGTCGTCATGGACCGGCTTCGTGGTCAATAATTCGATCGTCCCCGACTTCTTTTCCTCCGCCAGAAGCCGCATGGTAATGGCGGGGATGATGAACAACAACACCCATCGGGCAGTTTCGAACATCTCACGCATGGACGCGATGTTGATCAGAAAGATATTGCCGGCATAGAACCATCCGAGGAACGCCAGAAACACAATAATGACCACGTATGCAACGGCGGAATTGAAGTACGAACGGAGTTCCCTCACGTAGATCGGGCCGACGTTCTGAAAGCGCAGACGAAGCTTCTGGAGCGTACCGGTGATCATGATGGCTGGAGGGTTTCAGTGCGCGTGAGCTTGTGAAAGACTTCTTCGAGGCTGGTTGCCTTACGGCTGAGCTCGAGGAGAACCCATCCCTCGGAGACGGCTTTTCGGAAGAGTTCTTCGCGAACATCGGATCCCTTGGCGGTATGGAGGAGGAACCTGTGAACGGATCCGTCGGATCCGCGAAAATCGACGGTTTCGATATGCTGAAGCGACCGAATCTTTGGAAAGAGGTCGGTCATGACGTTGGCGACCGGAGCCTTGATCTCGACGGAAAGCGTTTCCGATCCCTGAAAGTTTCTCTGGAGCTCATCGGGTGTTCCATTGGCGACGATCGAACCTTCATGGATGATGATCACGCGATCGCAGGTGGCCTGTACCTCTGAGAGGATGTGGGTGGAAAGGATGACGGTTTTGGCGCTCCCGAGTCGTCTGATGAGATTCCGGATTTCGACGATCTGGTTTGGATCGAGGCCGCTGGTGGGCTCGTCGAGAATGAGCACTTCCGGATCATGAATCATGGCCTGAGCGAGGCCCACGCGCTGGCGGTATCCCTTGGAGAGTTCCCCGATGTCCTTGTGCCGGACGTCGCCCAGGCCGCACACGTCGATCATTTCCCGCTGCCGCTGTCGCAAGCGGTCGCTCCGAAGCCCGTGGAGGCGGGCGCAATACTCAAGGTACTCCAGCACGTTCATATCAAGGTACAGCGGATTCAACTCCGGCAGATAGCCGATCCTTCTTCTGACTTCGTATGAGGAGGTCCGAGTATCCAGGCCGTCAACTTCGACGGTTCCCGATGACTGGGGCATGTAGCACGTGACGATCTTCATCGTCGTGGTTTTGCCGGCCCCGTTGGGACCGAGGAATCCGAGAATCTCGCCCGTCCGGACATCGAACGAAATGTCGTTGACCGCTTTTTCACGGCCGTACTGCTTCACAAGATTTCGGACTGCAATTGCCATCGGGTTGATACTTTGGGATTTGGAGCGGTGCAGGGGATGCAACCGCAGAGCGCCGACGATTGGCGGACCTCATGGTAAAAAAAAGTGGCAATTTTGTCAATATAGACGCACAGACAGAAAAAGGGTTCCGGCTCAGTCCTGCTGAAAGAGGGGAATCTGAGCGGTGTGCGGGGCTATGAAGTCGTCGGTTGAAAGGTGAAGAGGTTTCTGGTTGAGGCCGTATTTTGCAGTGTTGATCTCGAAAAGGTCACGGATGGTCGCAGCGTATTCACCCGTCCCGGTCATTCTCGTACCGAATGTTGAATCCGAGAGTGCGCCGTCGCGAACATCTCTCAGACGAGCGAGAACACGGCTTGCGCGTCCAGGCAGTTCCCGTTCCAGCCATTCCCGAAACAAGTCCCTCAATCCATGGGAAAGTCTCACAATGGTGTATCCGGCTGAGCGCGCCCCCCTCGCAGCGGCTTCCTTCAGAATGGCGGGGATTTCCTGGTCGGTAAGGCCGGGGATGACCGGAGCCACGTTCACGCCGACAGGAATACCGTGTGAAGCGAGAAACGCCACCGTCTCCAGACGCCTGTGGGGTGCAGAAGTGCGGGGCTCCATGATTTTCACAAGGCTCTGATCCAATGTCGTGATGGTGATGATCACGAAAACCAGATTGCGACCCGCGAGCTCGCAAAGCACGTCGATGTCCCTTTGAATGAGGGCGTTCTTGGTAATCAGGGACACAGGATGGCGGTAGCGGGCAAAGACCTCAAGACAACGGCGTGTCAGTCCGAGGGTCCGCTCGAGCGGCTGGTAGCAATCCGTGTTGCCTGAAAAGACGATGACCTCGGGCTTCCAGGTGGGTGAACGGAATGTTTCCTCGAGCAGGCGCGGAGCATCGGGCTTGACGACGATCTTTGTCTCGAAATCGAGACCGGCGGAAAAGCCGAGGTATTCGTGAGATGGGCGCGCGTAACAGTAAACACATCCATGTTCGCATCCCCGATAGGGATTCAGACTGTAGGTGAAACCAAGGTCCGGACTGTTGTTTTTGGAGAGGAGGGATTTTGAGCGGTCGATATAGACCCTTGTAGGGATCTTTTGTCCTGCCTCCGGCACCTCGAAATATTCCGCCAGCTCCGTGGGAGGACGTTCGACGCGAAGGGATTCGAAGCGATTGGGGGGATTGAATCCCGCTCCCCGGCCGATGAAGAGCTTGGTGGGCATCTGGTCATCCTTTTATTCGACATTCTCCGTTCAACGTTCGGCATCCGCCCGATTTTTGTTGTTCAACCGTTGACTTTTGAATATGCGGGCTCGCGGGCGGGGAACTTCATCTCTTCCTGCAAGACGGGTGTGCTCTTTTTCTTTTGCTTTCGCGGCTCCGCGAGCCCGAAGCATTCCTTCAGCCGTTCCTTCGTATAGCCGAGCGGTGACAGGAGGGTTTCTGCGGCTCGCAGCGTCAGCTCGATGTACTGGTCAATGTCGTATCCATCTTCGAACGCGTACAGCGCGAGCGGCTTTGCCTTTTCGGGCCTGCGTTTTCCAGATTGATCCAGAATGATAAACTCGATCGATTCGCCTGGCGCCAGGTGTACTCCCATGTCTGCGACGAGCTTTGACACCACGGCACTGAGACTGTTATTTGTGTATTCGTCTGCTTCCTTGCTCACATGCCTGCGCAACACCAGTTCCATGGGATTGGCCCGTCCGCTCTGTAGGAGGGCCACATGGGCGCGCACAATGTCGAGGAGGCGCGGTACGCGCTCTTCCACGCCGGCCACAGAGCGGGCGTCGGACAGCGCTTCAAGCATGGACGTCTGCATGGCTTTGATAAACTTCGGCGTGTCCCTGCGCCTCGCTTCCAGTCCGCGCACCTTCAGGTCGCCGTGGTGGTACCAGCCGGCATACCGGTTGGCCGTGGTGATGGCGGGATCGAGCTTGGAGGCAGGGAAGAGAATCCAGGAATAAATGCCTTCGAGCGAAATATCGATGCCGGTTCGTGAGGCGATTTCGCGGCACAGGAGCTCGTACTCCTGCTCGGTTGCCCCCGTTTTCTTGAGCCAGACGCAATCGATGATGGCGTGGAGCATGCGGAACCCGCGCTCCTCGGCGATTTCCTTTGCGGTGAGAATGGCATCGCGGGAGAAGGCGTTGACGGATTCATGCGCCTCGATCTTGCCGAACCGCGCGTTCTTGTAGCCCAGGTAGCCGAAACAGCTCACCAGCATCCATTTCAGCGCGTTCTGCCGATGATCGTAGATGCGGTACAGCCGTTCGTCCTTCCCCTTATACTGCTTCTTGAGCTTCTTGTAGTGAGCGCGTTTCTGCACGACCGCCCTGAGGGTGGCAGGCACGATTCCCTCCCGTCGCTCGCAGATTGTGTAGCCGAGTTCCGGAACCGCGTCGTTTTTGCAGCAGCGGCAATTGACCGTTTCAGGAGAAACGTTCTTTTCCACCATGATCGTGGGGTACATGGAGACAAAATCGAGTTCGGCCACGTCCTCGTGATAACCCAGGGGCGGATTAAAAATCAGCCCGCCCCGGTCAGCCAAAAGGAGCGTGGCGGCGGACTTGAATCCTTCGGGTTCGCGTTTCTTGGAGGGGATCAGATATCCGTTGCGATAGGCCCAGGAGAGCTGCATGGAGGACATCGACGTTCCAATGCTGGCGCGAGACTGGCGCTGGACGGGAATCTGCGTGAGCCGCGCAAGCTCAAAGACGCCGTCGAGGTCGGCTTCGGTCATGGTGAACGAATTTTCCAGATCGATGTGCCACCGTCCGGCCAGCTCAAATGCGCCATCCTTATGCACGATCTTTCCGTACTGGAAGAAGCTTGATGCACGCGTGGTGCGGTACCCTGCAGTATCGTCGCGGTTCAGCAGCAACGGTACGTTGGTACGCGCTGCCCAGGCGGTCAACTGTGGGAGCAGAATGGAGTCTCCGTAGTCGGTCAGAAGAATGTCCGGATCGCAACGGTGAAGATGCCAGTTGAGCGTCTGCAGTACGTCCGCCGGGGAATCCTGCTCCAGGGCGTACGTCCTGCCATCGTACAGCACCTCCAACTGAAGGTTCTTGCGGTACTTGGGAGGAACGAACTCGCGCGCGTCGCGGAGATGCAGAACGGACAGGGGCGGTGTTTCGTAAGCGATGGCAGTGCAGGAATCCCGGATCGTCCAGCCGGCAAGCGTGCCCGTGCGGTCGATGTCGTACTCGCCCCGGGCGAGCGGGAACAGGCCTGTGTCGTACAGAAAGAGCTGCTGCGGAAGAATGTCCGAGTGAAAGAATGCGAAGTGGGGGAAAAATTGCTCGAAGTACCGTACGGCCTCCTGAAACCGGTTCGGCTGGTGAACGGTCATGCGGACAACGTCCCAGACATCGCCCGAATAGATTTCGCGCTGTTCGGTCATGACAAAGGAAACCTGTGCCGGACAGCGTGCTGCCAGAGTCGTCAGCCGCTTCCGGTCCGATTCCGTCAGATGAAGATAGAACGACGGCCGGAACGGATGATGACAGCGGTACTTCGCGCCGTCGCGGTCCACCAGCCACACGGTCATGCCGGTATCGGAAGGGTAGCAGTCGAAGAGCCAGCCGGTCATAGGAGTTCACTTTGAACCATAAACGATCAACGCGGAACTATTCTGCTAACACTTCCCCATTGCCCACCGGCAGCACCTTCTTCTCAAGCCGCTCCACCATTCTTTTCAATTCGGCGATGTGTTTTCCCTGCTCGATGACGATGGACATGATGATGCTTTCGAAGGGAATGGTGCGCATGGCATAAAAGTTCGATGCAAGCCGGCGTTTGGCAGCGCGGAAAACCTCATCGAAGATTTCCTGGTCATCGCGCGGAAGGCCGCGACGGTACTTGGACCAGCCGGCCAGCTCGCTGTCGATGATGTTGGTAAAGGTCGGTACGGTACGTCCCATGGGAGTCTCCCGGATGCAAGTGAGATTCAGTGTTGTGCGGACTGGAGGATGGGGGATGGAGGATGCCTGTTTTTTGGGGTGATTCACGGATGAGAAAAAGTTGCGCGCGCCGGTTATACGACAACCGGTAGACGACATCCATTCCCCGGAAGAGGGTCTCGACAAACCGGCTGCGATGCTCTGGATACACTGTGCGGTCCAGCGAAGCGACGAGCACCGAAATACCCTCCGCCTTCATTGCCTGCAGGGCCGTGACCACGCGCAGGAGGATTTGCCGGACTTCGCGCACCGGCGCCTGCTCGTCGTACAGCGTATCGAGCAGTCCAAGGATTAAAGCCGCGCGGGAGCCGATGGATTTCAGAAACGCCGGCAACAGGTGTACCACAGCCTGTTCCATCTGATAGCACGTGAAGCTGCGTGAGAGAAAGAGATTGTCGAGGAAACGGTCGGGGTGGCGGCCGGCCAGTCGGGCGGCGTGGATCAGAGCATGAACATTGAACCAGTTGCCCCCATCAACAACGGCAACACGCATGCCGCGCCGGAGCGTGGAGGAAGCAACGCCGTGGGCAAGATGGAGTGCGTCTTCGCCGCCGTGCAGCGCGTAGAGCCTGCCGGGCGGAAGAGGGAACTGTTGTATCAGAAACGACGAGGGAACCGTTTCGGCGCGGGCGGCCACCGCAAATCCTCCAGATTGTCTCCGGAGGATGTACTACGACATTTTTGTCGTATTGTCAAGTCCTCATAGAACATTTTTGTCGCTATCGCTATGGTGCCTCCTGCACAATGGCCACCATACGGACCGGTCCGCCGCTCCCGCCTGCAATTTTCATGGGCAGGGCGATCACCGTGAAATCCTTTGCCGGCAATCGGCTGAGATTGGCAACGTTCTCCAGGGCGGGAATGTTTCTTTCAAACAACGCCACATGACTCTCAAAAAGCGTCGACGGGCCGTGATCGATGCTCGGCGTATCAATGCCGATGAGCCTGATTTTCCGCTCCGCTGTGATCCAGACTGCCGCGTCGGGATGGAGCCCAGGAAAGTGCAGTTCCGCCACCCCCTCCGGTCCTCGCAGGTCTGTTCCCATATACCGCTTGCGGTCGGGCCAGTAAGCTCCAAATCCGGTCCTGAGCAGAACGATGGCTCCGTCGGGAATTCTCCCGTACCGTGCTTCCCAGCGTGTGAAATCGTCCACACCGATTCTGTAATCCCTGTCTTGCGCACATTGTTCCGTCACATCAATGATGATGCCTGGACCGATCAACTGTTCAACCGGGATCTGATCCACCGTGTTCCGGCCTTCGAAGAAATGGATCGGCGCATCGATGTGCGTGCCGCCATGCTCGGGCGACCAGAACCGGTTGGCGGAATAATAATAGCCGCCCGGTGTGATGCCGGCCAGGCCGCGCTCAAGCATGAATCCCTTCTCCGTGGGCCAGTAGATTGTCGTGCTGTCGTACGGATACGAAAGATCAACCAACGTGCCTTCCCAGAGTCGGGATTGCGGCCGGGAACAGGCGGAAAGGAGGAGAAAGAGTGAGACAAAAAAGGTTTTCATGGCGAGAAAGATAAAATGAATTGCGAATCCGAATTCAGATCAGACCGTCGAATGAGTTTTCAGAAGCATCGGGCTTTTGAGGCGCCGGCTTTGCGGGCTCAGGCGGATGTTGAACAGCCTGCCGCACGCTGAAAGACGGTCTGGGAACATGAGCGTCTTCGTCGTTGATCCTGAAGGGAAGGGGATTGAAAAACCTCTCCACCGAGAGGTAGATTCCCCATCCGATCGCGCCAATGGCGATGGCCAATCCTCCGAAATAGAAAACATCCGCCCACGTCCCTGCCGAGTCCAGCATTCCCCACTCCCGGAACAGGTTCCACCAGTCGTGCCCGGCTTTATGGCCGCCGAGGAGGGGAAGACGGCGCACAGGAGCGTCGCGCATGTAGAGGCTCACGTCCATCATGTTCGTGCCGACCCAGAAGAGGGCGAACGGTGCGACAAAGTGCGAACTCTTGCGCACGGCAATGATGAACGAGAGAAGGGGAAACACAACCTGCCAGAATGATCCACCCAGGATCGTCAGCGTTCTTCCGAAGAGGAAGAACAAAGCATGGCCCCCTTCATGAATAAAAAGGAAGATTCCGTTTCGAATGGCACGCAGCAGGAAAGGCCACGGTTGCCCCGGGATGTACTCGTAGAACGCTTCAGCTGCCTGGAAGAGATAGACAACGAGAAGAAGGTAGACCGCAAGTTTAAGGCCCAGAGGGACGTAGCGTTCAAGCGGATCGCGGGGTTGGGGAGCGGGCTTCATTGGCACGGACGACCACCTCTCATGTGACGCACAGGAGATGGAATCGCAACTGTGTTGCTACGTTTTAGAAGCAGCCTCTTTCTTCTTCCACACCGCCAACAAGACTCCGCCGATCAGCATCGAAACGAGCCAGTACCCGCCGTCGATAAGCCACAGGGAAAACGGTTTCATCGTGTACAGCACGTTGACAAGGATTGACGTTGCGACAAATCCCAACCATGACCAGAAGCCCGTTTGCGCCCCCTGTTTTGCCGTTGTTGCTTTTGCATACGACGAAAAATGGGCCATGACGTAATACACGATGAAAAACGCGACAAATGAGCCAAGATAGGTCATGGCAATCTGTCCACCCGACATGTCCTGAGCCATCTCCATATGGTGACTCCCGTGGCATTGATCCACAACTGCTGGAACATGACTCCATACCACAACCAACCGACAACAAACTGAATCACTGCTGCAACGAGCACTGCTGGATAATGCACTTTAGGCTGTTCCATAAAGCCTCCTGTTGGTAGGAATGGTGACAGGACCGGCCGCACGATTCAGCGATTGGCCATAGTGTAGCCTTCTTCGGGGGAAAAAGCAAGAGAGCGGCGGGTTCCGCGAGAGCGGGATGATGATGGCGTCAGGCGACGGGTGAAACGGATGCAAAAAGACCCACGGGCGCCTTGCTTCCTTCCAATTCCAGCAGACGCTTCTTTCTCCACACCCCGCCTCCATACCCGCCAAGCGATCCATCCTTGTTGATCACGCGGTGGCATGGAATCAGTATGGCAATCCGGTTCATGCCGTTGGCGCGTCCCACGGCGCGGACGGATCGTGGCGAGCCGATCTTGTTCGCAATCTCCTGGTAGGAGACCGTTTTCCCGGGTGGAATGGTCAACAATGCCTTCCAGACCTGTTGTTCAAACGGGCTCCCCGGAAAAAGGATCGGCACGGTGAATTGTGTTCGCGTGCCATTGAAATACTCGCTCAACTCCTTCTGAAGCTGCGTCAAATGCCTGTTCATCCCGGGCACAACCGCTTTCCGGAAGTACCGGCGAAGCCGTGCGAACTGGTTGTCGAGCATGCGACGGTCACTGAACTCCAGCAAACAGACTCCTTCCGACGTTGCGGCGGCAACCAACGGCCCCAAAGGACTCTCAATCCACGCCGTCATGATGCAATCGGATGATCGACTCTTTCCCGGTGGAGAGCCAAAGGTTTTCGCAAATGCCTCACGGAATCCGCTGTGTGAGCCATACCCGGTTCCCAGCGTCACATCGTCCAGATCCGCTCCATTGCGAATCTGTTCCAGGGAAATCCCCAGCCGTCGCCCGCGGCTGTAGGCTTGGAATGTCATGCCATACTGTTTCAGAAAATACCTTCGGGCGCGTGCCGGATCGATTCCCATGCCGCGAAGGCGCGCATCGGAGAACTTATCCGTCGGATGCTCTTCAATCTCTGCCAGGAGACGCGCCACCCAGGAGGGCGGCGTGCCGTTGGTCTCCATGGGCCGGCACCGTTTGCAGGGTCTGTATCCCGCAAACACAGCCTCTCTGGGCGATGCAAAGAACTCCACGTTCTCCTGTCGGGGCTTGCGTGCAGAGCACGAAGGCCGGCAGAAGATTCCGGTTGTACGGACAGCCAGCCAGAAGATGCCGTCGTATGAGGCATCACGCTGTGCCATCGCAGTCATCATTTCAGCGCGTGAAGGAAGATGTGCCATGCGGGTTCTCCTGAAAGATAACAAATGATCGGAAAAATACCCTCCAGGGCAAAAATCCTCCACCGAAAAATTGACACCGATTTCAGATTGTTCCGGTCGCCTGGGAGGAACGTCTCCGTCCAGCCAGGAGAGTGGTGCCTGCGACACCGGCAACCAACAGGCCGACGTCTTCAAGAACTTCGAGCTGAAAAGCCGCAGTGAAGCCAATGAGTGCCCAAAGAGCGGGAATAATCATCAGCCGGCGAGGAAATTCCGTGGTCCACAGAAGAACGCCAAACGTGAAGATTGTCGTGGGACAGGGAAGGCCGAACGTGGGGGACTGAGGATAGGGGTGCCCCAGGGAGGCTCCAAGGAGCGGATAAAGGACCAGTGCATAGAGAACGAACAGAATACCGGTGACGCCGCGAAGTCCAAGGCTTCCCTGGAAGCGTATTCGATGTTGCGCTGTCCCGTACCACAGGAACAGAAGGCCCTGGAGAATGAACGCAGAACCGAAGGCGACGGCAACAGGATTTATGGAGCTGAAGAAAAAGAGGTGATAGACGAGCCCCATCCAGATCCACAACACAGCGAGGATTGACGAATTGATACGGTCTCCCCTCGGGATTTGATGAAAGGAAAGAACAATGGAAAATGCGGCAATCAAAACGAGAAGAACCTGCACAGGCCAAAGGGTCTCGTTGTAGGATCTAAATACGTCGAAAAACTGAGAAGATGAAAATGGAAGGTTCATCGGGGGTCCTCCGTGGAAGAATGGACTGACTTGACGCCATGCGCTACAAAACTCCTGCCAGGTGGAATCGCTGAATGCAGCCGAAAAAGACGCTTCCGATTGCCAAAATCAGGAATCGAATCTCACAATCACTTTTCCTACATTCAGGAACGATGCGTGTGCTTCTTTGTCCTGACTCTTTCAAGGGAACCTTGTCAGCCTTCGAGGCGGCGGAATGCATCGCCGAAGGGATTCGCGATGCCGATCTCGGCATCGAAACAATCCGGTTGCCCGTGGCAGACGGCGGCGAGGGAACGGTGCAGGTGCTTGTTTCTGCAACCGGGGGTCAACTGCGTGAGGCGCACGTCACGGGCCCCCTCGGACTGCCGGTCGTCGCGATCTGGGGAATGCTGGGCGACGGGACGACAGCGGTGATCGAAACGGCCTCAGCGTCAGGATTGAGCCTCGTCCCCGAGGACAAGCGCAATCCGAGGATTACGACGACATTCGGTACGGGCGAGTTGATCCGGGCTGCATTGGACGCGGGCGCCAAAAGGATCATCATGGGTCTGGGTGGGAGTGCAACGAATGATGGCGGCGCGGGGATGGCGGAAGCCCTTGGCGTGAAGTTGTTGGATCGATTCGGGAATGGCATTGGACGGGGAGGCGCGGCCCTCGCGGAATTGGATCGCATCGATATATCGTCCTGTGACACGAGGCTCAGGGAGACAGAAATCATTGCCGCCTGCGACGTGGACAATGTTCTGACGGGCCCTGAGGGTGCCTCTGCAATCTATGCCCCTCAAAAGGGAGCCTTGCCGGAGGATGTAGCCGTTCTCGATCACGCCCTTACGATCTACGCCGCCATTCTGCACCGTACTTTTCAAGTCGATTTCGCGGCAATGAAGGGCACGGGTGCGGCGGGGGGACTTGGGGCAGGACTGGTTGCTTTTTGCGGTGCAGTGCTGCAGCGCGGGGCGGACATCGTTCTGGATGCAATCGGATTCGATGAACAGCTTGCATCTGTGGATGCCATTGTTACCGGGGAGGGGCGGGTGGACGGACAGATGAAGTACGGGAAGGCGTTGCGGGCGATCACGGAGAGGGCTGCAAGGCGCGGACTCCCTGTTTATGCCATTGCCGGCAGCATCGATGGGCCAGCGTCTGCGTATTGCGGAGCAGGCGGTTTCACAGCGTTGCTCTCTCTTTCCGGCATGGGCATTTCACGCGCACACGCTGAAAGCCATGCAAAGAGCCTTCTTTGGAAGCGCGCAAGAGAGCTTGCAGGAATGATGACCGGTAGCAAGGATGGTTCCTAGGGGCATCCCGCATCCGACAAGGCTGTCCCGGCGTTGCAGGCTCTGCTTATTGCGAATTCTGCAGCAGCGAGCTTCCCGGCGTTGTCACCCACCCTTGTCCTCCCCCGCTCTCATGTTTGACTTACAGGCAATACAGCGGCGCGTGAATGGAACTGCCTCAAGCCGTTCGATATCGATGGGCTTGCCGCATCGTACGCAAATGCCGAAGGTACCGTTTTCGATCCGCCTGAGCGCCCCGGCAACCTGATTCAGCGTATCGGAGAGCCGGCGAATCTGCGCGGCGATGTTCTCGGCTGATTCTGTGTCGGCGGAGTCGCGCACGAAATCGAGATTCCACGAACCGATGCCCTCCTGATGGTCCTGGAGAGTACGCAGGGACTCCCTGAGAATCCGTAGATCCTCTCCGATTTCGTCGCGTTGAACCTGGAGGATCTGGCGGAACCGTTCGATGTCGGTCTTTCTGAGACCTGTGCCCCTGGGGGCGCGGCGACTGGCAGAGTTGTTGCGTGTCATTGCTCGAAGTGTCATGGTGGCTCTTTCCGGAGAGCGAATGCGTCAGGCCGCTCGTCCCATCCCGCGCGGAGAATCGTCGCGGGGTTCTTCAGGCCTGTCCTGATGATCATGGCGCGAGCCATGGTAGTCCCTGCAAACGGGGCAGAACCACGTGCCTGCACTGCTTCCGCGCCGTCTCACGTAGGTCATGGGCGATCCACATCGGGGGCAAATGTTGTCAAATGGTCGTGTCATGGCCGATTCTCCTTCTTCTCCACGGGGAGCAGAAAAGGGAGCGCAAAGGGAATTAGGTCGAAAGAATGTGAAGAATCAGAGAAAATCGCCTGCACCGGCCGCCTGTGCGCGGTCTCAGTGCAAGAAGGAGAGACTAGCGCAGAAGGGGAACGGCGGGGCGCGAACTAGAGTATTCCACGGTTTCCATTATTGTGGTGATCACTAATAGTATACATTCGGGAAGATCAGAAGTCAAGCAAAATCGGAGAATTCCGCGCGATTGCTGAACTGCTTTGCCGGGCAACCACCCGCGGACTCGGATATCAACGGATTTCCTCCACCGCTACGGCGATCTGCCGGGTTTCGTCAAGTGCAACGGCAGTGTAGAAATGATAGTGTCGATCGGCGGTCCGAACAATAAAAGGTTTTCCCGCATGAAGCGCGTCGTACGAACCGGGTTCGCCAATACGAAGCACGGGATTTCCTCCATATACGCGCCAGTGAAGCGGAAACTCACCATCCGTGGTCCATGCAAGGCCATCAGCCGAGTTCCTCCTGTCCCAACTGTACCAAGCCATATACCATCGGTTGCCGACCCTGTACACACTGGGATCGCCTGCCCTTCCAGATGCATCCCAGGCACCAGGTCGTGCACTCCCGACAACGAGCGGCGAATTCACATCATCAACTTCCCAACGAAAAAGATTTCTTGATGTTGCATAACCAATGAACTCCTCAACCAATCCGCGGTAAGCGCCCGAGGCATTGAAGAACAGATAATACGTGTCGCCGCGCCGCACAATGTTTGGATGCCAGATCGCATCCCTCCGCCAGCCGTCGCCGGAAGGCCGGATGACCGGATTCTTGCCGTACCGCTTCCAGTGCACAAGATCGCGCGACGTTGCCAGGTTGAGCGTCTTGACCCCCTTTTCATATCCTTTCCCCGTGACGCCGAAGTAGAAGAGGTAATACGTTCCGCCTTCAAGCCAGATGAACGGTCCTGCTGCTCCCGCCTCGTCCGGCGAGCCGGGGACCCCGCTCCCTGTGAATATCGGGCTCATTGGATCCTTTTCCCAATGCAGCAAATCGTTGCTCCAGGCGAGGCCCACGGATGGCGCCGTGACATAATGGTATCCCTTCCTGGTCGCGTCCGTACTTCCGTACCCCGTGTACACCATTCCGTACTTTGCGCGGACGGAGTCATACCAGATCACGGGGGATTCGACCATTCCCGCATCCCACGCCCCCGGCGATCCCACCGGGAGGACAATCTCCAGCTTCGTCAGACGCGAACCCGGAGGGTCTTCAGACTGGACAAGCGACAGCAAAAGGGCTATTGAGAGGATGATGTTGATCATGAAGTCCGTGGCGTGTGAAAGGATGAATGATGTGTTCGAAGATATCGGAATCGTGCTCGGCGAACGCCCCCGAGTACGACCAGTCCACCAAATCTCCATCTCTGTTCAGCGTTGCTTCGATTGTTCCGCGCCGGTTTGTGGCGCGGGCACGAAAGCGGATTTGGTCGGTGCGCACCTGGGCTGAATAAACCTCACGCGCGGTCTTCCTGAGCTCGTCGGGAATCTCGAATCCCTCATAACTTCCATGTTCAGCCCTCCATGCATTTGCTTCGGTCGCAATTGAGTGCAAGTGCGCCTCGATCGACCGCTCCTGGGCTTTGACGGCCTCCGCCTCGAACAGAATGACCCCGGCCAGCGACAAAACGCCAAGGATGACCAGCAGGACAACGAGGATGGCGAGCCCGGACAACACTGTGCCGATGATCCCAAGGATCATTCCGGCCCGTGTGATCCCTTCATCCGCGCGCTCCATCGTCCCTTCACGCATCCTCCGCAAATCCGTGTGCCCCATGACCCAGGCAGGGATGCCGGTGAGAAAGCCGAACATAACCAGACTGAGAATGCCAAGGACGAGAATCAGCGCCCCGCGTCCGCGGGCGAGTTCTGATGATGTTCCAGGTTGCGTTGTCATGATCCACCTCCGAGAATTGTGCGCGCCCTCTCCAATGCTTCGTCGATGTTTCCGCACACATTATCCTGGCCGATGCGGTCCATCAGCCCTGAGGTGCTGAGCATATGAAGAGGCTGCTTGTGAATGCCGCTGATGATCAGCGTCGTACCGTCCTTTTTCGTCCGATCCAAAAGGTCTTCCAGGGCACGCAGCCCCGTGGCATCGATCGCCAGAAGATGGCGTGTCCGCAGGATCAGTACCCGCGGCGCACTCTTGATGGTACGCAAGGATTCCTTGAATTGATCGACGGCCGCATAGAACAGAGAACCGTAAACCTCGAATACCTCCACGCTTTCCGGAACGGTGCGGCGTGTGATCGAGAGCGGATCATCGGATTCTTCCTCACTCTCTTCGAGATCCCGCGTCACGAGCTGAGCCTGCGAAACCGAGACCATCTGCCGGAGAAACAGGAATGCGGAAAGGACCACGCCTGCTTCGATGGCAACAGTCAAGTCAATGAGGACGGTGAGGAGAAAAGTCGTCAGGAGAATCGCCAGGTCGCCTCTCGGGCCGCGGGCGATCTTGGTGAAGGCGCGCCATTCGCTCATGTTGTACGCCACGACGATAAGCACGGCGGCAAGAGAGGCCATCGGAATGTAGGAGGCCCATTCGGCGAAAACGACCATGAGCAGGAGTACAGTGACGGAATGGACAATCCCGGAAACCGGCGTACGTCCGCCGGTCTTGACATTGCTTGCCGTGCGGGCAATGGCACCGGTGGCCGGGATCCCGCCGAAGAGCGGAGAAAGTACGTTTGCAACGCCTTGCGCAACAAGCTCCATGTTCGAGCGGTGACGCGTGCCAATCATTCCGTCCGCCACGACTGCCGACAGCAGGGACTCAATTCCGGCCAGGAGCGCTATGGTCAGGCCCGGGCCAAACATGGCAGTTACAAGATCCCAACTGATCGGGGGAACGGTGGGGACTGGAAGACTGCTTGGCACGCTTCCGAACCGCGTTCCCACGGTTTCCACAGGCAGTTCCAGAATCTGAACCACCGCGGTCATGACTCCGAGGGCGACGAGGGGGGCCGGAACGGCATGGGTGAGGCGAGGCCAGCCGATCAGAATGGCCAGGGAACCAAGTCCGACAACAAGGGTTATTCCGTTTGCCGTCATCACATGCTCGCCATAGACAAGATACTTTTCAATGAAATCGGCCGGCAGGGGACCGGTGGACAAGCCAAGAAGATCGCCAAGTTGGGAAGAAAAAATGATCAGCGCTATTCCGCTTGTGAACCCGACGGTCACAGGATACGGGATCAGCCTGAGCAACGCCCCCATGCGCGCAAAACCCATTGCTATCAGAAGGACTCCGGCAATGATCGTTGCAACGGCAAGACCGCTGTAACCGTGTTGCTGAACAATGCCATAGACAACCACGATGAATGCACCGGTTGGCCCGGCGATCTGGACCCTGCTTCCGCCGAGAACAGCGACCACAAGCCCCGCGACGATGGCGGTGTATAAGCCCTGTTCGGGCTTTACGCCTGATGCAATGGCAAAGGCTATGGCCAGCGGAAGGGCAAGGACGCCGACCAGGATTCCCGCCGCAGCGTCGGAAGTGAACTGACGGAAGGAATACCCTTCCTTCAACAAGGTAACGAGTTTTGGAGTCATCGAAGTCATCGAAGACTCCACGGAATGCTCATGGTTTTTTTCTCCTTTGTTCCATACCGCTTACGTGATGAACATGGCGGGGAGTGACCAACCCGGGCGGCGGATCGCAAATGGCTTTCAACTGAGGAAATGCGCCGATCAGCGAAGATGGAGCTGTGACACGGGTGTTCGGTTGTGCCAAGTGTTTCAACTGAAAGCCATTCACAGGTGAATGGGCGTTGGGATCATTGTGAAACACGACAAACGCCCTGCGCACCGTCGATTTCAACTGAGAGATACGTTGCAGCAGGTCCCGAAGTTCCTCTTCAGAGTAAAAATAATTGTAACGCTGTGCCACGCCGCCCCTGTCCCAGGATTCCTTGTTGCGCCCCATGAGGCGATAGTAGGCATTGTCCCCCCAGGCCTCATTGGTGAAGGGCATGTGACGCTTGATCGCGGGAAGGTCGGTGTTGACCAACTGCAGGCCGGCATCCTTCATCAGACGAAAAGCATCGTCAGAATTCCACGAATCGTGGCGTAGTTCCACGAAGAGCACACAGGATTCAAAAGTGCGGGAGAGCTTTTGGAGATAGGCCTCGTTCTCCGGCGTGCGTACGAACGAGTGTGGGAATTGGAGAATCAGGCCTCCGAGCTTCTCCGCCTCGGCCAGAGGCTCAAGGAGGGCTTTGACGGCTTTGACGTCGCCCTGGGTGGCACTGAACTTGTGGGTGAATCCCTGGAAGAGCTTGACGGTGAATGTAAAATTCTTGTTCTCTTCCACGTCCCGGATCCATCGCCGTGCCTGCTGGGGACCCAGCGATGTTGTGTAGAAGGTGGCGTTGACCTCCACAAGATCAAAAAACCTGCTATAGTACTCCAGCTTCCGAAATCCCCTGGACTGTTCGGCAGGATAGAAAGAGCCGTCGAACGCGGGAAGGGACCAACCGCCCATGCCTATCAGGATGTCGCGTTGCATCGGGAAACCTCGCTCACGAGAAGCGGGGAGAAGCAGTAAGGAGGAGATGTGGAGCAAGGAAGTAGAGGGAACAGCATGACCGAAGCATGAATTCAACCCATTCCATACCTACCTACTCTTTGCTCCGGGTTTCAAGATCGCCTTAACTTGTCTCAAATGGTTTTCGTCATGCCCCGCGAACAATTCCACCATTCTCATTACAGATTCGCGCCCCCGTTCCGTATGAATCCCAAACCGTGATCGTTTCTCGTCGTCCAGTGCCTGCACAAACGCAACATTCATGGCGCGCATCGCCGTGAAATACGCAAGCGTTCCCTTGGGATCCCGTATCAGATACCCCGCGTTGTTCTGCCAGATGTTCTGGTCGTACGCCTGTATGGTCGTACCCGGCGCGCCGACGACGTGACGAAGCCGATAGCCGAATGCCAGCTCGGCTTCGGCGAGGTGGGCGAGGATCTCGGCCACCGACCAGCGGTCAGGTTCAGGACGGCGAATGAGGCGCGATTTCTGAATGCCTTTGAGAATCCCGGCAATGGCGGCCGGCGTCTGCTTCAATGTGCGAAGATGATCCTTCCCGGCAACGTAGGAAGAAAGCCTTGCGGCGTATTGTTCAGGGGTTTCAGGCGGCATGGGAATAATCCTTGTGGCGTGATTCAAGCACATCCGAAAACAGAGAAGGAGACGCGGGCGACAGAATTGCTATTCCGCATCATCCGCTTCCTCAACCAGAGGAAGCTTGCGGATGCGCAGGGTCTCAATCACCCTGTCGTCAACCTTTTCAACGATAAACTCTGTCCCGCTGACGGTGAGCTTCTCACCCCTTGCGGGCAAATGACCGAGGTGCTCAATGACAAACGCGCCGATGGACTGGATGTCGCGGATTGAAAGCTCACGCTCCAGGAGCTTTTCCACGTCGTTGGTGGTGATGGCGGCATCCACAATGAATTCGGTATCGCTGATTCTCGTCACTTCCGGAGTCTCCCGATCGAACTCATCCTGAATCGTTCCGACAATCTCCTCGAGGACGTCTTCCAGCGTGATCAGGCCCGCCGTCCCTCCAAACTCATCCACGAGGATGATCATGTGAGCTTTCTTCTGGATCGTGGCTTCCAGCACTCGCTCCAGCGATGCCGTTTCAGGGAGCACCACCGCATCCCGCAGGACGGACTCGATCGTGAACTCGGGCTTGTGATCACGGTCCGTTTTGAAGATGTCCTTGGTATGGACGATTCCTACGATGTTGTCAATCGAGTCCCTGTATACCGGGTACCGCGAGAATTTGTGCGAACGCATGATTCCCAGGTTCTTCTGCACAGGGTCTGAAATGCGGAGTGCCACCATTTCCTTCCGCGGGACCAGGCAATGACGAGCCTGTTTCTTCCGAAAGTCCATGGCGTTCAGCACGAGGTGCTTGCTAGTGATCGAAACATCCTTTTCCTGTGCGAGCAGCATGCGAAGCTCCTCATCGGAATGCTTCATTTCTCCTTCACTGACAGTATGGAGGCCCGCCATTCGCAGGATGGCGTTTGCCAGGCCGTTCAGGGAATTGATGATGGGTCGAAAAACAATATAAAACATCCGCAGAGGGTAAGCGACCCACAGCGTCGTGAGCTGGGCTTTCTGTATCGCGAGCGATTTTGGCGCAAGTTCCCCCAAAATAATATGGAGAAAGGTGATGATGGTGAAAGCGATTGCAAAGGAGATGCCCCGGATCAATCCTTCATCGACGATGCCGACGGCGGCCACAGCGGGGCGGACCATGCTTGCAACGTATGGCTCTCCCAGCCACCCCAGTGCAAGGCTCGCGATCGTGATGCCCAGCTGGGTGGCAGAGAGATAAGCATCGAGGTGTGTTATCAGTTCGTGGGCGATCTTTGCCCTGCGGTTTCCCTTGACGGCAAGAGGCTGAATCTGTGTCGCACGGACCTTGACGATCGCAAATTCGGCCGCGACAAAGAATCCGTTCAGAAATACAAAGAACAGAACCAGAAGAATCTCGCCCAGGACTTCAAGAACGCTCACACAGGGCCTTTCTCATTCGTGGATGAAGTGCAAAAGGGCATCACGCATGAATATACCCGAAAAAGTACAATGCAGTCAAGAAAACGCGTCGTTCGGTTGAAAACGGGGGGAAATTTGGGGATAATTAAAGAATGAATCCGAGAATACGTTCTCTGTTGACGTTTCTGATTCTTCTGGGAGGCCTCGTTGTTTTCCTGCAGAGCGGACTAAACGATCGCGTGAATGTGGCAAAGATACGCGAACTGGGGGAGAATCCAGCGACTCCGCTCCTGATTATTACAGCCATGGCCGCGGCATGGACGTACGCCCTTCCCGCATCAGTGTTCTTTTTTCTGACACCCCTGTTATTTCCCCCCTTCGAATCGACGGCAATCATCTGTGCAGGTACAGCGGCTGGATCGGTGCTCGGGTACTACTCGGCGCGCTCGGTGGGTGGACCGTGGATGGAACGTTTTCGCGATCGCAGAATCACGCGGTTCCTGGAACGGCATTCAAGCTTCGCCAGCCTGTTCGCGATTCGGATCTTTCCCGGCTCACAGCACGGACTGATCAATTACAGCGCGGGATTGCTGAAGATTCCCCTGGGACGGTTCCTTGTTGCCACCCTTACCGCCGTGGCTGTCAAGGCATTTCTGTATGCGAAGGCGATTGACGGAAGCGTTGGAGCATCGAACCTGCGTGAAGCACTCAATTGGGAAACCGTGAGCGTTCTGATGACTCTTGGTCTCCTTGCTCTGGCGGGACATGTGTGGCAACGCCGGGCGGCGCGGGAGACGCCGGATTCCACCGAAGATTGATCCACCCCTACTTTCGCAATTGCTCCGAAACCCAGTTCAGATACCCCTCAAGTTTGGTCAGAAAGCCCAGATAGCCGGTGTGCCATTCCTGCGGCGTGCCGGGCTGTGGCTTGCCGATGCATTCCTGAAAAATCCTCGAAACGGCCATGGCCAGCTTCTGCTTCCCTTCTTCCACCACCGAATCCACGTCGGCTGAATAAAAAGCCTTGAGCGCATTGACATCCCACCGCACGCGTGTTTCGGGGGCCTGCTTGAAAAACAGCCGGTCGGTTTTGCTTCCTCCTGATTTGTCATAAACCAGAAGATTCCAGTCCTCCAGAACGCTCCGGAAGTCCTTCTCCGACAATGCCGGCGTGATGGGTAGTCTTGCCACCGCCTGTTCCGTGGCATACGACCTGCGAAAGAGGAGGGGATGGCCTGCATACTGGCCCAGGAGATTGACATCGTCCAGCAGGCCAAGGACCCGGCGAACCGTGTCGTACGTCTCGCGCTCATAGTTGCGCTCGGACGCCTCCGGCTTTTCACCCGATTTCTTCGCCAAAAGCTTCATCTGAACGGCAAATTCCGCATCTTCCTTCAGAGCGCTGTGGCGCTCGCCGCTGGGACCACCCGCCATGCTCGGTTCGGCCGCGTACGAAAGCCGTATCGCTTTCTGGTCCCAATCGAGCATGTCGAACTGTTTGGCTGATTGTGCAAACGCAACGGTCGGGTCTGCTTCCGCGCGAAGAAGCGTCAAAAGCCGCGTCATCAACCGGTCCTTGTATCTCTCCTGGAAATGGTTCAGGTCGGCCACAACGTAGAGATCCTCCTCAACACAGGAGAACACGGTGTTCAGCATCCGGACGATCTGATGGTCGCCGATTTTCTTGTCGTCAATGGGGCGCATGGTGTGATCGACGCCCGCCATGACCGTGTCGAACACAATCGCCTTTTTCCTCCGCCCCCGGAAGGAAAACGGCGTGCCCACTTCGACGTTCTGCATCCCGTGCATGCGCAGTTGCTGTTTAACATACAGTGTCGGGCCATGGAACGGAATGATCACGCCAACGTCCCCGGCCGCGCGCCCGGGCTCCATCAGCGCGTGTTTTACCAGTTCCAGGACCTTGCGCGTCTGAAGCTCGTTGTGCGGAAGGATTTTCCGGCGTCCGATGTACTGCTTTGCCTGGGAACGAAGGGAGCTTGTGTCGATAAACCAGAGACGGCCTTTGGCGTTCTGCGGCACAGAGACGTTCACCGAGTTGTCGTAGAGCGTCGATGCGACGAAGCGCGAGAGCTTTGGCGTCAGGGCAATCTGCGACGGCAGATGGATGCACCACTGCGGATGACGCCGTGCGTACTCAAAGAGATCCTGGAGACGGTCGCCTCCGGTCAGATGCAGAAACGCGTCCCGGCGGAACCACTCCTGAACGGAAATGGAAGCCGATACGGATTCTGGTCCAAGTTGATACGGATCGCCTGAAACGACCATTTTTTCGCGTGCCATGGAGGCAAGCGCGGCAAGAAAGGGCAGTGCGATGCTTTCGGCATCGTCCACCATCACAAGATCGAACTGTTTTCGCCGAATTCTTGGGTCAGTCAGCGCAGTCGTCAGGGTTGTCCCGAAGAATCGTCTCGATTCCAGGAGAGCGTCTTCGTCCACCGATACGTAATCGCGGACAGCCTCTTCCACCTTCTGCAAACCACCCAACTCATCGATGCGCTTGACTGCCAGGTTAAATTCCTTCTGATCGTCCCCACTGATCGGCGCCGCGGCTTCGATGCGCAGGGATTCGTGGGTGAGGGCTGTGAGGGAAGACTGCAGGCGTTTCAGAGCGGCCGACCGTTCTTCCAGCTTCTTCTGTGCCGCGGCAAGGTCCTCCTTTCCGAATCCCTTCTTCAACCGGTCCATCATGGAGGCGTTCTGGATCCTGCCGACTGTCTCTTTCAGAGAGGCAACTTCCGCCGTCACTTGCTCGATCTTCTTCTTCCTGTCCGACAACCGCTCCCGGATTTCCCCCAGCCGCACGACGGAATCCTCATGGAGAATTTGCTTGATTCTGATGCGCCAATAGGAATTGAGGAGGCCCACCCGTTCTGCAAACGATTTGCGTTTCTCCTCGCGCAACCGCTCCGCCTGATGCTCCACCGAAAGGGGACCAAGCTTCCCGAAATTTTCCACGGCCGGGAGCCCGACTACGCAGGAAATGGGCGCGAGATCGGTGCCGAGCTTCCGTCCGATCTCGATTGAGCGAAGCATGAGGTCGTCGACGCGTTCGTTGACCGTGTCGACAAACAGAATGTGCTTTCCGGCCATGGCATAGTTGACCGCAAGCTGGGCCAGCACATTGGTCTTGCCCGAAACGATCGGTCCCCACAGAAAGCTGACCTTGTTCGCCAAAATGCGGTTCAGCGCATCCTTCTGTTCCTGCACCGTGTCAGGGAGAAGCGTCGGCTCGAATGCAACGGCGTGATGGTTGGAGGCATCTTCGGGATGAATGAGGAGGATTCCGAGAGGAGACGGTGCGGCGAGGAGGTCGAGAATGGGGGAGAGATGGGGCTCAATCTCCCACTCACAGCGGACCTCGGGAATCACCTGTCCGAAATTCCGCGGCAGGGCGATGGTCAGATACTGGTTTTCGACAGAGACGAAACTTCCTTCCAGGTGCAGGGGATTGTTCTGGCCGAACGTGAACGTTGCCGACGGGATTCCCTGGACCGTAATGTGTTCGGGGATTTCAAAGCGGTAGTACCAACGGCCGGCGAAGGCTCCGGTAAAAGTGCCGGAGAACAGCGTGACGGAACGCGGCGCTGCGCTGCGCGCTTTGATTTCGTCACGAAGAGCGTCAGCCAGGGAGGAGAAATGTGAACCGCTTGTTTCAGGCTGGCCCACAGGCGTCATGGCTCGGAGGGGCGTTTAGGTGAAAACGAACCCTACCAAACTACGAGAAAAACGATGAAATGCAACCCCGCACGAATCCTTCAAGAGAAACAAAAAAAGCGTCCGTTCAGGACGCTTTCGACGAACCACGATGCCAAAGACAGCATCCGTCAGAGCTTGTCCGGGAATTCATCGAACCCTTCACCGAATACATCCTCGGCGACGGTGGATGAATCAAAGAATCCCTGAAACTCCGTTCCCGCGAACTGTCTTCGTTTCAGAAAGACCACGAGGGCTGAGACCGTGATGCCGAGCATCAAACCGAGAACAACGTACTTCTTCATAAATCCCCTGCGAATGTGATGAGCACCGGAAATGTCCGGCGCAATGATGTCAACAATACGAAAAAAAGGAATGCGCTTCAAGAAAAACGCAATGGGCGGAACTAGTGAAGAAGAAAGCCGGCGACGGTGAAGAGAATGAAAGCCCCGATTCCCGCGGCCGCGGCATAAGGGAGCTGTGTACGCACATGGTCAATGTGGTCGCTCGCGGCCGCCATTGATGAGACCAGAGTGGTGTCAGAAATGGGAGAGCTGTGGTCACCGAACACCCCCCCGCTTAACACGGCGGCAAGGGCCAGCGGGAGGCTGGCGTCCATGGCGACAGCCGTTGGAATGGCGATAGGCACCATGATGGCAAACGTGCCCCAACTCGTTCCTGTGGAAAAGGCAATGAAACTGGCAGTAACGAAGATCACGGGGGCAACCAGGGTCGGATCGATGAAGGCTTGGGCAACGGAAGCCACATAAGGCCCCGTTCCCAGGACTTTTGTCGTGTCCCCGATCGCGAAGGCGAAATTCATCAGAATTCCCAAGGGAATTAGCCCTCCCATGCCTTTGAGCGTCAGGTCAACGACCTCACGTACGCTCAGGATTCTTTGTCCAATGCTCAGAACTCCAGCGAGCAGGATGGCGAAGAGGACAGACCAAAGGACCGAGGTTGAACCCGAACCGGCCGTCATGTCGCCGTTTCCCGTGATGAACAGGCCTGCAGGCATCATGACGATCATGCCAAGGACGGGAACAAGCATGTTCACGGCCCTGGGCTGTACGCCCGGCTTGACCTCGATTGAGGTGACTTCGTCCGAAACCACCGGTACGCGACCCTCGGCGATCGTCTGGCCCGTTTCCTCGGCCCGTCTTTCGGCCCGCTTCATGGGTCCAAAATCCAGGAACGTGAGGGAAATGAAAGCCACCAGTGCAACGGCCAGAAGGGCGTAAAAATTTAAAGGAATGGCTTGAAAGAAGACGCCGATGGAGTTTTCCACCCCTTCCCGCTCCAAAAGGCCTAGAACGTATGCCCCCCAGGCATTGAGCGGTATGAGGACGCAAATGGGAGCAGATGTTGAGTCGCAGATGTAGGCTAGTTTTTCCCGCGAGAGTCTGAACCGCTCGAACACCGGCCGTGCCACGGCGCCGGTGACGAGGCATGTAATACTCGACTCGATGAAAATCGACATCCCGGTCACGAGCGCCAGCGTTGTCGCACCTTTGCGCGTTCGCACCAGATTCTTCTTCTGGATCCAATCAACAAATCCCTGCACCCCGCCGCTCCTCTGGGTGAGCATGATCAGCGCTCCGATCAGGGAGGAAAAGATGATGACACGCGTGTTCCCGTTGTCTTTGAAGACGTCAATACAGGCCTGAAGGGCTGATGTGAGCCCGGAAAGGAGGCCGCCGGTCAGGATGATCCAGCCGAGCCAGATGCCAAGGAAGAGGGAAATGAAAACCTGACGCGTCCAAATCGCAAGCACAATGGCCAGGACTGGTGGAAGTATGGAGAGCCAGCCGTACATGAAGACCGAAAGTCGGAAAAAGAGGAGTGAAATGCAAAAAGAAAGGAGACAGGTGTACTATCAGGAAGCTTGAAATTGGTGTGGAGGACCCCCGACCCTCCCGCGTGTTCCCTAATTAGCCGTGATCTCGAACCGGATCGGAATGGAGACCCGGACCTTCATGGGCTTGCCCCTCTGTTTGCCGGGAATGAACTTGGCATTCTTCACTGCTTTCGCTGCCGCCTCATCGCAACCGGCGCCGATGCCCCTGAGCACCTCGACTTTGGTGACATCACCCTGCTCATTGACGTAGGCAAGGATGTACACACGACCCTGAACGCCCGCTCTCCGCGCAATCTCGGGATACTCGACGTTCCGCTGAATCGCTGCCAGACCCCCGACGGGTTCAGGCATTTCCTCCACGGCAATGAAATATTCTTCGGAGGGATCACTATCGGCGGAAGGGGGAGGAGCAACCTCGGCCGATACATCGATCTCGGTGCTGGCGAGATCCACGTCGTCCACCGTCTCATCGCTCGGTGCCTCAATCGGGATCGGTGGTCGCGGCGGAGGAGGCGGACGGTTCTCCTGGCGTGTGCTCTGAATGTCCTCAAACTCAACGAACTCCTTCGGAGCCTGTGCATTGATTGTCGTTGACGAGGGATCGGGGAATGCCAGGAAGAGAACGATGGTCAGGAAGAGGGAGACGGCAACAGAAGCTTCAAAGACAACCTTGGGAGATACCCCAAGATCCACTATCCGGTTGCGCTCAACACGAGGCGGAAGGCCTTCCGGCCTTCGCATTCTTCCCAGGAACGGATATCGGAATTTCTCAAGGATCACGAGGGGTCCTCATGCGTGGTACTACGGAAAACATTGCAGGATGTTACCGTTATCGCTCGATCCACGAGAGACGTCCCTGCTCAAAAGCCGGAGCGACCACCATCGCAGGATAAGCCTTGGGAACCGCATGAATCCACCCGCTGTCGTCGAATTCAGGCCGTTGCCAGTCCTGAGGAGCCGAAAGCGAAACTCTGACAAGGGTGTCAAGCACGATGACCTTGTATTCGCCGCCCGGATTCACACGATAGCCAAGCACGTTGATCCCAGCGGAGCCAAAAGGATCGTAGTTTGCCGCGGCGATGGCGAGAGTATTCCTGCCAGGTCGCAGGTGTCGCGTCAGGTCCCATTGTTTCACGCGTTCCCGTTCCACGGTCAGCGACAGCGACCGCCTTGCGAGCAACGTGTCGAGGGGATTGCCGTTCATGAAGATCTCCGCAAAGGTGTCGGCAATCATCTGGATGCCACCGGGCGCAAGTGAATCCGCAGAATCCCAGGAGATCCTGAAGAATGCCCTGGGCACCTGGGTGAGCGATGAATCGCGCACGGTGGGATTGGCGGAAGGATGATACATCCAGGCCGACGGGATCTCATATCGGTCTTTCAACGGTTGCTCGGCAATCTCTCTCCAATAGAGAACCTGGCGGTCATAGCGGTCGAGGAGAAGCTGAAGGTTTGCCGGACGATTCGTCCGCAGCCAGAGGTCCTGAAACTCGCGCTTCAAAGCCTCCAGAGGAGGAATGACGGACAGAGCGGCAGCAGTTATGGCAGTCCTCTTTTCGGGGTCGGCCAGAAGAGTATCGCGCTGAAGAGCGGTAATCTGCCGTGCCGTCTTTATCTTGCGCACAAACCAGTCGCTCAGGCGAGTGACGAAGCGAATGTAGTCTGCATGGTCGCGGTTGAGGGTGAAGCCCTGCTCGGCCGCGTCGAGCACTTCCCGAACAAGCGGCATCGTTGACTCGATGGCCTGAAACCGCCAGATATTCCTTAGGCCGGATTCCCGCTCCGGAAGCAGGGGATGCCGCCAGATCTCATGCCATTCGAGCTGGGTATAGACATTCGAGAGAAGCTGATAGGCCGCTCGCAAGGCTCTCCCTGCATCCTTGCTGCCGGAAAAGAGCGGAAAGAAAACCTCGTCGAACCTTGCCGGATCCGCCGTCTCCGGATTCCATCCACATTCGGCAGTCCACGCGAAACCATAGTAGTTCAATTCTCTGAACGTTTCGCCGCCGTAGTCATTCCAGTTGGACGTGAGGATCCCGAGAGCGCCGTTCTTGTGGCCATCCCTTGCAAAATTCCGGACGTTGATGATCGTGTTGAGATAGTTCGGAAACGGGCCCGTGAAATTCCAGATCGCAGGGGAAACGACGAACGGAAATCCCGCCGTCCGGAATGTGGCGGCACTGGGATAGGAATCACCTCCCCAATACTGCCAATCCACGATGATTACGTCGCGCGGGATTTTTTCAAGGATCGACGGATGGTTGAGGAGAATGTCCCCATACATCATCGGCTGCTTGCCGTGTTTCTTGAGGATTGCGAACACCCGCTTGTAATGGTCTGCATGAACAGTGGCAAGATCGCTTCTGGCAACGCGCTGTCTGGTTGCCCCCAGTCCGACATCCCATGATTCGTCCGCCGCCATGTTGAAAGTGGGGGAACTGAAGGCGGAAGCCAGCTCGCCGATCATCTCGTCGAGGAGGCCGTACATCCGCTCGTCAGAAACGTTTAGCGTGTGGGCTCCCGGAAATTCCGCGTACTGGCGGTACTCGGGCAGGAGCAGAATGTTCTCCCAGTGGCCCAGCGTTTCGAAGATCGGGATCAGCTCGACATGATGCTGTTTCGCAAACGCATCAAGATGACGGATCTCCTCAATGGTCAAAGCCCCGCGCCCGCGCCCGATCCGGGGATGATTCCGGAACTCGAAAATATCCTCAAGGTAAGGCGAATAGACGTTCAGCTTGTGGCGGGAAAGAAAACGGATGATCTTTTTGAAATTATCCAGAGTCGAGACCTGTCCTCGGCTCAGATCGTCTGTAATTCCTCTGATGCTCAACGCGGGCCAGTCGCGAATCAACAGCCGGGGCACGGTGACAGCCCTTCTTTCCTGCGTGATGAGCTGAAGCAGTGTCATCATCCCATAGAATCTCCCTCGTGTTGATTCTGCGATGATCGCAATGCGGTCATTCGTACTGCTGAGGAGATATCCCTCCTCCTTCATTTCCGGAGTCAGGGTTGTCCCGGTTTCTTTCAGAATCGAGACCGACCGAGCCCCAAGAGGAGGTCCCAGAAGAATAAAGTCGGATTCCCTTCTTCGGACCCTGGCCTCCTCAGAGATCTCGAGCGGAGAGAGGCCGAGGCCAATCAGGTGCTCGTTGAGCTGATCGGCCGCGAACCGGTCTTCCAGCGTCGCGCCGCTGGCGAGGATGATGCGAGTCTGCCCGGTGATGCGGAAATGACCGGGAGCAGTGGTGACCATGCGCGGCTTGGGAATGACCGCAACATCGGGCGCGGATCTCTGAGCCCGGAGTTCCGGGGCGATGGCGAGGAGTGCGGCGAGGAGAAACGCGGAATGAATGGGCTTCATCGTGAGCTTTGACAAATGAGTGAACAGCATGACCCCCCGGGGTGGGGGTGGCAGGCCTGTCCGGCAGGAGTTTCGCTCGGAAGAACAACAGGTGCAAGCGAATAAACCCCCGGCCAGGGATGAGCCCGGGGAAGACTTCCGGAAATTTCCTCTACCGGCCTATGCCGGAGACGACGGAGACTCAGGGGTTGACTGTTCGTCCATCCCTCGCTTGATTTCCTGCACTTCATTGCGGATTTCCTGCGCCTTGCGCTTCAAGGCAGCCATGTGCTTTCGTACTCTTGTTCCAGCGGATTTGTTCCGTTTGTCGTAGAACTTCTCAAAATCCTTCTCAAAAGTCTGAACAAGATCCAGAAGTTCCTGATACCGGCTCATGCGGCTGTCCTCCTTTGTTACTATGGATGAATTGAGGGTGTTCAAATCCTCTTTTTTCTGATGGTCTTCCGCTTTGCAAGGTCTGCGGCCCTGCGAAGCCTGTTCATCATTGCTTCTCTCTTATGGTACAGCCTCTTCAGCGGCCTTGCTTTGCGCTTGGCGAGGGCATAGGACGTGATGATCGGCATCGCTACCGTAGAATCGATGTACGATACGATGGTGTCCAGAAGCTTGTCGGGATCGATCTTCCCCCAACTGACGGCCTCGGAGGGCGTTGCTCCGGACAGTCCGCCCGTGTCGGGTCTGGCGTCTGTGAATTGTATGAAGAAATCGTGCCCTTTTTCGTCAATTTTCAGCACTTCCTGAATCTGCGGCTCGGTTTGCAGAAGGAAGTTCTTGGGCGATCCGCCTCCAAAAATCAAAACACCGCTCCTGCCGCCCGTCTGCTTCGCTTCCAGAACGATCGCGGCGGTTTCATTGACATCGGCCAGCACATCAAATTGACAGCGGTTCCCGTACAGCGCGGTTTCCGCGACGTTCATGCCGATGGAACTATCTCCGGGAGACGAGGTATAAACGGGGACCCCACACCGATAGGCTGTTCCGAGGATGCTCTTGTGTCTATGCTTCAAAGCCCGCTCGCGTGCGTCGAAGTACTTGCCGAGTTTGTAATGAAACTCCGACGTGCTCATCATCATCTGAAATTCGGGCGCTTCGAGGACTCTCCGGTAGAAATCGTCGGTGTCCAGCAGTACTTCGTAGTTGAAGAGGATGTCGTAGATTCTAATGACGGCTTCCTTACGGAGGATCCGGTCGTCAAGAAAGGGCGAACCCTGATGAAGAGTGTGCCCGATGGAAAAGTGGGTGTCATGATAGAGATTGGCCCCGGTGCTCACGATCCAATCCACGAAACCTGCTTCCATGAGAGGGACAACGCAGGATCCGCCCAGGCCTGCGGGCGTAAGAGCCCCCGTGAGGCTCATTCCAATCGTGACATCCGGCTGCAGCATCTTTGTGACGAACAGCCGGCAGGCTTCGCTGAGCCTTCCGGCGTTGTAGGCTTGAAAATATTCTTCGACAAGTTGTGTAACACTGGCGTTCTTCTTGATGGGGGAGGTGTTGATCTTCCTTCCGGAGAGAAATCTGTTTCGTCGTGCCATTCTATCCTTTCCGGCAAGTGATGGGGGGAACCGTGTCCAATATAGAGGAATTGCCCATGAAATCAAGAGGATAAGGCAAATCAACCCGAGAGAACACTCCCGCCGTTCACACTGATGACCGAGCCGACGAGATGGTTGGAGAGGGACGAGGCAAGGAACAGGACGGATTCCGAGACTTCCTCCGGAGTGGCAACCCGCCCGCGGGGAATTGTGGCTTCTATCGCGCGACGGGAAGCGCGCTTTCCAAGTACGCCCGAGGTCATGTCGGTATCCACCCATCCGGGTGAAACGCAGTTGACCTGAATGTTGAACCGGGCGAGCTCGACCGCGATGGACCTGGTGAATGCAATGATCCCGCCCTTCGAAGCCGCGTAATGCGAGTGGAACGGTTCGCCTCGTTGACCGGCAGTGCTCGCGATGTTGATGATCTTTCCTCCGCGCTTCTTCATGTGAGGCGCAACCTCCTTGCAGAAGAAGAATGTCCCCTTGAGGTTCACATTCATGGTTTCGTCCCACTCGCGTTCAGACATGGACTCGAGCCGCGCGCGCTTCCAGATGCCTGCGTTATTGACGAGGATATCGATCACTCCGAACCGTGAAATTGCGCGCGCAACTGCGCGCCGGACATCCCGGTATGAGGCGACGTTGGCCTGAAGAGCCGCGCAGTCATGACCTAATGACTGAACCTCAGCCTCGAGGGCTTTGGCACGCTTTGTGTCCCTTCGGTAGGTGAATGCCACCGAGGCGCCAGCCTGGGCCAACGTTCTGACAACGGCGGCCCCGATTCCGCGTGAACCGCCCGTAACCAGCGCTGTTTTCCCGTAGAGGTCGATCATGAGCGCATTAAGCGAAGAAATTGTCTCAAAGGCATGAAAAAACTCATGGCAATTTTCCACCGAGAGAGCCAAATCTGCAAAACAGCATTCGCACAAATAGGATTCGTTCCTAAAATATGCATTTTTTGGGCATTTTTCCGGGTTTTGGCTTGACTGAAGATCTTTATAGGACTAAATTAGTCGGACTTTAATCTGGACCCAGCGAGTCGTATATAATCAGCATTTTTCGGGTATTGAATGTCCCCCATCCCACTCCACAAGGCGAAGAGAGGATCTATTCTGAGAATCGAAGGGATTCCTGAAGGCAAGAATAGGGCTCTCCTTCTGCGCCTTGGAATCCTGAAAGGAGAGGTCGTTCGCTGTTTGGAACGGCTTCCGGGGGGGACGATCGTTCTCGAGAAGAATCGACAGGAGATCGCCGTGGGATTCTCCCTCGCCAGCACGATCCTTGTGGCCGTGGTGAGGGATAGCATTGACTGATGATCCGATAACCGACAACCATGAACACTGCCTCACCCCATAATCATTTCGAAAAGCACCAGCACGCCGGCATGTCTCTTACAGCAGAGGAACTGATCCGGACGCAGGTCGCGCTGGTAGGCAACCCGAACGTCGGCAAATCCCTCTTCTTCAATTTTCTCTCGGGGATGTATGTGGATGTCTCGAACTACCCCGGAACAACGGTCGAGATTTCCAAGGGAAGATTCGGTGAAATGGATGTGTACGACACCCCAGGAGTCTACGGGATCTCTTCGTTCACGGCGGAAGAGAACGTGACGCGTGACATGGTTCTGCGGTCCGACGTGATCCTGAACATTGTGGACGCTGTTCACCTCGAAAGGGATCTCTTTCTCACCCAGCAGTTGATCGACATGGGAAAGAAAGTCTCGGTGATCCTGAACTTCATGGATGAGGTGAGGCTCCGCGGGCTTGAGATCGATACCAAGCTTCTTTCAAGCGTCCTTGGAGTTCCTGTTTTCACAACGACGGCGGTGACGAAGGAGGGATTTGACGCGATCCCCGAAGCGATCAGGCAGGCAAGGCGCGGCAACCAGGACCCCGATCTACACCATCGGCTTCACGCAATGCTGGCCGTCGCGGGGTCTGAGGCCGAGGCACTCCTGATCCTCGAAGGCGACGAGGATGTTGCTTCGCGGCACGGTGTGCAACCTGGCGCGGAGCGCGAAGAAATGTACGTCGAGCGACGCAACCGGGTCAACCTGGTCATCAATGCCGTGCTCTCAGAACGGGGCATTCAGCGAAGGCTGTCAACCCTGCTCGGACGGTGGGCTGTGAATCCATGGACGGGCGTTCCGTTGCTGTTCGGCGCTCTCTATCTTATTTATCTCTTCGTGGGCACGCTCATTGCCCAGGATCTCGTCGAGTATCTCGAAACGAACCTTGGCAACGGCATGTGGGAACCCTGGATCCGCGGAATCGTCACCCAAGCCATTCCGGCCGATTCGTGGGCCGGCACCATTCTGATCGGCGAGTTCGGCGTGCTGACTATGACCGTTACCTATCTGCTCTTTCTGCTTCTTCCGCTCGTCATCGCTTTCTACCTTTCGCTGGCAGTGATGGAAGACAGCGGGTATCTTCCCCGGCTTGCCACGCTGGTGGATCGCAGTTTGAATCGCATGGGCTTGAACGGCAGTGCGGTCATTCCCCTCATCCTCGGTTTCGGCTGTGTGACGATGGCGACGATCACAACCCGTCTTCTGGGAAGTGAGAGAGAGAAACGGATCACCACGGCGATTCTGCAGTTTGCGGTTCCCTGTTCGGCTCAGCTTGCCGTCATTGCCGCCATGCTTGCCGGGGCCGGGTTCACCTCCATGCTGATCTTTGCCGGAACAATTCTGACGGTCTTTGTTGCCATCGGCACGATTCTGCATCGCACCCTGCCCGGAAAAACAAGCCCGCTTCTCATCGACCTGCCGCCCATGCGGATGCCCCGCACGGACAATGTCGTGAGAAAGACGGCTTTTCGAACGTATTTTTTTATGAAGGAAGCGACACCGTGGTTTTTTGCCGGTGCCCTCGCGGTCGGCATCATGCAAGTCACAGGACTGCTGTCGCTCTGGCAGGAAATCCTTTCGCCGTTTACGACCGCCTGGCTTCAACTTCCACGTGAAGCCGCGACGGCCTTTGTCATGGGCATGGTCAGAAGGGACTTCGGTGCCGCGGGTCTTTACGACCTTCCACTAACGTCCGACCAAATCGTGGTGGCGCTGGTCACCATTACGTTGTTTGTCCCCTGCATTGCCTCGCTGATGGTGATGCTCAAGGAACGCGGAGCAAAGGAAGCCATGATCGTCTGGTTCGGCACGTGGGTTGGAGCCTTTCTCGTGGGCGGGATTCTCTCGCAGATTCTGATATGAAAGCCGATGTCGACCCTAATGCGCTGACGCTCGAGGCGCGTCTTCAGACCGAAACACGTACCTGCAGTCAATGCCGGTTTGTCATCACGAATCCGTTTCTCGAACGCTGCCCGCGGTGCCTCAACCCGATGCCGGTCGAAGATCCCGGGTGTTCGACCTGCGTGCACAACAGTTCGTGCCCGGTATCGGGAGCAAAAGAATAGACACCCTCGACATTCGTCATGGCCCGACCGAACGGTGACCTCGATCGGTCGATCGGGTGGCGGCGTTCGATATTCGGATCTTAAAACCAAAAAAAAGAGTGCATCACCACCCTGGCAGGTTGACAATGCACTCTCATTACCAACGGGGCGTCCGGTTCGAACGTCCGTTTGTTCCCAATATAGGTGAAAAGCCATGTTGTGTCAAGCGGACCACCGGACCCCGCAACCATCAAAAAGGAGGTCCCTATGATTCGCGCAGTTCAAGGTTGCATGCTTACGCTCCTGTTTTTGCTTCCGTCCGCCATCCTGTTCGGGCAGGAGGCCGATTCGCCCAAGGAGATCCGCCGGCAGATCGACATTCTGGTCGATGAGATCGAGCGGCTCAAGCTGGGTGAAGTCGCAGAGCCGGCCTACGAGCCTCAACGCGGACTCGGTCCGGCCGCGGCCAAGGTCTATCAGCTCAAAAAAACCGGCGTGTCGGTTGCCGGATACGGCGAAGTCGTTTATGAGAATTATGCTGAAAAGCGTGACGACAACGCCGCCGCAAACAAACCGGACAAGATCGATTATCTGCGCAACGTTGTGTATTTCGGATTCCGCTACAACGATTGGATTCTTTTCAATTCAGAGATCGAATTCGAGCATGGCAGTACGGGAAAAGGCGGCGAGGTTTCCATTGAGTTCGGGTACATCGAGCTGATGTTCTCCCGGCCGTTCAACCTTCGGGCCGGCATGGTTCTTCCACCCCTCGGCATCATCAACGAAAAGCACGAACCGTCAACGTTCTTCGGCTCGCTCCGTCCGCAGGTTGAGCGTTCCATCATTCCGAGCACCTGGCGGACGAACGGCGTCGGGGCTTACGGCGAGCTGGGATCTCTCTTCAATTACCGCGCCTATATTGTCGAAGGATTCAACGCGAAGAATTTTTCCGATGCAGACGGTGTGCGGGGGGGACGTCAGAGCGGAGCGTCCGCACGGGCGGAGAATTTTGGACTGACGGGGCGGCTGGAGTTTACCGGAATCCCGGGAGGAATCCTCGGCGCAAGCTTCTACCGGGGCAACTCGGGCCAGGGACAGACGGATTCACTCGGGACCATCGATGCGGCGACAACGCTGTGGAGCGTTCACGCGGAATATGCCTGGAAGTCTCTCGAGTTGAGGGCCGTGGTGGCGGGCGCCACGGTGGACCAGGCAGGGAGAGTGAGCGCATTGGCCGGAAAGACCATTGGATCAGAAATGAATGGATGGTATGTGGTTGCCGGCCTGGATCTGGTTCCCTTTTTCAGTCCGGGCTCGGAGCAATCGTTTTCCCCATTCGTGCAGTATGAATCCCTGAACACCCATGCCGGGGTGGCGACCGGATTCACGGCGAACAAGGCGTTTGACAGGAACATCCTGACCATCGGTGTGTCCTACAAGCCGCATCCGAACGTCGCCTTCAAGGTGGATTATCAGGATGTGAAAAACGGTGCCGGAACGGGGATCAATCAATGGAATGCGGCAGTGAATTATTTGTACTAAGGATGTACAGGGATGGCGGGAAGCGAGAAGTGAGACGTGAGAAGTAGGACGTGGTTGTTAGGCGGCATGGTGTTCTTGTTCTTCTCCGGAGCGGCCCGTTCCCAGGTCTATTTGACCAGGGAGGCCGCCCTGGAACTCTATTTTTCCGGCGGACGCGTGGAACGACGAACGCTGTTCCTCACTGATCAAGAGGTGTCGGCCATTCAATCGACGGCGAAGGCCAGGGTGCCGTCGAAAATCGTCACGTACTATGTCGGAAGGAATGAACAGAGGGTCATCGGATACGCCTTTTTCGACACGCATGTCGTTCGCACCATGCCGGCGACGATCATGATCGTCGTGAATCCGGACAGCAGCATACGTGCGGTCGAACTCCTGGCGTTCTACGAGCCGGAGGATTACCGTCCGCCGGACCGTTGGCTGGAGTTGTTCAGGGGAAAGACGCTCCGTAACGACCTGTGGCTGAAAAGAGGCATCCACAACATTGTCGGCGCAACGCTCTCGGCGCAGTCGATCGCCGACGCGGTCCGCGTCACACTTGCAACGTTCCAGGCAGCCGTTCCGAAGGACTGATTCGATGCGCTACATGCAGACAGGCGGATTTCAAAACAATCCGTACATGCGCCTGACGCTGGGGCTGACACTGCTCCTGCTCCTTGCGTTTACGGCGACGAACTTCATGCTGTACTTCGCCAAAATGGACCTGTCGCCCGCCTCCGTGGTGTCGTACTACAACGGCAACGAAGAGGAGTTTCGTCCCGCACGCACGTATCAGTCGATGCTCGAGGTGACCCACGGCCATCTGGCAATGATGGCGATTGTGATGCTTCTGCTGACGCACCTCGTCGTGTTTGCGCCGATGACGCGGGGATGGAAAATCGGCGTCATTGTGACCGCGTTTCTTTCCGCTCTTGGGAGCGAAGGAGCCGCATGGCTTGTACGCTTCGTGCATCCCGGCTTCGCCTGGCTTAAAGTGTTGTCGTTTCTTCTTCTCCAGGCCACTCTGGTCTTTCTGCTGGGAACGCTCGCGGCGTTCCTCTGGTCAGCATGGCGCAGGCAGAAACAGCTTGAATCCGTATTGCTCGGAGCGGAGACCGAGGAAGAAATTGCGGAGGAGGAAGCGCATTTGCCGTGAAGGGCCGGACAGGTTCAGAGACGAGGCGGGTGTTCCTTGGCCGGTCAGCACGCGCGGGCGCGGGACTTGTGCTGATGTCCGTAATCCCGTCCTGGGCGTTGCAGGCCCGGCGTCACACCCGGGCGTACCGCGAGCGGTCGTTCTTCACCATGGGATCGGTCGCGACGATTTCCGCGTACGGGGAGTCGGCAGTGCAGATCGATCAAGCGATCAGGAAGGTCATCGAGGAATTCAGCCGCCTTGACCGGCTCCTGAGTATTTACGATCCCCGGAGCGAGCTCTCCCGCATCAACGCGGCCGCGGGACGGGAGACGGTGTGCGTTCATCCCGAAGTGCTCCGTCTCCTGAAGCAGATGCGACAATGGAGTGCGGACACAGAGGGAGCATTCGACATGACCGTGGAGCCGCTCATGCGGCTGTGGGGATTCCGCGATCGGCTCCGTTTCCTGACGCCCTCGGATACGGAGATCCGGCAGGCGCTGGAGGCCGTTGGTGCGGACCGTGTGCATATCGATGAAACACTGGAAACGGTTGGTCTCGACCATCCCGCGGCACTTCTGGACTCGGGAGGCTGGGGCGTGGGATATGCCGTCGATCGGGCAGTGGAGATTCTCAGGAAGGAAGGCATCGAAAGCGCGTTTGTGAATCATTCCGGAGACGCGCGAACATTCGGGATCCCGGATGATTCTGAAGGATGGATTGCCGGAATTCCGCATCCAGACAATCCAACGGCAATGATGCGGTCGTTTGTGCTCAAGGACTGCGCGATTTCCACCTCGGGAACCTACGAAAAGTTCGTTGAGCTGGGAGAGAAACAGTACGGCCATCTCATGGATGTGCTCAAAGGCATTCCGGAATCCGACGTTGCAAGCATGACCGTGGTCGCGGCAGAGTCGCTCAAGGCGGATGTTCTCTCCACGGCGGCCGCGTGCAGACCTGGTTTGCTTTCCCCGGGGCGCTGGGATGGAATACGATTCCTGATGATGAAGCGGAACGGCAACGATCTCAACGTTACACAATATCTTGATGGAGGTGTCAGGCTCCATGAATGATCCTGCAGGACTGGTGACGGAAGACCGGGTGATGGAGGCGCTTCGGGAATGCTATGATCCCGAGATCCCCGTGAACATTGTTGATCTTGGCCTCGTTTATGGCGTGACAATTGTGGAAGACTGGGTCGGCGTAAAAATGACGCTGACAACCCCCGGATGCGGGATGGCCGATGAGATTGCACGACGCGTGCGCGAACGTGTAAAACAGATTCCCGGTGTCAACGACAGCGATGTCCGGCTGGTCTGGCAACCCGCGTGGCATCCCGGCATGATGAGCGAGTCGGCAAAAAAGAAGCTCGGCATGGGTGAGTCACGACCGTGATTGTTTTGGTTCCAGAGAGACTCGGCATAGAATAATTTTTGCGAGTACGAAATGTCTGTTTCGTCTTGCCTTTTCCTCCTTGCTTTCCTACCTTAGAAAACCTCCCGGCTATCCTCGTTTCTCGTATCTTTTCTCAATGGAGGTTTCATGGATCGCGAACCGCTCTCGGTGTTGCTTGTGGATGATGAGGGCTTTTTTATCAGCTTGATAGCATCGCAGTTGCAGGATGAGTACGGATACAAAGTCGACACCGCGTTCACAGGAAGAGAGGCGGTGGACAAGATTGCGAAAGCGAAGCGGGCATATGATGTGATTCTGCTCGACTACATGATGCCGGAGATGTCCGGATTGAATGTTCTGCAATGGATGCACGAACAGAAGAACGAGACTCCGGTGGTGATGCTGACGGCTGCAGGTTCCGAGAATGTTGCCGTGGAAGCCATGAAGATGGGTGCCTACGATTATTTGCGGAAGGAACACATCGACGTTCAACGGCTGGCCATTATCATTCAGGCGACGCACGAACGCCGTCAGTTCCGGATTGCCCGCGAGCTGGAGATCGAAAAAGAGCGTGAAATCAGGCTGAATCTTGAAGCAACCGAAAAGGTGAGAAGAATTCTTAATGCTTTGTCTCCCCGGTTGAACGACGATTTTGCCGCCATTGGCGTGGAACTCGATCTCAGAACGAAACTGATCAGGGAGATGCTGAAGGACGAGGGGAAGCAGGAGCTTGAGGCCATGGTGCGTGAACTGAAGTCACGCGTCTCTTCGATCGAAAACGGCGTGAAGGGCCTGCTCTCATTGTACAAGGTGATGTATGCCCGTCACAGTGAGGAAGGGGAGATCGAGACGATCAGAGGTGAGGTGGAACAGAAGCCGGTGAAGAACTCGGTAAAGTAAACATTCAAAAAGGAAAAAGGTCCAACTCAAAGAATAAAAGCGCAAGAATGCCCAAAGGCCTCGGAAGTTGTTTCCGGGGCTTTGTTGTTTTCGTACACTCCTGACCCCTGTCTCCCCTTTGTTATTTCACCCTCAACTCCCTCGCCTTTACCTCATGCGTCCACCTCAGTCTTCCCGTATGGTCCCAGCACTCCATCGTGAGGACGCGGTCGGTCCTTGGTCCGCTGAACCGCAGGATCCCGAAATTGTGCGCATCGTTGACGAGGGTCCCCGGAACAACATGGGGATTATCTGCGTCCTTGAAGCTTGAAAGCCCCGCGGTCAGCGACGATGACGTATAGTCGTACAACGGATAGAAGGCAGTATCCTTCAGTACAACAAGTTCCGTCAGATGCCGATCGCCCGAGAGGAACACCACGCCGGAGATCTTATTCTCCTTAATGTATCTCAGCAGGGCATCGTAGTCACGCCGATAGTTGAAGAGCGTCTCTCCGCCGGTGGAAGGATTCAGCACCTGATTCCCGTTTGCCACGACCTTGAACGTGGCGGTGCTGGAAGACAATCCATCCAACAACCACTGCAATTGTTCCTTTCCGAACATCGTCTTGTTCCCGTCATTCGGCGAAAGGTTCGGAGAGCGATGATATCGGTCGTCCAGCAGAAAGAATTCCACATCCCCCCATTCAAACCTGCCGAAGACTCCCCGGGTTTCGTCCGTGCCGTAGGTCTGATTGGCCCAGAACAGTTTGTGATTCTCCAGGGCCTCGGTCCGCAGACGATAGGACCGGTCGGCGTCGTTCGGACCGTAGTCGTGGTCGTCCCACGTGGCATAGTTGTGCGCGGCCCCGAGGATGGGCTGAAGCTCCGGCGTAGAACGCGTGTGTGTCCACCGGTGTCGTAATCCCGCAACGGTGTGCCAATCCACCTCGCGGTAGTAGGTGTTGTCGCCAAGCCAGAGCATCAGGTCGGGTTGTTTGGAAGCCAGAACCGTGAGAACCTCATAGTCCGACCCGTAGGGTTTCCCCGGCCGGTCCCATTCGGTTTCATTGATGTACAAGCACGATCCGAAGGCCACCGTGAATTCCGGTGGATCTGTGCGCCACTGCCACAAGGGTTGGGTCTGAAATCGCAATGCGTACGGGCGGGGAACGACCTTTCCGTTGATCAGCAACTCGTAGGCGTACTTGTTTCCCGGCGTGAGTCCGTCAATCAGCACGTGCGCAACGTGGGCACGGTCGGCGGATGCAGGGACCTTCTTGCTCAAAAGTTTCTTGTCCGGCGCTGCAGTGTTCCAGTACCGAAATTGCACGTCGGCCGGTTTTGTCGTCTGCACCCAGAGCATCACCTCCGTCATCTGCCCGTACCCGACCATGGGTCCGGATTGCAGGAGGGATGACTGAGCAGGGGCGGCAATGGGCATTGTCGCCAGGAAGACAAGCGAAAAAAGGAGTGATCGCTTCATGGTTGTTCCTCCAACCTGATATTCTCGCAACAGACGTCCGCTCCTTACCCGTCCTTCTTCTTCTCCGCCTTCTTCTGTTTTCGCTCTCCCTTCCTTTCCTTGGCTTCGCCGCGCTTTTCGCGAATTTCACCACGGCGCTCCATGACCTCGCCTTTCTTCTCGCGAATCTCTCCCCTCTTTTTCAGGGCCTCACCCTTAGTCTCCTCTCCCTGCTTGATCAGTTTGTCACCTTTTTCCTGCATGGCCTCCCCTTGCTTCTGCATGCGTTCGCCTTTCGTTTGGGCACGTTCGCCTTGGCGTTGCATGCGCTCGCCCTTTCGCTCTTGCGCCTTGCCGGCCTTTTCCTGCGCGTACGCGGGGGCGGCTGCAAGGAGCGCGAGGACGCCGATTACTGCGAGAGTGTATTTCATAAACGCCTCCTTTCCTGAGTGCCGTTGAATCTACCAAAGAACGCCGGAAAAAGCAAAAGCCCGCCTGTACTTGCGGCAATAGATCAGAAGCGGTACATTGAACCACGATTTCCCTCAAACGCCCGTGCCTGTTCAGCCCAAGAAACTGACGCTGCATCTGCTTGACGACAAGTTCACGGTCAGCAAGCTCGCGCAATTTGCCGAGCTGCCGCAAATCGTTGCACGGGGGGAAATGTGCTTTTCAGCACGGACCGACGAAGAACTTGTCGTCGTGACGCCGGATTTCATGGCCCCGAGCAACGTCCAGCAGGAAATCGGATGGCGCGCCTTTCGTGTCGAAGGAGAATCTCCGCTCAAAGAAGCCGGGATCCTGCCATCGCTCATCAATCCAATGGTTCACGCCGGCATCTCGCCGCTGGTGTTCACGACGTTCAACACGGTCTACGTGTTCCTGCGTGAGGAACAAATTGTCGATGCTGTGAAAGCCCTCCAGCACGTGGGACACACGTTCGAACACAAGGAAGTCAGTGTTCCGAAGTAACGCCCCTCTTCTGCATCGTTTGCCGTAAGAACGCTCTCCATGATCTCGCTTTCCGATATTCAACAAGCTGTGTCCGTCGTTGCACCTGTCGTGCACCGGACGCCTCTCCTGACCTCCCGAACATTCGACACACGCTCTGGAAACTCCGTCTTCCTGAAGGCGGAAAACCTCCAGCGCATCGGAGCTTTCAAGATTCGCGGGGCCTATAACAAGATTGCGTCGCTGTCACCCGAAGAACGGGCCCGCGGCGTCGTTGCCCATTCATCAGGCAATCATGCTCAGGGCGTTGCGCTTGCGTCCCGCCTCCTGGGGGTCAAGGCCACAATCGTCATGCCGAAAACATCCCCCGACAACAAGGTGGAAGCAACGAAGGCCTATGGCGCGGCGGTCGTGTTCAGCGAAGATTCCACCGATGACCGGGAACGCGTGGCCAATGAAATCCAACAACGCGAGGGACTTGTGCCCGTCCCGCCGTTCGATGACGACATGATCATCGCGGGGCAGGGAACGGTTGCCGTGGAGATAGCGGAGGAACTGAAGGATCTTGACGTTCTGGTCGTGCCTGTCGGCGGAGGCGGCCTCATCGCGGGGAATGCGATGGCGATCAAACACCTGATTCCGGGAGTCCGGGTGATCGGGGTGGAGACGGAGGCGGCAGATGATGCCGCCCGATCGTTCCGCGAAAAGCGAATGGTCAAGATCGACCCGCCGAAAACAATTGCCGACGGCATCCGGACCCAATCCCTGGGAAGGCGCCCGTTTGAGATCATCATGAAGTACGTGGACGACATTGTCACCGTCACCGATGATCAAGTGATCGAAACCATGAAGTTCCTCATGGAACGCATGAAAACGGTCGTGGAGCCCACCGGGGCCGTGGCGCCCGCCGCGGTGTATCACAATGTGCTTGGGCAAAAAGGAAAGAAGATCTGTGCAATCATCAGCGGAGGGAATGTCAGTATGAAGAGGCTTGCTGAATGGCTCACGTGAATTTCGGATTTTCAATTGCCAATCGGCAGTTTGACAATCTGCAATCGCCCATATGACCCCTCAAAACTACATCTCGTATTTCGAAGAAATGCTCAGGCCCACCGCGTCTTTGTTTCGCCTCGTGCCTCCGGACAAACTCGGGTGGAAGCCAGACGACCGGTCATTTACGGCAGGACAATTGATGGCGCATATGGCCCTTTCGCTGGCAGTGTATGGAAAGGGCGTCGCGACAGGGGATTGGGGGTATCGCTCGATGCGGGAGATCTTTCTCGCGAATCGTCGGACGCCCGAAATGACGGCGGAGGAGGCGATCGACCTGATGGAAAAGAATGCAAACGAGTTCATGCGCATGATCGGAGCCCTCTCCGAGGAGGAGTTTTCCGCCGGGGAGATCGATTCCCCTCAGCTTGGGCGTGTACCGCGCTGGCGCGCTGCGATGCTTGCGGTCGAACATCACGTCAATCACAAGGCCGAACTATTCATGTATCTGAAATTGCTTGGCATCAGGGTGCACACGGGAACCTTGTACACAGACGGGACCGCCCGGTAGCTTCTTTCTGCAATGCTTTTTCTGCCCTCGCATGTCGGCGCCTTGATGGTTTGGGGAAAGTTGCGTAGTTTGCTCAGGCATTCAGCATGGGTTTCCCAATGAAAATGGAGTTCTCATGAAGATCGTTGTGTGCGTTAACCACGTGCCCGACACCGAAACAAGAGTCAAAGTCGGGTCCGACGGCATCTCCATCGACAGAACGGGGGTCAATTTCATCATGAATCCTTACGATGAATTCGGCGTCGAGGAGGCTCTTCGCGTAAAGCAAAAACATGGGGGTGAGGTCACAGCGGTTTCCCTGGGTGGTGAAACGCACAAGGAAACCCTGCGGAAGGCTCTCGCCATGGGGGTCGACAAGGCAGTCTTGCTGAAAGACGACAGTCCGCGTGATTCCCTGTCGGTCGCCAAAGCCCTTGCCGAGTATCTCAGGGGGATTTCCCCCGATGTGATTCTCTTTGGCAAGCAATCGATTGACAGCGATGACGGGGCCGTGGGCTCCATGGTTGCCGAACTGCTCGGTATGCCGTCGGTGAGCGTGGTGGTGAAGCTCGAGATCGAAGGAACCACCGTAAAGGCGGAACGGGAGATCGAAGGCGGGCACGAGAAGGTCGAAACCCGGTTGCCGGTGGTGATCACGGCACAGAAGGGATTGAACGAACCGCGCTATCCGTCCCTGAAAGGCATCATGGCCGCCAAGAGCAAGCCGATCGAGGAAATCACGCCCACACCGGCATCGCTCCATGTCGAGGTGCTTGCCATGCGCAAACCTCCGGCAAAAAGCGCAGGAAAGATCCTTGGCACAGACGCCACCGCGGTCCCCGAGCTTGTCCGTCTGCTCCACGAGGAGGCAAAAGTCCTATGAAGATCCTTGCCTTTGCCGAACAGAGGGACAATGCGTTCCGGAAATCAGCCTTTGAGACCGTCACGGCAGGAAAGAAACTGGCCGGAGAATCGGGAGCGGAGCTTGTCGCCCTGGTGATTGGAGGCAACGTATCGCCGATTGCGGAATCGCTTGGTTTTTATGGCGCCTCCCGTGTGCTGGTGGCTGAAGACGCAAAGCTCCAGCTGTATTCCACCACCGCCTATGCGAAGGTTGTGGCGGAGGTCGCGGCAAAGGAGAAGGCCGACATTCTGCTCCTTCCCGCGACAGCAATGGGGAAGGACCTTTCCCCGCGCGTTGCCGTGAAGCTGGAGGCCGGTCTTGCGGCCGACTGCACAGCGCTTGCCTGGGAGGACGGGAACGTGAAAGCGACGCGGCCCGTCTATGCAGGAAAAGCCCTGATCGAGGTGAGGATCAGCACGCCGCGCAAAGTCTTCACACTTCGCCCGAATGTGTTTACCGCGGAGAAGGCGGGGGATTCGAAAGCCGCCGTGGAACAATATCGGATCTCGCTGGGTGATGCAGATTACAGCGTTCAAGCGAAAGAAGTGGCACAATCCAGTGGACGCATTGACGTCGCCGAAGCCGATATCGTTGTGTCCGGAGGACGGGGGCTGAAGGGCCCGGAGAATTTCAAGATGATCGAAGAACTGGCAAAGGTTTTGGGGGCGGCCGTGGGAGCATCCCGGGCCGTAGTGGATGCCGGGTGGCGGCCGCATGACGAGCAGGTTGGGCAGACCGGAAAGACCGTTTCACCCTCGCTGTATATCGCTGTGGGGATCTCGGGAGCAATCCAGCACCTTGCGGGAATGTCATCTTCAAAGTATATTGTCGCAATCAACAAGGATAAGGATGCCCCGATCTTCGGGGTCGCCGATTACGGTATCGTCGGAGACGCATTCGAGGTTGTTCCCGCTCTGACGCAAGAAGTCAAGAAACTTCTCGGGAAGTAGAGGAGGTTGCTGTGGAGAGAATCCAGGTGGATATTCTTGGGTTATCGACGAGTCCGTCCGCCGGGGGCGCGTACGCCTTGATTCTGAAAGAAGTCAACGGCATGCGGCGCCTGCCCATCATCATCGGGGCATTTGAGGCCCAGTCGATCGCGCTGGAGATCGAGGGCATCAAGCCTCCCCGTCCTCTTACCCACGATCTCATCAAGAACATCATCGATACGCTCGGGGTTGCCCTCACAGATGTCTTCATCAACGAGCTGAAGGACGGTACGTTCTATGCCCGCCTGAACGTGGACTCTCAGGAGATCGATTCGCGCCCCAGCGATGCCATCGCGCTGGCCGTTCGATATGGAGTTCCGATCTTCGTTTCCGACAAGGTCATGGACGAGGCATCGTTCGTACCAGAAGGTGATGAAAACGAGGCAGGATCAGGTCTGGCCGAGCCGGCGGGCAAAGAAACGCCGAAACCGAAGCTTTCGAAGCTTGAACAGCTGGAACACCAGCTGAAAGAAGCCATTGCAAAAGAGGACTATGAGCAGGCGGCAAGGCTTCGGGATGAAATCCGCAAGTTGCAGGGACGGAATTCCTGACGCCGGATGACGCGGCGGGAATATAGGAGAAGACGGATGAACCAGCTTGTTCTGCTCATTCTTGCAAGCAGTGCCGTACAGCTCTGCGAGGCGGCCCAGCTCCCGTCCCCCCCTTCCGATTCGCTTTTCCATGGCCATCAGATCGCTGCCCTCCTGGCTCAGGCTGACACGCTGTCCTGGGAAGGAGGCGAGAATCGTCGCGCACTGGCCCTGTACGCCGAGGCGCTGTCTCTTGACAAACGCAGTCCGGAAATCCTCTGGAGGATCAGCCAGTCCTACGTCAGAATTGCAGATGATCTGGCCTCCGAGGAACAGGAGCTCCGCCTGTCGCTGTACGAGAAAGCGCTCGAGTTTGCGGACAAGAGTGTCTCGGCAAACGGCCACAGTTCCATGGCGTTCACGCGGCGGGGAATCGCCAGTGCACGCGTCGCGCTCTTCAAGGGCTTCTGGGAATCCATGGGGATGCTCAAGGATGCGCGGGCGGATCTGGAGCGGGCTCTGGAACTGGATTCACTCAACCACGAAGCGCATTTCGCCCTTGCCACAACCCATCTCAAGGTCATCGAGAAACCCTGGATCCTGCGTTGGCCCCTCGGGCTGGGATGGGGCGACATCCACAAGGCCATCGCTCATCTTGAGCGGGCCATTGAGCTGAAGTGGAATTGCATCGAATATCGCCTCGCGGCCGCGCGGGCTTATATCGAAGAAGACGAGCCTGCAAAGGCCCGAGCCCATCTCACGCTGATCCCCATGCTCCGGGCTGTGAACAGAACGGATCTCATCGCCGCCCGGGAGGCGCGTTCGTTGCTGGACCATCTTGAAACCGAAGACTGACCCGGTCAGCCCTTTTCTCCGCCTCCCGTTTCATCCTGCCGAAAACTTGCCGAAGTGCGTTCCCTCGTACGAAGGCGGTACTCCAGGTACACGCTGAAAGACATCAACGCCGTTCCGACAAGAAACGGAAGAGAAATCCCAATCTCAAACAAAATGCCGGCAACCAACGGAGCGACAACCATGCTTGCCGCCATCAACGATGTCATGATCCCAAGGACCTCCCCTTTCATGTGAGCCGGCGCGATGCCCGCGACGCGGCTTGTGACAACGACGCGGAGAATTGACTGGCCGGTGGCCATGAGTATCACGGCGAGATAGAAGAGGGGGAGGATTCTGACTGCGATCAGGGAAAACGACACGGCAAGCACAAGGGTCATCAACAACTCCAGTTCGGCCTCGCCGAAGTATCTCAGCCAGAGGGGTTTCAAGAGCACGGCTTGATTCAAGGCCGTGAAAATGCCAATGCCGGAAAAGAGCAGGCCGGTTTCAAACGATGTGAACCCGAACGCCGCTTCAGCAAAGAGCGCAAATACGCTTTGAGACGCCATGAACGACACTCCAAAGAGAATCCAGGCCGTGAAGAACGGCCGGAGGTCGCGATTGGACGCCGCACGCGCGAGCGGAGCAAGCGGATTGATCGTCAGCGGCGCCTGAGGATCACGGTGGGTGTGCGTTTCAGGAAGAAAGAAATAGGCCATCATGGTGTTGAGGCATGCGAGCCCGCCGGCTACCCAGAAAGGAAAGCTGTGTGAAACGGTGCTGAGAAAACCCCCGAGGAACGGTCCCACCATGAATCCGATGCCGAACGTCGCGCCTATAATGCCCAGATTGGCCGATCGGTCCTTCTCATCCTTCGAAAGGTCCACGATGGCGCTCTGGGCGACGGTGAAGTTCCCCGCCGCGGCCCCGTCAATGATTCTGCCGAGAAAAAGCAGGGGAATCGAAGTGGCCGAAGCAAAGACGAACCACCCGATTGCCGTGCTTGCAATGCTGGCAAGAAGGACAGGTCGTCTGCCCATCTTGTCGGAGAGCGCGCCCAGAAAGGGACTGCTGAGGAACGCAAAGAACGCAAACGCTGAAAAAAGCATCGTAACAGTCAGCGGAGAAGCCCCAAACGATGTTACATAAAATGGAAGGATTGGAATGACGATCCCAAATCCAAGAATGTCAACAAGAACGGTGAAGACGATGGTGATTTTTGATTTCGGCATGGGACGGCAAAGATAGGCAAAATTGTCTTTACATTGCATTACGCCGATTCAAGGCGGTCTCCGTGCGCGCGCATGCCAGTCCGATCCAATATTGACAACAATGCCCCTTCAGCGTACATTGAAAGGAGGGGAAGGAAGGGGAAGAAGGCGACGGACATGGCAGAGACTGCAACTCTCAAAGACATTCTGAGCGAGAACACCCGCAAGGGGGAACTCTATGAGACTATGCCGGATTCCTGGGTGCGATGCTACGCCTGCGGCCACCGGTGCAGGATTCCCCCGGGGAAGGATGGCATCTGCCGCGTACGCTTCAATCGGGATGGGGAGCTGAGAGTTCCGTGGGGATATGTTGCAGCCCTCCAACTTGATCCCATCGAAAAGAAGCCCTTTTTTCATGCTTATCCCGGTTCAAAAGCCCTTAGTTTCGGAATGCTGGGATGCGATTATCACTGCTCCTACTGCCAGAACTGGGTGACCTCCCAGGCCTTGCGCGATCCCATAGCCGGCTCGCCCCCCGACGCCATGACCCCCGAAGCATTTGTGGATCTCGCGCTGAAGCACAGAGCCAGGGTCATCACAAGCACCTATAACGAGCCGTTGATTACAAGCGAATGGGCGGTGGAGATCTTCAAACTTGCGCGGCAAGTCGGTCTCGCAACCTCCTACGTCTCCAACGGAAACGGCACCGAGGAAGTGCTGGAGTATCTCAAGCCGTGGGTCGATCTGTACAAGGTGGATCTCAAGGGCTTTCGACAGAAATCCTATGCACAGCTTGGCGGCGTGCTCAAGAACGTGCTGGACACGATCCGGATGCTCCATGAGCGCGGCATCTGGACCGAGGTCGTGACGCTCATCGTTCCGGGGTTCAATGATTCGGAGGACGAGTTGACGGACATCGCGGAGTTTCTTGTCTCCGTTTCCCCCGACATCCCCTGGCATGTCACCGCATTCCACAAGGACTACCGGATGACCGACCCCGACGACACACCCTCATCGACATTGATCCAAGCCGCGGAGATTGGATACAATGCAGGGCTTCGTTTCGTCTACGCCGGCAATCGTCCCGGCGAAACGGGCCCGTTCGAAAACACCGTCTGTCCGTCCTGCCACGAGGTCCTGATTGAACGATGGGGATTCCAGGTTCGGAAGAACCGGCTTGTTGACGGCGCCTGCTTCAAGTGCGGCACCTCCATTCCCGGAAGATGGTAACACGCTCTTTTCCGTCACATCACGTCCGCGAACCGATCGAAGGAAGCTGTCATGAGATTGTGCACCCTTCCCTGTCTTCTCGTTCTTCCCTGCTCATACGCCCCTGACAACTCCGCCCGGGCCAGATCAGCCATGTCTTATCTTGAAATGGGCGGTTCTTGCCAGGCCTGGTAGCAGGCTTGCCATCCCTGTCGGGCAACATTCACAGCATCAATCAAAGGAGGCCTCATCATGCGTCTCGACCGCCGTGTCCTCTTCGTTCTATGCATACTCATGGTCCCTCTTCTCAGAGCTCAAGAGGGGGTACCGCTCTTCACCAAGGACTTCCCGCCGGAAGAATTTGCCCAGCGGCGACAGAACGTCGTGAAGGCCATTGGAGGGGCGCTTGCGCTTCTGCAGGGCGCGCCCAGCCCACAGGGATACACGCGATTCAGACAATCGAACGAGTTCTACTATCTCTGCGGCATCGAATCCCCGCATGCGTATTTGCTGATCGACGGCGCCAGCGGGCGGACAGCGCTTTACCTGCCGCATCGCAATGAGAGCAGGGAACGCAGTGAAGGGAAGCTCCTTTCGGCAGAGGACGCGGAACTGATCAAGACCCTGTCGGGTGTCGACGCGGTCTATCCCTCCGATATGCTTGCCGAACATCTTGGCCGACATGCGCGGGGACCGGAAAAGACTGTGTACCTTCCGTTCCAACCGGCCGAGGGATTTGCAATGAGCCGTGATCTCGCGGTGCGCTACAATGCCGATGTAGCGTCCGACCCGTGGGATGGAGGCACGCCGCGCGAATCCCGGTTCATCGAGCTTGTGCGCTCCAGATTTCCGCAATTCGTCATCCGCGATCTCTCCCCGATTCTCGACGAACTCCGGCTGATCAAGAGCGAGCGCGAGATTGCCATGATTCGGAAGGCGACCCGCCTGTCAGGACTCGCATTGATTGAAGGCATGCGATCCGCCAAACCGGGCGTGATTGAGTATGAGATCGACGCCGCTGCGAAGTACATCTTCTATCGCAATGGGGCGCAGGGCGAGGCGTACTATTCCCTGATAGCGAGCGGACCCAACGCCATGTTCGGCCATTACAACGCCGGGAAGCGAAAGATGGAAAACGGGGAATGGCTGCTGTTCGACTTCGCCCCCGACGTTGGATACTACATGGCCGATGTTACCAGAATGATTCCCGTGGGGGGCTTCACCCCTGCTCAGCGGGAGCTCTACGAATTCTATCTTGCCTGCTACAAGGCGATCATCAAGGCCATCAAGCCGGGAAGAGCGGCCCAGGCCATCCGGCAGGATGCTGTGAAGGAAATGAGGCAGGTCCTCACGCGAACAAGGTTCTCAAAGTCCCTCTATGAACAGGCCTCGAAGGAGTTTGTCGACCGCTACGCGCGTGGAAGCGAAACCCCCTACGCATCTCTGGGGCATTGGGTCGGGATGGCAACCCACGATGTGGGACGGGCCACAATACTACGGCCCGGAATGGTGTTCACGATCGAACCGGCGTTGCGCATTCCCGAGGAGAACATCAACATCCGGCTCGAAGACATGCTTCTTGTGACAGAACGTGGCGTCGAAAACATGTCGGCCTTTGTGCCGATGGACGTTGCCGACATCGAGGCGGTCATGAAAGAACCCGGGATGGTTCAGCGATATCCCATGGATGACGGAAGGTAAGAGCAACTTCGGAATCATTCGCACTATCTTCCGATTTGAGCGGAACTGATTCCGAGAATTGGAAAAACCTCAAGGCAACCTGAAGAATTCCCAAAAAACCGGCAGGGTCTTGAGTGGCACACCTATTGAACGATGCCCTTTATGCACCATCTTACCAGAAAGGGCCACTGATGACTAGTCTAATCAGAAGTCTCGGTTTGCTGTTCTTTGCGTTCCTCGTTGTTTCGTTCTCAACGGCGCAGGTTCGGACGGTGGAAGGGAAAGGCGAGGAGTACCACCATGCCATGTACTTGAATTTCAGACATGCGGCGGATCAGGCGCAGGCGCTCTTTACCCAGGTTTTGCTCCCTCGTCCGATCCTCATGGAGATCGCCCGTGAGCACACCGATGAGATCATGACGAATCTTGAAAGGGCGCGCATCCAGCACGCGATGATTCACAAAACCTACGGCTCGAATGAAGAGCAGTTAATCCTGGAGAATCATGAGCGCTTGCTGAGGGCGCATCTTGCGGCCATGGAGCATGCCAGATTATTGAAGAGCGAGCTGGAGAAACCCTCCCCTGACAAGGAGGTCGTCAAATCTCTTGCGGCAAAGCTCTATACGGCAACCGCCACGGCAGCGCAAGAACATGCCGACGGCATGAAGAAACTCGGCCTCCAGGAAATGCAGCTTCCATCCTGAGGTCGTCAAGGGAAATCCGGGGAACAAAAAGCCGCCTTGCCAGAGGCGGCTTTTTTTGCAGGCGGCCCGACAAGCACCCCACCGGTGAAAATATGGTCTGAAAGTCGTATACTTTTGGGAAGGAAAGGAGGCTCCCATGAGCAACGAAGAGACTGTGTCAATCAGCGTCAGCATCAATGCCCGACGGGACGACGTTTTCATGGCCCTCACCGATTCCGACCTGATCAGGAAATGGTCCGGCGAGGAAGCAACCGTGAGTCGGACCGTCGGGGGTGAGTTTGCAATGTTCAACCGCTGGGTAACGGGCCGCGTTCTTGATTTCAAACCTCCGCGGCTGGTCTCGTTCAGCTGGCTCGTAAGCGAATGGCCTGAGGGTTCGTCGGAATCCCATGTGACGATCGCTCTGGAGGAGCAGGAGAACGGCACGCTGGTGACTCTGACTCATCGGGGTTTTCCGAACGCCGAAGAAGCCGAGAGCCACCGCACGGCGTGGATGGAACAGGTGTTCGATCCGCTCAGGAGGTTCCTCGAAACAGGCGAAGTTGCAGAACCTGCCTCCTCGGCGGAAAGCCGGGAGATGCCGGCCGAAGAGAAGAAGGAAAGACAGGAGAAGAGGGGTGAGCGAAAACCCGTCCGGAAGAAAGCAAAGCGCAAACGGTCTTCGGACAAACGCGAGAAGGCGAAGAAGAAGGCGACAAAACGAAAACCGGTCAAAAAGAAAGCTTCAAAGAAGCCGGTCAAGAAGAAGGCACGAAAACGAAAGTAACCGATTCGCTTTTAATGCATCAGCTCTTCAAACCTGAAACCTCCTCAACCATTAACCCATTTCGATCCCATGTCTTCCAACATCAGAACAGAAGTTGTCCGCAGCGGCATCAGTTTCGGCACGGCCCTCGCCATCGTTATCAGCTGGACGGCCAATCAATCCATCATCTGGGCAATCATTCACGGGATTCTCTCCTGGATCTATGTGATTTACTATTTGATCATGTACTACTGATACGATGATGATGAAGAAGGCCTGTGGGGCAACGGGTCGGCGCGCGGTCCATCAACGAGCGACCGGCACCTGGTTCGAGTCTTCTTAATCCCTCAAATGGTTGTTCGAATCCGGACCTGACTACTCTACCCTCACCACAATGCCGTAGAAAGGAAACATCGATGCAACGAGCATTCAGAGGCGGTGCATTAATTCTGGCGATGGTTCTCTCTGTCCCGGTGGCCCATGCACAGCAAACGGGGGAGCCGGCCATCACAGGAGAACACATCCGGGCGGCCGAGTCCATCATAGGCCTGGAGTTCACCAAGGCTGAGCGTGATTCAATGGTTCAGTCACTTGAGGATCAGCGGAAGAGTTACAACGCACTCAGGGCGGTCTCGCTTGCCAACTCCGTTTCGCCGGCCCTTCAGTTCGATCCGATTCCCGCGGGATTCGCATTTCAGACGGAGTTCAGGGAGCCTGAATGGAGTCCGGTGAAGGTCAGATCCGTGCCGAAGAACCTGGACGAGCTTGCTTTTGCGTCGGTGCGCGAGCTGGGTGAAATGATTCGCCGGAGAATGATCACCTCGGAACAACTGACCCGCATGTACCTGGCAAGGCTGAAGAAATACGGTCCAAAACTGGAATGCGTGGTGACGCTTACCGAGGATTTGGCCCTGGAACAGGCGCGCAATGCGGATCGGGAAATTGCGGCGGGACGATACCGCGGGCCCTTGCACGGTATTCCGTACGGCGTCAAGGACTTACTCTCGACGCGCAAATACAAGACGACCTGGGGGGCAATGCCCTACAAGGATCAGATGATCGATGAAGATGCCACCATCGTGAAGAGGCTTGAGGAGGCCGGCGCGGTGCTCGTCGCGAAGCTGACGCTGGGGGCCCTCGCATGGGGCGATGTGTGGTACGGAGGAATGACGCGCAACCCGTGGAATTACGCGCAGGGATCAAGCGGCTCGTCAGCCGGGTCTGCCTCGGCAACTGCCGCGGGGCTCGTGGCCTTCGCCATCGGCACCGAAACCTGGGGTTCCATTGTCTCGCCGTCGACGCGATGCGGTACCACGGGTCTCCGTCCAACCTACGGTCGTGTGAGCCGTGCCGGCGCCATGGCGCTGAGCTGGTCCATGGACAAGATCGGCCCCATCTGCCGAACAGTCGAGGATTGTGCGATTGTGTTTCAGGCCATCCTCGGTCCTGACGGAAAGGATGCTTCACTGTATGAAGCGCCATTCAACTACACACCGCACGTGGATCTGAAAAACCTCCGGATCGGCTACCTCAAAACCGAATTCGACAGTGCCCGAACCAACAAGGCGGCAAATGATTCGGTGCTTGCAGTACTCCGTTCACTCGGGGCGGAGCTCATTCCCATTAAACTGCCCAAACGCCACCCTGTCGGCGACCTGGCGTTCATCCTTTCTGCAGAAGCCGCTGCGGCGTTTGACGAATTGACCCGGTCCAATCGCGACGACCTGCTCGTGCGTCAGATCAAAAACGCGTGGCCGAATGTCTTCCGCGCAGCGCGGTTCATTCCGGCCGTAGAGTACATCCAGGCGAACAGAATCAGAACTCTGGTGATTCAGGACATGCAGAATCTGATGAAGGACATCGACGTGTACGTGACGCCGTCATTCGGAGGGGACAACCTGTTGCTCACAAATCTCACAGGCCATCCGTGCGTGGTGGTTCCCCACGGATTCACGAACGAAGGGACCCCGACGAGCATCTCGTTTGTCGGACAGCTGTTCGGCGAGGCAACCCTGCTGGCCGTGGCGAAGAAATTCCAGGATGCAACGGATCATCACTTAAAGCATCCTGTATTGCAGGAGTGAGGTAACATCCGTCGGGCAAGAACAAGTCGAACGCACCTTCATCGCGGGACTGTCATTGACGAAGGTGACCTTCGACCAGGGTCCTGTATCCCTGGTAATCATGGATGGCAAATCCCGCGAAAGAGGAAAACCCGCGGAGGTACTTCTGCCCTGATTGCATCGTCTGCCGCAGAGCCGGAAGGCCGCCCCCCAGGGCAAACGTGATCCGGGATGCGCTGACGCGGCTCGATCGCTGAACGGGCCACCATAGAATGTGCTCTTCCCCCACCTGACGCTTCCTGAGAAGCCCGGCCAGCGCTGGATGTGCCTGATGCTGTATCAGCATGGCGAGCGTGTCCGTACCTTGAAGAAACACCACGGCCTGTGCAACAGACGGAGCCGGCATGCCGCGCTGTGGTTCTCCCTGAAAGACAAGCAACGTTTCATCGGGGAGCGGCACGGTCTCCAATCCCACAAAAACTTTCTTTCCTGTCTGCGCCGCATACCGCAATTCATTCATCGCCTGAAACACCATGCCGTCTTCGCCCTCGGCCAGGGTTCGGTAATCCATGAGAACCACGAAATCCATGATATCGATCACATGTTCGTCCATACGCTTCGTCCGCCCGTTCCATGTCACTTCCATGGGCAGATGTGTGAGCTCATTCGGGGCATCGAGCCACGGCGGAATGTCGGCTCCAACGACGAGTCCGGACGGGCGCACGGCTGAGGCGCAGAGATCGAGGACCTCGAGGAGATTCCTGAGAAACCAGGGCTGGCGCAGGCTGTTGAAGCCCGGCAAAAGATAGGGTTCGATGTCGAGGTGAACGCCGAAGAACCGGTCTGAAGGCGGAACCGAGCTCTGGTAGCGAAGAATGTTCTCCATCGTTGTTCTTACAAACGAGCGCTTGTCGGGCCTGATGAAATCCTTGTCGCCAACGAGTGCGTGAACACGGTGTCCCGCCTTAGCGAGCGCGCGCACGACCAGACGAAGCCTGGAAACGTCGAGAGGAACTCCACGACGTGCATCGGGGTGATCCGGATCGTAGGGGAGCGCAAGGAAAACGTGATCGATTGATTCGGCCTGGAGAAACTGAAGCAGATCCCCTAAAGCATTCTGGCTGTCAGGCAATTCATCCGTATTCCAGACCCAGATTGCCTTTTCGGATTGCGGTGCCGATTGAGATTCGCGTGTCTCTTTCTCATGTGCGTTCAACGAAGTGCAGAAGAAGACTGTCGAAATCTCAACACTACTCCTTCCCTCGCTGGTGACTTCCAGAGCGATCGACGCCAACCGTGTAGCATCAAGTCTTTGTGGAAAGGCGGCAAGCGGAACGATGGCGGTCTGCCAGGCAGTGTCGATTCGGCCCTGCGGCAGGAACGATGATAGTTCCGCCACGGGAAGAGCATCTTCCTTTTCGTTCCATGCCGCATCGGCGATCTTCAGGAGCAGTCTTTCGCTGCCGCTCGTACCACGAAGCGTGATCTGAAGCGAGGCAAACCGCGTGGCGTCGAAGTATGTTCGCTCGGTGCGTGGAGCCTGGGAATTGAACAGGTGCATCCACATTCCGCAGAATCCCTCCTGTTTGACGAACTCCAGGCGCGCGGCGGGGAGAGAATACGGCAAAACGACGTGGCTGAGGGATGCGGCACTCGGAGCCGACTGAAACACAGCGTAGGATCCGCCCAGGGCGTTCACAAACGCATGGCTGAAATCGGCGACTTCGAGGCATCCGCCGCGGGTCTCGAGCATCCGTTCACGGGAAAAATATCCATTAGGATACAGAGCCTGCACGTTCAGGCGCGCACCGGTCGGTGCCTGAACAATGGAGAGTTGACCAAGCCGGGAGTCTTCCAGACGATCAAGGCCCCACTGATGAAGATGAAGAGAGGCGCCCGGAATCTGACCCTGCAAAACGGAGGTGAGCAGGAGAAGAAAGAGAAACAGAAATCGCGTTTTCATGAGCATAAAGATACGGAAAAAGACCACACTCCGAACACTTTCCGCTATTTCAACTTTTCCCCGGAATTGCTATATTCTGTCGGGCGATGGAGTTCGCCTTGTAAGAATCATCCTTTGAGGATTAATGACTCCTGCTCGATGTGGGCGGGAGTTTTTCGTTTCCGGGGGCACAGGAGGCGTATGAAGCCTTATCTTCTGGTTTTTCTGGGAGGTGGAATCGGGGCGGCCGCCCGCTACTGGCTCTCCTCCGCCGTGTACAAGCTCCTCCCGCCCGAATTTCCCTATGGAAATCTCATCGTCAATGTGTCCGGATGCCTGTTGATCGGGATTCTCATGTCGGTCACCGAGGAACGCTTCGTCATTTCGCCGGCCGTGAGAATGTTCATCGCGATCGGGATTCTCGGAGGATTCACAACATTTTCGTCGTTCAGCTATGAAACGATTGCCCTCCTGAGGGATGGCCAGATGCTGTATGGATCGTTGAACGTGCTGGCAACAATTCTCGGCTGCCTGGCGGCAACCTATGCCGGGATGTCCCTCGGAAAAGTCATCTGAACCTTAAGAAGGAAAACCGGTCATGAAACTCTCTGGTGATGGAAAACTGTTGAGGATCTTCCTTGGGGAACTTGACAAGTTGCATCACCGGCCCCTGTATGAAGCCATTGTGCTCAAGGTGCGCGAGATGGGATTGGCGGGGGCGACGGTTTTGAGGGGAATTCAGGGGTTCGGCGCGGACAGCCGGGTCGTCCACACGGCCAAGATTCTCCGTCTCTCGGAAGATCTTCCGATTGTCATCGAGATTGTTGAGAGCGAGGAAAACATCCGGAAACTCATCCCGGTGATCGATGAAATGATCGCCACCGCCCGTTGCGGGGCAATGATGACGATTGAGAAGGCAGAGATCATCCGGTATACGACGAGCGAATCCGGAAATCAGACTTAAGCGCGTGTTGCCCTCTTCACCTCCTCAACGAATCGCCGGAGCTTCTCCTCGTCGAGACTGCCGTTTGTACGAACCCCGCTGCAGACATCCACTGCGTAGGGCTGAACGGTCTCGATGGCTTGGCGCACGTTCCCCGCGTGCAAACCTCCCGCAAGAAACACCGGCTTGCCTGACTGACGAACGATTTCCCGACTCACGGACCAGTCGTGCACCCGGCCCGTTCCGCCGAGGACCTTGACCGCGAGAGAAGGGTTCCCCGAGTCAAGGAGCAGGCCGTCCACGTGTGGAGCGACGGCAAGGGCTTCGTCGAGCGAGCGGGGCCCGAGGACGTGAATGACCTGGACAATCGCGATGTCCGGAAGTGCCTCCCGGAGCTCCGTATAGGTTTGCACGGACACCTCATCGACAATCTGGAGCGTATTTGCCCGCGTCCGCCGCTGTTGCGCTATGATCGAGGCGGAATCCTGCCTGCTGGTCAGCAGGAAGGTTGCGACGCCGCGCGGGACGTGCGGCACGATGGAGGCGATCCGCTCCTCCGGAATCGGCCCGGGCCCGCTGGGCATGGCGGAAACCAGGCCTATTGCCGAGGCCCCGTATTGTGCCGCCAGCAAAGCTTCCTCGATGTTCTGGATACAGCATATTTTAAATCTGACCTTCATTCCCGTGGCGGCTGCAAAGGCTTGGTGGCCATGGAGGGCGGTGTCTTGGGTTTGCGGACGGAAAATGTGGTAATGAGAGCCACGGCGAGCACGATGACAACGGCTGCCAAAACAATGCGCGCACCGAGCTCCTCGCCTGCGATGAGCCAGCCGAGGATCACGGCGATGATCGGATTCACGTAGGCGTACGTGGCGACCATGGAGGGTTGAACATGGCGGAGAAGCCAGATGTAGGCAGTGAAGCCGACAAGCGAACCGAAGGCGATAAGGTACGAAAGGGAAAAGAGGGATCGGGGAAGGACAGACTCCAGGCTGAAATCCGAAAGTTCGCCTCCGGCGATTCCCCCAAGCACGCAAAGGACACCCCCGCTGATCATTTCCATGGCCGTGGCCAGAAACGGGTTGGCGGGGAGTTGCGAGCCGCGTGAATATAACGAACCCCCGGCCCAGAACATGGTTGCAACGACCAGGGCTCCGGCGCCGACAAGATCAATCTCCTGCCCGCCGATCAAATTCGTGGGATCGATAAGGAGAACCACGCCCAGGGTCCCGAGGATAAGACCCAGGGTGCCCCCGACGGTGGGTTGTACGCCCCGATGCCACCAGTCAAAGATCAGGAACCAGACGGGTGTGACGGCGATGATCAGTGCGGTGATCCCGGAGGGAACAAACTGCTCAGCCCAGGAAACCCCTCCGTTTCCGAGAAACAACAATGCAGTCCCGACGATGGCGGCTGATCTCCATTGAGCCAGCGTGGGCCGTTCCGCTCCGCGCCAGAACACAAACGCATAGAGTATCAATCCCGAAACAATGAACCGCGTCCCGGCCATGATGAACGGCGGGATTGTCTCCACCGCAAACCGGATGGCAAGGTACGTGGAGCCCCATACAATGTAGACGGCCGCAAAAGCCGTGATGATTTTGGCGCGTGATGGTGTACTCATGGAAGGAAGAGAATACAAAGCGCCCAATATACAAAAAAAAGAGGAAGGAAAGAGGCAGGATACGACGCGAGACCGAATGGATTCTAACTCTTCGGCGAGCCGTCCTCGTTGAATGCAAGGTCGAACGTGTATCCCCAGGTCCTGGCAGGGACACCAAGGAGGTTCGCGGCATATTCAAGAAGCTCGGGGCAGAAGAAGTACCACTTCTGGCCCACGACGCGATCATTGGCTGTCTGGAGGGAAAGGATCTCCGCAAGGACTTTTGGGTGCCCGCCGTGCTCCCGGAAGCCAAAAAGCACGGGCCGCCCAAAAAGAATTCCGTATTCGACCCAGATTCGGCCCTCTTCCTGCGACCAGTAGGTAAGCGAGGATTTCCGCATCATGTCTGTGCCGTGCTCTTCCCAGTCCCCAACAATTTCGTTCACGGCTTCCTTGTCAAGAAGAGCCACAAGGGCCTCCGCATCACGTTTGTTGAACGCCTCGATGTATCTGCTGATCAACGACTCCGGCGGGGTGAGCCCCGTGCGGGCGCGGTGAAGGTCAGGTGTCTCGGTTTGAATCTTCTTCAACGCGTTGCGGGCCCGATGGAGGGCAGCCTTGATCGCTCCTTCCGTCGTGTTGAGCATCGCAGCAACTTCCTGTGCCTTGAAATCGAACATGTCACTTAACAGAAGGATGACCCGTTGGCGCGGCGGAAGCGTGGACACCAGGATCTCCATCGCCTCGCGGGATTCGACCTGCGCGCCTGTGGACTCAGGCGCCGTGACGTCTTCGGCTCCCTCGAGGTCCTCCCACACAGCCTTCAGATGCCGTTTCTGATCGATCCATGTGTTGGATGCCACGCGAAACAGATAGGCCTTGACGTCAATGGCCTGCCCAAGGAGCGCCATGCGAGAAAATGCTTTCAGGAGCGTATCCTGAAGCAGGTCCTCCGCGTCCCAGGGCGAACCGGTCAACTTCAGGCAAAAACTCCAAAGAGCGGGACGGTGGGGAGATGTAAGCAGCACAAAGCGGTTTCGGAGATCGCGAAGGGATTTCTCAAATTGCTCGAGATTCTGGTCAGTCATCAGGCTTCTCCGTTCTTTTCCCTGCAAGACGGAGGAACGGACCAAATGGATACGCCAGGAGCCGTCAATCCTTCCAATTCCACCATTTCAGCAGTTTCGGGTCGTGCCGCTGTCGCGAAGCATAATACACGGCACACCGAAACGTATAGAGAAGGCACCGGTCGATGGGTTTTCCGACCTGTGAGCATCTGTGGTCGTACAAACGCTGGGGATCCTTGCCCTTCAGATCGGCCACGGTTCGTATCCCCAACTCCCACAAATCCCGCGCAATACTCGGCCCCACCGAGGGGATCGTCTGCAGTTCCTTCAACACCCTCTGCTTCATCCTTGCCACGATTCACCATTCACTATTCACCATTCACGACGACGCTTCCTTGCTCTGATAAAGCAAGTAAGCAAATGATCATCCACCATCCCCACCGCCTGCATGAACGCGTAGCAGATCGTCGATCCCACAAACCGGAATCCTCTCTTTCTCAGATCTTTGCTCATGGCATCCGATTCCCTCGTGGTGGCCGGGATCTGCCTGATGCTTCTCCACCGGTTCACGATGGGCTTCCCGCCGGTAAACTGCCAAATATAGCGGTCAAACGAGCCAAATTCCTCCTGAATCTTCAGAAAGGCATGGGCGTTCGTCACCGCCGATTCGATCTTCAGACGGTTGCGGACAATGCCCGGATTCTTGAGAAGGGACCGAATCTTCGATTTCGAATATCGAGAGACTTTCAAAGGATCAAACCGGTCGAAGGCCTTTCGATAATTCTCTCGTTTCTTCAAAATCGTAATCCAGCTCAATCCCGCCTGTGCACCCTCGAGGATGAGCATTTCAAAGAGCTTTCGATCGTCGTGGACCGGCCGTCCCCACTCACGGTCATGATAAAGAAGGTACAGGGGATCGGAGGTTGCCCAGGGACAGCGGAATCGGTTCATGGTTCAACGTTCAAGGTTTCAGGCTGCGGCTACACGATCACCTGGATGATCGTTGTTTATCAAACATTCGGACGAACTCGTTATGCGAGTCCATGATGTCGCTCAAGAGTTTGTTCTCCCCCAGCGAGCGATCCGCATAGGCCCCCCAGTCGGGCTTGCTTCCGTCCGCATCCGTAAAACCGTACTCGTGGCTCAGTCCCCACGAGCTGAACACACGCCCCGTCTTTTCAAAGACGGCGGGATCCGAAGCGAGTGCTGCGACCGCCCTGCCCACAAACAATGGTGTCTCAGATGCGGCAAACGCAGGCTCCTTCTTCGCTCCAGACTGCCAATGATCCGCCGTGACCTCAAAGTATTCCAGCATGGCCTCCGAACGCAGAAATCCCGGCGTGACGGCAACCGAGGTGATCTTGTGCTGTTTGAGTTCCCGGGACAGGGCAAAGGCCATCCGGATGACGCTCGTCTTGACGAGATCATAGTAGAAATTCCCCCTGTATCCAAGAGTATTACCGTCGGTAATCTCGACAACCAGGCCTCCCCCGGATTTCAGCATAAGGGGAAGAGCGAGCCGCGCGGTGATGATGTGTGTGTGAATGGCCCGGGTCAGCATCTTTAATCCCTTCTCAAGCGACGATTCCCAGAACGGCTTCCCCCATTCCGTCAGGCTATCCCCGCCCCAGATATCGTTCACCAGGATGTCAAGCCGTCCGTGCTTCTGTTCGATCCGGCGCATCAGACGACGGACATCCGGTTCTTTCAGATGATCGGCGCGGACGGGGATTCCGAGCCCACCGGCTTCCGTTACCATCTCCGCGGTTTCCTCGATGGTCTCCGGCCTCCAGCGTTGGTCAAAAACATCCCATCCGGTCGCCGTGCGAACGCGCCTGCGGGCCGAACGTGAACTTCGCCCCGAGCAATAGACGATTGTCCCCTGTTCGCCAAGGGCGCGGGCGATCCCGCGTCCCGCGCCGCGCGTAGCACCTGCCACAAGGGCGATCTTCCCGCTGAGCGGCTTGCTCATGCGATCTCCCCCTCCCGGTGATACGACTTTACGTGCTCCAGCAGAAGCACACCCGAGCCCGGCTGGTCGTGATCGGCACCCGCCATAAGTTGAAAATACCGGAAGCAAACCGGACTCTCCACTGCGTTCTTCATGGCACGCTCCACGGCCTCCCTGTCCCTCCAATACACAATGTCGATCCAGTTGCGATCATCGCGGCGGACAAGCTCGCGCTTGATGAAGCCATCCTGCCTGTCGAGAAAATCGGACTGCAGGGCTTCAGAAGCATCGAGCAATTCAGCTTCGGAAGCTCCGGGCGCGAGTTCAAACGGTGCAAATTCAATCACCTGGTGATTCATGGTACCCTCCTGAATGGTGAAATGATGGCTCATGACAAACCAGCAACCGCAATACCATCATCCCCAATATACGAGAGGGGTGTGACAACCCTGTGTCAACAAGTTTGTCGGGAAAAAATTACACGGGGAGCGAGTTTCGATCGGCGGCCAGGCGGGTTTCTTCGGCAATGCGTCTGCGGAGGGACTCGGGGGCGAGTACACGAACCGATTTGCCCCAACTCAGAATCCATGGAACAATCTGCTCGAGGCTGTTTGTCCGTACGAAAGCCAGCAGGCCGCGGGAGGTCTTCCTGAACCGGCCCACAAACCAGGGTCTGGTTTCCCGAACCCATCGGCTCACCTCCCTGTCGAACAAGACTTCCGCGGTCGCGTCGAACCGTTGTCCTTTTGCCCAGTCAGCGGGCTTGAACCTTCTCGGAGGCGTGAAGCTCAGTTCGGTGATTTCGAGGTCTTCCATCCGGCTCAACCGGAATGTCCTGAGGGCTTTTCGCCGCTTGTCCCATCCGCCCACCAGCCAGTTCCCGCTGAGGTAGGAGAGGAGGAGCGGATTGACGGTCCGGGATTCGGGCTTGCCGTCGCCGTGGAACCGCTTGAAATAGAGAAACCTGATTGTCTTCTGCTCAAGAAGCGCGCGACGTACCTTCTTGAGCGTCTCGATGAGGCCGGGATCGTTCAGAGGGCTCATGGTGTCGAACGACATGCGTTTTGTCAGAGAGCGAACGTATTCCCTGTGGGGGCGCGAGAGCGCAGCTTCGATCTTGCGTTTGGCGGAGTGTGCCGCATTGCGGTACTCCTTGTCGAAATTCTGCGCAACAAAGTCTGCACCCAGCACGAGCATCGTTGCTTCGTCGCTGGTGAGGTTGATGGGAGGCAGGAAGTATCCCTCCACGACCGAATATCCTTTCCCCGGCGTGGCGACGACGGGTACTCCGGCTTCGTTAAGGGCGAGAATGTCACGATAGATTGTGCGGCGGTTGACTTCAAACCGGCGGGCAAGGTCCTCGGCCCGGATGTGGGGATTTGCCTGAAGTTCGAGGAGGATGGCAAAGAGACGGTCCGTACGGTTCATAGCAGAGGTCGGAAGTCAGGTCAGAAGTCAGGGCGGGTACAGCCTATTCGCCCTCAAAATATCGTTCGAGGAAGAACGGATCGGAGAAGTAGTCTTTCTTCCATTCCGGTCGCACGCGATCCAGGAGCAGGGCTTCCGCGGCTCCGAAGGCATAGAACGAATCACGGCGCATCTCCTTGAAAGACATTCTGCGCAGACGCTGAAACATGCCGCGTCGGAGATTTCGCGCTTCCTCGACAAACGAAACGTAATTGGTCAGCGACGTGAAGGGTGGCGTGGGGTCATACTCTGCGGCGAGAGTCCCGGCAAGGACGATCTCGGTGTACCGCGCAACGCCTTCCTGCCAAAGCTGAAACGAAAAGTACCGGTAATCGGCCGCGGAGAGCATCTCCTTGAACTCTCTTCTGAGCGCAAGGTACCGGTTGAGTTCAACAGTAAACACCGGTTTCTCGGTCAGCAGCGTTTCCCGCAGCCGCCGGGCCAGAAGGTTGAAATGCCGGAACACGCTGGCCGAATCGTACGGAAACGGGTAGTTCAGCATCCACATGCCCGACCGGTCCCCGCGGCTGAGATCGAGACGGTTGACGTTGACATAGTAATCGGGTTGATGATACTGAAGCTGATGAAACCGCTCGTGCATGATCGTGAGAACCCACCGGCTGGATGTTCTGGACTCTGTGTTTTCCGCCTGACCAATGACGATGGTGGGGATCCCTCCGACAGCGGGAAATGTCGCAAGGAGGTGAACATCGAAGACCCGCGGACGATGGTAAACCTCGCTCGCAAGGAGGGAATCGTATCCAAGGGGAACAAAATCCGGAGATGGACGGGGATGCCGGATCAGAAATTCAGTCCCGGGCGTCACGAGCAGGACGGCAAAAGGCGCTTCTTTCCATCCGAACCAAACACGATCACCGAATGCATCGGCAATGCGAAATGCCTCGGCGAGGCGGATTCGGTCGATGTCGGGCACATGGAGCTGGGCGTCCTCCTGAGCAGCAGAACTTGCACCGCACAGTACAAGAAGACCGCAGAGAAAGAGCGTGTCCAACAATCGGCGGCGTTTCATGGCAGGAGAGACGGAACACCCGGGCGAAATGTTTCAGGGTCCGTAAAAAAATCCCCGACGGTTGGCCGGGGACGTTGCAGGATGATCAGCAGAATGTCAGATGCCGAACATATAGGAAACGGTGATTGCCAATGTTTGAATCGTGCGGGGATCCTTTACAACATGCTTGTTGTCCAACGGGGCATAGGCCGGATCCTTGTCGTCGTTAAGCGATGTGTAGGTGTCGATCCTGTTGTCCCCGCCGGTCCAGGATTTGCCGGTCAGATTGTGCAGATTGTAATGCACGGCGACGTCGAACGACAGAACCTTGACGCCGACCGTTCCTCCGATACCCAGACGCGTTGCACCGGCCATATCCTTCGTTCCACTGCTCACATTGGAAACCCCCTGAAACGTGGTGCTTCCGCTGAAAATATTCAGAGCGACGTTCAGGCCAAGATAGGGAGTGACAGGTACGGCCGGAATGCCGAACCGAAACTCGGGGCCGACCTTCAGGGAAAGAATCTGATGTTTGACTTCGACCGTTCCGCCCGACGAAACCGTCCCGTCATTGCTCAAAAAAGCATAGCCGATCTCTCCGGTGAGATTCAGGCCAACAAGACCCAGCCGGGTTTTCGCATGAACTCCAAACCCGTTTGCAAGCCCGTAGTTGACGCCGTCGAAGTACTCCGCACCGGTGCCCTTGTAATCGCCGGTGGGCATGACATAGCCGCCGCCAAGCCCCAGTTCAAAGCTGATCTGGGCACTGCCCACGGCGGGAAGTGCCAGGAAGGCGAGGGCCACGATCGCCGCGAAAGTAACGTGTTTCATAATAAATTCCTTTCCCATTGTCCGCCAAACATACAGCGGAAAACAAAGTCCACCCATGACGTCCGTCACTCACCCTGATTGTCCGGTCCTGCCATTGGGTTCAAGTCTGCCTGCCGCATTTTTGTCGCGGCGTTGTTGATTCCCTCGCCCAACCCGGCGCCCAGCAAGGAAAGTCCGAAGACGGCGACAAGAAGAACGACGAGCTGGCCCAGTTCGAGCCGGAGAGGAAATCCCCGGAGGACGTTGATGATTTCGATTCCCGCGTACGAAAGGAGAGTGACGAACCCTCCGGCGACAGCGGGTTCCCAGATTGTCACTTCCTTTGAGAGGTAGCCCGCGATCCCTGAGACCACCACCACACCGGCAAACATCCATCCTCCGATGATCTTCAATCCTAATTCGCCCGGGACCGTGGAGGCGATCGCCAATGGCAAAACATAAAGCACGGCGAACATGCCGAGGGTGATCCAGACCCATTTCCAGCGAAAGAGAACTCTTGCAGGCAGAGTGTCAGCCATTGCCTCGTGCCTTTGTCAGGACGATGTCTGTTTGGAATCCCCCTTCAAAAAGCGGTCGAGAAACTCAAGGATCGCTCCGTATCCCTTGATTTGATTCTCCTTCTTCACAAACCCATGCCCTTCGTCCGGAAACACCACGTATTCAACCGGTACGTTGTTTTTCTGCAACGCCTGCACGATCTCGTCGGATTCCACTTTGAGCACGCGAGGGTCGTTCGCGCCCTGAAGCACCATCATCGGTTTCCGGATCTTGTCGGCGTGAAACAGCGGTGATTTGGCCCGGAGGAAATCTTCCTGCTTGAAGGGATCCCCGATCTCCTTGTAGAGCGCTTCGCGGAACGATTCCCACCAGGGCGGTATGCTCTTCAGCGTTCTGACCCAGTTTGTCACTCCGAAGATGTTCACCCCGACCGCAAACTCTTCCGGGCGGAAAGCAAGCGCCGCGCACACCATATAGCCGCCGTAGCTTCCACCGATGATGCCGATTCTGTTCGTGTCCACATACGAAGTGGAGGCAAGGTAGTTCTTCGCCCACACGCAGTCGTCAAGATCGTCCTGACCATGCTTGAGATCGTCGAGTTTGTAGAAGGTCTTGCCGTAACCGGAGCTTCCCCTGTTGTTCACCGCCATAACGACGTAGCCATGGTTGACCAGATACTGGATCAACGGCGAATAGCCAACGCGTGACTGCCCGCCAGGTCCACCATGGACCCAGACCAACGCGGGGGCTCGCTCGCCCGGCTTGATGTGGTGAGGCTTGTAATAGATCGCAGGAATTTCCAGCCCGTCAAACGACTTGTACCTCACAACCTTAGCATCGACAAGATCAGCCTGGTCAATTTCCGGATTCATGGTGTGGGTCAATTGCCGGCTTTCTCCCGTTTCCAGATTGTAGACAAACAGGTTGCTGGGAGAAGTCGAACCGTTGACATACATCGTCATGAGCTTTTCGCTCCGCGAAATCGCAACGCCCGTGATGTCGGCATTCGGCAGGTTGGGCAAACGAAGCGCATTCCCCGTTGCCGTAGCCGTAACGGTGATTTCCGTCCTTCCGTCGCGATTGATCCCGATGACCCGGTAGGCACCCCGGTGGGAAAGATCCATGAACATCACGTCCCACGCCGCCTCAAACACCTTTTCCTTGGCACCGCTGGCAATATCGTACTTCTGTACGAAGTCAAATTCGCTTCCCTCGTTGGTGAGATAGTAGAGGGATCGCGAGTCGGGATCGAACGTCTGGGGTGAAAATGTGGCATCGCCCTCGTGCGCGCTGAGATGACGGAGCTCTTTCGTCTCCCTGTCGTAAAGATACATTTCATTGTTGTTGGTGGTCAGCGACTTCACAAGGGCAACGTAGCGCTTGTTGGGAGAGATGGCGTTCAGGTCGAGTCCGCGATCGTTCTGGTATATCAGCACCGGCTTGAAGGATGTGACATCCATTTCATAGACATCCATGTATCGCGGATCGCGCTTGTTTGATCCGTAGAAGAAGCTCTTCCCGTCATCGCTCCATCCGTAAAACACGGCCCGGGCTTTCGGATCCGGCGTGAGATCGCGCGTAGTTCCGTCCTCACTCCGAAGATAGATGTGATGGATTTCATTTCCTCCCTGGTCGCTTCTGTACAGGAACCGGTTGTCATCGGGAAACCAGGATATGATAAAGATCGAATTGTCTTTGGAATCGGTGATCTGGAGGGGGTCGCCGCCGGAGACGGGAACGGCATAGGCATTATAGATCCCGCTCCTGTTGCTGGAGTAGAGGATGCGGCTGTCGTCATGGGAAACCGAAGCCCCGGCGATGCCTTCGGTGTTCATGAATTGCTCAATCGTATAGTGCCGGACCTCCCTGTATCCGCGGTCTGTGGCACAGCCTGCAGCGACGAGCAGGAATCCAATCAGGACAGAGGCTGTTCGCATGGTGATTCTCCCGTGAGACATCAGACGATGAAATGAAGCCCGACATCTCCTTCGGGGGTTTTAAGGAGATGCCGGACTTCAGAAGGACAGATGACGTTTGAAGCCCGGCTACTTGTTCACAACCAGAGTACCGGCAATCATGTCGTGAAGAGCTTGTTTCTTCTCCGTGAAGGCCGCCATGATGAAGCCGATATACAGAATGAGGCCCGAAAGAATCTTTCCAAAATACCTTCCTGTAGCGCGGCCGAAGGTGAGCCTGTTTCCGTTGACATCCGTGACAATGATGCTGAGGGCCATCTTTCCAAGCGTCGCTTGTTTGGCCGACGACTCCATGAGCGCAAAATACAGCCAGCCGGCCGCCGCGATCACTATCCAGAGCATCATAGAGGCGCCAATCATCGCCGCGGCGAGCCCCGCTGCTGCTTCGTCGTCCATGGTCATCATGTCCTCTTCCGTGTACTCCATGGAGCTTGCGCCTATCCCGATAAGACCCAGGACCGGCAGGATGATGATCCATGAGGCAACGCCGAGGATGAGGGCGTCGATAAGGTAAGCGGCGAACCGCTTCCAGAATCCTGCGTACGTCATACAATCCTCCCTGATTGTGAGACAAGCAGTGGGTTACTGGTGCCCATGATACGACTTTGCCGGGTTGAACGCAACACTCAAAAAATACGAATTACCGGAGCAAAACCATGGGGCGGGTTTGTACAAAGGACCTCCCTGGTCCGTAAAATTCCAGTTTGCCAAAATACACGCCGCTCGGGAGAATCCCCGCATTCCATGTCAGGTCGTGGTCCCCTCCGCGGGTTCTGCCGTCGAAAAGGAGCGCGATGCGGGCTCCCCGTGCATCAAAGACGGAAAACACCGCATGTCCCGAGGCAGGAAGCGAAAAACTGATGCGCGTTGAAGCGTTGAATGGATTCGGATAGTTCGGGCGCAACGCAAAATCGTTGGGGACAGTGATCTCCTGTTTGTCGACGGACGTGATCGTTTGAGTGAATCGATAAATGATGCCGGTCAACGCGCAGGCGTACAGCTCCCCGTTCTCATCAAGCCCGAACGAAGAAAGAGAAAACGGGGGAAGGGTGTCAAGATATGTTACCGATGCGTTCGTCCCGTCGTATTCCAGTGCCGCAATGATTCCGCTGACAAAATCTCCGAAGATGTACTTCCCCGTGAGGTGAGGCACCGAACGTCCTCGATACACGTACCCTCCTGTAATGGAACCTCCGATGTCTCGTCCGTAGTCCCAGACCGGAAGAACCAATCCTGTCTGATTGCAGGAGGTCGAGTTGTAGCAAATGCTTCCCTCCATGATCCTCCAGCCGTAATTCTTTCCTCTCTCGATAATGTTGATCTCTTCCCGCGCGCTTTGGCCTACGTCTCCGCACCACAACATGCCCGTGGTCGGATCAAAGCTGAAGCGCCATGGGTTGCGGAGCCCGTAGGCAAAGATTTCCCGGCCGGACTCACTGCCGGCAAATGGATTGTCGGCTGGAATCCCGTACGCAAGTCCCTGATCGGGTGCATCGACATTGATCCGCAGGATCTTCCCGAGCAGAGTGGTGATCGATTGAGCATTGTTGTGCGGATCGCCTCCTCCGCCTCCGTCGCCAAGCGCGATGAACAGCATCCCGTCCGGACCAAACGCGAGTTGGCCGCCGTTGTGGTTCGAGTATGGCTGGGTGACCTCAAACAGCGTCTGCCCGGAGGCGCGATCGGCCGAATCAGGATCACTGCTCGCCTGAAAACGTGCAACGACGCTCCGCATCGGATTTCCCGCCGTATAGTTGACGTAGAAGAAACCGTTGGATGCGTACTGAGGATGGAAGGCAAGGCCCAGCAGGCCGAGCTCAGAGCCGCTGAGGTAGTAAACTCTGTCCGTCAGATCCAGAAAGACTCTGGACTCCGTTGTGCCGGGATCGTTCTCAAACACGCGAATCCTTCCCTCCTGTTCAACAACAAACAAACGATTGGAGCCGTCGCCCGGATTCTGCAAATCCACGGGCAAGTCGAAGCGCAGGTTTGGGAAGGCGTCGACAAGAACAGTCTGCCCGGACAAAGCGGAAACAAAGAAGCTGGCCAGGACAAGAACAGCACGTGTGCGTTTCATGTCTGTTGTTCCTGCGGAAGCCGCGGAGGAACCATCAGCACCTTTTCGCGCTCCACGGTCACGGTTCCCGCGGGCGCTCCGCGCGGCTTTCTGACGTATTTTCTCAACGTCATGGCAACCGGCACGAGGCCGGAGTTCCTCATCTTGCTGTAATACGCGGCTATTGAAGCGGTCTGTTCGATGGCCCGCCTGCTGACCTCACCCTTGCCGGTTCCCGCCCGCAAAACCACGTGCGCCCCTCCCGACCCACGCGCATGAAACCAAAGGTCATTGGGTTTCGCATGCTTCATGGTCAGCAGGTCGTTGTTCTCACTGCTCTTTCCCGCCCAGACCTGGAATCCGCCTTCGACGGTGAAGATGCGAAAGGGTGGAACATCCTTCGGGGTCGCACCGGCTTTCTTTAATAATCCGACCGCCATCAGCTCGGAGGTTCTTGCGCGCTTGAATTCTTCCCACTGCTCCGTTGTGTGAACGGCGTCAAGAGCGCCGAGAAGGGTCTTCAGACGATCATAGCGCTCATGATATTCGGCCTTTCGTTCCCCGCTTTCGGCCAACGCATGGCGGGCTTTACGCGCCCGGTCGAAATACCGCCGGGCGTTCTGCGTTATCGTGAGGTGTGGATCAAGAGGGACTTCCACAGGCTTCCTTTCGGGGGAAAATACATTCTCGAGCGTGAGGCGCTTCGCGCCGCGCGTCTCTTTCTGCGGAAAAGCAAGGAGCAGTTTTCCGTAAAGCTCATACTCGTTTGCGCGCTCCGCGGTGGAGACTTCGCGGGAGAGTACCGCCAGCGTCCTTTCAATGCGGGCAATCTCCGTCTCCATCCTTGTCCGAAACGTCGACAGCTCACGGTCAAGCCCTTTTTGCTTGCGTGTGCCTCCCAAAAATGCCCGGATGCCCTCGTGAACAGAGTTGAACGCTTCAAACTCAAGATGCCGCATCACTTGAAGGCCGATGATCGAGAAACAAGCCGGCGTGCGATTGTCTTTGTAGATGCGGGGCAAGGGATCCCGAAGGAGCTCCGCGGTCAGCTGCCGGATCTCGTGATGAAGCCGCGCGATCCTGTCGGGTGCAAGCCCGGCCACCGGAGCCGATTCGGGAATGTCCGCACGAACCAGGGATTCGCGAACAAGGAGAGAGCCGAAGAGGGGATAGAGGCTCTTCAGAACCGCGCTGACGGAAATCTGGCCGATTGTTTGCACGGCTGCGGCAAATTCGCTCTCGGTATAAGCAGGCCGGGGCTTTCGTGGAGGATCCAGCTCTTTTCCCTCCCAGGCCCGTGCCTGAAGAAAAGCGTCGAGAACCCGGCGCTTCTCTGCAAGAAAGACATTGGCCTTTGATCCAAAAAGCTGGATAATCAGGGAAAGGGGGACACCGTTGCCGATGCCGATCACGATCTCACGGTCTGTTTCCTGCAGGTGGACGGATTGAATCACCGCTCCGTGAATCCGGCGAAAACAGTCCATCGAGTTGCGTCTCGCGCGCGAAATGTGTGTACGGAGATAGCACGTGTTGGCGGACGGCTCACAGGAGACGACGAGGGAAGCTTCTTCCGACGAAACGATCAATTCGTTCCGGGATTGCGTGAAGACCTCGGTGATGGTCTTGCCTGCCAGGTCGCGGCGAAGATCGGCCACGATGTGCCGGAGCGTGAAATAATTCCCGATCATGCCGAAAAAGGTATGGAATTTCAAAGCAAATACAAAGAGAGCATGTGCATAAGGAGGTGAAGAACATGTTCAAAAGTTGTAGTTGCCGGGCCTGGCAAATCTTCGTACATTACCATGAAATGGTCCCACTCATGACGCGAAGGAGGTTCATGTGATTTTGAGCATGACCGGTTACGGACGCGGCGAGGCAATCGCGGGCGGCATCTCTTGCACCGTCGAAGTCCGGAGCGTCAACAGCCGGTTTCTGGAAGTGGTGGCCCGTCTTCCCCGCACGCTGGCACAGCGGGAGAATGACCTGAAGGAGCTGGTGAGGACGCAGGTCAGCCGGGGGAAAGTCTCGGTTTCGGTGACCCTCCAAAGGGACCAGAACGGTCTTCCGCTTTCCATCAACACCTCCGCGGCGAAGTCGTACTACAAACTGCTCAACCAGCTTCGGAAGGCCGTGAATATCAGGGAACAGGTGAAGCTGGAACATCTGTTGAAATTCTCCGAAGTGCTTGAAGCGGAGGAAGCGAAGGAATCTGACGAGGAGGAGTGGGCGGTGGTGCAGTCGGGGCTCCGGAAAGCCCTCGATGCGCTGAATGCCATGCGGGCGCAGGAGGGCGGCGAGATGGCAAAGGATCTGAAGGGACGTGTGGAGTGGATGGAGCGGGCGCTGGGGGAAATCGAGGAGAAAGCGAAGCAGAGAATTCCCGAGGAGCGCAAACGGCTTGAGGAACGGGTACAGCTCCTGGTTTCCGACAAGGCTGTGATCGATCAGAATCGTCTGGAGCTTGAGATGATTCTTCTGGCCGACAAGCTGGACGTCACGGAAGAGTGTGTGCGGTACCGCAGCCACACGAAGTTCTTTCTTGAAGCTCTGGGGAAGAAGGAGCCTGTAGGCCGAACATTGTCGTTCCTGATCCAGGAAATGAACCGGGAGGCGAATACCATCGGCTCCAAGTCGAACGACGCTGCCATTGCTCACCTGGTCGTGCGGCTGAAGGAAGAACTTGAGAAGATCCGCGAACAACTGCAGAACATCGAATAGCGATGGGGCATCTGATTGTCATTTCCGCCCCCAGCGGCTCCGGCAAGACAACAATTGCCAGGGCTCTCATGAAGAGTTTCCCGTCCATGGTCTTCTCCGTTTCTGCAACCACGAGGCCGCGACGGGGCACGGAAGTGCACGGAAGAGATTACTATTTTCTGAGCAGGGAAGAATTTGAGCGGAGGATCCGCGAAGGGCGGCTGATCGAGTGGGAAGAAATCTACGGAAATCTCTACGGGACGCTGAGGTCGGAAGTAGACCGGGCTCTTGAAGAGGGATTGACCATGCTGTTCGATGTGGATATCAAAGGGGCCCTCTCCATCAAGCGACAGTATCCACAAGCTGTTCTGATCTTCATCCGTCCGCCCGGCATTGAAGCGTTGACAGAGAGGCTCAGAGCGAGGCAGACGGAGGACGAGGAAACCCTGCGCCGGCGGCTGGATCGCGTACCGCTGGAGCTGGATCTCGGAGCCCACTGCGACTATCAGGTGGTGAACGACGATCTGGAAAAGGCGATCGCCGAAGTGGAAGAGATTGTCCGTAAGCATACGAATCTTGAACCAATTCATTCAACATAAGGAGGTACACCGGTGGCGGTAAAACCGATCGATATTCAGCAAGTGAATCCGAACGTCGGCGGCATTTACGAGGCGATTATTGTCGCAGCGCGACGTGCGCGCCAGATCCATAACGATATCAAAATCGAGTTGAACCAACAGCTTGAAACGCTCGCCCAGCTGACGACCACTGTGGATCCCGAAGAGGAAGTGGATGTCAGCGCGAATCCGGATCAGCTGAAAATCAGCCTGGAATTCGAAAAACGCCCAAAACCCACCGAGTATGCGCTCGACGAGTTGATGCAGGGCAAACTGGAGTGGCGGCGCAAGGAAGAGGAACAGCCTGAGGCGGAGAAGGCCGACGGGCAGGAAGAGTCCGAATAAGCTCACACGGTGCTGAAGGGCAAGCACATCCTGCTGGGGGTGACTGGCGGCATTGCCGCGTACAAATCGTGTTACCTTGTCCGGGAGCTCAGGAAAGCCGGTGCTGAGGTCAGGGTGGTGATGACCGATGCTGCAACGAAGTTCGTTTCTCCCCTGACGTTTTCAACCCTGTCAGAACATGAGGTGGCGGTCGATCTCTGGAACCGGGATCAAAGCACTTCGTCCGAGATAGGCACGCGACACATTGATCTTGCCCAGTGGGCCGATCTCCTGCTGATTGCCCCGGCTTCCGCTCACACAGCGGCAAAGCTCACGCACGGGCTTGCCGATAACCTGCTGACCGTGGTATCCCTGGCGGCGCGATGCCCGCTTGTCCTTGCCCCCACCATGGACGCCGATATGTTCCTCAATGAAACGACCCAGCGAAACCTGGCGGTGCTCAGGGAACGCGGCGTGTTTGTGATTCCCCCCGCCGAAGGCGAACACGCAAGCGGGCTGGTTGGTCCCGGAAGGCTCCCTGAAATCGACCTGATCGTCCGGTTTGTGGACGGTGTCCTGGAACGCTCATACGAAGACTTTCAATCAGTGTCAGTCTTGGTCACGGCCGGTCCGACCTTTGAACCCATTGACCCCGTCCGCTACATCGGCAACCGCTCCTCAGGGAAGATGGGATTCTCCCTGGCCCGCGCGGCGGCAGAACGCGGCGCATCCGTGACGCTCGTGACAGGACCGGTGCATCTGGAAACACCGCGCCATGTCCGGCGCGTCAACGTGGAAACGGCCCGCGAAATGCACGAGGCAGTAGGCAAGGATGCTCCGGCGGCGGACGTTGTGGTCATGGCCGCAGCTGTGGCGGATTACGCTCCGTCAAAACCCGCCAATGCCAAGATCAAGAAGGACAAAGGCATTCCGGAACCGATCAGTCTGACCGAAACAGTCGATATCCTGAAGTCGCTTGGCGAGCGGAAGAAGAAAGGGAGTATTCTTGTCGGATTCGCACTTGAGACGGAGAACGAGCTGGCGAATGCGCGGGAGAAACTGCTTGCCAAGAATGCCGACATGATCGTCCTCAACAGCCTGAAGGATGAAGGAGCGGGTTTTGGAAGCGATACCAACGTGGTGACCATCCTGACCCGTGATGGCAGCGAAGAGCGTCTCGCGCGCATGCCAAAGATTGATGTGGCCCACGCGATTCTCGATCGCGTGCGTGCCATGCGGTAACGGCCCCCTCAAAACAAATCAACAACGCGTCATGCCTCCTGATCGCAGCCCGATTGAGCGACTGTTGTCCGATGTGCAGAAATTCCTGGCTCAGCAGGAGGAACTGAACGGCGAATTGCTTTTGCCGGCGAAGCCCCGTGTCAATTTGGAAAAGACAAAAGGCTTTTCAGCTGAAACAAACAACCCCGCCGCCATGCAGCCTGTACAGGAAGATGAACTCTTTCCAGACGCTCCGGTTATGAGGAGCGGCAGATCGCAGGGGATGCAGTATCCAGCCGAGGAATGGGTCCAGGCCCGGGACCTGCAGGGTTTGAATGAGATGATCTGCACCTGTCTCAAATGCTCTTTGGGACAGACGCGGACGAAGTTCGTTTTCGGAGTGGGGAACCCGAAGGCGGACCTTGTTCTCGTGGGCGAGGCCCCGGGGGCAGACGAGGATCTTCAGGGCGAACCCTTTGTGGGCCGCGCCGGCCAGCTGCTCAATAAGATTCTGGAAGCGATCCGTTTCAAACGGGAAGATGTGTATATTTGCAATATTCTGAAATGCCGCCCGCCCAACAATAGGGATCCCCAGCCGGAGGAAATCGCCCTGTGCGAGCCGTATCTCTGGAAACAACTTGAGCTCATCAAGCCCAGGCTGATTCTTTGCCTCGGTCGGATTGCAGCGCAGGCTTTGTTGAAGACATCGGAGTCTCTCACGGCGCTGCGCGGCAGAGTACATGACTACCGCGGCATCAAGCTCATGGTAACTTACCATCCGGCAGCCCTGCTCAGAAACCCGAATTGGAAACGGCCGACGTGGGAAGATGTGCAAAAAGTGAGGAAATTGTACGACGAATTGACGGCAGGCGCCTGAAGGGCGTTTGGACAAGGAGCGATCTATGGCTGAACCCAAGAAGATATTTGACCTGAATGTCCCGGAAGCCGTTCCGACCCCCGGACGCATTCCTCCACAGGCAGTGGATGTGGAAATGGCCGTGCTGGGCGCAATGCTGATCGAGAAGGAAGCAATTGCGAAGGCCGTGGAGGTTCTGGATGAGACCGCCTTCTACAAGCCCTCCCACCAGCAGATCTTTGGGGCGATGGTGGGGTTGTTCGAGCGCAGTGAACCGGTGGACCTGATCACGCTCGTGGAGGAACTGCGACGCCGGGGCCAGCTTGAGAAGGTTGGCGGCGAGGTGTACCTCACCGAGCTGACGTCCAGAACGACCTCCGCGGCCAACATCGAGTTTCATGCCCATATCGTTCTGGAAAAGGCTCTCATGCGCCAGTTGATTGGCTCGTCAGCGGAAGTCATCAATCGGGCATACCGGGAGACCGAGGATGCGCTGGACCTGCTTGATGAAGCGGAGCAGAGAATCTTCCAGATCTCCGAACAGCGGATGAAGAAGACATTTGTTTCGATGAACACGGCCGTGCACAGCACCATGGAATTGCTCGAGAGCATCCACGGAAAGCACAGCGGCATTACGGGTGTTCCTGCCGGCTTCACGGAACTGGACAATATTACCGGAGGATTTCAGAAATCCGATCTCGTCATTGTTGCCGGAAGGCCCAGCCAGGGAAAGACAGCCCTTGTGCTTTCGATCGCCAGAAACGCATCGGTCTTGCATAATGTACCGATTGGCTTTTTCAGTCTGGAAATGTCCACCCAGCAGCTGGTCATGCGCCTTATCTGCGCGGAGGCCCGTGTCGATGCGCACAGCGTTCGTACAGGCCGCCTGCCGGAAGACGAATGGCGCAAGCTGAGTACGAGCGTCGGCCGCTTGTACAAGGCAAAGATTTTCATTGATGACACGCCGGCCCTTGGGATTCTCGAGCTTCGCGCGAAAGCCCGCAGGCTCAAGGCGGAGCACAACGTCGGATTGATCGTCGTGGATTATCTTCAGCTCATGCAGGGTCCCAGGAACATTCAGAGCCGTGAACAGGAGATTTCGACCATCTCACGCTCGCTGAAGGCATTGGCCAAGGAACTCGGAATCCCCGTCCTGGCTCTTTCACAGCTCAATCGCGCGGTTGAGGCGCGCGGAGATAAAAGGCCGGTTCTCGCCGACCTTCGCGAGTCGGGTGCCATTGAGCAGGATGCAGACGTAGTGTTGTTTGTTCATCGCCCGGAAGTGTACGGTATTGAAAAAGACGAGGACGGAAACCCGACCGAAGGCATGGCGGAAATCATCGTCGGAAAGCAGAGGAACGGCCCTACCGGAACGGTCCGCCTGGCCTTTATCCGCCAGTATGCCCGTTTCGAAAACCTTACGCGGTTCCGCGAAAGCGCCCTCCTGCCACCGAATACGGATGAAGCTCCGTTTTGACATCGTAACTGTAACGGCACTGTCGTTCCTGATGGTCGTCGAGATCCTTCCGGCCCAGGAAGGAGGGTGGACGGTGAGCGCGGGGGCCGGATACGCCCTCATCAGCTTTTCCGCTATCAAAGAAGATATGGAGCGCGACGTTCGCATCTACAATGAAAACGGGTACGAGATCCCCCCGTTTCCTTCACCAAGCCCCGCACCCGCCTTTGCCGCAAAGGCGTCGTACCGGTTCGATCGCGATTATTCCGTGTCGGTTTCCTTTCATCATGATGAGCGTGCGGTGGCAACGTCGTGGGTCCATCCTGAACGCACGCTCTCCCTTGAGCGCTCGCTGAGGGCGACGGTGATCGCAGGAGGATTGGCGTATCATTTCCCGACCGGTTCGGACTACGATTTCTACGCCGAGGTGGAGATTGGAATGATTTTGACGCGGGCAACATCGTCGGCGTACCGGACTCAGATCGAGAAGCTGTCCGATACCTCGCTCACCACGATCACAATTGTACACGATGATACCAGGGGCGTATACCGGAAATCAAAGCTGACAGCGATAGCGGCCCTTGGCGGCGTGTTTCCTCTGTTCGGCCCGGTCGTCCTCCGCTGGGAGGCCTTGTACCGTCTCGGCCAGGTGGGCATCATCACGGGAAGAGTCACGACGTTTGGCCAGACAAACGACCAGGATTCCTCGGTTCCGTTTGATTATTCCGGCATCATGGTACTTGCCTCCGTCGGTGTTCAATTCTACTGAAGTCAATGGACCGTCGCACATTTGTTAAATATGTTCTGACGGCAGCGGCAACCCATCCTTTGTGGAGTTCCGCACCCGTCCTGGCCTGGGGAGACGAGGATGAGGCGATCTGCCGGCGGAAGTTTTCTCTCGCTGTTTCGCTTTCCCTCCAGAATCGGCCCATCAGGGAAGTGATCATACAAATGGGCATTTCATTCCTGGGTACAGAATATGTTCCGTTCGCCCTCGAGGTCCCGGGGCCGGAACGGCTCGTGGTCAACATGCGCGGTCTCGATTGCGTGTCGTTCTATGAGAATGCCCTGGTGCTGGCACGTTGCATCAAGAAGGGAACGACTACGTTTCAGGATTACAGGGAAGAGTTGAAGTACATTCGTTATCGGGGAGGCGTCATCGATGGTTACCCAAGCCGGCTTCACTACACGTCGGACTATTTCTACGATAACGAGAAAAAGGGAATCTGGACAACAATCGCCCGGCAGTTGGGAGGCAGGCCGTTTCGGAAAGTGATCAATTACATGTCCACGCACCCCGATCAGTACCGGCAGTTGCGCGAGAACCCCCGGAACCTGGAAGCCATCAGGAAAATTGAAGAGGAAATTTCGGCCCGGGAAACGTATTTCATTCCAAAGACGATGGTGGCGGAGATTGAGCCGGACATTGAAAGCGGTGACGTCATCGGGATTACAACCGACATCGGGGGGCTTGACGTTTCTCACACGGCGATCGTGGTGAGACAATCAGGGGGTCTGCATTTGTTGCATGCGCCGTCGGTCGGGAAGCGCGTGGAGATTTCGGAGACGACGCTTGTGGAGTACCTTGCGAAGAACAAACGCCACACGGGTATTATGGTCGTCCGGGCAAAGGAGCCGTTGGGGTGATTGCCCGGTCCCGGAGTATTCTCATGCCGGCGGCTGTGGAAAGAATACGGGTTGTGGAGGGCGACATCACGCGCCTGCACGTTGACGCAATCGTCAATGCGGCGAATTCCTCCCTCCTGGGTGGGGGCGGTGTTGATGGAGCCATTCACCGGGCTGCAGGTCCTGAGTTGCTCGCCGAATGCCGCACCCTCGGCGGGTGCGCAACCGGAGACGCGAAAATCACCAAGGGATACCGGCTTCCCGCCCGATGGGTGATTCATACCGTCGGCCCTGTCTGGCATGGGGGATTGCACGGAGAGGACGAGCTCCTGGCTCAGTGCTACAAGAGGTGCTTTGAAGTTGCCCGGGAACGCGGAATAGCCCGGATTGCGTTTCCATCCATCAGCACGGGGGCCTACGGCTTTCCTGTGGACCGCGCATGCAGAATTGCCCTCCGGGAGATCGCCGAAGCGCTTGTGCACAGTCCTGAAATCGAAGAAGTCACCGTGGTGTGCTTCGATGGACACACCCGCGCGACGTACGAAGCCGCGCTGAACGATCTTGGACGAACGAATGACCAAAACGCGAAAAACCAAAAACCTGAAACCAACAATGAATGAATCCCATCCCATGAAACGTTCGCTCTTTGTTGCCCTCTTCACCACGGCGTTGTCTGCCCTCTCATTTTCCCAACAACCGATTCTCAGTCCGAGGGATTCAGCTGAGATCACGATCAAAGGAAAGAAGATCAGCGTGAACTACGGCCGGCCTTCCATGAGAGGGCGTGTGATCATGGGCGGACTTGTGCCCTACAACAAGGTGTGGAGGACCGGAGCCAATGAGGCGACGGCGTTTGAAACGGAAGCAGATCTTCAGTTTGGCGATGTCGTTGTGCCCCGGGGTTCCTATACGTTGTATACGCTTCCGTCGGCGGACGAGTGGAGGCTGATCATCAACAAGCAAACAGGCCAGTGGGGGACAGTCTACAATCCGGAGCTTGATTTTGCGCGTCTGCCGATGAAGAAAGATTCCCTCAAAACGCCTGTGGAGAAGTTTACGATCTCATTTCGGCGAAACGGGAATGACGGGGCAACATTGGTGCTGGAGTGGGAACGTACCATGGTGTCGATTGCGTTCAGAGTCCTGAATAACAATTCTTCGCGATCACAATCGGAGTTCTGAAATGCCGACAACGATCACCGTTCGGAACAATCGCAGTCTTCGGATCGAAGGCGATTTCGAGATCCTCGACGAGCAGGGGAACAAGTTCGATCTGGGGGGAAGAACGTCGGTCGCGCTCTGCCGCTGCGGGCACAGCAAGGACAAGCCCTTCTGTGACGGCAGCCATCGGGAAGCGGGCTTTCAGTCGGAGGTCAAGGCACGGGCATTGCCTCCGCTGAAGCCTCAGACTTGATGAAACCCGGTATTCTGCTTGTTGCGGAATAACCGAGCGCATGTACAAAGCAAGGAAAAAGCGCGGGGAAGGGTAAGACTCTAAGATCTGTTCAGGCCTTTCAGCCTCTTCTGCACCTCATACAGAAACACCGCACTGGCGCTTCCGACATTCAGCGAATCGACGTTGTTCCTCATGGGGATCGAAACCGCGATGCTGCATTCGCTGAGGATCTCCTGCGAGATTCCATCCCCCTCGCTTCCGAAGACAACGCAAACCCCGGCATCTGCAGGTTCAATCGATGCCAATGGGATTCTTGCAGGCGGATGTGCCGCCATGACGGTGATGCCCCGTGAACGCAGGTCTGCAAGCGTGTTTGCCAGACGGGGTGTGTGGACGACCGGAAGGTGAAACACCGCCCCCATGGAATTCCGCACGGCGCGGCGAAGGTACGGACTGCTCGATGTCTCGCCCACGAGGATCGCCTGAACGCCGAATGCGGCACAGTTGCGCACCAGAACCCCGATGTTCTCGGCGTTGGTCAATCCGTCGATGGCGGCAAGGAAATATGGGGCCTGAAGATCCGGGATAACCGTTTCGAGGGTTTGCAGCCCGGGGACGCCCCCCACGGCCATGATCCCCTGGTGCAGGGGGAACCCGACGATCGATTCCACGAGCTGTTTCGGGGCCACATAGACCTCCGGAACCCGCCGTTCGAGCTGGGATCTGTAGATGTCGAACCATTCCGGCGTCAGGAGAACGGAGAAAACTTTCAGTTTACTCTCCAGCAACCGGCGCACGACCTTTTCCCCCTCCGCAACAAAAATCCCCTTTCTGTGGTGTTCCTCCGGCCGACGCAGGGTACGGTAGGGTTGGAGTTGCTGAAGGTCCAGGCTTGTGACGCGAGTGATCTTCATAGGGAGTGACCGACCCAAAATACGGGATACCGCACGATGATGCAATCCTTCCGGGACAGCGTTGCACTCTCTTCCCTGCGCAAGCTGTGAAAACGACTCAGGCAGCGGAGTGTCTGGACGGCATCATGTTCGCTTTCCAACCAACATTGATTTTGTTACATTGTCTTCTCAATGAGCAATCCGACAAAACCGAAGCTTGTCATTCTGGGAACGGGATTCGGGGCCTTCAGCGTCATCAAGCGCATTAATACTCGAATCTTTGACGTTACCGTCGTCAGCCCCCGCAACCATTTTCTTTTTACGCCGCTTCTTCCGAGCACGACGGTGGGCACGATTGAGCTGAGGAGCATCATCGAGCCGGTACGAGTCGTCCGGCCGGAGATCCGCTACTTCCATGCAGAGTGCGTCGGTCTGAATCATTCAAAGCGGGAAATCCGGTGCAACGGGATTCTGGATGGGCGGACATTCACGCTGCAGTACGACTATCTCGTCATCGCCGTCGGTGCTTCGAGCGCCACGTTCAATGTTCCCGGCGTTCGCGAACACGCGTTGTTTCTCAAAGAGCTCTCGGACGCGCGCGCGATCCGCCACCGCATCATCGAGTGTCTGGAACGTGCCTCGCACCCTCGTATCAATCCTGACGAGCGAAAGCGGCTTCTGCACTTTGTTGTTGTCGGTGGCGGACCCACAGGGGTCGAATTCCTTGCCGAAATGCACGATTTTGTGATCGAAGATCTGCGCAAGTCGTTTCCCGGTGTTGCGGGTGATGTCAGGCTCACGTTGCTTGAGGCAACTGATGAGATTCTGGGAAGCTTTGATGCCGCCCTCCGCGCGTATACGCGACGAGTCTTCCGCCGCCAGCGCATTGAGGTACGGACCCGCTCACCGGTCACGCGGATCGAGCGGAGCCGGATCGTTCTGCGCGACGGCACGCGAATTCCGTACGGGCTTGTGGTGTGGTCGGCGGGAACCGCAGCCACCCCGCTCGTCAGATCCCTTCGCGTTCCTCGCGACGCAGCATCGAGAATCTTGGTGGACGAGTATCTCCGTGTCGCCGAAACTTCGCGACTCTACGCGCTCGGCGATTGTAGTTCGGTCGCGGGTCGGCCCTACCCGGCCACGGCTCAGGTGGCACAGCAACAAGGGAAGTACCTTGCCAGTGCCCTGGAGTCCTGGTCGCAGGGAATCCAGCCGAAGCCGTTCCGCTACAAGTCGTACGGCATGCTCGCCTATGTCGGATCGGGCAAAGCCCTGGCTGACCTCGAATCCGTCAAGGGGCGCGGATTCGCCGCGTGGCTGTTCTGGAGGTCGGTGTACCTGACCCGCCTCGTCAGCTTGAAGAACAAGATTCTGGTTGTGTTTGACTGGATCAAGACGTTTGTATTCGGACGGGACATCAGCAGGTTCTGACCTGTCCCGAGTCGTTGACATTGCGGGGAAAACGTGCTATCATACGTCCTGCTCAATCCGACCTCAAGGGAATGACGTCATGAACATCAAGGAAAAGATGCACGGCGACGTTGCCGTTGTCAGTCTGAAAGGGAACCTGATGGGTGAACCGGACACCACCGACGTTCGCCAGAAGGTTTACAGCCTCTTGCAGGATGACGTGAAGAAGATCGTGCTGGACCTCGGAAAGGTCAAGTGGATCAACAGCTCCGGCCTTGGGGCCCTCATTGCGGCCATGACCTCGGTGAAGAACAAGGGTGGGGAGCTCCGGCTCGCGAACGTGACCGAGAAAGTCGAGAGCGTGTTCATGATCACCCAGCTGATCAAGGTCTTCAAGACCTACGAAACCGTCGACCGCGCGGTCGCAAGTTTCAAGTAATCCTTCTTTTCAGTCCTCAGGTACAAGCAGGGTACGACCTCCATACCGGGGGCCCCTTTCCCGAACCTGCCGGTCGGGTTTCGAAATGGGGATTTCCGATGAAAATCCTCATCGTTTCCATTCTGGGTTTTTCCATTGTGTTATTTCACCCTTCGGAGCATCAAGTCGGTTTGGGAAGAAGGTCGGCTTGAATCCTGGACCCGGATTCCTCTCGGCTTGGCTGCGTGGGGTGCCCTGCTCGGAGCAGGCGGGATCGTCGCCGGCATTGCAGAACCAGTTTTCGGGATGCTGCACAATCCCGATATGAGCCAGGGCTTCCTGATTGGCGTCCTTGCCTTGGGAGCCACGGGGACTCTCTCCTACGCGAATTCCAATCCCGAACTCTTTGACTTCGATTCGATGAAATCGTTCCCTCAAAGAGTGCCTTTTTGTTAGGCCCCTCCTTAAGGCGAGGATGACGCTCAAGGATCTTGCGCACCACGTGCGCGGATTCTTCAACGCGGGGGACTTGAGTGCCGAGGTCCTTTCCTGACCTTTTCCCAATCCTTCCGATCTTCCATTGCGCTTCACCGGCGCTTTTCCTATTTTGCGCCTGGTTACGATTCCCCGCAGGAACCCATCCTGAAACCTGAAATCTGAAACATCAAATCCGTCATGAACCCTCCTTTTTCACGTCTTCTTTTCGCGTTCCTGGTTGCGTCTGTCGGCTATGCCCAGGAACCTCGCCCTGAGTCTCCGGCGATCAGGGAAGCCATGCGGCTTGAAGAACAAGGCAAGTTCATTGAAGCAACGGCGGTCCTGGGCAGGGCCCTCGCCCTCCAAATCAGTTCCCCGTTTCCGGAGATCCGCAAAGAGCTCGAGTTTGAGCTCGACCGGCTGGATCGCATCCGCAAGGACTACTCGTTGACGAGGAGCGATCTCTACGATGCCCTGAAAAGGTCGGTCAAAGATTTGACGGAGGAGGAATTCGAAACATGGATCGCCGAAGGCCGGTTTGATTCCCGGGTGATCGATAGCGTTCAATACTTCATGAACGCCAGCCGCAGTAACTTGTTCTTTCGTTATCCCGAGCTCCGCAACCGAAGGATCAATCCGCCCTCCGACGCTCAGTTCGAGGCGTCAACGCTTGATGCCGTGAAGACCATAACGCAGGCCGCGCAGGAGCGCAGAGCTCCCTTCGTCCTGCCCAGGACATTTCGCAATACAATGACCGTGACTCTCAAAGCGAACACAGTACCACCGGGGGAACTTGTGCGCGCCTGGTTGCCGGTTCCGACCGCGTTTCCCCATCAGCTTAACATTGCGGTGAAAGCCACCTCGAGTCCTGTTAAGTTCCTTGCCCCCATGGATTCTCCCATCCGCAGCGCGTACTTCGAGCAAAGGGCCGAAAGGGACAAGCCAACGGTATTCAGCGTGGAGTACGAATACACGGCTTTTGGAATCCGGTTTGATCTCCAGCCTCTCGCCGTGCAACCGTACGATACGTCTGATGCGACGTACAAGACTTTCACTGCTGAAGGCCCTCACGTCGTTTTTACGCCGTTGATCCGGGCTCTGTCAGACTCCCTGGCGGGATCGGAGACGAATCCCCTCGTGAAAGCCCGTACCTTCTACGACTGGATCACGGAAAACATTCAGTACAGCTACGCTCTGGAGTATTCGACGATCAGGAACATCAGCGAGTATTGCCTGACCAAAAGATATGGCGATTGCGGACAGGCCGCCCTGTTGTTCATCACGCTCTGCCGCTTCAACGGCATCCCAGCCCGCTGGCAATCGGGATGGCTTACCATGCCGGGCGGGAAAACCATTCACGACTGGACGGAGATTTTCATCAATCCCTACGGCTGGATTCCCGTTGATCCGTACATGGGCGTCTTCGCGATGCAGTATTTTTCAGGCCCCGGGGCGGAACGCAGGATGATCAGGGATTTCTATTTTGGCGGGCTCGACCAGTACCGCATGGCCGCCAACAGCAATCACAGCCAGGCTCTGAATCCCCCAAAACAGTCCGTGCGGTCGGATACGGTGGATTTTCAGCGCGGAGAACTTGAGTTCGGCCAGGTCAACATCTATTTTGACAAATACTCGTACTCTCTCAAAGTGGAGGAGATCAATCGGTAACATGGTCTCACGGTTCATCGACATCTTGCGACAGTCGTTCATGAGCGGCCTGGCGGTGATCGTGCCGCTGGCCCTGACGCTCTGGGTTCTGAATGCCATCCTCGCATGGATGGACAGGCTGATCGCACCACTCCTGGCGCAGTACGGTCTTGACATCCCCGGACTTGGCGTTGTGGCGGTCATTATGCTGATCCTCGTCATTGGAGCGCTCTCACGGAACCTCGTGGGAAGGATGGTTGTAAGGGGAATCGATGCCGTGATCGTCAGGATTCCGGTTGCAAGAGCCATCTATTCGGCCGTCAAGGACTTGATCGGTGCCTTCTCCCTTGGAAAGCAGGGAAGATCTTTCCGTGAAGTCGTACTGGTCGAGTATCCGCGTAAGGGTATCTTTACCGTCGGATTTGCAACAAATGATTTGTCCGCCCGCATCTCTTCGGGACCGGGACGACTTGTGAGCGTGTATTTTCCCCATCCCCCCAATCCGACATCAGGCGTCATGGTCCTGGTGCCGCGTGAAGACGTTCGCGTGCTTGATCTGTCTGTCGAGGAAGGATTGAAGCTGACGCTTTCGGCGGGGATCGTTGCTCCCCATGAGTTGGCGGAGCGGTCCCGGCCGGGGGATCTGATGCCATAACAGCTGTTCCAGGATTGTCCTTGCCGTGCCTCCTGCATCGGGGGTTATCACCGCGTTTGAGCCAATGTCATCCATTCTCCCTCAAGATACGAAGATCACCCTCCCCAGCGTCGTCGTCGTCGACGCTTCCGCGGGATCAGGCAAGACGCGGACTCTGACCCGCCGGCTTGTGCAGTTCCTTCTGTCAAAGAGCATCCCCCACACCGCTCTGGAGCACATTCTCGCCATCACCTTCACCAATAACGCGGCGATGGAGATGAAGAGACGCGTGCTCGACTTGCTGAAGGACGCGGCACGGGGGAACGATAAAACGCTGACGGAACTTTCCGGGCTGATTTCGCTGGACAAGACGGAAATCTGCACACGCGCGCGCGAAGTGCTTGAAACCATCCTCGACCGGTACGGCGAGTTTCAGGTCCAAACCATCGACAGCTTCCTGGCGCGCGTGTTCAAATCGTCGGCTTTGGAATTCGGCTTTCCTCCGGGATTCGACATCGTCATCGACAGCCGTCCAATGCTCGACGAGGCTTTCGAGGAGTTCGCCGGTGGAATCAAGCCCGGGTCGGAGATGGCGGAGACACTGATGGAGCTGGTCGACCTGCTCGTTTTGACGCGCAAGGCCGACGCCAAATTTCACTGGAATCCCTACCGCGCCCTCGCCCGGGAAGTAAAGAATCTGTACTCACGGATTGTCTTGACTGCGAAACCGCTTCTTGAGGAAGATCTGTCGACCGCGTTTAACGCAGGAGCGAAGAAGCTACGCGTTCTTGTCGAAGACCTGGGCACGATGGTGGATTCCTTTAGGGTGGTCCCCAGCGCTCGGTTCGAGTCCTATCGGAACGAAGCAAGGGCGGGAAAGATCTCCCGTCTGCTGGATCTCCAGTTTCCCAATCCCCCCGTCTCCAAAACCAAGTCTCCCAAGATTGAGCTTGGAAAGTTTCTGAGTGCATCGGAGCGGTTGTGCTCGGAAATCGAATCGCTCCGGGCGGAGCTTATCGGCATTCATGCCCGCATCCATTTTGAACCGTACATCAGAACGCATCGACTTCTGAAGGAAACGCTTGACCGGATCAAGCGCAGGGAAGGCATGGTGGATCTCGGTGACATGACCCAGCGCCTTGCCAGGCTTGCGCAGGAAAACATTGTTCCTGAACTCTATCTGGCCCTCGGAGAAAGAATCCATCATTTTCTCATCGATGAGTTTCAGGATACATCTCCCGTCCAATGGGAAACGTTGAAGCCTCTGATCGAGAATTCACTTGGAGAGCAGGGATCGTTGTTTGTGGTGGGGGATATGAAGCAGTCGATCTACGGCTTCCGCGGGGCGGATTGGAGAATCATGAAGCGCTTGATGGAAGGGGTGTATTTTCCCTCAGCGCCCCCGCACGTGCTGAGTCTTGAAGTGAACTATCGAAGCGGCGAAAAAATCCTGGAGTACGCCCGCAAGGTGTTTCATGAGATCGTACCTCTCCAGGTCATGTCGGGCGCCGCACAGGCAAGCGGACTTTCATCGTTCCGCCAGAAGGCGCGGCCTGAGGCAAAGGGCAGAGGGTTGGTGGAAACAACGGTGATCGAGGGGGATACGGAAACGAGGCCGGAGCGCGAGGTCATCCTGCAGATCATCGCTGACTGCCTGAACCGCGGATATCGTCTCCGCGATTGCGCCGTCCTCACTCCTGAAAACGAAGACGTTGTAAAGGTGAGCGGATGGCTCAATGAAGCGGGATACGAGTTCATTCCTTTCAGCACGCTGGACATCCGCACACGCAAGGTCATTGGCGAGTTGCTGGCCCTGCTGCGCTTCCTCGATTCTCCGATCGACGATCTCTCATTCACCAGGTTCCTCCTCGGAGACCTCTTTGCCGCCCGGCTCTTGAAGGACGGCATTGAATGCAATACTGGCGATTTTCGTTCGCTGGCACTGGAAAAGCGGCTTGCTGGATCGCGCCGCCCGCTGTACGTGCTGTTCCGGGAACGTCATGCCGGTCTCTGGGAGCGCTACCTGGAATCGCTCTTCACACTCACAGGCTATCTTCCGCTCTACGACCTTGCAACGGAGATCTTCAGAAAGCTCAACGTGTTCGAGCTTGTGCCCGGCGAAGAGGCCGCCCTGGTGAAGCTCCTGGAGGTCGTCCAGCAATTCGAATCACGGGGGCAAAACAGCCTGGCCGAATTTGTGGAGTTTTCCGAGGAGATTTCTGAGGACTCCGATTGGAATATCGAGGTGCCTCCGGACGTTAACGCGGTCCGTGTGATGACCATCCACAAAGCCAAAGGTCTCGACTTCCGGGTTGTCATTGTTCTGCTCTATGATGTTCCCGTCCGGCCCGACAGGGTGTTCATGGAGGAAACTCCCGAGGGCGTTCGGCTCCTGAGGCTCGTAAAGGATCAGGCCGAGAAGGTGCCGTCCCTCCAGCCCCTTCTGGTGGAGCGTGAACTGAACGCCAGGGTTGACCAGCTCAACAAGCTCTATGTCGCCCTGACACGCGCCAAGGATGAGATGGAGGTCGTCTCGGTGCAGTATCCGCAATCGAAGGAACCCTCGGCATATCTTCCGATCGGCGCGGCGCCTCCCGAAGAGAAGCCAAAGGTCCAGAAGCAGCCGGCCGAAGAAGAGCCCCGCGTACCGCTGCTTCATCCTGATGCTGAAAAGGCTGAATCAGTTCAGGTTGAAAGGCTTTACCTCGAGGAAACCCAGCGCGGCGAATACATCCATGCCGTTCTCGCAAGAATCGGGATCGTGAAAGGAGACGCGGCGGCAGAGATCCGAAAGGCTGTGGAAGAAGAGGAGTCGGAACATGGATCCCGGCCGGATCGCGAAGAGATCGTGTCCCTCCTCAGCCGCTTCCTCGGTGACAAGTCCATCGCTCCATTCTTTGCTCCACGGCAGGGGCGAACCGTCCTCAATGAGCGCGAGTTCACGGCATCGGATGGACGACTGCTCAGGATGGACCGCGTCATCATTGATGCCGATACCGTTACGGTTGTGGACTTCAAAACCGGCGCGGAGCAGTCGCGTCATGCGGAGCAGGTCAAAGACTATATGACGGTTCTTGCTGAAATTCATCCCGGCAGAAGAGTCGGCGGTGTGTTGGCGTACGTGGACAGGGGGATTTGCAGGAGTGTGGAATGAGCATTGTGCGTGTCATACCGTCAACGGGCGACCTCATCGAAGAAGTTTCCGGGCATATCGACGTTGCCGATGCGGACCTGTCCCGCGTTCTTGTTGTTTTTCCTGGAAAGCGGCCCTCTCATGTCCTCCGCAAGACCCTTGCCCGACGCCGCAGATCTGCCTTCGTCCCCCCGCTGATCTTTTCGTATGACGAGTTCATCAATCACCTGCAAAGGGAGCATCTCGGCCGAACGGAGCGCGAGATCGACAGGCTCGATGCGGCGTCATTGCTCTACGAGATTCACTCCGCTCCTCCCCGTCTTGGCGATGATCAGTTCGCGTCGTTCGATCGTTTCCTTCCGCTGGGATTCCAGTTGTTCGACGAGCTGGAGGAGCTTCTGCTTTCCGGAGCAAGCGATAAGCAGATTGCAGAGAAGATTGGCGGCCTGGCCTTTGGCGAGCGTCATCTCTTGCCAAAATACTATCGGGAATTCTATGCAAAGCTGAAGGAACGCGGACTTACCACGCGGGCGACGAAGATTGCGATCGTTGCCTCCCACGCAAAGGAACTCGATCTTTCCCGCTACACCCGCATCATTATCGCCGGCTTCTATGCGCTCACGCCGACGGACCGGCGATTGTTTGAGCATCTTGCCGCGACCGACCGCGTTGTGCTGATGTTTCAGGATGGTCCGGGGCTGAAGAACCAGGTCAAGTGGCTCTTGAAGGATGATGGCACGCCCGGTCAGATGGACCTCTTCCCGGCCGAGGATTCTCGCGCAGGGGGGAAACCTCAGTTCCATTTCTACCGGTCCACCGACACGCACGGTCAAGTGCTTGCCCTGAGTGCGCAATTGAAAGCTCTTCTGGAGAAAGGCGGGCAGCTGGACGAGCGAACTGTCATCGTTCTCCCCTCGCCGGAATCCCTGTTCCCACTCTTGTATCACGCGCTTTCCCAGCTCAGGGAGGATTCCTACAACATTTCTCTCGGATACCCCCTTGCTCGTACTCCGTTGTACGGCCTCTTGGGCAACCTCCTTGACCTGGTTTCCGGCGCGGCGGGCGAAACCGTTCACGCCAAAGCGTACCTGCGTTTCGTTCTGCATCCATACATCAAGAATGTACGCATGGGTGATCGTCCGGACGTAACCCGCGTGCTGTTTCATGCTCTTGAGGATGCACTGGCGCGGGAGGGGACGATGATGGTGGATCTCGGTGATCTCGAGGCGCGCAATCAGCTCTTCGAGCGCATCGCAAGAGGTCTGTCATCCGACGCGGATCTGCTTTCTGCGGCCGCGCTGAAGGAACACCTCGTCAATCTGCACAACAAGACCATTCGCCCCTTTCTGGCTCCCGGAACTCTGGGTGGATTCGCACAGAACATGAAAGAACTCGTTCTGTTCATCAACGCCGAGAGCACGGCCTGGAAGCATCCGCAGTTTGCACGGTATGCCGGGAAGCTTCTGGACGTTGCCGAAACCATCGCCCGCTCACAGGCGGCGAATCGGGCATTTGACGATGTGACAACGTACTCCACCTTCCTCCGAAACTACGTCGCCCCCCAGGTTGTGCCGTTTCCCGGAACGCCGCTGAGGGGGCTTCAGATCCTGGGTTTGCTCGAAACCCGCTCGCTTTCGTTCGATCGCGTGTTTGTCCTTGACGCAAGTGATGACGTCCTCCCGGGCAGACAGAATCCCAGTCTTCTCATTCCGCAGAAGGCGAGGCAGGAGCTGGGAATGGAAACACATCGGGACCGGGAGAAGCTCATCGAGTATCATTTCAGCGGATTGATTGAAGGCGCGAAGGACGTGCATCTGTTTTTTACAGAGAATGACAAGCGCCAGCGAAGCAGGTTCATTGAGAAAGCACTCTGGAGGCTCGAAGAGGAAGGGAAGCCGGTTGACGTCGGAACCGTCCGCTACCGGATCAATCTGGGCCAAAAGGATCCAAAGCCGGTTGCAAAGACGAAGGAAGTGGCGGGGTTGTTGAGGGATTTCGAATTCAACACAACAGCACTCGATGTGTATCTGAAGTGCCAGCTCAAATTCTACCACCGTTATGTTTTGGGGTTGAAGGAACGCGAAGAAGTTCGCGAGGAAGTTGAACAACTCGATGTGGGGGAATTGGTGCACCGGATTCTGAACAACTTCTTTGCTCCCTGGATTGACAAGAAACCGGCTGCCGGAGACTTGGATCCAGAAACAATGGACAGGGCCATCGATTCTGTTTTTGAGCAGGCGTTCGGACGGAGTCAGGAGGGGGCCATTTACCTCCTGAAAAGACAGACGCAGGCAAAGCTGAAGGAATTTCTTGAAAGCTACCAGAAGAGAATTCTGGAAAACCAGACGGTCGAACTTCTGGGGCTGGAACAGGAAATTTCAGTGGTGAAGGATGGCGCCCATCTCAGCGGAAGAATTGACCGGATTGAGCGAAGGGGGGACGGAGCAGTGTACATCCTCGACTACAAAATTCGGCAGGACGATGTGCCGTACCGCGTCGCGTGGAAAAAGTTCGATCCCGCCGCCCGGGAGACCTGGTCTGAATCCATCGGTTCACTCCAACTCCCAATGTACAGCCTGCTGTACTCGGAGATTTCAGGGGAGGAGGTCGGGAAGATTGTACCGGCGTATGTGTTTCTTGGAAGAAACTACCTCGATCCGACGATTGAGATCGGCCTTTCAAAAGACGGAATTGTCACGGAAGAGATGCAAAAGAACCTGCATCGCGTCATCCTTGAGCTTGTCAAGGAAATCCAGGATCCCGATCAGCCGTTTCTCCCTGCCTCAGATCTGAAGAAGGAATGTCCTGGATGCCCCTATCAGGTCATATGCGGAACGCAGTGGGCGAAGGAGGGAAGGTGGTAGGGAGGGAGAAGCGAGAAGCAAGAAGCAGGAAGCGAGAAGCAAGAAGCGAGAAGCGATTTTAAACGAAGCTGAAGAGAAACGCGCAGAGGAACCCCGCAATTGTTGCCAGTCCCACGGAAGGCCCGCCATCCTCGTACGCTTCCGGCATCATGACCGACGCCACCATGGCGAGGATTCCTCCGCCTGCGATTGCTCCCACCAGTGTCAGGGTTGTTGCCGGAGCGTCGGCCAGAAAGATGTTACCGAGCGCGGCTGCGGCTGCGCCCGCCGCCACCAGAGTTCCCCACAATCCGAAGATCTTGAGCTTGCTGAATCCTGCCGCATGCATGGCTGTTGCGCTGGCGACCGCTTCCGGGAGGTTGGAAAGGAAGACCGCGGCGAGGAACGTAAATCCGAACGTGCTCAGGGAGACATAGCTCGAACCGATGACGACCGATTCCGGGATTCCGTCGAGCATGGCGCCCAGAAAGATGGCGAGCGCGGCCCCGGGGGTGACATGCGTGTGCATCATGGAAACTTCTTCGGAGCGCGTCAATCGCTGAATGTTTGCCAGGGCGGCGCGTTGCCATTGGTCGGCATCAATGTCTCCCTTGCTTGCTTCCACGTTCGTCACCAGACGCTGGGAGTTCAGTTTCTCCACGGCACGACGAAGATTGGGAGAACGCTCCAGCAATTCATCAAAATGTTCCTTGTCGATGCGAAGGAGCGACGCATCAACTTTAGCGACGGCGGTGGCGGATCGCGGCTCACCCATGAGGAGAGCCATCTCGCCGAACGATTCGCCTGGTCCGAGCTCCGCGAGCGTTTTGGTTCCCTTCCGTCGATCGCCTCCCATCGTGATGCTGACAATCCCTTTTTCAATCAGATACAGCGCGTCCCCGCTGTCCCCTTTCTTGAAGATGGTTTGTCCTGCAGAGAACTGGATCGGTTGAACGCAGACCAGGACATCCTCCATTTCTTCCGGAGGCAGTGAGCGTACGAGTTCGATCCTCGAAAGACTGGACAGAATTGCCGCCGATTCCTTGCGCTTCTTGTTCAGCATGTACAGTTTTGCCATGGCGGGGTGGCGCAGCGCGGCGCCCCGTTCTTCGAGGATTCTGTTGGCAACGTAGTACACCGTCCCTCCGGCAATGAATCCTGCCGCCACCCAAAGCCAGCTTGTGAGGCCGTCGAGATGCTCATGGTGCATCAGCCGTTCTGCACCTTCGTACGCCAGTTCCAGCGAAAGCGCCTGGATCAGAGCGCCGGTCCCAAATGCCATAATAACCGCGTTGGTCCTCTGCGACGGTTTGGCATACACGCCGATCGCGGCGCCAAGAACCAGAGATACCATGGCCAAGACTGCCATGGCCGCCGCGCCGAGAACGACTTCAAAGGAGGCCTGGTCGAACATGAGATGTCATTCCGATTGCCAATCTTCCAGTGGCGATGGAGATTGGAATTTCTAATACCCTGCCGCTGCTCCATCGGCCGCGCGCGGATCCGCCGCTCCCGTCCGAAGACCGGTTTCCGGATCGATCAGAATCCCCATGGCCCGACCCTGGCCGTCAATGATCCTGATCCGGTGGCCGATCATTTCCAGGATCTTGCGCGAATCCGCTGTCGTGGCGTATCGCTCGATGCGCAAAACGTCCGGAAGCCACTGGTGATGAATCCGCCCCGCGGTGATCGCCTGTGATACGTTCATCCGGAAATCAATAACATTGAGAATGACTTGAAGGACGGTGTTGATGATTGTGCGGCCGCCTGGAGAGCCGATCAGAAGATACGGTTTGCCGTCCTTAGCCACAATGGTCGGTGTCATGCTGGACAGCATGCGTTTCCCCGGTGCCACGAGATTCGGATCGGTACCGATCATCCCGGTGCTGTCCGTCCGCCCGGGCTGGGGATTGAAATCCCCCATTTCGTTATTATAGAGAAACCCCAGTCCCTCCGCGACAATGCGCGATCCATATCCGTATTCGAGGGTGTACGTCACAACCACGGCATTGCCCTGTGCATCAACCACTGAGTAGTGTGTTGTCTCGGGGTTCTCGTAGACGTCATTGAACCGCGCGGGATCACTGATCGAAGTCCGGCTCAGGCTGATCGACCGGCGAAGCTCGTCCGCATACTGTTTCGAAATCAGTTTCTCGACGGGCATGTCCGGATTGAATTCCGGGTCTCCAAGATGGCGTGCGCGGTCGGCATACGCCCGTCGCATGGCTTCAGCCAGCAAATGCAGGTATTGGGCCGAGTTGTGGCCGTAGTGCGCGAGATGAAACCCCTCCAGAATGTTCAGCATTTCGATCAGGGCCGTTCCTCCGGAGCTTGGGGGAGGCATGGAATACACATCGTACCCGCGATAGGTTCCATGAACCGGTTTTCGCTCGACAGCCTCATATTGAGCAAGATCCTTTTCGGTGATCAATCCTCCATGTTTCTTCATGTCGGCGGCGATCATGCGCGCCGTCTCGCCTTTGTAGAATCCGTCGCGGCCATTGCGTTGAATGCGCTTCAGTGTCCGCGCAAGATCGGGCTGTTTCCAGATGTCTCCCGGCTCGTAGGGAAGAGTGTCTCTCTTGAAGAAGATGCGTGCGGACGACGGGTACTTCTTCCAATCCTCCTTCAGGTATTTGAAGTCATCCACCATGTCCCAGCTGAGGGGAAACCCGTCTTCTGCAAGCTTCACGGCCGGAGCGGCGAGGTCTTTCCAGGATCGCGTTCCGAATCGCTTCAGCGCCAGATCGAATCCTGCCACGGTGCCGGGCACGCCAATGGACAGATAGCCCTCATGATTCAAATCCCTGATGTAATTCCCGGCGGAATCCGTGTACATGTTCCTCGTTGCTGCAAGCGGAGCCTTCTCCCGGAAATCGAATGTCGTCACCTGTCCATCCCTGGTAAAGACGATCATGAATCCCCCTCCACCGATGTTGCCCGCCGCCGGGTGGACGACGGCCAGCGCAAGACCGACAGCCACTGCGGCGTCCACGGCATTCCCGCCATCCTTGAGGATCTGAACGCCAACCTCCGAGGCAAGAAAGTGAGTAGAAACGACCATTCCCTTTGAGGCCCGCACCGGTGCTTTGGACGCGCCGGCGGTGAACAGAAGCACGGCAACAAACGCGCAGGAGAACACGGGAACAAAGCGGTTTCGCATAAGGTATTCCTTGAAGGGGCGGATATGAAAACTCTTGAACAGTAAGGAAATGTCTCAGGGTATGCAAGGATGCGTCGCCTTGAACAAGGACCGGTTTCTTGCTATATTCCGGACAGACATGCGGGTGTAGCTCAGTTGGTAGAGCGTCAGCTTCCCAAGCTGAATGTCGCGAGTTCGAGCCTCGTCACCCGCTCTTACGCCACACATATCGGGCAATGCCGGCCCGCCCGACCGGCTTCTCAAGAAGCCTTGGTCGGTCGCCTGCCCGCCAATCTTCATGGCGGTTCGGGCGGGTTCTCCCTTTCCGGAGGAAGTCCTGTGAGGCCTTTCAGCGATTTGACCCTGATAAAGGAGAATCCCGGCCGCCCGCTCTTCAGGTTCGGAAACCACGCCGAACATCGGCCGGGCCGCTCCTTGTCTGGAGTGGCTCATTTGTTGTGTCCGGGGCCGTCGAGAGGAACTCCCACTGACTATTTCCGTCTAACGTAGTATCACAATCTGGCTTGCAAGGAGAATCGAGTGGATAGTACATCGATCAACGAAATGATCAGCAAAGAGAGCGCCTTCGTCGATACGCTGACGGCGGAGGTGGGGAAGGTGATCGTAGGGCAACGATACATGGTCGATCGCCTGCTGATCGGTCTGCTCAGCGATGGCCACATTCTGCTGGAGGGAGTTCCCGGGCTTGCCAAGACCCTCACGATCAAAACGCTTGCCGGAGCAATCAATGCGAAGTTCCAGCGGATTCAGTTCACGCCCGACCTTCTTCCGGCCGACCTGGTGGGAACGATGATCTACAACCAACGGGACGGCAAGTTCATAACCCGACGCGGACCCATCTTTGCGAACTTCATTCTTGCCGACGAGATCAACCGGGCGCCGGCGAAGGTGCAAAGCGCCTTGCTTGAAGCAATGCAGGAACGGCAGGTGACAATCAGCGAGGAAACGTACAAGCTCGAAGAGCCGTTTCTCGTCCTCGCAACGCAGAATCCGATTGAGCAGGAGGGAACCTACCCGCTTCCCGAGGCGCAAGTGGACCGGTTCATGCTCAAGGTGAAAATCGGCTATCCCTCGCGGGAAGAGGAACTGCAGATCATGAGACAAAATGTGGACGGTACGCTGAAGCCTATGAAGCCCGTGGTGACTCCAAAGGAGATCCTCGCGGCCCGTGCTGCGGTAAAGAAGGTGTACATGGACGAAAAGATCGAACGCTATATCCTGGACCTTGTTTTTGCAACCAGAGAACCCGGAAAGAGAGGCCTCGAGAAGCTCGTTCCGCTCATCGGCTACGGGGCTTCACCGCGTGCGTCCATCAATCTTGCTCTTGCCGCAAAGGCCCACGCATTCATCAAACGCCGCGGATATGTCATTCCGGAGGATGTCCGCGCCGTTGCGATGGACGTCCTTCGCCACCGGGTGGCGGTCACGTACGAAGCGGAGGCCGAAGACATCACGTCGGAGTCCATTGTTCAGGACATTCTGAACCACGTCGAAGTGCCGTGATTCCTCCTCGCCCGCCTCTGCCGGCGGCGACATCGCGATCAATCCATGGAAACCAAAGAACTGCTGAAGAAAGTGCGGCAACTGGAAATCCGCACTCGCGGCGTTGTCAACCAGGTTTTTTCGGGGGAATACCATTCGGTGTTCAAAGGCCGGGGAATGGAGTTCTCCGAGGTTCGGGAATACCAGCCGGGGGACGAGATCCGGACCATTGACTGGAATGTCACGGCACGATTGAACCATCCGTTTGTGAAGGTCTTTGAGGAAGAGAGGGAACTCACGGTTCTCCTGCTCGTGGACCTGAGCGGTTCTCAGTTCTTCGGCTCGCAGGCATCGTTCAAGCGGGACATTGCGGTGGAGCTCAGTGCCATCCTTGCTTTTTCGGCCATGAAGAACAACGACAAGGTCGGCGCAGTGCTGTTCACTGACCGGATCGAGAAGTTCATTCCGCCCCGCAAGGGGCGCACCCACGCGTTGCGCATCGTGCGCGAGCTCCTCTCCTTTGCCCCGGAAAGCCCCCGGACAAGCCTCTCCGCCGCGCTGGAATACCTGAATCGTGTTCAGAAGAAGCGGGCGATCGTGTTCCTGATATCGGACTTTGCCGATACGGGGTACGAACAGGCGTTGCGGATCGCGGGAAAACGACACGATCTCGTGGGAATTGTCCTCCTCGATCCGCGTGAACGCGAACTTCCGCCATTTGGACTCGTCGCATTCCACGATGCGGAAACCGGGCGCGAACGTTGGGTGGACACGTTGGATCCCGCTGTTCGACGTGCCCATGCGGCGTCATGGGTTTCCACATACCGCCGCCGGCAATCAGTCTTCCGCAAATCCAAGCTGGATGCCGTGGAGATCCCGATCGACCGCTCGTACATGAAGCCTCTTACCGATTTCTTCCAGAGGAGGGAGCGCCGGTGGTAGCAGTCAGACATTCTCTCTCCGTGGTCCTCCTCTCTGCCTTGTGCACGACGCTCTTGCCCGCGCAGGAAGTGCGTGTGAACGCGTCGGTCGATTCTACCTCCCATCTGATCGGCGACTGGATCCACGTTCTGGTTTCGGCGGAAACCGCGCCGCACTTCCAGGCGCTCGGACCCGCTCCCGGCGATACTCTGGGACCGTTCGAGGTGCTGAGGATACGGGTACAGGATTCATCGGAATCCGGCGGACGAAAGCTCCATTCATGGGTGGTCCGACTTACAACGTTCGATACCGGCGCGATCAGCATTCCACCCCTCGCGCTTCATTTCCTCAACACCGCGGACAGTTCGATTCAAACTGCCTTCACCGATCCGATCCCGCTTTCGATTAAAACGGTCGATCTCGGAGAAGATCCTCACCTGAAGGACATCAAGCCACCGCTGGATGCGCCGTTGCGGTTCGAAGACATTGTTCCCTATCTGCTGTTCCTCGCGCTGCTCGGACTCGCGGCAGGAGGATATTTGTTGTATCGACGGTTTCGGAAAAACCGGGATCAGGAGCCCGCTCCCGCCGCGGCTGCCATTCCGGCCCACGAACGGGCCCTGATGGCTCTCAAGGAACTGGAGGCAAAGCGGTTGTGGCAGCAGGGGAGAGTAAAGGAGTACTACTCTGAACTCAGCGAGATCATGAGACGCTTCTTCGAGAACAGGTTCGGTGTTCCCGCGCTCGAAATGACCAGCGACGAAATCGTGCAGGGGCTCAAAGCGGTGCCTGAAACCGAGCGGTTCCTGAAGGAGATCGACAGGTTTCTGCTGACTTCGGATCTTGTGAAGTTTGCGAGGTACGAGCCGTCGATGGCAGAGAATGAAGCAGAGTTGCAGATGGCGTATGAGATCGTCCGTGCGATGATTCCGCGTCCTGCAGTGCCGGAGGAGGGCCATGCCGTCGCTCGGTGACACGTTTGCCAATCCGGAGTTTCTCTGGCTCCTCCTTCTGGTCCCGCTTGCGGCAGTCGTTTGGTTTCGCCGGAAACGGAGAATGATCACCTCGATCCGCTTTCCCGCGGTCGAGAGGTTTCAGGCCGTTCCCAGGACATTTCGTGAACGGATCCGTCACGCTCCGCTCGCCCTCCGGCTGGCAATGACGGCGGTGCTCATCATAGCCCTTGCGCGTCCGCAGTCGGTCTCAAGCACCGAGCGTGTTTCGACCGAAGGCATCGACATCGTGCTCGTGCTCGACATTTCCGGCAGTATGCTGGCGGAGGATTTCACGCCGAACCGGCTCGTGGCGGCAAAGCAGGTGGCAGAGGACTTCATCGCCGGAAGAACCAATGACCGGATCGGCCTCGTGATCTTCTCGGCGGAGAGTTTCACCCAGTGTCCCCTGACGACGGACTACCCCGTGCTCACCAATTTGTTGAGGGAGGTGAAGAATGGAATGATCGCGGACGGCACGGCGATCGGTCTCGCCCTCGCAAATGCCGTCAACCGACTGAAGGACAGCAAGGCAAGAAGCAAGGTGATCATTTTGCTGACCGATGGAGTGAATAACCGGGGGGAGATCGATCCGCTGACAGCGGCGAAGATTGCAGCAACATTCGGGATCAGGACGTACACCGTGGGGGTCGGGGCTCGGGGGACGGCTCCCTATCCCGTTCAGACCCCCTTTGGCGTCAGGCGGCAGATGGTACCGGTGGATCTCGACGAGAAGACCCTCGAGACTGTGGCGTCGATGACGGGGGGGAAGTACTTCCGCGCAACGGACAATGCGAAGCTTGCGTCAATCTATCGTGAAATTGATCAGCTGGAGAAGACGAAGATTGAAGTGATGGCGTACCGAAGGACGACGGATCTCTTCCCGGGGTGGCTGACGCTGGGAATGATCCTGTTTGGGCTTGAGGTAATCCTTGCCCGCTTCGTCATCAGAAAGGCTCCCTGAGCACGATGCTTCGTTTTCAACATCCCGATCTCCTGTGGCTATTGCTGGCCGTACCACTGCTGGCGGCGGGGCTGTTCGCGCTGCACCTGCACCAGAAGCGTCTGCTCGCTGCGTTCGCGTCTCTTCGCTTGCTGAAGGAACTGTCTCCGGACCTGAGCGGCACCAAGCGGGCACTCAAGAACAGCGCACTCCTCTGTGGTCTGGCGCTGGTGATCCTTTCCGCGGCCAATCCCCAGGTCGGTACGCGTCTCGAAGAGGTCAAACGGGAAGGCATCGACTTGTTCGTTGCTCTCGATGTCTCGCTCAGCATGAAGGCCGAGGACATCCGTCCCAACCGGCTCGAGAAAGCCAAACGGGATGTCTCCGCCCTCCTGAGCAGGCTCAAGGGCGATCGCGTGGGGCTTATCGTGTTTGCCGGGGATGCCTTTGTGCAATTTCCGCTCACGTCGGATTACTCGGCAGCCGATTTGTTTATTTCGGCCGTTGATGTCGATGCCGTGCCGACGCCGGGAACCATGATTGCGAGCGCCATCGAGCTGGCTCTGAGCTCCTTTCGCGAGGATCTCCCGACGGAAAAGGCAATCATCGTCATGAGCGACGGGGAGAATACCGAAGGAAATCTCGAGGAAGCGATGACAAAGGCAACCTCTGCCGGCGTCAAGGTGTTTACGGTAGGGATGGGGACGCCGGCCGGCGGCCCGATACCAATCTACGACAGCGCGGGGAACCGGGTGGACTACAAGCGTGACCGGAACGGGGCGATTGTACTGACGAAGCTCGAAGAGACAACGCTCCAGCGGCTTGCGGCGACGACGGGCGGATCGTACCGACGGGCGACAAGCGGCGGAAACGAAATCGATGAGATTTACGAAGAGCTCCTCTCTCTGGAACGGGTTGAGTTTGAGGCCAAGCAGGTGACAGGATACGAGAGCATGTACCAATATCCGCTGGCGCTGGCGATCTTCTTCCTTGTTCTGGATTTCCTTCTTTCAGAACGACGCGGGGTGCTCTTGCACATCCTTCGGCGCCTGATCCCTGCCGCCGCCGTGTTGGCCACACTGGCTGTCCTTCCGCCTTCGCTCCATGGCCAGACTCACCGGTCTCTGATCAGCGAGGGCAATGATGCCTACAAACGGGAAAATTATGCGGAGGCGGAAACGCAATACAAGAAGGCGCTTCAGAAGTATCCTGATTCGGAGATCGGACGGTTCAATGCCGGAAACGCGTACTACAAGCAGCAACGATATGACGAGGCCGGCCAGGCGTTTGGCGAATACGCGACGATCACCAAAGACCCGGTGAGCGCGTCGAAAGCATACTACAATATCGGCAATGTCCTGTTTCAGTCCCAGAAGCTCGATGAGAGCATCGAGGCATACAAGCAAGCCCTCCGGCTGAACCCGGACGATATGGACGCACGGTTCAATCTGGAACTGGCCAGACAGAGGAAGCAGGAACAGCAACAACAGCAGCAAAAACAAGAGCAGCAGAAACAGAACCAGAATCAGAAGGATCAGAAACAGGAACAGCAGAAGGATCAGCAGCGGAACCAGCAACAGAAGCAGGATCAACAGCAGCCACAGAATCAGCAACAGCAGGATCAGCCTCCGCAGCAGCAACAACAACAAGTTCAGAGGCAGACAATTCCGAAGGAGCAGGCTGAAAGGATTCTCGAGGCGCTGAGGAACAGCGAAAAGGAGATTCAGAAACAGCTGCGGAAACGGGAAGGTGTGAGAATCAGAACGGACAAAGATTGGTAGAGATGAACCGAATCGGACATCTTGCGCTCATTGTGCTGATCAATACGGCTTTCGGTCAAGACCTGACGTTTGAGACTCAGGTCGACAGCCGCAAGGTTACGGTGGGTCAGCAGTTTCAGGTGAGCTTCACCGCAACGAGCACGCAGTCGATCCGCCTGCGAAATTTTGCTCCACCGGATTTCAAGGGATTTGTTGTGCTGAGCGGACCCGTTGAGTCCTCCCAGTATCAATGGATCAACGGACGTGCAACATCCACCCTCTCCTACGTTTACGTGCTCTCCATCCAGAAACCCGGCAAGTACGTGATCAATCCGGCCTCCGTGGAGCATGAGGGAAAGCGCTATTCGACGGAGGCCGTCGAGATTGAAGCCGTTCCGGGAGGCAACACATCGGCGGACCCTGGGATTGGGGTGGACCTGAAGGAAAACCTTTTCATCCGGGTCCTTACGGAGAAGCAGCGTGTGCGTCAAGGAGAGCAATTCATCGTAACGCACAAGTTGTACACCCGCTTGAACATTGACAATTACGTGATCTCAAAAGCGCCCACGTATGAAGGATTCTGGGCCGAGGATCTCGACCAACAGGGTCCGCCTGAAGTGACCACGGAGACGCTGGACGGAAAACAATTCCGCGTCGCGACAATCAAGAAGACCGCGCTGTTTGCCGCCCAACCGGGAAGATTGCGGATAACGCCCATGGAAGTCCGCTGTGCGGTGCAGATCCGGCGGCGTCCCACGGATCCGTTTGACATCTTCAACGATCCGTTCTTCAGCCGGATGCGAACGCAGGAAGTTGACATTGCTTCAAATGCCCTTACGATTACGGTTGATCCTCTCCCGGCTCCCGCCCCCGCCGGTTTTACAGGCGGCATCGGCAGGTTCACGCTGGATGCATCCGTCGACAAACGCGATCCCAGGGCGGGAGACGCGGTCACCTTCCGGGTCTCGATCAGCGGGATCGGGAATGTAAAGCTGATTTCGATTCCTTCACCCGCGTTCCCCGCCGATTGTGAAGTGTATGATCCGAAAGTCAGCGAGACCATCTCGCGCGAAAGGGACATCATTCGGGGAACCAAGACAGCGGAGTTTCTCATTATCCCGCGGAATCCCGGCGAGCGCATTATCGAGCCGGTGACGTTTGTGTACTACGATCTCGGGAGAAACTCGTACGTAACGCTCCGTTCACCGAGTTTCACGCTGAATGTCGCCCCGGGCAAGGAACCGATCGCGGGGGTTATAGCCGGCGCCGCGTCAAAGGAGGATATCAGGCTTCTCAGCGAGGATATCCGGTTCCTCAAACTCTCACCCGGTACGTTTGAACGCGTGAGTGATCGTGAGGCGTCACCGGGTTTGTTCGCTGTCGCGGTTGGGCTTCCGCTTCTTTTCTTCGCGGGATCCTACGCGTATCGAAAGAGGCGCGAACGCCTTTTGGGCAATGTATCGCTGACAAGAGCGCGCACGGCGGGACGTGAAGCCACAAAGAGATTGAAGCGCGCGCGAAAGCTCCTGGCACAAGGAAACACGGAAACCTATCATGCGGAGGTGTCACGGGTTCTGTACCGGTATGTGAGCGACCGCCTGCAGATCCCGGCGGGCGAGTTGACCCTCGATTCGGTTTCCGACGCGCTGCGGAGATATCGGGTGCCCGAGGAGGCCATCGGGCGGCTTCGTGCCTGTCTCGAGAAGGCAGAGTTTGCGCGTTTTGCTCCGCGCGGCGATACACACGCAGGGAGAACAGACCTTCTGGAGGCGGCAGCGGCCTCCATTGATGAGCTCGAAGGCCACCTGAGGGGATCATGACCAACATTCGTGTTTTCATATTGATCCTCCTTGTCGGTTCTTCCGCCACGGCGCAAACCCCGGAAGACGTCTTCGCGGCGGGGAACGAACACTATCGCTCTGCACGGTTTCGCGAAGCCATCGGGGCCTATGAAAGCATTCTCAAGCAGGGATACATCAGTGCCCCCCTGTACTTCAATCTGGGCAACGCCTATTACCGCGTCGGCGATTTTGCGCGGGCAATACTTTCGTACGAACGGGCCCGGCTTCTGGAGCCCGGGGACCCCGACATCGCGTTCAATCTTCGCCTTGCCAACCTCCGCATCGTGGACCGCATTGACGCGGTCCCGGAGTTGTTCCTTGTGCGATGGTTCCGCAGTATTTCCGAAGCTGTTCCGTCATCAACGGTATCCGTTGTCCTTCTGGCTGGCTGGACGCTCCTCTGGACGTTCCTCGCGGTCCTGAATATCTCGGGACGAATTCCGTACGAACGCCCTCTCCGGATCCTCTCATTCGTCACGGCGGCAATTGTTCTCGCTTCTGGAACGCTGTATGGCCTGCAGATGTACGATAACGCCAGCCATAATGACGCGATCATTCTTGAGAGCGTTGTAACGGCAAAGGCCTCACCGGACGAGCAGAGCGTTGATACGTTCGTCATCCACGCGGGTTTGAAGGTCGAACTGGGTGAAGTCGTGGGGGATTGGGTGAGAATAACGCTGGCCGATGGAAAAGTTGGCTGGATCAGGAGCAATGCGTGTGAGCGTATTGAGGGGATTTGAACGGGACCTCCGACGTTTGTATATTGAAATGCGGCGGTTGACACAAATGTTGGACGCTTAGCTCAGCTGGTTCAGAGCGCCGCCCTTACAAGGCGGAGGTCGTAGGTTCGATCCCTACAGCGTCCACGACTCAGACTTCGACAAAAGCGCCTGATCATCACCTTTCCAAGGTTACTATGTTTAAAACATATGAACCTTAGCAAGGTGGGTATGGCCCGCCGGCCTGCTAGTGTTTCGTCACGTGAGAATGTCGATTCATCCCTGTAATTCTTACAACGAGATTCGGGATTCAGTTTCGCCGGGAACGGAAAATCTCTAGATTGGAGGAGGGAGAAAGACGACGGAGGTCCCATGCTGAGAATCCGGACATTGGTGATTGATGATGAACGGCTGGCGCGCGAACGCCTGTTGTCGTTGCTCGAAGGCGATCCGGATATTGAGATCATCGGTGAATGCGCCACCGGCAAGGAGGCGATTGCGGCCATCACCCGTGAATCGCCTGATCTGATCTTTCTCGATGTGCAAATGCCCGAAGGAGACGGGTTCGAGGTCCTGCAGAGCATCGACCTGCATCAAATGCCGATCGTTGTCTTTGTGACGGCGTACGACGAATATGCCATCCGCGCCTTCGACGTGCATGCCCTGGATTACTTGTTGAAGCCCTTCGATCAAACAAGATTCGAACGGGCGCTTGTCCGCGCCAAGTCCGAAGTGGTCCTTCGGAACAACACCAATGTAAACCAGAAACTGCTCTCGATGCTGGAGCACATCGAGTCGCATAAGAAGCATCCGGACCGGATTCTCGTCAAATCGTCCGGCCGCGTGTTTTTTCTCAAGTTTGATGAGATCGACTGGGTGGAATCGGCAGGGAACTACGTCAAACTGCATGTTGGCCACGACAGCCATTTGCTGCGCGAAACAATGGCGCAGATGGAGCGAAAGTTGGAGGGGGAGAAATTCGTGCGTATCCACCGAACCTCGATCGTGAATGTGGACCGGATCAAGGAGATTCAACCGTCGTTCAACGGGGAGTACACGGTGACGCTGACCAATGGCACACGGTTGACCGCCAGCAGAGGATATCGAAAGAAACTGTCTGAATCCCTTCAGGAACAGCAATAGCCTTCCCGTGGTGGTCAGCCCATGAAACGAGGGCGAACAGCGTGAAGAGGGAAACATTCCTTGGCAAGCGATGGGTGCGTTGGACGGCGGTGTTCCTCGTCTGGACCGCCGTGGGGCTTTTCTTTGCGTCCCAGGCATCCATGTGGGACCGTTTTCTGTTCCGCCAGCAGGTCACCTGGCAGCGCGCCCTCACGACGAATCTGACCTTTTACTACATCTGGGCGGCGCTGACGCCCTTCGTAATCTGGATGGGAAAAAAATTCCGTCTGGAGAAGAAGCAGTGGGGAAAGTCGCTCGCCGTACACATTCCCCTCGGAATCATCCTTGCCCTGGCTCAGCTTCTCGCTGCCGAAGCGCTCTGGGGCATGACGCGTGACGAACCGCTTTCCCTGTACGAAACCTTCCGGGCCATCGAGTTCTCCTTTGCGTTCAACTTCCATATCAACTTCCTCACGTACTGGATGATTCTTGCCGTATCGTACGTGATCGATTACTACCGGCAGGTGCGCGACCGGGAGCTTCGCGCATCGGTTCTGGAGGCACAACTGACAAAGGCGAATCTCCGGGCATTGAAAATGCAGCTTCAGCCGCACTTTCTCTTCAACACGCTCAACGCCATCTCATCCCTCATGCACAAGAACATCGCTGATGCCGATCGCGTGGTCGCCCGCCTGGGAGATCTGCTGAGGTATTCACTGGATTCCGGAGGTGTTCAGGAAGTATCGCTGGCGGAGGAACTTGATTTTCTTCGCCGCTATCTTGAAATTGAGAAGATCAGATTCGGTGAGCGCCTGTCTGTGGAGATCAACGCCGGGCAGGATACCCTGCAGGCAAAGGTACCGAACCTCATCCTCCAACCACTTGTTGAAAACGCCGTCCGGTACGGAATCGGCAACCGGGCCCGAGGGGGCAGAATCGAGATCTCCGCGTGCAGAGAGGATGACAGCCTGATTCTTGAGGTGAAGGATGATGGTCCGGGCCTTTCCCGGAATGGATCCGGCTTTGTCGAAGGCGTCGGATTGCGCAATACCAGGGCCCGGTTGGAGCAATTATATGGGGAAAATCAGGAATTCTACCTGTCCAACGGGGAGGGGCGGGGTCTGGAGGTTCGTCTGAAAATTCCTTATCATGAAATTGCACTCGCAGGGGTCTGACCGGTCGTTTCTGCCAAAGACGCTGAGGGAGACCGTATGGCGAAAACAGACAGAGGATTGAAGAGATGGTCGTGGGGGATTTCCGTCCTTCTGATCGTTCCGGGCGCCGATCTCACGGGATTTCAGCTTGGCGCGCCATCGAGGACATCCGACCTTTCTTCGGTCGCCGCGGAAGTTACAGCGTTGGCCGAGGAGCACTTCCGCCTGGGCCTTGCCTACCTCGAATCACCCGCAAGCACCGAAAAAGCCGTCGAACACCTGGAACACGCTGTGATGCTCAACCAGGGGAATGCCGAGTACCATTACAGACTGGCGGAGGCCTACGCAAGGGACTTTTCCTATGCCAACATTCTGCGCAAGCCCTTTCTGGCGACGCGCGTGCGGGCAGAATTGGAGCTGGCCGTTCGTTATCACCCCGCGTCGATCGAATACCGCGAAGGGCTCATCCAGTACTATGTCATGGCTCCGGCCATTCTGGGGGGAAGCTACCTGCGGGCACGGGCGCATGCCAACGCGATGAGCGCGTTTGACCCGTATTTCAGTCTGCTGGCCCACGCCTATATCAGTGCTGAAGAAGGAGATCATGAAGGTGCTGTTGCTCTCTATTCCAAGGCGATCCTCATGCGACCATCAGCGTGGCAGGCCTATCAGCGCTTTGGATCGTATTGTCTGAATCTCGATGAAACCGATAAAGCGATCGCGCAGTTTGAAGCCTATGTCAGGCTCAGGCCGGACACATCGGCAAGTTATGAGCATCTTGCTTCCGCATTCGTTCGCAAACGGATGTATGACAGGGCAATCGAAACTTATCTGAAGGCGTACGAAGCGGATCCCGCCCTGAGCGCCCTCCTGTTCCGAATCGCACAGCTTTATGAGTTCAAGGGTTTGCGTGCAGCTGCAGGAGAATACTACGAAAAGTATCTGACCCTTGCCCCGACGGGACGGCTGGCAGAGGATGCCAGAATCAAGTTGGAGGAATTACGCACGCCCTGAGAGAGTCTTCGAGTGTAGGGAAAGAGAAAGAAGCCTGTCCGGAGAGGACGGGCTTTTTCACGTACGGGTCAGGAGCTGATCTTGTACCGCTTCATCAAGCGATAGAAGGTCGCGCGGCCAATCCGGAGACGTGAAGATGCCTCGACAATGTTGCCGTTGGTCACCTTCAGGGCATGGCGGATGGCGGCCTCCTTCACCTTTTCCATGGGAACAATAACGCCATCCTCCGGTGGATCAAAGACGGAAGGCGAAGTCGCGACCGCGGGTCGGGAAAAACTCTGAAGCGCGAGTGGGAGATCGCGTTCATGAATTTCTGATCCTTCGGACATGACGACTGCGCGTTGGATCGCGTTTTCCAGCTCCCGTACGTTCCCAGGCCAGGGATACTCGTACAACAGCTTGAGGGATTCGCGGCTGAAACGAAGATCTGGCCGGGATTGATCGGCGCCAAAACGGCGCAAAAAATGCTCCGCGAGCAGAAGGATATCCGCCTTACGCTGGCGCAAGGGTGGGATGAGAATCGGAAACGCCGCCACCCGAAAGAACAGGTCTTCCCGGAAGCGCTTTTGACGGACTTCCTCACGGAGATCCCTGTTGGTTGCAGAGACCAGACGAACATCCGCTGTGATCGTCTCGTTTCCCCCCACACGCTCGAATTCCTTTGTTTGCAGGACTCTGAGAAGCTTGGCTTGGAGGCTCAGGTCCATTTCCCCAATCTCGTCCATGAACAGAGTCCCGCCGTTGGCCTGTTCAAATCGGCCGATCCGGCGCTGGTACGCTCCGGTAAATGCGCCCTTTTCGTGCCCGAAGAGTTCGCTTTCGAGCAGTTCGCGTGGAATCGAAGCACAGTTGACCACCACAAAGGGGGCATCCTTCCGTTTGCTGTGAAAGTGAATGGCGCGTGAAATCAGCTCTTTTCCCGTGCCGCTTTCTCCCATAACGAGGACAGGGATGTCTGCATCCTTGACCTTGTTGACGAGCTTGAAGACCTCCCGCATCTCGCCGCCAGATGCAATAATGTTCTCGAAATGCACTTCGCGCTCAATCTGCTCTTTCAGCTGTGATATTTCGCGTGAGACAGTGCGGAGCTGAAGAATATTGCGGATTGCGACCTCGAGTTTCGGAAAGTCGATCGGCTTGCCGAAATAGTCGGATGCGCCGAGCTTCAGGGATTCAATCGCAACCTGAATATCTCCCTGAGCCGAGAGCATGATCACCGGAACATCGGGAGCCCTTCGCTTGAGCTCCTTCAGCGTTTCAATCCCGCCCATGCCGGGCATCATGATGTCCAGGAGAATCAGGTCGGGGTCGTCATGCAGATGTTCGAGGCATTCCTCTCCGGTCGAAAACACCTGAGCATCATGCCCCCATCGTTTGGTGACCCAATGTTCAAGGAGCCGGCTGATTGTTGCCTCATCATCCACAATATGGAGAAGGGGTCTGGCCATGATGTTACCCATCAGTAGTGAGAGAAACCGGAAAGCCGATCTCGACCTCTGTTTCGCCTCCTTGTGCGGGAACAATGGTGAGAGTGCCGCCACGAAGGGCCACTATGTGCTTTGTGCGGGCCAACCCCAAAGCCTCGATATCAGTGAGAGAGAGATTGCCGGAGGTTGTGCGAAGGTCGAGATTCCGTCCGCGCCGCCGCGAGGCGACCCTGCAGGTCAAATGACCACCCTGCAGGCGGCCTGAGACAGAAATGGATCCGCCGGCAGGCGAGAATCGCGCCGCGTTGCTGAGGACATTGACAAGCATCTTCACGGCAAACTCGCGATCCAGTTCAACCGGCGTGTCCGGGCCCGTTTCTCCGAGGATAAACCGGCCCTGGGGTTGGTTCAACGTTGTAGCGGTAACCCTCACGGCTGTCTTTAAGACAGTGGAGGGCAGCGTGCTTTGTTTTGTCGCCGGTGTCATGTCAGGATCTGTAAAGGATATATAGAGAAGCTCCTCGACGAAGCGGGAAAGCCGTTCGCTTTCGGATTTGATGATCCGGACGAATTCTGTGCAGGTTTTCTTGTCCATCGTCGGATCGCCCAGGATGGCCGACGTGAAGCCAATAATGGAGGTCAAGGGTGTCTTCAAAGCGTGTGAAATCCTCGCAAGCTCGGTGCCGTGAAGGCGCTCAATGCTCGCAAGAGCGATGCTGGCATTGTGTCTCATTAAGGTAAACTCATTGAGTATGGATGAAATCGATACTCGGTGGTTTGCGCAATCTCCATGCCAGCGACTCAAGTCCCCACAAAATAATCTGTTTTCACAACTTTCAAATGTATCAAGAAGATATCATAATGTCAAAATGATACATGATATTGATGGCTACAACAGCTAATACGTTTATTTAGAAGAAGATGGGTGCAAATGATTCATAATGAATCAATAATCGCATTATGATACACTCGATTCGGTTGATTGTCGCAGAATTGCTGAATTTGGCGAAAAAAAGGCTTTTTCATCTCTGGCACGCGTGTTGACTAGCATACGACAGAGTTTGACAAAAACAGCAATTCAAAACCCAGGAGGTTGTGATGAAAAAGATTATTGCACTTTCGACCATTGCGATGCTGAGCGCAGCGTTCTCATCTGCATCCTTTGCCCAGGCCACGGCCACCCAGAATGTGACCCTGGCTGTGAACACAGTATACAAGATTGCCACGTCCGGAAACCCCGGCCCCCTGACAATCACAACGGGAACGGCCGGTGTTGATGCTCTGGATGCGGTTACCGACAATTCGACAACCTATAGCATTACGCAGAACTTTGGCAATACCGTGAAGATCACGGCTCATATGGATGCCGCTCTTCCGGCGGGTTATCAGTTGAGCCTGGGCCTTGCCAGCACAAAGGGCACGAGTGCCGGTACCGTTGACATCTCGAACGCGACGTCCGGTTCCGCAGTCGATGTGGTAACAGGGATCCAGCGCGGTGCGGATGCCGGCCAGACCATCACCTACACGTTTTCGGCCTCTGCTACCGCCGGTCCATTGGCCTCGACTTCGAAGATCGTTACGCTGACTCTTACCAACTAAGGGTCAGATACAAGGATGCCCGTGGCGGATCATCTGGGAGGAGTCTGCTGCGGGCATACCGTTTTCAAGGGCTTATGTCATGAAAACAAGGATTCACATAACGCCCATCCTTTGGACCGCCCTGCTGGTCATTCTGACAGGTTCTTCGGCGATAGCACAACAATCTGCCATTCATCAAAGGCTCCTTCTCCACGTTCCAGAACTCAATGCTCTTTCAGTTCCGGCCCGGCTGCTTCCTCTGGATCAAAACGAGGCCAAAGAAGCGGCCGCGAAGCTCTTATGGACGAGCAATGGAAGTGAAAAGAAAATAACGGTGGCGAAACGAACTCCGCACCCCGCGGGGGTCAGGATCACGGTTCGCGATGTCGATCACCATGCGAGCGAGGGACGCAGTGTGGAACTGACAGGCGAGACAGACATAGACCTGCTGTATGGTCTTCAGAGATCGGCCGGAGCCTGCGTCATCGAATTCTCCCTGCTTTCTGCATTCCCGGCCTCTGCTCCGCCTGTGCTGATTCTCTACACGGTCACCAACAGCTAGCCGTCTTGAATGTTATCGTCAGCAGGCATATATTGAGTCGTCGTATGAAACATGCTCTCTTCATCCTGATCTTCTTTGCCTGCGCGTCCCTCGTGCCGCCATCGGCGCGAAGTCAAACGGACAATCACACAGTACGGGTCAGTGTGGCAGCGATCACTGCCCTCCAGGTGAGCTCGGGAACCGTCAACGTGTCCATCACCGGAGCGGATGTGATCGCCGGCCAGGATCTCATGACTGCAACGGATGAGACAACCACCCTGCTTTGGGGCACGAACAGCAGTGGCAAAAAAGTGACTGTGCAGACCAGCCTCACGTCGCCTACGTACACGCTTAAAATAGAAGCCTTGAGTCCGACTCAAGGGAGTTCCGCCGGCCAGATCATCCTTTCATCCACTCCGCGCGATTTTCTGTTGAACATTGGGCGGAGTTCGGGGAGCTGCACGATTCGATACATTGGCGAGGCCCTTGCTTCGCAAGGTGTGGGAGCGGATGCCCATACGATTACCTTCACCGTGGCCAATCAATAGCGTGAAAAGCACTTCCATGAAACCATCGTTCTCGTCGTGCACCGTGATTCTTGCCTCAGGATTCCTGATGCTTGCCCTCGCGGGGGAACGCGTACAAGGTCAGACACTCCGTATCCTTGGGGGCAATGTCACTTTGTCGATTACGACGGGTCTTGCAGGAGCTGAGCCACTGCCGGTGCAGAACACTGCCAGCCGTCTCCGGTACAGGAGATCCTTTACAGTTCAGAAAATCACCGTGACATCGAATTGCCCTGGCCAGAATTTCAGCTTGACGGTTGTCGCGACGAATGTGACCGCGGGCACCGCCTCCCCCCAAGTCACTCTCAGCGACGGAATGCCTCCCATCGATTTCATCACCAACATCCCGTCCGGCTTCTTTACAAACGCGACGGCGACCCTGAACTATACAGCATGGGCAACGTTCGCCCAGGGGAATAGCACGGAACTTGGAGATGATGTGCATACAGTCACCTACACGATTTCCGCTCAATAGGCACGATTATGAAATGCTCCCTTGTCCTCCCAGTTCTCCTTCTGCTCATGGGTTCAGTCGCCGCCGCGCAGGTGTCCATTGTCGGCGAGCTCAGCCAGGACCGCGAAGCAAAGCCCGGAGAGGAATACCGGGGAACGGTCCTTGTCCGCAATGATACGGACGAGCCACAGGAAGCAAAAGTGTATCAGACCGACTATTTGTTTTTTTCTGATGGAACAAACAGGTACGACCAGCCCGGCTCCCATCCGAGATCGAACGCACGCTGGATTACCTTCAGCCCCGCCTATGTGACGCTTCCGCCCCACGCCACCATAAGCGTGAGCTATTCGGTGGCCGTACCCACAGGGGGACCACTGAACGGTACGTACTGGAGCATGCTGATGGTTGAGGGAATCCCGAGATCATCTGCAGAATCTTCCCGCCGTGACGCCAAGGCTGAAATGGGCATCATGCAGGCAATACGGTACGGCATTCAGATTGCAACGCATATTGTCGGAACGGGAACCCGAACAGTCGAGTTTGAGAACCCGCGCATACTCGCCCGGGAAAAAGGGGGCCGTGTGTTTCAGATTGACATCAAGAACACGGGAGACCTCGGTATGAGGCCTGAAGTGTATGTAGAACTCTTCAACGAGCAGGGCGTTTCCCTCGGCAAGTTCAGCGGCGTGCGGTACAGGATCTATCCCGGAACGTCGGTGCGACAAACGATAGACATGAGCGAGGTGCCGAAGGGGACATACAAGGCTCTTGTTGTAGTTGATGCGGGCGGAGACGACGTGTTCGGCGCACAGTACACGCTTAAGATGTAACGCGGACAGTGACACACGGGAAATCATATCGTCCGGCCCCGCTCGGCCGGATTTTTTTTGTCCTGATTCTTGTTTGCGCGATGCGCGTCGATGCACAGACGAGGGATGGCATTCTTGTGCGGCCTGCAACCCATCGGTTGGAAATCCGTGAAGGTACCGTCATATCAACCGGATTCGTTGTGCAAAACCGTACGGGGCGTGACAGGACCGTCACGGCAACACTGGATCTTCCACGCGCATGGAGGACCGTTTTTCGCGAGGCACGATACACAGTCGGGGCTGGAAAGGAAGATGTCCGTCTCGTCACAGTCTCCTTTCCTTCAGAAACCGAGGCGGGCGAATATGAGGTCCGCTATCGCGTGGCTGATCCGTCGGATCCGTCAACCTCCGCGGCGGCAAAAATCACGGTGGTCATCGTCCCCGCAAGAAAACTCGACGTTCTCCTCGTTGACGCGCCGCGCTACGTGGCCGGAGGCGAGCGGTTCGATGTGCTCTTTGAGGTGGTGAACAATGGAAATGTTGGGGGGGATATCGAAGTAAGGGCCGGGAATTCGCATGGCTTCCCTGTTGCTCCGGATTCTTCGAGGCTTACGCTTGGACCGCGACAACGCCGCAGCGTTCGCGTGCGGATCTCTCCGCCTGTGTCGCTCCCTGCTAAGACATCCACGACTGTCGAGCTCACAGCGGTGTGGAGAGCCGACTCGACAATCCGGTCAAGGATGTCGGCGGTCGTCGATGTGATCCCAAGAGCCCTGGAACGAGGGGAGGACTATCATCGGTACCCCGTCCAAATCGCCGCGCGCGCGGCAGGAGAGAATGACCGGTTGGGCGGGCAGGTGGAGCTCAGCGGCATGGGTTCGCTCTCGGAAGCGGGAACCGACAGGCTTGAAGTGTTTCTCAGGACGACGGACATCCAGTCTCAATCCTCTCTCGGACTGCGCGACGAGTACCGGATTCGGTACGCTGCAGGCTTTGGTGAGATTCGGTTTGGAGACTGGACATATTCCCTTTCGCCGCTGACAGAGTTGAGTCGGTACGGATTTGGGGGCGGGGGAAAGGCGTCCTTTGGACCAGCTACTGTGGGGGGATTCTACAACGAATCGCGCTTCTATGCCCCCAGCCAGCGTCAGGCAGGAGGGTTCGTGCGCTACGAACCCCTCCGCGGCTATGCCTTCGGGATTCAACACCTGGCAAAAAAGGACCGCGAGGACGCGGCAGTGTCCTCCGTGAGAGCGTCGGCAACGCCTTTGAAATCAACGCTCGTTGATCTGGAATACGGCGTGAGCAATGCCGGCGGCGAACGAGACGACGCCCTGGCAGGGCAGTTCAGCGCCCGGATTCCCCTGGGCACGTTTGATGCTCGCATTGTGAAAGCAGGCGGGAGATATCAGGGATACTACAGAGATCTCAGCTTCGGATCATTGTCCCTGAACCTTCAACCGCTCCGCAAAGTGCAAACAGAGGCGTACTTCCGTTCTGAGCGGAGAAACCTCAATAACGACAGCACGTTGTCTTTCGTGCCTTATGAACAAGTCGTCCAGATCGGCGCGGGATACTCGAATCTGGTTTCTATCTCGTACCGACAGACTCTTCAGGAAGATCTCCGTTCAGCCCCTCTCTACCGGCGGTCAGAGCAAATCGGACGCCTGCGCCTCGGGTACGATCTCTTCGTCATTCATCTTTATTCGGATCTCGACATCGGAACGACGCAGAACGACATCCTTGGCGGAAGCTTTCCCTTCCGCCGGTATGCGCTGTTTTCAGTCTTTTCTCCATCGGCCTCGCAGACATATACGGTCTCCCTCGAGTACTCCAGAGATCAGAATCTCTATACATCGGAACATCAACAGCGCATTGCCGTCGGTGTTGGAGCAGCAATCAGACTCGCAGCGCGGAGCTCGCTTCAGGGCAATCTCTATTGGAGCAGGCTCCAGGCGGTCACACGGCAGGAGTTCCTTCTGCTGGATCTTGCCCTCCAGCATGAATTCCCAAACACCCATCAGGTGAGCCTGCGGCTGAGGCACAATTCTTTTGTTCCTTCAATTCGCGCGAACGACGTGGCGTATGTTTTGCAGTACGCCGTTCCTCTGGCCATTCCCCTTCAACGACGGGGCGGAGGGGGCCGGCTGACCGGGATCGTGCTCGATGAGAATGATCGGCCAGTGGCGCAGGCTGTGGTGAATATCGGCAATACCGCGGCAATGAGTGACAGACGGGGAGAGTTTGCCATCCCTCTTCCGCCCGGTCGTCATTACCTTGTGCTGGACCGGGCAAGTGTCGGCCTCGATCGAATCACCCGCCAGGCAATGCCGCTTGAGATCAATGTGTCGGAAGGAAAAGATGAGAGGGTGATTCTGAATATCGTGCGTGGAGCGACGATCACGGCAGAGATTCGGTTGAATGCGTTTCAGGAGCCCGGGGACAGCGTCGTGGATGCCGGACCGCGGCAAGGTGTTCTTGTCGAAGCAACAAAAGGTGCTGATCTTCGCAGGCGTGTCAGCGATTCCCGCGGACGCGTTGAATTCTCCGAGCTCACGCCGGGTCAATGGACGCTCCGGCTCGTGGGTGGCGACATCCCGTCGTTTCATGAACTGAATCCGGAGGTCATCAACATCGTCGTCGAACCGGGAGAGCGCAAGGAGGTCGGATTCCGGATCATTCCCCGCAGGAGAACGATTCGTATTATCCACACCGAGGAAACGCCCGTTGTTCGGGTGTCTCCCGAGCGCCAGGATACCGGCCCCTGTTTGATCACCTACGACGAGAAGCGGGACGGCTACATTCTCCAGGTTTCCTCGTGGCAGACCCGAAGCAAGGCCGCCGAACGCGTGCGTGTTGCTGAACGGGTTACGGGGAAGAGAGCCACGATTGAACGCGCAATGGTCCCGGGGCTCGGCATACGGTACCGCGTGAAGGTGGAACTCTTCTCATCGCTCACCGAGGCGGAACTGGCCTGTCAAACCCTTCACAGGCTTGAAATGGAGCCTGCCCACGACTGAATGTTGTAGAAATTACAACAGGTCACTCGTTCCGGACTTTTTCCTCGTTTCCCGCACCGGAATAGCCTGAAAACAAAGGGTTTTTTTTGGCCCTGGGTCAGGCAAACAGTCTTCCCCATGGCATCAGCATTGCATCTGTTGTTCCCGAACACGTGACACCTATGAACGGGACCTCAATGCTTGACACTTGGACACAGTTCGGCGTACATTGGGTCAAATCCATCCTCCCCTCGTCGATGATCCGCGCATGCATTGTTGTTACGGCCGCTGTGTTCGCTTTCTGCACCCATGACCTCCACGCGCAGGCGACTGCCCAACAATCGGTAAGCCTCGAAGTAAGAGCAGTGACGAAGATCGCCGTGTCAGGCAATCCCGGATCGCTCATTCTCTCTGATGCAGTGGCCGGGAGTTCCGTTATGTCTGCCGAGGATCAATCCACCTCCTACAGCGTCACCACCAACCTCGACAACATGAAAATCGTTGTCTCGATCGACAGCCCCATGCCCGCGGGAACACGATTGATGATGAATGTTGCCAGTGCAAGAGGAGTCAGTACGGGCCTGGTGGATATCTCCAATGCCACATCTCCGATTGATGCCGTGACAGGAATCTCCAGGGGAAGTGAATCCGCACAACCAATCTCATATGTCTTTGCGGCCGATGCTTCCGTTGGTTCGGTTCCCACGCAATCCAGAACGATCACCTTGACTCTGACGAACTGATCATGAGACGACTTTTTCTTTTGTTTGGTGTGGCCATTTGCGCAACGCTCATTGCCCCTGGGTTGGCATCGGCGCAGGAGCGTACACAGACGCGCCAGCAGGTGACCTTTGCGGTACTGAAGACCCATGGGTCCGACATCGCGTCCCTGTCACCCAGACGTGTCACCGTCTCCTCCGTTGCCCCCAATCCAGCGGTGCGTGCGTCAGTCCACACGCTGGTATCCGGTGGCCGAAGCATTGCTCGTTGGTTTCGTCTTCACGAAACCATTTCGGAACCCTCCTCGAAGAAACTGATCATTACGATCACCGACTGACGTAGCCCCCGCGCCCCTCTGCCACTCACCCGGAATGCACACTGATTCCTGATTTGCGGTTTCCCACACTTGGGATTCACCATTCATTTTTTGGGAATGATACGCCCCAAAAAAGGCCACAAACCGCCGGTTCCTGAGCATCTGTACCTCAAGGCGCATGGCATGGAAATTGCGCCCTTTGAGGGTTATCAAGACTACCGCGCGAGGGAGGACCATGAAAAAGAAACCGTCACCCAAAAACGGCCATCGCTACGCACAGGAAACGAAACTGATCTGGGGCGAAGCCTACACACCCAAGTGGGATTATTCCCATCACGTCATTCCTCCGATCTCGTCCTCGTCCACCTTCCGTCTGGATTCGTCACAACGCGGGGCCCGGGGGTTCGTGGAATTTGCCCACCATGGTGAGGATTTCCGCGTTCATACAAAGGAACCGATCTACATCTATGACAGACTGGGGGAGCCGAACAAGGATCTCCTTGAGGAGAATCTGGCCATGGCGGAGGGGAGTGAATGCGCAGTTACGTTCGCCAGCGGCATGGGCGCCGTGTCGGCCCTCTGTGGAATTCTGTTGGGCAGCGGATCGGAGATTGTGGCGCACAGGACCCTCTATGGATGTACATATTCGCTCTTCAAGAACTGGATGCCGCGCTATCGGGTAAAAGTTACCTGGGTGGATTTCACAGACCTGAAGGCGCTTGCGAACGCTGTAAGTCCACAGACTCGCCTTTTGTACTTCGAGACACCTGTCAATCCGACTCTCGAACTGATCGACCTGAATGCGGTTGCCGAGATCGCCCGCAGTCACAATCGGCACCGGAAACACGAGAACATGATCCACACGGCAGTGGACAACACGTTTGCCACTCCATTCTGCCAACGCCCGATTGAAGCCGGCATCGACTTTGTGGTGGAGTCGCTGACCAAGGGGTTGTGCGGCTTCGGGACAGACGTCGGCGGCGTCGTTGCCGGTCCCAGTTGGAGCTATGACCGGCTTCTGATGTATCGGAAGGATTTTGGCGGCATTCTCTCTCCCAAGGCGGCCTGGCCGATTCTGGTCTATGGCCTTCCTTCGCTTGCCGTCAGGTTCCGTCAGCAAATGCAGAACGCGCAGGTTGTGGCGGAGGCCCTTGAGCGGGATGACAGGGTACGCTCGGTGAGGTTCCCCGGCCTCGATACCTTTCCACAGCGATCTCTTGCGCACGTGCAAATGCATGATTATGACGGCCGGTTCGCGCCGGGCACCATGGTGTACTTCACGGTGGTTGGCGATTCCGCCGGCGAGAGGCACGCAAATGCAAAAGCGGTGGTGGACTTCATTGCAGAGCACTCGTACACCCTGACCCTCGCCGTGAGCCTGGGGAGCATTCGCACCCTCATTGAGCATCCCGGTTCGATGACGCATTCGAGCATTCCTCCGGAGCGGCAGTTGGAGGGCGGTATGGACCCCGGCGGAATCAGGCTCTCGGTCGGTCTGGAGAACCCGGACGATATCATTCATGATCTCCGGGAAGCCTTTGAACACGCTAGGATTTCAAAGCTGAAGCGTGGAAACGGGCAAAGCCGAACACACAGGAAGGCCGTTCGCAGAGGCAGACTGGCGCTTTCGTGACTTTTTCAGTGTAACTTCTCAACACTATTCAGTATCCTTAAGGGTCATCCACCGGGGGCGGGGGGATTCTTGAACTTCAGACACGGAGCATTGGTGTGAGGATTGCCATTCCACGTGAAGTCGTCGCCGGCGAGACGCGCGTTGCGATCATTCCCGAAATGATCCCTCTGCTGGTCCGGGACAAGCATCAGGTCGTGGTTGAAACGGGAGCCGGCCTGGGAGCCGGTTTTTCCGATGATGAATACGTTGAGGCCGGGGCTGTGATAGCATCGGAGCCCCAGGCCCTGTACGAAGGCGCGGATCTTGTCATCAAAGTGCAACCACCCGCGCCTCATCCGGCGCTGAAGCGTCATGAGGCGGAGATGATCCCGGAAGGCGCGACCTATGCAGGGTTTCTCGCCCCCCTGGCAAATCGGGATGTTCTGAAAACCTTCGTCGCGCGCAGAATCACCTCCTTTTCGGTCGAATACATTCCCCGGATCACCCGGGCGCAGAGCATGGATGTCCTGAGTTCGATGTCGACCGTGGCCGGATACAAAGCGGTGTTGCTCGCCGCGGGGCGAATGCGAAAAATGATCCCGCTCCTGATGACTGCCGCCGGAACAATTCCCCCCGCGACATTTCTTATTCTGGGTGCAGGCGTTTCGGGCTTGCAGGCCATTGCGACCGCAAAACGCCTTGGCGCCAGGGTGGAGGCGTTCGATCCGCGCCCTTCTGTTCGCGAACAGGTAAAAAGCCTCGGAGCATCGTTTGTGGAGATGGAGATGCCGAAGGACGTGGAGACAGCCGGAGGGTACGCGAAGGAACAATCAGCGGATTTTCTGAGAAAAGAACAAGAGGCCATCCGCGCCCGCCTGCCCAAGGTCGACGTTGTGATCAGCACCGCACAGGTGTTCGGAAAGCGTGCACCCTTGCTCGTGACTGAAGAGATGGTCCGGGAAATGAGGCCTGGCTCTGTGATTGTCGATCTGGCCGCAGAGCAAGGCGGCAACTGCGCGCTCACAAAGGCGGGTGAAACCATCGAGCGCCATGGCGTATGGATTATTGGTCCGGTGAACCTTGCGGCGACCGTTCCGGTGGATGCAAGCAGAATGTACTCCAAGAACATCACCACCCTGTTCAAGCTTCTCTTTCCGAAACCGGGCGTCAAACCGGATTTTGCCGATGAAATCGTCAAAGGAAGCTGCATTACCAGAGAGGGTGAGATCTTCAACGAACAGGTCAGGAATGCCCTATGACAGAAGGACTCATGATCTCGATCTACGTCTTCGTCCTCGCCGCGTTTGTCGGCGTCGAGGTGATCAGCAAGGTGCCGCCCCTCCTCCATACACCTCTCATGTCGGGGTCGAATGCGATCTCGGGCATCACGCTCGTGGGATCCCTCATCGCGGCAGGGGAAGGTCACGGCGGCCTCAGCGTGATCCTTGGATTCATTGCGGTCGTGCTTGCCACCGTCAACGTGGTTGGAGGCTTCCTTGTGACGGACAGGATGCTGAAGATGTTCAGAAAAGAGCCGCAGAAGAAAGACCAACGAGCCTAGAAAGGAACTCTTCTCCATGAGCGTTGTTGCCGCTCTCTCATACCTCGTCGCATCGGTTCTCTTCATGAGCGGACTCAAGATGCTGAGTTCGCCGAAGACGGCCCGCAAGGGGAACATCTCGGCGTCCCTCGGCATGTTGATCGCGATCGTGGTGACGCTGACGGACCAGAAGATCCTCGATTACACGTTCATTCTGGCCGGATTGTTGATCGGGTCCGCAGTCGGTGTGTGGTTTGCCCTGAGGGTCAAGATGACCGCAATGCCACAGCTGGTTGGGGTTTTGAACGGATTTGGAGGCGGTGCGTCCGCTCTGGTGGCCTTTGCCGAGTACATCAGAATATCCGGCGATGCGAATCTGAGCGTGTGGACAGGCGATGCACCGCTGGATGTGCTGATCACGCTGGTACTCAGCATCCTGATAGGGACGGTCACAATCGTGGGAAGCATGATCGCGTCCGCTAAACTGCACGGCGTGATGCGCAGCGCGCCGATCCTCTATCCATTTCAGAAACAAACCAACGCCGCGATCCTGCTTGCCACAATCATCCTTGGCGTCTTGTTTGTTCTTGATCCTTCCCGCTGGTATCTTCTGTTGATTATTGCCGGGCTGGCGACGATTCTGGGCGTGACGAGCGTCATTCCCATCGGAGGTGCGGACATGCCCGTGGTCATCTCCCTTATGAATTCCTATTCGGGGTTGGCCGGCGCCATGACGGGATTTGTGCTCTCGAACAACGTGCTGATCATCAGCGGAACGCTCGTTGGGACGTCGGGCATCATTCTGACGAACATCATGTGCAAGGCCATGAATCGTTCGTTGGCCAATGTCCTTTTCGCCGGGGTGGGAGCTGAATACGATCCCTCGGTACAGGCCGTTGAACAGCGGACGGTCATTCGCTATACGCCCGAAGACGCAGCGACAATCCTCGAAAGCGCTCAGTCGGTGATCATTGTTCCGGGATACGGGCTGGCCGTCGCGCAAGCCCAACACGCACTCCAGGAGCTTGTGAATATTCTGACAGCGAAAGGCATGCTGGTACGATATGCCATTCACCCTGTGGCCGGCAGAATGCCCGGGCACATGAATGTGCTGCTGGCGGAGGCCAACGCGCCCTATGATATCCTTATGGAAATGGATCAGATCAATGATGATTTTCAGAATACCGACGTTGCGCTTGTCATCGGAGCGAACGACGTTGTGAATCCGGCCGCCCGGTACAAAAAGGAGAGTCCGCTCTATGGCATGCCCATTCTGAATGTGGACCATGCCAGGACGGTCATGGTGTGCAAGCGCAGTCTGAATCCGGGCTTTGCGGGCGAGGATAATGAGTTGTTCTACAACGAAAAGACCATGATGGTCTTCGGAGATGCCAAGGAGACTGTCACAAAGCTCGTCCAGTTGATGAAGAGCTGAATTCCGGCCCGACCTTTTCTACCACACTTCCTTCTCACACCTGATCCCGCGCACCGCAGCCACATGGAGGATGTCCTCCATGGAACTCGGATTTCCACACGTCAGGATGACCGTGTTTTCCGAAGTCATCCGCTCCAGGAGTTGTGTGCGTGAGAGATGTGCCGGCAGAACAGGACGCACGGCGCGACGCGCCAGCGCTTCCGCATGTTCAGGATCCTCCCCCAATTCGTGGGCTCTCAACACATTTTCCTCTTCCTTCAGAGGAAGGCCGAAGACCGCGCGCAGCAGATTGTTTGCCCTGCCCTTGCCGAGTGTGTGGTCGCGGTACTCTTCCGGGGACGGCCGGCTGACAGTGGGTACGTAGACGAAATCGAGAATCCCCGATCGTTCGATTTCGAGAAATTGCTTGTGATATCCAAGCTCGGCGGATCCGCGGTTGCCGTGAAACAGGGTGTAGCGCTTTCTGCCAAATGCCCCCTCCCGGCCCTCATGATGCAACTGCTTGATCATCGAGGCGAACGGTGCGAGACCCGTCCCGGTGCCGATGAACACAATGTTGTCAAATGGTGCGGCCCGGCGCTCGAGCGTGAAATCGCCCGCGATCTTGGTGAAATAGGTGATCCTGTTGTCGTCCTCGCGGTCCATCTGAAACAACGACTCTGTGAGGCGGCCCGGCTTTCCATCAGCATACATCTCAAGGATAATGTAGAACTCCAGCCATCCTTCCTTCTCGGTTTCATACGGAGCGGAAGCGATCGAATACGAGTGCGTCACCGGACCGCGCCTCTGATTCCCATGTTCGTCAAGATCCGGCACGTAGATCACCCTGCCGTCGGGTTGGACGACCCGCTTCGTCAGGCGGCAATGTTCCCTGCGAAGAGCAACGTACTGGCCTGCTTTGTACCGGGGGAAATGGTGGCCTTGCTCGGGAACAAGCCTGAAGATGGCGAGAATGGGGGAAAGGTCAAACCGGTAGACGGTCGTTCCGACTTTGATTTCAGCCATGCAGGGAAAAAGAGTGCCTCTCAGTGCAAGATACGGGTGCGCGGGGGAACTTTCAATGACGGAAGGAAAAATTCGTGATGCAATGATTTTTCGGCTCCCCCTTTGTATATTCCAACGTGTCCGTTGTGCCGGGGATCGACTGGCTTGTCGTTGGATCTTCCTGACCTGAAATGACGAAAACCACACCACACCCGTTGGCTTCCCTTCCGTCGGTCCTTTCACCTGAGGAGATCAGGCGATATGGGCGGCACCTCAGCATGCCCGAGATCGGGCCCGAAGGACAGGCACGCTTGAAGGCGTCGGCGGTGCTGATCGTGGGCGCAGGCGGATTGGGCTCACCCGCGGCCCTGTATCTGGCCGCCGCGGGAGTCGGAAGGATCGGGCTGGTTGATTTCGACACGGTGGAAGTGACCAACCTCCAGCGACAGATCCTCCACACGACTCCTTCCGTGGGTACGCCGAAGCTCACATCGGCCGTTGACCGGTTGAAGGTTCTCAATCCACACATTGAAGTGCGCACCCATGCCGTCAGACTTGATCGGGGAAACGCCCTTGACGTCCTTCGCGACTACGATGTGATCATCGATGCCACGGATAATTTTCCAACCCGGTACCTCATCAATGACGCTTGCACGATGCTGGGAAAAGCCGATGTCTACGGAAGCGTGTTCCGTTTCGAAGGACAAGTGTCGGTATTTTTCGCAGGGAAAGGACCATGTTACCGGTGCCTTCATCCGGAACCCCCGCCCAAGCACCTGGCGCCCGATTGCGCGGACGCAGGAGTTCTTGGAGTGCTTCCAGGCATCATCGGTTCCATGCAGGCCGCAGAAGCAATCAAGCTGCTGCTGAATATTGGTACGCCGCTTATCGGAACGCTCCTGCACGTCAATGCCTTGCGCTGGGAGATCCTCCCCCTTTTTGTCGCAAAGAACCCTGAGTGCCGATTGTGCGGCAGGGAGCCCTCGATTCACGAGTTGATCGATTTCGAGCAATGGTGTGCCGGGTCGGGAAGGGTTGAGGAGGAGACCGATGAAATCACCGTACAGGAACTCGCCGGAAAACTCAGGAGCGGCACCTCTGTTCAACTGATCGATGTGCGCGAGCCGTTCGAAAGCGCCATTGCGACCATCGGCGGAACTTTGGTGCCTCTCAGCGTTTTGCCCGAACGCGCTTCCCGCTTTGATCCCGCGAAGGAAACCATCGTGTACTGCCATACGGGAAGGCGCAGCGCGCATGCCGTGGCATATCTCCGGAAGCTTGGGTTTTCGAGGGCAAAGAATCTGATTGGAGGCATCGAGGCGTGGTCGCTCGAGATCGACCGATCAGTGCCGCGGTATTGAACGGATCGTTTCAAGGAACCAGTCCCAACATCCCACATCTCTTTCAATGTCCGGTTTCAATCCTGCCCCCTACCGTCGTCTCTTCCCTTTCCTCTCCAAAGGAACAATCTACCTCGACCATGCTGCCATCGGTCCTGTTCCACAGCCATCTCGTGAAGCCGCGATGGCGTATCTGCGCGAGAGAACCGAAGGCGATGTCAACATCTTCATCCCCTTTCTGAAGGCACATGTGGAAACGAAGAAGACAATCGGGCGTTTGCTCAATGCGTCTCCGGACCGGATCGCTTTCTGTGATAACACGTCGCACGGATTGAACATCCTGGCGGCGGGTCTTTCCTGGAAGACCGGGGACAGGGTTCTCCTGACCGATGTGGAGTTTCCCGCCAACGTGTACCCCTTTCTCAACCAGAAACGCCACGGCGTAGAGGTCGATTTCGTGCAATGCCGGAACAACAGGATCGCGTTTGAAGACATTGAGCGCGCGATCACCCCGCGCACAAGGGTTCTTTCGATCAGTCACGTGCAGTTCCTGAACGGCTGTCGGTCGGATCTTGCTGAAATCGGAAAGCTCTGCCGCGCGAAAGGCATCATTTTCAGCGTCGATGCCATTCAGGCCGCGGGGGCCGTTCCCATCGATGTCGAGGCAATGAACATCGATTTTCTGTCCTGCGGTTCTCAGAAATGGCTGTTGTCCACTGAAGGAGTCGCTTTTGTCTATGTTTCCGGAGAGACACAGGAAAAGATCAACCAGGCCTATCTCGGATGGCTGAGCATCAAAGATTTCTTCTCTGACTTCTTCCGATACCGGCTCGACCTCGATGCCTCGGCGAGGCGCTACGAAGGCGGCACCCTTAATGTTGCAGGCATTCTTTGCTTGAATGAATCCGTCCGGCTGTTGCTTGAAGTCGGAATTGAGAACATTGCCGCGCATCTGAAGGAGTTGACTCAGCTGTGTGTCGATCGCATTCTTCAGGAGGGTGCGGAGCTTCTGACGCCGGAAAACCCACGGGAACGGGCTGGAATAGTCAGCTTTCGCCCGCCAGAGGCCCCGGCAGTCTTTGAGCGATTGAAATCCGAGGGTATCATTGTTTCCCTTCGGGAGGGGTGTCTCAGGCTATCCCCCCATTTTTACAACACACGCGATGAGGTCCTCAAGGCCCTGGACGCGGTTTTCAATAGGTCAAGCTCATGAAGACAATGTTAGCGCTTCTTTCGACGGTTTTGGCATTCTTGGTCGTTTCGTGCTCCGGCGATGGCAAGGGAGGAGGTGAGAAAACCGTCGGTGTGGCACTCCTGACACGGGGACATGTGTTCTATCGCGATCTGGAGGCCGGCCTTCGTTCGGAGTCGGCGAAAAAGAATTACGATCTGATCATAACCTCTGCAGAGTTCGATCTTGGCAAACAGATCGCCCAGATCGAGGATTTTGTCGCACAGAAGGTTGACGCCATCATTGTGTGTCCGGTGGATTCACGAGGGATCGGTCCCGGTATTCGAAAGGCGAATGATGCCGGCATCCCAGTGTTTACGGCCGACATTGCAGCGACGGAAGGCTCGGTTGTTTCCCACATTGCGTCCGATAACGTAGCAGGAGGAAGACTGGCCGGCGAGTATCTGGCAAAAGCGCTTTCCGGGAAGGGCAAAGTCGCCATCATCAACCATCCGGCAGTGACGTCGGTTCTGGATCGTGTGCAGGGATTCAAAGAAGCCCTTTCGGCACACCCGCATATTTCGATCGTTGCAGACGTCAACGGTCAGGGCGTGCGCGATAAGGCCCTTCAGGCCGCCACGGATGTTCTGCAGGCTCACAACAACCTGGATGCAATCTTCGGCATCAATGACGACTCCGCGTTGGGAGCCCTCGACGCAGTAGAGCAATTCCGGCGCGAAGGGATTATCATTATCGGCTACGATGCCACCCCGCCTGCCGCGGATGCCATTCTGCGCGGGACGGCGCTGAAGGCGGACGTTGTCCAGTATCCAACAGTGATTGGCACGACAACGATTCAGACTATTGCAGACTTCTTCTCGGGCCGGGAAGTACCGGCAGTTGTACCGGTCGAGGTGGGTATCGTGGATAAGACCGCGCTTGAGAAAATGGCGAACAAAGGAGCCAACTGATGGCATCACCGCTCTTGGCCATGACCGGGATTGTCAAGGAATACCCGGGTGTGCGCGCACTCGATCGAGTGGACTTTGACCTGTACGCGGGAGAGGTTCACTGTCTGGTCGGTGAGAATGGAGCGGGAAAATCGACCCTGATGAAGATCCTCGGCGGGGCGGTGCAAATGGACGGAGGAACGATAGCGATTGACGGCAGGAAAACCGTCATCGGTTCGCCGGTTGATGCCCAACGTCTGGGAATTGGCGTGATTTACCAGGACTTCAGGCTGGTCGATGAATTGAGCGTTGCAGAGAACATTGTGCTGGGGCAGGAGCCCGAGGGGTACGGGTTCCTGACTGTCCTCGATCGAAAGGCAGAGCACAAACGCGCGCAGGAAGTGCTGGCGCTCCTCGGGGAGTCACTCGATACGCGCGTGCCTGCGGGGATGCTCAGCGCGGCCAAGAGGCAGATCGTTGAAATCGCGAAGGCGCTTTCCCGCAATGTGAGGATTCTCGTAATGGATGAGCCTTCTGCGTCGCTTTCGGATCACGAGCTGAACAACCTCTTTGCCATCATCAGGCGGCTGAAATCTGAGGGAGTCGGCGTGGTCTATATTTCGCACCGCCTGGAGGAGATCTTTTCGATCGGTGACAGGGTGACGGTTTTGCGGGATGGGTCCCGGGTGGAGACGGGAGCAGTGCAAAGGATGGATCGTCGTACGTTAATCCGCCTCATGGTGGGACGTGAACTGGAGCAGGAATTTCCCAGGGAGGATTTTGCGCCTGGCGGCGAAATCCTTCGGGTCGATCACCTCAATGCCGGAATGCTGAAGGATATTTCGCTTTCCGTCAAGGAAGGAGAGATTTTTGGCATTGCAGGGTTAGTGGGAGCGGGACGCAGCGAGCTCGCGCATGTCCTTTTCGGCGCGGGCGTCCGGGATTCCGGGAGCGTACTGCTCAAAGGAGAGATCTTTGATCCGCGATCGCCGGGGGAAGCCATTGAAGCCGGCTGCGGATTGCTCACCGAGGACCGAAACCGGTACGGATTGATTCTACAGATGAACGTTCGGGAAAATGTCACACTCTCGAATCTGATGGAACTGGTGCGCGGTCTGGTGATTGATCGCAGGTCCGAGCGAACGACGGCAGAACGATTCGCCCGGCAATTGAAGATCAAAGCCCCTTCTGTTGAGGTTTCTGTGGAAACCCTCAGCGGGGGAAACAGACAGAAGGTAATTCTGGCCCGCTGGCTGTTTACCCAATCGAAGCTCCTGATTTTCGACGAGCCGACGGCGGGCATCGACGTGGGGGCGAAGCGTGAGATCTACATGCTGATGAACGATCTCGTGCGACGCGGGATCGGCGTGATCATGATTTCGTCGGATCTGTCCGAGCTCCTTGGCATGTGTAATCGGATTGCCGTCATGTGCGATGGGAGAATAACGGGAATTCTTAAACGAGAGGAAGCGACGCAGGAGGCCATTCTTTCGCTGGCAACGCAATTTGCTGAAGCTGAGGACCATGCCGGCTGAGCGATCAACACTTTCCCGGATCCTCTCCGACTATGGCATTGGAGCCGCGTTTGTTCTGGAGCTTGCCCTCTTTTCCGTTCTCTCTCCCCATTTTGCGACGGTCGATAACCTCCTCAACGTCACTCTGCAAACATCCATCACGGCAATCATAGCCGTGGGAATGACGTTTGTAATCCTCACTGCCGGCATCGACCTTTCCGTGGGTTCCCTCGTTGCCCTCTCGGGCGTTTTGACCACTGTGGTCCTTCGCGCGGATCTTCCTGTGCCGTTGGCCTATGGGGCGGGATTGGGAGCAGGATTGCTCCTTGGAGCCTTGTCAGGAGCAGTTGCCGGCATTCTTGTGACAAGATTCCGCATTACGCCGTTCATTGTCACCCTGGCCCTCATGACGATCTGGCGCGGTACTGCCTTTGTCATCACCGAGGGCCGGCCGGTATGGGAACTGCCCGAAGGATTCTCTGAAATCGCGCGCGGCAGGGTATTCTTCATTCCTCTTCCGACCCTGATCATGATCGTTGTGTTTGCCCTCGCACACTTTGTGCTGACGAGAACGAAGTTCGGCCGTTATGTGTACGCTGTGGGGGGAAACAGCGAAGCGGCCAGGCTCGCCGGCATCAGGATCGACAGGGTTCTGGTCCAGGTATACATGCTCTCGGGTCTTCTCTCTGCTCTGAGCGGAATTCTCCTTGCATCGCGGGTGGATTCCGGCCAGCCAAATGCAGGCCTGATGTACGAGCTCGATGTCATTGCCGCAGTGGTCGTGGGAGGGACGAGCCTCTTCGGAGGGCGCGGCACAGTCATCGGAACGCTCATCGGGTCACTGCTCATTGGAGTTTTGCGCAACGGACTGAACCTGATGAACGTCGAATCGTATGTTCAACAGGTGGTCGTGGGTGTTGTGATCCTCCTTGCTGTCATGATGGACCGGCTTCGAAAACGCTGAGAAGGAGTTTCCATGACCGAGCTCAAGCGGGCCCTTACGGCATTTGACCTGACCATGATAGCCGTCGGCGCGTCGATTGGATCGGGAATCTTCCTCACCCCCGCCCTCGTTGCCAATGCCCTTCCTTCGCCCCTGTGGATTCTCGGTGTGTGGGCGATAGGAGGAATCCTGGCGCTCTGCGGAGCCCTCACCTATGCCGAGCTTGGGGCCATGATGCCCCGTGCAGGTGGTCTCTATGTGTTTCTCTCAGAAGCCTACGGAGGACTTTTCGGATTCCTGTTCGGCTGGGCGTACTTTCTGGTGGTGAACACAGGATCCCTGGCCGCTCTGGCCATGGCGTTTTCCACCTATTTCGGCTTCTTCATCCCTCTGAGCGACACGGGAATCACGCTGGTGGCCATCACGGGAATCTGCATCGTCACCACGCTCAATGTCATCGGCGTAAAAGCCGGCGGCATATTTTCGGATGTTTTCACGGTGCTGAAACTTCTCGGCATCGCCGTTCTCGTCCTTGCGGGATTGGGTTGGGGATCATCGGCCACGACCGATTTCGGCCAGCCACTCGATCTGGGATCGGGCGACCTGGGGAATGCCCTGGCGCTGGCAATGGTCAGTGTGCTCTGGTCGTACGGGGGATGGCAACATGCCACGTTCACCGCCGCCGAAGCAGTGAATCCACAAAAGACAATTCCGCGAGCGCTCATTCTGGGTTCGCTGATCATCATGGGTGTATACCTTGCCGCCAACCTCGCCTATATGTTTCTGCTTCCCTTGCCCACCATTGCCTCATCGTCGCGGGTTGCCGCGGATGCAATGATCGTTGTGCTGGGCGGGTTCGGTGGAGCATTCATTTCGCTGACAATCTTCGTTTCAACGTTTGGCACGTCAGGCATTTATACGCTGACAGCCCCGCGCATCTACTACGCCATGGCGAGAGATGGCGTGTTCTTCAAGCGCGTTGCCGATGTGCATCCCCGCTTTCAAACGCCGGCTCACGCCATCGTCTTCCAATCGGCCTGGGCGATCGTCCTTATTCTTCTCTGGGGGACTTATGAGAGCCTCATCTCGTACGTCGTTTTTACCGATTGGATCTTCTTTGGTCTTGCCGCTGCAAGCGTGTTCGTATTCCGACGGCGGATGCCGGATGCCGAACGGCCCTACCGCACGAGCGGATATCCTTTCCCACCGCTCTTTTTCACCGCCATCTCCATCTGGTTCGTGATCAATACGTTCATTACCAAGCCCGCAGAATCCTGGGCCGGAATCGGCTTCCTCGCGCTGGGGGTTCCTGTGTATTTCTTCTGGAAGAAGCGGTCGGCAAAATGAAGGAATCGTTGCGCATAGGGTTTCTTGTTACCGACCCGGGATCTCTGACATCCGAGGAACAATCGGCGCGGGATTGGCTGGTGCAACGCTATCCGAAGTCGATCGTGTTGACCCTGAATGATGCGGGCAATGGGGTGAGCCGGGACGCCGTGGATGTGATCTGGTGGCACCAGAACCGTTTTGCCGCGTTGCCCGCATCCGCGTTGGATTCCGCAGTCACATCCTCCATCCTGCGTTTCGTCCGCTCGGGTGGAGGCTTGTTCCTGACTCTTCTTGCCGCGCCCTTCGTGGCCGATCTTGGCCTGGAACCCGTCAGGCCGAACATCGTTCGCATCGGAACATGGAACGAAGAATCCTGGGCTCCGGATTATCCCGATATTCGGGGCTTTGGAGGCCTCCAGGGACACCCGGTGTTCCACGGACTCGAAGGGGCGGTGTTTACCTGGAATCCCGTCAAGACATCGCCCTACGCGGGGGCTTTCTATGCAGACGACGTTCCGCAAAAAGGTCGCATCGTAGCCGTTGAAAGGCAATATATCAGGCTCAACGAGCAATGGCGGATGATCACGGAGTATGCAGAAGGCCGCGGAACCGTCTTGTGTGTCGGGTCTCATCTGTACTTTGGCTTTCCGGCAAACAGGTTCAGACTCCACCTCGAGCAATTCACGTCGAACTGTCTTTCGTACGTCTCAAATCCTTTTCATTCTTCCGGCCCCCGAACCTATTGGAGCTTTGACCCAAGGATCGTACAGGAAGTTGCCATTTCTCCTTCGGATCCCGTTCGCTCCCCCAATCGTACTGCTCCGTCGATTCGGTCAGGTCTTTCCATTCGTCGCGAGACTGACGTAGTCCGCAACCCATTCTTCGATGTAGGGGGGAGACGGATTCTGATCATGGGAAAGGAGCAGAGCGGGGTTGAGGAGGTTTGGTCCCATCCCTTTCGAGTGCTCAAAGGATTGCGAACGGGAATTCGCATCGCCGGCGGTTCCGTCCAATGGCTCGATCAACACCAATCCTCGGTCGAGGTTTCACCGGAAAGCGTACGAAGAACCTACGCATTTGGAGAGATGAGGCTGGAAGAAATCATCGCCGGATCTCCTGACAAGCCGGGAGGTGTCGTCGCGTACGATATTTTGTCCAACCACCCGCTGGAATTGATTCTGACCGCATCCGTTGATTTGCGGCTCATGTGGCCTCATTCGGACCAGGCCACAGGCTCGCTTCAGTATGGGTGGGATGAGGGACTCCATGCCTATGTCATCTCCAATGAGGGCAGGACCATGACTGCCGTCGTCGGGATGACAGAAGCACCCTCCGCGCGACGCGCGGGACATTGTGCCGGCTACGATCTTGCGGGAGGCGACCTGAAGCCAAGAGCGACGCAGCTCGTAGAGGCAGGATTCGCCTTCCGAGTGCTGGTCGAAGGGCCGTCATCGCAGGTTTCCTTTGTCTACTCGGGATCGGAGGGCCGGACGGAAGCTGTGGAAACGTACAGGCATCTTGCAACCGATCCCTTTGCCGCGGAATCAGAACAGGCCCTCCATTTCCAGAACCTCTTTGCCAGTCGCTCGGTGATCAAGTCGCCCGATCCGGATTTTAACGATGGGTACCGCTGGGCACTGACCTCAACAGACCGCTTCCTCGTGACAACCCGCTCCCTCGGAACCTCCCTCATGGCGGGATTCGGAACTACCGAGCGGGGGTGGGATGGAGGCCAGAAGGTCAGCGGCCGGCCGGGTTACGCATGGTACTTTGGCCGTGATGCCTGCTGGACCGCCTTTGCCATGTTGGCCTACGGCGACCACGAGAGTGTACGATCCGTTCTAAAGTTTCTCGGCGATCATCAGGATTTGAACGGCAAGATCCTCCACGAGCTGACGACGAGCGGACATGTGCACTATGACGCCGCGGACTCCACGCCCCTCTACGCCATTTTGTTTGGACGGTATCTGCGCGCAACGGGGGACCTGGAATTTGCGCGAACGGAATTCCAGCGCCTTCTGAAGGCGATGCAATTCTGCAGGTCAACAGACACCGATGGCGATGGCCTGATCGAAAATACAAACGTCGGGCATGGATGGGTGGAAGGGGGGAAGCTGTTTCCCGTGCATGTCGAACTCTACCTCGCGGCGTGCTGGGCTTCGGCTCTGGATGAGGCCGCGTATGTGGCTGGACGCATCGGACAGAACAGGCTCAAGCGTGAATGGGAAGCGGAAATACCGGCTATCAGAAAGGCAATCAATGAGCGATTCTGGAACGAAGAGTCGGGGTTTTTCAATTTTGCCCTAAGGCCGGATGGATCATTCAATACGGAGAGAACCATTCTTCCGGCAGTGGCTGTTCTTCTGGGATGGACGGACCCGGAAAAGGCCGAGAAGTGCCTCGAGCAGTATGCGAGCTCCGACTTTACGGCTGATTGGGGCGTCCGGATCATTGGAAAGAGCAACCCGTCGTACAATCCGCGAGGATATCATTCGGGCAGTGTCTGGCCTCTGTTCACGGGATGGACTGCGCTGGCCGAGTTTGCGGGGGAACGGTACGTGCAGGGATTCGCCCATGTTCTGAGCACCATGATGGTGGCGCGCCACTGGGCAGCGGGATATGTGGAAGAGGTGCTCAACGGCGACGTGTTTCAACAGGGGGGAGTATGCTCGCATCAGGCATGGTCGGAAAGCATGGTTCTTCAGCCTCTGCTCGAGGGCATGCTGGGGCTCCGGTTTGAAGCGGCGGGAAAAACAGTCTCTCTCAAGCCCTACCTGCCTCCGCATTGGGGAACGTGTGAAATCACGGCCATCAGAGCCGGTGAGCATCTCTTCGATCTTTCGGTCGCGCAATCAAAGTCGCAAACGGAATTTGCCTTTCGCCAGAGAACACCGGGTGAACTCGTCATTGTCCTGACGCCGGTACTGCCGGCCGGATCGGCAATCATTTCGTGCGCGATCAACGGAACTGAACGCGAAATCGCCGTGCCGATGACAATTCCGCTTCGGGCCGAATCCCGGGTCGTGATCAGGCACACGGGCGGTATTGCGCTTGTGCCTCCTGTTCCCCAATATGGTCAGGACGAATCGTCAGACGACCTGAGGATCCTGAAGGAGAGATTCGACGAGACAGGACTGGAGGTTCTTGTTGAAGGCATATCGGGGAAAGACTATGAGATTCAGTTTGTTGACGCTGAGGGTATGGTTCGGCGCGCCCAAAACGGCGAGCTGGCGGGTAGTTCGAAGGGCCTCAGAACTCTTCGTTTGGCCATTCCGGGCCGGGGTGGTCAGTATCAGCGATCAATCGTGAAACTTCTGATATGACAACCGGATCGGAGTATTCCCTCGAAACTCTGGCTGAAGCAGTCAATTACAACGACTTCGTTTACACGCGGATGCGTCCGTTTCTGGGTACTCGCATCCTGGAGTTGGGGGCGGGAACAGGCAATCTTACGACGTACTTCCTTCGATACGGTACCCATGTCACGGCCATCGATATCGATCCTGATCTGATCCGCATTCACCGCGAACAGGTGGAAGCTCAGCCGCGACTGGTCGTCGAATGCTGTTCGATCGAGCATCTTGCCACAAAAACCGAGCTACAGGGTCATTTTGATTCCGTGGCTTCGTCGAATGTCCTCGAACATATTCCGGACAATGCCATCGGCGATGTAGTCCGTGCCATGCGAGCGCTCCTCAGGCCCGGCGGTTATGCGGTTCACTGGATTCCTGCCTTTCAGGGGATTTTCGGCACGCTGGATCGTGCCTTCGGCCACCATCGTCGCTATTCCAAGGCCTCGGCCAGAAAGTTGTTCGAATCGGCGGGCTTTGAGGTCCAGTCTGCATCATACTGGAACATGCCCGGCTTTTTTGGCTGGTGGTTCCATGGACGCATTCTCAAGGTACAAGCCATCCCGCGCTCATCGGCGCTCGCGTTCGATCGGTATGTCGTCCCGATTCTCCGTGTCGTGGAACCCAGAGTGTGGCGGCCATTCGGCCAGTCACTTCTCATCGTTGCCCGGAAGCCCGTATGAAACCAGCCCGTACGTCCCTGAAACTCTCGGTCATCATGCCTGTCTTCAACGAGGAGAAAACTCTCCGGGACATCGTCGAGCGCGTCCTGGCCGTTCCCGGAAGAAAAGAGGTCATCATCGTTGATGACGGGTCAGCGGACAGAACCCGGGATGTCATGATGGCGTTGGAGAAGAAACACAAGGGAAAGATTGTGTGCCTTTTCCACAATGAGAACCAGGGAAAAGGCAAAGCGATTCAAACAGGTCTCGCAGTGGTGTCCGGCGATGTCGTGGTTATTCAGGACGCGGACAGGGAGTATCATCCGGAGGAATACCCGAAAGCGTTGGAGCTGATCGAACAGGGATGGGCCGATGCGGTGTATGGAAGCCGGTTCCTCGGCGTTCACCGCGTATTTCTTTTCTGGCATTACCTTGGGAACAAAATGCTGACGTTTCTGACGAACATGATGACGTCCGGCATGCTGACGGATATGGAGACGGGGTTCAAGGTGATCCGGACCGACGTGCTCCGATCGCTTGATATCCGTTCCTTCACGTTCGATTTTGAGGTGGAGGTGACGGTGAAATTGTTCCGAAACGGTTTCCGCGTGTACGAGATTCCGATTACGTATACGGGAAGAGGGTACGAAGAAGGGAAGAAGATTACGTGGCGGGATGGGTTGCGTGCCCTGGCGGCACTGATGAAGTGGAGCCTTCTGGTGCGGCAGAAGAAACGGTCACTCGAATAGGAGCTCCTCGATCGTTCCTCCCTTGGCGCGGTAAGCTTTGTATCCCGGAAAACGCTTCATCAATTCCTCGTTCCTCTTCCCCCGGTCAATAGCGTAGATCACCCCTTTCTGCAAAAAGGGGTCGTTCGCCGCAAACACGCTTCCGAAGTACGATCTCACAAACACCACTCCTTGCTCAATCTCCTCCCGTTCGACTGCCCGGAGGACATCTGCATTCACCCCCCAGTAACTGTATCCGTAGTTACGGAGATGGGGTGGAATGTTTGTTGCGAATCCGGCCATGAAAATCAGGGCAAGGGCGGCGAACGTCACGATACGTATCTTCATTCTGTCCGTCGAAAAGCCAAACACCGTGTTCCACACATGTGGGATTCGGTCGATTCCCCTTGCCGCAAGGATCATCAGAGGAACAGAGGATTCAAACAGAAATCTTGGTCCGAAACACCAGTCCTGAAACCAGTAAAAGAAGTACGCTCCGGCAAGGGCAAAGAGGGTCGTGGCCAGAACAATGTCCCATTTGGTGTACGAGCCGGACAAAAAAACGGGAATCACAAGGAGGAGGGACGGAATGGGAAGCTCGAAGAGGTATTTGTTGATGCCGTTCAGATTGGACAGGGTCTGGTGGAGGCCGCGAAGGGGCGTATGAGGCTCTCCCCAGGCGCTGTGTCCGAATCCTGGTTGAACCTGGTCGCCCCAGAGGACCTGAAATCCGAACAGCCAGGGGCTCCCGTTTGTGAGCCAGTTGAAGACAAGGAGGAGAGCAATGAACAATCCGAAAAAAGCCGTAAAGCCCACTGCTGCCCGTTTGAGCCGGGTTCCATGCCGTACGAGATGAGTAACGGCGATGATGAGAAAGGGGAGGGTCAAAGCCGGTGCGCTGTAGGGCCGTATGTTGGCAAGCCAGCCCAGGGCAGCTCCCGCGAGCGCGCCGTGAATGAAAAGGCCGGTTCTCAGGCCCCGGGCCAGGAAGAGAACGAAAACAGTGAAAAAGAAAAGAGCGGTCGTGTGGTTCATGAATTCTGAATTCATGAACAGGAGGAATGGGGAAAGAAATGTAAGGAGGACTGTCACCCGTGCCACGGTTTCCCCGAAAATCTCTCTCGCGAGAGCGTAGGCCGCAATAATCGTCATGGCCCCAAAGAACGGATTAATGACCCAGGGGGTGCCCATGAGGATCCCGGCGGCGAGGAGGATGGAATGGCCAGGTGGATATTGGGAATACCACTTCCCATCGTTGATGATGACATGGAGGAACTCGAAGAATTCAGCCGGTGGGGCCGGGGCTGTCAGCGCGCCGGCCGCGAAGATTTTCCCATGGAACAACTGCGCAATGCTGTCCTGAACATGAGGCAAGTGTTCAAAGACTTCGAGGGAAATGATGTTGGCAAGCACGAAGTGCGCGAAGGCGAATGATCCCACGAACAATACGGGACCGGATTGCAGAAAAACAAAGCGAATCCGGAGAAACCAACGGGTCAGGATTCCAGAAAAAAACCGTGCAAGGAACGCGCGTTCAATCAAGGGAGCGCATCCGATTGCAATGAATCCCAGCGCAAGACTGCTCATGACAAGATAGAAGATCACGGAGGGACCGTCTCTGACGAAATCAGGCTCAGAAGGGATCAAGGTCAGGAGAAAGACTTCGAAAGCAAGCATTCCCCCGACAAAAGCCCTCTGATTCGACCGGAACGAATGCCATGCCGACTGAAGCGTCTGTCGCGGCAGAGCCAGCATCAAGATGATCAAAAGCCCGCCAATGCCTGCATAGAGCGCGGCGGTGGGGACGCGGGGTGTTGACGACAGGAGAGGAACCGAGATGAGAAAATAGGGCTTCGAGTCTATTGTGACGCGAGACACATTGGAGAGCTGCCATGGGGTGAGGTGAGGAACGAGAGTAAGGAACAAGACGGTGCCCGCCACGGCCAATACAACCCTGAGGAACGCCGAAGAAAGCTTGTTCTGCATGGGGTCGACAAACTAGGGAAAAATCGCACTTCGCGCAAGCAGATCATTTCGTTTTGGGAAAAAAATCTCTATCATTTGCACGCTCATTCCTTTCGCTCACCAGGAGGTTCTTATGAAAAAAATGATTGTATCCCCGTTGGCGATCATCCTGATCCTCACATTGACAGCCGCATCTTGCAAGAAGACCAGCACGGAGCCTGCAGGTGCTCCGCCGACGGTACCGACAGTGACATTCAGCATGCCGGGCCAGCAGGATGTGTGTTCCCAACAGGCGTCTGCGTGTGTCGCCTTTGCAAACTCGATGACGGCCTATTTTGCTTCATTTTCACAGATGCAGCCGGCCGTGAGCGGGAACGTGTATACCTGGGAGATCACGAACGACAGCCTCACCATCACTTTTTCGGCCACGAGGCAGGGTGACGGATCGTATGTCTGGGAATTGAAGCTGAATGGGACCGAGGACGGAGTGACATACACCAACAAGGTCATTCTCGGCGGATCGACATCGGCAGATGGAAAAAATGGATCGTTTACCGTCTATGACGATTCAAGTCCGGAAATTGATGCAACCTTTACCTGGTCGACGTCTGCGAGCAATGTTCTGACCGGAACTCTCGTCGAAAATGATTCCGGAGGAAACCCCGCATACCGATACGAGTTGGTATCCAATCCCAACGGATCAGGCGAGGTAACCGTGTCCTACTGGAGCGGTACCGCGTGGGTGCAGGACTTCCATGCCACATGGGCCTCGGCAGGCGCGCAAGCGACTTGTGGATGAGCACGACCTTGGATGATGCAACCAAGACCCCGCGCGAGCGGGGTCTTTTGTTCGCGGACGGCCTCCACCTTTCGCCGGTTCGATCTTCCTTGTTGTTTCTATCGTTCCTGCAGCATCCTCAACTCAGCGTCGGCCTGCCTCAGTCTCAGAGCAATCGCGTGGGCCAGGCGGGCAAAGATCTGCACGCCGAATTGCGGATGAGACCGTGAAAGCTCGTTCAAACTGGATCGGGACAGAATGTAAAGATCTGTCGGGAGTTTCGTAACGGCATTTGCAGACCGGACGCCTTTGTCGAGAAATGCCAGTTCACCAAAGAAATCCCCCCGCCCGATGGTGGCCAGGTGATGAAACTTCCCGCGTTCAAGAGGAAGCAAGATCCGAACAGCACCGCGCCGGACCAGAAGGATCTCGTCCCCCTCCTCTCCCTGCCTGAACACTATTTCGTCCCGGCCATACGAACGCTCTTTGAGCACTCCCCGGAGTGTCTCCAGGATCTCGCCGGTGATTTCGCGAAAGAGGTCGAATTCCGTAACGTCATACACATGCTCTTCTTTCCGCTCCACCCGTGCGGATTCGAGAATACGATCCTCCATCCACTCAAGTGCCCCATCCATGGTCGGCGAGATCATTACTCCGCCCCCTTCCCGCACAACTCCCAGTTGCACAAGGTAGTGCTCGAAATTCCGCTGGTCCAGCAAGCCGGAAGGCATCCCGCTGAAGAGCAATTGTCCGTTTCGCTCTGCCAGCCGGTCGTGCATTTGCTCGAAGAGGTGGGCCGCCGTATAGTCCATCGACAATACTCTGCGCATGTCCAGAAGGATGAACCGTTTGCTTTGCAAATCGGGTTCCAGCAGGGTGAAGAGCTGATCCGTGGTTCCGAAGAATAGATTTCCCTGAAGCTCGCAGAATACCCCCTGATCCCCGAATTTCTCAAGGATTTCACGATCTGACTGTCTACGACGCGTCTTCGAGGAGATCTGGTTGAGATAGAGCTTGTTTCGGATCACCGATCCGCGGATCTGGTCCCTGATGAACAAAAGGATGGCGAGTGCTACTCCCACGCCCGAGGCGGCAATGAGATCGACGGTGATGGAAACCAGAACAACGCCTGCGATCACGGCAAAATCGAGCCGGCCGGCAGGAGAGCGGAGAAGCCGAAACATGCTGCGGTCGAACATTCTCCAGGCAATGACAAGAAGGATGCCGGCAAGAGCCGCGATGGGCACCCAGGCGATGAATCGTCCGAGAAGAAAAAAGGCCAGTAGGACGGACACGCCTTCAACAATGCCTGACAGCGGGGTTTTTCCCCCGCTTGATACATTGACCAATGTCGGTCCCATCGTCCCGGCGCCCGGCATTCCGCCGGCGAGAAACGAGGCCAGATTCCCGACACCCTGCCCGATCAGTTCGCGGTCAGAGTTATGACGCTGGCGCGTCAGTGCGTCGAGGGCGACACACGTCTTCAGCGTGTCGATGGAAAGAAGCACAGAAAGAGTCAGGGCAGGAATGATGATCAGCCTGAGGGATGCGAGATTCACGGACGTGAGGGACTGGAACTGATCGCCGATGGCGTCAATCAGCGAACCATCGGCAGTGATCGGACCGATCACGAGTGGATTGTCAAGGGTGGTGCGAAGGGCCTGAAAGAAAAGCGAAAGAACAACGTAAGAGAGGATCCCTCCGCCCAATCCAATGATCGCCGCCGGAATTTTCCCCGTGATCCTGGGCGCGAGAACCATCATAAGAATCGTCACAAGGCCGACGAAGAGCCCCTGCCACTGCCACAACGAGGGCGATGTGAGCCCATCCCAGAGGGAGATGTCCTTTTCGAAGCCAAAGAGCTTGGGGAGTTGTCCAAGGGCAATGAGGACGGCGACTCCGGACAAATATCCGCTGACAACAGGGAAGGGAATGAATTTGATGAGCCTCCCGCCGCCCAATGTTCCATAGAGGATTTGGAGCCCCGCGGAGAAGAGGGCAGTGAGGGTGAGAAGCGGAAGGATGGCTTCGGAGCCGAGCGTCAGGCCAACTGTGCCGCTGATCAGACCGGCCACCATGGCTGAAAGAACTGCCGCCGATGGTGCGCAGGGGGCTGAGATGAGTCCGGGGGTGCGCCCGATCAATGGCGCAACAATGCCGAGGGCGGCGGCTCCGAGCATGCCTGCAAGGGCCCCTTTGCCGGCGTACTCAGGACCCATGACTGTGTACGTGAGGACGCCGAAGGCGATGGAAGAAGGGAGCGCCACCAGCATTGCTGCAAGACCGCCCCAGACATCACCGACCCAGGCGTGTGGTGGAGTGTTGGCAGGAGGGGAAGAATCGGCCATGGACTCGTGATTCACCCGGCCATGGTACAAAGAACTGATCAAAGAAAAAAGATCGAAGAAGAGAGACGAAGGACGGTTGATTCTTCATCTCCCTTCTATGATCTTCCTGTTAAGCGCCGGAAAAAAGAAAAGCGGGAAAAAAAACTTCCCGCTTTCTTGTGTCACATGAGCCGCTGTTCCTTCTCTACAATCTTCCTTGTTGAGTGCCCGGAACAGGACTTCCCCTTTCGTTGGTTGAACCTTGAGGGGTCCCTTCAGGGGATAATCATTGAAAGGGAGAACCTGCACGTCGTTGCCGACACTATGAAGTGCCCGGAACAGGACTTCCCCTTTCGTTGGTTGAACTTTGAGGGGTCCCTTCAGGGGATAATCATTGAAAGGGAGAACCTGCACGTCGTTGCCGACACTATGAAGTGCCCGGAACAGGACTTCCCCTTTCGTTGGTTGAACTTTGAGGGGTCCCTTCAGGGGATAATCATTGAAAGGGAGAACCTGCATGTCGTTGCCGACACTATGAAGTGCCCGGAACAGGACTTGAACCTGCACGTCGTTGCCGACACTAGCTCCTGAAGCTAGCGCGTCTGCCAATTCCGCCATCCGGGCAAGCTCTTATTCTATCAGATGATCCCCCTGCAAGAAAGCGAAATTGAGTTTTGCCCGCCGAAGCTGTGCTTCTTAACAGCGTAGTCGGGCCAATTCCGCCATATGGGCATGGGAAACGAATCCCCGCGCTTTGGCGGGGACTCTCCAATATAGTCAGAACTTCCCTCAACGGCAAGTTATCAACAACCCGTAGTGACTTTTCATTGCTTCACTATTCCATTCGACCCGAGAAACTCCCTGATCGTACCAAAGATCTTCGCCATTTCATCAGGCGAAAACCCCCCATGCCCCCCGCCGGGAATCGTCAATAACTGGTTCTTCACACCGGCCTTGTTCAGTGCATCGTGCAAACGGACAGCATGGGAGTAGGGAACCAGGCCGTCCTTGTCGCCGTGGATCGTAAGGATCGGAGGAAGATTCTTGCGGATGTACGTGAGCGGCGATACCCGCTTTGCGACTGCCACCGGATTCTCATTGCTTCCGATCCAGGAAACCGCATACTCCTGACGGTTCGGACCCGAGAGCAGATCGGCAACATCCGTGATGCCATAGAAATTGATAATAGCAGAGACTCGGGGGGCGATCGGTTTCTGATCCCACTCCCTCGACGCGTCCAGACCCGCCTCGGGTGTGAGCATCCCCGTCATCAGCGCGAGATGTCCCCCGGCCGACCCTCCGGTGACCACGATCTTCGTGGTGTCAAACCCGTACTCCTTCGCATTCTTCCGTACCCACCTCAGGGCCTGGCGACAGTCCTCCACTGCGCCCGGCGCAAGGGACACCCGCGCCAGACGATATTCCACGTTCACGACCGAAAAGCCCATTTCCAGATACGGAATAATCCCTAACGTGGCGTTTTCCTTGGTGCCGGCCACCCATCCGCCCCCGTGGATGTAAATCAACACCGGGGCAGGATCACCCTGACGTGCATAGACATCGAGTTTGCATTCGTAGTTGTTGGCAGTCGAATAAACGATGTTCGGAATGACACGGTATTGTGAAGAAAGCTGCACGGTCCAATCGGCCGTCTCGGTGAGTTGAGAAAAGGATGACGGAACCACAACAAGAAGCGTGAGGAACAAGGGAATGGTGCGCATTGGGATAGTCCTATCGGTCGTAAAAAAATGCCGGGAGTGTTTTTGGTCTATGATTCATGGTGTCGGTTCAGTCGTTTCGTAGAGATCCGAAATGTTTGCCTTGTTCAGATCAACCAGAAAGTCCGCAATCTTAGAGATGAGAGAGTCGAGGTACCTGCGGCCCTTTTCGGCCGTGGCCTTTGACGGATCACCTGCACCGGTATCGTCCGACGTTTTGCTCCATTGCCTCGGTGCCCACGCCCACCGTTCCTGCATTGCTTTGATCCTGAATGGCCGGGTCTTGCCGGATCCGGCTTCGCTGAGCGGGAGGACAAGCTCAGGGGCGATGGCAAGCATCACGCTGGTCTCCATCTCGCCTGCATGGTCGTCAGGATAGTCGAAGTATTTCTTTTGATCCAGAGCCTGCCACCAGTTGATGGTGCAGAGGAAGATGCTCGGGTACTTAGGCTGCAGCTCCCGGACCATCTGCCTGAAATCGTTGCCGCCGTGGCTGTTGAGGATGACAAGCTTCTTGACAGAATGGCGCGACAGCGAATCCACGATATCTCTGAGCACCATTGCCTGTGTGCTCGGGTTCATGTTGATCGTCATGTTGAGGTCAAGCTGTCCGGTGTTGACGCCGAACGGGATGGTGGGCAGAACGATCACGGTCGCGCCGCGTGCATTCGCGCGCCGTGCGGATTCTGCCGCAATGTATTCGGATTCAAGAATGTCCGTTCCGAACGGAAGATGGTAATTATGAGGCTCGGTCGCGCCCCAGGGGAGAACGGCAGTTTCGTATTTCTTCTTCCTTGCGGTGTTCCACGTGACCGTCGTGAGGAGGTGAGGAGATGATTGCATCAGGCTTTGCCTTTCCGATCGAGGACGAGTTTCAACAATCTGCGAAATCAGCAATCAGCGCACAATCAGCGCCATCTGCGCAAATCAGACCTCCTACACGTTCTTAATGACTTTTACAACCCTCCACATGAACGTGACGTCCCTCTTTTTGACGGCCATGGGTTCGTACTCGGGGTTTAGAGGGATCAGATAGATCAGTTGGCCGTCGATTTTGACGCGCTTCACCGTGTCCTCGTCGCTCACGCGCACAACACAAATGTCCCCACTGCGGGGTTCGAGCTTCGGGCTCACAACAATGATATCTCCGTCCTCAATGCGCGGGGCCATGCTGTTGCCCTTGACCTCAAGCGCAAACGCGCTCGAATCGTTGACACTGTCAACCGTTATGTACTTTTCAACGTACTCGGGATGAAACATCAGGCTCGGTGCGCCGCCGGGCACAGAAGAAAGAAGGGGAAGCGAAATAAGCTCGACTTTTCGGTAGCGGCCTGTGGGAAGCGGAAGGATCTTCGCAGAAGGCTCTCCGTGCATCGATCCTTCGCCGGTCAACAGCCAGTGCGGGGTCACGCCCAGGATTCTGGCAAGACGCATAAGAAAATTGCTGTCAGGTACCTGCTCGCCCTTTTCCCATCTCTGCAATGTCCTCGTTGCCACGTCAAGCCTTGCCGCGAGGCGGGCCTGATCCATCCCGCGCCCCTGGCGGGCAATCCGGATCCGAACCGCGATCGATTCTTTCATAATCGGTCCTTAAACGACATGGATGTCCAAGACGCATCGTCAAGATGCGACATTTTTGTCGTATTGTCAAGTGGCTTGAACCTGCATTGGGAACCGGCCCGAAACCGGCAGAAATTCACGATTTGACACCCGTCACCCGCAGGGTTAAACCACGGTCGTACCTTTGTGTCAAACGGGTGGACTTCACACAACCGTTTTCATTACCATTTAGGAGGTACCTATGAAACGCAAGCTCTTGTCGGGTCTGGCCGTGGTGGCCGCGGCGACCGTTGTGCTCTCCGGATGCAAATCAACGACGGAACCCGTGGAAGACGAGCTCGCGGTCTTGCAGGAGATGATCGAATCGGATCCTCTCTTTACCAGCGACCAGATGCTGTTCAACGACGCCGACGACCAGTCCGGCCTGTCCAAAACGACCGCGCCCATTCTTCCGATTGCCTGGGGCCGCAGAGTGGATAATGCCGACAGGTCGGTCACCTTCGATCGTTTCGGTGATACACTCATCGTGGCGACAATCGTCCATTCGATGTCCGGTGACATTGTCATCGCTCACAGAGATACGCTCAACGACACCACGCTGGTGGTCGAAAAGCCCTTCGCGGAATCCACGACGCGAAAGGTTCGGTTCACGAGAATCGCCAGAACAAACAACCCGCGCGCCAACTGGCGGTTCCGTGAGGTTTCCGGCGTGGACGGCGGGACGACCTCGAGCGCGGCAATCACGTTCGACACGCTGAAAGCATTCATCGGAAACGATACGCTGACGGTCACTGACCCGACAGAGTTTTTCTTGAGGTTTGCGGACTTTGCCGGACGGCATGTGCCATCGATTGCCAGCAATGTACCAGTCACGGTGCAGCTGACCATCACCAGTACGGAATCGGATACGGACCTCGTGTTCATTCACCGGCCGGGCATGTGGCTGAACTCATCGATCCTCCGCCCTGCAAGAATTCGCATGAGCCTCGTTTCCCAGACGGGCAATGGATCTTACACGAGAACCTACGAGCACACCTGGACTTCCCATGTTCAGGGACGCCATCACTTCTTTGTGAGCGGCATTACCCGAAACTCGTTGTTCGACGACGTTGCCCCATGGTCCACGAAGATCTGGGGAATTCCGTATTTGGTTTCGCCATAGTGAGATGTGAGAAGCGAGACGCAAGAAAGTCTAAAGCCTCATGAGCCGCCCGTGGAAGCCCGGCTTCCTGTATACCTGCGACTCATGAGGCCTTTAACTTTCTCACTTTTTGCATCTCACGTCTCACCCCCTTGCTTCACACTGGATCTAGAACGGAAACTTATCGTTCAGCCAGTGCTTCGTCATCTCGAACCAGAAAAACAATCCCTTCCATTTTCCAAACTTCCTGTATCTCCTTTCGATTGTCCTGTCACTGACCCGTCTTCCGTTGCAATGGATCTGAGAAAACTGAGCCCGGACCCATGAATCGAGCGCCAGGTAATCATAGCGGCCGAGCAGACGGAGCAGGTTCCCTGCCGCGTACGGGCCGATTCCCTTGATGCGACGCACTTCCGCAAACAGTTCGGGCGTCGGAAGCGAAGAGTGGCGCCAGGATTCCACGTCAAGGTTCCCGGAAGCAACCCTCTCCGCAAATTCGATCAAATACGGCGACCGGTAGCCGCTCCGGATCTCCTTCCGCATAAACTTCTCATTGACTCCGGCAAGCGCTGAGGGCGTCGGGAATGCCTTCAGGCCATCAGCAAAGGGCTTGCCAAGCTTCTTCACCAGGTTTTCCACCATGATCTTGGTTAGCGCCCACGTGCAGTTCGTGGTGCACAACATCTTCAACACATCCTCGAAGACGGTCGGCGATCTGAGGAGCCTTCCGGAACCGGAGCGGATGATCCACTGATAGGACGCGTGGCGTCTCACCTCAGAATAAAATCCGGAGAGGTCTTCGTCCAGCCGGAAACATGCCCGTACGTGAGCTCGGATTTCCGCTTTGTGCGTGGCTGTCAGGGGAGCACGGGACAGGGCTATGATGGTGATACCGCCCTCTGTATCCCGGAGTGTGCAGTGAACAACCTTACTGTCGCGGAGGCGGAGGATCAGAACAAGTTCTTGTTCTTCTTTCCGCACATGAAACGGAGGAAGCGTACACCACCCATGGCTGAACACGGTTCGCCAGAAATCGAAGTGGGGCGGAGCGGGAACGTTGATCCTTGTTCGGTGCCGCGCATCAGAGGAGCTCATGGATGCGGACGGTCGTCTTGATCACCGAGTCGAGAATGGACTCCAGAATCCGGACTTCGCTCCTGACAGTTTCCCAATCGCCGTCCCCGGCCGCCTCGTGAATTCCCGGAAGGCCAACGGAGTCATACCCTGTAGCAACGACAATCCGATGCTTGTACCACTCCCTGCCCGGAAGCCCCGGCTCGGCCGCGAAATTGCGTTCGAGCTGTTGCAGGAGGAAGTTGACTTCCTTTGCGTTGCCTAATCGACCCGGTCGGGCGATCGTCGCATCCACCTTCTCCGCAGTCTCCTTCCATCGCATGGCTTTTTCCCTGATCGTGGCAAGGCTGAGAGTCGATGGCCACTTGTCCTTGTAGCGCTTTTCCAGGTGTTCAAGTTGTTTTAGAATCTCATCGGCGTACGGAGCGAGGGAAAAAGGCAAAATGTCCGCGTTGGCCATCCGCATGGCGGCAAGCGCAGCAAGACGGGCCGCCGCGGCGTGATACTGAAAACCGGGGTCGCCAAACCGCTTCATCCAATCGAAATTATCGTAGTACGAATGATAGATTCCCCCGGGGCCGCCGAAACCGAATCCCATGGCCGGAATGCCGAGATGGTTTTGAAAAACCACATGGTCTGATCCTCCCCCCATTCTGCCCACATTGATGGCGGCAGTTTCCGGAATGATGTCCTCGAGCGAAGCCGCATGCTCTTTGTTCTGATTCCGCCACCAGGCAGCCAGAACAGGGATCTCCTTTTGGGGATCCTGGACGTCGGCAGTGATGCTCTTCAGAAAGGCATCAAGCGAAGGAGTAGCACTCGCGCCAAATGTCTGCCCGGAGATCGTGGCATCAAAATTCATGTACACAACGGCTTTCTTTCGGAGCTCATCGCGCAAATCCTCCCCCCACTCCGTCGAGCCAATGAGTCCATATTCCTCCGCATCCCATTGTGCGATGACGATCGTTCGCCGCGGTTTCCAACCCGCCTTGGCCTGCCGGCCGATGGCACGCGCCGCCTCAAGAAGTACCGTGGTTCCTCCGTTGGGATCCTGCGCGCCAAACACCCAGCCATCGCGATGGCCGCCGAGGATCACCCATTGATCCGGATCTTCAGTCCCTTTTAGCATGGCAATATTGTTCCAGATGGGCCTGACCTGGAAATCCATGTCCAGGCGGATGCGAACCTTCGTGGGTCCCGGACCGAAATGATACGTGAACGGAAGACCTCCTTGCCAGGGGCGTGGAACAGACGGGCCCTCGAGCGTCCGGAGAATATCCTGAGCGGCGCCGTAGGAGAGAGGGACGCAGGGAATCCGCGGCATGTCGGGATCCTCTTCGATGGGGATTCGCTTCGCGTTCTTTTTCGCGGCGACGCCGGGCGTTAGAGGATCTCCCGGATAGCGTTCGGAGAACCGGATGCTCCCGCGCTGAACCCCGTCCCAGGGACGCATCGGACCCTTGGGATACACATCTCCCGCCATGTAACCATCGTCGGCGGGATCGGAATACAGAATGATCCCTATCGCGCCCGCTCTTGTCGTTTCGAGAACCTTCAGCCCTCTGTACACGCGTCCATAGCGCGCAATGACGATCTTGCCGCTGACATCGATGCCTCGCTCTTCGAGGTTCTGAAAATCCTCGGCCAGAGCGTAGTTGGCGTAAACGACTTCTCCGGTCACATCACCCGAGGGAGAATAAGCGTTGAAGGGAATGAGGGCTTCCGGATGAAACTCTGTTTCCTCGGCTACCCGAATCTCCTTTTCAAGGGGATCGAGCATGGTGACGCTTACAGAACGCGGATACGGGAGAAGAACATGATACTCAACAAGTTTTGCATCGAAACCTGCTTCCCGGAGCCGTTGATCGACATACTCCGCAACCCGGCGTCCACCGGGACTGCCCGCATGATGCGGTTCTCGTGTCAGCATATACAACGTCTGCTCAGCTTCAACGGGAGAAATAATCTGTTGAACGGCCGATTCATGCATTTGCTGCTCCGGAATGCCGGCCTCTGCAAAGCCGCGGAGCGCGTTGCTCTGCGCCGACGCGATGAGATGAAAAAATGCCGCCGCCACGCACAGAAAAAATTGTCTCATGGAACTCCTCTTCTCAGAGATAAATTGGCCTGTCCGCATCCATGTCGATCTTTGCTTGGGGATTCGCATAGATGGGGGTTGGTTTGGTGGGGGGGATCTGAATCGCCCAGTCTCCTTTGGCATTCCTCACAACAGAACCCCAGAGTTTTCGGGCCTTTTGGTCGGTGAATTTCTCCCAGAAGACCCATCCGAAATATGCGGTCGTTCCTTCAATAGAGAAGGCAGGTACTCGCTCCCCCACCTGAACGTCCACGTCTCCGACAGTGGTTTGGCGATATCCCAGCTCCTTCAGCAGCGCGAGAAACTCGTCAACAACGGACCTTCCATCAAGCACCAGCTCGTGTTTGGACCGTTTGACGCCCCGACCGGTGATAATGTCAGCAAGTGTTTCCCGGAGTCTTTCCTCGTTCACCATCAGAAGAATGTAATGATGGATGTGGGAAATTGCCACAGGTTGCACCCTTATTGTTCTCTTCCTATTTTGTTTCTCAGCCAACAACCAAAGCCGCGATGGACCTTCCTCTTCTCGTCCTTTCCCTTATCGGTCTCCAGATCGCGCTCTATTTTACGCTCGTTCATCACAAGTTCTTGCGGCCTGACGCCGACTGGTTGCCGGAAGTGTGCCGCATGGACGAGCGGAGTTGCGGATCGATCCTTGCAACGCCCGAAGCGCGTGTCCTCAAGGTCCCCAATTACTATCTGGGTATGATGTACTATGTCATCCTGATCGTCCTTTCCTTCTTTCCTTTGGGAATAGAGGAGTTCCTTCTGGAGTTACGGCTGATCTCCGGTTTTACGATGTTTCTGGCCGTCGTGCTGAGCTATTCGCTGATCTGGAAGCTCCGGGTTCTGTGCATCCTGTGCTTTGCAAGCCATACCATCAACCTCCTGATCTTCCTTCTTCTTATGGTGCGCCCATGAGTTCCGTTGGCTTTTTCTACCATCCTCATTACCTGAACCACGTTACCGGACCTGGCCATCCCGAACGGCCGGAACGCCTTTCGCATCTCGTTCAGCATCTTCTGAAACGCCCGCTGTGGAACTCGCTCGTGCATCTGCAACCCCAACATGCACGAACAGAACATCTTCTGCTTGTGCATCCCGAACGCTACGTCACCGAGGTCGCCCGTTCGTGTTCTTCGGGGATCACCGCTCTCGATCAGGATACGCGCATTTGCCGGGATTCCTGTGATGTTGCCCTTCTCGCTGTGGGAGCCGTTGTGGAGGCGGCGGAGCACGTGATGAAGGGAAAGCTCTCTTCGGCGTTTTGCGCCGTTCGGCCGCCCGGCCATCATGCAGAGACCGCAAAGGCGATGGGATTCTGTCTGTTCAACAACGCCGCCATTGCAGCGAGATATGCTCAGAAACACCTCGGCGCGGGACGTGTCGCCATTGTGGATTGGGATGTCCATCACGGCAACGGGACACAGGAAATTTTCTATGAAGATCCGACCGTCCTCTACATCAGTCTCCACCAATACCCGTTCTATCCGGGAACGGGTGCAGAGGAGGAAACAGGGAAGGGGAAGGGAAAAGGCTTCACCCTGAATTGTCCAATGAAAGCCGGGAGCGGGGAGGAAGAATATCTAAAGGCTTTCGGGGAAAGGATTCTTCCCGCCCTTGATTCCTTCAAGGCCGACCTTCTTATCCTCTCGGCTGGTTTTGATGCTCACCGGGACGATCCGCTGGCCGGAATGAATCTCACGGAAAAATCGTTTGCCCGAATGACGAACCTGTTGATGGAAAGCGCGCGCCGGAATGGAGGTGGGAAAATCGTCTCCGTGCTGGAGGGAGGATACGATTTGGAAGCGCTGGCAGGGAGCGTGGAGGCACATCTCGAAGGTCTTGTCGGATGAAGGGCGCCTCGTTGTGGCAACATTCGAAGGGATCCATGTCCTTCTTGAGAATGTTCGACGCAGGGGTGCATGGCGCTGTGTGGAAGGCGTCATCCATGTCAACGGGGGTCTATTTCTACCGACTGACGGCGGGATCATTCACTGCTGTGAAAAAGATGCTTCTCCTCAAATAAACCTGTGGACGTATCGACCATAGGGCTGTTCATTCTCGGTCTGCTTCTGCTCATCGCAGGAGCGGAGATCCTCGTGCGGGGGGCGTCGCGGCTTGCGACGGCGTTCGGCGTTTCTCGCCTTGTCATCGGTCTCACCGTTGTTTCCTTCGGGACAAGCGCCCCGGAGTTCGCCATCAACGTTCGCTCGGCACTTTCAGGAAACGCTGAATTGGCTCTGGGAAACGTCGTCGGGAGCAATATTTTCAATGTTCTTTTCATCCTCGGCCTTTCGGCCCTGATCACCCCCCTCGTCGTTGCGACTCAACTGGTCAGACTCGACGTCCCTCTCATGATCGCGGTTTCCTTTCTTATGCTCCTGCTCGGTCTCGACGGAGTGATCGGTTGGATGGACGGAATATTGCTCACCGGGGGGCTGGTGCTGTACACGTGGTGGTCGATCCGCCAGAGCCGCAAGGAATCCGCGCGGGAGGAACGTCTCGAAAAACCGGAGGGAGCCGGCATCCCGGGGAATGCCGGGCTTGTGATCGGAGGACTTGCCTTGCTGGTGCTGGGTTCCCGCTGGCTGGTGGACGGGGCGGTTGAATTCGCATCAGCCCTTGGCGTGAGCGAGCTTATTATCGGTCTGACCATCATTGCGGCCGGAACTTCGTTGCCGGAGATTGCAACATCGGTCATGGCGAGCGTTCGGGGCGAAAGGGACATCGCGGTCGGGAACGTCGTTGGAAGCAATATCTTTAACATTCTGGCAGTACTGGGAGTCACCGGCATCGTGGCGCCGGAGGGCATTCCCGTTCCCCAGCCCGCTCTGGCCTTCGACGTTCCCGTCATGATCGCCGTGGCCATTGCCTGCCTTCCGGTGTTCTTTCATGAAAACAAGATCGATCGTTGGGAGGGGGGCGTATTCTTCGCGTACTATATCGCGTACACTGCCTACCTTGTGATGGATGCAGTGGGACATGACTTTCTCCCCTATTTCAGCACGGTCATGCTCGAGTTTGTCATTCCGCTAACCGTCTTGACAGTCATTGTCGTTCTCTTACGGTTTCTCAAGAAAAGAGAGATGGTGAATCGTTGAGTCAGGCGCCTTCCGGCTTGACAAAGGTTCGGGGGTACACTATATTGGAATAGTTCTTTTTCATCACAGATTCTGATGTTTCCGTTAGGGGTGTCCCGGTTTGACTCCCCGCCTAAGGCGGGTCGCTCACGAGGACTGAGATAACACCCTTGGAACCTGATCTGGGTCATACCAGCGAAGGGAAAACGGAGCAATACTCCTTTCTGGCCGTTTTTCCCTTCTGATCGATTGGAAAACGGCTTTTTTGTTGGTTGGAAAGGAGAGATGACATGAAAAACATTGTTCTGATTGTGCTTATGCTCGCATGGTTCGTTGTCCCTGCCATGGGGCAGACAGGCGGGATCGAGGGGTACGTGACAAACGCTGAGAACGGTTCTCCTCTTGCGTCAGCGAACATTCTCCTGGCAGGAACAACCCTCGGTACAAGCAGTGGGTCCGATGGAACGTTCAGGCTCGAAAACATCCCCCCCGGCCCCTACCGTATCGTTTTCTCTTATGTCGGGTTTGCACGAACGGAACGTGACGTTCTGATTCGCGCGGGCGATGTTGCCAGGCTCGATGTCGCCCTCGTTCCAGCCGTTCTTCCGGGGCAAACCATTGTCGTGACTGCTCTGCGGGGAAGGGAACGCGAAACACCGGTGACTTTTTCGACCCTGGAAGCGAAGGACCTCGCCGAGCGCTATAACACTCAGGATATCCCTTTGCTGCTCTCGGAGCTTCCCTCCACAACCTTCTATTCGGAGAACGGAAACGGCATCGGATACAACTACCTGAATATCCGAGGCTTCGACCAGCGTCGGATCTCCGTGATGATCAACGGAATTCCGCAAAATGATCCGGAGGATCATAATGTGTACTGGCTGGATTTTCCGGATCTGGCCGCAAACCTGCAGGATATCCAGGTCCAGCGCGGCGCGGGGAGCGCTTTCTACGGCCCGGCGGCGATCGGAGGATCGGTCAATCTGATCACCTCCAACTTCTCATCAACGCCGCGTATTACCCTGTATGGCGGAATGGGTGATTTCAACACAAGAAAATACCTTGTGAACGTCCAATCAGGACTCGTGGACAACCGTTATGCCTTTCAGGCACGGCTGTCGCGCATTCGAACCGATGGGTACAAGGAAAAGGCCTGGGCCGATTTCTCAGGGTATTTTCTCAGCGCAGTCCGGTATGATGAAACAATGACGACGCAGGTGAACTTTTACGGCGGACCGATAGCGGACGGCCTTGGGTATACGGGCATCCCCAAGGATCACGCAAAGGATGAGAACCTCAGGCGCAAGAACTACAGCTATTGGGAACCCGGGTACTTTGTGGAGCGGAGGCCGGAGGAGATTGAAAACTTCAGCCAGCCGCACTACGAGCTTCTGCACGAGTGGCGTTTCAACGACGATCTGACCATCAACAACACATTCTTCTATGTCACCGGGGAGGGATTCTTCGATTACGACGGCTCATGGGCGCCGTACTCGTATTATCGAATAACTCCTGCAAACGGCTTCAATGTAGCTGGTGACCCTGACACGCTGTATATCCCGAATGCGCTCATCCGGGCCTGGGTCGGAAACCGCCAGTACGGTTGGCTCCCGCGCGCCCAGATCAAGCACGCCGGTGGAGAACTGACGGTGGGAGGCGAATTCCGCATCCATCGTTCCCTCCACTGGGGCGCCCTGCGATGGGGTGAGAACCTGCCGGCAGGCGTCACTCCGGACTATCACTACTACGAATACCGCGGCGGCAAGGATATCGTTTCGCTCTACGCTCACGAGCTGTATAGAATCCAGCCTGATATGACGCTTATGCTCGACCTGCAGTACGCCTACAATAAGTACCGGCTGTACGACGAGAAGTATCTCGGCACGGACTTTTCCGTTCCCTATCATTTTCTGAATCCACGGGTTGGCCTTAACTATAATCTCAGCGACAAAATCAATGTCTATGCCCAGGTATCGCGAACGTCGCGGGAACCGCGGCTTAAGAATCTGTACGATGCGGCGGAAGCAAGCACGCCGGCAAGCTGGGGCGTGGTTGAGCCGCAATTCGAACAACGGGGTGGGGGAGGCTTTGATTACTCGAAGCCCCTTGTGAAGCCGGAGGTTCTGACAGACATCGAGTTGGGGGCGGGCTATTCCGTCCCGGGTCTGCGGGCGACGGCGAATGTGTTTCTTATGGATTTTCAGAATGAGATCGTCAGGAGTGGACAGCTCGACCGGTTCGGCCAGCCGGTGACGGGAAATGCCGACCGAACGCGCCATCTCGGGATAGAATTGACGGTATCCGCTTCGACCGGGTTTCTTTCCGTGCACGGCAACATGACTTTGAGCAGGAACAGGTTGCTCCGATACTCGGTGTACAACGACACCGGAGGTGTGCAGGTTCTGGATGGCAACGCGATCGCCGGGTTCCCCGATTTCATGGCGAACGCGCGGGTACAGTATTCTGTCGGAGGATTCAACGCAGCGGTCTCCATGCAGCATGTGGGGACTTTCTTCACAGACAACTTTCAGAATCCCGACGACGATGCCACGGATCCCGGTCGGACGGTGGACTCCTACACCGTCTTCCACGGCTGGCTGAGTTACCGGCTTCCTCTGCCGGCCGGTTCGTCGGCTGAGTTCCGCCTGCAGGTGAACAACCTGTTCGATCTGAAGTATATTGCTCATGGCGAAGGGGCGGATTTCTTCCCCGCCGCGCGGCGCAACGTGTTTGCTTCTGCGCAGATCACGTTGTAACCTTCCGTAAAATCCATGGAACGTCGCGCCCTGATCCTTGCCAACGGAACCGCGCCAACCCGGCGGCTTCTGCAGGCCGCCCGCAGGCATGCAGAGTTGTTTATTTGTGCCGACGGCGGAGCGAACACCGCCGCTCAATTGGGACAAATGCCGGACATGATCATCGGAGATCTTGACTCCATCAAAAGCGCAACGGTGAAAGTGTTCAGATCTGTGCTCACGCGCCGCATCGCCGAGCAGAACAGCACCGATCTGGAGAAAGCCGTCCGATTCCTGATCAGGAAGAACTACAGACTGATCGATGTCCTGGGGGCGCTGGGTGGACGCGTGGACCATGTGGCGGGAAATCTCAGTACGCTCGGAAAGTTCCACCGCAATGTCGAGATCCGCTTCATTGACAACAGCGGATTGTTGATCCCGGTCGGCTCATCACTGACCTGGGAGGCCGCTCCGGGAACCACGGTGTCGCTGATTCCACTTGGACGCTGTGAGGGCATCGTGACCTCCGGGCTCAAATGGGAACTCAAGAATGGAACGCTCGAGCTGGGTGTCCGCGAGAGCACCAGCAACGTCGTGCGCTCATCGCCGTTCACGATCTCTGTCCGGCGAGGCCAGCTTCTCCTCTACCTCCTGGTATCACCCTTTTCCCTCTATTCGCTCAAATGACGCTGCAGGTCGCGGATGGTATCCTCTTGCTCGGTTACTTTGCCGGAGTGTTGTACATCGGTTACCGCGCGGCTGCGCGCAGGATCGGGGATTCAGACGATTTCTTTCTGGCGGGGCGGACTCTGACCCTTCCGCTCTTTGTGGCGACACTCGTATCCACGTGGTACGGCGGCATTCTGGGAGTTGGTGAATTCTCCTATCGTTACGGCATCTCCAATTGGGTGGTCTTTGGCCTCCCGTACTACGTCTTTGCGGCGATCTTCGCCCTCGCGCTCGCAAAGAGGATCCGGAATACGAATCTCGCTACGATTCCAGACAAGCTTGAGGCTTCCTATGGCCGCGCGACAGCCCTCCTTGGAGGCGTGCTGACCTTCATTCTGGTCACACCGGCCGCCTACGTTCTAATGCTTGGGATTCTCGTTCAGCTGTTATTCGGACTCAATCTTGCCGTTAGTGTGATTCTGGCGACATTCCTCACGGTGGTCTATCTGCACTCGGGAGGGTTCAGGTCGGACATTTGGGTCAACGCCTTCGAGTTCATTCTGATGTTCGTCGGGTTTGCCGTGATGCTTTTCGTTGCCGTCCACACGTACGGGGGATGGGAATTCATCCAGGCGGGAGTGCCGGCGCTTCATCTCTCATGGCACGGAGGGAACACCTGGCAGTACATTGCAGTGTGGTTCTTCATCGCCCTCTGGACCCTCGTCGATCCGGCGTTCCACCAGAGGTGTTATGCCGCGAGGGATGGAACAACGGCCCGGAACGGAATTCTCGTATCGATCCTGTTCTGGTTCTGCTTTGACTTTCTGACGACGGCAACCGGGCTGTATGCACGGGCGGCGCTTCCTGCTCTCAGCGAGCCCATGTTTTCGTATCCGTTGCTCGCCGAGGCCGTTCTCCCGCCGATTGCGAAAGGGCTCTTTGTCATCGGAATGTTGGCCACGATCATGTCGAGTCTGAGCAGTCTGATGTTCATCTCGGCGATGACCGTGGGAAAAGACATTGTGGCAAGGCTCGCACCGCCTGATCGGGCGGAACTCCTTGGCGAACGGTGGACGAAGATCGGGCTCCTGATCGCAGGAGCATTCGCCATTGGACTTGCCCTGCTCGTGCCGTCCGTCGTGAGTCTCTGGTACACGATCGGGACGACAATCATTCCGGGGTTGCTCGTCCCGGTGCTGGCCGCTTATTTTGAGACCCTGAGCATCCCCCGTTCATACGCCTTTTCGGCAATGCTCTTCGGTTGGCTCGCCTCCACGGGAAGCCTCCTGTCCGGAACGGTGTTTGCGGGACAGGATGGCACCTACTGGTTCGGCGTGGAACCGATGTATCCCGGTCTTGCAGTGTCCATCGCAGTCTGGGGACTCGGAAGGTTGAGAACCCGCAGTTGAAGTCCGACCGCACCAAGGAAGCCCGACGTCTTCGCGGATCGTCCCGGGGCGATGCCGGGCCGGACTTCAGCCTGTGAGGCTAGTTACCCAGAATCAGCGGAAGTCCGTCCTTGCCGCTTCCGATGACAACAACCTTCGCGTTAGGCGAGCCTGCAAGCTTCTCCGTTGCCTCAATTCCCTTCCACCGAAGCAACTGCTCGCTGATGCCGCGGGCAACGATGTTCTGAAAGTCGGATATTCCCTGTGCTTCAATCCGCTTCCGTTCCGCCTCCTGCCGCTCCTTGGCCAGAATAAATTCCATTCTCTGGCTTTCCTGATCAGCCCTTTGCTTCTGCTCAATGGCCTCCGTGAGTTGTGAGGGCAGGCCGACGTTCCTCAAGGGTGTGGACTCCACGATGATTCCCCTTGCAGAGACTGTCCGGGCGAGTTCTTCCTGAATGGCCTGTCCCAGCCTTTCACGCTCGGTCGAATACAGCGCGCTGGCCTGAAAACTCGCTGTGACGGCCCGGCTGATCGAGCGGAATTGCGGAATGAGGATCACCCCCTCGAAATCGCCGCCGCTGATCGTCTTGTAGACGCTGGCGGCCGAATCCGGATTAAGCCGGTACAAAGCACTGATCTCAAGCTCGATGGTCAGACCCTCACGCGAAAGAACACGCATGGTCTCTTTGTGTTCCTTGGTCTGCACCGAATACTTGTGCACCCGGGCGAGTGGATTGACGGGATTGATGCCGGCGAGCAAAGGCTCCTCCGACACGATGCCGAAAAAATCCACAACCCCGACATGACCCGCCGGGATGACAGTAAAACATTGCCCGAGGGCAACGACGGAAAACACTGCTCCTGCCACCAGAGCCATGTTGGCAGACTTTTTCACCATGACGTTGAATTCGGCCCGCTTCCTGGCCGTCAGCCAGACAAACAGCGAACCTAAGGCAATGAGAACGCTGAGTACGAACAGCATGGGAACCTCCTGGATGAATGGTTTAAAGGTTTCAGGAATGATATGATGTCACAAGTAACGTAGATATTTTTGCCGGCACCCGCAACAAAAACCGAACTTCCATTTCACTCGAGGCCGGAAATTCGTATCTTGAAAGAAGAAAGGAAAGAATATGCTTGAACTGGCAATCGACGCGGCACGCGAAGCCGGAGAGATGCTGAAGGATTTGGCGGGAAAAGCTCAACGAATCGACCGAAAGGCGGGCGAGGAAACCAATCTGGTGACGGAGCTTGACCGGAAGTCCGAGGCAATGATCATCGGGCGCATCAAGGCACGATACCCCGATCACGAAGTCCTGGCCGAGGAATCCGGCCGGAACTCCAAGGAATCGGACTACCGTTGGATCATCGACCCGATTGACGGTACCACAAACTTTGCGCACGGCTTGCCGATCTTTGCCGTTTCCATCGGAATCGAACACCGGGGCACAATTGTAGCCGGGGTGGTCTATGATCCTACGCGGGACGAGATGTTTACCACGGAAAAGGGGCGCGGGGCCTTCCTTAACGGCGAGGCCATCCATGTTTCCAAGACTTCGCGTCTGATCGACAGCGTTCTTGCAACCGGTTTCCCGTATGATATCAAGACCAACAGAGGGAATGTCGCGCACTTTGAGAACTTCCTGTTCGAGGCACGTGCCCTGAGGCGTCTCGGTTCGGCCGCGATCGATCTGTGTTACGTTGCGTGCGGGCGCCTGGATGGGTACTGGGAGCTTTCGCTGAACCCATGGGATATGGCCGCCGGGGTGCTCCTGGTCGAAGAAGCCGGAGGGAGATTCACGGATCTCAGCGGAAACCCGGGATCCATTTACTCGAAGGCCGTTCTAACCTCAAACGGCCTGATCCATGATCAAATGGTGGGTGTCTTGCAGAAGGGGAAAGAGGCCGGGAAGCACGACCGACTCGTCAAAGGGCCTTGATCAGATCAAGTGCCATGATGCCAAAGGTGGCGGCCATCAAAACGGCAAAAATGCCAAGGGCCGCAAGATATCCAAGCGAACGCGTTGTTTCCTCGCGATCGAGCTCAAGGCTCCGCACCCTGCGAACGGAGATATCCCCGTTTACTTGTACCTGACAAGCGAGCCTGTGCTGGGGACCAACCTTCCTCTTGAGAACCCGTCCGCTGATCCACTGCTCTTCTTGGGGTGTGCGGGGATTGACGCCCTTGCCGTCCACCACCTCCACAACGTCCGTGGTGCAGGGGATCTTGATGGGGCCCATCTCGACATTCAGGGAGAAGAGACGCTTCAACGGAGGATAGAGGCCAATGCCGGCCTTCAATGCGGCCTTGCGCAGATTTGCTCCGGGGAGAACATCAAGAGTCTTGTGGTCATCGAGGAAATGAATGGCAGGCATGGGGGACATGTTCTCCGTCAATGGTTGGTCGTATATTTCTTTGCTGTGCCGGGTGGAATGGTATAGATGTAACTCTCAAGATACTCCAGGTTCCGCTCCTTCTCATCCAGATCCATCATCAAAAGGTCCCTGAGCGAAACCATCCCCAGGAGCCGTTCGCCGGAGACAACCGGAAGATGGCGGCAGTGAGCCGTCTTCATCTTCTGAAGACACGAATCGTGGCTTTCGTTCACTTCTGCCACGACAATCCGCGTCGTCATCACATCCCCTACGGGCACCGTGGAGGGATCGAGTCCTTTCGCAATGACGCGGGTAATGACATCCCGCTCCGAAAAGATGCCGACAAGCCGGTTGTCCTTCACCACGGGCACCGCCCCCACATTCTTTTCAGCCATGTACCGAACGGCATCAGCAACTGTCTGATCGCGCTGCACGGTGTAGATCGGATGATCCTGGATCAACTCGTTGATCGGTCGCATACGCCTCGTCCTCCATGCTGATGTGCGGGTAGAAAACTTAAGAACTTTTCGACAGGGACGCAAGTTTATCTCCTTGCTTCCGCCGCAAGCGGATGGTACATTATTATTGTCACAGAGGCGTGGGGTATACGTCGAGAAAGGTATTGCGATTTCCATGCGTATTGGAATACTCACGGGAGGAGGAGATGTTCCGGGCCTCAATCCCTGCATCAAAGGAGTGGTGTACCGGGCCGTTGAACAAGGGGTGGACGTGGTGGGGATCAAGCGTGGTTGGGCGGGTCTCCTGAATTATGACCCCTCAGCCACTGATCACAGCGAATGCGTCATGCCGCTCAATCGGCAGAATACGCGGATCATCGACAGGACCGGCGGCACGGTTCTTCACACATCGCGCACAAATCCGGCCAAAGTCAGGCCTTCGGAAGTTCCCGAATTCCTCCGAACCTCCAGCCACAAGGATATCCCCAAGGACGAGCGCCTTGATCTGACCGGACATGTCCTCAAGGTAATCGATCATATCGGCCTGGATGCCCTCATCACCATCGGAGGTGACGATACACAGAGTTACGCCGTGCGGCTCCATCGCGAGGGTGTACCGGTGGTCGCGATTCCCAAAACCATGGATAACGACGTTTTCGGCACAGACTACTGCATTGGGTTCTCCACGGCGGTCACGCGAAGCGTCGGCTTCATTACATCCCTGCGTACCGTTGCCGGGTCGCATGAACGCATCGCGATTGTGGAGCTGTTTGGAAGGAATTCGGGCGAAACGTCCCTGGTGTCAGCCTACCTCGCGGGCGTGGATCGTGCAGTCATCTCAGAAGTGCCCTTCAATCCCGACAAGCTGGCGGAATTCCTGGCAGAGGACAAACGAACCAACCCGAGCAACTATGCGATCATGACGATCTCCGAGGGGGCTCAGATGGTGGGAGGGGCGATCATTGAGTCGGGACCTGAGGATGCTTTCGGGCACAGAAAGCTTGGGGGAATTGGAATCGAGACCTCGGAATATATCAAACGAAAGCTCAACACACACACGGTGTATCAGCAGGTTGCGTACCTCATGAGGAGCGGGGAGCCCGATGCGCTCGATCGGATGGTGGCGTTTAGTTACGCAAACCTTGCTGCAGACTTGCTTTTTCGCAAGGAATCAGGGAAGATGGTGGCCCTGAGAGAGGGAAAGTACACGACGGTTCCCATCGAGACACTGACCACGGGGATCAAAAGGGTGGATGTGAACGAACTGTACGATACGGAACGCTACAGGCCAAAAATTGCAAACATGCTGGGCAAGCCGATGTTTCTGTATTGAAGAAGCCCGTTGATGCTATCCGGGACGGGGGTGAACACCTTCCTTGTCAACGTAACAATGCAAGAGCGGCCGCCGGGCAGGGGGTTCCGTGCGGATGAGGAATGCGTTCTGAAGGCGCTGGCGGGCGGACGCCACAACGTTGTCGCGATCAGTAAACACGTCGGCCAGGATGTCCCCGGCCTTGACCTGAGTTCCGACCTTTGCCCTGAGGACGATACCCGCCTTGAGATCGAGCGCATCGTCAAGTTTCTGCCTCCCGGCCCCAAGCTGGATGGACACAAGGCCAACCTCGAGCGCATCGATGCCAGCCACGAATCCGTCGATCGTGCTCTTGATCTGGAGGGCATGTCGCGGGGTGGGGGAGAGCTCAAGGTTTTCGATTGCTTCGGTTTTACCGCCCTGCGCCTCGACAATGTGCAGGAATTTCCTGTACGCTGATCCGTCAGCAACCGCCTGCTGGGAGAGCCTGATTCCCTCGTCTAACGACCGGGCCTTTCCTCCCGCCAGCAACATCGCTCCGGCCAGCGTGTGCGTGACCTCCATCAGATCGGCCGAAGCGTCCCCGTTTCCCCGCGCTCCTCTCAGGCATTCAACCGATTCAACCACCTCCAGCCAATTGCCGACAGCAACACCCAACGGCTGTTCCATGTCGGTAACAAATCCGCACGTGTTCTTTCCGAACCTTGTGCCCAGGTCGACAAGCGTTCTCGCGAGGTTTACTGAATCCTCGTACGACGACATGAATGCCCCCCTGCCGGTTTTCACGTCGAGAACAAGAGCATCGATGCCCTCGGCGATCTTTTTGCTGAGGATGCTTCCGGCGATGAGCGGAATGCACTCGACCGTGGCCGTGACATCCCTGAGCGCGTAGAGTTTCCGGTCGGCAGGGGCGATCTCGGCTGTCTGGCCGATCAGCACCGCGTTCGCTTCCTTGAGCACCTTCTTATACTCAGGAATCGAGAGGGACGTCCGAAAGCCCGGAATGGATTCGAGCTTGTCGAGGGTTCCGCCCGTATGGCCAAGCCCGCGGCCCGAGATCATCGGAACAGGCACGCCGTGCGAGGCAACAATCGGAGCAAGAATCAGAGATACCTTGTCGCCGACCCCGCCTGTGGAATGCTTGTCAACTTTGATGCCCGGAATGTCTGACAGATCCACGATCTGCCCCGAATGCAACATCAGGCGCGTAAACGTTTCCGTCTCCTCATCGCTCATGCCCTGGAAGAAACAGGCCATCAGAAAGGCAGCCATTTGGTATTCCGGAACGGTTCCGCGGAGGTATCCCTCCAGAAGGAATCTCAACTCCACTTCTGTCAGTGCCGCGCCCGAACGCTTCTTCTTTATAAGCTCAACCGGAGAAATCGCCTCACCCTTTTTGAATCGTTCTTTCTGAATCTTGCTACGACTCAACCTTGACTGTAAACTGCTTTCCGCAGGTATCGCATTGGTATTCGATGGTGACCCAGTTGTTCCGTTCGTAATAGCTCATTTCCGCGAGCTCGCCGCCGCACGCAACAACAGGGCAACGCTTCAAATCAAGCCTGAAGGCCCTGTCGGCAGGATATCCGTCGTTGAATGACATCTCGTTCACCGTCTTCGCTCTCCCATTCGTCTCAGCGCAAGAAACAATCCACATATGGTCTTTGCATCGACGATCTCTCCCCGTTCAACCATCCGAAGGGCCTCCTCCAGCTGAACAGGCTCGATGATCAGCCCCTGTTCCCCCTCTTCAAGTCTTGGCCCCGTGCTTGTCTTCGTCAGTCCGGTTGCAAGAAACAAATGGAGGCGTTCGTTGCAGAAGCCCGGGCTGGTGTAGATGGCAGTGAGCTTTTCCAAATGCCCCGCGCTGTAGCCCGTTTCTTCCTCCAACTCGCGTCTGGCACAATCGGCAGGATCTTCCTGCGGGTCAAGCTTGCCGGCCGGCGCTTCGTACAGAACTTCTTTCATCGGATAGCGAAATTGCCGGATCATGAGGACCGTCGAATGGTTGATGAACGGAATGACAACAGCCCCGCCGGGATGGTCTGCAACTTCACGGATGGCTCGGTTGCCTGTAGCGTACTCTACTTCGTCAACAACAAGGTTGAAGACCTTCCCCGTGTACAACCGCTCGCTTTTAAGAGTTCTGGGGCCTTTCATGGACTCAGTAGTTTCCGCGACTGCCGGGCTTGGTGAGGGGGACCCCGTTGCCGCAAAGGGGACACTCTTCGGGCTTGAAGGCAACGGCATTGAGTTGCAGGACGGAATACTGTCTGGCGTCAAAAGTCAGCCTCCCGTTGCTCCTGTCAACGATATAGCCAACCCCTCCAAGAATGCCTTTTGCCTCCCGAACAAGGTCAATGACCTCATAAACCGATCCCCCGGTGGTAACGACGTCCTCCACGACGAGGACGCGTTCTCCAGGCCGTATTTCAAATCCTCGGCGGATCTCCATGATCCCGTTCCTTCGTTCCGCAAAGATCGTCCTCACGCCTAAGAGACGCCCCACCTCCGTCCCGACCACGATACCTCCAATGGCGGGGGAAATGACAAGTTCGATTTCATTGTATTCGAAATGCCTGGCGAGCTCCCCGGCAAAGAGATGCAGATACTTTGGAAACTGCAAAACCCGCGCGCACTGAAAATACTGCGGACTGTGAAGGCCGGAGGTGAGCTGGAAATGGCCTTCGAGGAGGGCTCCCGTTTCACGAAAAATGTTGAGGATCTCGTTCTGGGGAAGTTTGGATGGCATGTGATGAAGAATGGTTTTGGAAGGGCCTAAGATAGAAAAAAGTCCGTTGAGTCTCAATGCGGTACGCCGTCAGGACGGAGCAGGAGGATGGATGGTTTCAGACCTCAGGCAAGCTCGTCGAGGACGTCCTGCATCTCACGCTGAGCATGAGGATCGTTCTGCTCACGAGCAACTTCAATGCCGCGCCGAAGCACCTGTTCTGCTTCGGATCGCCGCTCGAGTTTAAGGTACTGATATCCCAACTGCTGGTAGGCGGGAACGTACGCAGGGTCACGCTCAAGGACCTCAAGCAAAAGCGATATGGCGATCTGAATCTCCCCCTTTCCGGCATACTCCAAAGCAAGTGCATAACGCGTGAACGAATCGTTTGGATCGTTCTCGAGAAAGTCCTTGAGTTGTGCGATACGGTCGCTTTTCATAACTGATCAATGGCGGAAGCCAGTTCGAAATCCTTGTCGGTCAACCCGCCGGCGCTGTGGGTGGAGAGTGCAAGATGGACCTTGTTCCACCGAATATCAATATCCGGATGGTGATTCCTTCGTTCGGCCAGGAGAGCGATGGAGTTCACCAACCCCATGGCCCTGACAAAATCCTTCGTCTCGATGCTCTTTCGGATTTCCTTGCCGCTCAACGTCCAGCCTTTGAGACCCTTCAGTCTTTCCCGGATCTCAGATTCTTTCAGGAGTTCCTGTCCCATAAGTCACCTGTCCATGGATGTCACATGACCACCGGTCGGCGGTGGCTGAGCTTCTCGTATTCCGACCGGAGAATAATATGCCGGGAATCTACGGCCCGGTCGATCGCCAGGATCCCGTTCAAGTGATCGATTTCGTGCTGGAGGAGCTCCGCGAGGGCTCCCTCGGCCTTACAGGTCTTGTTGTCTCCCTTTTCATTCCGATACGAAACGGTAATGGCGTACCAGCGTTCAACCATGACCATGATATCGGGAAACGAGAAACAATCATCCCACAATCTGAAGGTGCGCCTGCTCCTGCGTATGATCTTCGGATTGAGAAGAGCCCCGCGGATTTCGAAATCGATGTAAATGGCCTGCCTGGTGGAACCGATTTGCGGAGCGGCAATTCCGCGTCCGAATCCCCGCCTGGCCCGAAAATCGGCCAGCGTATCCCTGAGATCCCGAACCAGGGCTTTTATCTCGCCGGATTGGAAATCCTTCACCGGCTCACACCGCTCGCGCAAAACCGGATCACCAAGAAGCCGAATTCGCTGAACCATGACTCAATATAGCAAAACAAGAAATCCCATGAACCATGAACCATGAACCATGCTCTACACCTTCTTAACAACCCCCAGTTTCTGCCCCAAAAATCTCTCCCCGATCTCGGTAAACGCGTGCGGGATGTCGCTCACGTAGAATGAGAGATTCGGTCGGAGGGTGCTCGGATTTTTGAGGCCGTGGGCTTCCAAGGCTTCCTCGACTGCCGCCGCAGTGGCTTCCCCGGAATCGACAAGCGTGACACCCCCCTTCAGAACCCGCCCGATCACCTCCCTCAGAAGAGGGTAGTGTGTACAGCCAAGTACGAGCGTGTCGATCTTCTCCAGCGTGAGCGGAAAGAGATACTCCCTTGCAATCATTTCCGTAGCTTTGTGGTCAATCCATCCCTCTTCAACGAGCGGAACGAAGAGAGGACAAGCCCTCGAAAAGACCTGGATAGAAGAATCAACCTGTCGGATGGCATTGTCATAAGCCTGGCTTCGCACTGTGCCGGACGTTCCGATCACGCCAATGCGCTTCTTCCGCGTCACGCGCACGGCAGATTCGGCCCCCGGTACGATGACGCCCACGACCGGCACTCGGGACCGCTGCTGAACCACATCGAGCGCGACGGCTGACACCGTGTTGCAGGCCACCACAATCATCTTCACCTTGTGTGCAAGGAGGACGTCGGTATCTTCGGCAGCATACGCTCTTACCACTTGAGGGGATTTTGGTCCGTACGGTACCCTGGCGGTGTCTCCGTAGTACACAATGTTCTCGTGAGGAAGCCGGTGGGTAAGTGCGCGGACAACGGTCAGCCCGCCGATCCCCGAATCAAATACACCTATCGGACGATCCCTGGTCATGATGTGGAAGCAGTGAGTTCTGATCCTGCCGCGTCCAGAACTGCCTGGAGAAGGCTCTGCTGAATCTCCGCACGCCGGGACGGATCGTCGATCTTCCTGCCGTCGCGGTCCAAAACATAGAACGAATCCACAATACCGTCTGCGCGGGTGGCGATCTTCGCAGAATGAATATTCAGGCCAAGCCCGGATATGGTTTCCGTGATCCTGTACAAGAAGCCGAGACGGTCGGGAGCGAACACGTCAATGATCGTGTAGACCGGATGGTCCTCGAATTCCACGGCAATGCGTGTATTCGGATTGTGCTCCCTCTTCAGTCTCTTCCATTTCATACGATGCCGGTTGAGGAGGTGCAGAATATCCGTTTGCCCGGTCATTACATCGACAAGCTCGCGCCGCACCTTGGCGCACTGTTCGTCAGTGAGTCGGGAATGCTGGAGGAAATCGCTCACCCGGAATTTGTCGATGATGATTCCGTCGTTGCGCGTAAAAATGTGTGCATCAAGAATGTTGGCATCGTTGGCTGAGAGGACGCCGCAGAAGCGGGATAAGGCGTAGGGAGCGTCCCGGGCGATGACCGTGACTTCCGTCAACGTGCCTGCATGCCGGAAAATAGCGGAAACGGGGCTGTTCTGCTCGATCTGTCTGATATGTTCAGCGATCTCCTCAGCATCAAATGCCTCGAGATACCCGGCCGTGTCCACAGCCTCCAGGTGCATCTGCGAGGATTCTTTGGGAATCACGCCTGCCAACGTACGCACGATCTCCTGGAGGGCCTCGGTCTGGCGCGAACGTGCTGCGGAACGGATCTGCTCCCCCGACATCTGCCGCTCCAGGGCCTCTCTGGACTTCCGGTACAGCTCAAACAACAACATGCCCTTCCAATCGGTCCATACAGACTGGTTTACCGCCGTAAGATCGGCATAGGTCAGGACATAGAGGTAGTCGAGGAGGTGAACCCGGGGGATCTTGGAGGTGAAATCAATGATGGTCTGTGGATCGTTGAGGTTGCGGCGAAAGGCAACCTGCTCCATCAGCAGATGATGGCGCACGAGGAAGCTGACATCCTCCGCAATATCGTTCATGTGCAGGCGTCGAAGAACGGCTCCGGCCATTTCCGCCCCCGTCTGTTCGTGGTCCGAAACGCGCCGCGGTTTTGTGATATCGTGAAAAAGACACGCGCAGTAAAGCGTATCGCGCCGGCGGAGATTTCTGAACGCATCCCCGAGCGGGCTGCGGTCGTCTTGCAGTGATTCGGCCGCCGCAACTGCACGAAGGGTATGCTCGTCTGCAGTGTAAAAATGGTACTGATTATGCTGAAAGAACGCCACCATGGGTTTCCATTCGGGGATCCATCGCTCCAGAACGCCAAGATCATTCATGGCCCGAAGTGTTCCCGCGACACCCTTGGGAGCATTCAGAAGAGCGCGAAAAGCCGCTGTTTCACCCCGCGAGCGTAGGGCTCTCACACGGTGCATCTGCCGCGCGAGAATGTCCTCGAGTTGCTCCGCGAAATCGGCCTTGTGTTCCTGAGCGTAGCGAAAGGCTTGGAGGAGGAGCATGTTGCCAATCGTAACGCGCTTCCGTGGAACGATCCTTCCTCCAACCAGCCAAAAATGCCGGTCGAGCACCTTCGCCGGCGGCGCGGGATTTGCCAGGTGCCCGGCTTCCACGGTTCCGGTCATGCGCCGGCTGAATCGGGCAATGGCCCGGGCCGCAACGTAGTATCGTTGCATGAAGCGTTCCACGCTGCTGCGCGTTTGCATTGTGCCGTACCGGAGGGACTCGGCTACCCGGCGCTGAAACGTGAAGTCAAGGGAATCGTGCAGACCCTTGGATTCCAGATGCATCGCGTTGCGCGTGCGAAGCAGAAAATCAAAGGCCGATCGGACCTCTCTCAGCTGGCCGGCGGGCGTGTGCGCACGCACAAACGGGGTTGTGAGCAGATGTGTCACTGCCGTTCTGCGCGGGCCCAGGCTTGAAAACAGGGGTATGGATCCTGTTCCGAGAAGAAGCCACAGCGTAGTATGGAGATCGCGCAATCCGCCTGCACTGTTTTTTACGTTGGGCTCCAGCAGCCTCGTGGACTGGCCATACTTGCCGTGCCGTGCGTGTGTCCGGGCAAGGAGATTCCGCACGAATGAGGCTTTGTCGGCCGCTTTGACATGCCGGCGAAGCCGGGTCCGGAATTGCGCGAATAATGCCCGATCCCCGGCCAAAAACCGGCTCTCAAGGATTGAAACCCACGAATCAAGGTCCGAGTCGCGCAAGCTCGTGCAGTCCGAAATCGTCCGGACACTATGACCGATATCCAGGCCCAGATCGAGGAGGTCGTGCAGAATGCTCTGGACTGCAAAACCGGTTTCGGGCGGTGACCCTTCCGGAAGCAGGAACATGATGTCGGTGTCGGAGGCAAAGCACAACTCTTTGCGCCCGTACCCGCCAGTCGCAATGATGCATAACGAGGATTTGGACGGATGAGGAGAGGCGCGAAACACGCTCAAGAGAATATCGTCGAGGGCCTTTGTCAGTGAAAGGCTGACGGCAATTCCCCCTCTTTCGCTCCGATGCCTCGCGGCAATCGCACGGAGAGAATCCTGGAATCGGCGCTTGAGGGTGGGCGTGTCGTTCACACCTTCAATATACGCATTGAGGCTGCGAACGGCAACGCGATCGGGTCAGCGAAAGAAAGCGGCGATGTCGCGGGCGAGGTCCCTCGCCGCGGCCTCAGCAACACGGCTTACCATTTCGTCATCCGGAGGCGGATAGGCCTCGGAAACGGAACAAAGCTGTCTGGAGCGGTAGGAGAGCGCTTGTTCGTCTCCCCGATAACGGCCGAACCGGATCTCGACGGTTTCGGCGCGGGGAACGGTCCCGGATTTCACGATTGTGCCGCGCTCGACATCCACAATCTGATAACTCGACGTCAGTTTTCCGATCGCACGGCGCGTCACTGCGGTGACGGTGGCTGAGACCTTCTTTTTCGGCTTGTCCCGTCCCTGGGAGATTTCCTTCTCCTCTTTGTAGGTCTCTACAACGTCCGGTGGATAATCGGTCACGATCGATGTGATCTTTCCAAAAACAAATGCGTGAATGCCGAGCAGTTTCCCGATCCGGGCAGCACTAGCCGGATCAACCAGCTCCGTCTGCTCAAATTTCAATTCGCGTATGAGCTCGTCGATCTTTTCCCGGGTGACAAATTCCATGAATTCCATGTTCTCCGGTCGTTCCATGGCCGCGCTGATGATCCGGTCTGCGACAATGGTCCCGATTGCGCCATACCATTCCTTCCCGCTCAGATTGTCAAAGGGCATGACCGCGATGCGCATGACCGCGGCCTTCCGGTTGACCTCGTATTTCCGGCGCGCATCCTTGTAGTCGGGAAGATAATCCAACGACCGCGAAAACTCTTTGGCGGCCTCTTTTGCCATCCCCTGTTCTTCCATCCGGAGCCCCGTCATGTAATGCTGCTCCGCCGCCTGCAAACGGGCATTCCGAAGCTCGTCATCCACCACGCGGGTGGGGAGCTCCACGATCTGGCCGGTGTCTTCGTGGCGTTGGGGCGGAAGAGAGCCCACGGCGTCCGACATGGCGGTGATGTCTTCGTACAAGGCAAAAGCCATGTCCCAGTCTTCAGCGCGTTCGGCGCGCTGGGCTCTCGCGGCAATGGATTCGTAGGCCACGGGAAGCTCTCGGGCGAGAAAATCAAGGGCATCGGCATACCCGGGATTCTCACGGAGCGTCTGAACGGCATACTCAACCGCGCTCACAATGTCCCCCGCGTTGTAAGCCCTTTCTGCCATTCTCCAGGGAGCCGGCGAACAGCCGCCGAGGAGAAAACCGACAGCAAGGATTAGCAACGAGGGGCGGTGGCGGGGAATCATGGGTCTTCTCGCGATTGGTGAAGGATTCTCTGAATCGCCAAGATAGAATTTTTTGCATTCAGGTCAAAGCTTTGCCCCCACAACGACAACCCCGCGGGCGGAGAAACGACCGCCATCGGCGCCAAGGGCCTCCAAAACGACAATGTAGGGACCGATAGACGCCCTCCGGCCTCCGGATTCCAACCCGTCCCACACCAACTCGCCCTCCGGACCCGCGAGCTCCGCCTCCGCCAACGTCCGGATGGCCCGGCCATGTCGATCAAAAATGCGAACGCGAATGATCGAACTCTCCAGGGGCAACGAGAATCGGACAATGCAAAAATCCTCGTGGCCGTCACCATCTGGTGAAAATGGGTTTGGTGAGAAGGACAAAGTGGAAAAGGATGAGTTTGCCGGGGTGTAAAGAGAGTTTCTTGTTCCCGGTGTGCCGCCCCTGACCGCAGCAGAGGTGCTCCAGGATCGTGCATCGTTCGATCCGAGATCAGGACGAAGCTTTTCAAGGGACCGCCCGCGCGGATCTTCAATGCTTTTGTGATGCCAGGAGGGAAAATAGGCAACGCTGTCAATCGTAGCCCCTGAAGGATCCAGGAGAACCACCGAATCCCCATCGTTTCCCAACCCCAACCCGCCTGCCTGGTTTGCGATCCGGAGGGCGTCCATCGGGAGATCAGGAAACTGGTGAAGAATCGTGGAGTCGGCGGCAAGAACAATATAGCCGCCCGGGGGTATCGACCAGGAAGCCTGAATCGTGGTTGTGTTCCGGCTTCCTGAGGACGTGGGAGTATCGGCAATGCGCCACCCCGTGAAGTCAACGACCTCCGCCCCGGGGTTGTGCATCTCGATCCATTCGCTCATTCCCGTATGCGGCTCGAACATGATCTCGTTGATGACGATCGTGCCTCGCCTGAACTCTCGAAAGAATCTGAGAGAATCAATGTTGTTTTCTGCACGTTGATCATTTTCGCAAAGAATCGATATGTAGAGCATGGTCGTGCCGGGTGGAGAATCGGTCCATTCATGCGTAAACGTCGCGATTCCTCCGCGCGGAAGGGAACTCTTTGCACGGAATAACGCCACTTCCTTGCCGTCCGCCATCGTGACAGCAACATCAAAAGTTTCGACCGGCCTTCTGCCCGCGTTGAGGACTTGAATTGCAATCGTTGAACTGAACACGGCAAGTGAATGGAGCATCAGGTCGTACTCGGCAATGGCAACGCTGTTGTCCCTTCCCGGTGTACTGCCACGGAAATCCTCCGAGGTCCGCCAGTTGCCCCGATCCGCAGAAGGCCCGTAGATGTCGATGCGTTCCAGCGACCGTCCTCCCGACCCTCCCCACGAAGGCTCGTACCAGACGCTGTCCATGGTGATTCCGCGCTGATCGAACAGGACCACCGCATCCGGCGTGGTGTTGTTCAGAGCTGAAAATCCCGTCGTCATGATGGGCGCCATCACAGAATCATGTACAAGGAAGAACGATGAATCTTTAGCGACAATCGCGTGTGAAAAGGGTGGTACCAGGACGTCTGATCGCGTCAGAAGAGCCCGGGCCCCGGGGCGGCTGTCCGAGATTTTCCAATCGCGGACATTGATGCCGATAGAAGTGGTGTTGGAAATCTCCACCCATTCCGGCTCATCACCTCCGGGTGCGTACATGATTTCATTGACAATGACAGCCCCCCGTGGAACACCGACATGAAAGATCGCGCTCACGGTGTCGTTGGAGGAACTCTCGTCACCCTGGAACGACAGAGAGGCGAGGATCCGTGCCTCACCGGCCGAAAGAGGTCCAATCGCGACCGCAACCTCCGCAGAGTCGTTCTGCATCAGAGGCCGCCCAGGAGCGGTCGCAACTCGTTCGGTCAGACTTCCCCGACCGTCTCCATCCTGATCCAAAAAAAAGTCAACGGTGTATTCGGAAACAGGAAGCAGGCCCAGGGAACGGACCACCGCGACAATGGCAAGCTCATCCCGCGTTGTCGGAAAATCGGGAAGAACACGAAGCGCTGACAACGAGAGATCATAAGCCGTATGGACAGTCACCGAAACATCGTCGATGCGAAGGGTCCCGCTTGCACCGCCCATCCCTCCCAGCACTCTCCAGCGAATCCGACACAAGGATTCGCCGCTGAGCTCCTGCGGAAGAACCACAACAATCTCCCCGTAACCCGTCGAGCCCGGATGTTGGAGCGTATCGGAGAGGCGAAGAGGCCAGGTGTTCCCGTTGTCAAGAGAGGCTTCGACAAGGACTCCGGAGATGTGAGTGCCGGAACGTGAGAGAAAGAACCTCAACTCGCTCGGCACCCGGTGCCGGAAATCAAATCCGGGGGAGATCAGCTCCTGTGGAATGGCTGAGTTTGTGGATTGAACCGCAAAGGGAGACGAACGGGGAGATGTGGTGGTACTGAAGAAATCCCCCGTACCAAGCCGGTTCGTGGTTGTCCTCCATCCTGAAGGAAGGGCCGGAACTTGAACCGAATCAAATCGTTCAGTATAGGGAAATGAAGCGATTTGCGCGAAGACGTGAAGAGGAAGAAGAAGGAAAAGGAAAAATCGAACGGAACAAAACCCCATGGTACCCCCCGGTATCGTTATCCCAAGGGGCAGATCAATAGTACTGAGATCGTTTCAAAAAATCCATAACGATCGTGAAAAATTCGTCCGGTTGTTCAGCATGGATCCAATGCCCACTCTTCACGGACCGCGCTTCTGCTTTCGGAAAGAGAGCTTTGATCTGGGGCTCATCGCCGTCAACGATGTAGTCGGATTGTCTCCCGCGAAGAAACAAAGCGGGCCCGTCATAGGAAGAAGAGGAAACAATACGACGGTTGAGCTCGTCATAATGGGTGCGAAGGGCGCCCAGATTCATTTTCCAGCGAAAGGCATTGTCCTGATCCCTTGTCAGATTCTTCATCAGGAACTGTCTTATCGCCTTGGCCGGGATTCCCGCCGAAAGGGCATCATCGATCGCAGCACGCGACTGAAACTTTGTCAGGTCCAGCGCGGAGAGGGCCTCAAAGATGTGGTCGTGGTGCGGTGCATAGTCCCTGGGGGCGATGTCGACGACGATCAGCGCCTTTGTCATCGCGGGGTGACGAAGGGCAAACTCCATCGCTGTCTTTCCGCCCATCGAATGGCCGATCAGCGCGGCGAAGGAAAGGCCCCGAGCACGAAGAAAAAACCGGAGGTCCTCTGCCATCGCTTCATAGCTCATCTCGTCAGAATGGGGCGAACGCCCATGATTGCGCTGGTCAACGGCATAGACGCTAAAATGCTCTCCAAACCGGGAACTCAACGTATGCCAGTTATCAAGCGACCCGAGGAGACCGTGCAGGATAATGAGCGGCTTGCCGGCTCCATATTTCTTGTAGAAGAGTTCTACAGCCATTCAGAATATTCTCCTATATTGAAAGCATAATGAAAAATGTGAGGAAAAGCAGTCGTCACGGAATCGTTCTCGCTGTGTCTGTCGGTGCCATGCTGTGGATGGCACTGGCCGATCAGGCGCTCGCGCAACGAAAAGCCTCGGCAGGCAAGGAGCCGACCCCCGGAACGATGATCAAGGAATCATCGCTGGATTACCGTCTCTGGGAGAGTTTCCAGCTCATTCGTCGCGCCAACGACGGAGAACCCGCCGCGCAACATGAGCTTGCGCTTCGGTACCTTCAGGGACGCGGCTTCTCGGCCGATACGCTCAAAGCCGTTTACTGGCTCGACAAGGCGGCGGAGAAGGAATTCGATCTCGCGTTCTTCAATCTGGGCATTCTGACGCTGAACGGATGGGGCATCGAATGGAATCCCTTTCAGGCATTTGACCTGTTTGAACGGGCGACGCGCCGCGGAATGCCGGAAGCCCATTTTATCGTTGGACTGATGTACACCGAGGATCTCGTTGTCCGGCAAGACTGGAAAGAGGCGTATGCCCATGTCAGGAAGGCGGCGGATGCGGGGTTCGAACCGGCGAAAAAGGCACTGGCGGAATTTCGAAAGAGAGGAATCCCCGGACAAACAAGCACCCGCTCGCGGGCAGATACAGCCAGACAGAAACCGCTGTTTATCGATTTCGACGTCGACACGACTTCTTCGGGAGATGAAGCGTTGCTGAATGACCTCCTGAAGGAAGGGAACACGGAATTGCGAAAGGCGCTGGGTGCCGAGCCCACCATTGCCCAAACAGATTCCAATGCCTCTACGCTGATCAACCGTGCGGCGCGGGCCGGGAGCCCTGAGGCAGAAATTCTTCTGGGGAGATTCCGGGAATACGGGATACGGGCTCCAAAGGACCGGATAGCTGCGGTTGCCCACTACCTGGTTGCCATGCGGAACGAGTCCGCAAGAGCGCCGGGATTAGTCCATGAGATTGTCGGACAGGAGAAATTCGCGGAAGAGCTTGAGCAAAGAGCAAAGAGTGATGACACCGTTGCACAATTTGTCTGGGCCGGACTGGTTGCGGTGGGGATCGACAGGCGCCTGTCCGGCGGGCAGGCATTAAAGCTCCTGCAGTCGGCGGCTGACCAACGATACGCAGACGCCGTGATTGAGCTGGGAATGTGCTATCAATCAGGCCGATGGGTCGAGCGCGATCAGGCCCGCGCCCGCGAGCTCTGGCGCGTTGCAGCATCGATGGGAAAAACAGAAGCACTCATCCGCCTGAAAGCCATTGAATTGTTTTCAGAGAATCCAACAGTGGACCACGCAACAATCCGGTTGTTCAGGGAACAGGCCGAGGAAGGATCGATCCTGGCACAGGTCGCCTTGGGCTATTGCCATGAACGTGGCCTTGGGGTTCCAAAGAATCCCGGCGACGCAAGCCGCCTGTATCGCAATGCCGCCCAGCGGGGGAGCGAAAGCGCCTATGACGCGCTGAAACGGATGCACGACAGGATCCGACCCCCGGGCGACAAGTGGAAGGTGGGATGAAGCGCTGATTCCTCTCACATCAAGTCATCAGGGAGGTGCGATGAGGAGAAGGCAGTCATTCGAAATCCCTCACAGAGAGAACCTCGAGTTCGTTCCCGATCCTCACCATACCCAACCCTCGGTGAATCACATTCTGTCCGAACATGACCTTGGTGCCCCGCCTCCGATACGTTGAAAGCGTTCGAAGTGGTTCCACCCCTCGAATGCCCGTGTCCTGATCTACAGTCGTTGTTGTGCATCGTGAACACGGTCGCAAAACCTCAAACTTCACACCTCCGATCCTGACATCCTTCCACCTGTCCTCGGCGTGCGGTTCCACCCCTCCCACGACAATGTTCGGACGAAAACGGTTCATGGGCACAGGACTGTCCAGGCGTCTGTTCAGCTCATCAAGCGACCCTTCGGAGATGAGCAGGAACGGAACGGCATCCGAAAAGGCGATCCGGTGTCCCTCGGGAGAATCCCGGACGGCCATCGGCCGATCACTCGTGTCGGGCATGTAAACAACTCGGCATGTCCTTCCCAGGAGAGCCTTGAACCACTTCTCCGCCTCCATGGGTCCCCGCACCGCCTCCACTGTTTGTCCCCAGATCTCAACGCTCATGCTTTCACCATCCGCCCAATGAAGCGGCATCCGTACCGGCATTAATCCTTTTGCAGTAACCTCAATATCCTCTCCGGCAATCGAGGCATGTGCCAACGCCAACCTTGGTTCTTCCCGCTGTGTAAGAAACATGCCCCGCTCATCCGTTACCATCCATCTCCGGTCGTGGCGAAAGCCGCGCTCCTCAATGACCCCCTCCTCGATGGCCATCCCCCCGCAGGATTTGATGGGGTAGATGAAGAGGCCCGAAACAGTCGGAAGAAGCATGTCAGGTCCTTGCATAAGTTCCCATGAGCTGAGCCTCTTCGAGAACATGACCCTCCATGGCTTTCAGCACGTCCTCTTTCGTGCAGCCAGGTTCCAGAGGAAGTTCTGCATCAAGCGCGTAAAGCTTGAAGTAATACCGATGCGTGCCGCTTGGCGGACAGGGGCCTTCATAGCCGATTCCCCGGGAGGTGTTCACCCCTTGACAGGCACCGTTCGGCAGAATCCGCGTTTTCAGCATGTTCTCCGGCAGCTCTGTCACCGCAGCAGGGATGTTGAACACAACCCAGTGTACCCACACGCGACCCGGAGCGTCAGGATCATCGCAGATGAGAGCGTACGTCTTTACACCCTTCGGGGTATCTGACCACGCAAGAGGCGGTGACGCGTGCTTTCCATCGCAGGTGTGAACCTTGGGAATCCTCCCTCCATTCTGGAATGCTTTGCTTTTCAGTACCATGGAAATCTCCCTTCAAAAAGATTCTTCCTCCTTCACCAAAGCGTCGTAAATGAACCAATGAACGTTTCCCGGGTCGTCCATTGCTGAAATCGCCGGTCGAGAGCCGCGTATTCATTGCGCCGCTTCTTCCGAAACGCGTGGTACGCCGACGCAGATCCCCACCGGTCGATTGTCATATACCGAAAGGCATTTTCCGGATCTTTGAGAAGCTCCGTGCCCTTGTATTCGTGTCCCGCTTGGAAGAATTGTACCCAGTCGCCGTCGTCCCCGTAGGCACGTTCGAAATCCTCAACGCATTCCGGTCGAACCATGAATTCCCAGATGATGACGTACATGCCAATCTACGGCCTCCCTCTCAGTTGTGTGAGGAGCTTCTTCCCGCGGGCCTTCATCGCCGGTGTCCCCGATTCAGTGAATCGCTCGATGGTCTTTCTGATGACAGCTTGAAGCCGTTGATCCCCTCGCGCTATGTCTGCAAGAGCCTGCATCGCCGACGTACGCACAATACTGCTCGGATCCTCGAGGTAGCCGTTGAGAATCCTCACGGCCTGCTTCCGTTCCACAGCCGTCATCGAAAGCCGCGGGATCATCTGGGCGACATGCCACCGCACCTCTTTCTGGTCAATGGCCGCGATCGTGGAAAGGATCTTCTGTTTGTGCCGCTCCAACAGCATGGGATTGTGCGCTGTCACCTTCTCCGCCGCGTCGGCCGCTCTCATGCGCAGAATGGGATCGGATGACCCCATGGCCCTGATCAGGTGGCTGAAGAGGGGCGGATTCGCCAGCACTTCTGCGGCCACCTCCTCCGACCGGCCGATCGACCGAAGATCACCGCCGGTCAGCATGCGAAGCAGAGCGACCCCTTTCATAATCCGCCTACCATGCCGATACCTGTCGCGAGATCACCTGGGTCAGTACGGAATCATGCGCGACCCTCCAATCGAGGGCCTGAGGTGTCACGGTCGCATCGCCCGTCGCATGAAAAAAGATAAGGGATTTGACGGCGGGATAGCGTCGGACAAGATTGTTCAGTGCGTCGTCATACCATTTCACCCGGTCCCCTCCGTACGAGAGGGAACCGAATTCCGCAATCATGATCGGCTTCTGCAAGGCCGCCATGGAGACGTACTTCTTTCCGAAAATCTCCTCAAAAGTCCACCATTTGGACCAGTACGCGACGTTCCCGTAATTTAACACTCCCGTTGCTACCCAATCAACAAACCGGTCCCCGGGATAATATTCATAGTAGGGGTAAGCAATGTGGGGGGACCAGACCCAGAGAACATTGTCGGCTCCAGCCATCTGGAACCTCTGGTGAACATGCCGCCAGGACTCAAGAAAATCACCGACCGAATTGTTATGGGGACCCCAGGGATAACGGTACGGATCATTCATTTCATGGGCGAATCTGAGAAAGATAGGATGTTGAAACTCCGCAGCATCGGCCGCCCAGGAGTCAATGTAAAAATCATAATCACCGCGCGCGATCGCGGCAAGACCCCCGCGGTCACGCTCGGTTCTGAGCGGAAGATGCGGATGTTGCACGCTCTCAAAATCAGTGAGCCAGGGCTCCCAGGTGACCACCGGAACAGAACCGAGGTTCCAGATGGCGTTAAGAATCCGGGCAGGAAATTGTTGTTCCGGACGATCACCCCAGGCTGTATAGATGTGAAGGAGGGGAAATGTCATTCCGAGGCCCGACTCGAGCTCTGCGAGCCCGTCCATGGATGCCGGCAGTCCGCTGTCGTAAGCCCCGAGCAGGACACGCGGAGGATTGACGAGCGAATCGACGTGATGACGCAATGGCTCGAACCACACAAGGCGCGACGACCGGCCGGGCCCGCGGAAATGCTCCGTCAATGCATTTTCGAGGTTACTCACAAACACGCCTACGTCCGTGAGGATCCTGTTGAGCGGACCCTCACCCCTGCGGCTGAGTCCCGTGAGCAGGAGAAAAAACAACGTGACGGCCACCGCCGATGCACCCACGATGCTCACGCGTTGATACCGTTTCATTCGTCGCCTGTAAGTTGATTGGGAACGGCGTCCCAGGCCGATCCGTCGGGAAGGTCCCGCGCTTTCCAGGCCGCATAGAAGACGCCGACTGAGAAAACAATCGTCATCGTGGCAAATCCCATCATGCCCCACACGGCCTCAGTACTCAGAACCAGGACTTCCTCGGGAATGACAAAGATTCTCCGATACAAGACCGTGACCAGGGTGAGGAGGTACGCAAGAAACACCACCACATGAGGCCATGTCAATCGCAAGAACTCTCCACGCACGGCTTCCTTGGCTGTGGGAATGTAGGGAATGGCGGTACGCGTGATGGAGAGAATGGTACCAAGGAGATAAACGGGCCAACAGCCGATCTTCAGCATCAATCCCCGCCAGTGGAGGCCGCGCTCTGCTTCGGGATGACACAACCACCGCTGGACGGCCAGATAGAGAATGACCCCGATGAGACCGACAGGGCCGACCATGGTCATGAATTGTGCAAACGGCATGGACGCCGGCTGAAATCCAAACCAAAGATAACAATAGGGGATCAGCAGATAAATGAATGTTGTAACTCCGCAAAGATAATACGTACCGAGAAGGAAATAGGACAGCCGTTGACGCCATTTGAGCCTGGGCCACAAGGCCGGAAGTTCGGCGAAGAGAATTTCGTACACACCGCGCGCCCACTTCAACTGTTGCTTGAAGAATGAACCCAGGTCCTCAGGGACAAGCCCCCGGCTCAGAATGATCGGCACATACACCGACTCCCATCCCGCCGCGTGGAGCCGGATCGCCGTAACCATGTCTTCCGCCAGACCAACACCGTGTCCCCCGATCGATTCCAGCGCGGTTCGGCGGAACGTGCAGTTGGCCCCGATGGCGAGGCTGCTGCGATGACCATACATGCCCATGAGAATGGGTCCGTAGAATCCGTACGTCTGCTCGGCCGCCCCCCTGGCCACAAACGATCGGGCCTGGTTGTAATAGGCCTGGCAGACCTGGACGAATCCCGTCTTTTCATCCCCGAAATATCCCAGGACCCGGTCCAGAAAATCCGGGAACGGCACATGGTCCGGATCAAGCACAAGGATGAAGTCCTCGGTGGTCATGGAAAAAGCTTTGTTGATTTTGCCCGCCTTTGCTCCGGGAATCCCCACAAGTTCCAGCCATACGGCGCCGTGCCGCCCGGCAAGCTCGCGGAATCGCGGATCCTGCGTGTCGTCCAACAGATACGTCGTGTGGGGATAGCGGATTTTTCTGCAGGCCGCCAGCGTTTTCTCAAACATCGCCAGTGGTTCGCCGGGAGAGCTCGTGGTGAAAATGGCAACCCTCATCCCCGGAGGAGCGGCACAAGGCGCGGGCTTCCTGATTCCGAGATAATTAAACCAGCCAACCAGAATCCTGCCGATGCCGTACCAGAAGGCAACCGAAAGAAAAATGAAGAAAGCCGTATCGGCGACGTGCTCGGCGCGGAACCACCAGTCTCCCAATCGCACAACAGCCAATAACCCGGCCGAAACCAGCGCGACAAGAAACAGGCGCTGGGGAAAGGAAATACCCGGTGCCTCCCGCATTCTCCAGAAGTCAAATCGGGCGTCCCTTCCAGAGGCGGTTTCCTTCATCGGAGTCGGACCGGGAAAGTGTAAGTTGCCACCAGCCGAAGCTGGTTTATCTGGTAGTAAGCCAATACCTGCCGGTTCGCTTCAACGGTAAAGCGGAAGGATTCCAGCGGATGAACATCCATGGACATCCGCAGCTGCCATGGGTGGAATGTTCGCTTTGAACCTTCCTGTGCCGGACGAAACGGGCCCGGGATCGTCTGAGAAACCGACCGCGTATCTTCCTCGGAACCCACAAGGCCGTACGAACCATTGATCTTCACGCGAAGGGAAGCAGAAAGAGGAACGCTCAGAGATGCGAGGAGATTGTGAGAGAGGATGTTGATGGGGGTATAGTACGGATGGTACTGACCGGTGGATTGTCCTGAATCTGCAACGAATCGCGACTCGCGCGTATCTTCAAGGGAGAAACCGTAACCGAGGTTGAAGGTACTCTGCTTTCCATGGCTCAGGGGAAAGAGCACCCATCCGTAGATTGTTGTGCCCGTGTTTCCGTCGAAATAGCGGTGTGACTGGACAGAAGCCTGTGCGATCCATGTGGCAGACTCCGGCCGGTCAAATGTGAACTTGAGTGAAGTCAGAGAGACCGGTACGTCAAAGCTGGATATGGTTTCAAAGTAGGGTCGGCGTTCAACATGGGCGCTGAGTGTGCTTGCCTGCGGCAACCGCAACACCGCGCCAAGACGGTACGTCCAATCCACACTCTGGCGGGAACTTATCCGGATGCCGCCCGCGGAAAGGTCAATTGCAAAGCGTCCGCCAGGAAGGCTGTACCGCACAGTCAGGGAACCCAGCAAGAAGGTTCTGGTGGTATCATGGACATTCACGCTCGAAAAGCCTCCCTCCGCAGTCAACGGAGACAACGGCGTGATATGAACCGTGTAGTGCACTGCGCCACCAAACCGGCGGAGGGGCTGGTTATCAGACTGGAACTCCGGAATCAACGCCAGGCGGGAAGGAGTCGCTGAAAGGATTTCGCTCAGCTGTCTTCGCGCCTCCGAATGCTCCGGGTTCAGAACAAGCACCCGTTCGAAGAATTCCTTTGCGGCATCCCAATCACCGCGCCAGTACCTGGCCGTGCCGAGGAGGGTCAGGCCATCCTCATTGCGCGATGTTTCGAACGGCCGGAGAACCTCGTCCGCCCGGTCAGACTTGCCCGTTTCAAGAAAGAACCGGCCGGCATCGACGCGCAAGGGATCGTTCTCCGGAAACAGACGGAGACCTTCTTCGTACCGTCGTTCCGCGGCCCGGACGTTCCCCGACCAGTAGAGAGCGCGCGCGAGCAAGAGCAGGGCTTCACTGCTGCGGTGCATGGCAAGATGCCCCTCGAGGAGCCTGATCGCCGGGCCGTAGCGTTGGTTCATGATATGATTGTTTGCCTGACTGATCGCATCCTGCTCCTGGCCCGTCGCGGACGAGAAGGAGAAGAGGGCCAGTGCGCAGATGCGGGAACAGCGGAGGAAGGTGAAGGAGCGCATGGAACAGTCAATGAAGCTGTTTTCGTGCCGGCCACACCACAATTCCGTACAGGATGATTGCACCCGTTGCGGCGTACAAGTGAAAGAAGATTTCGAAATACACGTCGAACCAGAGAACAAGAATGTAGGCGGCAGTGACGCAAAGAGCACCCCAACGTTTCCAATACCACGTTGAGACAATTCCTGTCATCGAGAGGACAAGAAGGGCGACGGCCACCGGGAGCATGTTCTCGGTGAGACGGGGATGGGCGGCCTGAATTTCATACCAGCGCGTTATAACTGCCAGCCCCCCAAACACATGGGCCGCCAGAAGCGTCGGAAGAACGATCAACATTCCTGTCGGTCGCTCATTCTCCATGTGCAGAGAATCTAGTGAACAGGCTTGAGCAGAAGATCGTGAAAATCGAAGCTGAAATCTGTTTCCGGCGACACGGCGCGCATGGTGGCTTGCTGAATCGAGCCTTCCGGGGTGAGGGCGAAGGTGACAAACGCATCGGCCCGAAGCTCACGGTCGCGCCAACGCGCGACAAATGTATCGTACTGCCAGTGTTCCAGATCGCCCACGAGAGACTCGGTCTTCGTGAAACGGATTACCAGTGTCTTTCCTTCGAGGTCGATGGCAATGTCGCCGTACCACGCATCACGGTACGTGCCGGCATACTTCTCCAAAGGCAACGATGGCTTTGACTTCGTGTTTCGTGAAGCTGCGATATCCTGCTTGCGTGCGGCGAGCATGGAGTCCATTCGTGCAACGACTGTCCTGAACCCTCCCAGCCAGTCATGCCGCGCTCCCAGAAAACGGTCCAGCACATACAGCGATATCGCATTGAAGGCTGCGCCGGATTCCTGATTGGTCAGCACGCAAACACCCGCTTTTAACTCGGGGATCATCATGACCTGGGAAAGATAACCCGGCAGCCCGCCGGTATGCGTGACGATCTTGTAGCCGCGATAGTCTCTGACGCCAAAACCGAGCGCGTAGGCATTGAAGTTCGCGCGCAGAGGTGCAAGCTCGGGGGCCGGCGTCCCGATCGGCATCGGTGTTACAGGACTCCAGAGTTCGCGGGCTGTCCTCTGGGAAAACAATCGTTTCTCCCCGGACACGCGCCCCGAATCGAGCTGAACGATCATCCATTTGGCCATATCCTGGGCATTGGAATTGATGCCGCCGGCAGGATTGGTGTTGTCGCTCGCAAAAGGTTTGATTACCCTGAGTCTCCCGTCAATCTTTGCATGGGTTGTCGCAACATTCCCCCCGTGTTCAGCTGCGGAATGGCGGACATTGCTTGTGGTCATTCCCACAACGTCAAGAATCCGCTTTTGCACAAAATCCTCCCAGCTGAGTCCGGACACCTCCTCGATCACTTCGCCCGCGACCGTGTAGAGCACGTTGTCATACGCATAAGCGCTCCGGAAGCTTGTTTCGAGAGGTATGTATCGGAGCCTGCGCGCAATTTCCTTGCGGCTGTAGCTTGAAGGCGGCCACCAGAGGAGATCCCCGGCGCCGCGCCCAAGCCCGCTCCTGTGAACCAGCAAGTCCCGGATGGTCAGCTCACGCGTCACATACGGATCGGAAAGCTGAAACCAGGGCAGGTAATCAATCACGCGTCCATCCCACTTCAGTTTCCCTTCTTCGACAAGCAATCCGAGGGCGGTCGCAGTGAATGCCTTGGTGTTTGAAGCAATGCCGAACAACGTCTCTGAATCCACCCGGTCACTCTTGCCGAGCTCCCTGACGCCGTATCCCTTGGCGACCAACACCTTCCCGTCTTTCACAACGGCAAGACTGACGCCTGGGACGTCAAAACTCTCCATCACCGCCTGCACGTGATCGTCCAGTTCCTTCTGAACCCACGGTGCCTCCTGTGCGACCGCGGGAATGGAAAACACAAACGCCAGGAGGCACCTCAAGACGTATTTCATAGCTCCCTTTTTGAATTTGTACTCGTGGGTTTTGAATTACTTCTTCATCTCTTCCACCTTGAAAGACATCTCCTTCAAAACGTTCCCGTCGGCATCCGTTACGGTCACCGTCCAGTCCCCGGCCGTGTACGCGGTCTTGTACGACCACGTCCGCCAGGAGCTTCCGCCAATATTCAGCTTGGAGGAATACGTCTGATCGCCCGTTTTCCATGTGACAGTGATCGAGTCGGCGGGACCGCCGGTGACCTTGAGCCAGAGATACACCCGGTCGTTCAGGGCAAACGTCGTCGTTTCATCAATAATCTCCCTGTCTTGCACGCCTTTCCCGAGTTTTGCTTCGGTAATGGTCAGCTTGGACATCGTCTCCTGCTCCTGTGCCGCGGCGCTATAAGCGATGACGGCAAGGAGCGTGCAAAGCAACAATGTGCGGTTCATGGTGAACCCCCTTTCGTTGAATGTGAACGTGTTAGGCCGCCTTTCGACGGTTGTTGATCCGAAGGGATCGAAAAAGCTCGCGTCCGGCCCCGGCAATCTGCTGTACAGCCCGGTCAAAGGCCTCTTGGTTGATCCTGGAAGGCTTTCTGTACCCGCTGATCTTCCGTACGAACTGCAGCGCAGCGTCTTCGAGTTCTTGATGCGACGGCAGGCGATGGCCGGGTTGCCTGAGTTTTCGTATGTTCCTGCACATGAGGAGATACCTGGTGTGGGTTTACAATTCGTGCAACCATGCAATGGAACAATATCCTGACTCCGGAAGGAAAAAGCAACATCGGGCGGAGATTATCTCTGCGATGCTCCTACGTGTCCGACCACACCGCCAATTCGTTCCCGCTCGGATCGGCAAAATGAAACCTGCGACCATCGGGAAAGGAGAAGATGTCCTGGACCAGCGTTCCTCCGCTCGCAAGGACCCTGCTCCTCGTCGTTTCCAGGTCCTGCGCATACAGAACGATCAACGCACCGCCCGTCGCGGTTGTGGAACGAAGCTTCCCCCTGCGGAACCCCCCGTCCATCGTTCCGTCGTTGAACGCCCGGTATTCCGGACCATAATCCGTGAACGTCCATCCAAAAGCCTTCTCATAGAAGGCCTGGACCGCGTCGAGATCCTCGGCGAACATCTCAAGATAATTGATCTTTTGGTCTTCAGGCATTGTCCTTCCTCCCTCTCCTTTGTCAGTGTCGGCACCCAACGACAGCGTTTCTTCCATCCTCACAAGCTTGCGGCCGGACACGTGCGAGTTGACAGCCTTCCACAGCCCGCCCCGCTTGATGAGGACGTTGGAGGAACGGTAGGTCATGGTGAACGGGCCTTTCGCGTCGCTCCCGGTTACCGTGCCGATCCCGGAAATGATCGCCGTGCCATTGGGAAAAACATCGAGCCGCGTGATGGTGAATCGGAGCGAATCATACGACGGCCGGCTTGTTCGGACGCGCTCAAGCTCATCGTGCTTTGAGGAGCGTTCCCCGTCAAATCCGATCCGTTCAAAATCCTCGCCAAGGATCTTGTCCAGCAGCGCTACGTCCTGCTCGCGATAGGCTTTTGGCCATTCAACCTCTTTCAGGTAACCAAGAATCGCCTTGTCGTCCGGAGGTCTGTCCTGAAAAGGGGCAAAGATCAGGACGGCCAGAATTGCGAGAAAAGATACCGGCATGGTGAGGGGCTCCTGAGGATGTTATCGGTCATGGCCGCCACGACTGAGAGCATGCATCTCTTGCATCTCCTGTCACAGCTGCGACGTGCACTGCGGGCATCGAGTTGCCTTGATCGGGATCGTTGACGCGCAGTACGGGCACTCCTTCATGCTGGGCGGCGGAGGAGCGGCCTGCTCCTTCCGATGCATCGTATTCACCCCTCGGATGAGAAGGAACAGCGCAAACGCCACGATCACGAAACTGATGATCGAATTGATGAACAGGCCGTAGTTGACGCTTACCGCACCCGCGGCCTTGGCGTCGGCCAGGGTCGCATAAGGCCCCGCTGCCGAGGCCCCGTCCTTCAGCACGACGAAAAAGTTCGAGAAATCAAAGCCGCCCAGCACCAGCCCGATGGGCGGCATCAGCACGTCGTCCACCAGACTCCTGACAATGGTACCAAAGGCCGCTCCGATGATGATGCCAACGGCCATGTCGATCACATTCCCCCGCATCGCGAACTCTCTGAAGGCCTTGAACATGATAGTGCTCCCGTGTTTTTCGAAGAGAAGGCCCGATCATGCAACTGACGCAGATCGATCAGGCCGCACGTTCAAGCTACACCTTCGAAGCCCCGGAATCAAGGAGGAGGCCTCCGCGGGCAAACGGTCAGTATTCCCCCTTGATCAACTCCACCAGCTCGATCTGCTCTCCGTCTGGGCCCTGAAAGAATGCCTGTTTGATCTCCAATCCGCTGTCCGTCCGCACATGAGTGATGCCGCGAAGCTGCGTGCCCCCCGCGTCGATGATGCGTCGCGCGGTTGCAGCAATATCCTTCACTTCAATGCCCATGTGCTGAAACAGACCGGCCTGTCCCGCAACGGGAGGATTCTGAAGCTGGGCCAGTTCAAAGACGAAATCCTGCCAGGGAAACTTGAGGAAGACGATGTTGAATGTCCGCTGTAATGTGGTATCCCCGCGCGTGTAAGTGACCTCGCGGAATCTGGTGGTGACCGTGAGGTCGAATGCCGTGGTATAGAACTGGAGAGACCGGTCCATGTCCGAAACATGCAGGAGGACATGGTTGAAGACCGGCTTGTCCTGTGCGTTGACACTGAGAGAAGTCACGCCAACCAGCAGGAGAGAGCAGAGAGTGCGAAGAATGATGTTCATGGTTTCCTTATCTCCAGTTCCAGATTTTCGCGCGCTTCTCCGGAGTGATATACATCGCGCCATCCGGACCGCATCCAAACGCGTCATACCATTCCTGCATATTCACCACCGGACCGTTCGTCCGGAATTCCGCCGGGGAGTGCGGGTCGGTCTTCACCTGCAGCCGCAATTGCTCCGGGCGCACGTTGCGCCGCCAGACCTGGGCCCAGGAAAGGAAGAACCTCTGCTGGGGTGTGAAGCCGTCGATGAGGCCGACGTTCTTGCCCTTGAGCGAATTCATCAACGCCGTGTACGCGAGCGCCAGCCCGCCCAGATCCCCGATGTTCTCACCCATCGTCAGCTTGCCGTTCACCCGAAGAGAATCAAGCACCACGTAGCCGTCAAACTGTGCCCCCAGAACTGCAGTCCGTTCCTCAAATTTCTTCCGCGTCTCCGCGGTCCACCACATTCTCAGATTGCCGTCCGCGTCGAACTTGCTTCCCTGGTCGTCGAAACCGTGGGAGATCTCATGGCCGATGACCGCACCCATGCCCCCGTAGTTCACGGCATCATCAGCCTTGAAATCGAAGAAGGGAGGCTGCAGAATGCCTGCCGGGAAGACGATCTCATTCCGCGTGGCGCTGTAGTAAGCGTTCACCGTCGGCGGCGTCATCCCCCACTCCGTCTTATCGACGGGCTTGCCAATCTTTCCGAGATTGTACGCAGTGTTAAATTCCGTGGCACGCCGGAGATTTTCAAAATACGACTTCCGGTCAACATGAAGCCCGGAATAGTCACGCCATTTGTCCGGATATCCGATCTTCACGCCGAAGGAATTCAGCTTCCTGAGCGCGGCCGATTTGGTCGAATCATCCATCCAGTCGAGTTTCAGGATGTGCTCACGCATGGCTCCCTTGAGATTGTTCACCATCTCCATGGCCTTCGCTTTGGCTTCGGGCGGAAATGCCTTCGCGACATACATCTCGCCAAGCGCCTCTCCCAGGAGACCGTTGATCACTGCCCGGATTCGCTTCCAGCGCGGCTGGAGCTCCTTGGCTCCTGTCAGAATCATGCCGTAGAAACGAAAGTTCTCATCGACAAACGGAGAACTTAACGCCGGCGCAGCATTGCGGAGGACCCGCCAACGCAGGTACACCTTCCAGTCGTTCAACGGAGCCTCGACAAGCATGGCATCGACTTCTTTGAGGAACTCCGGCTGGCCCACGTTGACGTCGCCCGGATCCGGAGATCCGACGGTTTCGAAGAACGCCGCCCAGCGGAAGTTCGGAGAAAGCTCAGCAAGCTGCTGCGGCGTCATCTTGTTGTAGTTCTTGTCGGGATCCCTCCGTTCCACCCTTGTCCGGGAAGCTTTGGCCAACCGGGTTTCAAACGTCATCACCGTCTTCGCGTTTTCCTCTGCCGTGCGTTCGTCCAGGCCGATGAGTCTGAACATCGCCGCAACATGCTTCAGATACTGCTCCCGGATATCCCTGGATTTCTGGTCCTGCTCGAAGTAGAAATCGCGGTCAGGCAAACCGAGCCCACCCTGGCTGATCTGGGCAATTACCTGAGTGCTGTTCTTTGCGTCAATGCCGGAGAAGAATCCGAAAACCCCGCCCACACCGGATGCATGAAGGCGCGCAAGTTCCGTCTGGAGATCGTCGGTGGTCGCGATGGCGTCAATCCGCCGGAGATCGCCTTCGATGGGTTTCCAACCCAGTGCTTCAATGGCGGCTGAGTCCATGCCTGTCGCATAGAAATCTCCCACCTTCTGTACATTACTCCCCTTCGGCGCCCGCGTATCCATGGCCGCGGCCTCCAGAATCTCCTTGAGCACTTCGTTGTTCTTCTCAGCGAGCTCCGTGAAGCTTCCCCAACTGCTGTATTCGGATGGGATGGGTGTGTTCTTGAGCCACGTGCCGTTGGCATAGTAATAGAAGTTGTCGCAGGGATTGATGGTCAGATCCATGTTGGCGGGATCCAGGGGCTTGGTTTGCTGGCCCGTCGCCGAAGCGGTGATGATGACGAGAAACAACAAAAGCCGGAAGAGTGTCATGGTGAGATCCAGTCAGAAGTGAAAGGAATGAAAGAAGGCTCGTGAATGTCGTGATTGAAACGTGCTCAGCGCTTGTTGATGCTCTGTATCTCAATGATGGGACCTGCCATGCGGATGCTCACGTGGTCACGCCGGATCAAGCCTTTTACAATCACCGGCAGGCCGTCGATTTGGTATGTCGCCGGAAGATTAATCGGTTCATAGATCCTGTTGTCCTCCCCGCGAAGAGCCCAAAAGCCTCCTTCAAGCTCCATCCATACCACTGTCCCTCGGATCTCTACTCCGGGTTGCAAGGACCTTTCCGTTTGGCTGGCACACCCTGTCAAGAGTACGTAAATGGCGACAAGGAAAATACGTTGCATTTAAGTCCGCCTGTGAAGTACCGGCAAGTAAGCCTCCCAGGGTCCCACAGCTTCACGGTACTGCCTGGCCATCACTCGTCCTATTTGGGCAAGATGCCCGAGATCATGAACCACCCACGTGGAAAGCAGCTGTCTCAGCGTCACGGGCCCAAACTCGGGATGCTCACCCGTGAGGTCAAGTTTCTGCGGCGTAAGCCGCATGGATTCCAGCTCAGCCAGATTCGCCTCGCGTAAAGCTTCAAATCTGTCAAGCCTGTATTCGAGCGTCTGCGTGGACTTCAGGCTCAGATGTCTCGTGCGATCAAAGGGCTCGAAGCGCCGGTTTGGGCCTTGTGCAAGAATGAGCCGGGCCCGAACCATCCAGTCGGTCTCTTCGGCATCGATCAGGTGGCCAACAATATCAAACGGGCTCCAGGTGTCGGGACCTTCGTTTGGCAAAGTCCAGTCGGAAGAAAGCCCCTCCAGCAAGGTCCTGAGAACGCGTGGTGTGCGTTCGAGGACCATGAAACTCTTGTGGAGATCAAAATCCATGATGCTTCGATACGTACATTCAAGGTACGGGAGGGAACATAAGAAAGACTTTCCGCATGTTCAATGAGGTCCGATTCCTTGCCAGGTCATGTGCCCGTGTGTTTGACACTGTTGAGAAGCCTCCGCAACCTCACAACAAGGGAGATGAAGAGCGCCCCCAGGGGAGTTAAAAAGATTGTAAGGATGATGAGGAGGGGACTCCCTCAAACCGCTTCTTTGAATGATCAATCGGTTGCAGGTTCTCGAGAGTCCACCAAAAGAGCAGACCAGCCAGAGCGGCTCCGCCGTTGGCGCCGAAATAGGTAAGGATTGACAACAGGTCCATACAATTGCCTCCGTGAAATGAGCAGATGTGAGCGCGTGCTTCAGGGTGCTCGTCTCGAAAAAGTGGCCCAACCGCTGAAGCGGATTTTCCGGTCGCGCTTCCGTGCCAACATGTGAACGTCGGCGTCAGGAATCGGTGACGCACTGGCGTTGGCGATGTCATTCAAGGAATTCGGTATAAATGACCTCGAACAGAACCGGACAGAGCAAGGGTCCTGCAGCACCGAATCCCTTTCCGTCGGAGAGAGTACTGATGGCGATTCCTGAGCCCATTCCCAGGAACCCGGATACCAAGGTTGCGGCAAAGCTCGTCTCTGAATTGTCGGTCTCCGCGAGAATGTGAACTCCCAGCGCGCTTCCGAACGTATAGCCTGCCATGGCCCCGAGAAGAGCCGGTCCGAGTTGTGCCCAACCTTGAGCTCCGGAAAGAGCAATGGCAAGATGCCCGCCGGCGATCCCGAAAAGACCTCCCATGGCGCCACCGAGCCCGACCTTTCCCATGACGAGCCAGAGTCTGTTGAACGTGCGGGACCCTCCTGACGCAGCTGTCGTGTCAAGCACTAAAGAACAGCGGAACAAACTGGCCGAGACTAAGGGCCTGTCCACGATTCTCTGGCCGTCTGCAGATTGGACAATGAGCAAGACCGTAAACACTGCAAGGAATCCTGATCGTTTCATGGGGATCGTTATGAGATGGTGGCGGTAGCTGCTTTCATGGTGGGGACACCCAACTTAGCCTCGTTTGCTTTCATCTGTTCTTCATCCTTCCCGTTCTGTTCATTCTGGTCGGATTTTCGCACTCCGAAAGTTCCGTCCGTCCCCGCGTCCCTGTGGCGGATCGGCTTTAGTCACCGGTAGGTCGGACTGCTGGCCACCGATAATCCTCTGACCATTTGAGGAACTTGTGAGGCAAAGCATTTTTGAAGACCATGTTTGGAAAAATGTGTTGGAGTAATGATGGAACAAGTTGTTGCCGCTGAAGTTCCATGAAGTAGGGTGCATAGTATTCCCATCCGAAACCGGACCGATCCTCTGCTGGCAGCTCCGATAATACTTGGAAAAGCGAACGGAATGATTCAACAAGATCTTCAGACGGATTGTGAGCCGACGTAGATTGTTTGCTTAGTCGTGAAGCTGCCAACATTCCAAGCATGACCTCTGCCGCACCAAAGTCACCCTCATCTTTTGGTGTATTCGGGTTCAAGGTAATGTTAATCTGGTTAGAGTGTGAAGGATCTCTCTTTGCCCCGCCTTGCATTATTGAAAGGAGTTGATTGCGTGCGTTCTCCGACCTTGGCGATTGTGGCTCAAGGGTCAGAAACCGAGTGAGGGCAAAGAGAGCGACCACATTGTTCTGTTCTCGTTGCAGGATCGAGGCAAGCGCTAAGTGACTGCTGGGGTGTGTTGGCTCAAGTGCGACCGCGGCTTTGAAGTTCTCCTTTGCGCTTTTGATTTCACCAAGGCCGTACTGGGTTACCCCGAGATTATAGTGCAGTAGGAATTCATCCGGAAACTCCTCAATGGCGCGTTCGTAGACCGCAATCGCCTCCTTTGACCGACCCAAATTGTCCAGATTGTTGGCTGCCATGAGGTAGAATCGCTCCAGATAGGGCGAGTCATAATCTGTGCCTTGGAGGGCAACATCGAGGCTTTGCTGAAAATCCCCTTTTGCAAACAGCGAATAGGAAAGTTCATAGAGAGCCCAGGCGTTGTGCGGGCTTTGCAAGGACGTCGCGGTAGTGTTGGATGGCCACGTCGAACCTCCCTGCATCATGCGCCTCAATACCTCTTTTTATCATTTGCTCTTCTTGCGGCGTAGCTTGCTGGTAAGCTGAGCTATGCTGGCCCAGCTTTATGGAAGAGGAACAAGCAAGAAGAAAGAGAAAACTGAGAGCTGCGATGTGTTTCATTGGGACCTCATTGTCAGGAGTTGGCCATTCATTAGTTGGAAATTTGAACTCCTCTCAGCCCTGAAGTTCGCTTTTCGGACGCTCCGCCTGCCCCCGGATCCTTGTGGCACGGAGCCTGTAAGGAATTTTGTGTTTGTGAGCCATACGAGTATATTGGATCAGGAGGTGGCGTATGGCGAAGAAACGACAAACCATCGATCCGGCGTTATTGGATGAACTTCTTGCAGGCCGAGATCCA